>Ga0160485_100009_pt1 | contig 460260 bp, 442 predicted proteins | sample DIDnMG_2_FD_108224 | JGI IMG/M metagenome (GOLD analysis project Ga0160485, IMG submission 108224) | Enriched soil microbial communities from UW Madison campus, WI, USA - DID2878_E24_Lignin MG | ecosystem: Environmental > Terrestrial > Soil > Unclassified | place: USA: Madison, Wisconsin...
CAAGGAAGCCTTCGTGAAGTCGGCCGTGGGCAACTTCGGCTCGGGCTGGACGTGGCTGGTGAAGAAGGCCGACGGTTCGGTGGACATCGTGAACACCGGCGCCGCCGGCACGCCGCTGACCACTGCGGACACCGCGCTGCTGACGGTGGACGTCTGGGAACACGCCTACTACATCGACTACCGCAACCTGCGCCCGAAGTTCGTCGAAACCTTCCTGGCCAAGCTGGCCAACTGGGAATTCGCAGAGAAGAACTTCGGCTGACGCATCGCCGGCCGCCCGGCCGGCCCCTGAAGCACGCGGCCCCCATGCCATCCTCGGCATGGGGGCCGCTCCATTTCCGAGCCAGCGCGAGCCGATACGGGTCCCATCGCGAATCGCGAAAACCCCCGGCACACCGCTTCCGGCACACTGCACCCCCGGTGCAGTGAAGACAATGCGACTGCAACCCCGATCCGCTTCGCTCCCCACAAAGAGACAACCATGATCCGCAGACACCTCGGCACGCTGGCCATCGCGCTGGCACTCCCGCTGGCCTTCACGGCCCCCCTCGCCCACGCACAGACCGCGGCCTACCCCGCCAAGCCGATCCGCATGATCGTGCCCTTCCCGCCCGGCGGCGGCACCGACATCCTGGCGCGCCTGGTCGCGCAGAAGCTCACCGAGGTGAACCACTGGACCGTGGTGCCCGACAACCGCGCGGGCGCCGGCGGCACCATCGGCATCGCCGAGGCAGCGCGCGCCGCGCCCACGGGCTACGACATCGTGATGGGCCAGAAGGACAACATGGTCGTCGCGCCCTGGCTCTACAAGAACCTGAGCTACAACCCCGTGAAAGACCTGACCGCCGTGGCCCACGTGGCCTACACGCCGGTGGTGATCGTCACGCAGGCCAACTCCAAGTTCAAGACGCTCGACGACGTGGTGAAGGCCGCGCGCGCCGCGCCCGACACCATCACCTACGGCTCGCCCGGCAACGGCACCACCATCCACCTGGCCGGCGAGATCTTCAACGGCGCGGCCAAGATCAAGATGCGCCACGTGCCCTACAAGGGCTCCAACGCGGCCATGATGGACGTGCTCGCGGGCAACGTCGACCTGATGGTGTCGTCGGTGCCCTCGGCCATGGCGCAGATCAAGGCCGGCAAGCTGCGGCCGCTGGCGGTCACCTCGGCCAAGCGCAGCACCTCGCTGCCTGACACGCCCACCGTGGCCGAGCTGGGCTACAAGGACTTCGACGTGAGCACCTGGTACGGCCTGTTCGTGCCGGCCGGCACGCCCAAGGACGTGGTGGCCACGCTCAATGCCGAAGTCAACAAGCTGCTGGCCACGCCTGAAATGAAGGCCGCCATCATCGCCCAGGGCGCCGAGCCGCAAAGCATGACGCCGGAGCAGTTCGGCAAGCTGCTGAAGACCGACTACGAAAAGTGGAAGGGCATCGTGCAAGCCTCGGGCGCGACAATCGAATAAGACTGGGCGTCGCAGAATGGTGTCTCCGGAACAAGCCGCAACGACGGCATGGAGACACCGATGGTTCCTTCCTTTCCCCTGAAGACAGCCGCCCTGGCGGCGGTTGTCGCCCTCGTCCAGGGCTGCGCGCAGACACCCGCGCAGAAGCCTTCCGACGCAACCGTGGCCGCGCACGTCGCGGCGGCCACGCAGGCCGCGGGCTCCGACCTCGGGCCCCTGCTCTCTCTGTGCAAGCCCGCCCCCGCCACGCGTCCGCCGCAGGAAGAGCTCGACAGGGGCCTCCCCCTGCTCATCAACAAGCCGGCACCGCCGCCCGCCAAGGCCTTCGACAACCTGTACTTCGTGGGCGCCGACTGGGTCAGCGCGTGGGCCATCAAGACCTCGGACGGCATCATCCTCATCGATGCGCTCAACAACCAGGTGGAAGCCGCCGCGCTCATAGAAGGCGGCATGCGCAAGCTGGGCCTGGACCCGGCGCAGATCAAGTACGTGGTCGTCACGCACGGCCACGGCGACCACTATGGCGGCGCGCCCTACCTCGCGCAGAAGTACCGCGCGCGCGTGGTGATGAGCGACGCCGACTGGACGATGACCGAGACCAAGCTCGAATTCGCCACGCCCATCTGGGGCGCGCCGCCCAGGCGCGGCGCGGGCGACATCTCTGCGAAGGACGGCGAACGCATCACCCTGGGCGACACCACCGTCACGCTGTACCTCACGCCGGGCCACACCATGGGCACGCTCTCGCCGGTGTTCGACGTGAGCGAGAACGGCAGGAAGCACCGCGCCATGCTCTGGGGCGGCACGGGCTTCAACTTCGGCAAGGACATGCAGCGGCTGGACAGCTACATCGCGTCCACGCGGCGCATGGACTCGCTGGTGAAAGCGCAGAACATCGACGTGATGCTGTCGAACCATTCGAACGTCGACAGCTCGCAGGCCAAGATGGCCGCGCTGCGGAACCAGCCGGCCGGCGCGCCGAACCCCTTCGTGATGGGCACGCCGACGGTGGAGCGGGCGTTGCGCGTGATGGGCGAGTGCGCGCAGGCGCAGCGCGACAGGTTCGCGATGCAGTGAGCGGGCTTTTGCTCCTTCCCCCTCCGGGGGAGGGAGAAATACCGAAGACTCAGTCCGGCACGAACTTGCTGTTGAAGATGGCCACGTCCGATTCGAGCTCGAACGTCGCCACCTGCCCCATCTTCCCGTCGCTCATCCTGCAGGCCGAGAACAGGCTGTAGCGGCCCTTGAAGTAGAACTCGTCCATCACGATCAGCGCGTACGGGTAGGGCACGAAGACCTGGTGCTCGAAGACGATGCGGTGCACGTTCCTCGGCGAGGGGAAGAGCTTGTATTCGAGCGTGTCGATCGACTTGGCGGTGGCCATGGCTTGGGTGTCCCAGGTTTCAGGCCGGATCGCGCACGTCGGCCACGGGCTTGGCGCCGAAGTCTTCGCGCGCCAGGTAGCCCAGCACCTTCGCCGCGGCCGTGGCGGGGCTGTCGAGCATGCCTTCGTTCTTCATCTTCTCGAAGCGCGTGCGGTCGGGGAACTTGTCGGCCGAGGCGCCACGCAGCTGCACCTGCATGTCGGTGTCGATCACGCCGGGCGCGAGCGAGACGATGCGCGCGCCGTTGGGTGCGTTCGCTTCTTCGAGCGCCACGGCGCGCGAGAAGTGGTCCATGCCGGCCTTGGCCGCGCAGTAGGGCGCCTGGCTGCCCATCGCATTGCGGCCCAGGCCCGACGAGATGTTGAGCACCTTGCGCACGCCGCGCCATTCGCGCGTCGCGCCCAGGAACGCGGCGGTCAGCAGCATCGGCGCCTCCAGGCCGATGCGCAGGGCCAGCGACAGCTCGGCCTCCACGGCGCGCGACAGCGGCGCGGGGTTGCCGACGGTGCCGGCGTTGTTGATGAGCGTGACGCTGTCGAAGCGCTGCGCGTCGACGGTCTTGAGCCATGCCGACACGCGCTCCGATGCAGCCACCGGGTCGGACAGGTCCTGCTCCCATTGCACGAGTTCGGCGCCGGCGGCCTTGGCGGCTTCGGCCAGCTCGGGCGACTGCTTGCGCGAGATGCCGAGCACCGTGTGGCCGGCCTGCAGCAGTTGCAGGGCCATGGCCTGGCCCAGGCCGCGCGAGGCGCCGGTGATGAGGGTGAGGTGGGAAGCGGTCATCGGAGAGTGGTCTTTCTGGAAAGGAGGCGGGGAGATTAAGGGGTATTGAAAAGCCTCGCGGCTCAACCGGTCCGGAACTGCTTGCGCAGGAAGTTGCGGTGCCGCGCGATGTGCTGCAGCTGCGCGGGCGCGACGGTGCCGCCCAGGTCGACTTCGTCCGCGCCGTTGAGCACCGCGTTGGCGTTGGCCATGGCGCGCGCCACGACCTCTTCCTCGCTCACGCCGAGCTGCGCCGCAAGGTCGAGCGCCACGCGCCGCATGGCGCGCTGCGAGAGCATCCACATGGCGCCGAAACGGTCCCATGCGAGCGCGGTTTCCTCGGCCTTCTTTCGGTCGGCGAGGATTTCGCTGAGCGGCTTGGCCAGCACCGCATCGAGTTCCTCGAGCTTTTCGGCCAGCTGCTCGTTGCGCGCGAGCGCCTCTTCGAGCGTCGGCCCGGCCGCTTCGGCCTCGGGCTTATTCGGCTGCTCCGGGGGCGGGATGAACGCGGCCTCCGCATTCGCGGGCACGATCTGTATCTGGTCTTTGAGCGTCATGAGGTTTCCGTTTCCGCGGAGGGTTGGATGTTCTTCTTGTTCGACATCGCGGTGGCGCGCAGGCCCGGCAGGTCGAGCACGCGCAGTCCACCGTACTCCACGCGGATCAACCCCTGCGCCGACAGGCCGTTGAGCGCCTCGTTCACCCGCTGGCGCGACAGGCCGACCAGGTAGGCCAGCTCCTGCTGCGTGATGCGCAACACCTCGCCCACGCCGGGGTACAGCACCGGGTTGAACAGCGACACCAGGTTGCGCGCCACGCGGGCGTCGGGGTTGTTGAGCCGGTCGATCTCCAGCGCCGCGATGAACTGGCCGAGCCGCTCGTTGAGCTGGTTCATCACGAAGCGGTTGAAGCCGATGGAATGGTCGAGCAGCCAGTGGAAGCTCTCGGTCGGCAGGCCCGCAATGAGGCTGCGGCGCAGCGCCTGGATGTTGTAGCGGTAGGGCTCGCGCTTCATCACCGTGCCTTCGCCGAACCAGCCGCCGGGCGGCACGCCGGTGTAGGTGACGGAGCCGCCGTCGGCGTTGTCGTTGCTCATCTTCAGCAGCCCCTCGACCACGCCGAACCAGTAAGTGGGCGAGCGGCCGACGCGGCACACCAGGTCGCCGGGCTCCGCTTCGCCGACCACCAGAGTGGCCTCGGCGCGGCGGCGTTCGGCGGGGGTGAGCGTGGGCAGCCAGGGAATGCCGTCGAGCTCGGCGGCGTTGGCCGGACGCACGCGGTCCTTGATCGAACCGCCGAGCACGTTGTTGTGGTTGAGGTTGCCGCGAGGCATCGGGAAACTCCGGGGAGTAGTGTCCCTAGGATTGTCGTTGGAACGACAACCGGGCGTCAAAGTGAGACCTACGATCCGCCCACTGTGCAAACAACCGCCCCCACCTTCCCCCGCCTGATGCTCGCGCATGCCGAGGCCCGACCCGAGTCGCCGGCCGTGCGCGAGAAGGATCTCGGCATCTGGCAAACCTGGACCTGGAACGCCGTGGCGCAGGAAGTGCGCGAAATGGCCTGCGGCCTGGCGAGCCTGGGCTTCAAGGCCAACGACAACCTGGCCATCGTCGGCGCCAACCGGCCGCACCTGTACATGGCGGTGATCGCCGCGCAGAGCCTGCGCGGCGTGCCGGTGCCGCTGTACCAGGACGCGGTGGCCGGCGAGATGGTCTTCATGCTGCAGGACGCGGGCATCGAGTTCGTGATCGCCGAAGACCAGGAGCAGGTCGACAAGCTGCTGGAGTGCCGCGAGATCCAGCAGGGCAAGCTGCCGGCCATCCGCCACATCATCTACGACGACCCCAAGGGCCTGCGCCACTACGACCAGCCCGGGCTCATGAGCTACGAGCAGCTGCGCGCGCTGGGCCGCGAGTTCGACAAGGCCAACGTGGGCTACTACGACCGCGCGGTCGCCAGCGGCGAGGCGACGGACGTGGGCGTGATCCTCTACACCTCCGGCACCACCGGCCGCCCCAAGGGCGTGTGCCAGACGCATGCGAGCTTCATCGCGGCGGGCCGCGGCGGCGTGGAGACCGACCGGCTCGGCCCCGGCGACAACATCATGAGCTACCTGCCGATGGCCTGGGTGGGCGACCACCTGTTCTCGGTGGCGCAGTGGCTGGTGGGCGGCTTCACGCTCAACTGCCCCGAGTCCGCCGAGACGGTGATGAACGACATGCGCGAGATCGGCCCGAGCTATTACTTCGGCCCGCCGCGCACCTTCGAAGGCCTGCTCACCGCCGTGTCGATCCGCATGGAAGACGCGGCCGCGCCCAAGCGCTGGCTGTATGCGAAGTTCATGGCGCTGGCGCAGCGCGTGGGCGCGGACATCCTCAACCGCGCGCCGGTGGGCGCCGGCGACCGGCTGATGTACGCCCTGGGCAACCTGCTGATCTACGGCCCGCTGCGCAACGTGCTGGGCATGAGCCGCATCCGCGTGGCCTACACGGCGGGCGCGGCCATCGGGCCCGACCTGTTCCGCTTCTACCGCTCCATCGGCGTCAACCTGAAGCAGTTCTACGGCCAGACCGAGACCTGCGCCTACGTGTGCCTGCAGCAGGACGGCAAGGTCAAGCTGCAGACCGTGGGCACGGCCGCGCCGGGCATCGAGCTGAAGATCGCGGAAGACGGCGAGGTGCTGGTGCGCGGCGTGTCGGTGCTCAAGGAGTACTACAAGCGCCCCGACGCCACCGCCGAGGTGCTTGACGCCAACGGCTACTTCCACACCGGCGACGCGGGCGTGCTCGACAGCGAAGGCCACCTGCGCATCATCGACCGCGCCAAGGACGTGGGCCGGCTCGTGAGCGGCGCGATCTTCGCGCCCAACTACATCGAGAACAAGCTCAAGTTCTTCCCGCAGATCAAGGAGGCCGTGTGCTTCGGCAACGGCCGCGACGAAGTGTGCGCGGCCATCAACATCGACTACGAGGCCGTGGGCAACTGGGCCGAGCGGCGCGGGCTGGCCTACGGCGGCTACGTCGACCTGGCCGGCAAGCCCGACGTGCTGGCGCTGGTGGCCGAATGCATCGGCAAGGTGAACGCCGACCTCGCGGCCGAGGACGGCATGGGCGAGACGCAGATCGCGCGCTTCCTGGTGCTGCACAAGGAGCTCGACCCCGACGACGACGAACTGACCCGCACGCGCAAGGTGCGCCGCGGCTTCATCGCCGAGAAATACGCAGTGCTGGTCGATGCGCTCTATGGCCGCAGGACCGAGCAGTACATCGAGACCCAGGTCAAGTTCGAGGACGGGCGCACGGGCACGGTGAGCGCCACGCTGAAGGTCGTCGATGCGAAGACTTTCCCCATCATCGTGAAGGCGGCGGCATGAGCACCAGGAAGACCGGCGAGGTCATCCTCGACGTGCAGAACATCAGCCTGAGCTTCGGCGGCGTGAAGGCGCTGACGGACATCAGCTTCAACGTGCGCGCGCACGAGGTGCGGGCCATCATCGGCCCCAACGGCGCGGGCAAGAGCTCGATGCTGAACTGCATCAACGGCGTCTACTGGCCGCAGCAGGGCTCCATCACCTTCCGCGGGCAGACCTTCAAACACATGAACTCGCGCCAGGTGGCGGAGATGGGCGTGGCGCGCACCTTCCAGAACCTGGCGCTGTTCAAGGGCATGAGCGTGCTCGACAACATCATGACCGGGCGCAACCTCAAGATGAAGAGCGGCCTGTTCGCCCAGGCGCTGCGCTGGGGCCCGGCCGAGCGCGAGGAGCTGCGGCACCGCGAGTTCGTCGAGCACATCATCGACTTCCTGGAGATCCAGGCGCACCGCAAGACACCCGTGGGCCGCCTGCCCTACGGCCTGCAGAAGCGCGTCGACCTGGGCCGCGCGCTCGCGATGGAGCCGCAGGTGCTGCTGCTGGACGAGCCCATGGCCGGCATGAACGTGGAAGAGAAGCAGGACATGAGCCGCTTCATCCTCGACGTGAACGACGAGTTCGGCGCGACCATCGTGCTGATCGAGCACGACATGGGCGTGGTGATGGACATCTCCGACCGCGTGGTGGTGCTGGACTACGGCAAGAAGATCGGCGACGGGACGCCCGATGAGGTGCGGAACAACGACGACGTGATCCGGGCATACCTCGGCGTGGAGCACTGACGCCATGACAACCATCGCCTTGAAGCATTGCCCCTTCCCCCGCTGGGGGAAGGCTGGGATGGGGACACGCGGAGCGCCCATTGGATACGCCGCCTGCCCCCACCCCAACCCTCCCCCGAACGGGGAGGGAGAAAAACAAGAAAGACACTGACATGGGCTTTTTCCTCGAAACCCTTTTCGGCGGCCTCATGGTCGGCATGCTCTATTCGCTGATCGCCATCGGCTTCGTGCTGATCTACAAGGCCTCCGGCGTCTTCAACTTCGCGCAGGGCGCGATGGTGCTGTTCGCCGCGCTGGCCATGGCGCGCTTCTCCGAGTGGTTCCCGCAGTGGTTCGGCTTCCAGAGCCAGATCCTCGCGAACATCCTGGCCTTCGTCGCGGCCATGGCCGTGATGGTGGTGGTCGCCTGGCTGATCGAGCGGCTCGCGCTCAGCAAGCTGGTGAACCAGGAAGGCATCACGCTGCTCATGGCCACGCTGGGCATCGCCTACTTCCTCGACGGCATGGGCCAGACGCTGTTCGGCAACGACATCTACAAGATCGACGTGGGCATGCCCAAGGAACCGCTGATGGTGCTCGAAGGCACCTTCCAGGGCGGCCTGCTGCTGAGCCAGGAAGACCTGATCGCCGCGCTGGTGGCGGCCGGGCTGGTGGTGGTGCTGGCCATCTTCTTCCAGAAGACGGCCACCGGCCGCGCCCTGCGCGCGGTGGCCGACGACCACCAGGCCGCGCAGTCGATCGGCATTCCGCTCAAGCGCATCTGGGTGATCGTGTGGTCGGTGGCCGGCTTCTCGGCGCTGGTGGCCGGGATCATCTGGGGGTCGAAGCTGGGCGTGCAGTTCTCGCTGTCGCTGGTGGCGCTGAAGGCGCTGCCGGTGGTGATCCTCGGCGGGCTCACCTCGATACCGGGCGCCATCATCGGCGGCCTGCTGATCGGGGTGGGCGAGAAGCTGTCCGAAATCTATCTCGGCCCCATGCTCGGTGGCGGCATCGAGATCTGGTTTGCCTATGTTCTTGCACTGGTCTTCCTGCTCGTCCGGCCCCAGGGGCTGTTCGGCGAGAAGATCATCGATCGGGTCTGAGCGATGTTCTACAGAGAAAACGGCCAGTTCAAGTCGAGCTACAGGGCCGACCAGCAGATCTTCCCGATCGCGCAGGACCGCATCGCGATCCTGGTGCTGCTGCTCGTGGCGTTCGTGGTGGTGCCGCTGGGCGTGTCCGACTACTGGATGCGCGCCATCCTCACGCCCTTCCTGATTCTTTCGCTCGCGGCGCTGGGGCTGAACATCCTGGTGGGCTACTGCGGCCAGATCTCGCTGGGCACCGGCGCCTTCATGGCGGTGGGCGCCTATGCGGCCTACAACTTCCAGGTGCGCATCGAGGGCATGCCGCTCATCGCCTCGCTGCTGCTGGGCGGCCTGTGCGCCACGGTGATCGGCGTGCTGTTCGGCATTCCGAGCCTGCGCATCAAGGGGCTGTACCTTGCGGTGGCCACGCTGGCGGCGCAGTTCTTCACCGACTGGGCCTTCCTGCGCATCCAGTGGTTCACCAACAATTCTTCGTCGGGCTCTGTGAGCGTGGCGGGGCTCAACGTGTTCGGCGTGCCGATCGAATCGCCGGTGCAGAAGTATCTGTTCTGCCTGGCCTTCGTGGTGGTGTTCGCGCTGCTGGCCAAGAACCTGGTGCGCAGCGCCATCGGCCGCGAGTGGATGGCGATGCGCGACATGGACGTGGCCGCCGCGGTGATCGGCATCCGCCCGGTGTACGCCAAGCTCACGGCCTTTGCGGTGAGCAGCTTCATCGTCGGCGTGGCGGGCGCGCTGTGGGGCTTCGTGCACCTGGGGGCGTGGGAGCCGGCGGCCTTCAGCATCGACCGATCGTTCCAGCTGCTGTTCATGGTGATCATCGGCGGGCTCGGCTCGATCATGGGCAGCTTCTTCGGCGCCGCGTTCATCGTGCTGCTGCCGCTGTTCCTGAACCAGCTGCCGGCGTGGCTGGGCTTCTCGATTTCGACCGCGCTGGCCTCGCACCTGGAGACCATGATCTTCGGCGCGCTGATCGTGTTCTTCCTGATCGTCGAGCCGCACGGGCTGGCCCGGCTGTGGTCCACGGCCAAGGAGAAGCTGCGGCTGTGGCCCTTCCCGCATTGATCCGTTTCGAGAGTTCCCGTTCGTAAAAACCCGGCACCGAGGTGCCCACAAAAGGAGACAGGCATGAAACTGAAATCGCTCGCTCTGACCGCCGCCCTGGTGGCCAGCACCCTCGGCGCCATGCTCGCGCCATCGGTCGCCCAGGCGCAGGCCAAGGAACAGTTCTTCCCGCTGCTGGTGTACCGCACCGGCCCCTACGCGCCCAACGGCACGCCCTGGGCCAACGGCAAGCAGGACTACCTGAAGCTGGTGAACGCGCAAGGCGGCATCAACGGCGTGAAGATCACCTTTGAAGAATGCGAAACGGGCTATGCCACCGACAAGGGCGTGGAATGCTACGAACGCCTGAAGGGCCGCCCCGGCGTTGCCTTGTTCGACCCGCAGGCCACCGGCATCACGTTCGCGCTGACCGACAAGGTGCCCACCGACAAGATCCCGCTCGTCACTCTGGGCTACGGCCTCGCGGCCTCGCAGGACGGCGGCGTCTTCAAGTGGAACTTCCCGCTGATGGGGTCCTACTGGACCGCGGCCGACATCCTGATCCAGCACCTGGGCAAGAAGGAAGGCGGCATGGACAAGCTCAAGGGCAAGAAGATCGCCCTCGTCTACCACGACTCGCCCTTCGGCAAGGAGCCGATTCCGCTGCTGCAGGAGCGCGCGAAGATGCACGGCTTCGACCTGTCGCTGATTCCGGTGACGGCGCCGGGCGTCGAGCAGAAGTCGGCCTGGCTGCAGGTGCGCCAGCAGCGCCCCGACTTCGTGCTGCTGTGGGGCTGGGGCGTGATGAACTCGACCGCGCTGAAAGAGGCCGTGGCCACCGGCTACCCGCGCGAGAAGATGTACGGCGTGTGGTGGGCCGGCGCCGAGCCCGACGTGAAGGACGTGGGCGCCAACGCCAAGGGCTACAACGCGCTGGCGCTGAACGGTTCCGGTCCCGACAACAAGGTGATCCAGGACATCCTCAAGCAGGTGCACGACAAGGGCCAGGGCACGGGTCCGAAGGAAGAAGTGGGCTCGGTGCTGTACACGCGCGGCGCGATCATCTCGATGCTCGGCGTCGAGGCAGTGCGGCGCGCGCAGGAGCGCTTCGGCAAGGGCAAGGTCATGACCGGCGAGCAGGTGCGCTGGGGCCTGGAGAACCTGGCGCTCGACCAGAAGAAGCTCGATGCGCTGGGCTTCGCGGGCGTGATGCGCCCGGTGAGCACCTCGTGCCAGGACCACATCGGCTCGACCTGGGCGCGCATGGAAACCTGGGACGGCGCCAAGTGGAACATCGCGCCCGACTGGTACCAGGCCGACGACCAGATCATCAAGCCGATGGCCAAGGCCGCGGCCGACAAGTACGCAACCGAGAAGAAGCTGACGCGCCGCGAGGCGGCCGACTGCCAGTCCTGATGCACCGCTGAGTTCCGTGGCGGCTCGCAAGAGCCGCCATTCGACAGCGCGACGCCCTTTGCCGCGCCGTTGTCGAATGCTTCGGACCACACCATGAGCGAACCCAACATCCTCCTCAACGTCAACGGCATCGAGGTCATCTACAACCACGTGATCCTGGTGCTCAAGGGCGTCTCGCTCACGGTGCCCGACGGCGGCATCGTGGCGCTGCTCGGCGGCAACGGCGCGGGCAAGACGACCACGCTGCGCGCGGTGAGCAACCTGCTCGCGGGCGAACGCGGCGCCGTCACCAAGGGCACCATCGAGCTGCGCGGCGAGCGCATCGAGGCGCTGTCGCCTGCGGAGCTGGTCAAGCGCGGGCTGATCCAGGTGATGGAAGGCCGGCACTGCTTCGCGCACCTGACGATCGAGGAGAACCTGATGACCGGCGCCTACACGCGCACCGACGGCAAGGCCGCGGTGCAGCAGACGCTGGAGAAGGTGTACGCATATTTCCCGCGGCTGAAGACGCGGCGTACTTCGCAGGCGGCCTACACATCGGGCGGCGAGCAGCAGATGTGCGCCATCGGCCGCGCGCTGATGGCCAACCCGACGATGGTGCTGCTCGACGAACCCTCGATGGGTCTCGCGCCGCAGATCGTGGAGGAGGTGTTCGAGATCGTGAAAGACCTCAACACCAAGGAGCGCGTGACTTTCCTGCTGGCCGAGCAGAACACCAACATGGCGCTGCGCTATGCCGACTACGGCTACATCCTGGAGAACGGACGCATCGTGATGGACGGCGAGGCGAAGAGCCTGCGCGAGAACGAGGACGTGAAGGAGTTCTACCTTGGCGTGGGCGGCGCGGACCGTAAGAGTTTCCGGGACGTGAAGAGCTACAAGCGGCGCAAGAGGTGGCTGGCTTGAGAGTGCATTCGGGGAGCGATCAGGCCGACGGGGTACCTTGCTCCGCGAATGTCCCCCGGCCTGCGGCCTCCTCCTTTATTTCGCTGCGCAAGGCACCCCATCGGCCTGATCGTTCAGAGCACTTGTTGATCAGCCAGCACGACAGCAGCGCTCATCGTGCACAGGGCATCGGGTGCTCCCCGCAGCGAAATAAAGGAGGAGGGGCGCAGCCCCGGGGGACATTCGCGGAGGGGAGTACCCGATGGCCTGTGCACACGCCCCGAACAAAGACCGTGTGATTGGCAAACCGATTTGAAAGACAAAGGGTACGGACATGACCGACCACTACGACAAGCTAGAAATCCGTGACCCCGCCGAACGCGAACGCGACCTGCTGGCCGCCTTGCCCGGGCAGATCGCGCAAGCCCAGAGCGCCGCACCCGCGTTCGCGAAAATCCTCGACGGCGTCAAGCCCGCCGACATCACCACGCGCGAAGCACTCGCCAGACTGCCCGTCACGCGCAAATCGGAACTGCTCGAACTGCAGAAAGCCCGCCGCGCCGACGACCCCTTCGGCGGGTTCTCATCGATCGCACGCGGCCCGCGCATGCCCCGCGTGTTCGCGAGCCCCGGCACCATCTACGAACCCGAGGGCGAAGCGCGCGACTACTGGCGCACCGCTCGTGCATTGCATGCGGCGGGCTTTCGCGGCGGCGAGCTGATCCACAACAGCTTCAGCTATCACATGACGCCTGCCGGTTCCATCATGGAAAGCGGCGCGCACGCATTGGGCTGCAGCGTCTTCGCGGGCGGCACCGGACAGACCGAACAGCAGCTCGAAGCCATGGCCGACCTCAAGCCCGAAGGCTACGCGGGCACGCCCAGCTTCCTGAAGATATTGCTGGAGAAGGCCGAAGAGAAAGGACTGAAGCTGCCCTCGCTCACCAAGGCACTCGTCTCCGGCGAAGCCTTTCCGCCGAGCCTGCACGACTGGATCGCCGCGCATGGCGTGAAGGGCACGCAGTGCTACGCCACGGCCGACCTGGGCCTCATCGCCTACGAGACGAGCGCACGGGAAGGGCTGGTGATCGACGAGGGCGTGCTGGTCGAGATCGTGCGGCCCGGCACCGGCGACCCGGTGCCCGACGGCGAAGTCGGCGAAATCGTCGTCACCACCTTCAACCCCGACTATCCGCTGGTGCGCTTCGGCACCGGCGACCTGTCGGCGGTGCTCGCGGGCACCTGCCCCACGGGCCGCACCAACAAGCGCATCAAGGGGTGGCTCGGCCGGGCCGACCAGACCACCAAGGTGCGCGGCATGTTCGTGCATCCCTCGCAGGTGGCCGAGATACTGCGGCGCTTTCCCGAGGCGCGGCGCGCGCGGCTGGTGGTGTCCGGCGAGATGGGCGACGACCGCATGACGCTGCAGCTCGAATGCGACGGCGTCGTGCCCCAGGGGCTGCAGGCGCGCGTGGGCGACGCGATACGCGAAGTGACCAAGCTGCGCGGCGAAGTCGTGGTGGTGGGCGCGGGCGAACTGCCCAACGACGGCAAGGTGATCGAGGACGCGCGCAGCTACAAGTAGCGGCGGTACAGCCAGCGCGTGGCGGCGCGCATGAGCATCACCACGTGTATCGCATAGACCAGCGCGAACGCCAGCACGAAGCCGATTAGCCCTCCAAGGCCGTTGAGTCCGGAGGTGCTCGACGCGATGTACAGCCACGCGATGGCGATGACGATGCAGCTCACCTGCACCAGCACGAAGGCCAGCACCGAAGCGGCCACGGCCCTGAACGGCCGCGCCCTGGCGAGCCCCGGCGCGGCGCCGAGCCAGCCGCCCCAGAACGCGAGCGCGAAGACCACCAGCGGCGGCACCATCCAGGCGAAGAGCAGCTCGGGGCCGTCCACGCCGCGCCCCATCGAGCTCCAGCGGCTCATGGCCACGCCGCTCCACATCTGCAGCGACGCGAACATCGCGGCGCCCACCAGCGCCACCGCGCGGCGTGGCGACGCACCGTCCAGGTCTTCCACACTGCCCGGCGCTTCGGCGGCAGGCTCAAGCTGCGCGGCACGCCCGGCGCGCAGCGCGACCCACGCCGCGGCCCACACGCCCAGCACGAGCACGATCAACTGCGCGATGGACTGCAGGAACACGAACACCGCCATCACCGTGCGAATGGAAGCCGGCTCGACAGCCTCGTGCAGGCGGCCGCCCGGCATGAAGAGCAGCTGCACCTCGTACAGCAGCGGGCTCAGCGCATAGAAGTTGAGCAGCAGCACCACCAGGTAGGCGGCGGCATAGCGCAGGCGCGGCCGCGCGAGCCGCGAGACGCTGTCGACGCCGCGCTTCTCCAGCGCATTGCGCCCATGGCTCCAGGCCAGCGCCGCCGCCAGCACCCACGCCATGCCGATGCTGCACACCATCGGGATCCACACGCCCGGCAGCGCGTAGGTGCCGCGCATCTGCGCGCCCTCGGGCGTATCGGGGGCGAGCTGCACGGCCAGGTTCACGAGCACCATGACGGCATCGATGGCCACGGTGACGAGCGCGAGGTCGCGCGGCAGTCGCCGTGCGGACTCGTGCGTCGGGGGATGGAGGGAGGTCGCCGTCATGGGGGAATACTTTCGCTTTGCGTTGCGCATGCCGTGGCATGCGAGGAACAAAGCGAGCGTATCGGATGACGGCGCCCGCGCCCTGTAGGCTCAGTGCGCGAGTGCGGCTTCTTCGCCCGCCTCCTCGGGCTCGGGCCCCACGTACACCGACTGCGGACGGATCAGCCGCCCCTTCTTCACCTGCTCGCGCGCATGCGCCACCCAGCCGCCCACGCGGCCGGCCGCGAACACGCAGGTGAAGCTCTCGCGGCCGAAGCCCAGCGCCTCCAGCAGCAGCGCGGTGTAGAACTCGACGTTGGTCTCCAGCGCGCGGCCCGGCTTCTTCTCGCGCAGGATGGCCAGCGCGGCCTGCTCCGCCGCCTCGGCCAACGCGAAGCGCGCGGCATTGACGCTGCCCTCCTTGCCGAGCCGCCCGAGCACGCCCTTGAGCGCATCGGCGCGTGGATCGCGCACGCGATAGATGCGATGGCCGAAGCCCATCAGCCGCTGCCCCTCGGCCACGGCCTGCTCCAGCCATGCGCGGGCGTTGCCGGCGCTGCCGATGGCGTCGAGCGCATCGAGCACCGGGCCGGGCGCGCCACCGTGCAGCGGCCCCTTGAGCGCGCTGATGCCCGCGATCACGGCCGAGGCCAGGCCGGCGCCGGTGGATGCGACCACGCGCGCCGCGAAGGTCGAGGCGTTGAGGCCGTGGTCGCACACGGTGACGAGGTAGGTGTCGAGCGCGGCGCTCTGCGCCGGCGTGGGCGCGCGGCCATGCAGCATGCGCAACATGTCGGCGGCGTGCGGCAGTGCCTCGTCGGGTGCGAGCGCCTGCACGCCCAGGCGCCAGCGCATCACCGCGGCGGTGTACACGGCGGGCGCGGCCACCAGGCGCAGCGCGGTCGGCAGGTCGTCGCCGTCCGGCAGCCGTGCCAGCAGCGCGCGCACCGCCTCGATGGGCGGCAACCGGCGCAGCACGGCGTCGTCGTTGGGCTGCAGGCGCTCGAAGGCTTCGCGGCGCGCGCGGCCGATGGCGGTGCGCAGTGCTTCGGCGGCGGGCAGCGTGTCGAAGAAGCCTTCGAACAGCAGGCCCACCACGTCTTCATAGCGCCAGCGCTGCGCGATCTCGTCCAGCGCATGGCCGCGGATCACGAGCCGGCCGGCCTCGCCGTCCACCTCGGACAGCACGGTATGCGCGGCCACCACGCCTTCGAGGCTGCCATCGTCGTTGTTCATCGCTCTTTACTCCTGGGTTGACACGATGACATTGATTCTGGCCCGATGGATATTGACGTCAATCTTGATCTATTCTGTCAACATGACAACGAAGAGAACCGCGCCGCTGTGGCTGCCGGCCGCCGAAGCCCTCGAACTGATGCAGGTGCGCCCGCAAACGCTCTACGCCAGCGTGAGCCGCGGCCGCATCCGCGCCAAGCCCGATGGCGCCGACCCGCGCCGCAGCCTCTACCACCGCGACGACGTGCAACGCATCGCCGCGCGCGCACGGGGCCGCCGCAGCAGCGAGGCGGTGGCGAGCGAAGCCATCCAGTGGGGCGAACCGGTGCTGGCTTCGGCTGTGTCCACCGTGGCCGAAGGCCGGCTGCTGTACCGGGGGCACGACGCCTGCGCGCTGTCGGAGCACGCCACGCTCGAGGAAGTGGCGGCGCTGCTCTGGGAAAGCGCGCCGCCGCACTTTCCGGCTTCCGCCGTGCCGGTAGCCTTGCAAGGCAATTCGTCGCCGCTCCAGGCCGGCCTGCTCGCGCTGGCGGCGCGCGCCGCCACCGACCTGCCCGCGCGGGGCCGGTCACGCAACGTGCTGCAGGCCGAGGCTGCGGAAGCGATCGGCGCGCTGGCCGATGCATTGCTGGGCACCGCACCCGCGCGCGCCATGCCGCTGCACATGCGGCTGGCCTCGGCATGGCGCCGCCCGCGCGCCGCCGACGATCTGCGCCGCGTGCTGGTGCTGCTGGCCGACCACGAGCTCAATGCGTCGACCTTCGCCGCACGCGTGACGGCGTCGACCGGCGCGTCGCTGGCGGCTTGCCTGCTGACCGGGCTCTCGACCCTGACGGGCCCGCTGCATGGCGGCGCCTCCGCGGCGGTACAGGCGCTGATGCGCAGCGCGGCGGCCATCGGCACCGAAGCGGCGGTGCGCGAATGGCTCGCGCACGACCGGCCGCTGGCGGCCTTCGGGCATCCGCTCTATCCGGACGGCGATGCACGTTGCCGCGCGCTGCTGGCCACCATCGAACTGCCGCCGGCATTCCGCGAGCTGCGCGATGTCGGCGAGAAGCTGCTCGGCGACGCGGTGAACGTCGACTTCGCGCTCGCAGCGCTGGCGGCGGTACACAAGCTGCCGCCGGGCGCGCCGCTCATGCTGTTCGCGCTTTCGCGCACCGTCGGCTGGACGGCGCACGTGCTGGAGCAGCAGGGCAGCGGCCAGCTGATCCGCCCGCGTGCGCGCTACACCGGCCCCACGGCCGATGCGGCCACGCAGGAGCTCAGTGAATCGACGCCTCGTGCGCGATCTCGAATGCCTTCGTCATCTCGCGGTTGAAAGCCGGCAGATCGTCGGGCTTGCGGCTGGTGACGAGGCTCTGGTCGACCACCACTTCCTTGTCGCTCCAGTTGGCGCCCGCGTTCTTCAGGTCGGCCTGCAGCGACGGCCACGAGGTCATCTTGCGGCCCTTCACGCCGCCCGCGTCGATCAGTGTCCAGGGCCCGTGGCAGATGGCCGCGATGGGTTTGCCCGCCTCCACGAAGGCGCGCACGAACGCGACCGCCTTCTCGTCGATGCGCAGGGTGTCGGGGTTGACCACGCCGCCAGGCAGCAGCAGGGCATCGAAGTCTTCGGGCTTCGCGCTCTGCAGCGGTACGTCGACCTCGAAGCTGTCGGCGGGGTCGTGGTGGTTCCAGCCGCGCACGCGGCCTTCGACCGGCGAGACGATCAGGGTCTGCGCGCCGGCATGGTCGAGCGCCTTGCGCGGCTCGGTCATCTCGACCTGCTCGAAGCCGTCCGACACGAGGATTGCGACCTTCATTCCGTCGAGGGAAGACGAGGTGATGGGCATGTGTGAATCTCCTTTGGGGTGAAAAAAACCGGCAATGAAGGTTCACCCTAGGGCTTGCGTGCGGCGGCCGCATCGTCCGGCGCCGGCTCCGCCTGTCGGACAGTTCGACGGGCGGCCGATTTCGGGCGCGCACCCGTGCCCGGCATGCACCGGCAAGGGGCGGATCGTGCTTCTCGCATAAGGGCTATTGGGTATAGGTCAGCTTGCAGTCAGCCCTTAAGATCGCGGCCTTTTTACCCCTCTCGGAGACGAAATGAAGAAACTGTTCGCCCTCGCGGCGATTGCCGCCGCAGCAGCCGGTGTTCACGCCCAGGACTTCCCCGGGAACAAGACCGTCACGCTCGTGGTGCCTTTCGCGGCCGGCGGCCCGACCGACCGGGTGGCGCGCGACCTCGCCGAAGCCATGCAGAAGACGCTCGGCACCACCATCGTGGTGGACAACACCGCGGGCGCGGGCAGTTCCATCGGCACCGCCAAGGTGGCGCGCGCCAACCCCGACGGCTACACGCTGCTGCTGAACCACATCGGCATGTCGACGATGCCGGCGCTCTACCGCAAGCTGCCCTTCAACGTCGAGACCGACTTCGAGTACCTCGGCATGGTCAACGAAGTGCCGATGACGCTGATCGGCAAGCCCGGCCTGCCCGCCAACAACTACAAGGAACTGACGACCTGGATCGCCGCCAACAAGGGCAAGATCAACCTGGGCAACGCCGGCCTGGGCGCCGCGTCGCACCTGTGCGGCCTGCTGTTCCAGAGCGCGATCAAGGTCGAGATGACGCCCGTGCCGTACAAGGGCACGGCCCCGGCCATCGCCGACCTGCTGGGCGGCCAGATCGACCTGCTGTGCGACCAGACCACCAACACCACGTCGCAGATCGAGGCCAAGAAGGTCAAGGCCTATGCGGTGACCACGGCCAAGCGCCTGACCACCCCGGCGCTGAAAGACCTGCCCACGCTCGACGAGTCGGGCCTGAAGGGCTTCGAAGTGACGATCTGGCACGGCGTGTACGCCCCCAAGGGCACGCCCGCGCCGGTGCTGAAGAAGCTCAACGAAGCCATCAAGGCCGCCATGAAGGACCCGGGCTTCATCAAGCGTGAAGAAGCGCTGGGCGCGGTGATCACCACCGACAGCCGCACCGAGCCGGCCGAGCACAAGAAGTTCGTCTCGGCCGAGATCGCCAAGTGGGGCCCGATCATCAAGGCCGCCGGCGTGTACGCCGACTGATCGCCTTCCGCTTCCGGAACCAATGAAAAAGCCGCCGGCCCTTAGGGACCGGCGGCTTTTTCTCATGGCTCGAGCAGCGGGATCAGGGCGCGACCCGCCACACCTCGAAGCTCTTGCGCTGGTCGACCTGACGCGCGGTGCGCGCCGTGAAGATGAAGGTGCTGACCGAGCTGTTCTGCGCGTACTGGTAGGCGTTGGGGCCCACCTGCGTGCAGTGGTTGTCGGACGGCGTGTTCACGGGCTGGCAATAGATGACGGCCTTGCGCGCCGTGGTGCGCAGCGTCACCGAATCGTTGAAGCGGTTGTTGTTGGGTCCGCGGCCGCTGGCGATGAACGTGGTGGGTGCGAGCGCGCCTTCGGGAACGACCCAGCCGTCGAGGTTGCCTTCGGCGCTGAAGTCGATGTTGTTGGCGCCGGGGTCCGAAGGGATCGGCGCCGGAAAGACGATGCCGCGATCCACGCCCTGCGTTTCCTGGAGCAGTTCGGCGCGCAGCGCGGGCGCCAGTTCCACCAGCGGCACCTGCACGGCTTCGGCCATGCTCGGCGCGCGCGAGAAGGTGCGCACGTACTGCACCACGTTGCTGCCGCCGGCGGCGTGGAAAAACTCCAGTCGCCAGACCGTCTGGTCGGGGATCGCGCGCAGCTGGGTGTCGGTGAACTGGGGCGAAGCGAACAGGTTGCCGGTCTCGAAGCTGCTCGGGTCGCCCTGCTGCGCCGGGTCGGCAAAGCGCGTGGCCATGCGCCAGGCGGACGAACTGAGCGGCGAGCCGGTGGCGGTGCCGTCCGAGGTGAGGACGAGCGTGGACAGGCCGGTGCGCGGCACCAGTACCAGCTCGCGGTCGCCCAGCGCGCTGCTGGTCACCACGACCTTCGAGAATTTCGAGCTGCCCTGCTCGAGCACGTTGTCCACGTTCAGGGCGTAGCCGGTCGAACGGTAGACGAGGTTCGGGTGCTTCAGGTAGTCCTTCATTTCCAGCTGCGGCCGCACGGAGGCGCGGTAGGGGTTGCTGCTGCCGGTGAGCTTGAGCGCACCGCCCACGATCTTCGCGTTGAAGACGTCGTTGTCGGTGTTGCCCACGACGTCGGTCCAGCGGTAGGTCAGTGCGACGTCGCCGTTGGGATAGAAGTATTCGAAGTTGCCGCGGTCGTGCTTCAGATTGGTGGGGCCGGTGCGGAACAGGCTCTCGAACGGGCGGCGCGCGCCGCTGCTGTCGCGGCCGATGGTCGCGCCGCCGGCCGAGACGTAGCTCGCCGGGTTGTCGTCCACGAACAGGCTGCGGCAGGCCGGCGCGACCACGTTGGCCGCCGTGCCGAAGGCGTTGCCGTCGCCGTTGATGGTGCTGTCCACGCGCTGCGCGAGCGGCAGCGCATAGCAGGCGTTGATGCGCTCGAGCAGCTCCTGCACCATGGCCGGCGTGGGCGGCTGCACGAGCGCGGCGGCGTCGACCGCCGGCAGCGGCGCGATGGTGGCGTCGCCGCTGCGGAACACGATGGACACCGGCGGGCTGTCGTCCCCGGCCGGTTGCGCCTTGACGGTGATCTCGATGTTGGCGGCCGCGCCGTCGGGGCGCACCGACACGTTGATCGTGTCCAGCACGCGGTCCTGCCCGGTGCCGTTGGCCTTGAACTCTCCGCTCATCGGGTCGATGCTCATGTTGAGCGCATCCAGCAGCGGCTGCAGCGCGGACACGAGCTTCTTCACCTGGTCGGTGATCGCACCTGCGGTCACGGCGCCGGGGTCGGCCTGGACGGCGGCGGCCAGCTTCGACGGGTCGCCGTTGGGCGCGAGCTGTGCCACCACGATGGTGGTCAGCGGCGTCACGTTGGTCGTGCCGGTGGCGGTGCTGGCGGTGGTGCTGTAGAGCGTGAGGTCGTCGCGCACGGCCTGTATCACCAGCGGCGCCTTGGTACCGGCGGGCAACGTGCAACTGTAGGTGCCTTCGGCCGAGACCTTCACTTCGCAGACCTTGGCGCCGGTCTGGTCGAACACGGTGAGCGCCGCGTCCGCGAAGGCGGCGCCGGTGGCGACCGTGCCGCTCAGCGTGGTGGCAGGGGCCGTGGTGTCGGCGGCTGGGGCGGCAGGCTGCTGGCCGCCGCCGAGCGAAACCGGCAAGCCGCCGATGCCGCCGCCGCCCCCTCCACCGCCGCCGCAGGCGCCGAGAAGCGCGAGCGTCACAGCGGACAGGGCAACGGGAATTTTCTGGATGAATGCGGGCATGTCTGGTTCTTCTCCAAGGGGTTGGACCTCGCTTGACCGGAGGTTCCGCAAACCATAGCTTTCAATTTTGTGGAAACAAATGATGCAAATGCACCATTCTTGAAACGCCGCGACGGGGTAACTTCCGAGCGGGCCACGGAAACCACCAGAACATGGGATGCGCGCTGCGCAGGGGCGAGGGAAAAAGGCCAGATGAAAAAACCGGTCGCATTGCAAGACTTCAGCACGCTGCTGCTGCAGCTCTACCGGCTATCGCACGAGTTGCCGATAGACGCATTCCAGGACGCCGCGCTCGACCTCATCAAGCCGGTGCTGCCCTTCGACTCGTCGATGTGGGGCACGGCCACCAGCACTTCCAGCGGCATCGACATCCACACCATCCACCTGCACAACCAGCCGGCGGAAATGCTCACCGCCTATGAAGAGGTCAAGCACCTCGACACCGCGGCGGTGGAGGTGGGGAAGCGGCCGACCTCGACGCTCGCGTTCAACGCCGACGCATGGTTCCACCGGCCGGACCAGTCGCAATTGCGCGACTACGGCCGGCGTTTCGAGCAGGCCAACTTCTTCATCAGCTCCGACGTGAACCGGCAGACCGACTTCGTGCACTGGGTCAGCCTGTTCCGGGCGGACCCCGACGCCCAGGGCACCGAAGACGAACGCCAGCTGCTCGCCAGCCTGATGCCGCACGTGATGCAGGCGCTGGCGCTCAACCGCATCGTGCACCTGGACCGGCTGGAGCCCGGCGGGCCGCCGGCGTGCGGCTCGGCCATCGGCGACCTGCGCGGCGTGCTGTACCACGCCGACGGCCTCTTCGAAGCCGCGCTGAAGGCGGAGTGGCCCGCGTGGCACGGGCGCACGCTGCCCGCGCCGCTGCTGAAGCACTTCCTGGAAGGGCACGCCCGCTACGGCGGCCACGGGATCGTGGTGACGCACCACGTCGAGCAGCGCCTGCTGTTCCTGAAGAGCCGCACCCGCTGCCGCGCGGACAGCCTCTCGCCGCGCGAGCGCACCATTGCCGAGCTGCTGGCGCGCGGCGACACGCACAAGGACATCGCCACCATCCTGAGCCGCTCGCCGGCCACGGTTCGCAATCACATCCAGTCGATCTACGACAAGCTGGAGGTGAGCAACGTGGCCGGGCTGATCCAGGAGCTGCGGCTCGCGGGCTGAGCCTTCCCGCTACTTGGGCCGGATCGCGTCCGCCGTCCCCTGGATGAACGCCTTGATGCTCTCGATCTCCTCGCCCGAGAGCTTGCCCGTGAAGTCGGGCATGCCGCGCGACATGGCCGGGCCCTTGAGGATGAACTTGTCGAGGTTCTCGATGTAAGCCGCGTCCATGTAGCCGAGGTTGGGAATGTTGCCGCCGCGGTCCACGCCCGGCACGCCGTGGCAGAAGACGCAGTTGCTCACGTAGAGCATGGTGCCGGCCTGGACCTTGGCGGGGTCGTACTTGACGCCCTGCACCAGCTTGTCCATGCGGTACTGCACGAAGTCCGGCATCTTGGCCGTGCCGCCCACCGCGAAGGTGTAGACGGTGCCCGGCCCCTGCCGCTCGGTGGCGCGCTGCGCGAGGCCGTACACGCCACCCCAGCCCACCGCCACCGACACGTACTGCTTGCCGTCCACCATGTAGGTCGACGGTGCCGCCACCACGCCGGTGCCGGTGGGCGTTTCCCAGAGCTTCTCGCCGGTCTTGGCGTTGTAGGCCAGCAGGCGGCCGTCGGCCGTGCCCTGGAACACCAGGTTGCCGGCGGTGGTGAGCGTGCCGCCGTTCCAGGGCGACACATAGTCCACGCCCCAGGCTTCCTTCTGCGCCACCGGGTCCCAGGCCACGAGACGGCCAAAGGGCTTGCTCTTGGGCGGCTCCACGTTGGCGAACTTGGCCAGGTTCCAGCCCAGGCCCGCATGCGGGCGGCCCGGCACGTCCTCGTTGAACTTCCAGTCCTTGTCGTCCATGAGGTTGATCGGCACATGCTGCGCCGGCAGGTAGGCGAAGCCGGTCTGCGGGTTGAACGACATCGGGTGCCAGTTGTGCGCGCCGAAGGGGCCGGGGATGGCGTCGTTGGGCTTGGTGCCGTCGCGCGCGGCGGCCACGCCGATCGGGCGGCCGTTCTTGTCGTAGCCGGTGGCCCAGTTCACTTCGGTGAAGTTCTTCGCCGAGATGAACTTGCCGTTGGTGCGGTCGATGACGAAGAAGAAGCCGTTCTTCGGCGCATGCAGCAGCACCTTGCGCGGCTTGCCGTCCAGCTTCATGTCGGCCAGGATCATCGACTGGGTGGAGGTGTAGTCCCAGTTGTCGCCGGGCGTCTCCTGGTAGTGCCACTTGTACTTGCCGGTGTCGGGGTCGAGCGCCACCACCGAGCCCAGGTAGAGGTTGTCGCCGCCCTTGGGGCTGCGCGCCTTGTGCGACCACGGCGAGCCGTTGCCGGTGCCCACGTACATCAGGTTGAGCTCGGGGTCGAAGGCGAAGCTGTCCCACGCGGTGCCGCCGCCGCCGGCTTCCCAGTACTTGCCGCTCGGGTCCCAGGTCTTCGCGGCCTTGGCCATGGAAGCGTCTTCGAAGGGCTTGCTCGGGTCGCCGGGCACCACGAACCAGCGCCACTTCTGGTCGCCGGTCTTCGCGTCGTAGGCGGTGACGAAGCCGCGCACGCCGTATTCGGCGCCGCCGTTGCCGATGATGACCTTGCCCTTGAACACCCGCGGCGCGCCGGTGATGGTGTAGCTGCCCTTCTGGCCTTCGAGCGTGTCCTTCTCCCAGACCTTCTGTCCGGTGGCGGCATCGAGCGCGATCAGGCGCCCGTCGTAGGCGGCCACGTAGACCTTGCCCTCATGGATGGCGACGCCCCGGTTCACCACGTCGCAGCAACCCTTGAAGCCCTTGGACTTGTCGACCTGCGGATCGAAGGTCCACAGCTTCTGGCCGGTGCGGGTGTCGATGGCGTGCACCACGCTCCACGAGGCGGTGACGTACATGATGCCGTCCACCACCAGCGGCGTGGCCTCCACGCCGCGCGTCGACTCGAGGTTGTACGACCAGACCAGCCCCAGGTCCTTCACGTTGCCGGAGTTCACCTGGTCGAGCCTGCTGAAGCGCGACTCCGAGTAGTCGAGGCCGACGCTGGGCCAGTCGGGGGTTTTCTTCTGCGCCGCGTTGGCGCGTATGAAGTTGCCGTCGACGCGCGCGGTGGCGGCCGCTGCGCGCTCCTGTGCGTTCTGGGCCGTGGCTGCCGTCGATGCGCCCAGGCACAGCAGCGCGCCGGCGAGCATGAGCAGCCCGGAGTGTGTTCTTTTCATCGCAGGTCTCCTTTGTGCCGCAAGGATCGTTCGCGCCGGCCTCGCGTTCACCTTCGGGATTTCCCCAATCCGTCGCTGTTCCATTGCGGAACACATTCGCTGCTGGTCCCGAATACAGGGAGGCGGCGAACCCATGTCCCAAGGCAAGTTCGACAGCAGGCTAGGCACGGCGGATGCGCCGCGCCAGCTCTTTGCCAGCACGCCGGCGCAGCGCGTGGCGCTCGCGCGGCGGCAGTTCTTCGAAGAAGGCGTGCGGCCCTCGGGCCTGGTGGGCGAGGCGGTGATCCAGTCGTGGCTGCGCTGCAGCCGCACGCACACCGACCGCCAGCGCATCGTGCCCTTCGACGCGGTCACGCCGAGCCGGCTGCACGCCACGCTGGCGCGCAACCGTGAGCTGCTGGAGGTGGCACGGCAGGAACTCGCGCAGATGGAGAACATGCTCGCGGGCACCGACTGCCGCGTGATCCTGACCGACCGCGACGGCGTGCTGGTGCACGTCACCGACCAGCCCGCCGCCGCGCACCAGCCGGTGCTGCGCAAGACCGCGCGGGTGGGCGTGAACATTTCGGAGCGCGTGGTGGGCACCACCGCGCCGGGCATCGTGGCCAGCACCGGGCAGGCCTGCACGGTGGACGGCGCGGAGCATTACTTCGACGTGCTGTGCCACATGCAATGCGCCGCCGCGCCGATCCGCGACGTCACGGGCCGGCTGGCCGGCGTGCTCGACCTCACGGTGGAGGCGCGGCGCTTCGGCTTCGATGCGGCGTCGATGGTGGCGCTCTACGCCACCACCATCGAGAACCGGCTGCTGCAGGCGCAGTCGCTCGACCACCTGATCCTGCGCTTCCAGGCGAGCCCCACGCTGCTGGGCACGCCGCTGGAGGCGCTGGCCGGCATCGCGCCGGACGGCACCATCGCCTGGCTCAACAACGCGGGCGCGCGGCTGCTGGGCCGGCTGCCCGAGGCGGCGGACGAACGCGATGTCGAATGCCTGCTGGGGCACGACCTCGCGAGCCTGATGCGGCTCGGCCGGCGCGAGGCGGCGCAGCCGCTGCGGCTGGCGAGCGGGCTCGGCGTATGGGTGCAGGCGCAGCTGAAGGGCGCGAACGGCGCGGACTTCCGCCATGCCGTGGCGATGCCCGGAGAGACGGCGCCAGCGGCCCTGGAACGCATCGCGGTACCGGCCATTGCAACCACCGCCACCGAAGGCCAGGCGGGCACGGACGCCGCGGAGGCCGCGTGGCCCGCCGGCACGCTGCGCGAGCACAGCCGCAAGCTGATCGAGGACACGCTCGCCGCGCACGGCGGCAACGTGTCGCAGGCGGCGCGGCAGTTGCGCGTGTCGCGCGGCACGCTGTACCGGCGGCTGCGCGGCTGGCATGACGACGCCGTGCAGGCCGCCGCGGACGACTGACCGATCAGACGGCGGCGCGGGCCAGCGCGCGCGCGCGCCGCGCCTTAGCGTCGGGCTGAAGCGGCCGCAGGTATTCGTGAAGCGCCAGCGCGGCGGCGCCCACCGCCGGCGCCAATGCGTCGTAGCGCGCGGTGCGCAGTTCGGGTGCCGGCATGCCGGCGCGGTCGGCGTGCCGGTGGACGCTCTCGAACGCCGCCTGCACGAAGTCGCGGTGATCGGTGCAGGCCTTGCCGCCCAGCACGATCGCGCGCGGGTTGAAGGTGACCCACAGGTTCTGCAGCATCACGCCGAAGAAGGCGGCGGCGCGCTGCATGTCGCGGCCCTCGCGCAGCAGCACGCGCGAACCGAAGAAGGCCTCGGCGCAGCCGCGCCGCCCGCATGAGCACAGCGGCCCGTCGAGCTCGAGGATGGTGTGGCCGATCTCTCCGGCCATGCCCTGCGCGCCGGTGAAGAGCCGGTCGTTCAGCACCACGCCCGCACCCACGCCCACGTCGCAGTTGACGAAGATCAGCGGGTCTTCGCCCTCCTGGCCTTCCAGCGCCGCGAACTCGTATTCACCGAGCACGGCGGCATCGGCGTCGTTCTGCAGCTGCACGGTGACGCGCGGCAGGCCCACGGCGGCAAAGGCTTTCTCCAGCGCGGGCAGCAGGCTCACGTTGCGCCAGCCGAGGTTGGGCGCGAAGCGGACCACGCCGGTGCAGTCGTCCACCGCGCCGGGTATGCACACGCCGATGCTCGACAGGCGCAGGCCGAGCTGCTCGAGCCGCGCATGCGCGACCGAGGCCATGCGCGCGACCTGCGCGCAGACGCCGGCGGGCGCGCTGTCGGCCAGTGCCCGGGTGTCCGAATACAGCACCTCGCCCTGCAGCGACATGCACACGAGGCGCACCGTCTCCACGGCGATCTCCACGCCCATGAGCGCGCGCACGCCCACGTTGATGCGCAGCGGCGTCGAAGGCCGCCCCAGGCCGTCGGCCACGGCCGCGCCCGATTCGCTGAGCCAGCCCTCGTCGATCAGCTCGCGCACCAGCAGGCTCACGGTCGACTTGGTGAGGCCGCTCTCGCCGGCAAGCCGCGCGCGCGAGAGGCCGGGCTGCGCGCGCAGCAGCCGCAGCAGGACGCTGCGGTTCATGCGCTTCACGAGCTGCTGGTCGCCGATGGTGGTCACATCAGGCGGCCGCGGTGTCGGCGTGATGGGCCTGCTCTTTGCCTTCGGGCCGCTTGCCGGCAATGATCATGCCGAGCACTTCGTCTTCGGTGACGTCGGCGGTGCGGTAGGTGCCGACCAGCTTGCCGTTCTTCATCACGGCGAGGCGGTCGCTCAGCGAGAACACGTCGGGCATGTCGTGCGTGATGAGGAAGATGCCCACGCCGTCGGCCTTGAGCTGCTTCACGAGGCCGCCGACCATCGCGGTCTCCTCGGGGCCGAGCGCGGCGCAGGGCTCGTCCATGATGAGGATGCGCGCATTGAAGTACAGCGCGCGAGAAATGGCCACCACCTGCCGCTGTCCGCCGGAGAGGCGACGCACGGGCACGCGGATGTTGGTGAAGTTCTTGTTGAGCCGGTGGAACACCTTGCGCGCCTGCACTTCCATGAAGTGGTCGTCCAGGGTGTTCCAGCGCGTCATCTTCTCGCGGCCGAGGAACAGATTCGACACGGAGTCGAGGTTGTCGGCCAATGCAAGGGTCTGGTAGATGGTCTCGATGCCTTGCGCCTGCGCTTCGGCGGGCGTGCGGATGTTGACTTTCTCGCCGGCTATCAGGGTGTCGCCGGAGTCGATGGGGTAGGCGCCGGCGAGCATTTTCATGAGCGTGGACTTGCCCGCGCCGTTGTGGCCGAGCAGCGCGACCACTTCGCCAGGGTAGAGGTTGACGCTCACGCCGTCCACGGCCTTGACGCCGCCGAAGGACTTGCGGATCTCGCGCAGTTCGACGAGGGGTTTGGAGGTGTCGATGTCTGCCATTTCAGTGCTCTGCCTTGGTTTGGCGTTCTTGTTCGGGGAGCGTGCGAATGCCACCGGGTACTCCCCTCCGCGAATGTCCCCCGCCTTCGGCTCCTCCTTTATTTCGCTGCGGGGAGCACCCGGCGCCATTCGCACAATGGGCACTGCCGCAAAGCCGGCCGCGCGAGCGCTGCGTCCATCGATCACGCTGGCGGGGTGCCTTGCGCAGCGAAATAAAGGAGGAGGCCGAAGGCCGGGGGACATTCGCGGAGCAAGGTACCCCGTCGGCGTGAGCGCGCCCTGAACAGCAATGCAAGTTCATCCTAGTTCTCCCCAAACTTGCGCCGGTAGAGAACATCGAACACCACGGCCACGATCAGCACCTGCCCGATGATGACCATGCGCTTGCCGATGGGCACGTCGAGCAGCAGCATGCCGCTGTCGAGCGACTGCATGATGAGCGCGCCCAGCACCGAGCCGAAGATCGAGCCGCTGCCGCCCGCCAGCGCCGTGCCGCCGATGACGGCCGCCGCGATCACGTACAGCTCCATGCCCGTGCCCAGCGAATTGGTGCCCGCGTTGAGCCGCGCGATCGACACGATGGCCGCGATGGTGACCAGCACCGCCAGCAGCGCGAACAGCATCAGCGTGACGCGCTTGACCGGAATGCCCACCAGCGCCGCCGCGTCGGGGTTGCCGCCCATCGCGAACACGTAGCGGCCGAAGCGGGTGCGGTGCACGATGAACGACAGCACGATGGCCACCACCGCCCAGATCAGCACCGGAATCGGAATGCCCTGGGGCGCGTCCTTCGAATCGATCTTGTAGTGGTTCATGACCGCCGCGAAGCCGATCACCACCGCCGCCGGCACCGCCGTGAGCAGCAGCTCCAGCCACAGCGGCTCGTTGGGCATCTCGTGGCGCGCGCGCGCCGCGCGCTTCTGGAACATGCGCGCGAACAGCACCACCGCCACCAGCCCGGCGATCACCCAGCTCGCGGTGACGCCGATGCCGCCGTCGTAGCCGCCGCCCAGGCGCTGGAAGAATTCGTCGTTCACCGGCTGCGTCTTGCCGTCGGCCACCAGGAAGGCCGCGCCGCGGAACGACATCAGGCCGCCGAGCGTGACCACGAACGAAGGCACGCCCAGCATCGCCGTGAGCCAGCCCTGGTAGATGGACACCAGCAGCGCCACGGCCAGGCCCGCCAGGCAGGCCGTGGGCCACGACCAGCCCGAGGTGTATTGCAGGTACGCGATGAGCACGCCGACGAAGCCCATCACCGAGCCGACCGACAGGTCGATGTGGCGCGCCACGATGATCAGCACCATGACGGTCGACACGATGCCGACCACCGCCGTCTGCTGCGCGACGTTGTAAAGGTTCTCGGGCGACAGGAACACGCCGCCCGACATGACGCTGAACACCACCGCCATCACGACCAGCAGCACGCACATCAGCACGAGGCGCAGGTCGATGCCCGTGCGGCGCCACCAGCCCGGTGTTGGATTGCTCATTTTTCAGACCCCCTTCGGGACAAAGACAGGAGCGCGCCCACCCTCGGCGGGCCCGTGGACGGCCGGCCGATGGCGCGTTGCGCGGGTGATCCGTGCTGCTTGCTTGCCTACTTGCAGGCCGCGGGCGCGCTCGCGCCCGTCACGCCCTTGCAGAGCTCGTCCTTCTTGATCCAGCCGGCCTTGACCACGACGTCGAGGTTGTCGCGCGTCACGGGCACCGGCGTCAGCAGGCGCGATTGCAGCGAGACCTTTTTCGGACCGGAGTTCCAGGTGCCGGCCTTGTCGACCGGCTTGCCCTGCGACAGCGCGATGGCCGCGGCGGCGGCTTCGCGGCCGAGTTCGCGCGAGTCCTTGAAGATGGTCGCGGTCTGGGTGCCCAGCGCGATGCGGTTGAGCGCCGCGAAGTCGGCGTCCTGGCCCGACACCGGAATGCCGCGCAGGCCCTTGGCCGTGAGCGCCGCCACCGCGCCGCCGGCCGTGCCGTCGTTGGCCGCCACCACCGCGTCGACCTTGTTGCCGTTCTTGGTGAGGATCTGCTCCATGTTCTTCTGCGCGACTTCGGGCTTCCAGCCTTCGGTGTATTCGTCGCCGACGATCTTGATGTCGCCCTTCTTGATGGAGGCGTCGAGCACCTCCTGCTGGCCGGCGCGCAGGAAGTCGGCGTTCGGGTCGCTCGGCGAGCCCTTGATGATCACGTAGTTGCCCTTGGGCTTGACCTTGAGCACCTCGCGCGCTTCCATGCGGCCGACCTCGACGTTGTCGAAGGTGATGTAGAAGACGCCCGGCGCCTCGATCAGCCGGTCGTACGCCACCACGGGCACTTTCTGGCGCGTGGCCTTGGTCACCGCCGGCAGGATGGCGTCCTTGTCCATCGCCAGCACGATGAGCGCCTTGGCGCCCTTCGACATCAGGCCCTCGATGTCGCCCAGTTGCTTCTCCGGAGAGCCGCCCGCATCGGCACTGATGTACTTGGCGCCGAGCTTCTCGAGTTCGGCCTTGATGGCGGCCTCGTCGGTCTTCCAGCGCTCTTCCTGGAAGTTGGACCAGCTCACGCCGACCACGGTCTGCGCCATCGCGCCCACGGCCGTGAGACCGAAGGCCATGGCGGCCAGGGTGTGTTTCAGTTGCATCGATGTCTCTCCTGAGTTGGTGCGCCCCACAGGGATAAGCCGTGTAAGAAATTAGTTAGTTTGAAGGGCGAACTAACTATCCCATCGCGGCAAGTTGCTGGGCATCCGGGAATTCCCGGAGCGCGGGGCGCCCATGAAAAAGGCCGGGCAAGCCCGGCCTTCATGCGCTGGAGCGCGTGGCGGCGATCAGTCGCGGGCGCGCGCGGCGTTGCGCAGGTCGCGGATCTGGTCGTGGTTGCGCTGGGCGCCTTCGGCCTGGGCAGCGACCACGCTGCGCACGTCGGCGGGCAGGTTCTGCTTCAGGGCCTTGCGATAGCGCGCGACACCGGTGTCTTCGCCGCGCTCGCACGATTCGAGGATCGACAGTTCGCTGTTGGCGCCCAGCGAGCCCTTCACGTGCACCCAGCCGCGATGCAGCGCGCCGCTGGCGGTGCCGCCATCGGCCGGCTTGCCGCCGTAGGCCGTGATGAGCGCCATCAGTTCGCTGCCGGCCTTGCGGCATTCTTCGGCGCGGTTGGCGAACAGTTGCTTCGCCGCCGGGCTCTCCACTTCGTCGGCGCAGGCGCGGAAGCCGTATTCACCGTCGCGCGAGTTCTCGAGCAGGTCGTTGAGCACGTCCACGACTTCGTCGTTGGCGAGCGCGGGACCGGTTGCCTGCAGGGTGTCGAGGGATGCGTCTGTGTATGCCATGTCGGTGATCCTTTCAATTGATGATCTGTTTGCCGTCTGTCGAACACACATCGTTGAAAGATCCGCGATGCCGCGGCGTCGTCCCATCGGGCGACACGGCGTAGGCGAAGGACGACCCGCGCCGCCCGGCTTCAGCCGAGGCGCCAGGCCTGCATCCACACGGCGATGCCGTCGAGCAGTTCGTCCAGCGCCTGCTCGTCGGTGCGGCCGGTGCGCCTGAGCACATGGAAGGAATGGTCGGCACCCTCGATCTCCAGCACGGTGGCGATCGGACCCAGCGCCTGCACGGTGTCGTCGAAAGGCGCGGGCTCGGCCAGCGTGTCGCGCGGCCCGTGCGCGAAGAGCATGGGCACGTCCACCTCGCGCAGATGCGCCGCGCGCCCGGCCGCCTTCGCGGGCGCGCCCGACGGGTGCAGCGGAAAGCCCAGGAAGACCAGCCCTTCGACGGCCGCGAGCGGCTCCAGCGCCTGGGCCTGCGACGTCATGCGCCCGCCGAACGACTTGCCGCCCGCGAAGAGGCGCACGCCCGCAAAGCGCGCCGAGGCGCAGGCCACGGCCGCGCGCACCGTGGCATGCGCCAGCGGCGGTGCGTCCGTGCGCTTGCTGCCCTGCTCCATATAGGGGAACTGGTAGCGCAGCGTGGCGATGCGCCGCTCGGCGAGACCCTCGGCCACGGCCTGCATGAACGGATGCGCCATGCCCGCGCCGGCGCCGTGCGCGAGCACCAGGCACGCCTCGGCCGAGGGTGGCGACATCGCAAGGGCCGACACCGCAGTGCCGGGCCTCACGTCGATGGAAAGTCTGTGCAGGGTGGTCATCGCGCGAGTTTGCCCCCGCGCGCCCGCCGTTCGGCGCGGACCTTCGGCGTCGTCCGACACGCGGAGGGCCGGCGGCCAATGTAAATTCATGTTTCACCGTTCCCCCCTTTTTTCTTTTCTTGGAGTTCCGTCGTGAAGCACTGGCTGTTGGCTATCGGCATGGTCGGCTGCATCGCGCATGCACAGCCCGGCTGGTTCACGGTGACGGGAGATCCGCAGGACAAGCTGGCAGACACGGTCCAGGTCGACCCCGACCGCGTGACGCTCCAGGACACATCGGGCGACGCCGCCAAGGCCATGAATCTGCGCGTGAGCCGCGCGGCGCAGCGCGTCAACTGGGACGGCATTCCGTACCGTTCGTACGAGTCTCGCGTGGTGTTCGACTGCCAGGCGGGCCGCGCCAGCTACGTGGCGGCGCGCTTCTACGCCCAGCCGCTGTGGCAGGGCGAGCCCCACCGCAGCGCGGACTACAGCAACGCCCCCAAGCCGGTGCGCTTCCTGGACATGAAGCCCAACCCGACGGCGCGCATCGTGCGCGCGGCCTGCCGCCCGCGCAGCAGCTAGAGCTGCGACGACAGCAGCGCCGCCAGGTGCTCCATCGCCTTCTCGTGCAGCGGGCGATCCTTCCAGGCCTCGTACGTCAGGCGCTTCGACTGGCGCAGGTCGGCCTCGAACTGCGCGGTCTGCTCGGCGGCGAAGGCCTCGTCGTAGATGTTGAGGTTGGCCTCGTCGTTCAGGCGGAACGAGCGGTTGTCGAAGTTGGTGGAGCCCACCGACACCAGCAGGCCGTCGACCGTGAAGACCTTGCAATGGAACATGGTCGGCTGGTATTCGCTGATCTCGGCGCCCGCCTCCAGCAGCGGGCCCCACGCCGCGCGCGAGGCACCGCGCACGGTCTGCGAATCGATGATCGGGCCCGGCGTGATGATGCGCAGCCGCACGCCGCGCTTCATGGCCGCGACCAGCGCGCCCACCGTCAGGTCGTCGGGCACGAAGTAGGCGCTCGACAGGTCGATGGTCCTGGTGGCCGCCGCGATCGACAGCAGGTACATGAGATGCATGCTCTCGCTGCCGCCCGAAGGCGAACTGCTGAACATCTGGGCGCGCCCGTCGCCCATCGAGGGAATCGGCGGAAAGTAGGTTTCGCCGTGCAGCACGTCGCCCGACACCTTCACCCAGTTGTCCATGAACACGGCCTGCATCTGCGCCACTACCGGTCCTTCGACCTTGTAGTGCGAGTCGCGCCAGTGCTCGGCGTCCTGTGCATGGCCGGTCCATTCGGGCGCGATGCCCACGCCGCCGGTGAAGCCGGTGCGGCCGTCGACCACCAGCAGCTTGCGGTGGGTGCGGTTGTTCATGCGCGCGATGTCGTACCAGCTCGGCTTGTGGAACTTCCGGATCTGCACGCCGGCGCTTTCCATCTCGCGGATGAAGTCGCCATCGACCTTGGCGCTGCCCACCCAGTCGAGCAGCACGTGCACCTTGACGCCCGCGCGGGCGCGCTCCGAGAGCGCGTCGGCAAACTCGCGCCCGATGTCGCCCGACCAGTAGATGTAGGTCTCGAAGGTGATGCTGCGCCTGGCGCCGCGGATGGCGGCGAGCATCGGCGGAAAAATCCGGTCGCCGTTCTGGAAGGCCTCGAAGCGGTTGCCGCCGGTGATGGGCGGCCCGAGCATCACGCCCAGCGCGCGCTGGTACTGCGCATCGTGCAGCGCGTACTCGCGCTTGACCTGCTCGTCGAGCTTCTTCTCGCCGCTGGTGAAGTTGAGCACCAGCAGCGTGGCGGCCAGCGTCAGGACGAAAGTCCAGACGATGGTCTTGAGCGTCCCTCGGCGCTGCACGTGAGGACGCGAAGGCTGTGTGCTCAAGCGATCAGTCGATCAGCTGCGTCTTGATCGCGTAGTAGGTCAGGTCGCTGTTGGTGGAGAGGTTCATCTTCTCCATGAGGCGCGTGCGGTAGGTGCTGATGGTCTTCACCGACAGCGACAGCGCCTCTCCGATGCTGCCCACCGACTCGCCCTTGGCGAGCTTCAGGAACACCTGGAACTCGCGCTCCGACAGGTGCTTGTGCGGCGGCGCGTTGTCCTTGCGCTCCAGCTGGCCGGCCAGCAGCTCCGCCACCGAGGGCGAGATGTAGCGGCGGCCCAGCGCCACCGTGCGGATCGCCTTGGCGATTTCCTCGGGCTCGCATTCCTTGTTGAGATAGCCCGACGCGCCCTGGCGGATCAGGTTCACCGCGTAGTGTTCCTCGGGATAGCCGCTGAGGATGAGCACGCCCAGGTCGGGCGCCTTGGCGCGCACCATGGCGAGCGCGTCGATGCCGCTCTGGCCGGGCATCGAAAGGTCCATCACGAGCACGTCGATATCGGCCGTGCGAACGAGGTCGATGGCCTCGCGGCCGGAGCCGGCCTCGCCGACCACGCGGAAATCGACGAAGGTGGAGAAGAACGCCTTGAGGCCTGTGCGGACGACGGCGTGGTCGTCGACGATGCCGATCTTGATCATGGTGTTGTTCCTGCTTGAAGCGATGCGCGCCAGGAGGCGGCGCGACAGGGGAACGAAGATGCCACAGCCATCGGCCCGCAAGACACCCGAAAAGCAGGACGCGGCGTTGTCCTGCACGGCAATGCAGGATTGCCTGTCGCCCGCGTCGGACGGAAACGACGCGGGAGCGCCGCCCTCTCAGGCAATGGCGGGATAGCGCCCCGTGCCTTCGGGCCAGGGCGTCAGCACCTCGAAGCCGTCTTCCGTGACCGCGACCATGTGCTCCCACTGCGCCGACAGCGAATGATCGCGCGTGACCACCGTCCAGCCGTCGGGCAGTTCGCGGGTCTCGCGCCGGCCGGCGTTGATCATCGGCTCGATGGTGAAGACCATGCCGGCCTCCAGCCGCAGGCCCTGGCCGGGCTGGCCGTAGTGCAGCACCTGCGGATCGTCGTGGTAGATCTGGCCGATGCCGTGGCCGCAGTACTCGCGCACGACGCTGAAGCGCTCGCGGTGCGCAACGCTCTGGATCGCATGGCCCACGTCGCCCAGCGTGGCACCGGGACGCACCTGCAGGATGCCGGCGCGCATCGCCTCGTAGGTGGTGTCCACCAGGCGCCGCGCCAGCGGGCTGGGCTCGCCGACGAAGTACATGCGGCTGCAGTCGCCGAACCAGCCGTCCTTGTTGACGGCCACGTCGATGTTGATGATGTCGCCCTTCTTCAGCACCTTCTGCGCCGATGGCACGCCGTGGCAGACCACGTGGTTGACCGAGGTGCAGACCGTCTTGGTGTAGCCCTGGTAGCCAACGTTGGCGGGCACCACGCCCTGCACATTGACGATGTGGTCGTGGCAGATGCGGTCGAGCTCCTCGGTGGTGACGCCGGGCTTCACATGCTCGCCGATCATCGCCAGCACCTCGGCGGCGAGCCGGCCCGCTGCGCGCGCCATCGCGATTTCGTCGGGCGACTTGAGCGGTGCGGCGGCGGTCCTCATGCGCGCGCCCCGGCCAGCTTGCGTGCGGCGGGAGCGGCAGCGGGCGCGGGCGCGGGCGCGGGCGGCGGTTCTACGAGGCCGGAGACGGTGGCCAGGTCGAAGCCGCCGGCCTGCTCGGCGCGGATGAGCAGCTGGCAGATCTCGCGGTGATCGAGCTCGGGGCGCAGCTCGGCCAGCATGCCGATGCGCATCCAGTGCTCGGCCTGCGCGTTGATGGAACGGCTCAGCGCATTGCCCGCGACGCGCAGGTTCTCATGCATGAGGTCTGAAATCTTGACGATGCCCATGGTCTGTTTTTATATACGAAATGTATATGAATCATATCAAACCGGGTGGCGGGCTTCAACACCGCGACGGGGGTAAGCCCGGTGAAGCTCTTCGATCTCGTTTGATACGATTTTTCGCAAGGCGCCCACCTCGAGCGCGTTGGAGACAAGATGGACCCGAGCACATTTGATGCGCAGGCGCTGTACCGCGTCATGGTGCGCATCCGCGCTTTCGAGAACGCCGCCGAAGCGGCCAGCCAGGGCGGCGTGAGCGCCTATGGCCAGCAGGCCGCGGGTGCCGCCAAGGTGCGCGGGCCGCTGCACCTGTCCACCGGCCAGGAGGCGGTGCCGGCCGGCGTGTGCGCCCACCTGCGCGCCAGCGACTACCTCACCTCCACCCATCGCGGCCACGGCCACACGCTGGCCAAGGGCGCGGACCTCGCGCGGATGATGTGCGAGCTGTTCGGCAAGGCCACCGGCTTCAACGGCGGCAAGGGCGGCTCGATGCACATCGCGGACTTCTCGGTCGGAATGCTGGGCGCGAACGGCGTGGTGGCGGCAGGGTTGCCGATTGCCGTGGGCGCGGCGCATGCGCAGAAGCTGCTCGGCAAGGGCGACGACATCACGGTCTGCTTCTTCGGCGACGGCGCCATCAACCGCGGGCCCTTTCTCGAAGCGCTGAACTGGGCGCGGGTGTACGAGCTGCCGGTGCTCTTCGTCTGCGAAGACAACCGCTGGAGCGCGACCACCGCGAGCGGGCCGATGACGGCGGGCGACGGCGCTTCGGTGCGTGCCGAGTCGCTCGGCATCGCCGCCACGCAGGTCGACGGCAACGACGTGTTCGCGGTGCATGCAACCGCCGCGCGGCTGGTGAGCGAGGTGCGCGCCGGCGGCGGCCCGCGCCTGCTGCACGCGCTGACCTACCGCGTGAAGGGCCACGTGTCGGTCGACCTCGCGGCCTACCGCGACCCGGCCGAACTGGCGGCGGCGCTGGAAACGGACCCGATCGCGCGGGCGCGCGGCCATCTTCTTTCGGCGGGCATCGCCGCCGCCACGCTCGACGCCATCGAGAACGCCGCGCGCGACGAGGTCGACACCGCGCTGGCCGTCGCCGACGCCGCGCCCTGGCCCGACGCCGGCGCCGCCTTCACCGACGTGCAGACCACCGGAGCCGGCCAATGGCATTGACGAAGCAGGACCTGAGCTATTCCGAAGCCGCCCTGCTCGCGCTGCGGCGCGAGATGGAGGCAGACCCGCGCGTGGTCGTGCTCGGCGAGGACGTGGGCCGCGGCGGCATCTTCGGCCAGTACAAGGGGCTGCAGCAGCACTTCGGCACCGGCCGCGTGATCGACACGCCGATCAGCGAGGCCGCGATCATGGGCGCCGGCGTGGGCATGGCGCTCGCGGGGCTGCGGCCGGTGGTCGAGATGCGCGTGGTCGACTTCGCGCTGTGCGGCATGGACGAACTGGTGAACCAGGCCGCCAAGAACCGCTTCATGTTCGGCGGCCAGGGCCGCGTGCCGCTGGTGGCGCGCATGCCGGGCGGCATCTGGGATGCGTCGGCGGCGCAGCACTCGCAATCGCTGGAGGCGTGGTTCGCGCACCTGCCGGGCGTGGTGGTGGTGTGCCCCTCGACGCCGCAGGACAACCACGGCCTGCTGCGCGCGGCGCTGCAGTGCGGCGACCCGGTGGTCTACATCGAGCACAAGACGCTGTGGGGCGTGCGCGGCGAGGTCGACGAAAGCATCGCGGTGCCGTTGGGCAAGGCTGCGCGTGTGCGCGAGGGCGATGCGCTCACGCTGGTGAGCTGGAGCCGGCAGATGCAGGCCTGCGCGGACGCCTGCGATGCGCTGGCCGCCGAAGGCATCGCTGTCGACCTGATCGACCTGCGCACCCTGTGGCCGTGGGACCGCGAGACGGTGCTGTCGTCGTGCGCGCGTACCGGCCGTCTGCTGGTGGTGCACGAGGCGGTGCAGGCGGCGGGCTTCGGCGCCGAGATCGCGGCCAGCGCGGCGGAGGCCACCGGCTGCCGCGTCGCGCGGCTGGGCGCGCCGCGCATTCCGGTCGGCTATGCGCCGGTGCTGGAGGCGCAGTCGCGCGTGGGCGTGCCGGCCATCGTGGCCGCCGCGAAGAAGCTGGCCGGCTGAGGTCCGGCCGCGGCGCAGGCGCGATGGACCCGCTCTTCTTCAAGCTGGTGCGGGTGGTCAACCTCACGGCGCGGCCTTTTCATGAGCGCGTGGGCCGCGAGCACCAGCTCACGCTGAACGAATGGCGCACGATGGCCGTGCTCGGCGCCCAGCCCGGGCTCAACGCCACGCAGGTCGCCGACCAGACAGGCCTGGACAAGATGGCGGTGAGCCGCGCGCTGGCGGGACTCAAACGCCACAAGCGCGTGCAGCGCCACGAAGACCCGACCGACCAGCGCAGCAGCCGCCTCTACCTCACCGCCGCCGGCAAGGCGCTGCATGAGCAGGTCGCCGCCCTGGGCCGCGAGCGCGAGGCAGCGCTGTTCGCCGGAGTCGATGCCACCGAGCTGACCCAGCTGGACGCAACCCTGGACAAACTCATCAAGGCCGTTCAGCGCAGCAGTTGACGAAGGCACGCCAGCCGTGCCCCCTTCCAGAACACCGAGGAACCGGCTCCGCCGGGCCTCAGGTGTTGCCCCCGGTAGGGGGAAGGCGAAGCGACACGAAGTGCGCGCAGCCTGGGGGCGAGCCAAATTCAAGCGGCAAAGCCGCCGTCGATGTTCAGGCCCGCGCCGGTCACGAACGCGGCTTCGGGGCTGGCCAAGTAAGCCACCATGCCGGCGATCTCGTCGGCGTGGCCGTGGCGGCCGATGGCCATGAAGCCGTGCATGGTGGCCGCCATCGGGCCGCTGGCGGGGTTCATGTCGGTGTCGACCGGGCCGGGCTGCACGTTGTTGACCGTGATGCCGCGCGGCCCCAGGTCGCGCGCCAGGCCCTGCACCAGCCCGGTCAGCGCCGACTTGCTCATCGCATACACGCTGCCGCCGGCAAAGGGCATGCGCTCGGCGTTGGTGCTGCTGATGCTGACGATGCGCCCGCCAGTGCCCATGTGCGCCAGCGCCGCCTGGATCGCGACGAACACGGCGCGCACGTTGACCGCGATGGTGCGGTCGAAATCGGCCAGCGAGAACTGCTCGACGGGGCCGAGGTGCAGCACGCCCGCGTTGTTGACCAGAATGTCGATGCGCCCGCCGAAGTGCCCGGCCGCCCGGTCGATGCCGGCCTTGAGCGCGTCGGCGTCGGCACTGTCGATCTTCAGCGCGAGGGCGCGGCCGCCCTCGGCCTCGATGGTGCGCACCAGTTCGTCGGCCGGCGCGCCGGAACTGGCATAGCTGAAGGCCACGGCGGCACCGTCGCGCGCCAGCCGGCGAACGATGGCGGCACCGATGCCGCGCGAACCGCCGGTGACGAAGGCGACCTTGCCGGCCAGGACGGGGGAAGAAGAAGCAGAAGCGACGTTGCTGGAAGCCATGATTTTTTCCGATCTGTTGGAGGAAGAAGGCCCCAGTCTCTGCCTTTCATTGCATTGCCGGTAGACATTAATCGCGTCAATCAAATTCAACTGAAAGTTGAAGATCGGCCTGAAAATGCGCGCATGGAACCGCTCAATCACCTCGAATCCTTCGTGCAGAGCGCGGAGGGCGGCAGCTTCTCGGCCGCGGCCCGGCGCCTGGGCCTCACGCCGGCGGCGGTCAGCAAGAACGTGGCGCGGCTCGAGGCGCGGCTGGGCCTGCGGCTGTTCCAGCGCAGCACGCGCAGCCTCACGCTGACCGAGGGCGGCGAGCGCTTCCTCGCGCAGATCGGCGGCGCGCTCGCCACGCTGCGAGAGGCCGTGGCCGGCATCGACACCGACGACGGCCAGCCCGCCGGCACGCTCAAGGTGAGCATGGGCCAGGCTTTTGGGCGCGCGCATGTGCTGCCGATGCTGGGCGACTTCATCGCGCGCTACCCGGCCATCGTGCCGGACTGGCATTTCGACAACCAGCAGGTCGACCTGGTCGGCGAGGGCTTCGACGCGGCCATCGGCGGCGGCATCGAACTGTCGGCGGGGCTGGTGGCGCGCGAACTGGCGCGCGTCCACCAGGTGGCGGTGGCGTCGCCGCGCTACATGGAAGGACGCAACATGCCCCGGCAGCCGTCGGACCTGGCGGCGCTCGACGCCTTGCTGCGCCGCTCGTCGCCCACGGGCCGCGTGCGCGGCTGGACGCTGCAGCGCGTGCGCGCCAACGCCCGCGAGGCCGAGATCACGGTCGAGCTGCCCCGCCCGCGCGCCGTCTTCAACGACCCCGAAGCCCTGGCGCAGGCCGCGCTCATGGGGCTGGGCGTGGCGATGCTGCCGATGCCCTTCGTCGAGCGCAGCCTGCGCGGCGGCGAGCTGGTGCGGCTGCTGCCCGAGTGGTACCAGGACACGGGCGCGGTGTGGCTCTACTACCCGAGCAAGAAGCTGCTGCCGCCGAAGACGCGGGTGTTCGTCGACTTCGTGCTCGAGCGTTTTCGCAGCGAACGCTTTGCCCAGCGCATGCAGGTGGCCTGACCGTTGCGCCCACGGGGTTTTCACCCGCGACGCAGGCAGCGCCCCCATGTACAAACGCGCGCATGACTTCTTTCTCTTTCTTTTCCTCGCCTTCCAATCGCCGGACCGCGCTCGCGGCCTCGGTCGCCACCGCACTCGCCCTCATGGCCGCCCCGTCCTGGGCCCAGAGCAACTGGCCTACCAAGCCGGTGCGCATCGTCGTGCCGTTCGTGGCGGGCGGCACCACCGACATCCTGGCGCGCGCGATCGCGCCGGAGCTCTCCAAGGCCCTGGGCCAGCAGTTCATCGTCGACAACCGCGCCGGCGCGGGCGGCAACCTGGGCGCCGAGATCGTGGCGCGCGCGCCCAACGACGGCTACACGCTGCTGATGGGCACCGTGGGCACGCACGGCATCAACCGCGCGCTCTATCCCAAGCTGGCCTTCGACCCGATCAAGGACTTCGCGCCCATCACGCTGGTGGCCGCCGTGCCCAACGTGATGGAAATGAACGCCGACAAGGCCAAGGCGCTGAACATCCACAACGTGCAGGACTTCATCAAGTACGCCAAGGCCAACCCCGGCAAGCTGAACATGGCGTCCAGCGGCAGCGGCACGTCGATCCACCTGGCGGGCGAGTTGTTCAAGAGCATGACGGGTACCTTCATGGCGCACATCCCGTACAAGGGCTCGGGCCCGGCGCTGCTGGACATGGTGGGCGGCAACGCCGACGTGATGTTCGACAACCTGCCCTCGTCGATGGCGCAGATCAAGGCCGGCAAGCTCACCGCGCTGGCCGTCACCAGCGCCCAGCGTTCGCCGGCGCTGCCGGACGTTCCGACGGTGGCCGAGGTGGGGGGCCCGACGCTCAAGGGCTACGAGGCGAGCTCGTGGTTCGGGCTGCTGGCACCGGCTGGCACCCCGCCCGAGATCGTGAACCGCATTCAGCAGGAAGTGGCCAAGTCGCTGGGCACGCCGGCCATCAAGGAGAAGATGCTCGCGCAGGGCGCGCTGCCGAGCGGAAATTCACCCGCCGACTTCACGAAGCTCATTGCGAGCGAACACGTGAAGTGGGCGAAGGTGGTGAAGGACTCCGGCGCGAAGGTCGATTGAACCGCTGAAGACGCTCAGGTCTTCCAGGTCACGTCCTTCTTGTCGGCCAGCGAATCCTTGAGCATGTGAAGCAGGGGGGCAGCGCGCTGGTGCAGTCCCACATGCTGCTTCTCGGCGTCGTTGGCATGGCCCTCGACCGCGTAGTCGTCGTGGTTGTGGGCATTGCCGCCTTCGCGGGCCAGTGCGGCCTCCAGCGCGGAAATGGCGCCCGGGATCTGCTCGACGGTGATGATGCCTTGCGGCGCGGCCGGCTTGCCGACGATGTCGAGCAACTGGCGCGCGTGCACTTCGAGCATCACGAAATCGGCGGAAGCCCGGGACTGGAATCGATAAAGCATGGTGTTCTCACTTACTTGTAGATGTAATCACGGGCAAAAGGGTACACCGATTGCGCACCGCGCAAGACGCCATGCTCGACATTGCCGTCGGGCTTGGTCGACAGCATCTGGTGCAGCGAAATCCAGCCCTGCTCGAAGCTCATGGCCGAGCCCGCCAGGTACAGGCGGTAGGCACGCAGCACGCGTTCGGCGTTCTCGCCCTGGCGGCCGCCGCTGCGCCTGAGCACCTCGCGCGCGGTGTCGAGCTGCGCTTCGAGCGCGTCCGACCAGGCCCACAGCGTGCGCGCGTAATGCGGGCGCAGGCTTTCGGTGTCGACCATCTCCAGGCCGGCCGCGGCCGTCTCGCGCAGCACGTGCGTCACGTGCAGCAACTCGCCGCCGGGGAAGATGTATTTCTCGATGAAGTCGCCCATGCCAGCGCCCAGCTGGCGGTAGTTGAGCTCCCCCGAGGTGATGCCGTGGTTCATGACCAGGCCACCCGGCTTGAGCAGTGAATGAATCTTCCGAAAGTAGGTCGGCATGTTGGCCGCGCCCACGTGCTCGAACATGCCGACCGACGAGATCTTGTCGAAGGGCTGCTCGGCCGACAGTTCGCGGTAGTCGCGCAGCTCGACGCGCACGCGGCCCTGCAGGCCCTTCTCCTCGATCAGCCGCTGCACGTGCGCATGCTGGTTCTTCGACAGCGTGATGCCGGTGGCATCCACGCCGTAGTGCTCGGCGGCCCACAGCAGCAGCGCGCCCCAGCCGGAGCCGATGTCGAGGTAGCGCTCGCCCGGCTGCAGCATGAGCTTGCGGCAGATGTGGTCGAGCTTGGCTTCCTGGGCCTGCGCCAGCGTGAGGTCGGGGGTGCGGTAGTACGCGCACGAATAGACCCGGCGCGGGTCGAGCCACAGCGCATAGAAGTCGTCGGAAACGTCGTAGTGGAACTCGATCTGGGCCGCGTCCTTGCGCAGCGAGTGCGAGCCGTGCGACTTGGCCATGTGCTGCAGGCGGCTCCACCAGCCGGTGTCGGTCTCCGCCGGGTTGCCCGGCAGCATGCCCACCGTGGCGTCGATCAGGTCGCGCATGGCGCCTTCGATCTGCACCTTGCCCTCGACGTATGCCTCGCCGATGGCCCCCACCTGCCGGGCCGCCAACTTGGCGAGCACCGCCCACTCCTTGAAGGCCAGCGTGACGCGGGCCCCCGCCTGGGCGACGCGGCGGCCATCGGGCAACTCCAGCGCGATTGGAACAGGCAGCGAAGCCAGCTGCGACTCGATCTTGGGTATCAAGTGTTGCATGGGCCGATGGTATTGATTTTTCCAGGTTTTTGCATGGCTGCCCGTGTCGGCGGAAGCCTCGAAACGGTGCGCCCTGCCGTTGGTTGCCAACCCGCATTGACAGCAGATTGTTTATGTCTAAACTATTGAAACATGAACAGCCTCAACCCGGTTCAATCCGTCCGCCCCGCTCCAGCCGCGGATCTCCAACGCATCCTGTGCATCGGCGGCGGTCCGGCCGGGCTGTACTTCGCCCTGCTGATGAAGGCGCGCAACCCGGCGCTGCAGATCACGGTGGTGGAGCGCAACCGCCCCTTCGACACCTTCGGCTGGGGCGTGGTGCTGAGCGACCAGACGCTGGGCAACCTGCGCGCGGCCGACGCCGAAACCGCGGCGCTCATCGGCAACGAGTTCCATCACTGGGACGACATCCAGGTGTTCTTCAAGGGCCGCCAGGTGCGCTCGGGCGGCCACGGCTTCTGCGGCATCGGCCGCAAGCGGCTGCTGAATATCCTGCAGGAACGCTGCCTGGCGCTGGGCGTCGAGCTGGTGTTCGAGACCGACGCCACCGACGACCAGGCCATCGCCGCGAAGTACAAGGCCGATCTCGTCATTGCCAGCGACGGCCTCAACAGCCGCATCCGCCAGCGCTATGCCGACGTGTTCAAGCCCGACATCGATCTGCGCAACTGCCGCTTCGTGTGGCTGGGCACGCACCAGACTTTCGACGCCTTCACCTTCGCCTTCGAACAGACCGAGCACGGCTGGTTCCAGGCGCATGCCTACCAGTTCGACGACAAGACCTCGACCTTCATCGTCGAGACGCCCGAGGCCGTATGGAAGGCCCACGGCCTCGACCAGATGGAGCAGCCGGAGGCCATCGCCTTCTGCGAGAAGCTGTTCGCCAAGTACCTGGGCGGCCACTCGCTGATCAGCAATGCCACGCACCTGCGCGGCTCGGCCAACTGGATCCGCTTTCCGCGCGTGGTGTGCGAACGCTGGACCCACCGCATCGAGGTCGACGGCCGCTCGGTGCCCGTCGTGCTGATGGGCGACGCCGCGCACACCGCGCACTTCTCGATCGGCTCGGGCACCAAGCTCGCGCTGGAGGACGCCATCGACCTGGCCAATGAATTCGCACAGGGCGGCACCGTAGACCATGTGCTCGAAGGCTACGAGGCGCGCCGCAGCGTCGAGGTGCTGAAGATCCAGAACGCCGCGCGCAACTCGACCGAGTGGTTCGAGAACGTGCCGCGCTACACCGGCATGGAGATCGAGCAGTTCGCCTATTCGCTGCTCACGCGTTCGCAGCGCATCAGCCACGAGAACCTGCGCGTGCGCGACACGCAATGGCTCGGCGGCTACGAGCAGTGGCTCGCGGGCGGCAAGGCCGTGCCGCCGATGCTCATGCCCTACAAGGTGCGCGGGCTCACGCTGAAGAACCGCATCCTCGTGTCGCCCATGGCCACCTACAGCGCGGTCGACGGCGTGCCTCAGGACTTCCTGCTGGTGCACCTGGGCGCGCGCGCGCTCGGCGGCGCCGCGATGGTGTTCGTCGAAATGACGAGCCCGACGCCCGAAGGCCGCATCACCCCGGCCTGCACCGGCATCTACAACGACGCCCAGCAGGCCGCGTTCAAGCGCATCGTCGATTTCGTGCACACGCAGTCGAGCGCGAAGATCGCGATGCAGCTCGGCCACAGCGGCCCCAAGGGCTCCACGCGCGTGGGCTGGGAAGGCACCGACGAGCCGCTCGAAAGCGGCAACTGGCCGCTGCTGGGCGCCAGCGCCGTGCCGTACGGCGAACAGAACCAGCTGCCCGCCGCCATCACGCGCGCCGAGATGGACACGCTGCGCGACCAGTTCGTCGCCTCGACGCGCCGCACGCTGGAAGCCGGCTTCGACTGGCTGGAGCTGCACTGCGCGCACGGCTACCTGCTGTCGGCCTTCATCAGCCCGCTCACCAACCTGCGTACCGACGAGTACGGCGGCGACATCGAAGCGCGCTGCCGCTATCCGCTCGAGGTGTTCCGCGCCATGCGCGCCGTGTGGCCCGCGGACAAGCCCATGAGCGTGCGCATCTCCGCGCACGACTGGGCGCCAGGCGGCAACACCGACGCCGACGCGGTCGTGGTCGCGCGCCTCTTCAAGGAGGCGGGTGCGGACTTCATCGACGTCTCGTCCGGGCAGACGACGCGCGCCGCCAAACCGGTGTACGGCCGCATGTACCAGACGCCCTTCTCCGACCGCATCCGCAACGAAGTGGGCATCGCGACCATCGCCGTGGGCGCCATCACCGACGCGGACCAGGCCAACAGCATCATCGCGGCCGGCCGCGCCGACCTGTGCGCCATCGCGCGCCCGCATCTCGCAGACCCGGCCTGGACGCTGCACGAAGCCGCCAAGCTGCAGAGCCGCGAAGTCGACTGGCCGAAGCAGTACCTGAGCGGCCGCGACCAGATGTACCGCGAGATCGCCAAGCAGCAGCAGATGGCTGCGGCAGCCGCGGCGAACCCCGAGGAGACGCACTGACATGGACCTCGAAGCGCGCGCGCACAGCGAACACCCCGAAGCCCTGCGGCTCTGGCTGCGGCTTCTCACCTGCACCCAGCTGATCGAGAAGCAGGTGCGCAACGAACTGCGCTCGCAGTTCGCGACCACGCTGCCGCGCTTCGACCTGATGTCTCAACTCGAGCGCTCGCCCGACGGCCTGAAGATGAACGAGCTCTCGCGCCGCATGATGGTGACGGGCGGCAACGTCACCGGCATCACCGACCAGCTCGTGACCGAAGGGCTGGTGGAGCGCATCAATGTCGAGGGCGACCGCCGCGCCTGGCGCGTGCGCCTCACCGCGCGCGGCCGCAAGCTCTTCAACGAGATGGCGCAGCAGCACGAAGACTGGATCGTCGAGGCCTTCGCGGGCCTCAGCGGAAAAGAGATCGCGCAGCTGCACAAGCTGCTCGGCAAGGTCAAGCAACACTCACACAACCAATCGATGGCGGAGACGGAATGAAGCACTACATTGGCGCAGGCAACCCCATGCGCGCGCAATTCGAAGCGAAGGCTGCCTACAAGGCCGAGCACTTCGCATGGAGCTACGAGGCGGGCGTCGGCACCATCACGCTGAACCGGCCCGAGCGCAAGAACCCGCTCACCTTCGACTCGTATGCCGAGCTGCGCGACCTGTTCCGCGCGCTGACCTACGCGACAGACGTGAAGGTGATCGTGGTCACCGGCGCGGGCGGCAATTTCTGCTCGGGCGGCGACGTGCACGAGATCATCGGCCCGCTGACCGGCATGCGCATGCCCGAGCTGCTGGAGTTCACGCGCATGACGGGCGACCTGGTGAAGGCCATCCGTTCGTGCCCGCAGCCCATCGTCGGTGCGATCGACGGCGTGTGCGCCGGTGCGGGCGCGATGATCGCGCTGGCCTGCGACCTGCGCTACGGCTCGCCCGCCACGCGCACCGCATTCCTCTTCACCCGCGTGGGCCTCGCCGGCGCGGACATGGGCGCCTGCGCGCTGCTGCCGCGCGTGATCGGCCAGGGCCGTGCTTCGGAACTCCTGTTCACCGGCCGCGCCATGACCGCGCAGGAAGGCCACGCCTGGGGCTTCTTCAACGCGCTGCACGAAAGCGATGCGTTGCTCGAGGCCGCCACCAAGGTGGCGCGCGAGCTGGCCGAGGGCCCCACCTTCGCGCACGGCATGACCAAGACCATGCTCGCGCAGGAATGGTCCATGACCATCGACCAGGCCATCGAGGCCGAAGCGCAGGCACAGGCCATCTGCATGCAGACCGAGGACTTCAAGCGCGCGTACGAAGCCTTCGCGGCCAAGCGCAAGCCGGTGTTCGGCGGAGACTGAAGCCATGATGACCAAGGCACCCGCTCCACCGTCGACAGTGCACCTGGCGCTGCCGTTCTTCGACGACGCGCATCGCGCGCTGGCCGAGGGCCTCTTGCCCTGGGCCGCGGCGCAGGAGGTCGACGAGCACGACGACCGCGTCGCCTGCCGCGACTGGGTCCGCCGCCTCGGCGACGGCGGCTGGCTGCGCTACTGCGTGCCGGGCACATCGGGCGGCGCGCTCGAGCGGCTCGACTCGCGCGCGCTCGTGCTGCTGCGCGAGACACTCGCCTTCCATTCGCCGCTCGCCGACTTCGCATTCGCGATGCAGGGCCTGGGCAGCGGCGCCATCACGCTCGCTGGCACGCCCGAGCAGCACGCCGACTACCTGACGGCCGTGGCCAAGGGCAGCAAGATCGCGGCCTTCGCGCTCAGCGAACCCGAAGCGGGCTCCGACGTGGGCGCGATGGCGATGCGCGCCGAGCCCACCGCCGATGGCTGGAAGCTCAACGGCGAGAAGACCTGGATCAGCAACGGCGGCATCGCCGACTTCTACTGCGTGTTCGCGAAGACCGATCCTGCAGGCGGCACGCGCGGCATCACCGCGTTCATCGTCGATGCGACGACGCCGGGCCTCGACACCTCCGCGCACATCGACGTGATGGCGCCGCACCCGCTCGCAACGTTGCGCTTCGAGAACTGCGTGGTGCCGCGCACTGCCCAGCTCGGCGAGCTCAACGGCGGCTTCAAGCTCGCGATGCGCACGCTCGACATCTTTCGTGCATCGGTGGCCGCGGCCGCGCTCGGCATGGGGCGACGCGCACTGGCCGAAGCCATCGCGCATTCGAAGAACCGCCGCATGTTCGGCCAGACGCTCGCGGACTTCCAGCTCACGCAAGCCAAGCTCGGCGAGATGGCCGCGCTGATCGACAGCGCCGCATTGCTCACCTATCGCGCGGCATGGATGCGCGACGACGCCGAACGGCGCGGCGCTCCCGCTGTCGGCGACGTGTCGGCCGCCGCCGCGATGGCGAAGATGTGCGCCACGGAAAACGCGGGCCGCGTGATCGACATGGCGCTGCAGATGCATGGCGGCCTCGGCGTGAAGGTTGGCACGAAGATTGAGAGCCTCTACCGCGACATCCGCTCGCTGCGCATCTACGAAGGCGCGACGGAGGTTCAACAACTGATCATTGGCAAATCCGTTCTGCGGGGATAAATACCGTGTCTGCCCAAGTCGACCGCTTCGTTCACGACCGCCTGCCGCCAGCCGCGCAGCTGCCCGTCTTTCGCTACGACCTGCCCGAGTTGCAACTGCCCGACCAGTTGAACCTGGTCGAGGAACTGCTCGACAAGGCAACTGCCAAGGGCTTCGGCGACAACCCGATGCTGCGTTCGCCTCAAGGCACGCTCACCTATTCGCAAGCGGCCGTCGAGGTCAACCGCATTGCGCAGGTACTGACGGAAGACCTCGGGCTGGTGCCGGGCAACCGTGTGCTGCTGCGCGGCGGCAACTCGGTGGCGATGGCGCTGGCTTGGCTTGCGGTGGTGAAGGCGGGATTGATCGCGGTCGCCACGATGCCGCTGCTGCGCGCGAAGGAACTGGGCGAGATCATTGAGAAGGCACGGCCCGTGGCCGCGCTGTGCGATGGCCGGCTGCTCGATGAACTCGCGACTGCGCAGCGGGAGCATCCGGTGCTCGCCACCGTGATCGCATTCAACCAGCCCGATGCACCGGACTCGCTCTCGGCGCGCGCCGCGAAGAAGAGCGGCGTGTTTACCGCATGCCCCACGGCATCGGACGACATCGCGCTGCTCGCGTTCACGTCGGGCACCACGGGCAAGCCGAAGGCGCCCGTGACCACGCATCGCGACGTGCTCGCGATGTGCCAGACCTGGCCGCGCCACGTGCTGAAGGCGCGCAGCGACGACATCGTGGTGGGCTCGCCGCCGCTGGCCTTTACCTTCGGTCTCGGCGGGCTGCTGGTGTTTCCGATGTGGGCCGGTGCCTCGGTGTACTTTCCCGATGCTCCGTTCTCCCCCGAAGGGCTCGTGAAGCTGATCAACGAGGTCGGCGCGACCATCAGCTACACCGCGCCCACGTTCTATCGCCAGATGGCGCCCTTCGTGAAGCAGCACGGCATGCCGAGCCTTCGCATCAGCGTGAGCGCCGGCGAGGCGCTGCCCGACGCCACGCGTCAGCTATGGAAAGAGGCCACGGGCATCGAGATGCTCGACGGCATCGGCGGCACCGAGGTGTTCCACATCTACATCTCGGCTGCAGGCGACGAGGTGCGCCGCGGCGCAGTCGGCAAGGCGGTGCCGGGCTTCACCGCCAAGGTGGTGGACGACGCCGGCAACGAGGTGCCGCACGGCACCGTCGGCAAGCTGGCGCTGCAGGGACCCGTGGGCTGCCGCTACCTCGACGATCCGCGCCAGGCCGACTACGTGAAGAACGGCTGGAACTACCCGGGCGATTCGTTCGTGCAGGACGACGACGGCTACTTCTTCTACCAGGCGCGCGCCGACGACATGATCATCACGGCCGGCTACAACGTCGGCGGCCCGGAGGTGGAAGATGCGCTGCTGAAGCACCCCGCCGTGGCCGAGTGCGGCGTGATCGGCAAGCCGGACGCGGACCGAGGCATGATCGTCAAGGCCTTCTGCGTGCTCAAGCCCGGCCATGAAGGCGATGCAGCCCTGGTGAAGACGCTGCAGGACCATGTGAAGGCGACGATCGCGCCCTTCAAATACCCCCGTGAGATCGAGTTCGTCACGGCGCTTCCGCGCACCGAGACTGGCAAGCTCCAGCGATTCAAACTGAGACAACCCAACACAACATCATGATCAACAAACTCCTGCAGCCCGAAGGCTGGCTGCCTCCCAAGGGCTATGCGAACGGCGTCGCCGCGCGCGGAACGATGCTGTTCGTCGGCGGCCAGATCGGCTGGAACGCGCAGCAACAGTTCGAATCGGACGACTTCATCGACCAATGCGGCCAGGCGCTGCGCAACATTGCCGAAGTGCTCCGCGCCGGCGGCGCGGGCCCCGAGCACATGGTTCGCATGACCTGGTATGTGACGGACCGCGATGAGTACAGCCGCCGGCTTTCAGAGCTGGGCCCTGTCTATCGCGATGCGATGGGGCGCAACTTCCCGGCCATGACTTGCGTGCAGGTCGCGGCGCTGGTGGAGCACCGCGCGAAGGTCGAGATCGAGGTAACGGCGGTCATTCCGGACTGACGTCGCGTCAGGCAAATTCCAGAAACAGAAAAGCCCTCTTTGCGAGGGCTTTTTCAATTCATTTACCAGCCAAGAAAAAAGGCCCTTTGAAATTCAAAGGGCCTTTTAAATTGGTTGCGCGAGCAAGATTTGAACTTGCGACCTTTGGGTTATGAGCCCAACGAGCTACCAGGCTGCTCCATCGCGCGGCAAGAATAAATTATAGCTTATTCAGCAGCGTTTTGCTCAGCTGCGTCTTCTTTAATTTCAGGACGGTCGACGAGTTCGACCAGCGCCATCGGCGCGTTGTCGCCCACGCGGAAGCCCATCTTCAGAATGCGCGTGTAGCCGCCCGGACGGGCTGCGAAACGCGGGCCGAGTTCACCGAAGAGCTTCACGACGCTGTCGCGGTCGCGCAGGCGGTCGAAAGCCAGGCGCTTGTTGGCCAGCGTGGGCTTCTTGGCGAGCGTGATCATCGGTTCGATGACGCGGCGCAGTTCCTTGGCCTTGGGGACCGTGGTCTTGATGACTTCATGCTCGATGAGCGAGTTCATCATGTTCTGCAGCATCGCGAGGCGGTGCGAGCTGGTGCGGTTGAGTTTGCGGAGTCCGTGTCCGTGACGCATGGTGCTTTCCTTTACTTTATAAAAACAGGCAGCCGTATCAGGTACTGCCCGGTGCACTGGCTCTTTGGGGAGCCAAATTTCAAAAATTCAAATCAACGCTTGTCAAGACCGGCCGGGGGCCAGCTTTCGAGCTTCATGCCCAAGGTCAGGCCGCGGGAGGCAAGCACTTCCTTGATTTCGTTGAGCGACTTGCGACCCAGGTTCGGGGTCTTGAGCAGCTCGTTTTCGGTGCGCTGGATCAGATCACCGATGTAGTAGATGTTCTCGGCCTTCAGGCAGTTCGCCGAACGCACGGTGAGTTCGAGCTCGTCGACAGGGCGCAGCAGGATCGGGTCGAATTGCTGTGCGCTGCGCGGTGCCGGTGCGTCGAATGCAGCGAGTTCGCCGCCTTCGAGCTGCGCGAACACTGCGAGCTGCTCGACCAGGATTTTAGCCGAAGCGCGCACTGCGTCTTCCGCGGTGATCGCGCCGTTGGTTTCGATCTCGACGAGCAGCTTGTCCAGGTCGGTGCGCTGTTCGACACGGGCGCTTTCGACCGTGTAGCTCACGCGCTTGACGGGCGAGAACGAAGCGTCGAGAACGATGCGGCCGATCGACTTGGTCGGCTCGTCCGCGTAGCGGCGCATCGTGCCGGGCACGTAGCCGCGACCCTTTTCGACCTTGATCTGCATGTCGAGCTTGCCGCCTTGCGACAGGTGCGCGATCACGTGGTCGGGGTTGATGATCTCGACGTCGTGCGGGGTCTGGATGTCCGATGCGAGCACCGGGCCTTCACCGTCCTTGCGCAGGCTCAGCGTGACTTCGTCGCGGTTGTGGAGCTTGAACACCACGCCCTTGAGATTCAGCAGGATGTTGACGACATCTTCCTGCACGCCGTCGATCGACGAGTACTCATGCAGAACGCCAGCGATCGTGACTTCGGTGGCCGAGTAACCGACCATGGACGACAGCAGAACGCGACGCAGCGCGTTGCCGAGCGTGTGGCCGTAGCCGCGCTCGAAAGGCTCGAGCGTGACCTTGGCCTTGTTGGCGGCAAGTTGCTCGACCTGGATGGTCTTGGGTTTCAGCAGGGTGGTTTGCATGCAGACTTCCTCTCAATACCCCCGGCTCGTTACACCGGTAAGGCTGGTGAAGCACCTGATCCGCGACGAAGCGCGGAGCAGGAACGTGAACAACAATATCAATCTCCCGCCGGCGCGAACGCGCCGAGGCGGGTAGAAAAAATCAACGCGAATACAGTTCGACGATCAGCGATTCGTTGATGTCGGCTGCGAATTCGTCGCGATCGGGCACCTTCTTGAACGTGCCTTCGGCCTTGTCGGCATTCACGTCGACCCAGGCCGGAATACCGACTTGCTGGGCGAGTTGCAGCGCTTCGACAATGCGGTTCTGCTTCTTCGACTTGTCGCGCACGGCGATCACGTCACCGGTCTTGACCAGGTACGACGGGATGTTGACCGACTGACCGTTCACCGTGATCGCCTTGTGCGACACGAGCTGGCGCGCTTCGGCGCGGGTCGAGCCGAAGCCCATGCGGTAGACGACGTTGTCCAGGCGCGATTCGAGGATGAACAGCAGGTTGGCGCCGGTGTTGCCACGGCGGCGGTCGGCTTCTTCGAAGTAGCGGCGGAATTGCTTTTCGAGCACGCCGTACATGCGCTTGACCTTCTGCTTTTCACGCAGCTGCAGACCGTAGTCGGAGGTGCGCTGACCCGAGGTGCGACCGTGCTGGCCGGGCTTGGAGTCGAACTTGGCCTTGTCCTGGATGGAGCGGCGGGCGCTCTTCAGGAACAGGTCGGTGCCTTCACGGCGGGAAAGTTTGGCCTTGGGGCCGAGGTAACGTGCCACGATTTTTCCTTTGTGTCATCTGCCGCAGTTGCCTGCGGGAGCCATCTGCGAAGCGCGGATGGCGGTGGGCTTAGATAAAAAACAAATGCGCAGCCGCTTGAAAAAGCCGGCTGCGCCTTGCGGACTGACGATCAGATGCGACGACGCTTCTGGGGACGGCAGCCGTTGTGCGGAACGGGCGTCACGTCGGCAATGGAATTGATCCGGATGCCGAGCGCAGCCAGTGCGCGCACCGACGATTCACGACCAGGACCGGGGCCCTTGATCTCGACGTCGAGGTTCTTGATACCTTGTTCGACAGCAGCACGGCCGGCAACTTCGGAAGCGACCTGCGCAGCGAACGGGGTCGACTTGCGCGAGCCCTTGAAGCCCTGGCCACCCGACGAAGCCCACGACAGGGCGTTGCCCTGGCGATCGGTGATCGTGATGATGGTGTTGTTGAACGAGGCATGCACGTGGGCGATACCGTCCGCAACGTTCTTGCGAACCTTCTTGCGAACGCGCTGTGCGGCGTTGTTTGCAGGTGCTTTAGCCATGCTGGTCTATCCTTATTTCTTCAGGGACTGCGCAGCCTTGCGCGGACCCTTGCGGGTGCGGGCGTTGGTGCGCGTGCGCTGGCCGCGCATCGGCAGGCCGCGACGGTGACGGAAGCCGCGATAGCAGCCGATGTCCATCAAACGCTTGATGTTCATCGTCGTCTCGCGACGCAGATCGCCTTCGATGGTGAACAGAGCGATCTGGTCGCGGATCTTTTCGAGATCGGCGTCGGTCAGATCCTTGATCTTCTTCGAATACTCGATGCCGCTCGCTTCGCAGATTTGACGGGCGCGGGTGCGACCGATGCCGAAGATGGCGGTCAGGCCGATTTCAGCGTGCTTGTGCGGCGGGATGTTGATGCCAGCAATACGTGCCATGTGCGTCCTCTAATACTCTTCAATCAACCCTGGCGCTGCTTGTGGCGCGGGTCGGTGCAAATCACACGCACCACACCTTTACGGCGGATGACCTTGCAATTACGGCAGATGGTTTTGACCGAAGCCGAAACTCTCATTTCATTCTCCTAAAACTGTTTAACGTGGCGGTCTACCGCCCGGACTCAATACTGAAACACAGCCCTACGATGTCTTGAAGTTCGCCTTCTTCAGCAGCGATTCGTACTGCTGGGACATCATGTAGTTTTGCACCTGGGCCATGAAGTCCATCGTGACGACCACGATGATCAGCAGGGAGGTACCACCGAAGTAGAACGGCACGTTGTACTTCAGGATCAGGAACTCGGGCAGCAGGCAGACGAAGGTGATGTACACCGCGCCGGCCAGCGTCAAGCGAACCAGAATCTTGTCGATATAGCGAGCGGTCTGGTCACCCGGGCGAATGCCAGGAATGAATGCACCACTCTTCTTCAGGTTGTCGGCCGTTTCCTTGCTGTTGAACACGAGTGCCGTGTAGAAGAAGCAGAAGAAAACGATCGCAGCGGCATACAGCAGCACGTAGATCGGTTCGCCCGGACGCAATGCGCCCGCAACGTCCTTGATCCAGCGGAAACCGCCTTCACCGGTACTGAACCAGCCAACCACCGTTGCGGGCAGCAGGATGATCGACGAGGCGAAGATCGGCGGGATCACGCCGGCCATGTTCAGCTTCAAGGGCAGGTGCGACGACTGGCCGCCATAGACCTTGTTGCCGACCTGGCGCCGCGCATAGTTCACGAGGATCTTGCGCTGGCCGCGTTCGACGAACACCACGAAGTAGGTGACCAGCACCACGACGGCGATGATGAACAGCGCAATGATCGGATTCATTGCACCGGTCGTCACCAGCGAAGCGAGGCCGCCGATCGCGTTCGGCAGGCCGGCCGCGATACCTGCAAAGATCAGGATCGAGATGCCGTTGCCCAGGCCGCGTTCGGTGATCTGCTCGCCGAGCCACATCAGGAACATCGAACCTGCCGTCAGGCTCACCATGGCGGTCAGGCGGAAGCCGAAACCGGGGGCGATGACCAGACCGGCCGACGACTCGAGAGCCACCGCGATGCTGAACGATTGGAACAGTGCCAGACCGAGCGCGCCGTAGCGCGTGTACTGCGTGATCTTGCGGCGGCCGGCCTCGCCTTCCTTCTTCAATTGCTCGAAGGTCGGAAGCACGTAGGTCATCAGCTGCATGATGATCGACGCCGAGATGTACGGCATGATCCCCAACGCGAACACGGTGAAGCGCGACAGCGCCCCGCCCGAGAACATGTTGAACAGGCTCAGAATGCCGCCCTGCTGGCCCTGGAACAACGCTGCCAGCTGGTCCGGGTTGATACCCGGCACAGGAATGTGCGCGCCAATCCGGTAGACCACGAGCGCGAGCAGCAAAAAGACGAGCCGACGACGGAGGTCGCCGAACTTGCCTGTTTTTGCGATCGTTGCCGCGTTAGTTGCCACGAAGAACTTCTTTCAGTCCGATGGTGATCAGGCGATGCTGCCGCCGGCTGCTTCGATCGCAGCCTTGGCACCAGCGGTAGCGCCCACGCCCGTCAGCTTGACGGCCTTGGTCAGTTCGCCGGTCTTGACGACCTTGACGACCTTGGCCAGCTGGCCCACGAGGCCGGCTTGCTTCAGCGCCAGGACATCCACTTCTGCCAGGCCGAGCTGCTCGAGAGCAGTCAGCGTGACTTCGGCGTTGAACTTCAGCAGGTGCGACTTGAAGCCGCGCTTCGGCAGGCGACGCTGCAGAGGCATTTGACCGCCTTCGAAGCCCACCTTGTGGAAGCCGCCAGCACGCGACTTCTGGCCCTTGTGGCCGCGACCTGCGGTCTTGCCGATGCCAGAGCCGATACCACGGCCAACGCGACGCTTGGCGTGCTTGGCGCCGGCTGCCGGCTTGATGCCATTGAGTTCCATATCAGTCTCTCTTACAGAACTTTGACCAGATAACTGATCTTGTTGATCATGCCGCGCACAGCGGGCGTGTCTTGCAGCTCGCTCACGCTGTTGAGCTTGCGCAGGCCGAGGCCGCGCACGGTCGCGCGATGCGATTCCTTGGTACCGATCGGGCTCTTGACCAATTGGACCTTGAGGGTTTGTTGTTGCGTCATTTGAATGCTTCTTTCGGCTTGCGCTTAAGCGAAGATTTCTTCGACGGTGAGGCCGCGCTTGGCAGCCACTTGACCCGCGGTCGTCGAGTTCTTCAACCCGTCGAGCGTGGCGCGAACCATGTTGTAGGGGTTCGACGAACCATGGCTCTTGGCCACGATGTCGGTGATACCCATCACTTCGAACACGGCGCGCATCGGGCCGCCGGCGATGATGCCGGTACCCTTGGGAGCCGGGTACATCACGACCGTCGAAGCGCCATGGTGGCCCTGCACCTGGTGGTGCAGCGTGCCGTTCTTGATCGAAACCTTCAGCAGGTTGCGACGCGCTTCTTCCATGGCCTTCTGCACTGCAGCGGGCACTTCCTTCGACTTGCCCTTGCCCATGCCGACGCGGCCATCGCCATCACCAACGACGGTGAGTGCTGCGAAACCGAGGATACGACCACCCTTCACCACCTTGGTGACGCGGTTGATCGCGATCATCTTCTCGCGCAAACCGTCCTCGGGGCCTTCGTTCTGCGTTCTTGCCTGAATCTTTGCCATTTTGAATCTCGTGTCCGGTTAGAACTGCAGGCCGGCTTCGCGGGCGGCCTCGGCCAGCGCCTTGACGCGGCCGTGGTAAGCGAAACCTGCGCGGTCGAAAGCGACCTTCTCGACGCCGGCTGCCTTCGCCTTTTCAGCGATGCGCTTGCCGACGGCGGTGGCTGCGGCGGCATTGCCGCCCTTGCCCGAACCGCCGAGCGAGGTACGCACTTCGGCTTCTGCCGTCGATGCGGTTGCAATCACCTTGGAGCCGTCGTCGGAGATGACGGTTGCATAGATGTGCAGGTTGGTGCGGTTCACCGTCAGACGGGCCACGCCCTGCGTCGCGATGCGAATGCGGGTCTGGCGCGAGCGGCGAAGACGCTGTGCTTTTTTGGTCAACATCATTTTGCTGCCCCTTACTTCTTCTTGGTCTCTTTGATCACGATCTTCTCGTCCGAATAACGGATACCCTTGCCCTTGTAGGGCTCGGGCGGACGAACAGCGCGGATCTCAGCGGCGATTTGACCAACGCGCTGACGGTCAGCACCCTTGATCACGATTTCGGTCGGGGTCGCCGTGGCCACCGTGATGCCTTGCGGCATGTCGATGTTGACCGGGTGCGAGTAACCGACTTGCAGGTTCAGCTTGTTGTTGGAAGCCGCAGCCTTGTAGCCGACGCCGACCAGGTTGAGCTTCTTCTCGAAGCCCTTGGTCACGCCAACCACCATGTTGTTCACCAGCTGACGGATCGTGCCGCTCATCGCGTTCGCTTCACGCGACTCGTTGGCGGGCTCGAAGCTCAGCTTGCCGTCATTGCTGACGATCTTCACCAGCGCATTGCGGGCCAGGCTGAGCGAACCGCCCGTGCCCTTGACGCTGATCTGGTCTTCCTTGATCGACACATCCACGCCTGCGGGGATGGTGACCGGCATTTTTCCTACTCGGGACATTTCAGTAACTCCTCGATGTCTCGGTTAGGCGACGTAGCACAGAACTTCGCCGCCGACACCGGAGGCGCGAGCCTTGCGGTCGGTCATCACGCCCTTCGGGGTCGTGACGATCGCAACGCCGAGGCCGTTCTGGACTTGCGGAATGGAAGCACTGGCCTTGTAGACACGCAGGCCGGGGCGGCTCACGCGCTCAATGCGCTCGATGACCGGACGGCCAGCGTAGTACTTCAGCGAGATTTCAAGTTCGCTCTTGCCGGCTTCGGTCTTGACCTGGAAGCCGTCGATGTAGCCCTCGTCCTTCAGGACTTGTGCGATTGCGATCTTCACCTTGGAAGACGGAACCGACACGGTGGGCTTCGCCACCATCTGCGCGTTACGGATACGCGTCAGCAGGTCGGCAATGGGATCACTCATGCTCATGTTGTTTGCTCCTGCCTGGCTTACCAGCTGGCCTTGGTGACACCAGGGATGTCGCCGTTGAAAGCCAGTTCGCGGATCTTGGCGCGGGCCAGACCGAATTGACGGAAGGTGCCACGGGGGCGACCGGTGATTTCGCAACGGTTGCGCTGACGCGTGGGGTTCGCGTTGCGCGGGAGCTTCTGCAGCGCCAGACGGGCAGCTGCACGCTCTTCGTCGGTCTTCTTCACGTCGTTGGAAGCCGCCTTCAGTTCCGCGTGCTTCGCAGCGAACTTGGCAACCAGCTTGTCGCGCTTGAGTTCGCGCTGGATCAAAGATGCTTTAGCCACGGATCACCTCAGTTCTTGAACGGGAAACGGAAGCCGGCGAGAAGCGCCTTGGCTTCTTCATCGGTCTTGGCCGTCGTCGTGATGCTGATATTCAGACCGCGCAGGGCATCGACCTTGTCGTACTCGATCTCGGGGAAAATGATCTGTTCCTTGACGCCGATGTTGTAGTTGCCACGGCCGTCGAACGCACGGCCGGAGATGCCGCGGAAGTCGCGAACACGCGGCAGCGCGATGGTCACGAAACGGTCCAGGAACTCATACATCTGCACGCCACGCAGCGTGACCATGCAGCCGATAGGCTGGTTTTCGCGGATCTTGAAACCGGCGATAGCCTTCTTCGACTTGGTGACCACGGGCTTCTGGCCAGCGATCTTGGTCAGGTCGGCGACAGCGTTGTCGAGAACCTTCTTGTCGGCGACTGCTTCACCCACACCCATGTTCAGGGTGATCTTGGTGAGGCGCGGAACCTGCATCGGCGACGTGTAGCCGAACTTTTCCGTCAGGTCTTTCGCGATCTTTTCGCGATAGTGTTGTTGGAGACGTGCCATGTGAGTACCTCTTAGGCGAACTTGATTTCGTCGCCGCTGGACTTGAAGACGCGAACAGCCACGCGCTTGCCGTCAGCACCCTGGGTGATCTTGATGCCCACGCGGTCGGCCTTGCCGGTCGCGGCATTGAAGATCGCCACGTTGGATTGGTGGATGGGCATGGACTTCTCGACGATGCCACCGGTCGTACCCTTGAGGGGGTTCGGCTTGGTGTGCTTCTTGACGAGGTTCAGGCCTTCGATGACGACGTGCGAGTCGTCCTTGCGCAGCGAGACGGTGCCCCGCTTGCCCTTGTCACGGCCGGCCAACACGATGACCTGGTCGCCTTTGCGAATCTTGTTCATGGCGTTGTTGTCCTTACAGAACTTCGGGTGCCAGCGACACGATCTTCATGAACTTCTCGGTGCGCAGTTCGCGCGTGACCGGTCCGAAGATGCGGGTGCCGATGGGCTCCAGCTTGGCATTGAGAAGCACGGCGGCATTGCCGTCGAACTTGACGAGCGAGCCGTCGGCGCGACGGATGCCCTTGGCGGTGCGGACCACCACTGCGCTGTAGATCTCGCCCTTCTTGACGCGACCACGCGGAGCGGCTTCCTTGATGCTGACCTTGATGACGTCGCCCACGCTGGCGTAACGCCGCTTGGAGCCACCGAGCACCTTGATACACAGGACGGATTTCGCGCCTGTGTTGTCGGCCACTTCGAGCCGGGATTCAGTTTGGATCATTTCTTGATATTCCCAACTTGTACCGATGTGCCTCCAGGAGGGAAACACCGCGGTCAGTCTTGGGCCCGTCGTCCGCACCTCGAACCACTCGAGGCACTTCCGCTTTGGGCTGAAAGCTTCGCCTTTTGGAAGCGAAGCCCGCGATTGTTGCACGCACTTGTGCCGATGTCAACAGCCCTATTACACCACCAAGCGCTGGCACTAGACTCTCGAAGGTGCGCACCACTGCGAGATCCCACTTTTCAGCCCCGCATCCAGGCCGCCGCAGCTTTCTGGCCGGTGCTGCCGGCCTGCTGGCGCTGGGCCTCGGCGCCTGCCGCAGCGCCGCTCCGCAGCAGGACCCCGGCAGGCTGCGGCTGGTGGCCGAGGCGCGCTGGGCGCATCGCCTTCATATGGAAGGCACCACGGTGGGCGGCCTCTCGGGCATCGACTACGACCCGGCGCGAGGTGAGTACCTGCTCATCAGCGATGACCGGTCAGACTTCGATCCGGTGCGCTACTACACCGCACGCTGGCCGCTGCCACAGGCCGCGCCGCCCGAGCCCACGGGCGTGGTAAAGCTGCAACGCCCCGGCGGCGGCCCTTGGCCCAGCCGGCGCCAGGCGATCGACGGCCTCCCGGTGCCCGACCCCGAAGCCCTGCGCCTGCGCCGCTCTACCGACACCATCCTGTGGACCAGCGAAGGCGACATCGCCCGCGGTTTCGGCCCCACGCTGTACGAATCGGCCCGCGACGGGCGCTTCCTGCGCGAATTCGCCATGCCGCCGATGTTCCAGCCCGACCCGGCAAAGCGCCGCGGCCCGCGCGACAACCTGACGTTCGAGGGCGTCGCCCTCACGCCGGACGGCCGCTTCGCCTGGCTGGGCATGGAGAACGCGCTGATCCAGGACGGCCCCGAGCCCACCACCGGCGCGCCCGGCGGCCCCTGCCGCTTCACCCAGGTCGACCTGGACACAGGCCGCGCCGTGCGCCAGATCGCCTACGTGCCCGACGCCATTCCGCTGCGCCCGCTGGTGCCCGGCACCTATGCCGACAACGGCGTCAGCGAGATCCTGATGATCGACGCCCACCGCATGCTGGTGCTGGAGCGCGCCTACGCCACCGGCACGGGCAACTCGCTGCGCCTGTATGAAATCGACACCCGCGCCGCCGGCGACGTGCTCTCCATCGACACGCTGGCGCCGGGCAACCACCGCCCCGCCTCCAAGACCCTGGTGGCTGACTTCGCCGCCCTGGGCCTGTCGCGCCTCGACAACACCGAAGGCATGTGCTGGGGGCCGCCGCTGCCCGACGGCAAACGCATGCTGGTGGTCGTGAGCGACGACAATTTCAATCCGCTGCAGATCACCCAGTTCGCAGCCTTCGCCTTCGAATAACCCGACCGACCATGACCATCGCCGTCACTTTCCTGCCCCGCACCGCCCCCGCGCCGCTGCCGCCTGTCGCCTTCATCGGCGGCGGCAACATGGCGAGCGCCATCATCGGCGGCTTGATCCAGCAAGGCTCAGCGGCCGATTCGTTCGAGGTGGTCGAGCCCTTCGAGGAGGCCCGCGCCAAGCTGGCCCAGTCGTACGGCATCGTCGCGAAAGCCGAGGCCGGGGAAGCGCTGTCGCGCTGCGAGGTGGTGGTGTGGGCGGTCAAGCCCCAGACATTTGCCGAAGCCGCCCGCCCGGTGCGCGAATTCGCCGATGGCGCGTTGCAGCTCAGCGTGGCCGCGGGCATTCCGTCGGACAGCATCGCCCGCTGGCTGGGCACCGAGCGCGTGGTGCGCGCCATGCCCAACACGCCCGCGCTGGTCGGCAAGGGCATGACCGGCCTGTTCGCGCGCGCCGGCGTCACCGGTGCCGACCGCTCGCTGGTCGGCCAGCTGCTGGCGCCCACCGGCGAGCTGATCTGGGTCGACGCCGAACCCGCGCTCGACGCCGTGACGGCCATGTCGGGCTCGGGCCCGGCCTATGTGTTCTATTTCATCGAGGCCATGACCGAGGCCGGCGTCGAGATGGGCCTGACGCCCGACCAGGCCCAGCGCCTGGCCATCGGCACCTTCACCGGCGCCTCGGCGCTGGCGCACAGCGCGACCGAGCCGCCGTCGGTGCTGCGCGCGCGCGTCACCTCCAAGGGCGGAACCACTTACGCCGCCATCAGCGCGCTGGAAGAAGCCGACGTGAAGGCGCAGTTCAAGACCGCCATCCGCGCGGCGCAGAAGCGCGCCGCGGAGCTGGGCGAGGAATTCGGCCGGGACTGATTTCAGGCCGCGGGCAGCGCGCGCGGCCCCAGCAGGAAGAGCCACTCGGCCGCCAGCGTGACGGTGCCGTCTTCCAGTTCGAGCCAGACTTCCTCCTTCAGCAAGAAGCTGTCGCCGGGCCTGGGCGTCACCTCCGCGATGCGCACCCGCGCCCGGAAGCGCGCGCCCACGGGCATCGGCCGCACGAAGCGCAGGCGGTCGAAGCCGTAGTTGAGCGCGTGGTTCGAGTCGAAGGGCAGCAGCGTGCGCATGGCCTCGCCGGTCAGGCGGATCAGGTGCGACACCTGGAAGAAGCCCTGCACGATGGTGCCGCCGTAGTTCGCCTCACGCGCCGCGCGCTCGGGGTCGAGGTGGATCCACTCACCCTCGCCGTCGCCCGACAGCTCCGAGTAGCGGTCGACCATCTCCTGCGTGATGCGGTGCCATTCGGAGAAGCCCTCCTGGCCGATCTTCCGCTTCAGCTGCTCCAGCATGGCGTCGGACATCGCGTTCAGCGCAGCGCGTAACCGGCCACGATGCCGGCGAACACGGTGAAGCCCAGCCAGTGGTTCAGGCGGAAGGCCTTGAAGCAGCCCTCGCGCGTACGGTCGTGAATGAGCCGCCAGTGCCACAGCGCCTGCGCCGCGGCCACGGCGATGCCGGCGTAGAACAGCACGCCCAGCGAACGGCTCGCGCCGGCCCAGATCCACACCGCGAGGAAGATCGCATAGCTCGCCATCACCGCCGCCACGTCGAAGCGGCCGAAGGTGATGGCCGAGGTCTTCATGCCGATCTTGAGGTCGTCGTCGCGGTCGACCATGGCGTATTCGGTGTCGTAGGCCAGCACCCAGAACAGGTTGCCCGCCAGCAGCCACGCGGCGAACACGGGCACGTGCGACTGCACCGCCGCAAAGGCCATCGGAATGCCGAAGCTGAAGGCGATGCCCAGCACCGCCTGAGGGATCGACACGAAGCGCTTGGCGAAGGGGTAGATCAGCGTGATGGCGAGCGCCGCGAACGACCACAGCACCGTGGTGCGGTTGGTGGTGAGCACCAGGGCGAAGGACACCAGCGCCAGCACCGCGCCGAGCCCCAGCGCCTCCTTGACCGACATCGCGCCGCTGGTCACCGGCCGTTGCGCCGTGCGCTTGACGTGGCGGTCGAAGTCGCGGTCGGCCACGTCGTTGACGCAGCAGCCCGCGCTGCGCATGAGGAAGGTGCCCAGCGTGAACACCACCACCAGGTGCCAGCCCGGCCAGCCGTCGGCGGCGAACCACAGCGCGCCCAGCGTGGGCCACAGCAGCAGCAGCCAGCCTGCGGGGCGGTTCCAGCGGATCAGGTCGAGGTAGAGCGCGAAACGACGGGCGAGCATGCGAGGGAAAGAGACGGGCAAAAAAAGAGCGGCCATTGTGCCGCTCTTGTGCAGGTGCGAGGAAAGCGCGCGCTCAGTCTTCGAGCAGCGAACGCAGCATCCAGGCGGTCTGGTCGTGCACCGTGCAGCGCCCGGTCAGCATGTCGGCCGTCGGGTCGTCGCCGGCTTCCTCGGCCACGGGGATGAATTCGCGCGCGATGCGCGACACGGTCTCGTGGCCCTTAACCAGGATGCGCACCATCTCCATCGCCTTGGGCGGAGTCTGGGGTACGTCGGGCACGGTGGCGATCTTGCTGAATTCGGCATAGGAGCCCGGTGCGTAGTGGCCCAGCGCGCGGATGCGCTCGGCCAGCACGTCGGTGGCGCCCCACAGCTCGGTGTACTGGCCCATGAACATCGCATGCAGCGAGTTGAAGTGCGGGCCCGTCACGTTCCAGTGGAAGTTGTGCGTGGTGAGGTACAGCGTGTAGGTGTCGGCCAGCACGCGGCTCAGGCCTTCGGCGATGGCCGCGCGGTCCTGGCGTTCGATGCCGATGTTGATGATCGGCGCATTGCGGCTGCCCGACTCCTGCGCGACCACCGTGCCGCCCTTCTTGGGCACCTTGCCGGCGGAGGAAGCAGGCGATGATTTCTTCGAGGCTTTGGCCATGGCGGGAACTCTTTCTTCAAGTTTGGGTGGAACGCTGCGATTCTGGAAGCCGGCGTGCGGCTTCGCAACAGCGCCACTCTATCTCAGCGATCAACGATTCAAAACGGCCCTGGCGTAGGCCGATTCCCCGAATTGCCGCCTTCAGGACAGCCGCTTGACGCCCGGCAGCTCGCACGCGTAGATCGCGTTGCGCAGGGCCGCGATGGCCTCGTAGCGCGTGAAGGTGCGCCGCCAAGCGAGCACCACGCGGCGCGTGGGCGGATCGCGGTCGTGCGCGTCGCGCACCGGCAGGTATCGCACCATCTGCTCGGCTTCCTTGCGGCCTTTGACCCTGGGCTTGAGCGCCTCGGCCGGCACCGACAGCCGCGGCACCAGCGTCACGCCCATGCCGGAGGCCACCATGTGCTTGATGGTTTCCAGCGACGAGCCCTCGAAGCTCTTGCGGATGCCTTCGGCATTGCTGGAGAAGCGCGCGAACTCGGGGCAGACCTCGAGCACGTGGTCGCGAAAGCAGTGGCCGGTGCCCAGCAGCAGCATGGTCTCGCTCTGCAGTTCCTCGGACGTGATCGATTCGCGGTCGGCGAACTTGTGCTTCGCGGGCAGGGCCGCCATGAAGGGCTCGTCGTACAGCGGCGCCATCGCCAGGCCGGTGTCGGGAAAGGGCTCGGCCATGATGGCGCAGTCGATCTCGCCGGCGCGCAGCATCTCGAGCAGCTTGACGGTGAAGTTCTCCTGCAGCACCAGCGGCATCTGCGGCGTGCGCTGGATCACCTGGCGGACCAGGTCGGGCAGCAGGTACGGCCCGATGGTGTAGATCACGCCCAGGTTCAGCGGGCCGGCCAGCGGGTCTTTGCCGCGCTTGGCGATTTCCTTGATGCTGGCGGCCTGGTCGAGCACGCTCTGCGCCTGCTGAACGATCTGCTCGCCCAGCGGGGTGACGGTCACCTCGCCGGCGCTGCGCTCGAAGAGCTTGACCTCGAGTTCGTCCTCCAGTTTCTTGATGGCGACCGAGAGGGTCGGCTGGGAGACGTAGCAGGCCTCGGCCGCCTTGCCGAAGTGCCGTTCGCGGGCTACTGCGACGATGTATTTGAGTTCGGTGAGAGTCATAGCTTGCGTCAATTATGCGCAAGCGCCCGTGACCCGGTGGGCCTGGGGCCTTGGCGGAACAACTCTGGGGACAGTTTCAGCACAAGGCCCCACTTGTCCACAGCGGCATCGTTCGCCCGCGAGTTGTCCTTTTTGCCAGGCGCCCCCGAAACGGACGTGTACACAGTGACGCGCGTGCGGCAAGTCGTTGTCAGCCAAGAGAAAACCCCTGCTGTCCACAGCGGGGGTTTACCCTTATCTACTACTACTAACTTGAATAAGAAGAATAAATAAGAGAGAAGCGGCAGCCCGCCATGGACGTCACGGGGCCCGTCAGCCGATGGTCGCGATCGCCGATCCCACCGCCACGTAGCCGCCCGCAACCACGCCGAATGCGATGCGTCCCGCGCGGTGCGCGAGCACCTGCATTTCCATCTTCATCGCCTCCATGACGGCGATCACGGCGCCCTGCGCAACCTCGTCGCCGTCGGCGACCTTCCAGCCCTGCAGCGTGCCCGACACCGGCGCCGCCACCGCGGCCGGGTCCTGCACCGCTGCGGCCTCGGCCGGCACGGCGGTGGCGCCCCCCGCATTGGCCGACGACAGCCCGCGCAGCAGCTCGGGCGGCAGGCCCAGCGACAGGCGCCGGCCGTCGACCTCGATGGCGGTGCGCACCAGCACGGTGTCGGGCCGCGGCTCGGGCCGCGCGGCGGCGGTCTCGCCATTGGCGAAGTCGGTCTCGATCCAGCGCGTGTGGACCTTGAAGGCATCGCCGGACACGAAATCCGGGTGCGCCATCGCGGCACGATGGAACGGCAGCACCGAGGCCACGCCTTCGATGCGGAATTCGGCGAGCGCGCGGCGCGCCCGCGCGACGGCCTGCTCGCGCGTGGCGCCGGTGACGATCAGCTTGGCCATCAGCGAGTCGAAGGTGCCCGGCACGCTCGAGCCGGCCACCACGCCGGTGTCGATGCGCACGCCCGGGCCCGAGGGCACGTCGAACACCTTCACCGGGCCCGGCGTCGGCAGGAAGCCGCGGCCGACGTCTTCGGCGTTGATGCGGAACTCGAACGCGTGGCCGCGCGGCGCCGGCGTTTCGGTGACCGACAGCGGCAGGCCGTCGGCAATGCGCAGCTGCTCGACCACGAGGTCGATGCCGGTGGTTTCTTCCGTCACCGGATGCTCGACCTGCAGCCGCGTGTTGACTTCGAGGAACGAGATCGCGCCGCTCGCGCTGAGCATGAACTCGACCGTGCCGGCGCCGGTGTAGCCGGCCTCGGCGCAGATGTCGCGCGCCGACTGGTGGATGCGCTCGCGCTGCGCGTCGCTCAGGAAGGGCGCGGGCGCTTCTTCCACCAGCTTCTGGTTGCGCCGCTGCAGCGAGCAGTCGCGCGTGCCCAACACCACGACGTTGCCGTGCGTGTCGCCCAGCACCTGGGCCTCGACGTGGCGCGGCCGGTCGAGGAACTGCTCGACATAGCACTCGCCGCGGCCGAAGGCGGTGACGGCCTCGCGCACGGCCGATTCGTACAGGCCCTCGACCTCGTCCATGCGCCACGCGACCTTGATGCCGCGCCCGCCGCCGCCGAACGCGGCCTTGATGGCCACCGGCAGGCCGTGCTTCTCGGCGAAGGCCAGCACCTCGGCTGCGCTCTGCACCGGGTCGGCCGTGCCCGCGACCAGCGGTGCGCCGACCTTCATGGCGAGCTTGCGCGCCTGCACCTTGTCGCCCAGCCGCGCGATGGCTGCAGGCGACGGGCCGATCCAGGTCAGCCCCGCGTCGATGACGGCCTGCGCGAACGCTGCGCTCTCCGACAGGAAGCCGTAGCCCGGGTGCACCGCGTCGGCGCCGCTGCGCGCCGCCACGGCCAGCAGCTTGGCGATGTGCAGGTAGGTATCGGCGGGGCGGTCGCCCTCCAGGCCGTAGGCCTCGTCGGCCATGCGCACATGCAGCGCGTCGATGTCGGCATCGGCGTAGACGGCGACCGATTGCACGCCGTAGTCGGCGCAGGCGCGCGCGATGCGCACGGCGATTTCGCCTCGGTTGGCGATCAGGACTTTTTTCATCGGAAGACTCTCGATCAGTGTTCGGCCGGGCCGAGTCCGGCCACGGGTTGGAAGCGGACGCGGGCGTTCACGGGAATCTGCCCCGCGCGGTCCAGGTGATGGGTGGCGACCGAGGCGATCACGGGATAGCCGCCGGTCAGCGGATGGTCGGCCAGGAACAGCACGGGCTGGCCGCTGGGCGGCACCTGGATGGAGCCGCGCGCGGTGCCCTCGCTGGGCAGCTCGGACAGGTTGGCGCGCTCCATCGGCCGATCGCCGGCCAGGCGCAGCCCGACGCGGTTGGACTGCGGCGTGACCTGCCACGGCTGGCCGCACAGCTGCGCGATGGCCTCGGGCGTGAACCAGTCGGCGCGCGGGCCGGGCACGATGTCCAGCACGACTTCTTCCTGCAGAGTGGGCAGGTCCGCAGGCGGCGTCTCGGGCCCGCCGACGACGGCGCCGACATGCACGGCACGCACCGGCAGCGCATCACCGGCAGCCAGCGCGGGCGGGCCGATGCGGGCCAGCGTGTCGCTCGAGCAACTGCCCAGCACCGGCGCCACCGCGAAGCCGCCGCGCACCGCCACGTAGCTGCGGATGCCCGCGACGGGCTCGCCCAGCGAGAGCATGTCGCCGTCGGCCAGCGCGAAGGGCTGGTGGCGCGGCAGCGGCCACCTGGCGCCGTCGGCACGGGTCAGCGTGAGGGGGCCGTCCGCGCCGGTGACGGCCACCACCGTCTCGCCACGGCACACGAGCTGGAAGCCGCCGTAGGCGACTTCGATGCAGGCTGTGTCGGTGGCATTGCCGACGAGCCGGTTGGCCGCCTGCAGCGCGCGCTGGTCCATCGCGCCGGAGACCGACACGCCCTGGCGCGCCTGCCCGGGCCGGCCCCGGTCCTGCAGCAGCGCCTGCACGCCGGCGGCGCGGATCTCGAGCGCGCAGCCGCCGGGCGCGGCCGCCGCGAATGCGGAAGGCGCTTCGCTCGCGGGCACGGGCGGCGTCACCAGCGACGAGGTGACGTCCACGAAGCGCACGGAGTCGCCGGGTTGCAGCAGCGCCGGCGTTGCGCGCGACAGGTCCCACATCGGCGTGTCGGTCACGCCGATGATCTGCCAGCCGCCGGGGCTGGCCTGCGGGTATACGCCGCTGAAACTGCCGGCCAGGCCCACGGCGCCGGCCGGGATGCGGGTGCGCGGCACCTTGCGGCGCGGCACGTCCAGGCTCGGATGGCCGCCCGACAGATAGGCAAAGCCCGGCGCGAAACCGGTGAAGGCCACGGTGTAGTCGCTGCCGGTGTGGCGGCGCACCACCTCTTCGGGCGAAACGCCGAGCAGACCGGCCACTTCGGCCAGGTCCTCCCCGTCGTAGCGCACGGGAATCTCGATGCGCTTTTCCGCGCGCGTCTCGCGGGCATCGAGGTTGCGCAGCCGCAGCTGGTGCGCAAGCTCCACCGCCGTCAGCGCGGCGGGCCGGAAGGTGATCAGCAGCGTGCGCGCGGCGGGCACCAGTTCCTCGACGCCGTCGATGGGTTCGGCGCGCAGCGAGGCCAGCAGCGCAAGCGTCTGCGGCAGGTCGTCGAGCTCGACCAGCACGGCATTCAGGTTGACCGACAGGCAGCGCATGGTCATGCGCCGGTGCCCGTGCCCGTGCCTGTGCCCACGAACGAAGCGATGGTCACGCCGGCTTGCGACAGCCGCTCGCGCACCTGCCGCGCCATGCCGACCGCGCCCGGACTGTCGCCATGCACGCAGACCGACTCGGCGCGGATGCGCACGGTGCTGCCGTCGATGGCCGTCACCACGCCCTCCTCGGCGAGCCGCAGCATGCGCTCGGCAACGTCCTGCGCGTCGTGCAGCACGGCACCGGGTTCGCGGCGCGACACCAGCGTGCCCTGCGGCGTGTAGGCGCGGTCGGCGAAGGCCTCGGCCACGGCGCGCAGGCCCTGCGCCTCGGCCCAGCCCAGCAGCGGCGAGCCGGCCAGCGCCACCAGGCCCAGGCCGGGGTCGATCTCACGGATGGCGGCGATCACGTCGCGCGCCTGGCGCTCGTCGTGGGCGATGGTGTTGTAGAGCGCGCCGTGAGGCTTCACGTAGCGCACGGTGGTGCCGGCGGCGGCGGCCAGGCCCTTGAGGGCGCCGATCTGATAGATCACGTCGGCGCGCAGGTCGGCGCTTTCCACGTCCATGTTGCGGCGCCCGAACCCCACCAGGTCGCGGTAGGCCACGTGGGCGCCGACCACCACGCCGCGCTGCGCGGCCTGGCGCAGCGTGCGCAGGATGCCGGCCGGGTCGCCTGCATGGAAGCCGCAGGCCACGTTGGCGCTGCTCACGATATCCAGCATGGCGGCGTCGTCGCCCATGCGCCACACGCCCAGGCTCTCGCCGAGGTCACTGTTCAAGTCGATGTTCATCGTTCGTCTTTTCCGGCGCGCGGCGGGCGCACGCCACAGGGGTCATCGGGTCAGTGCAGGCGGCCGCCGGTCTCGCGCACGTCGTCGCGCACGGTCAATGCGGTGCTGATCGCCACGCGGAAAGCCTCGACCTGCGTCGCGAGCGCCATGCTGGCGAAACCGGGTTTGGAAGCCGCCTGCTCGGGCAGATAGGGCACGTGCACGAAGCCGCCGCGCGTGCCGGCGAGCGCGGGCTGCGTCGCGATGCGGTGCATCAGCGCGTAGAAGATGTGATTGCAGACGAAGGTGCCCGCGCTGTTGGACACCGCTGCCGGCAGGCCGCCCGCGCGCATGTCGCGCACCATGGCCTTGATGGGCAGCGTGCTGAAATAGGCCGCCGGCCCGCCCTCGACCACGGGGATGTCGATGGGCTGGTAGCCGGCGTTGTCGGGGATGCGCGCGTCGTCGACGTTCAGCGCGGCTCGCTCCAGCGATATCTCGGTGCGCCCGCCCGCCGCGCCGATGCACAGCACCAGCACGGGCGCCGTGCCGGCCGCCAGCGCCTCGTCGAGCCGGTCGATGGCGCGGCCGAACACGCAGGGCAGCTGCACCGCCTGCACCGCGGCGCCTTCGCAGGCCCAGCCGTCCAGGGCGCGGGCGATTTCCCACGCGGGGTTGACGGGGTCGTTCTCGAAGGGCTCGAAGCCCGCGAGCAGCACGCGGGGCGCGGCGGTACCGGTCGTCTTCTTCATTGCAGGGCCTCAGCGGAACATCAGGAAGTAAAGCAGGAAGATGTTGACCACCAGCAGCGCGGCCGCCGTGGGCACCTGCACCTTGATGACCGCGTTCTTGTCGGGCAGCTCCAGCAGCGCCGCCGGCACGATGTTGAAGTTGGCCGCCATCGGCGTCATCAGTGTCCCGCAGTAACCCGAGAACATGCCGATGGCCGCCATCACCGCCGGGTCGCCGTGGTACACGCCCACCAGCACCGGCACCCCGACGCCGCCCGTCATCACCGGGAAGGCCGCGAAGCCGTTGCCCATGATGATGGTGAACAGCGCCATGCCCAGCACGTACACCACCACCGCGACGAAGCGGATGTCCATGTTGATGTAGCTGGTGGTGATGTACGCCACCGCCTTGCCCACGCCGGCGTCGGAAAACACCAGGCCCAGCATGCCCAGCATCTGCGGCAGCACCACGGCCCAGCCCAGCGCGTCGGTCAGGCGGCGCGACTCGCGCATGCCCTGCACCGGCGTCTCGCGCGTCAGCCAGCAGGCCAGCGCCAGCGCCACCACGCAGCCCACGCCCAGGCTCACCAGCGTGGTGTTCTTGGGGTCGAGCAGGAAGGCGTCGCCGATCTTGACCTTGCTCATCAGCACGGTGCCGATCACCGTGACCAGCGGAATAGCCAGCGCCGGCATGAAGAGCTTGTTGCCCAGGCGCGCGGCGCTGGCCTGGTATTGCTCGGGCGAGGGCTCGCGGTGCTTGCCCGCGCCGACGCCGCGCATGCCGGCAATGACGGCCATGACCACGGCGCCCACGCCCACCCACGCGGGCGGCAGCTTGTCGCCCACCAGGAACACCAGCGAATAGAGCGCCCAGAACAGGCCGCTGGTGTAGCGCTTGGGGTGCTGGCGGTCGGTCAGCGTCATGATGGCCGTGATCGCGAGGATCAGGCCGACCAGGATGTAGAGGTGCTGGATCGAGAGAATCATGATCAGCGGCCCTCCTGCGTGGCGGGAACGGCCGGGGCGTCGGTGCCCGGGGTGCCTTCCATCTCGCGGGCGATGGCCTGGTCGAGGCGGCGCAGGCGCCACGAATGGATGACGAACGCGGCAATCGCGGTGGGAATGCCCCACATCGCGATGTGCAGCGGCTCGACGTCGATGCCCGCTTCATGCAGGAAGGTGGTCATCAGCACGATGGCGCCGAAGGCCACGAAGATGTCTTCGCCGAAGAACAGGCCCACGTTGTCGGTGGCCGCGGCATAGGCGCGCAGCTTGTGGCGCAGGCGCTCCGGCAGCTTGCCGTAGCGGGTTTCGGTGGCGCCTTCGGCCATGGGCGCGAGCAGCGGGCGAACCATCTGCGGATGGCCGCCCAGGCTGGTGAGGCCGATGGCCGCCGTGAGTTCGCGCGCGGCGAGGTAGACGATGAGCAGGCGCCCGGCGGTGGCCGACTTGATGCGCCCGATCCAGTTCTGCGCATGCTGGCGCAGGCCGTGGCGCTCCAGCAGCCCGATCACCGCCAGCGGCAGAAGAATGATCAGCGGCAGGTTGCGGGTCTTGATGAAGCCGGTGCCGATGGCCGTGAGGATGGCCATCGGGCCGAAGCCCGCGGCGGCGGCCGTCACGATGGCCGTGACGATCACCACCAGCATCGGATTGAAGCGCAGGATGAACCCCGCAATGATGACGGCCACGCCAATCAGCGGCCAGAGAGGGATGTCAGGAGTCATGTGGGTCTTTCGTGTTGGAGTTCACAGCCGCCTGGCGCATGTGCGCCGGCACGTCGGTCTACGCAAGCGCCGTGCCAATGAATGAGCAATTCAAACCACCTGAACCACTCATTTTCTTAAGATTGTTGAACAATCAATGCGAGTGTGCCCAACAAAGGTGCCTGGATGACCCCATGGAAACCCTGATCGCGTTGCGATCTGGTGCACGGGCGGCCGGCGGAAATCTGCTACAAACGCGCGGCACCGACGCCCCCTCCACCTACCTCCCGGCATGAATCGACAGGTTTCCCCCACACCGCCCGCCTCGCCGGCCGCGGGCACGCAGACGCTCAACGACCGGGTGGCGGAGCTCATCCGCCAGAAGATCGTGAAGGGCGAGTTCTCGCCCGGGCAGCGGCTGTCGGAGGCCACGCTGGCCGACAGCTTCGAGATTTCGCGCAACACCCTGCGCGAGGTGTTCCGCACGCTGACCAAGGAAGGCCTGCTCAAGCACGCGCCCAACCGAGGCGTGTTCGTGGCAGTGCCCAGCATCGCGTCGATCATCGACATCTACCGCGTGCGCCGCCTCATCGAATGCCAGGCGCTGGCGCAGGCCTACCCCCGCCACCCCGCCAAGAAGCACATGCGCGAGGCCGTGGAACTGGCGCTGAAGTGCCGCGAGGCCGGCGACTGGCTGGGCGTGGGCACGGCGAACATGGAGTTCCACAAGGGCATCGTGGAGCTGGCCGACAGCGAGCGGCTGAACGTGCTGTTCGCGCACATCCTGGTCGAGCTGCGGCTGGCCTTCGGCCTGCTGAAAGACCCGGAGTTCCTGCACGCACCCTACGTGGACATGAACACCAAGCTGCTCGAACTCATCGAGGCCGGCAAGTTCGCCGAGGGCTCGGCGGCGCTGAACGACTACCTGATCCACTCCGAGCGCATCGTGCTCGCGGTGTACGCGCGGCAGATGCCCGAGGGCGGCGTCGACAGCTAGGCGGGGCTCCGGGAAGGGCCGCCCCGGTGTCGCGGCATTCCTCGGCGAGCTGAAATAATGGCGGTCCCGCCACGCAACGCCGACGGAGACGCGCCATGACACTGTCTGCCTACCTGCTGTTCCTGCCCGCCTGCTTCGCCATCAACATGGCGTTCGGCCCCAACAACCTGCTGTCCGTGACCAACGGCGCCAAGCACGGCGTGTCGCCGGCCGTCATCGCGGCCAGCGGACGGCTGGTGGCCTTCGCGATCATGATCGCCGTCGCGGGCCTGGGCATGGGCGCGGTGCTGGTGGCGTCGGAGCTGGCCTTCCACGTCATCAAGTACATCGGCGCGGCGTACCTCGTGTGGATCGGCATCCGCCTGCTGCGCGCCCCGGCGCCCACGGCCGACGTGGGTTCGCGCGACGCCTCCGCGGCGCCGTCCATGCGCGCGCTGGCGCGGCAGGAATTCACCGTGGCGGCCGGCAACCCGAAGGCCATCCTGGTGTTCACCGCCTTCTTTCCGCAGTTCGTGGTGCCGGGCGCTTACGCCAGCAGCTACCTGCTGCTGGGCGCGACATTCCTGGTGTTCGAGCTGGTCGCGATCGCGCTCTACGCGTTGCTCGGCGCGCGCATGCGCCGCATGGCCAACGGCAGCCGCGCGATGCGCTGGTTCAACCGCATCAGCGGCAGCATGATGGTCGGCTTCGGGCTGATCCTCGCCTTCACGCGCCGGCCGACGGCCTGAGTTCTCTCAGGCTTTGAGGTACTCGGCCTTGGTGCCGAGCCAGCGGTCGATGTGGCGCTGCGCAAGGTCGGGGTGCTTCTGCAGCATCACGGGCGCCAGCTCGCGCGCCCAGTCGAGCAGCAGCGTGTCGGTCGTCAGGTCGGCAAAGCGCAGCAGCGGCGCGCCCGACTGCCGCGCGCCCAGGAACTCGCCGGGGCCGCGAATCTCGAGGTCGCGCCGCGCGATCTCGAAGCCATCGCCGGTCTCGGCCATGGCCTTGAGCCGGGCGCGCGCGGCCTCGCCCACGCGGCCGCTGTCGCCGGGCGCATAGAGCAGCACGCAGGCCGAGGCCGCCGCGCCGCGCCCCACCCGGCCGCGCAATTGGTGCAGCTGCGAGAGGCCGAAGCGCTCGGCATGCTCGATCACCATCAGCGAGGCATTGGGCACGTCCACGCCCACTTCGATCACCGTGGTGCTCACCAGCACCTGGATCTCGTTGGCGGTGAACGCCGCCATCACCGCCTGCTTCTCGGCCGTGGGCATGCGCGAATGCAGCAGGCCGACCTGGATCGGCTCGCCCAGCGTGCCGGCCAGCTCGTCGCGGGTTTCGGTGGCGTTGCGCAGGTCGACCGCCTCGCTCTCCTCGATCAGCGGGCACACCCAGTACACCTGCCGCCCCTGCGCGATCTGCGCATGGATGCGGTCGATGACCTCGTCGCGCCGGTGGTCGGCCACCAGCTTGGTGACGATGGGCGTGCGGCCCGGCGGCAGCTCGTCGAGCGTGGACACGTCCAGGTCGGCGTAGTAGCTCATCGCCAGCGTGCGCGGGATGGGCGTGGCGCTCATCATCAGCAGATGTGGCTCGAGGTGCCCTTCGGCCTTGCCGCGCAAGGCCAGGCGCTGCGCCACGCCGAAGCGGTGCTGCTCGTCGATGATGGCCAGCGCGAGGTTCTTGAAGCGCACCTTCTCCGAGATGACGGCATGCGTGCCGATGACCAGCGCGGCCTCGCCGCTCTCCACCGCCGCCGACATCGCGTCGCGCTCTTTCTTCTTCTGGCTGCCCGTGAGCCACGCCACGCGCAGGCCGCGTTCGGCCAGCAGCGGATCGAGCCAGCCAACCAGCTTGCCGAAATGCTGCGCCGCGAGGATTTCGGTCGGCGCCATCAGCGCGCACTGGAAGCCCGCATCGATGGCGCGTGCCGCCGCCAGCGCGGCCACCACCGTCTTGCCCGAGCCCACGTCGCCCTGCAGCAGCCGGTGCATGGGAATCTCGCGGCGGAGGTCGCGCGTGATCTCCTCGCCCACCCGCTGCTGCGCGCCGGTCAGGCCGAAGGGCAGCACCGCGAGCAACTGCGCATGCAGCGAGGCAGGCGCAGGCTCGGCCGGCGCGGGCAGCACCGGCGCGCGCTGCGCGGCACGCTCCAGCCGTGCCTGCAATTGCGACAGCTGCTGCGCCAGCAGTTCCTCGGCCTTGATGCGCTGCCACGCCGGGTGGCTGTGGTCTTCGAGCGTGGCCATGGCCACGTCGGGCGTCGGGTAGTGCAGGAAGCTCAGCGAGGCGCGCAGGTCCCAGGCCCCGCGGAAGCCGATCTGCACCGGAATGGTCTCGTCGAGCACGGCCCGCGCCAGGCCCGAGCGCACTTCGCGCCGCAGCACCGGCTGCGGCAGCCCCGCCACGGTCGAGTAGATGGGCGTCAGCGCGTTGGGCAGCGCGGTGCCGGCCGCCTTCACCGTGGGATGCATGATCTGCCGCCCCACGAAGCCGCCGCGCATCTCGCCGCGCACGCGCACCCGCGCGCCGACCGCGAGCTGCTTCTGCTGCGACGGATAGAAATTGAAGAAGCGCAGCTGGCAGGTGTCGCTGCCGTCGTCGATGGTGGCGATGAGCTGCCGGCGCGGGCGGTACACCACCTCACATTCGGTGACCACGCCCTCGACCTGCGCCATGTCGCCGTCGCGCGTGTCCACCAGGCGCACGATGCGGGTCTCGTCCTCGTAGCGCATCGGCAGGTAGAGCGCGAAGTCGATGTCGCGCACCAGGCCCAGCTTGCGCAGCGCGCGCTGCACCTGGCTCAGGCCGGCACCGGGCGGCTGCGGCGGTGCCGCGGCTGCGTCGGCGGTGGGCGGGGGAGCTTGTTTCTTGGGCGGCACGGGCGAAGCTTCTAGCGCGGGCGGCAAAGGTCCGTCAATGCGCTGCGCGCATCGGGAAACGCGAAGCGGAACCCGGTCTGCAGCAGGTGCGCGGGCACCACGCGCTGCCCTTCGAGCAGCAGGTCGGCCTGCTCGCCCAGCAGCAGCCTGACCGGCGCGGCGGGTGTCGGCATCCAGAAGGGGCGGTGCATCACGCCGGCCGCCACGCGGGTGAATTCCTCCTGCGAGAGCGCACCGGGCGCGGTGAAGTTGAAAGCCTGCGCTGCCGCCGCATTGCCGCCGGCCTGCTCGGCCAGGCTCCACACATGGGCCATCGCGCGGATCACGTCATGCACATGCACCCACGACAGCCACTGCCGCCCGCTGCCCAGCCGGCCGCCCATGCCGAGCGCCACCGGCAGCAGCAGCTGCGGCAGCGAGCCCTGGTGGCCCAGCACGAAGCCGAAGCGCATGCAGGCCACGTGCACGCCGTGCGCGACCGCGCCCCGCGCGGCCTGCTCCCAGGCCTGGCACAGCGCCGACATGAAGATGTCCTGCGGCGGTGCGTCTTCGGCCAGCTCGGCGGTGTCGCCCTGCGGCTGCACGCCGTAGTAGCCGATGGCCGAGCCCGACAGCAGCAGACATGGCTTGCGCGCACGCGTGGCGATCCACGCGACCAGCGTGTTCGTGAGGCCCGCGCGGCTTTGCATCAGCTGGCGCTGGCGCCGCTCGCTCCAGCGCTGGCCCAGGATGCGCGCGCCCGCCAGGTTGATGACCACGTCGACATCGTCCGTCGCCGGGATCTGCTCGAGCGCCTGCACGCAGCGCACCGCGCCGCCGAAGCCCCAGGCCGCCGAGCGCGCATCGCGCGTCCACACCGTCACCGCATGGCCGTCGGCCAGCAGGTGGCGCACCAGGATCTGGCCGATGAAGCCAGTGCCGCCAGTCACCAGCACGCGCTGCGGCTTGCTGCCGAAACGCACCGGCGCATCGGCCGCGCGCTGTTCTTCCTGCGCGGTGCGGCGGAACAGCGCGCGCGCCGCCAGCCCGTCGCGCAGCCCCGAGATGCCCACGCCCACGCCGCACAGCGCGAGGAACGCGCCGAGCCAGCCTTGCGGCTGCCACACCAGCGCCGTGGGCTGCGCCGCCCAGTCGGCCGCGTTCATGGCCAGCAGCGCGATGAACGCGCCCGCGTTGATGGCCAGCCCCGTGTGCGTGACGCGCTCGGTGGGCGGCAGCAGGCGGCTGCCGTCTTCCACCACGAAGTCCCACAGCGTGAGCACGATCTCGACGCCGAACACCGCGAGCAGCACCCAGGCCCACACGCCGTGCCAGGCCCACGACGACAGCCCGATGAACATCGCGCAGTAGATCGACGAGCGCACCGCGTGGATGGACAGCTCGCGCCGCGCGGTGTTGCGCTGCGCCAGCGCCTCGGTGCCTTCGTGGTGATAGAGCGTGTCGAATGCGCCCATCAGCCCCTGTGCGGCCATGAGCTGCAGCGCCAGCAGGTGTGTGTCGATCGTCATGCGGCCACCGCCTTGGGTTCAGTCACTTCCTCGAACACGCCGACCTGGGTGAAGGTGGTGCCCATCAGCCAGTGGCGGATCTCGATGCGGATGTTGAAGCGCTCCGGCGTCTCGTTGTGGTGCCACAGGAAAGTCTTGCCGGGCGTGAACACGCCGGGCAGCGGAATGCGCCAGCCCAGCACGTCCCAGAAGTAGCCGTCGCTCTGGAAATGCAGGCTGCCGTTGTCTTCCACGCTCAGCACCAGCTTCATGCCCAGGCCCATGCCCACGTACTCCAGCACCTCGCCGCGCTCGCTCTCGCGCATGAAGCTGGTGAACTGGATCGGCTCGCGGCCATGCAGGCGGTAGATGCGCTGCTTGTAGATGGCCGGGTCGTCGGGCTTGGCATAGACCTGTATCTCCACCGGAAAATTGGTGTCGCTGTACGGAATGAGCGCGCCCTGGATCATCGGCTGCGTCAGGTGCCCCAGCAGCTTGCCGAAGCGCGAGCAGCGCAGCTCGCTGAGCGCGCCGAGGTAATGCAGCGCCCTGCCCGGCAACGGGTTCTTGTCGAAGCGGCGGCGGATGTCGGGGTGCAGGCCCTGCCACTTGCTCCCCAGGATCTTCTTGAAGAGCTCGCCTTCGGAAGGCCCGGGCTGGGGTGCGGCGCGCGCGGCAAGTGAATCAGGCATGCGCCGATTCTGCCTTGGCAAAACGCCGACGATAGCCCCGCCTCGACGCCCCGTTTTCCGGGCATGGGACAATTCCGCCCGCCTCCCGGCTTTCTCTTTTCTTTTCCCATGCCTCCTTGGCACGGGCCTGTCCGGCCCTCAAGCAACATGCGCGCCTTCACGCTTTCCGATTTCGATTTCGCCCTGCCACCCGAGCTGGTGGCGCAACACCCGGCCACCGAACGCACCTCCTCCCGCCTGCTCGACGGCACGGGGCCCGCGCCGGTCGACCGCATCTTCAGGAACCTGCCCTCGCTGCTGCGCGCGGGCGACCTGCTGGTCTTCAACGACACGCGCGTGGTCAAGGCGCGCCTGTTCGGCGAGAAGCCGACCGGCGGCAAGCTCGAACTGCTGGTCGAGCGCGTGCTGCAGGGCCAAGAGGTGGTCGCGCACATGAAGGTCAGCAAGAAGCCGCCGGTGGGCACCACGCTCGACATGGTCGGCGGCTTCCGCGCCACGCTGCTGGGCCGCTGGCCCGACGAAGACGGCGCGCTGTTCCGCTTCGCCTTCGAGAGCGACACCGGCGAGAACCCCTACATGCTCATGGAGCGCTGCGGCCACGTGCCACTGCCGCCCTACATCACCCACACCGATTCGGCCGAGGACGAGAGCCGCTACCAGACCGTGTTCGCGCGCGTGCCCGGCGCCGTGGCGGCACCCACCGCCGCGCTGCATTTCGACGAGGGCCTGCTGGCCGAGCTCGAAGCGCGCGGCGTGCAGCGCGCCAACGTCACGCTGCATGTGGGCGCCGGCACCTTCCAGCCGGTGAAGACCGAGAACATCGCCGAGCACACCATGCACGCCGAACGCTACGAGGTGCCCGAGGCCACGCAGCGCGCCATTGCCGAATGCAAGGCGCGCGGCGGACGCATCGTGGCCGTGGGCACGACCACCGTGCGCACGCTCGAGTCGTGGGCCAGGAGCGGCGAGGCATCGGGCGACACGCGCATCTTCATCACCCCGGGCTTCGCCTTCGCGCATGTCGACCTGCTGGTGACCAACTTCCATCTGCCCAAGAGCACGCTGATGATGCTGGTCTCGGCCTTCGCGGGCTACGAGCGGGTGATGGAGCTGTACGCCCACGCCATTGCCGAGCGCTACCGCTTCTTCAGCTATGGCGACGCCATGCTGCTGGAGCGGCAACAAGACTGAGACGACCACCATGCTGAACTTCGAACTCCTCAAGACCGACCCCGACAGCCACGCGCGCCGCGCCACGCTCACGCTCAACCACGGCAAGGTGCAGACGCCGATCTTCATGCCCGTGGGCACCTACGGCACCGTCAAGGGCGTGATGCCGCGCAGCCTGGAGGAAATGGGCGCGCAGATCATCCTGGGCAACACCTTCCACCTGTGGATGCGCCCCGGCCTCGACGTGATGGCGAGCTTCGGCGGGCTGCACGGCTTCGAGAAGTGGAACAAGCCCATCCTCACCGACTCGGGCGGCTTCCAGGTGTGGTCGCTGGGCGCAATGCGCAAGATCAGCGAAGAGGGCGTGAAGTTCGCGTCGCCCGTCAACGGCGACAAGCTGTTCCTCACGCCCGAGGTCTCGATGCAGATCCAGACCATCCTCAACAGCGACATCGTGATGCAGTTCGACGAGTGCACGCCCTACGACACCAAGGGCCACATCACGACCGAGGCCGAGGCGCGCATCTCGATGGAGCTGAGCCTGCGCTGGGCGAAGCGCTGCCAGTCGGAGTTCAACCGGCTGGAGAACCCGAACGCGCTCTTCGGCATCGTGCAGGGCGGCATGTTCGAGAACCTGCGCGAGGAATCGCTCGCCGCGCTGGTGGACATGGACTTCCCCGGCTACGCCATCGGCGGCGTGAGCGTGGGCGAGCCCAAGGAAGAAATGCTGCACATCATGGGCCACACGCCGCACCGGCTGCCCGCGAACAAGCCGCGCTACCTGATGGGCGTGGGCACGCCCGAAGACCTGGTGCAGGGCGTGGCCGACGGCGTCGACATGTTCGACTGCGTGATGCCCACGCGCAATGCGCGCAACGGCACGCTCTTCACGCGCTTCGGCGACCTGAAGATGCGCAACGCGCGCCACAAGAGCGATCCGCAGCCCATCGACCCCAGCTGCACCTGCCACGCCTGCGCGGGCACCTCCGGCGTAAGCTGGAACGACGGCGGGCGCGAAGGCTTCAGCCGCGCCTACCTGCATCACCTCGACCGCTGCGGCGAGATGCTCGGGCCGATGCTCACGACCATCCACAACCTGCACTACTACCTGAACCTGATGAGCGAGATCCGCGAGTCGCTGGACGCGGGCAGGTTCACGGAGTTCCGCGCGCGCTTCAAGTCGGAGCGCGCAAGAGGCGCCTGAAGAAGAGCGGCCGCTACTTCAGCGGCTGTATCGGCAGCGGCGTGGCGTAGGGCTCGATGCGCAAGGCCTCGTTCCTGAAGACGACGATTTGCCTGAGCGGCGCCTGCACCAGCGCACCGCTCGCGTCCTTGTGGGAGGCGTACTGCCACAGCGTGAGCTGGCCCTTGGCCGCGAGCTGGGCGGCCAGCCTCTCGACGGCGGGACCGGAGCCGGTGCCGAGCAGCGCGGCATCTGCGCCAACGACAACCTCGTCGCGCGGCGAGACCACCTTGAAGAGCTGTACACCGCCCGCACCGGCCTGGGCGCGCACGGAGCGCACCGCCAGCGCGGCGGGAACGAGCATCGCGAACGCGATGAGGGTACGGCGGCGGGGCAGCGTCTTCGTGTTCATGAGAGCGAGCGTAGCCACGCCCGGATGCGCCGCCCATTTGCCGGAAGCCATACACCGGCCGGCCGCTATCCGCTACGCTTGCCGTCCGTCCCCATCGCTGCTGCCGCATTCACATGACCGACGCATCACAACTTTCGCCCTACACCGCCCGCTATCCCTCGCTGGCCGGGCGCACCGTGTTCATCTCCGGCGGCGCCAGCGGCATCGGCGAATCGCTGGTGCGGGCCTTTCATGCGCAGGGCGCGAAGGTCGGCTTCTGCGACCTCGACACCGCTGCCGGCAGCGCGCTCGCAGCGCAACTGCAGGGCGAGCATCCGGCGCTGTTCTTGCCCTGCGACGTGACCGACACGGCCGCGCTCGCCGCCGCCATCGACGCGGTGCGCCAGCGCTTCGGGCCAATCTCCGTGCTGCTGAACAACGCCGCCAACGACCGCCGCCACGAGATGGCCGATGTGACCAGCGACGACTTCGACCGCCTCGTAGCCGTCAACTTCAAGCACCAGTTCTTCGCCGCGCAGGCGGTTGCCGACGACATGCGCGCGCTGGGCGGCGGCTCGATCATCAACTTCGGCTCCATCAGCTGGATGATCAAGGGCAAGGGCTATCCGGTGTACCAGGCCTGCAAGGCGGCGGCGCGCGGCCTCACGCGTTCGCTGGCGCGCGACCTGGGCAAGCAGAACATCCGCGTGAATTCGATCGTGCCGGGCTGGGTGATGACCGAGCGGCAGATCAAGCTGTGGGTCAAGCCCGAATCGGGCGCGGAGATCGATGCGGCGCAGTGCCTGCCGGGCCGCGTGATGGCCGAGGACATCGCGGCAATGGCGCTGTTCCTGGCGGCCGACGATTCGCGCATGTGCACCGCGCAAGATTACGTGGTGGACGCCGGCTGGACCTGAAATGGTCTCGCCCCCAGGCTACGCGCACTTCGTGTCGCTTCGCCAACCCCCTACCGGGGGCAACACCTGAGGCCCGGCAGAGCCGGTTCCTCGGTGTTCTCGAAAAACTTCCGAGCGACTATCCAGTTCAGTCCCGCAACTCTGCCGGGACCGTGCCGCCGTTGGCGGCCAGCTTGGTCATGACCTGGCGGTGCAGCCAGATGTTCATCTTGGCGCTGTCGCTGGTGTCCTGGCCGTAGCTCAGTTCCGCCGCCAGTTGCTTGCGTGCCTCGAGGCTGCTGTCCAGGCCCAGCAGCTTCATGAGGTCGACGATGGAGGTGCGCCAGTTGAGGTTCTTCGCGCCCGGCATGCCGTCGAGCACCGCGGCCACGTCGCCCAGCGGAATGGCGGGCGGGGGCGCGGCCACTGCGGGTGCGGGTGCATCGGCCGGTGCCGCGGCGGTGGGCGCCGGGGCTGGGGCCGGGGCCTCCGCTGCCTTGGCGCCCGGGAAGATCTTGGAAAGGATGCTGCCGAAAATGCTCATGCTTTAGCTCCGTCTGGGGTTGGGAATCCATCGTTGTAGCACGGCCTCGCGGCGCGCCGGCTACATGGTGTGTCGATCGGCGCGCGGGGGCGTGACCGAATCCGCAGACTGCGCCGCGGCCGGGGTGCCGCAGGCGTGGCAGAACCTGGAGAACGCGCTCTTGCGCGTCTCGCACACGCCGCAGTGGTCGAACAGGCCGATGCCGCAGTGCGGGCAGAAGTCGATGGCGTCGTTCTTCAGGTCCACCGGCCGCTCGCAGCCGGGGCACACGCCCTTGCCCAGGCGGGCCAGCGCGGTGTCGTAGCTGAGTTCCTCGCGCCGCACCTGGTCGGGCTGCTGCTCGGCGAGTTTCTGGCGCGCCAGGTAGCGGTTGAGCGCGACGATGGCGTAGCGCCCCACCAGCACCGTGAGCACGATGCCCACCAGGTAGCGCACATAGCCGCCGTAGCTCGGCAGGTAGGGCACCAGCTCGACGAAGAACGCGAACAGCGCGAAGAAGATGAAGCCCCACACGAAGGGCCAGTATGTGCTCCTGCGCTTCTTCGCGAACAGCCAGCCGGCCACCACCAGCAGCGGCAGCGTGAGCGCCAGCCGGTACAGGAACACGCGCAGCTCGATGCGGCGGTACTCGGCCTCCAGCTTCACCTGCGCGTCGCGCTCCAGCTCGGCGAGCGCGGTGCGCGCGCGCTGCTCGGCCTGGCGCGCGTCGAGCGTGATCTGCTGCTGCGCGCTGACCTGGCGCTGCACCTGTTCTTCTTTCTGCTTGAAGGCGTCGAGCGCCTTGGTGCGCGCGATGAGCTCGGGGTCCTGGTCGGGCTGCGCGGTGGCACGGCGCGTGGCGAGCCAGTTGCCGAAGGTCTCGCGCGCATTGGCGTTGGCCTGCTGCGCGGCCTGCAGCTGCAGGCGTATCTGGTCGAGGTCGCGCGCGGCCTGCAGTTCGGTGGCTTCCGAGGCCGCGATGGTCGCGCGAAGCGGCTGCGCGGCGCGCAGGTCGATGAAGTCGTCGATGCCGCGCACGCGCTCGACCTGCGGCAGGTCGCCCACGATGGTGCTGCCCAGCCCGATGAGGAAGCTGGCGAACACGAAGGCCACCAGCCAGAGGCCGCGGCGGAACCATTTTTCGGAAAGGCGAAGGGATTTGCTCATGTCGTTGTCCCGCTCCTGGTCATTGAAGCCTCAGCGTCACCGGCGCGGCGCCCAGCCCGGCACGCGGCAGCCAGGCGAACACGGAGTCGACGGTCACCGTCTCGATGCGGTCGCTGAAGCGCTTGTCGTTCGGGTGGTCGTCGAAGGCCACGTTGGCCGAGCTCACGCGCCCGCCCAGCCGGGTGAGTGGCCCGAGCTTCAGCGTGGTGGGCTCGTAGCCCTTGAACTGCATCCACGCTTGCGCCTGCGCGCGGTTGCCGATGGTGGCGGGCTCCATCGCGGCGGCCAGCGTCTCGACGGCCCACTGGTTCGATTGCTGGTACTTCCGGCCCCAGGCGTAGCTCACGATGCTGTAGGGCGCCACGTTCATCCGCACGATGCGCGCGGGCGGCTCGTCCAGCGCGGCCATCAGCTGCGCCTGCACGGCCGGCGTGGGCACGACCCAGGCCGCCTCGTAGCGCCACAGGTCGTCGAGGAAGAACTCGCCGAGCCCCTGGCGATACACCGCCGCCACCGCCGTTCCGCACTGGTTGAGCTTGTGCACCACGCGCCACGGACCGGCATCGGTCTTGTAGGCGATGCCCAGGTGCGAGTAGCGCAGGCCGTACTTGCCCAGGTCCTGCCCGGCGCGCGCCAGGAACACCACGCGCGCCCCGCTGGCGTCGAGCGCCTGCGAGGTGCGCTCCGCCAGCTCCATGCCCTTGACGATCACCGCGGGCGCCGGCTTGGCCTGCTCGCACGAACGGCCGGCCCTGGCCTGCATCGGCAAGGCCGCTGCAAGCGCAAGCCCGAGCACGGTGCAAGCCAGCAGCGCGCGCTTCACGAGAGCCTCTCGTTGTAGAGCAGCGCACGGCCGATGGCGTTGGGCACGAAGGCCAGCACCTCGCCGGCGGCCGACAGCACCACGCCCGAGCCGATCACGCTGACGGTGACGCCGGTGCCCACGGCAGCCGACACGCCGTTGGCGGCGCGCCCGGCCACCCTGATGCTGGCGCGCGCGCCGTCCGAAGCACGCTCCAGCACGTAGACCGTGCCGTCGGCCGAGGCTTCGACAGCCACCACGGTGAGCACGGAGCCGGCCACCGACAACGCGGCGGGCAGCGCCACCGATGCCTTGGCCATCCCACCTGCAGCGTCCGCCGAAGCACCCACGGCCGAGGCCGTGACGAGGACGGAGGCCACCGGCATCAGCGAGATGGCCGTGGAGGCGTCGCTCTGGGCCTGTGCCTGCAAGGGGACCGAGATGCCGGCGAAGGCGGTGCATGCGGCGACGAGGACGGCGGCAATCGACTTCTTCATGATGGTCTTTCGTTGGTCTGGCACGGGTTATTCGGCGGTGGAGGAAGCAGACGCGGCGGCTTCGGCGCGTGCCAGCCGGCGGCCTTGCAGGCGGGCTTCGGCCATGTCGGCTTCGTGGCGGTCACGCAGCGTCTTGGCCAGCGTGAAGGCCGAGCTGATGAGGAACAGCCAGCTCACGCCCAGGAAGGCCTTGTAGGCGTCGTTGATCTCCATGCGCACGAGGCCCCAGCCGGTCAGGGCCATCGCGGTGAAGAAGCTTCCCCAGACGACCAGGCGCCACATGGGCACGTCGCGGCCGGTCGAGAGGCCGGCGGCGGCCTGCTCGCCGTCGCGGATGAACTTGGCCAGCATGAAGGCGGTGCTCAGGCAGAACACGTAGCCCATCACCATGAACGCCCGGTCCAGCGCCTGCCCCGGCAGCCAGCTCAGGCCGGTGGCGCACAGGAAGACGGCGATCGCGAACGAGGCCCAGGTCTGGAACTGCCAGGCCCGCGTGTCGCGCTGGATGGAAACGGTCGAGGATGAAAGGGGTTGCATGTGTGCCTCGCGGCGTAGTGAAGGTGAGCGAATGATGGTTCGCTCCCGCACCGCGGGGCTTGAATGCTTGCACCGGTGGCGGCTTGCAGCGCCACCGGTATCTCAGGGAGGTACTTTTACGCGCCGAGCAGGCCGGCCACGCGCTGGCGCAGCGACTCGGGCTGCACCTCGGACGACGGCACGGCCGCGCCCACGTTCAGCCCCACGCGGCTGAAGAAACCGCGGCGGAAGGGCTTGGCCATGGCCACGCGCTCGCCGCCGCGCAGCTCGATGCGGCTGAAGTACGAGCCCCAGAGGTTGGTCAGCGCCATCGGGATCACCGGCGGCTCGATGCCTTCGGCGCGCGCGCTGTCGACGATCTTCATCACGCCGCCCTTGAAGGGCTGCAGCGTGCCGTCGCGCGTAATCCCGCCCTCGGGGAAGATGGCGAGCAGGTCGCCTTCGCGCAGCACGCCCAGCGCGCTGGCAAAGGCGGCTTCGTAGGCGGCCGGGTCTTCCTTCTGCGGCGCGATGGGAATCGCCTTGGCCAGCCTGAACAGCCATCCCAGCACCGGCACCTTGAAGATGCGGTGGTCCATGATGAAGCGGATGGGCCGCGGGCTCGCCGCCATCAGCAGCACCGCGTCGATGAAGCTCACGTGGTTGCACACCAGCACGGCCGCGCCCTCGGTGGGAATGTGCTCGTCGCCCTTGATGTCGAAGCGGTAGACGAAGCGCGACAGCACCCAGGCCACGAAGCGCAGCATGTACTCGGGCACCAGCATGAAGATGTAGAACGCCACCACCGCGTTGGCGATGCCGGTGAACAGGAAGATCTGCGGAATGCTGAAGCCCGCGCCCAGCAGCGCGCCGGCGATGACCGAGCTGCCGATCATGAACAGTGCGTTGAGGATGTTGTTGGCCGCGATGATGCGCGCGCGGTGCGTGGGCTGGCTGCGCAGCTGGATCAGCGCGTACATCGGCACGCTGTACAGGCCCGCGAACAGCGACAGCAGCGCCAGGTCGGCCATCACGCGCCAGTGGGCGCCCTGGCGCACGAAGCTGCCGATGCCCATTTCGGCCACCTTGGGCAGCCCGCGCGAGGCGAAGTACAGGTCGATCGCGAACACGCTCATGCCGATGGCGCCCAGCGGCACCAGGCCGATCTCCACCTGCCGGCGGCTCAGCGTCTCGCACAGCAGCGAGCCCACGCCGATGCCCACCGAGAACACCACCAGCAGCAGCGAGGCTACCTGCTCGTCGCCGTGCAGCACTTCCTTGGCGAAGCTCGGGAACTGGCTCAGGAACACCGCGCCGAAGAACCACATCCACGAAATGCCCAGCAGCGAGCGGAACACCACGATGTTCTCGCGCGCGAGCTTGAGGTTGCGCCAGGTCTCGCTGACCGGGTTCCAGTTGATCACCAGCCCGGGGTCGGTGGCCGGCGTGCGCGGAATGGCCTGCGCCACGCCGCGCCCCACCAGCGCGAGCAGCACGCAGGCCACGGCCACCGTGAGGTGGCCGATCTGCGGCACCGCCACCAGCAGCCCGCCCGCCACCTGCCCCAGCAGGATGGCGACGAAGGTGCCCATCTCGACCATGCCGTTGCCGCCCGTGAGCTCGCGCGGGTCCAGCACCTGCGGCAGATAGGCGAACTTGACCGGCCCGAACAGCGTGGAGTGAAGCCCCATGAGGAACACGCAGCCCAGCAGCACCACGGCGTTGGCCGTGACGAAGCCCCAGGCGGCGATCAGCATGATCGCGATCTCGAGGTTCTTGACGAAGCGGATCATCTTCGTCTTGTCGAACTTGTCGGTCAGCTGGCCCGAGGTGGCCGAGAACAGCAGGAACGGCAGGATGAACAGCGCGCCGATCACCAGGCCCGCCATGGCCGGCGGCATCCAGCTGAGCTGGAGCTGGTAGGTCACCATGACGGTGAAGGCGAACTTGAAGAGGTTGTCGTTCGCGGCGCCCGCGAACTGGGTCCAGAAGAAAGGCGCGAAGCGCCGCTGCCCGAGAAGGGCGAACTGGTTGGCGTGCGCGTTGGCCTCGTGGGGCGCGGACGTCGCGGGGGCTGCAGCAGCGGCGGGGGTGGTCATGCGAAGGATTTCCTCAGGCCGCTACGGCGGCTGCGCCCGGATTGTGCCGCAGCGCGGCTTGCCAGCGCATCTCGAGTTTGCGCAGCGCCAGCACCACCGGCAGTCCCGCGAGCGACGCCGTCAGGTGCTTGAGCGTGTGGCCCGAAACCGCGTGCTGCGTGAACTCGTAGATCGAGTGGTCGGCCATCTCGAAGGCCTTGGCCACCACGTAGAAGAAGATCACCCAGCCCAGCTTGAGGCCGACCGAATTGCGCATCGGGGTGGACAGCGCCAGCGTCAGCACCAGCGCCATGCCGCCGAACTGCACCAGCGCCCAGGGCATGACGTTGCCGGTCTCCTGGAACACCTCCGCCGAGAGCAGGCCGGCCGTGAGCACGAACCACGCGGCGGGCCAGCCGGCGCGCTGGCTCACCCGCTCGCAGACCGCCACGCCGATCAGCCCCGCGAAGGCCACCGCCATGCCGGCGCGGTCGGCCGCGAGGCGCGGGGCGTCGGGCACGAGGTGGAAGAAGGCGGAGCCCGCGGCGGTGGCGATCAGGCCCGCGAAGAAGAGCCAGGCGCAGTCGAGCGTGTTGTCCGGCGGGTCGCTGGCGGGCGGGGCCAGCGGGAACCGCGACAGCGCTTCCTGGTGCGAGCGGTCGATGCGGTTGAGCCGGTACAGGCCCCACAGGCCGATCACCACGAAAGGGATGTTGCTCAGCACGTCCATGGCGTTCGGCAGGCCGTGCCAGGCGCGGTCGTCGGCGAACACAGTGGCGATGGCGACGTCGGCCGCCGGCAGCGCCGGGCCGAAGACGGCGATCGCCGTGAGCAGGACCAGGGTGAAAAGCAACCCGCGTTCGCGGCGGCTGAGAGAGGGCAGAGGCATGGCGTTTCTCGGTGGTGGTCGGTACGTGCCGCGGAATTTAGGGTCCGGCCCCCTCCGGAGGCATCGAGAATCGATACGAGGTACTAATTCACACCCAGCGGTATCTCCAATTGATACTTGCCTGTGCCCGTGTACGCTCGAACGATGAGCACCACCGTCGACCTCGTCCAAGCCCTCAAGAACGAACTCAAAAGTGCGCGCATGACCTACGCCGACCTGGCGCGGTCGCTCGACATGGCCGAATCCAGCGTCAAGCGGATGCTGGCCAAGAGCGACATGCCGCTGTCGCGCGTCGACGCCATCTGCCGCGCGTTGAAGATCGATTTCGCCGAACTGGCCCGCCGCGTGGCCGACGCCCAGCCGCTGCTGAAGGAGCTGACGCACGAGCAGGAAAAGGCCGTGGTCAAGGACAAGAAGCTGCTGCTGGTGGCCATCAGCGTGCTGAGCCAGTGGACTCTGGAGCAGATCGTGGCGGCCTACCGCATCAGCGAGGCCGAGTGCATCGGCTGCCTGGCGCAGCTGGACCGCATCGGCATCATCGAGCTGCGGCCGCTGAACCGGTATCGCCTGAAGCTGGCCAAGACATTCCGCTGGCGCCCGCACGGCCCGGTGATGGAGTTCTTTCGCGAGAACGTGGTGCTCGACTACTACCGCGGCGGCTTCGACGGCCCGGCCGAAGGGCTGCTGCTGGTGCACGGCTCGATCAGCCGCTCGCTGGCGCCGGCCTTCCTGGAGCGCCTGCAGCGCGTGGCGCAGGACTTCGCGCAGCAGCACCAGACCGACCAGAAGCTGTCGGCCAAGGACCGCGAGGGCTACACCCTGCTGCTGGGCATGCGCAACTGGGAATTCGAGCTCTTCACCCGCCTGCGCCGGAACTGACGGGGCTCAGGGCTTGGCGGCTTCCAGCGCGTCGCGCGTGCTGCGCGCGGCGTTCTTCGCGGCCTCGGCGAAGTCATCGCCCGACGACGCGTAGCAGATCGCCCGCGACGAGTTCACGATGATCGGCGCATCGGCACGCCAGCCGGCACGCACCGTGGCGACGGCGTCGCCGCCCTGGGCGCCGACGCCCGGAATCAGCAGCGGCACGGTCGGCGCGAGTTCGCGCACGCGCTCGATTTCCGCCGGATAGGTCGCGCCCACCACCAGCCCGAGCTGGCCGTTGAGGTTCCACGGCCCCTGCGCCAGCCTGGCGACGTGCTCGTACAGGAAGGGCTGGCCCTCGACATCCGCCAGGCGCTGGCCCTGCAGGTCGGAGCCGCCGGGGTTGCTGGTGCGGCACAGCAGGAAGGCGCCCTTGCCCTCGTGCTTGAGGTAGGGCGCCACGGAATCGAAGCCCATGAAGGGCGACAGCGTGACCGCGTCGGCGCCGTAGCGCTCGAAGGCTTCCAGCGCGTACTGCTCGGCGGTGGAGCCGATGTCGCCGCGCTTGGCGTCCAGGATCACGGGCACGTCGGGCGCGTTGCGGCGCATGTGCTCCATGAGCTGCTCGAGCTGGGCTTCGGCGCGGTGGGCCGCGAAATAGGCGATCTGCGGTTTGAAGGCGATGACCAGGTCGGCCGTCGCGTCGACGATGCGCGCGCAGAAATCGAAGATGCGGCTGGCGTCGCCCTTGAATTGCCCCGGGAATTTGGCCGGCTCGGGATCGAGCCCCACGCAGAGCAACGAACCGTTTTTTTGCTGTGCGGCGGCCAGCTTGTCGAGGAAAGTCATGGGCCGGGATTTTAGGCGGGCGTGTGCTGCTCGGCCGCCAGGCAGAGGTCGGCCCAGGCGCGGGCCTTGTCGGCCGGGTTGCGCAGCAGGTAGGCCGGGTGATAGGTGGCCACGACGACCGCCGCCCCGGGCTCCCCGTTCGTCGCCAGCGGCACCGCGCGGCCGCGCAGCTTGCCCAGCGGGTCGCCGCTCTGCATCAGGCTCTGCGCGGCCAGCGGCCCCATCGCCAGCACGACGCGGGGCGCGAGCGCGGCGGCGTGCTCGCCGAAGACCTCGGCCATGGGGCGCGGGCTGCCGGGCTGGCCGGCGGCCACGCCGCGGTGGGTGCGCATGAGGTGCACAGGCGTCTTGCCGTCGTGCAGCTTCAGGGCGCGCAGCATGTTGTCGAGCAGGCGGCCGGCGTCGCCCGCGAAGGGCTCGCCGTGGCGGCCGTCGGCCTCGGGCGGCATGTCGGCGACGACCAGCCAGCCGCCTTGCGTCGCGGCCATGTCGTGTGGCGTGCAGGCATCGGCATAGAGGCGGCAGGGCGCCTCGAGCAGCACGGCGGCGCCCATCGACGCCGGGGCGGCGGGGGCGGGGCGCACAGCCGGCGCGGGTGCCGCCACGGGGCGGGCGGCCGGCGCGCGCGGCGGGCGCGGCGCGGAGACGGGCATTTCCGCCTCCATGCGCTCCTCGGCGCTCGGGATGTATTCCTCGTCGTCGGGCGGTCCGGCTTCGGGCGCGGTTTGCACCGGTACCGGTTCGGGCTCGGCTTCCGCCACCTGGGGCACGGGCCACCAGACCTTCACGCCCATTTCGTCGAGCATCGCGCGCTGACGCGCGTCGAGCTTCAATGTCTGCACCGCGCTCATCGCAAGGCTCCCCAGGCGGTGCCTGTTTCGTTCAATCGCAGGCTCATGACGACGGCGTCCTCGCGCTTGCCGTCATGGGCCGGGTAGTAGCCCTTGCGCACGCCCACGCTGCGGAAACCCTGCCGCACGTAGATGTCGAGCGCGCGCTGGTTGCTCTGGCGCACTTCGAGCCACAGCCACTGCGCGCCCTGGCTGCGCGACCAGCCACCGAGGGCCTCCAGCATGAGCGGCGCCCAGCCCTGGCGCTGGAAGGCCGGGGCCACGGTGATGTTCAGCAGGTGCACCTCGTCGACGCCCTTCATGGCCACGAAATAGCCGATGAGCGTTTCGCCCAGGCTGGTGACGGGCGAGGCGACTCCTTGCGCCACGCCGGGCGCCAGCAGGCACTGGCAGTGGTAGCCCACGGCCATGGAGTCGGTGAAGTTGGCGCGCGTCCAGGGGTGGCTGTAGGCCGTCTGCTCCACCGCGCAGACAGCGTCGATCCGCTCGATGGTGAGCGGTTCGAGGCGGGCTTCGACGGGCTGGAGGACGGCGCTCATGCGTGGCTGGAAGGGGCTGCTGCTGCCGCCGATGCCGCGGCCGCCTTGATGGCGGCGCGCTCTTCGGTGGTCTGCGCCACTTTATCGCGAACATAGAGCGGCCAGGCCTGTGCCGCGGGCACAGTGCGGCCGGCCGCGAGCAGCGCGGGCGCGAGCCGCAGCATGGCGGTGGCGCTCGGCAGGGCCTCGTGGTGGGCGGCGGCCGGCGCCAGGCGCGGGCCGTAGGCGGCGAAGGCGTTGCCGGCCAGCGCATGGCCGGCGGGCACTTCGAGGGCCTCGGGCGACAGCAGCAGGAGCTCGTCCTCGCCGGCCAGGCCACCCAGGGGGCCGGCGGCGAAGTCGTAGCGCGCGGCGTAGACCTGGTCCATGCGGGCGTCGAGCACCGCCACCACCTGCCGCGCGCCGAAGGCATGGCGCGCTTCCTCGGCCACGGCCAGCAGGGTGTCGACCGGCAGCAGCGGCACGCCGGCACCGAAGGCCAGCCCCTGCGCCACCGAGCAGGCGGTGCGCAAGCCGGTGAACGAGCCGGGGCCGCGGCCGAAGACGATGGCGTCCAGGTCGGCCAGCGCCAGCCCGGCCTCGCCCAGCAGTTGCTGGATCAGCGGCAGCAGCGTGGTCGAGGCCTGCGCGCCGCCCACGCCGTTGTGGGCCAGCAGACGCTCGCCGTGCAGCACCGCGACCGACAGGTGCTCGGTGCTCGTGTCGAAGGCCAGCAATCTAGGCATTGGCGGGACACCCCGGGGCCGCGCCCGCGGCGGGCGGGCGGAGAAGGAAACGGGGCGAAAGAGGCATGCCCCGATTATCGAGGGGCGGCCAATCCCGGTCGCCGCCCTGCGATATCAGGCCTTTTCGCTCAGCAGCACGGCGACCCCTGCCTTGCGCAGCGGGGCCAGCGCCTTGGCGGGCGCATCCGGCGACACCAGCAGCGTGGCGGCCGAGGTGACCGGGTTGACCACCCAGGCCGAGGCCGCGCCCAGCTTCTCGGACGAGGCCAGCACCACCGTCTCGGCCGACGCGGCCATCAGGGCGCGCTTGATCTCGGCTTCCTCGAGGTCGCCGGTGGTCAGGCCCGCCTCGGCGTGCACGCCGGTGACGCCCATGAAATACGTGTCGGCGTGGATGCGCGAAATGGCCGCCATCGCCGCCGAGCCCACAGCCACCACAGAGTGCTTGAAGAGGCGCCCGCCGATCAGCACCACCTCGATGCCGGCATGCGACACCAGCTCGACCGCCACCGACGGGCTGTGCGTGACCACCGTGGCCTGCAGCGTGAGCGGCAGATGGCGCGCGAGCTGCACGGCGGTGGTGCCGCCGTCGATGAACACCACCTGCCCCGGCCTCACCAGCCGCGCGGCGGCGCGGCCGATGGCGACCTTCTCGCCGGAGGCCAGCTGCTGGCGACCGGCGAAATCGGCTTCGGCCGGCGCCAGCGGCAAGGCACCGCCGTGCACGCGCTGCAGCAGGCCCTCGGCGGCCATCTCGCGCAGGTCGCGGCGCAGCGTGTCTTCCGACAGGCCGAGTTCTTCGCTGAGCGCCTTGGCGACGACGTTGCCGTCGCGCCGCAGGACCGAGAGGATGTGTTGCTTGCGCTGGCTGGTGAGCATCGGGCGATGGTATCGGGCTTGCACGCTTTCTGCACGAATTTTCTTGTTATTGCACGAAGATGCACATATGCTCGCCGCCCATGACACTCCAAGACCGCGTCCGGGTGCACGAAGTCACCCTGCTTTCCGACAACTGGTACACGCTGCGCACCACCGCCTTCGACTGGCGGCGCAATGACGGCCGGTGGCAGCGCATGCACCGCGAGACCTACGACCGCGGCAACGGCGCCACGCTGCTGCCGTACAACCTCGCGCGGCGCACGGTGCTGCTGGTGCGCCAGTTCCGCTACCCGGCGTTCGTCAACGGCCATGACGACCTGCTGATCGAGGCGGCCGCCGGCCTGCTCGACGACGCGGCGCCCGAGGAGCGCATCCGCGCCGAGGTCGAGGAAGAACTCGGCTACCGGCTCGGCGAGGTGCGCAAGATCTTCGAGAGCTTCATGAGCCCCGGCTCGGTGACCGAGAAGCTGCACTTCTTCGTCGCGCCCTACGAGGCCTCGATGCGCATCGGCGCGGGCGGCGGGCTGGCCGAGGAAGGCGAGGACATCGAGGTGCTGGAGCTGGACATCGACGAGGCGCTGGCCATGGTGGCCGACGGCCGCATCGCCGACGCCAAGACCGTGATGCTGCTGTACCACGCGAAGCTGCATCTTTTCGCGCCGGGATAATGGGCGCATGCCTCTTGCCTCCCGCCGCGCCGCGCGCGCACTGACCCTCGTCGCGATGCTGGCCCCGGCCGGCGCCGCCCTCGCCCAGCAAGCCTTCCCGACCCAGGTCGACGCCGCCCTCGCCCGCGCCAAGGTGCCGCGCGACGCGGTGACGATGCTGGTGGCCGATGCCGACGGCTCGCGCCCGCCGCGCCTGGCCTGGCGCACGCAGGTGCCGGTGAACCCGGCGTCGATCATGAAGCTGGTGACGACCTACGCCGCGCTCGACCTGCTCGGGCCGGCCTACAACTGGACCACCCCGGTCTATACCGACGGCACGGTGAGCAACGGCGTGCTCAACGGCAACCTCTACATCAAGGGTCAGGGCGACCCCAAGCTGGTGCTCGAGCGCATGTGGCTGCTGCTGCGCCACGTGCAGGGGCTGGGCATCACCACGGTGAGCGGCGACATCGTCATCGACCGCAGCGCCTTCGAGAACACGGTCGAGGGCGACCCGGCCGCCTTCGACGGCGAGCCGCTGCGCCCGTACAACGCCTCTCCGGACGCGCTGCTGGTCAATTTCAAATCGGTCAACATGAGCTTCGCGCCCGACCGCGCGGGGCAGTTCGCCCGCGTGAACTACGAGCCCCCGCTGGCCAGCGTGGCCATGCCGGCCACGGTGCCGCTGGTGCCCGGCGAATGCGGCGACTGGCGCACCGCGCTGCGCGCCGACTTCACCGACGTGAACCGCATCCGCTTCAACGGCGGCTTTCCCGCTGGCTGCGGCGAGAAGAGCTGGGCCGTGGCGTATGCCGACCCGCGCACCTACAGCCTGCGCGCCATCGGCGGCATGTGGGCCGAGATGGGCGGGCGCGTGGGCGGGCAGATGCGCGAGGGGCGCGTGCCGGCGGGGCTGAAGCCGGCCTTCGAGTTCGAGTCGCCGCCGCTGGCCGAGGTGGTGCGCGACATCAACAAGTACAGCAACAACGTGATGGCGCAGCAGCTGTTCCTCACGATCGGGCTCACGCAGAAGAACCGCGGCACCTTCGAGGCCTCGCGCACCGCGCTGGGCCAGTGGTGGCGCGACCGCATCGGCACGGGCGAGGCGCAGCCGGTGTTCGAGAACGGCTCGGGCCTGTCGCGCGACGAGCGCATCAGCGCCGCCGCGCTCGGCAAGATGCTGCAGGTGGCGTGGCGCTCGCCGGTCATGCCGGAGCTGGTCTCCTCGCTGCCGGCCATGGGCGTGGACGGCACGCTGAAGAAGCGCACGCTGCGCTCGGGCGGCTCGGCCCACCTGAAGACCGGCACGCTGCGCGACGCCTCGGGCGTGGCCGGCTTCGTGGACGGCGCGAGCGGCCGGCGCTACGTGCTGGTGGCCATCGCCAATGCCGAGAACGCGGCGGCCGCGCGCGCCGCGTTTGACGCGCTGGTCGACTGGGCCTCGCAGGACTGACCTGCGGCCCCAGCGGACAGGCCGCTACAGCGGTGTACTGAAAAAATCTACCGGGGTGCGCCGCTTGCGCGCAGCCCCGGCCCCTGCGCAAAATCGCTGCGGGTCATGCGAACGACCGTTCGTTTCGGCCTTCCGGCACGACAACAAACATCCACGCAGGAGACATTCCCGATGAAAAGACCGTTGCACATTCCCGCATCCGCGTTCGCGCTGGCGGGCGTCGCGTTGCTGTTGACCGCCTGCGGCGGTGGTGGTGGAGGCGGCGGGGGCATCGGCTTCGGCGGGCTGCCGATCGGCGGTGGCGGCGGCGGCGACACCGGGCGCGGCTCGGTCGTCTCGGGGCCGCCCGCGCAGACGGCCAACCTCACCGCCTCCCAGTTCAATGCCAGCCTGCAGGCCAGCGACCAGGGCAAGGCGCTGCTGCAGGTGGCCGGCGCGCCCAAATGCGGCATCGACCTGCGCTACCTCGAGTACCGCACCATCGGCGGCAAGAACGAAGCCACCAACGCCACCGCCGCCATCATGGTGCCCACGGGCAGCGACGCGGCCTGCAGCGGCGCGCGGCCGGTGGTGCTGTATGCGCACGGCACCACGCCGGCACGCAACTACAACCTGGCGAAATGGACCGACACCACCCAGCCGGCCGCCGGCGAGGGCCTGCTGGTCGCGGCCATGTTCGCGGCGCAGGGCTACATCGTGGTGGCGCCGAACTACGCCGGCTACGACAAGTCGACCCTGCCCTACCACCCGTATCTCAACGGCGACCAGCAGGGCAAGGACATGGTCGATGCGCTCACGGCGGCGCGCAAGACCTTCGGCGACATCGGCGCCACGGATGCGGGCTCGCTGTTCATCACCGGCTATTCGCAGGGCGGCTACGTCGCGATGGCGGCGCACCGCGAGATGCAGGCCACCGGCAAGACGGTGACGGCGGCGGCGCCGCTGTCGGCGCCCTCGGCCATCAGCCTGCTGACCGACTACACCTTCCAAGGCTGGCCGGCGCTGGGCGCCACGCTGTTCGTGCCGCTGCTGTCGACCAGCTGGCAGCAGCAGTTCGGCAACGTCTACAACGCCACCACCGACGTCTACGAGAACCAGTACGCCAGCGGCATCGACACCCTGCTGCCGAGCAACACGCCCATCGCCACGCTGTTCCAGACCGGCAAGCTGCCGCAGCTGGCGCTGTTCCCGGCCGACGCGGTGCCGGGTCCGCTGAATCCGCAGCTGTCGATCTTCTACGGCGCCAACAACCTGATCCGCCAGAGCTACCTGACGCAGGCGGCGAGCGACATCCAGTCGAATCCCTGCGCCGGCAACGCGCTGCCGACCACGGCGGCCTCGGTGGGCACGGCCACGCCGCTGGACTGCAAGCCGACCACGGGCTTCCGCAGGGCGGCGGTGGCCAACGACCTGCGCAACTGGGTGCCGGCCAAGCCGGTGCTGATGTGCGGCGGCGCCAACGACCCGACGGTGAACTTCGCCAGCACCCGCGCCACCGCGGGCTACTTCCGCGCCAAGGGCATGCCCGCCGCCGCGCTGACGGTGGTCGACCTGGAGGATTCGGGCGCCAACGACGCTTATTCAGCCGCCCGCGCCGGCTTCGCGCAGGCCAAGAGCCTGCTGGCGCAGAACACGCCGGGCAGCGCGACCGACAAGGCCACGGCCGTCACCCAGGCGTACCACGGCACGCTGGCGCCGCCGTTCTGCCTGGCGTCGGCCCGAGGCTTCTTCCAGGGCGTGCTCGCCGCCGGAGGCTGACCGGAACGCGGTATCAGGCGGCCGCTGCGCGCTGCAGGCGGTCTTTGACGCCTTCCCACTCGGGCGTGTCGGGCGGGGTCTCGACCCAGATCAGCTTGACGCCTTCGGTGTCGAACGCGCGCAGCACGGCGAACAGCTGCTGCGCGCTGGCCGTTGCGTCGTCGGGCATGCGCCGCAGCAGCACGCGCTGCGAACGGCTGCGCACCACGGCGCGCGACCACACGGCGATGTGCGCGGCGTTGGCGCCCAGCACGTCGAGCCCGGTCTGGATGGCCTTGGCGTCCATCAGGCGCACCTTGGCGTCGGGCGCGTAGTGCGCCTCCAGCGTGCCCGAGGCACGCGGGTCGGGTGTTTCGAGCACTTCGCGGTCGGCCAGCTTCTCGCCGCAGGCCGCCTCGATCTGCGCGCGGGTGATGAGGCCGGGGCGCAGCAGCACGGGCGCGCCGCGGCTGCAGTCGACGATGGTCGACTCGATGCCGACCTCGCAGGCCCCGCCGTCGACCACCGGCAGCGCGTCGCCGAATTCGTCTTGCACATGCTGCGCCGTGGTCGGGCTGACGCGGCCGAAGCGGTTGGCGCTGGGGCCCGCGAGCCCCGGCACGCCCTGCTCGGCGCAGGCCTGCAGCAGCGCCTGCGCCACCGGGTGCGAGGGGCAGCGCAGGCCGATGGTGTCCTGCCCGCCGGCCGCCGCCGCGCCCACGCCGGGCTGGCGCGTGACGATCAGCGTGAGCGGGCCGGGCCAGAAGGCCTGCACCAGCTTCTGCGCGAAAGCCGGCAGCGGCTGGGCGAAGCGCGACAGCGATTCGGTGCCCTTGACGCCGGCCGCCACGTGCACGATCAGCGGATGGTCGGCGGGCCGCCCCTTGGCCTCGAAGATGCCGGCCACGGCGGTGTCGCTGCTCGCGTCGGCGCCCAGGCCGTAGACGGTTTCGGTCGGGAAGGCGACCAGCCCGCCCGCGCGCAGCACGCGCACGGCTTCGGCGATGGCGTCCGGAGAGCGGCCGTCGAGGATCATGCGAGGTCGGTGGAGGTCACCGCCGGCAGGCCCAGCAGCAGCGCGGCCTGCGAGGCGGTAGCGCGCACCGCTTCGAGCGTGGCGTCGGTGAGCGTGAGGTGGCCCATCTTGCGGCCGCGGCGCGGTTCCATCTTGCCGTAGAGGTGCAGGTGCACGCCCGGCAGGGCCAGCACTTCGCTCCAGCGGGGGGAGACCGGCTTGTCGGCACCGGCCGGGAACCACAGGTCGCCCAGCAGGTTGAGCATGATGGCCGGGCTGTGCTGGCGCGGCGCGGCCAGCGGCAGGCCGGCGAGCGTGCGCACCTGCAGCTCGAACTGCGACACGTCGCAGGCTTCCATCGTGTAGTGGCCGCTGTTGTGCGGGCGCGGCGCCATCTCGTTCACCACCAGCGAGCCGTCGGCCAGCGCGAAGAACTCGACGCACAGCACGCCCACGTAGCCCAGCCCGTTGGCGATGCTCTTGGCCGAATTGATGGCGCCCTGCGCCACCGTCTTGGGCATGTTCTGCGGATGCACCTCGGTGACGGCCAGGATGCCGTCGCGGTGCAGGTTGCGCTGCGGCGGAAAGTGCACGACCTGCCCGTCGCGGCCGCGCGCGAGGATCACCGAGCACTCGAATTCGAGCGGCAGCATCTTCTCGAGCACGCAGGGCACGCAGCCCGTGGCCTGCCAGGCGTCGACCAGCTCGGCGCGCGTCTTCACGCGCTGCTGGCCCTTGCCGTCGTAGCCCAGGCGCGCGGTCTTCAGGATGCCGGGCAGCAGGCTGTCGTCCACCGCGGCCAGCTGGGCCGCCGTCTCGATGGCCGCGTAAGGCGCGCAGGGCACGCCGCAGCGGGTGAAGTGCGCCTTCTCGGCGATGCGGTCCTGCGCGATGGCGATGGCCGGGGCGCCCGGCGACACCGGCCGCGCCACCGCCAGGTGCTCCAGCGAAGGCGCGGGCACGTTCTCGAACTCGGTCGTCACCGCGTCGGCCAGCCCGGCCAGGCGGGCGAGGCCGTCGACGTCGTCGTAGTCGGTGTGGATGTGGTGGTGGCTCACGCGGCCGGCGGGGCTGTCGGTGTCGGGGTCGAGCACCGCCGTGAAGTAGCCCATGCGCTGCGCAGCGTGGACGAACATGCGCCCCAGTTGTCCGCCGCCGAGCACGCCGAGCGTGGCGCCCGGAAGAATGGGCAGGTCGGCGTTGCTCACAGGGCACCTCCGCCCTGGGGCGAGAAGGGGGACACGGGGGGTGCTTCGCCAGCGGGGGCCGGCGGCAGCGTCATGGCTTCGGCGGCGGCGGTCTGCGCCGTGCGGAAGGCGTCGAGCTTCGCGCGCAGCGCCGGGTCGTTCACCGCCAGCATCGACACCGCGAACAGTGCCGCGTTGGCCGCGCCGGCGTTGCCGATGGCAAAGGTGGCCACGGGCACGCCCTTGGGCATCTGCACGATGCTGTAGAGCGAATCGACGCCCTGCAGGTGGCGGCTGGCCACCGGCACGCCGAGCACCGGCACCGTGGTCTTGGACGCCAGCATGCCCGGCAGGTGGGCCGCCCCGCCCGCGCCGGCGATGATCGCCGCGAGCCCGCGCCCGGCGGCGCTTTCGGCATACGCGAAGAGCGCATCGGGCATGCGGTGGGCCGAGACCACCTTTGCCTCGTGGCTGATTCCGAATTGCTGGAGAATCTCGACCGCGTTGCGCATCGTCTCCCAATCGGAGCTCGAGCCCATCACTACACCGACCTGAATGGTTTCGTTCATGGTTTCAATTTTACGTTTCACCCTCAGTTGGTTCCGATGATCGACATCACTCTCGAAAATTTCCAGGCCGAACTGATCGAAGGCTCGGTCGCCACGCCGGTGCTGCTGGACATCTGGGCCGAATGGTGCGGCCCCTGCAAACAGCTCGGCCCGGTGCTCGAAAAGCTCGAAGTCGAGTACGGCGGCCGCTTCACGCTGGCCAAGCTCGACGCCGACAAGGTGCCGCAGATCTCCTCCCAGCTGTCGGAGATGTTCGGCGTGCGCAGCATCCCGTTCTGCGTGATGTTCAAGGACGGCCAGCCCGTGGACGGCTTCGTCGGCGCCATTCCGGCCGAGAAGGTCCGCGAATTCCTCGACAAGCACGTGCCCGGCGCCGACGAAGCCGAGGCTGCCTCGGAAGAAGCCGCCGCGCAGGAAGCGCTGGCCGGCGGCGACACCCAGGGCGCACTCGAGAAGCTGCAGCACGCCGTGGCCACCGACCCCGCCAACGACGACGCCCGCTTCGACTACGTCAAGCTGCTGCTGCAGGAAGGCCGCCACGACGACGCCAAGGTCGCGTTCGCCCCGGTGATCGCCAAGACCACGCTGGTGCGCCGCTTCGACGCGCTGCAGCGCTGGATGGACGCTATCGATTTCGCAGCGCCGCCCACCGGTGCCGCGCCGGCCGTCGCCGATTTCGACGCGAAGATCGCGGCCAACAAGCGCGACTTCGACGCCCGCTTCGGCCGCGCCCGCCTGCTGATGGCCGCCCAGCGCTGGACCGACGCGATGGACGAGCTGCTCGACATCCTGATGCGCGACAAGACCTGGAGCGAAGACCTCGCGCGCAAGACCTACATCGCGATCCTCGACCTGATCGAGCCGCCGAAGGTCAAGGTGGCCGACGGCCAGATCCCGCCGGACGATCCGGTGGTGGCCACCTACCGCCGCCGCCTGAGCAGCGTGGTGCTGAGCTGATCCCCAAAAGCGGCTTCCGGGTCGCTTTTTTCATGGCCCGGCCGCACGCGGGGACGGCATTGGCGCGGCCGGCGCCGTCGCATACGATCACGCCCGATTCAACTTGTTGCAGATTTGAAAAGGAAAGACCGGCCATGCGCTCATTCGCCCGCCCCACCAGCCGCATCGCACTGCTTGCCCTCGCGGCGGCGGCGCTGTCGACCACCCTGGCCGGATGCGGGAGCGGCATCAGCCTGGACGAACCGATCGAGGGGCCGACCTGGCGCCTGGTGCAGTTGGGCGACGAGCCCATCGCGCCCAACAGCGGCGCGCAGGTTCAGTTCGACCGCAGCAGCGGACGGGTCAGCGGATCGGGCGGCTGCAACCGTCTTTCGGGTTCGTTCACGCGCGCCGGCATCTCGCTGAAGATCGGCCAGCTGGCCTCGACCCGCATGGCCTGCCTCGACCCGGCGCGCGGCGCCAACGAGGCGCAGTTCATTTCGGCGCTGCAGAACACCGCGAGCTACAGCCTCGCGGGGCCGGGCCGGCTGGCGCTGCTGGACGCCGGCGGCCGGACCGTGGCGACCTTCAGCTCGGCCGGAGCGCGCTGATCAGCCGCTGATCAGCCGGTGAGGCGCTCGAGCGCCTCGCGGTACTTGGCGGCGGTCTTCTCGATGACCTCGGCCGGCAGGCGCGGCGCCGGCGGCGTCTTGTCCCAGGGCTTGCCGTTGATCTTGGTGGCTTCGAGCCAGTCGCGCACGAACTGCTTGTCGTAGCTCGGCGGGTTGGCGCCGGCGGCCAGCGCGGCCTGGTAGCCCTCCACCGGCCAGTAGCGCGAGCTGTCGGGCGTGAGCACCTCGTCCATCAGCACCAGCGTGCCGGCTTCGTCGAGGCCGAACTCGAACTTGGTGTCGGCAATGATCATCCCCTTGGCCAGGGCGATCTGCGCCGCGGTTTCGTAGATGGCGATGCTGGTCTCGCGGATCTGCTGGGCCAGCTTGGGGCCGACGATCTCGACCACGCGCTCGTAGCTGATGTTCTCGTCGTGCTCGCCGGCCGCGGCCTTGGCCGCGGGCGTGAAGATGGGGCGCGGCAGCTTGCTGGCGTTGGTCAGGCCCTCGGGCAGCGGCACGCCGCAGACCGACTGGCTTTCCTGGTATTCCTTCCAGCCGCTGCCGGCCAGGTAGCCGCGCACCACGGCCTCGACCGGGATCGGCTTCAGGCGCTTGACCAGCATCGAGCGGCCGGTGACCTGCGGCACCTCGGCCTCGGTGACCACGCTCTCGGGCGCGTCGCCGGTCAGGTGGTTGGGGCACAGCTGGCCGAGCCGCTCGAACCACCACAGCGCCATCTGGGTCAGGATCTCGCCCTTGCCGGGAATCGGCTCGCCCATGATCACGTCGAAGGCGCTCAGCCGGTCGCTCGCGACCATCAGGATGCGGTCTTCACCGACGGCGTAGTTGTCGCGCACCTTGCCGCGCGCAAGCAGGGGCAGGCTCTGGATGGAGGAGGTGTGGACGGTGGTCATGGGCAATTGCGGTGGGGAAACGACGGAAACTGAAAGACGGTGAAAGCGGATTGTGCGCGCAGAAAAAAGCCACCGCGAACGGTGGCCTTCGAATCGCGGGAAGGTTTTTAAACGACTTCCTGAGCGAGTTCGCCCTTGGCGTACTTGGCTGCAACCACTTGCAGCGTGTCGCCCTTGATCTTGGCGCCCTGGCCTTCGCAGCCGAACTCGATGTAGCGCTGCTTGCAGATCAGCTTGGCGGCTTCGCGCGCGGGCTTGAGCCATTCGCGGGCGTCGAACTTCTCGGGGTTCTCGAACAGGAACTTGCGCACCGCGCCGGTCATGGCCAGGCGGATGTCGGTGTCGATGTTGATCTTGCGCACGCCGTGCTTGATGGCTTCCTGGATTTCCTTGACGGGCACGCCGTAGGTTTCCTTCATGTTGCCGCCGTACTGGCGAATGATGGCCAGCAGCTCCTGCGGCACGCTCGACGAGCCGTGCATCACCAGGTGGGTGTTGGGAATGCGGCGGTGGATTTCCTTGATGCGGTCGATGGCCAGGATGTCGCCGGTGGGCTCGCGCGTGAACTTGTAGGCGCCGTGGCTGGTGCCGATGGCAATGGCCAGCGCGTCGATCTGGGTGCGCTTGACGAAGTCGGCGGCCTGCTCGGGGTCGGTGAGCAGCTGCTCGCGCGTCATGGTGTCGTCGGTGCCGTGGCCGTCTTCCTTGTCGCCCTTCATGGTCTCGAGCGAGCCGAGGCAGCCCAGCTCGCCTTCGACCGTCACACCCAGGCGGTGGGCCATGTCGGACACCTTCTTGGTGACGTCGACGTTGTAGTCGTAGCTGGCGATGGTCTTGCCGTCGGCCTCGAGCGAGCCGTCCATCATGACCGAGCTGAAGCCCAGGTCGATGGCGCCCTTGCAGACGTCGGGGTTCTGGCCGTGGTCCTGGTGCATGACCAGCGGGATGTTCGGGTACTGCTCGATGGCGGCCTGGATCAGATGCTTGATGAAGGCTTCGCCGGCGTATTTGCGCGCGCCTGCGCTGGCTTGCAGGATGACGGGGGCGCCGGTTTCCTTGGCGGCCTCCATCACGGCCTGGACCTGTTCGAGGTTGTTGACGTTGAAGGCCGGAATGCCGTAGCCATTGGCTGCGGCATGGTCGAGCAGTTCGCGCATCGAGACGAGTGCCATGGGGAAATACCTCGCGGGAAATTGGAAAAAGAGAAGGCTGGAATACGAGAAAAACTACTCCAATTCTACCGAGCGGCCTTGTCGGACGGCACTGACGCCAACCCGAGGAACTCCATGACCGGCGGCAGCACCGGCCCGCCCAGCCACTGGATCGGCTTGGCGAAAGCGCCGATCAGCGTCACGTGGCTCAGGTTGTCGTACAGCCTGACCTGCACCGGAACGCCCGCCGCGCGCAGCGCCTGGGCCATCCGGCCGGTGTTGCGGTCGGGGTAGACCAGGTTGTCCTTGGAGGCCGCCAGGAGCAGCGCGCGGGGCGATGCGGACGTGACGTGCGCCAGCGGCTGCGAGTCGGGCGGGGTGTCCGGCCAGTTGAAGGCGGCCTGCGCCTGCGGGTCGCCGATGGGCAGGAAGTCGTAGGGCCCGGCCAGGCCGATCCAGCCCGCGAGCTGCCTGGGGCTGGCGCCCACCTCGGCCAGCCAGCGCTCGTCCAGCGCCACCATCGCGGCGTTGTAGCCGCCCGAGCTGTGGCCCATCACGTAGACCTGCTTCGGGTCGGCGCCCAGCTGCGCGGCGTTGTCGAGCGCCCATTTCACGGCCAGCGCGCTGTCGCGCACGAAGACCGGATAGGTGAAGGTGGGCGACAGGCCGTAGTCGGGAACCACCACCACCGCGCCGCGCGCGGCCAGTGCCTCGCCGACGAACTTGTAGCTCGCGCGGTCGCCGTTGGTCCAGGTGCCGCCGAAGAAGAACACCACCAGCGGGCGGGAGCCCCGCGCCGGTTGCGTGGACGGCAGCGGCTGGTACACGTCGAGCAGCTGGCGCGGCGCCTGGCCGTAGGCGATGCCGCCCTGGAACTGGTAGGTGTCGCCGGGCACCAGCCCGTTGAGCACCTTGACCGGCGAACAGGCCGAGAGCACGGCGGCGGCGGTGACTGTGAAGGCGGTGAGGAAAGCGCTGCGGCGCCGGCGGAGGGACTCGAAGGTGGCGAAGGTGGGAAAGCTCATCGCACCAGTACGCACGAAGGCGGGCGGCGGTTTCGTCAGATCGGAAGCTGCGTGGTTGACAGCACCTGCTTGAGAACGACGAAGGTGCGGATCTGGCGCACCCCGGGCAGGTAGAGCAGCTGCTCGGCGTGCAGGCGGTTGAAGCTGTCGTTGTCGCGGGTGCGCACGAGCATGAAGTAGTCGAACTCGCCGGTCACCACGTGGCATTCGAGGCAGCCCAGGACCTTTTGCGCGGCCTTCTCGAAGTCGGCGAAGGAGTCGGGCGTGGAGCGGTCGAGCACCACGCCGATCATCACCAGCATGCCGAGGTCGAGCGCATCGGCATCGAGCAGCGCCACCACGCCCTTGATGAGCCCCGCCGCCTTGAGCCGCTCGACCCGGCGCAGGCAGGCGGCGGCGCTGAGGTTGACCTTGGCCGCGAGCGCCACGTTCGACAGCGAGGCGTCGCGCTGCATGGCGCGCAGGATGGCGCGGTCGATGCGGTCCAGCTCCGGCGGGGTACGCAACTTTGTTGTGTTCATCGGCAGCTTTGCAGATTGAAAGTCCTGAATATGCCGATCCTGCATTTTTTTCTTACGGAAAGCCACTGAACTTCGCAAGCACGTTGCGAACCCTTCTTCCTACGATCGATGGCTTCAACGCACCGGAGCCAGCCTCATGAACCTGAAGAAATTTCCCCGCCACGCCCTGACCTTCGGCCCGACGCCGATCCACCCGCTGAAGCGGCTGAGCGCCCACCTGGGCGGCAAGGTCGACCTGTACGCCAAGCGCGAGGACTGCAACAGCGGCCTGGCCTTCGGCGGCAACAAGACGCGCAAGCTCGAATACCTGATTCCCGAGGCGCTGGAAGGCGGCTACGACACGCTGGTGTCCATCGGCGGCATCCAGTCGAACCAGACGCGGCAGGTGGCCGCGGTGGCCGCGCACCTGGGCCTGAAGTGCGTGCTGGTGCAGGAGAACTGGGTCAACTACTCCGACGCGGTGTACGACCGCGTGGGCAACATCGAGATGTCGCGCATCATGGGCGCCGACGTTCGGCTCGATGCCTCCGGCTTCGACATCGGCATCCGCAAGAGCTGGGAAGACGCGATGGAGAGCGTGCGCAAGGCCGGCGGCAAGCCGTTCCCGATTCCGGCGGGCTGCTCGGAGCATCCGCGCGGCGGGCTCGGCTTCGTGGGCTTTGCCGAGGAAGTGCGCCAGCAGGAGGCCGAGCTGGGCTTCAAGTTCGACTACATCGTGGTCTGTTCAGTCACCGGCAGCACGCAGGCCGGCATGGTGGTGGGCTTCGCGGCCGACGGCCGGGCCGACCGGGTGATCGGCATCGACGCCTCGGCCAAGCCGCAGCAGACCTTCGAGCAGATCGTGCGCATCGCGAAGAACACGGCCGAGCTGGTCGAGCTGGGCCGCGACATCACCGAGAAAGACGTGGTGCTCGACCGCCGCTTCGGCGGCCCCGAATACGGCCTGCCGAACGAAGGCACGCTGGAGGCCATTCGCCTGAGCGCGCGCTTCGAGGGCATGCTGACCGACCCCGTGTACGAGGGCAAGTCGATGCACGGGATGATCGAGAAGGTGCGGCTGGGTGAATTCCCGGCCGGCTCGAAGGTGCTGTATGCGCACCTGGGCGGGGTGCCCGCGCTGAACGCCTACAGCTTCCTGTTCCGCAACGGCTGAGCAAGCTCAGCCGGGCGGGTTCAGCTCGCCCTGCAGATCTTGAGCATGTTGGTGCCGCCGGGGGCACCCATCGGCTCGCCGCAGGTGATGGCGTAGACGTCGCCGGTCTGCACGATGCCGCGTTTCTTCAGGTGGTTCTCGGCCTGCAGCAGCGCGGTGTCGCGGTCGCTTTCCGAGTCCATCAGCAGCGGGCGCACGTTGCGGTACAGCGCCAGCTTGCGCTGCGTGGCCAGCCGCGAGGTCAGCGCGTACATGGGAATGTGCGCGCGGTGGCGGCTCATCCACAGCATGGTGGCGCCGGACTCGGTCAGCGCCACGATGGCCTTGGCGCCCAGGTGGTGCGCCGTGAACAGCGCGCCCATGGCGATCGACTGGTCGATGCGGCTGTAGGTCTTGCCGCTGAAGTCGGCGTCGAGCGTCTTGTCTTCGGCCGCTTCCGCGGCTTCGCAGATGCGGCTCATCTCCTGCACGGTCTCGAGCGGGTAGCGGCCCGAGGCGGTCTCGGCGGAGAGCATCACGGCGTCGGTGCCGTCGAGCACGGCGTTGGCCACGTCGCTCACCTCGGCGCGCGTGGGCACGGGGTTGGTGATCATCGACTCCATCATCTGGGTCGCGGTGATGACCACCTTGTCCATGTCGCGCGCCATGCGGATCATCTTCTTCTGCAGCGCGGGCACAGCCGCGTTGCCCACTTCCACGGCGAGGTCGCCGCGCGCGACCATGATGCCGTCGCTGGCGCGCAGGATCTCTTCCAGCTTGGGAATGGCTTCGGCCCGCTCGATCTTGGCGATCATGCCGGGCTTGTGGCCGTACTCGGCCGCGGCCACGTTGCACAGCTGGCGCGCCATTTCCATGTCGGTGGCGTTCTTGGGGAAGCTCACGGCCACGTAGTCGGCCTGGAAGCTCATCGCGGTCTTGATGTCTTCCATGTCCTTGGCCGTCAGCGCGGGCGCCGTGAGGCCGCCGCCCTGCTTGTTGATGCCCTTGTTGTTCGACAGCTCGCCGCCGAGCTTGACGGTGGTGTGCACCGCCTCGCCCTTGACGGCGTCGACCGTGAGCACGATGAGGCCGTCGTTCAGCAGCAGCTTGTCGCCGGGCTTCACGTCGCGCGGCAGGTCCTTGTAGTCGAGGCCCACGGCATCGACGTCGCCGGGCTCGGTGCGCGAGGCGTCGAGCACGAACTTGGCGCCCGGCTCCAGCCAGACCTTGCCCTGCGCGAATTTGCCCACGCGGATCTTGGGGCCCTGCAGGTCGGCCATGATGGCCACTTCACGGCCCGTTTTGCGGGCGGCTTCGCGCACCATGGCCGCGCGGTCGATGTGGTCCTGCGCCGTGCCGTGGCTGAAGTTCAGCCGCACCACGCTGACCTTGGCCAGGATCATCTTTTCCAGCAGTTCCGGCGTGTTGGACGCCGGACCGAGCGTGGCAACGATCTTGGTGGCGTGGCGGGGAATGCGGTCCGTGCTCATGAGGGTAGTCTCCGTTTTGTATTCGCTACTGTATACACTTTGTGTGTCTGACGGAAGTCACCCCACGGGCTTTCCCGCCGCCGGCATCAGCCGGCCGCGCGCCTGGACAGGATCTCGAAGGCCGGCAGGGTCTTGCCCTCCAGCACTTCCAGGAAGGCACCGCCGCCGGTCGAGATGTAGCCGACCTGCTTCTCGATGCCGTACTTGGCGATGGCCGCCAGCGTGTCGCCGCCGCCGGCGATGGAGAACGCGCTGCTTTCCGCAATCGCCTGCGCGATGGCCTTGGTGCCGCCCGCGAAGGCGTCGAACTCGAACACGCCCACCGGGCCGTTCCAGACGATGGTGCCGGCTTCGCGCAGCTGCGCGGCCAGGATAGCGGCGGTCTTGGGGCCGATGTCCAGGATCAGGTCGTCGTCGGCCACGTCGCTCGCGTCCTTGACGGTGGCGGCCGCGTCGGCCGCGAAGGTCTTGGCCGTGACCACGTCCACCGGAATCGGCACGTCGGCGCCGCGCGCGCGCATGGCGTCGATCACCGCCTTGGCCTGGTCGACCAGGTCGGGCTCGGCCAGCGACTTGCCGATCTTCAGGCCGGCGGCCAGCATGAAGGTGTTGGCGATGCCGCCGCCCACGATCAGCTGGTCGACGTTGGCCGACAGGCTCTTGAGGATGGTGAGCTTGGTGCTGACCTTCGAGCCCGCCACGATGGCCACCAGCGGCCGCTTGGGCTGCGCCAGCGCCTTGGTGATGGCGTCGATCTCGGCGGCCAGCAGCGGGCCGGCGGCGGCGATCTTGGCGAACTGCGCGATGCCGTAGGTGGTGGCCTCGGCGCGGTGGGCGGTGCCGAAGGCGTCGTTCACGTAGATGTCGGTGAGCGCGGCCAGCTTGCGGGCCAGCGCCTCGTCGTTCTTCTTCTCGCCCTTGTTGACGCGGCAGTTCTCGAGCAGCACGACCTGGCCGGGCTTGACGTCGACGCCGTCGACCCAGTTGGCGACCAGCGGCACTTCACGGCCGAGCAGCTCGCCCAGGCGCCTGGCGACGGGGGCCAGGGAGTCTTCGGGCTTGAATTCGCCTTCGGTCGGGCGGCCCAGGTGCGAGGTGACCATCACGGCCGCGCCGGCGTCGAGCGCCAGCTGGATGCAGGGCACCGAGGCGCGCACGCGCGTGTCTTCGGTGATGTTGCCGGCGTCGTCCTGCGGCACGTTGAGGTCGGCACGGATGAAGACGCGCTGGCCGGCGGCTTTGCCCTGTGCGCAGAGGTCGGTGAATCGAATGACGTTCATGGGTCTGGAAGAGGTGGAAGACGGGTCGGCCTGCATTGTAGGTTTTGCACTTTGCCCGCCCTGAGCGCCTGTTGCCGCGGGCCGATGCTTTTCAGGCCTTTTGCTGCGCGCTGGCGAACTGCTCCAGGATCTCGACGAAGCCCGCGGCAGCCGGCGAAAGGCTGCGCCGGGCCGCGCTGTAGACGCAAACCTCGCGGTGGAAGTCGGGCGACTCGAGCCGCACCATGCGCAGCCCGTGGGCGCGCACCAGCGGCGCGGAATAGGTCGGGCACACCGTGAGCCCCAGCCCCGAGGCCACCATGCCGAGCGCGGTGGTCATGTACGAAACCTCCTGCGTGCCGGGGCGCAGCATGTAGTCGCGCTCGGCCGGCGCCAGCTCGGGCAGCACGCGCTGGCGGAAGTCGCGCGTGGGCGCGATGAAGGTGTAGGGGCCCAGTTCGTGCCAGCGCACCTTGCGGCGGTTGGCGAAGGCGTGTTCCGGCGGGCAGATCAGCCAGTGCCGGTCGCGGAACAGCGTGCGGCGCTCGATGGCGCCGTCCACCGCCACGTCCTGGCCCACGGCCAGTTCCACGTCGCCGGCGCTCACGCCAGCCAGCAGGTGCTCCGGCAGGGTGTCGGCCAGGCGCACGTCCACGTCGGGATAGGCCTCGCGGTAGACCGCGATGACGCGCGGCATCAGCGTACAGGCCATGAGCTGCGGCGCCGCAAGCCGCAACAAGCCTTTCTTCTTGTCACGCAGGTCGGTGACGCCAGCCACCGCGCCCGCCAGGTCGCCGAGCAGCCGGTGCACCGACGGCAGGAACTCGCGCCCAGCCTCCGACAGCTGCACGCTGCGGGTGTTGCGGTCGAGCAGCTGCACGCCCATTTCGCGTTCGAGCTCGCGCACCAGCACGCTGAGCGCCGACTGCGTGAGGTGCAGCTGCTGCGCCGCGGCGGTGAAGCTGCCGCTCTCGGCCACGGCGGCGAAGGCGCGCAATTGGCGCAGGGTGAGGTTCATATATATGGTTATTTCATCAATCGATGAATTAATTTCGATTGCATCATAAGACCCGGCGTCGCCCAATACCGGCTCAACGGAGACACCAGAGCCATGCCAACCCCACCACCGCCCGTGCGCGGGCTGCACCACTTCGCCTGGCGCTGCCGCGACAGCGAGGAAACCCGCCGCTTCTACGAAGACCTGCTGGGCCTGCCGCTGGCCCACGTCATCAAGAGCGACCACGTGCCGAGCACGGGCGAGTACTGCCCCTACGTGCACATCTTTTTCCAGATGCGCGACGGCTCGTACATCGCCTTCTTCGACCTGGGCGACGACGTTGCAGCGCTGCCCTCGCCCAACACGCCCGCATGGGTGAACCACATCGCGCTGCGCGTCGATTCGGTGGACGACCTGCTGGCCGCCAAGGCGCGGCTAGAGGGCGCGGGCGTCGAGGTGCTGGGCGTGACCGACCACCACATCATCGAGTCGATCTACTTCTTCGACCCCAACGGCATCCGCGTGGAGCTGACCACGCCGACCGTGCCTCAGTCCGAGATGGACGCGCATGCGCTGCGCGCCCGTACCGACCTGGACGCCTGGACCGCGCGCAAGGCCGAGCTGCGCGCGGCAAGGAGTGCGTCGAATGCCTGAGCTGCAACTCGCCGTCATCGACGTGAAGCCCGGCGCCTCGATGGAGAGCCAGTCGGGCCTGCAGCTGCTGCGCCCGCGCATCTATGGCGCCTGCCAGGCACCGCAGGGGCCGAAGAAGGTCGCGGCCATCGTGATGCACCCGACCAGCAACTTCATGGGCCACTACCTGATCGGCCCGCTGGCCGAGCGCGGCATCTGCTGCATGGGGCTGAACTCGCGCTTCGTGGGCAACGACACGGTGCTGCTGATGGAACGCGCCATTCAAGACCTGGGCGCCGGCGTGCAGTACCTGCGCGCGGCGGGCTACGAGAAGGTGTTTCTCGTCGGCAACTCCGGCGGCGCCGCGCTGTCGGCCTTCTACCAGGCGCAGGCCGAGAAGCTCACCGCCACGCACCTCCCGGACGGCGACCCGACGCACCTGCACCCGGGCGACCTGCCCCCGGTGGACGGCATCGCGCTGTGCGCCGCGCACCTGGGCCGCACCCGGCTGATGCGCGACTGGATCGACCCCTCCGTCACCGACGAGCACGACCCGCTCTCGGTGGACCCCGAGCTCGACATGTACGACCCGCGCCACCGCGTGCCCTACGACAGCGACTTCCTCGCCCGCTTCAGCGCCGCGCAGAAGGCGCGGCTGGACCGCATCGAGCAGTGGTGCATCGACCGCCTCGCGCTGCTGCGCAACACGCCCGGCGCGCCGCGCGACCAGACCTTCATCGTCTACCGCACGCACGCCGATCCGCGCTGCGTCGACCTCTCGCTCGACCCCAACGACCGCCTGCCCGGCAGCGTGTGGGGCGACGCGCGGCAGGTGAACTACTCGGCCAACGCAATGGGCCGCACCACCTCGCTCACGGCCTTCCTGTCGCAGTGGTCCTCGCGCTCGCAGGCCGACGGGCCGACCAACCTCGCGCGCACCACGGTGCCGAAGCTGCTGCTGACCTACACCGGCGACCAGTCGACCTTCCCGAGCACGCGCGACTCATGGATGGCGGCGGGCGGATCTCGCATCCGCAACGTTGACATCGTGGGCGGCAACCACTACCTGGCGGGCCAGCCGCACCTGATTCCGCAGGCGGCCGACGCCATCGCCGAGTTCGCCCACGCGCTGTAGAAAAGACATGGAAAACTTTGCATTCGCACCGGCCTACGAGCTGCCGGTCTGGCCCTTCACGCCCCCGCCCGAGCTGAACGGCGCGAAGGTCGTGCGCCACCCCATCGTGATCGTCGGCGCCGGCCCCTCGGGCCTCACGCTGTCCTGCGACCTCGCGCAGCGCGGCGTGCATGCGGTGCTGCTCGACGAGGACGACACCGTCGGCGTGCGCGGCGCCTCGTCGCGCGGCATCTGCTACGCGCAGAAGAGCCTGGAGATCTTCGAGCGCCTGGGCATCTACGAGCGCATCGCGGCCAAGGGCATCACCTGGTCGTTCGGGCGCACCTTCTCGGGCGAGCAGGAGGTCTACAACTTCAACCTGCAGGCGAACAGCGTCTCCAGGCAGCCGCCGTTCATCAACCTGCAGCAGTTCTACGTCGAGTGGTTCCTGGTCGAGCGCATCCTCGAACTCGGCCGCACCGACGTGCGCTGGAAGAGCCGCGTGACGCGCGTCGAGCAACTGGCCGACGGCGTGCGCCTGGACATCGAGACGCCCGCGGGCAGCTACACCATCGAGGCCGACCGGCTGATCGACGCGACCGGCGCCAACAGCCCGATCCGCGCGCAGCTCGGCATCGAGGCGCACGCCTCGCGCAGCACCGACCGCTGGTGCATCAGCGACGTGCGCTTCAGGAAGCCGCTGCCCACCGAGCGCTGGACCTGGGTCGACGCGCCCTTCAACGAAGGCCGCGGCGTGTGGCAGCACCTGATGGCCGACGGCGTGTGGCGCATCGACTACCAAATGCCCGAAGACTGCGACACGGCCCACATCAGCAAGCCCGAGGTGGCCGGCGCGCGGCTGCGCGAGCAGCTGGGGCCGGACGTGGAGTTCGAGTTCGTGTGGATCGGGCCCTACGGCTACCGAGACCACCTGCTCGACAGCTTCCGGCACGGCCGCGTGTTCTTCATCGGCGACGCGGCGCACGTGGTGAGCCCCTTCGGCGCGCGCGGCGGCAACAGCGGCATCCAGGACGCGGCCAACCTCGGCTGGAAGCTCGCGCTGGTCGCGCAAGGCAAGGCCGGCGATGCGCTGCTCGACAGCTACGACGCCGAGCGCCAGCCCGCCGCCGCGCAGAACCTGCAGGTGACCAGCCGCTCGGCGCGCTTCCTGGCGCCGCGCTCGCCGGCCGAGCACACGCTGCGCCGCGCCGTGGTGGCGCTGGCCGCGCGCCATCCATTCGCCCGGGCGCTGGTGAACACCGGACGCATGTCGGTCGCCAACGACTACCCGCCCGCGCCCGCGCTGCCCGAAGGCGGCCGCACGGTGCAGAACCTGGCGCTGCGCTGGACCGACGGCCGCGGGACGACGCTGATGCAGCTGCTGGCCGAGGGCACGCAGTGCATCGGCCTGTGGTTCGCGCCGACGCGCGAACAGGCACGGGCCGCGCTCGATGCCACCGCCGCATTGCCGCTGCGCCTGCTGGCAGTGGGCGGCGACAGCGGCCTGCCCACGCTGCAGGCCGACGAACAACTGGCGCGCCATCTCGGCATCGGCCATGCGGGCGGCTTCGTCCTCGTGCGGCCCGACGCCTACCGCGCCGCCGTGCTGACGCAAGCCACGCCCGAAGCCATCGCCGCCGCGTTGCGCACCGCCCTCGCCCACGACACCGCCCCATGAACACAGCGCCCCGCATCCCCGACCCCGACGGCTTCTACGCCGCCCTGCTTGCCGCGCACGAAGGCCTGAGCGAGGCGCACAGCGCCGACCTCAATGCCCGCCTCGTGCTGCTGCTGGCCAACCAGTGCGCCGACCAGGACGTGCTGCTGGCCTGCATCCGCGCGGCCGCCGAAGACAACCCCACGACCAACCACACCCCATGACCGCCAACGTCTCTTTCGCTTCTGCCTCGGACACCCGCGAGCAGAAGCCGCAGCTGCGCGAGCTCGCGCCCGGTGCCTACGGCTACATCAGCGACTTCGATCCCAACTGCGGCTTCGTGGTCGGCGACGACCACGTGGTGCTGATCGACACCCGCCCCACGCCGCGCATGGCGCGCGACTTCCTCGCCGCCATCCGCACGGTGACCGACAAGCCGATCCGGACCATCGTGCTCACCCACTACCACGCGGTGCGCGTGATGGGCGCGAGCGCCTTCGACGAGGTGGAGCAGATCATCGCGAGCAACGGCACGCTCGACTGGATACGCACCCGCGGCCAGGCCGACTTCGATTCGGAGGTGGGCCGCTTCCCGCGCCTGTTCGCGGGCGTGGAAGAGATTCCGGGCCTGACCTTCCCGACGATGAGCTTCCAGGGCGAAATGAGCCTGTGGCTCGGCCCGCGCCCGGGCACAGGCCGCGAGCTGCGGCTGATGGCGCTGGGCCGCGGCCATTCGAGCGGCGACACCGTCGCCTGGCTGCCCGACTGCGGCGTGCTGTTCTCCGGCGACGTGGTCGAGAACCACTGCGGCGTGTACGCAGGCGACGCCTACATCGGCGACTGGGCCCGCACGCTCGACGCGGTGCATGCGCTGAACCCGCGCGTGCTGGTGCCGGGCCGCGGCGCGGTGCTGCAGGACGAAGCCGCATGCGCCGAGGCGATCGGCCTGACCAAGGCATTCCTGTCGACGCTGCTCGACAGCGTGAAGGCCGGCATCGCGGCGGGCGACACGCTCAAGGGCTGCTTCGCGCGCGCCGAGGCGGCAATGACGCCGCGCTTCGGCAACTGGCCCGTGTTCCAGCATGTGCTGCCCTTCGACGTGTCGCGCGCCTATGACGAGCTGCGCGGCATCGAGCACCCCGTGGTGTGGACCGCCGAGCGCGACCGCGAGCTCTGGCAGGTGCTGCGCGGCGACTGAACCGAACCGATTTCAAAACAGGCAACGGAGACAAGAGACGATGATGAAACGCTTCCTTCCCCTGCTGGCCGCGACCCTCGCGCTGGCTGCTTCCTTCGCGTCGGCGCAGCCGGCGGCCTACCCGAACCAGCCGGTCAAGTGGATCGTGCCGTACTCGGCCGGCGGCGGCACCGACAACCTCGCGCGTTCGCTGGCCGAGGCCATGCAGCCTTCGCTGGGGCAGCCGCTGATCATCGACAACCGGCCCGGCGCGTCGACCAACATCGGCGTGTCCGTGATGATGCAGGCCAAGCCCGACGGCTACACGATCATGCAGGCCGAGAACGCTGCGCTGCTCTTCAACGAACACATGTTCACCAAGCTGCCGTACAAGCCGGCGAGCGACTTCACCTACATCGGCACCATCGGCCGCTTTCCGGTGGCGCTGGTGGTGCACCCCGACTTTCCCGCGAAGAACGTGGCGGAGTTCGTGCGCTACGTGAAGGCCAACCCCGAGAAGGTGAGCTATGCCTCGCCGGGCAACGGCTCGCCGCATCACATGGCGATGGAGCTGTTCAAGCAGAAGGCCGGGCTGAGCATCGTGCATGTGCCGTACAAGGGCGCCGCGCCCGCCATGTCCGACGTGATGGGCGGACAGGTGCCGGTGATGATGCTCGACCTGGCCTCGGGCCTGTCGATCATCAAGTCGGGCAAGGTGCGGGTGCTGGCCATTGCGCTGCCGCAGCGCGCCAATGCGCTGCCCGAGGTGCCGACCTTCGTCGAGGCCGGCTTTCCCGACGTCAACGCCTACGCCTTCCACGGCCTGATCGGCCCGGCCGGCATGCAGCCGGAAGCGGTGGCGCGGCTCAACGCCGAACTGCACAAGGCCATGAAGGCGCCGAAGGTGGTGAAGCTGTTCGCGGACTTCGGCTTCGAGGCGCTGCCGGGCTCGCCGCAGGACTTCTACAAGCTCTCGCGCGCCGAGAGCGAGCGCTGGGGCAACATCATCAGAACAGCCGGCGTGAAGCTCGACTGAAGACGCGAACTACCAGCCGAGGCCCAGGTGCAGCGGCAGGTACACCGCCATGCCCGCGAGCATGGTGCCGAGCACGCCGCGCCGCCAGTAGTAGTAAGCCGCGCCGACGACCGCCGCATAGAGGCGGGCGTCGTGCAGCGTGCCGATCAGGTGGCCCTGCGTCATGACGATCTCGGGCGCGATCACCGCCGCGAGCGCGGCGGCCGGCGCGTAGTGCAGCGCACGGTGCGCCCACTCGGGCAGGCCCCAGGGGCGGTCCAGGATGAAGAAGAAGCAGCGCGTGAGCACGGTGACGAGCGCCAGCCCGACGATCACGCCCATGGTCCACAGGTCGGTGGTTCCACTCACTTGTCGTCCTCCGCGGCGGGGTCGAGCCCGAACTGCTTCTCCAGCCAGAAGCACAGCAGCACCGCGACGCCGATGGCGACCACGATGTTGAGCTTCAGCGGCAGCGCATAGGCGGCCACCGCGGTGACGCCGGCAATCAGCGCGGCCAGCACGCGCAGCCGCGTCGTCGCCATCGAGCAGACGATGGCCACCAGGCTCAGCACGCCCGCGAAGCCCAGGCCCCAGTTCTGCGGAATGAAGTTGGCGAGCGCCACGCCCAGCATGCTCATGCCCATCCAGGCGCACCAGGTCACGAAGTAGTTGCCGGTGAGGTAGGCCTCCTGCGAATGCTCCTCGGCAATGGTGAGCGGCGGCTTGGGGTATTTCCTGGTGAAGAGCGCATAGCTCATGTCTGCCGTGAGGTAGCCGTGCAGCATGCGGCGCCAGCGCGGCATGTGCATGAGGTAGGGGCGCAGGTGCAGGCTGAACACGACGAAGCGCAGGTTCACGCAGAAGCCCGTGGCCAGGATCACCCAGGCCGGCGCGCCCGCGGCCAGCAGCGGAATGGCCGCCAGCTGCGAGCTGCCCGCGTAGACCAGCAGGGTCATCGCAATGGCCTCGATCACGCTCATGTCCGACTTGACCATGGCCACGCCGGTCATGAGGCCCCAGGCGCCGATGCCCAGCGCCACGGAAGACATGTCGCGCACGCCGGTCCGGAATTCGGGCCGCGAGCGGATGGCGGTCGACAGGAACATCAGCCGAACACCTGCCCGGGCTTCAGGTCGAAGCCGCGCAGGAAATCGGCCACGGGCAGGCGCTTGCCGCCCGCGCGCTGCAGTTCGGTGATGGTGACGGTCGAGCCGGAAGCCGCCACGGCAACGCCGGCGTCGGTGACGGCCAGGATCGTGCCCGGCGCAGCCGACGCATCGGTGGCCGCAGTCGCATGGGCGGCCCACAGCTTGATGGCCTCGCCGTCTAGCGGGCTGTTGGCGCCGGGGAAGGGGTCGAAGGCGCGGATGCGCCGCACGATGGCGTCGGCGGGCAGGTCCCAGTCGATCAGCGCTTCGTGCTTCTCGACCTTGTGGGCGTAGGTGATGCCTTCGGCGGGCTGGGGCGTGCGGGTGAGGCCGCCGATGTTCGCCAACGCCTCGACGATCATGCGGCCGCCCAGCCCGGCCAGCCGGTCGTGCAGGCGCGCCGTGTTGTCGTCGCCGATCTCGACCGACTCGCGCAACAGCATGTCGCCGGTGTCCAGGCCCGCGTCCATCTGCATGATGGTGATGCCGGTCTGCGCGTCACCGGCCTCGATGGCGCGGTGGATCGGCGCGGCGCCGCGCCAGCGCGGCAGCAGGCTCGCGTGGATGTTGAGGCAGCCGTGCGCCGGCAGGTCGAGCACCCACTGCGGCAGGATCAGGCCGTAGGCGGCGACCACCATCACGTCAGGCTTCGCGGCCAGCAGGGTGTCGCGCGCGGCCGAGGCTTCGTCGGGGTACTTGCCGTCCAGGCGCAGGCTGCGCGGCTGGGCCACGGGCCAGCCGTTGGCCACTGCGCACTGCTTGACGGGCGAGGCCTGCAGCTTCATGCCGCGGCCGGCGGGGCGGTCGGGCTGGCTCATCACCAGCACGATGTCATGGCCGGCGGCGGCGATGGCCTCCAGGGCGACGCGAGCGAACTCGGGCGTGCCCGCGAAAACGACGCGCAGGCGGCTCAATCGCGGATCCGATCGAGCTCGAGATCGTCCCCCGTGTGATAGCGCCGGACCACGCCGGTCGGATCGATGTAGATGTACAGCATGCGGCGCTCGTTCACGGCCTTGTAGCGCCAGGTCCAGACGGCACCGTCGAAGGAACTGACGCGGGAGATTTCATAGGGGCGGCCGTAGAAGGCCATGACGTCGTCCTGGCGCCATTGGTTGACCTTGATGTCCTGGCCGAAGCGCGCTTCGCTGAGCACCTGGGTCACGGAGACGACCTTGCCGGACGCGTCGACGTCGATGTCGGTCACCTCGAAGCCGGCGGGCATGCGCGAATACTGCAGCCGCTCGCCGCCGCCGTTGAGCGGATAGCGGCCCGTGGGCGTGCCCAGCAGCTGCAGCGTTTCGGCGGCGGAGGTGCCGGGCCGGATGCGCGCAGGCTCGCTCACGCAGCCCGCCAGCCCCAGGCCGGCGGCCGCGAAGACCGCCAGGGTGGCGAAGGTGCGAAAGCCGCGCTGCATCGTCATGTCAGGCCCGTTCCCGCAGTTCTTCGCGCTGCTGCTTGAGCAGCTTGCTCTTGATGCGGTTGCGCTTCAGGGGGGAGAGGTATTCGACGAACACCTTGCCCAGCAGGTGGTCGAGTTCGTGCTGGATGCACACGGCCAGCAGGCCGTCGGCCTCGATGGTGCGGCTTTCGCCGTTCTCGTCGAGCGCCTGCACCTTGACCGAGGTCGAGCGCATCACGCCGTCGTAGATGCCGGGCACCGAGAGGCAGCCTTCCTCGTTCAGCACCTTCTCGTCGCTGGCCCAGGTGATCTCGGGGTTGATGAGCACGATGGGCTCGTTGCGCTCTTCCGACACGTCGATGACGACGAGCCGCTCATGCACGTCGACCTGCGTGGCTGCCAGGCCGATGCCGTTGGCGTCGTACATTGTTTCCAGCATGTCGGCCACCAGCGCCTTGACGCGTGCGTCGACGCCCTGCACCGGCTTGGCCACCGTGTGCAGGCGCTTGTCCGGGTAACTCAGAATGATTCGTTTGGCCATGAAATCGGGGGGAAGTTGTGGCTATTTTCGCCAATTCCGCGACGCGACGGGCCCCGCGAGCCCGAAAACGTTGCCCTGCCAGGGGCTTCAGCGCAGAATTCGTAGCAAATTGTGAGATTCGTATGTGCGGCGATACCTCGCGCGCTCACCCATCCAGACATGAAAAAGCTCAGATCAGCTGAACGCCAGCGCCCCTCATTTCTTGCCACGCTGACCGCCCTGGCGGTGCTCGGCAGTTGCGGCGCCACGACGGCCTGGGCCCAGAACTATCCGGTGACGCCGCAGCAGCGCGCCACGGCCCAGCAGACCGCGCAAACCGGCGTGCCGCTGAGCGAACTCTCCCCCAACGCCCCCGACGAATACACCGTCAAGCCCGGCGACACGCTCTGGGCCATCTCCCGCCTCTACCTGCTGCGCCCCTGGCGCTGGCCCGAGCTTTGGGGCATGAACCTCGATGAGATCGCGAACCCGCACCGCATCTACCCCGGCCAGGTGCTCTACCTGGACAAGACCGGCGGCCGTGCCCGCCTCACGACCACCCGCCGCGGCGGCTTCAGCGGCGACGGCGGCACCATCAAGCTGTCGCCGCGCACCCGCTTCGATTCGCTGGCCGGCATGGCGCTGCCCACGCTCAACCCGAGCATCATCGAGCCGTTCCTGAGCGAGCCCATCGTGGTCGACGCCGGCACGCTGGAGAGCGCGCCGCGCATCGCGGCCGGCAACGACAACCGTGTTCTGCTGTCACGCGGCGACCGCGCCTATGCGCGCGGCAACGCCAATTCGCCGCTGGTCGAGGCCCCGGGCCCGGTGCAGCATTTCCGCGTGTTCCGCAACGCCACCCCGCTGAAAGACCCGGGCACGGGCGAAATCCTCGGCTACGAGGCGCAGTACCTGGGCAAGGCGCAGCTGCAGCGCGGCGAGTCGACCACCGTCGAGACGGTCGAGGACAAGGACGTCATCACGGTGGTGCCCGCGACCGTCGACATCATCGCGTCGCGCGAGGAAATCCGCGCCGGCGACCGCCTGCTGCCCGAGCCGCCGCGCCAGCTGCTGAGCTACGTGCCGCGCGCGCCCTCGACGCAGGTCGACGGCCGCATCATCTCGGTCTACGGCAACGCGGTGCAGTTCGCGGCGCAGAACCAGGTGGTGGCCATCAACAAGGGTACGCGCGACGGCATCGACAGCGGCCACGTGCTGGCCATCCTGAAGAACGGCGAGACCATCGTCGACCGCACCGGCGCCCGCAAGGAAACCATCAAGCTGCCCAATGAACGCATCGGCCTGCTGATGGTGTTTCGCACTTTCGAGAAAGTGTCCTACGCGCTGGTCCTGGAAATCAACGACACTCCGCGCGCTGGCGACTTCCTCGTCAATCCCTGACCCACGGCTACGGCTCTTTCGCACATTCGTTTGGAACGCGCAGAACTCGCAGGCTGGCTGCGACTTTCACTGACCCCCGGCATCGGTGACGGCACCGTGCGCCGGCTCCTCGCGGCGTTCGGCCTGCCCGAGCGCGTGTTCGCGCAGCCGGAAGAAGCGCTGCGCGAAGTGGTGTCGCTCGCGCAGGCCGAGGCACTGCGGCAGCCGCCCGCCAATCTCCAGGCCCAGGTCGACCAGACCTGGCAATGGCTGCACAACACCGACAACGGCAGCTCGCGCCGGCTCGTCACGCTCGGCGATGCTGGCTACCCGGCCTCGCTGCTCGAAATGGCCGATCCGCCGCCCATGCTCTACGTGCTGGGCGCCGCCGACTACGACCTCACGCAGCTCGGCCACAGCATCGCTGTCGTGGGCAGCCGCAACCCGACACCGCAAGGCGCCAGCAATGCGCGCAGCTTTGCGCGCGCGCTGGGCGAAGCCGGCCTGCCGGTGGTCTCGGGGCTGGCGCTGGGGGTGGACGGCGCCGCACACCAGGGCGCGCTGGACGCCGCCGGCGAGACGCCCTGCCTGGCCACGGTCGCCGTGGTCGGCACCGGGCTCGACCGCGTCTACCCGGCGCGGCATCGCGACCTCGCGCACCGCATCACCCAACAAGGCCTGATCGTCAGCGAGTTGCCGCTGGGCACGCCGCCACTCACGCAGAACTTTCCGAAGCGCAACCGGCTCATCGCCGGACTGGCGCGCGGCACGCTGGTGGTCGAGGCGGCGCTGCAGTCGGGCTCGCTGATCACCGCGCGGCTCACCTCGGAGCAGGGCAAGGAAGTGTTCGCGATACCGGGCTCGATCCACTCGCCCCAGTCGCGCGGCTGCCATGCGCTGATCCGTCAGGGCGCCAAGCTCGTGGAATCGGTCAACGACATCCTCGAAGAACTGACGCCGCTGCAGCACACACCGTCCGCATCGCCGCGCAAGAACGGCAACGGCAGCAGCGACGCAGCCGAAGCGCAGCAGGCGCCGTCATCGGCCGAGGCCCCGCTGCTGGAGGCCCTGGGCTTCGACCCGGTCAGCCTCGACGCACTGAGCGCACGCACCGGCTGGAGCGCCGCCGCGCTGCAGGCGAAGCTGCTCTCGCTCGAACTGGACGGCCATGTCTCGCGCCTGCCCGGCGGGCTCTTCCAGCGATCTGCCAGCAGCTGATCGAGGCCCGCGCGAACGCCTGCGCATGCAGGAAGGAAAAGTGATGCGAAGTGCGCAAAGCCCGGGGGCGATCGGCCACTTCCTGGGCTATATTGGTGCGCATGTTCGAAGTACTTGTTTTTGTCTACGAGAACTACTGGCGCGGCGATGCATGCCCCGAACCCGAACAACTGGGCCGCAAGCTCAGCGCGCACGGCTTCGAGGCAGAAGAAATCCGCGAAGCCCTTCACTGGCTCGACGGCCTGAGCCTTGCAACGCAAGGCATGCAGATCGAGCACCACGCCGACGACGCGGCCTCGGCCACCGTCACACTGCGCGGCGCACCCGAAGCGGCCCTGCCCCAATCCCCCGATGCCATGCGCATCTACTCCCAGGCGGAGCAGGAGCACCTCGGTGCCGAATGCCTGGGCTTCATCCGCTTCCTCGAATCATCGGACGTGCTGCCCTGCGGGCTGCGCGAGATCGTGATCGAGCGCGCGATGGCCGCACCGGGCGATCCTGTGGCGATCGACGAGCTGAAGATCATCGTGCTGATGGTCCACTGGAGCACCGGCATCGAGCCCGATGCGCTGGTGCTCGACGAACTCTGCGAAAGCCGCGAAGGCCGCACCGCACACTGAGCTCGCCTCCCGGCTAGTTCAGCAGGCGCTCGGGGTTGGCGTCGAGCTTGGCCAGCGCTTCGCGCGTGGCGCGCACGGTGAGCGTTTCTTCCTCGGCCGGCACCAGCAGGCCGGCCTGCAGGTACATGGCCAGGCGACCGGCCTGGATCAGGAAGCTGCGGCCGTCCGCGGAGGCGAACAGGTGCAGCTGCTTGCGGTCGCTGCGCCACACGAACTGAACCTGGCTCACCCGGTCGTTGTGGTCGAGCATGAACCAGGTGCCCACCTGCAACTCATGCGCCCAGGCGAGCATTTCCTCGGCCACCTTGGCGCCGGCGGCATCGGGAACGACCTCGATCGAGGCGGCGTCCACGCCGAGCAGCAGCTCGATGCTGTGGGCGTCGAGCGGCAGGTCGGAGGCGCCGCCGACGTCGGTCACGAAGTCTTCCAGGTGCGTCAGCCGCTCGGCCATGGCTTCGATCTTGGCCTGCGGAATCGCCTCGGTCTTCGACAGGAAGGCGTCGGAAAGCGTGGCGCCGATGATCTTGATGTGCGCTTCCTGCGGCTCGTCGACGATGCCCAGCAGCGCCATGCCCTGGCGCAGGCGCTGCAGCAGCTGCGGCAGGTCTTGTATGACGCGGGCGCGGTCGGTGCGGTTGGGCTTGGCGCTCGCGGCCCACACCAGGTCGGAGGCCACGCGCTTGAGCATCACCGTCTGCTCGCCCTGCGCGCCGTAGCGCAGCGCGGCAATGGCCAGCACCTCGGCCCAGATCTTGAAGAGGAACTCCCGGATCTCGTCGCGCACCGGCATGTCGTTCAGCATCTTGCGCAACTCGATGGTGTACTGGATCGCCATCGTTTCCTTCTGCTCGACCTGCTGCGCCACGCTCATCACGCGCTGCGTGGTGTCGCTCTGGGTCAGGTAGCGGTTGAGGAAGGCGACGAACTCGTCGAACACCAGCTTGAACACGCGCTGGCCGGTTTCGGGATACTGCTCGATGACCTGCACCACGCGGCGGATCTCGCCTTCGAGCGCGCTGCCGGTGATGGCCGCCGCGTCGAAGCCCATCACGCACGAGCCCATGCGGTCGATCAGCATGCGCGCGGGGTGCTGCAGGGTGCCGAAGAACTCGGGCTCGGCGATGGCCACGCGCAGCACCGGCATCTGCAGGCGCGCGAACCACACGCGCGCCGAAAAAGGAATGCGTTCCTCGGCCAGGATGGCCTGGAACATCAGCGCCACGATCTCGACCGTGGCCTTGTCGGCGGTGGTCGGCGCGCGCTTCTTGAGCTCGGTGGTCCGCTTGCGCAGGTCGACGGCGGTCTGCTGCATCAGCGTGGCCTGCTCGCCCGGGCCGTCCATGAACTGGGTGGCCGCCATGCGATAGGCGACTTCGGCGTCGGCGATGGCGCCGGCGAAGGTGCGCGAGAACACGCGCGGAGCCGCCGGCCCCCCGCCGCCGCCGGCATCCGTGGCGCGTCCATCGGGATTCGCGGCCTGGTAATGCTGTCCCGCGCCTGCGCCCGTGTCGCCGCCGATGCGCGCGGTCACGAAACGCTTGAGGCTCAGCAGGGCGGTCTGCGCGCGTTGCCGGGCGATCATCAACGGCGATCCGCCGGTGGTTGCTGGAGGCGCCACGGCCGAGGGCACCGAACCCTGCTGCGAGCCGGCGAACCCGAAGCCGGGGCGCTGGGCGCTGTGGGGGCCGCCGGACATGCCGCTGTCGCGGGCCATCGAGCCGCTCGACGTGGTCGGGCCGCCGGAGCCGCCGCCTGCGCCCGCTGCGCCGCCGCCGCTGCCCGTGCGCCGCACGAAGCTCTTGAGATCGATCTCCTGCATCACCCCGTTGGCGACCAGGAACACGTTGGCGTCCTTGTAGGCCTTGACGACCACGTCGACCAGCGCCTGCTGCACGGTGTCCTGCACCCGGGTCCACATGCCGCGGCTCAGGCCCGCGCCGAGCCATTGCTCGACCAGCAGCTTGGCCAGCGTCTCGGGCTTGAGCACGTCGTGGGCGTCGAGTTCGGAGGTGCCTTCGAGGTGCTGGATGCGCAGGCGCAGGTCGCTCAGCTCGAAGCTGGCCTTGTCGTGGATCACCTGCGCCAGGCGCGATGAGAGGATGTTGCTCTCGACCTCCTCGTCGCCGATGAGCTCGAGGCGCAAACCCGAAGACGCCGCGGCCGCGCCGCCGCCCGAGCCCGCCAGCGCCTTGCGCCAGCCGGTCTGCGCGAGCGAGACCCAGCGGGTGCCCTGCCCCTGGAACGCCACGAAATCGTCGCGGTGCTCCTGCATGGCGCGGGCGTTGCCGGCTTCCGAGGTCAGCGAGGTCAGCCGGTCCCGGATTGCGCGGGCCAGCGGCACGATCGCGCCTTCCGTGGCCGCAACGAAACGCTCACGCGTCTCGCGAGCGAGCTGCAGGGAAGAAGCGGACCGCGCAATGCTCATTGAAAAGTCGGAAAGGCCAGGGTGTTCGGTTTATCGGCGACAACCGCGAGCTTGCATCGGGATGCTCAACCGCACAAGTGTGGAGAGCGCGCGGCGTTGCATGCATACCGCGGCGCCACCCTGGCCGCCTGAATTAAGCCTGAAGTATCCGTCAGACCACGGCACCGGCGTTCGGGTCGTCCCCCGATTCGCCGTCGCGCTTGGTCGGGCCGCCCTTGACGAGGTCTTCGCGCTTGATGCCGAGCCACATGGCGATGGCCGCCGCCACGAAGCACGAAGAGTAGATGCCGAAGCAGATGCCGATGGTCAGCGCCAGGGCGAAGTAGTGCAGGGTCGGCCCGCCGAAGAAGAACATCGACAGCACCACGAGCTGGGTGGAGCCGTGGGTGATGATGGTCCGGCTGATGGTCGAGGTGATCGCGTTGTCGATGATCTCGGTGGTCGTCATCTTCCGGTAGCGGCGGAAGTTCTCGCGGATCCGGTCGAAGATCACCACCGATTCGTTCACCGAGTAGCCCAGCACCGCCAGCACCGCCGCCAGCACCGCCAGCGAGAACTCCCACTGGAAGAAGGCGAAGAAGCCCAGGATGATCACCACGTCGTGCAGGTTGGCCAGCACGGTAGCCAGCGCAAACTTCCATTCGAAGCGGAACGCCAGGTAGATCATGATGCCCACGACCACCATGCCCAGGGCCTTGAGGCCGTTGGTGGTCAGCTCTTCGCCGACCTGCGGGCCGACGACCTCGATGCCGCGCTGCGTGGCCGACGGGTCGACCGACTTCAGCGCCTGCATGACCTGCGCGCTCTGCTGGTCGGAGCTCATGCCCTTCTGGGCCGGCAGGCGGATCTGCACGTCGCGCGAGGTGCCGTAGTTCTGGACCTGCACCTCCGGGTAGCCGAGCTTGGTGACGGCATCGCGCACCTTGCCGATGTCGGCGGACTGCTCGTAGGCGACCTCGATCACCGTGCCGCCCGTGAACTCCACCGACAGGTGCAGCCCGCGGTGGAACAGGAAGAACACCGCCAGCGCGAAGGTGACGACGGAGACGATGTTCAGCACCACCGCGTGGCGCATGAACGGGATGGTCCTGTGGATGCGGAAGAATTCCATGACGCTTGTCCTCGCCCTTTACTTGGTTGCCACGGCCGAGCCGTCGGTTGCGGGGCGCCAGACCGTGCCGATGGACACCGTCTTGAGCTTCTTCTTCTGGCCGTACCAGAAGTTCACGAGGCCGCGCGAGAAGAACACGGCGGAGAACATCGAGGTGACGATGCCGATGCAGTGCACCACCGCGAAGCCGCGCACCGGGCCTGAGCCGAAGGCCAGCAGCGCGATACCCGCGATCAGGGTGGTCACGTTGGAGTCCAGGATGGTGCCCCAGGCGCGTTCGTAGCCGGCATGGATGGCCGCCTGCGGCGACGCCCCGTTGCGCAGCTCTTCGCGCACGCGCTCGTTGATCAGCACGTTGGAGTCGATCGCCACGCCGATGGCCAGGGCCATGGCCGCGATGCCGGGCAGCGTGAGCGTGGCCTGCAGCAGCGACAGGATGGCCACCAGCAGCATCAGGTTCACGGCCAGCGCGATCGAGGAGAACAGGCCGAACAGTGCGTAGTACGCGCACATGAAGACCATGATCGCCAGGAAGCCGTACATCACGCTCTTGAAGCCCTTCTCGATGTTGTCGGCGCCCAGCGTCGGGCCGATGGTGCGTTCCTGGATGATTTCCATGGGCGCGGCCAGCGAGCCGGCGCGCAGCAGCAGCGCGAGGTCGTTGGCCTCGACCACGGTCATGGAGCCCGAGACCTGGAAGCGGTTGCCGAGTTCGCCGTTGATCGACGGGGCGGTGAGCACTTCGCCCTTGCCCTTCTCGAAGATCAGCATGGCCATGCGCTTCTTGTAGTTCTCGCGGCTGACGTCGCGCATGATGCGGCCGCCCTTGGCGTCCATGGTCAGGTCGACCTTGGGCTGGTTGCTCTGCTGGTCGAAGCCGGGCTGCGCGTCGGTGAGGTTCTCGCCGGTGACGAGCACCTGCTTCTTCACGATCACGGGCCGGCCCTGGCGGTCGAGGAATTTCTCGGAGCCGAAGGGCACGGGGCCGCCGCTCAGCTCGGCGGCGCGGCCCTCGGCGCTTTCGTCGACCATGCGCATTTCGAGCGTGGCGGTGCGGCCCAGGATTTCCTTGGCCTTGGCGGTGTCCTGCACGCCGGGCAGCTGCACGACGATGCGGTCCAGGCCCTGCTGCTGGATCACGGGCTCGGCCACGCCGAGTTCGTTGATCCGGTTGTGCAGCGTGGTGATGTTCTGCTTGAGCGCGGCGTCCTGCATGCGGCGCGCGGCCTCGGGCTTGATGGTGGCCACGAGGCGCCAGTTGCCGCCGTCCTGGCTGTCGGTGGTGGCGAGGTCGGGGAACTGGTCCTGGATGATGCGCTTGGCCGCGTCGAGCGAGGCCGCGTCGCGGAACGTCACCTCGACGGTCTGGCCGTTGCGGCTCACCGCGGTGCCGCGGATGCTCTTGTCGCGGAAGGTGGTGCGCAGGTCGCTGGCGAAGGACTCGGCCTTCTTGTCGATGGCGCCCTTCATGTCCACCTGCAGCAGGAAGTCGACGCCGCCGCGCAGGTCGAGGCCCAGGTACATGGGGAAGGCGTGCAGCGCGGTCAGCCACTTGGGCGAGCGCGACACCAGGTTGAGCGCCACCGTGTACGGCGGGTCGTTCGCGTCGGGCACCAGCGCGCGCTGCACGGCGTCGCGCGCCTTGAGCTGGTCGTCGGTGGTGGCGAAGCGGGCGCGCAGCGAGGTGGCGTCCAGGGTGATCAGGTCGGGCGTCAGGCCAGCGGCCTTGAGCGCCTCCTCGACCCGGGTCTGGGTGGAGGCATCCACCTTGACGACCGTCTTGGCCGCCGACACCTGCACCGCAGGCGCCTCACCGAAGAAATTGGGCAGGGCGTAGATGAGCCCCACGAGCAACACGATCACGATGATCGTGTACTTCCAGACCGGGTAGCGGTTCATGAGCGGGCGCTTTTCTCAAGCTTTTCAGAAATGGAACACCGCGTGACTTGGGGCCCTGCGCCGCAAAGCGCAAGGTTCAGCTCACGCTTTTATTGCTTGACGGCGCCCTTGGGCAGGACCTGCACCACGGCGCTGCGCTGGATCTTGATCTCGACGCCGTTGGCGATCTCCAGGCCCAGGTACTGGTCGCTCAGCGAGGTGATCTTGCCGAGCACGCCGCCGGCGGTGGCGACTTCATCGCCCTTGGCCAGCGCCTCGATCATTGCGCGGGCTTCTTTCTGGCGCTTCATTTGCGGGCGGATCATGACGAAATACAGCACCACGAACATCAGCACCAGGGGCAGCATGCTGCCGAGCGAGGACAACATGTCACCGCCGCCGGCTGCAGCGGGCGCGGTCTGGGCGAAAGCAGAGGAAATGAACAAGAGAGTCTCCAGCAGAGGGAAGAGAAAACGAGAGGAAGGCGGGCCGGTCCCGACTCTTCTCATGGCTTCGCGGCCACGAACGGAATTGGGGCCGCAAGTCAAAGCTCGGCGGGGCTTGGCCGCGCACAGCACCGGGCATTGTATTCGGCGCGGATGGCCGTTCCACGGGCTTATCCGGCGCGGCGGGGAGGGCTTTCCGGCCATCCGGCCCGCCCACCCGATGCTATCTTTTCAATAGCAAAAAGCGCCCGTCGGGCGCTCTTTGCGGTGGGATTCCGTCGAAAAATCAGGCGGCCGCGCGCTGCGCCTGCGGGTTGCGCCACTTGGCCAGCAGCTCGTTCCAGCGGGTGCGGGCGGCCGCGAGATTGCGCTCCTTGACGTGGCCGTAGCCGCGGATCTGCTCGGGCAGGCCGGCAATTTCGAGCGCCAGCGCGTGGTTGTCGGCCCGCAGCGCGCCGATCACTTCCTCGATGCTGGCGCGGTACTCGCCGATCAGCGCGCGCTCGGTCTTGCGCTCCTCGGTGCGCCCGAAGATGTCGAGCGCCGTGCCGCGCACGCCCTTGAGCTTCGCGAGCAGCCTGAAGCCGGTCAGCATCCAGGGGCCGAACTTCTGCTTCTGCAGCTGGCCCTTGCTGTTCTTCTTTGCGATGAGCGGCGGCGCCAGGTGGTAGTTAAGCTTGTAGTCGCCTTCGAACATGCCTTCGACGCGGTCGAGGAACGTGCGGTCGGTGTGCAGGCGGGCGACTTCGTATTCGTCCTTGTACGCCATCAGCTTGAACAGGTAGCGCGCGACCGTCTCGGTCAGCGCGGTGCTCTTGCCGACGGCCGCCTCGGCCCGCTGCACCTTGCCCACGAACTGCTTGTATTCGTCGGCGTAGGCGGCGTTCTGGTAGCCGGTCAGGAACTCCACGCGGCGCGCCACCAGGCTCTCGACCGATTCGCGCTTCTTGAACTCGATGACCTGGCCGGGGCGCACGCGCTTTTGCAGCTCTTCGGGCCGCACCGCCGCCTGGCGGCCCCATTCGAAGGCCGTCTTGTTGTTCTCGACGGCCACGGCGTTCAGCTCGATGGCGCGCATCAGCGACTCGTGCTCCAGCGGGATCCAGCCCTTCTGCCAAGCGTAGCCCAGGATCATCGGGTTGACGTAGATGCTGTCGCCCATCAGCGTGGTGGCGGCTGCATCGGCGTCGAAGGTGCCCATGGCGTCGATGCCCACGGCGCGTGCGATCTCGGCGGCGCAGGCGTCTTCCGGGTTCTGCCAGTTGGCGTTGCGCACGAAGGCGGCGGTGGGCGAACTGTGGCTGTTGAGCGCCACGTGCGTGCGCCCTTCGCGCATGCGCGCCATGGTTTCGCCGTTGACCGTGACCAGCGGGTCGCAGGCCAGGATCAGGTCGGCCGCCGCGGTGCCGACGCGCGTGGTGCGGATGTCGTCCTGCGTGTCGCCGATCAGCACGTGGCTCCAGGTGGCGCCACCCTTTTGCGCAAGGCCGGCCGCGTCCTGCGTGACGATGCCCTTGGCCTCGATGTGCGCGGCCATGCCCAGCAGCTGGCCGATGGTGATGACGCCGGTACCGCCGACGCCCGCCACCACCACGCCCCAGACCTTGCCGCCGACCAGCGACGGGATCGCGGGCTCGGGCAGCAGGCCGAACTCGGCCGGCGTGGCCGCCTTGTTCTTGCCCTTCTTCTTGAGCTGGCCGCCTTCGACCGTCACGAAGCTGGGGCAGAAGCCCTTCAGGCAGCTCATGTCCTTGTTGCAGCTGCTCTGGTTGATGGTGCGCTTGCGGCCGAATTCGGTTTCCAGCGGCTCCACGCTCAGGCAGTTGCTCTGCACGCTGCAGTCGCCGCAGCCCTCGCACACCAGCTCGTTGATGACCACGCGCTTGGCCGGATCGACGGCCGTGCCCCGCTTGCGGCGGCGGCGCTTCTCGGTGGCGCAGGTCTGGTCGTAGATGATGGCCGTGGTGCCGGGGATCTTGCGGAACTCGCGCTGCACGTCGTCGAGCAGGTCGCGGTGCTTGACCTGCACGTGGTCGCCGGGGATGTTCACGCCCTCGTACTTCTCGGGCTCGTCGGTCACGATCACGACCTTCACCGCGCCTTCGGCATGCAGGCTCTCGGCGATCTGCAGCACCGAGTGGCCTTCGGGCCGCTCGCCGACCTGCTGGCCGCCGGTCATGGCGACCGCGTCGTTGTAGAGGATCTTGTAGGTGATGTTCACGCCCGCCGCGATGCTCTGGCGGATGGCGAGCAGGCCGCTGTGGAAGTAGGTGCCGTCGCCCAGGTTCGCGAAGATGTGCTGGTCGGTGGTGAAGGGCTGCTGGCCCACCCACGGCACGCCCTCGCCGCCCATCTGCGTGAAGCCGATGGTGGAGCGGTCCATCCAGGTCGCCATGAAGTGGCAGCCGATGCCGCCCATGGCGCGCGAGCCTTCGGGCACCACGGTGCTGGTGTTGTGCGGGCAGCCCGAACAGAACCAGGGCTGGCGGGTGGCGTCGACCACGCTGGTGGAAGCCTGCTGCACCACCATTGAGCGCTCCTTGGCCTCGAGGATGGCGAGCTGGGCGTCGATGCGCGCGGCCATGTCGGCGCCGGCGGCGGCCAGCAGGCCGGTCTTGCGCAGCCGCCCGGCGATGGCCTTGGCGATCATGGCGGGGTTCAGGTCGGCGTTGGCGCGCAGCAGGGTGTGTGCGGTCGGGTTGGGCATCGACCATTCACCGCCCGAGTAGCCCTCCGCCGCGTGCACCTCGCCTTCGTCGAACTTGCCGACCACGTTGGGCCGCACGTCGGAGCGCCAGTTGTAGAGCTCTTCCTTGAGCTGGTATTCGATGACCTGGCGCTTTTCCTCGACCACCAGGATCTCCTGCAGGCCGGTGGCGAACTCTCGCGTGAGCTGCGCTTCCAGCGGCCACACCACACCCACCTTGTGCAGGCGGATGCCCAGCTGGCGGCAGGCCGCGTCGTCCAGGCCCAGGTCGATCAGCGCCTGGCGGGTGTCGTTGAAGGCCTTGCCGCTGGCCATGATGCCGAAGCGGTCGTTCGGGCCTTGAATGACGTTGTGGTTCAGCCGGTTGGCGCGGATGTACGCCAGCGCGGCGTACCACTTGTAGTGCATGAGCCGGGCTTCCTGCTCCAGCGCATGGTCGGGCCAGCGGATGTGCAGGCCGCCGGGCGGCATTTCGAAGTCGGTGGGAATGACGATCTCGACGCGCTCGGGGTCGATCATGGCCGTGGCGCTCGACTCGACGATCTCCTGGATCGTCTTCATGCCCGACCACACGCCCGAGAAACGGCTCAGCGCGAAGGCGTGGATGCCCAGGTCGAGGATTTCCTGCACGTTCGCGGGAAAGAACACCGGCGTGCCGCAGGCCTTGAAGATGTGGTCGCTCTGGTGCGCGGCCGTGCTGCTCTTGGAGATGTGGTCGTCGCCCGCCACCGCGATGACGCCGCCGAACTCGGTGGTGCCGGCCATGTTGGCGTGCTTGAAGACGTCGGAGCAGCGGTCCACGCCCGGGCCCTTGCCGTACCAGATGCCGAAGACGCCGTCGAACTTGTTGGTGCCCTGCGGGGAGAAGCCCAGTTGCTGGGTGCCCCATAGCGCGGTGGCGGCCAGCTCTTCGTTCACGCCGGGCTGGAAGACGATGTTCTGTTCCTTCAGGAACTTGCTGGCCTTCCACAGGGCCTGGTCGTAGCCGCCGAGCGGGGAGCCGCGGTAGCCGCTGATGAAGCCGGCGGTGTTCTTGCCGGCCTGCTGGTCGCGCAGGCGCTGCAGCATGGGCAGCTTGACGAGGGCCTGGACGCCGCTCATGAAGGCCCGGCCGTAGTCGAGCGAGTATTTGTCGTCGAGCGTGACCGTTTCCAGGGCCTTGCGAATGTGCGCGGGCAGCGGTGCATTCATTTTTTCTGTCTCCGTATGGCAGGGCCTTGTGGGCCTGGCTGATTGCTGTGGGTCTTCGCCCGGGTAGGGCACGAGCCCATGATCATGCAAAGTGTATGCCGGGGTCCGCGACAGGTGTTTGCGTTCTTTGCCCTGAAAAACCCTGTTCCAGAAAGAATCTTGCTTAAGATTCGACTCCATGGAAAGCATTGACAAGTTCGACCTCGCAATCCTGCAAGAACTGCAGGCCGACGGACGCCTCACGAACGCCGAGCTTGCGCAGCGCGTGGGCCTCTCGGCCGCGCCCTGCTGGCGCCGGGTGCGCGCGCTCGAGGAAGCCGGCTTCATCAAGGGCTACCACGCCGAGATCGACCGCCACAAGATAGGGCTGGGCGTGCTCGCTTTCGTGCGCGTGGACACCGAGCGCGTCACGCACGAGGCCACCCGCAAGCTGGAAGACGCCATCCGCAAGCTGCCCGACGTGGTCGCCTGCCACTACATCAGCGGCACCGGCACCTTCGAGCTGCAGGTGGTGGCGCAGGACCTGGACAGCTTCTCGGCCTTCGCGCGCCAGCACCTGATGAACCTGCCGAACGTGAAAGACCTGCACACCAGCTTCTCGCTGGGCGAGGTGAAGGCCAGCAGCGCGCTGCCGCTGGGGCACCTGGCCGCCCGGGGCAAGTAGCCGCGCGGCGGTGTGCGAGCATGCGCCGATCACAACGAAGAGGAAGGGCTGCTCCATGAATCCCGACACCGGCCGCCGGGCACTGTCCTGGCTGCATGAAATGCGCTTGCTGACGGACGCCGAACACACGGCCGCCGCCGGCGACCCCGAGCTCGGCGTGGTCACGCTGCGCACGCCCGCCGAAGCCCTGGCCTGGGTGGTGGCGCGCGAGATCGTCTCGACCGCGCAGCTGGCCGACCTGCCCGCCCGCGCGGCCGCCGGCCGCGCAAACGAAGCGCAGGCGATCGTGTCGGAAGCGACCGGCCTGGTGAGCAGCGAGCTGCCGCTACCGCCGTGGGCACAGTTCCAGCTGCGCCTGCGGGAGCGCCGCATGCAGGACGGCGTGAGCGCCGACGCGCTCGACCGGTTGCTCGCCCTCAGGCTCGTCGACGCGGTGCAACATGCGCACAGCCTCGCGATGCTGCCCACGCACCAGGCAGCCTGGGCCGCGCCCGATTCGCTGCCCGCGACGCTCGCCTGGACAGTGCTCGGATCGGGCGCCCTGAGCGACGACGACCTGGCGGCGCTGGCCGGGCGGCGCTGGCCGGGCGCGCGGGACACGCCGACATCGTCGCCGACGCGGCGGCCCGCGTCGCACAGGCCAGAAAGCCTTCGCGCACGGCGACGTCGTTCGTCACGTCGACTTCGAGCTCGGCGTCTTCCTCGACCTCTTCCACCTCGGCGTATTTCTCCAAGACCACGATTTCCGTCAACACCTCGCCCGGCCTCGTTCCCGCCCGCTGGAAGATGATCGGCGCCGTCGTGGCGGCCCTGGTGGTGCTGTACGTCCTGTTCGGGCGCTGATCGCGCCGTGGCGCGGCCCGGCGGCCGCCTAAAATCGTCGCCCACCATATCCCGCCAACCGCGGAAACGAGGACCCTCAATGAACCCCATCCGCCGCGCCCTGGCCCTCGGCCTTGCCGCCGCCACGCTCGCCTTCGGCGCCCAGGCGCAGAACCGCGAACTGATCGTGGCCTCCAGCGCCACCTACGCACCCTTCGCCTTCGAGAACAAGGACAAGCAGATCGTCGGCTTCGACATCGACATCATCAATGCCATCGCCAAGCAGCAGGGCCTGAAGATCAAGGTCGTCAACACGCCCTTCACCGGCATCTTCGGCGCGCTGAACAACGGCGACGTCGACCTCGTGATCTCGGGCGTGACCATCAACGAGAAGCGCAAGCAGAGCTACGACTTCACGCCGCCCTACTTCGCGGCCCGCCAGCTGATCGCACTGCCGAAGAACAGCAAGGTGGCCTCGCTGAAGGACCTGGCCGGCAAGAAGATCGCCGTGGTCAGCGCCTCCACCGCCGACGACATCGCCTCGCGCGAGTTCGGCAAGACCAACCCCGACATCCGCCGCTTCGAGAGCACGCCGCTCATCATTTCCGAGCTGGCCGGCGGCGGCGTCGATGCGGCCATGGGCGACAACGGCGTCATCGCCTATCGCGTGGCGCAGAACCCCGAGCTGAAGACCATCGACGACAAGTCCTTCCCCGAGGAAGGCTTCGGCATCGTCGTGAAGAAGGGCGACAAGGCCCTGCTGGACAAGCTCACCGCCGGCCTGGCCGCGATTCGCGCCGACGGCAGCTACGTGACCATCTACAAGAAGTGGTTCAACAAGGACCCGAACGTGCGCTGAGCCGCACGGCATTTTCCTGAACACGGCCGCCCTCACGCGGCCGTTTCGTTTTTCGTTGACTGAGAGTTGAGGACGCAAGCATGGAACAACCAGTGCTGCTTTTCGGATGGTTCCGATGGGACATCCTGGTCGAATACAAGGACCTGTTCTGGCAGGGCGCCTGGATGACGCTGCGCATGACCGTGGTCTGCGTGCTGCTGGGCTCCAGCTGGGGCCTGTGCCTCGCGCTCGCGCGGCTGGCGCAGCCGCGCCACGCGCCCTGGACCTGGGTCGCGCGCTTCTTCCTGCGCTGGCCCGCCACGGTGTACGTGAGCTTCTTTCGCGGCACGCCGCTGTTCGTGCAGATCCTGCTGATCCACTTCGCGGTGATGCCGGTGTTCATCCACCCGACCAGCGGCCTGCTGATCGACGGCGAACTGGCGCGCACGCTCAAGCAGGAGCACGGCGCGCTCATCTCGGGCGTGGTGGCACTCACGCTCAACTCGGCGGCCTACATCTCCGAGGTGTTCCGCGCCGGCATCCAGTCGATCTCGCGCGGGCAGTTCGACGCCGGCCGCTCGCTCGGCTTCTCGCCCGCGCAGGTGATGCGCTACGTGGTGCTGCCGCAGGCCTTCCGCCGCATGCTGCCGCCCCTGGGCAACAACGCGATCGCGCTGCTGAAAGACACCTCGCTGGTGTCCGCCATCGGCCTGGCCGAGCTGGCCTACGCGGCCCGCACCGTGGCCGGCGCCTATGCGCGCTACTGGGAGCCGTACCTGGCGATCTCGGTGATCTACTGGGTGATGACGCTGGTGCTCACGACGATGCTGCGCCGCCTGGAAATCCGTCTCGCCCGCAGCGATCGGGGCTGAGACGGGAAAGGGGCGCGCCACAATAACGGCACATGCCACCCATATCCCCCGAAGAGACACCGATCCCGCCCAAGCGGCCGCAGCCCTCGAAGCTCGCGGCCCTCGAGCCCCTGAAGCTCCCCGTGTTCCGCATGCTGTGGAGCACCTGGCTCATCGCCAACATCTGCATGTGGATGAACGATGTGGCCGCGGCGTGGATGATGACCTCGCTCACCTCCTCGCCCATCTGGGTGGCGCTGGTGCAGTCGGCCTCCACGCTGCCGGTGTTCCTGCTGGGCCTGCCGAGCGGCGCGCTGGCCGACATCCTCGACCGCAGGCGCTGGCTGGTGGCCACGCAGTTCTGGCTGGCCGGCACCGCCATCGTGCTGTGCGCGGCACTGGCGCTCGACGTGATGACGGCGCCGCTGCTGCTGGCGCTCACCTTCGCCAACGGCATCGGGCTGGCGCTGCGCTGGCCGGTGTTCGCGGCCATCGTGCCCGAGCTGGTGCCGCGGCCGCAGCTGCCGGCCGCGCTGGGGCTCAACGGCATCGCCATGAACGCATCGCGCATCGTCGGCCCGCTCACCGCCGGCGTGCTGATCGCGAGCGCCGGCACCGTGTGGGTGTTCGCGCTCAACGCGGTGCTGTCGGTGGCCTCGGGCTTCGTGGTGCTGCGCTGGCGGCGCGCGCACACGCCCAATCCGCTGGGCCGCGAGAAGCTCATCGGCGCGATGCGCGTGGGCGTGCAGTTCGTGCGGCAGTCGCAGCGCATGCGCGCGGTGCTGGTGCGCGTGTCGATCTTCTTCTTCCACTCCACCGCCCTGCTGGCCCTGCTGCCGCTGCTGGCGCGCAACCTGAAGGGCGGCGGCGCCGGCACCTTCACGCTGCTGCTGGCGGCCATGGGTTCGGGCGCGATCATCGCTGTGCTGTTCCTGCCGCGGCTGCGCCAGGCGCTGGGGCGCGACCAGCTGGTGCTGCGCGGCACGCTGCTGCAGTCGGGCGCCACGGCGGTGATGGCCGTCGCGCCCAATGCCTGGGTGGCGGTGCCGGCGATGTTCTTCGGCGGCATGGCGTGGATCACGGTGGCCAATTCGCTCTCGGTGTCGGCCCAGCTCGCGCTGCCCGACTGGGTGCGCGCGCGCGGCATGTCGATGTACCAGATGGCGATCATGGGTGCGAGCGCGATCGGCGCGGCCATCTGGGGCCAGGTGGCCACGGTCACGACGCTGCAGCTGAGCCTGGTCATCGGCGCCATCAGCGGCACGCTGGTGATGCTGCTGGCCCTGCGCTGGGTGACCGACGTGAGCGGCGAGGACGACACCAGCCCCGCCGCGGCCGGCTGGGCCGCCGGCCCGCCGGCCGAGGCACCGGAGGAAGAAGGCCGCGTGGTGATCACGGTCGAATACATCATCGACCCCGCCCGCGCCGCCGCCTTCCACCTCGTGATGCAGCAGACGCGCCGCGCGCGCCTGAGCCAGGGCGCCATCGGCTGGGAGCTGCTGCACGACATCGTGCAGCCCGAGCGCTACGTGGAGCAGATCGTCGACGACTCGTGGACCGACCACCTGCGCCGCTTCAACCGCGCCACCGCGAGCGACATGGCGCTGCGGGAACGCAGGCTCGCCTTCCACATCGGCGAGGCGGCGCCGGTCATCACGCGCTACGTGGTGCGGCGCTGACGCACCGGGGCGGGGCGGCCGGCGGGTCAATTTTTGACCAAACGGGTGAATTTGATGGCACAGCGCTTGCATGCAAAAAATCGCCGGGTATCCACGGATAGCCAGTCTTTTTTGACCATATGGATAATTTAAGCCACCGCCAACTCCGGCGTCACGAGGTACAGCCCCGATGAATACACCGCCCCTGCGCAGCCGTTTCTGGTCCGACCTGACCAGCGAAGAGTTCTCCCGCCTCGACCGTGAACGGCTCATCGCGGTGCTGCCGGTCGGCGCCACCGAACAGCACGGCCCCCACCTGCCGATGTCGACCGACACCGCCACCATCGACGGCATGGTGCGCGCCACGCTGCCCCACCTGCCCGACGACCTGCCGGTGCTCTTCCTGCCCACCGTGCCCTACGGCAAGAGCAACGAGCACTCGCGCTACCCGGGCACGCTCACCGTGTCGGCGGCCACCCTGATCGCGATGTGGAAAGACATCGGCGCCTGCGTTGCGAAAGCCGGCGTGCGCAAGCTGGTGCTCTACAACAGCCACGGCGGGCAGATGAGCGTCATGGACATCGTGGCGCGCGACCTGCGCGAGGAGCACGACATGATGGTCGTGGCCGCCAACTGGTACACGCTGGGCCTGCCCGATGGCCTGTTCACCGCGCACGAGGGCAGGCACGGCATCCATGCCGGCGACCTCGAAAGCTCGGTGATGCTGCACCTGACGCCCGACTACGTGCGCCGCGACCAGTTCCAGAACTTCAGCTCCATGACCGAGCAGCTGGCCGCCGAGAACAAGTTCCTCTCGATCACGCCCAGCGGCAAGCTCGGCTGGCAGATGCACGACATCAACCCCGCGGGCGCCGCCGGCGACGCCACGCGCGCCACGGCCGAGAAGGGCGCGGCGGTGCTCGACCACGTGGGCCGCCGCTTCGTCGAGCTGCTGCACGAGGTCGACCGCTTCCCGCTCTCCCGCCTGGCCAACGTGCCGGCCTGGCGCTAGGCTCGCACGCCATGGACAGCACCCGGACACCACCCCTGGTCAGCCTGCGCAACGTAGGCAAGCGCTTCGCCAACGGCACGCTTGCATTGCAGGGCATGTCGCTCGACATCGGCGAGCACGACTTCATCAGCTTCCTCGGCCCCTCGGGCTGCGGCAAGAGCACCGCGCTGCGGCTGATCGCGGGGCTCACGCGCCTGAGCTCGGGCGAGATGGCCTGGTCGGGTGCCAACACCGGCTCGGCCAAGGACAGCAAGAGCGACCGCGACCTGGGCTTCGTGTTCCAGGAGCCCACGCTCATGCCCTGGGCCAAGGTGTTCGACAACGTCTGGCTGCCGCTCAAGCTGGCCGGCACCAGCCGCGACGCCGCCGCGCCGGTGGTGCAGCAGGTGCTGGAGCTGGTGGGCCTCTCGCGCTTCGCCGACGTGTATCCGCGCGAGCTGTCGGGCGGCATGAAGATGCGCGTGTCGATCGCGCGCGCACTCGTCACGCACCCGCGCCTGCTGCTCATGGACGAGCCCTTTGCCGCGCTCGACGAAATGACGCGCATCAAGCTCAACAACGACCTGCTGGCCATCTGGCGCGAGCACCGCTTCTCCATCGTGTTCGTCACGCACAGCGTGTACGAGTCGGTGTACCTGTCGAACCGCATCGTGGTGATGGCGGCGCGCCCGGGCCGGGTGATCGACGAGATCCGCATCGACGAGCCGTACCCGCGCGGCGAAGAGTTCCGCACCTCGAGCCGCTACAACGCGCATTGCACGGCGGTATCCCAATCCCTGCACGGAGCGCTCCATGGCCTCGACATCGACCATTGAACCCGTGATGCCCATGGACACGACCGACGCCACCCCGTCCGCCGACATGCTGCGCGCCCATGAAGACCGGCTGCGCCGCCGCGAGTCGCTGCTGCGCATCGTCGTGCCCGCGGGCATCGTCATCGCGCTGCTGCTGATCTGGGAATGGACGGTGCGCGCCAACAACATCCCGCACTACATCCTGCCCGCGCCCTCGCTCATTCTTCGCACGCTGTTCGACAACTGGGATTCGCTCTCCAGCGCGCTGTGGTTCACGGTGAAGCTCACGCTGCTCGCGCTCACGGCGGCCATCGTCGGCGGCGTGCTGCTGGCGATTGCGTTCGCGCTGTTCAAGTGGGTGGAGATCGGCCTCTTCCCCATCGCGGTGATCCTGCAGGTGACGCCGATCATCGCGATCGCGCCGCTGATCCTGATCTACGTGTCGAGCACCACGGCGGCGCTGCTGCTGTGCGCCTGGATCGTGGCCTTCTTCCCGATCCTGTCGAACACCGTCATCGGCCTGAAGAGCGCCGACAGCAACCTGCGCGACCTGTTCCAGCTCTACAAGGCATCGCCCTGGCAGACCTTCCGCTACCTGCTCGCGCCCAGCGCGCTGCCGTACTTCATGGCGGGCCTGAAGATCGCGGGCGGCCTGAGCCTGATCGGCGCGGTGGTGGCCGAGTTCACGGCCGGCACGGCCGGCAAGGAAACGGGCTTGGCGTCGCGCATTCTCGAATCGAGCTTCCGCACCGAGATTCCCATGATGTTCGCGGCGCTGCTGCTGGTGTCGTTGCTGGGCATCGTGATCTTCATCGTGTTCGCCGCGCTCTCCCGCCTGGTGCTCGGCCACTGGCACGAAAGCGAGATGCGCCGTGAAAGGTAGTTTGCTCGCCCCCAGGCTGCGCGCATTTCGTGTCGCTTCGCCAACCCCCTACCGGGGGCAGCACCTGCGGCCCGGCCAAGCCGGTTCCGCGGTGTTCCCTTGCAAAGAGTTCCCCCGGACAGAGCCTCGATGAGTTCCGAACACCCTTCCCCGACAAACGTTGACTGGGACGCCGTACGCGCCGACCTGCGCGGCCTCAACGTCGTCACCGCGCCGGCCCAGCGCAAGCAGCTGTCGAAGGACTTCTACTGGTACAGCCCCATCCTCACCGCGCAGCTCGCGGGCTGCGTGGCCGACCTCGTGGTCAAGGTCAGCACGGAAGACGACGTGCGCCAGGCCGCGGCCGTGGCCGCGAAGTGGAAGCTGCCGCTCACGGTGCGCGCCGGCGGTACCGGCAACTATGGCCAGTGCGTGCCGCTCGAAGGCGGCATCGTGCTCGACGTGACGCAGATGTGCCGCGTGCTCGACATCGGCGAAGGCCGCATGCGCGTGGAAGCCGGTGCGCGCATGCACGACATCGACCTCGCCGCGCGCGAGACCGGCCAGGCGCTGCGCATGTGGCCGTCGACCTGGCACGTGGCTTCCATCGGCGGCTTCATCGCGGGCGGCTTCGGCGGCATCGGCTCGTTCCGCCACGGCATCCTGCGCGACCCCGGCAACCTGCTGCGCGCGCGCGTGATGACGGTGGAGCGCGAGCCGCGCGTCATCGAGCTGCACGGCGACGAGATCCAGCAGGTGCACCACGCCTACGGCACCAACGGCGTGATCCTCGACGTGGAAGTGGCGCTGAGCCCCGCCGTCGAATGGGTGCACTGCACGGTGCTGTTCGACACCTACCGCGGCGCGCTCGACTTCGGCATCGCGGCGCAGGCGCCAACGCTCGACATCTTCCTGCTGTCCACGGTGGAGGCACGCTTCTCGCCCTACTACACGGCCATGCGCGACCGTTTTCCGCCAGACCGGCATGCGGTGTTCACCATGGTCTCGCCCGATTCGATGGCGGACTTCCGCGCGCTCGCCGAAGCGCACGGCGGCACCATCTCGGTGGCCGGCACCGAGGCCGAGTTGCTGGCCGACGGCCTGCCGCCGGCCTACGAATGCGCGTTCAACCACACGACGCTGCAGGCACTGAAGGCCGACCGTGGCTGGACCTATCTGCAGGTGGCTTACGCCCAGCCCTTCGACCCCGCAGTGGTCGAGCGCCATCTGCAGATCTTCGGGGACGACGTGCTGCAGCACCAGGACTTCGCCCGCGCCAACGGCGAATGCGGCACCTTCGGCATCCTGCTGGTGCGCTGGAAGGACGAGGCCCACCAGTACGAGCTGATCCGAGAGATCGAGTCGCAGGGCGGCTGCAAGATCTTCAACCCGCACGTCGTGACCATCGAGGACGGCGGCATGAAGACCATCGACACGCAGCAGATCGAGTTCAAGAAGCGCAGCGATCCGATGGGACTGATGAACCCGGGCAAGACGCGCGGCTGGACTGCCGACATGGCTGTCGAGCGCTGAAATGAAATCCTCTATTCCTTTTCGCAGTGATCGTTGGACAGAGCCGTCGTTGATCGATCGGCCGCGCACCAGCAGCGTGCCCCGTGCACAGGTCGTCGGGTGCTCCCCGCAGCGAAATAAAGGAGGAGGCCGCAGGCCGGGGGACATTCGCGCAGGGGAGTACCCGACGACCTGCGCACGCGCCCCGAAAAAATTCGACCGACACCAAAATCCCATCCCGCATTCAACCCAGGAGTCCACTGCCATGCGCGTTCCCGCTCTGAAAATCCGTCCGCTTGCCCTCGGCCTCGCCCTCGCTGCCGCCGCCTTCGCCGTGCAGGCGCAGGAAAAAGTGGTGTTCGCCACCAACTGGAAAGCGCAGGCCGGCCACGGCGGCTTCTACCAGGCGCTGGTGGACGGCACCTACAAGAAGTACGGCCTCGACGTCGAGATCCAGCAGGGTGGCCCGATGGTCAACAACCGGCCGATGCTGCCGGCCGGCAAGGTCGACTTCCTCATGACCGGCAACCTGCTGCAGTCCTTCGACAACGTGAAGAACGGCGTGCCCACCGTGGTCGTCGCGGCCTTCTTCCAGAAAGACCCGCAGGCCATGTTCGCCCACCCGGGCCAGGGCTTCGACACCTTCAAGGACATGACCAAGGCGCCCGTGGCCTTCATCGGCAAGGACGGCCAGTTCAGCTTCTGGCAGTGGATGAAGTCGGAGTACGGCTTCAAGGACTCGCAGCTCAAGCCCTACACCTTCAACGTCGGCCCGTTCCTGGCGGACAAGAAGTCCATCCAGCAGGGCTATGCCATTTCGGAACCCCTGTCGATCAAGGCGCAGGCCGGCTTCGACCCCGTGGTGCAGCTGCTGGCCGACAACGGCTTCTCGACCTACGCGACCACCATCGAAACCCGCGCCGACCTCATCAAGAACAAGCCCGAGACGGTGCGCAAGTTCGTCGAGGCCTCGATCATCGGCTGGAACAACTACCTCTACGGCGACAACAAGGCCGCCAACGAGCTCATCGCCAAGACCAACCCCGACTCGCCCATCGCCGCGCTGCAGGGCTCCATCGAGCTGATGAAGAAGATGGGCATCGTCGACAGCGGCGAGTCGCTCACCAAGGGCATCGGCGCCATGGACGAAGCCCGCGTGAAGGACTTCTACGACAAGATGGTCAAGGCCGGTCTGTACAAGCCCGGCGAGGTCGACCTGTCGAAGGTCGTGACCACGCAGTTCGTGAACAAGGGCGTCGGCGTCGACGTCCGCAAGAAGCTCACCGGCAAGTAAGCACGCCGGTTTTTTCCCGTGGGTCGCGCGGGGCTTGCGCCGGGGTCAGATGCCGGCGCCTGGGTTGCCATAAGGCACTGCGCGGCCTTTTGTCCTTGGGCTCTGACCCCGTCTCGCCGAACAGGCGAACCGGCCCTCAAATGAAAACGCTCGTCGTCCACTGCCATCCGAACCCTGACAGCTTCAATCACGCGCTCTACCGCACCGCCCTCGAGGCGCTCGAGCCCCGGCACTCCGTCAAGGCCATCGACCTGTACGCCGAGGGCTTCGACCCGACGCTGACACGCGAGGAGCGCATGGCCTACCTGGACAACCCCGAACTGATCCGCGAACGCGTGAAACCCCACGTCGATGCGCTGCTGTGGGCCGAGCACCTGGTGTTCGTCTATCCCACCTGGTTCCACGGGCCGCCGTCGATGCTCAAGGGCTGGCTGGAGCGGGTGTGGCTGCCGGGCGTGGCCTTCCTGCCGGCCGAGCGCAAGGGGCAGCTCGCGAAGTCGGGCATGCGGCACATCCAGCGGCTGACGGTGGTGACCACGGGCGGCTCGCCGCGCTGGTTCGTCATGGCGATCGGCGATCCGGGCCGGCGGCTGTTCACGCGCGCGCTGCGGGCGCTGTTCGCGTGGCGCTGCAAGGTGACGTGGCTGCAGTTGCACGACATGAACGCCGCGACCGCGCACGACCGCAGCCATTTCATTGCGCGCGTGTCGCGCAAGCTGCAGAGCATCTGAGCCATTTCAAACAGAAAGAATAGGGAGCTCGCACCATGAGCCTCGAACGCACGCTCACCGTCCGCGTCGAACGCATCTCGCGGCAGACGCCGGAAATCCTGGCCTTCGAACTGGCCCATCCGTGGGGCCGGCCGCTGCCGGCCTACGAAGCCGGCGCGCACATCGACGTGCACATGCCCGGCGGCTTCTCGCGCCAGTACTCGCTGGCGCGGGCGCCTTCGGGCAATGCGGCGCCGTACGTGATCGGCGTGAAGCGCGAGCTCGGCAGCCGCGGCGGCTCGGCCTCGATGCACGAGCGCGTGCGCGAAGGCGACCTGCTGCCGATCAGCGCCCCGCGCAACACCTTCCCGCTGCGCGAGGAAGCCGCGCATCACCTGCTGCTGGCCGGCGGCATCGGCATGACGCCGCTGCTGGCGATGGCGCAGGCGCTGGCCGCGCGCGGCGCCTCCTTCACGCTGTGCGTGTTCGCGCGCAGCGAGGAGCACCTGGCCTTTGCCGATGCGCTGCACGCACCCGCGCTGGCGCCGCATCTGCGGCTGCACCTCGACCAGGGCGACGCCTCGCAGCGCATCGACCTGCGCGCGCTGCTGGCCGAGCGTGCGCCGGGCACGCATCTCTACGTGTGCGGGCCGGGCGGCTTCATGCAGGCGGTGCGCGACGCGGCCGCAAAGACGGATTGGCCCGAAGACGCCCTGCATGCCGAGTACTTCGCCGCCCCCACCGACGCCAACACCGCCACCGGCCTGCCGTTCACGCTCAAGCTCGCGCGGCGCGGCATCAGCGTGCCGGTGGCGGCCGACCAGACCGCCGTCGATGCGCTGCACGAAGTCGGCATCGACATCCCGGTGTCGTGCCAGCAGGGCCTGTGCGGAACCTGCGTGGTCGAGGGCGACGGCGAAGGCGCCGAGCACCGCGACTTCTGCCTGACCGGCAGCGAGCGCCGCCACAAGGTGGCGCTGTGCTGCTCCCGCGCCAAGGGCACGGAGCTGGTGCTTCAGCTGTGAACGCGCGCGCTTCCACCAACGCCACCACCAAGCCCCCCGCCGCTGCCGACGAGGGCGACGGCGAGGCCCCCGCCACGCGCGGACGCTCGCGCAAGTACACGCAGGTGCTCGGCCTCATCAACCAGGCCGCCATCGAGGTGTTCGCGAGCGAGGGGCTGGCCGGCGCGTCGACCCAGGCCATCGCCGACAAGGCGGGCCTGTCGAAGGCGCAGCTGCACTACTACATCGAGAGCAAGGAAGCGCTGTACCGGCAGGTGCTGCAGGACATCCTGACCGACTGGATCGTGGTGTTCGGCTTCAGCGACGAAGCCTTCGGCCCGCGCAAGGTGCTGGGCGACCTGATCCACCGCAAGATGGTGTTCTCGTTCGACCATCCGCTGCGCTCGCGCATCTTCACGGCCGAGATGATGCGCGGCGCGCCGGTCATCAACGACATGATGACCACGAGCAAGGCCCGCACCGACCAGGCCGCCGCCGTGATCCGGAACTGGATGAACCAGGGCCTGATGGACAAGGCCGACCCGATGCTGGTGCTGTTCCACATCTGGGCCGTGACGCAGTTCTATGCCGACCATGCCACGCAGGCCGCCTACTTCCGCGATACGGCCCAGCAGGGCGACGAGAAAGACCGGCGCTACCTGATCGAGCAGGTGACCGATTTCCTGCTCAAGGGCGCAGGAGTCAGGTAGCCGCGCGCTGCGGCAGGTACATCGTCGCTTCGACTTCCACCAGCACCTCGTCCCCCGGCAGGAAGCGCGACACCTCGACCACCGTGCTCACCGGCGGCTCGCCCGGATAGAACAGGCCGCGCACGCGGTTGTAGAAGGCGTAGTGCGGCAGGTGGCGGAAGTACTGCACCAGCTTGACCACGTCTTCCATGGTGCCGCCGTGCTCGGCGGCGATCTGGCGGATGCGCTCCAGCACGAACCAGCTCTGCGCCACGATGGGCGCTTCGAAAACGTCCACCGACATCTGGCCGGTGGCGTAGCCCACGCCCTGCAGCGCGGTGCGCGCTTCTTCGGGAATGGCGTCGTAGCCGGCGACGGCGCGGCGCGTGGCCGGGTCGACCGCGACCACGCCGCTCATGAAAACGAAATCGCCGACGCGCCTGGCGGCGGCATAGTTGGCCATTGGCTTGCCCATGCTCATTGGGTTTTCTCCAGATTTTTCTCGATGATCCGGCCGGCGCGGATGACGGTGCGTTGCCGTCCGCGCGGGCCGATGAGTTCGTGTTCAGCGGTGGCCGACAGCACCAGCAGGTCCGCCGGGCAGCCCGGTGCGATGCGCCCGTCCCACGCGAGCCCCAGCGCCTTCGCGGGGTTCACGGTGACGGTGTCGAGCCAGTCGGCCGCAGGTGCCAGGTGCGCCACCTGCACGCCGAGGCCGAAGGTCTCCAGCAGGTCGTAGCTGCCGTAGGGATAGAAGGCGTCCTGCACGTTGTCGGTCGCCAGGCTCGCACGCAAGCCCCGTGCCGCCGCCTCGCGGATGCGCGTGATGCCGCGCTGCACCGGCGTGCGGTCCCATGCGCCCTGCAGGTAGAGGTTGGTGGTGGGCAGCGCGATGAGGTGCAGCCCGGCGCCCGCGCACAGCGCGAGGGTTTCGCCGGCGACAGCATCGTCCTGCACCGACAGCGAGCAGGCATGGCCGCAGGCCACGCCGCCTTTGAAGTCGCGCGCGCGCACCAGTTGCGCGATGCTGCGCAGGCCGCCGGCTTCGGCGTCGAGCCCTTCGTCCACGTGGAAGTCGAGCGCCAGCCCGTGCTGCTGCGCCAGGTCGAACACGCGCCCCAGCTTGTGCACGATGCCGTCGTTGCGGTAGACGAAGGCGCCCAGCACGCCGCCCGCGCGCTTCACCTCGCGCGCGATGCGCTCGCCGGCCGCGAGGTCGGCGAACAGGTCGAGCGGCGTGAGCGAAACGAACTGCAGCTCGACGCGGCCGCGCCATTCCTCGCGCAAGGCTTCGAACACGGGCAGCGCGGCCGGCGGCTCGGCCTGCACCCAGTCGAGGTGCGTGCGCAGCGCGCGGGTGCCGCACTGCCATGCGTCGTGCAGCGCGCGCTCCATGCGCAGGCGCAGCGACTCGCCGGTCCAGCTGTCGCGGTGCCGGTTCATGCGGTCGATGGCCGCGAACAGGTTGCCCTGCGCGGCGCCCACGTCCTGCACGGTGTAGTTCTTGTCGATATGCGCATGGGCCTCGACCAGCGCGCTCAGCAGCGTGCCGCGCGCGTGCTTCTGATCGGCGCTCGGCGTGATCGATTCGACCTTGCCGGCGGCCAGCACGATGTCGAACAGCTCCGCGTCGCCGGCACCGAAGCCCCGCAGCGGCGCCGGAATGCGCAAGGCCTCGAGCTTCATGCGCGCTGCCGCCAGGCACGCAGCCAGCCCAGGCCGGCCGACGTACCGCCGGGCTCGGCGCCGCGGGCGGGCCGGTACTCGCAGCCGACCCAGCCCTGCCAGCCGCACTGCGCCGACACCTCGTCGATCACGTCGAACAGGTAGGGGTAGTTCTGCTCGCCGATGTCGGGCTCGTGCCGTTCGGGCACGCCCGCGATCTGCAGGTGGCCGACGCGGCCGGTGGGCAGGTATTTGCGGATCTTCATCGCCACGTCGCCTTCGACGATCTGGCAGTGGTACAGGTCCATCTGCACCTTGAGGTTGGGCGCGCCGACGGCTTCGACGATCTCGTGCGCATGGTCTTGCCGGTTGAGGAAGAAGCGCGGAATGTCGCGCGTGTTGATCGGCTCGATCAGCACGTCGCGCCCGGCCTTGGCGGCTTCGGCGGCGGCCCAGCGCAGGTTGTCGAGGTACACGGCCTGCACGGCATCACGTTCCAGGCCTTCGGGCACGAGGCCGGCCATGACGTGGATGCGCGGGCAGTCGAGCGCCACGGCGTAGTCGACGGCCCGGGCGATGCCTTCGCGGAACTCTGCGTCGCGCCCCGGCAGGCAGGCGAGGCCGCGGTCGCCGCCGTCCCAGTCGCCGGGCGGGCCGTTGAAGAGCACCTGCTTCAGGCCGTTGGCCTGCAGGCGGGCCACGATCTCTTTCTGCGGGAAGGCATAGGGGAAGAGGTATTCGACGCCCTGGAAGCCGTCTTTCGCGGCGGCGTCGAAGCGGTCGAGGAAGTCGAGCTCCGGGTAGAGCATCGAGAGGTTGGCGGCGAATTGGGGCATGGGGTGTTTTTACTACCAGCGCGCGCCGAAGGTGCGGCGCAGTTCATCGATCTGTGCGGCATCCAGCGGCTCTGGGCTGGCAGCCTGGGTGAGCATCCGGAGCCGGGCGGTTTCCTCGAGTTCCTCGAGCACGGACATGGCGGCGGCGGGGGTGTCGTGCCAGACGTTTGGGCCCAGGCGCGAGAGCATCACGGCGCGGATCGGGGTGCCGGCGGCGCCCATGCGTTCGATGGCCTGAGCGACTTGTTCGGCCGCCTCGGCTGCACCGGGACGGTGGTACGGAATGACCGGCACGTGGCCGACTTTCATCACGAAGTAGGGCGTGAGCGCGGGGAGCAGTTCGTCGCCTGTCGGGTTCAACGTGAGCGCTACGCAGTGGGTGCTGTGGGTATGGATGACGCAGGCGGTGTGTGCGTCGAACTTGCGCGCGGCGGCGTAGATGCGGGTGTGCAGCGCGATGGTCTTGCTGGCGCGGTCACCGCTTGTCTGCCGGCCCTGCGCGTCGAGCCTTGCAAGGCGTGCGGGGTCGAGGAAGCCGAGGCAGGCGTCGGTCGGCGTGATGAGGAAGCCGTCGTCCAGCCGCACGCTGATGTTGCCTGCGGTTGCGTGCACGTAGCCTCTGTCGAACAGGCTGCGGCCTGTGCGGCAGATTTCTTCTCTGGCTTGGGTTTCGGTCATTTCTTTTAACGCTGTTGTTCGGGGGGCTGCACAGGCCACCGGGTACTCCCCTCCGCGAATGTCCCCCGGGCTTCGCCCTCCTCCTTTATTTCGCTGCGGGGAGCACCCGGCGCCCTGTGCAGTGGACACGCTGCTGGTGCTCGGCCGATCGACCAGCGCTCTGTCCAACGCTCACGGCGATGGGGTGCCTTGCGCAGCGAAATAAAGGAGGAGCCCGAAGGGCGGGGGACATTCGCGGAGCAAGGTACCCCGTCGGCGTGAGCGAACCCCCGAAAAGAGCCCGTCATTCGAGCACCGCAAACGCCTTGGTAAAAAAATCATCGCTGCCAAAGTTGCCCGACTTCAACGCAATGTGCAAGCCGCCTTCAGGCGCAGCGTCGGAACGCGCATGGCACCACGGCACGCCAGGGTCGATCTGCGGGCCGATCTGCATCTGCGCGATGCCCAGCGCCTGCACGCATGCGCCGGAGGTTTCGCCACCGGCCACCACCAACTGGCGCACGCCGCGCTCGACCAGGCCACGCGCGATGGCGGCGATGGTGCGCTCGACCATCGCGCCGGCCTCCTCCACGCCGAGCCTGCCCTGCACCGATTTCACGGCACCGGCATCGGCTGTGGAATAGACGAGCACCGGGCCCTTGTCGATCAACGGCGCGGCCCATGCCAGCGCTTCTGCCGCGACGTCGACGCCCTGCGCAATGCGCAGCGGGTCCACGGCCATGGCCGCGCCGCCGCGCTGCAAGAAGTCTTGCACCTGCCGGTTGGTGGCGAGCGAGCAGCTGCCCGAGACAACCGCCGTCCTGCCGCCGGCCTTCGGCAATGCGCTGGCCTGCGAGGAAGGCGCGAGGCCGAAGTTGGCCGGCAGGCCGATGGCGACGCCGGAGCCTGCGGTGACGAGCGGCATCTTCGCGAGCGCGGGGCCCATGCGCAGCAGGTCGTCGTTCGACACCGCATCGACGATGGCGATCGAGATTCCTTCGGCCTTCAGCTGCGCGATGCGTTCGCCGATGGCCGCCGCGCCGCGCGCCACCACGGCGTAGTCGATCAGCCCCACCCTGCGCGTGCACTGCGCCTGCAGCACGCGCACCAGGTTCGGGTCGGTCATCGGCGTGAGCGGATGGTTCTGCATGCCGCTTTCGTTCAGCAGCACGTCGCCCGCGAACAGGTAGCCCTTGAAAACGGTGCGCTTGTTGTCGGGGAAGGCGGGGGTGGCGATGGTGAAGTCGCAGTTCAGCGCGTCCATCAACGCTTCCGTGACGGGGCCGATGTTGCCCTGCGGCGTGCTGTCGAAGGTGGAGCAGTACTTGAAGTAGATCTGCTGCGCGCCCTGTGCCTGCAACCAGCGCAGCGCATCCAGCGATTGCGCGATGGCTTCGGCCGGCGCGACGGTGCGCGACTTGAGCGCGACCACCACGGCATCGACATCCGCGTCGAGCGGCGGTCGTTCGGCCCCCGCGCTCGGCGCTTCGGGCACGCCGATGGCCTGCACCACGCGCATGCCGGCGCGCACGAGGTTGTTGGCGAGGTCGGTGGCGCCGGTGAAATCGTCGGCGATGCAGCCGAGCACGAACTTGGCCATGGCTCAGTCCTTCAGCGGCAGCTTCACGGCCTGCGCGTTCTCTCGCACGTAGTCGCGCAGGATGGCGTCGAAGCTGGCGTCGGCCTGCAGGCCCAGCGCCTCGGCGCGCGCGGCATTGATGCGGCTGGGCCAGCTGGTGACGATCTTCGCGACGGCGGCGTCGGGCGCCCAGTCGATCAGGCCGGTGGCTTCCTTGCCCGCGATGCGTTCGAGCGCCTGCGCCATGTCGCGCACGGTGGTGGTGAGCGCGGGCAGGTTGACGGCCGTGCGCGCGCCCCACTCTGCGGCGCTGGCCGTGGCCGCGCGGACGATGCCGGCGACGGTGTTGCCGGGCGAAGCCAGCGCGACCGGCGTGTCGGGCGGCACGGGGCAGCGCGCGCGCTCGCCGGCCAGCGGCTCGCGCAGCATGCCGCTGAGGAAGCTGGAGGCCGCGCCGTTGGGCTTGCCCGGGCGCACCGACACCGTCATGAGCCGCACGTTGCGGCCCTGCACGAAGCCCTTGCGCGTGAAGTCGGCCACCAGCTGCTCGCCGATGAACTTCTGGATGCCGTAGCTGTTCTGCGGCGTCGGCAGCGTGGTGTCTTCGATCACCGCCGGCAGGCGCTGCTCGGGCGAATCGCCGAACACCGCGACCGAGCTGGAGAACACGAACACCGGCGCATGGCCGGCGCGGCGCGCGGCTTCGAGCAGGCCGCGCGTGGCGTCGAGGTTGCTGCGCATGCCGAGGTCGAAGTCGGCTTCGCACTCGCCGCTGACTGCCGCGGCGAGGTGGAACACGAGCTGCGTCTCGGCCATGGGCAGCGCGCCGCTCGCGAGCTGTTCGAGCAGGTCGCCCTGCACGAACTGCACGCGCGCATCGCCGGCCAGGTCGGCGGGCGGCGGCACGCGGTCGGCCAGGGTGATGCGCGACACGGGCTGCGCGGCGGCGCCGGCCAGCGCGAGATGGCCGCCGGCGAGCAGCGTGCGGGCGAGGCGGGCGCCGAGAAAGCCGCAGCCGCCGGTGATGAGGATGTTCATGTGTGTGACTCTCTCTGTGCTTTCTTTTCAGGCTTCTTTTTTCGGGGCCGGCACCTCGATGCCGGGGAAGATCTTGATGACCGCGCTGTCGTCCTCGCGCGCGTAGCCCGCGGTCGAGGCCTGCATGAACATCTGGTGCGCGGTGGACGACAGCGGCAGCGGAAACTTGCTGGCCCGCGCCACGTCGAGCACCAGCCCCAGGTCCTTCACGAAGATGTCGACGGCCGACAGCGGCGTGTAGTCGCCTGCCAGCACATGGGCCATGCGGTTCTCGAACATCCAGCTGTTGCCGGCGCTGTGCGTGATGACCTCGTAGAGCGCGGCCGGGTCCACGCCTTCGCGCAGGCCCAGCGCCATCGCCTCGGCCGCGGCGGCGATGTGCACGCCCGCCAGCAGCTGGTTGATGACCTTCACCTTGCTGCCCGCGCCCGCGCGGTCGCCGAGGCGGTAGACCTTGGCGGCCATCGCGTCGAGCACCGCGCCGGCTTTCTCGTAGGCGGCCGGCGTGCCGGCGGTCATCATCGTCATCTGGCCGCTGGCGGCCTTGGCGGCGCCGCCGGAGATGGGCGCGTCGAGGTACAGGATGCCCAGCGTCGCGAGGCGCGCCTCGAGCGCGACAGACCAGTTGGGATCGACGGTGGAGCACATCACGAACAGGCTGCCGGGCTTCATCGATGCGGCGCAGCCGGGCGCGGTGCCGTCGCCGAACAGCACCGATTCGGTCTGCGCGGCATTGACGACAACGGACACCACGATGTCGCACTGCGCGCCCAGCGCTTCGAGCGTGGCGCAGGCCGTGCCGCCATCGCGGGCGAAGGCCTCGGCGGCTTCGCGGCGCACGTCGAACACATGCGGCGCATGGCCGGCGCGGCGCAGCGACTGCGCCATGCCGGCGCCCATGGCACCAAGGCCCACGAGGCCGACGACGGGGACAGGTGAAGAGGTCATGGACGCGCTTTCCTTGGACGGTGTACAGCGTAGGCCACGATGGCCTGCGGCTCGATTTGTAAGGTCATCATACAAATTCCCATTGCTCGAGCCGATCCGATCTAACCCGCACCGGGGCGTGCGCGGCTCAGTTGCGCGCGGGCCAGCCTTCGACCAACGGCCGCGCGAGTTGCGCGCCCTCCTGCTGCCAGAACGCCGGGTCGGCCTGCTCGATGCGGCGGATCGCGTTGTCCATGTGCGACTTGGCGGCTTCGCGCGCGCGCACCGGGTCGCCGGCGTCGATGGCGTCGACGATCAGCGCATGCTCCTGCGCCACCTGGGCGGCGAAGTCGGCACGGCGTGCCTCGTTGGCGCGCGTGACGCGGGTGGCGCCATGCAGGAACTGCCGCAGGTACTGCAGCGTGCCAAGAAGGAAGGGGTTGCGCGCGGCCTCGGCGATGGCGGTGTGGAAGCGCACGTCTTCTTCGGCCCCGTTGCCGCCGTCCGCCACCGCCGCCTTGAGCGCCTTGATGGCTTCGCGGATGCGGCGCAGGTCGGCCTTGGTGCGCCGCTCGGCGGCCAGCGCGGCCACCTCGGCTTCGAGCGCGCGGCGCAGCTCGACCATCTGGACCACCGCCTCGCGCGAGGCGACATGCGGCATCTCGAAGCGCAGCGGCTCGATGCCGGCGGCGCGCACATACACGCCGCTGCCCTGGCGCGAATCGACCAGGCCCAGCGACTTGAGCCGCGACACCGCTTCGCGCACCACGGTGCGGCTCACGCCGAACTGCGCGGCCAATGCGGTCTCGGTGGGCAGCCGGTCGCCTTCGGACAGGCGGCCGCTGCGCACCTCGGCGGCCAACGCATCGGCCACCTGGTCGGCCAGGCGGACGGTGGGGGCGACGGACTGGAAGCGGGCGGTCATGGGCGTGGTGCGGCGATGGGCTGCGACTCTAACGCAGCCCCCGCGCGGCCCGTTTCCTCCCGTTGCGCCGTGCCCGGCCTGCTCAGGCCAGCGCGTGGCGCGCGGCGCTCGCGATGCTGGCCGCATCCACCCCGAAGAAGCCGCGCAGCGCAGCGCGCGTGTCGCTGCGACCGAAGCCGTCGGTGCCCAGCGTGATGTAGCGGCGGCCTTCGGGCAGGAAGGCGCGCACGCTCTCGGGCACGGCGCGCACGTAGTCGGTGGCGGCAACGATGGGCGACTTGCCGCCCTTGCCGAGCTGCCGCGCGACGAACGCAGCGCCGGCATCTTTCTCGCCAGCCAGCGCGCGCTGCTCGCAGGCCAGCCCGTCGCGCGCGAGTTCGCTCCAGCTCGTGACGCTGAACACCTCGGCCTCGATGCCTTCGTCGGCCAGCAGCTGCGCCGCCTTGACGACTTCGGTGAGGATCGCGCCCGAGCCCATCAGCGTGACCTTCTTCTTCGCCTTGCCCGATGCCGGCGCGTACGTGCCGAAGCGGTAGCAGCCGCGCAGGATGTCGCCTTCCGCGCCCTCGGGCACGTCGGGCTGCGCGTAGTTCTCGTTCATGAGCGTGACGTAATAGAACACGTCCTGCTGCTCGACCATCATCTCGCGGATGCCCGCGTCGACGATCACCGCCATCTCGCCCGCATACGCCGGGTCGTAGGCCTTGCAGTTGGGAATGGTCGCGGCCACCAGGTGGCTGCTGCCGTCCTGGTGCTGCAGGCCTTCGCCGCCGAGGGTGGTGCGCCCCGACGTGGCGCCCAGCAGGAAGCCGCGCGCACGCTGGTCGGCCGCGGCCCAGATGGCATCGCCCACGCGCTGGAAGCCGAACATCGAGTAGTAGATGTAGAACGGCAGCATCGCCAGGCCGTGCACGCTGTAGCTGGTGGCAGCCGCCGTCCAGCTCGCGATGGCGCCGGCCTCGCTGATGCCTTCCTCGAGGATCTGCCCGTCGGTGGCCTCGCGGTAGCTCAGCACCGAGCCGATGTCTTCCGGCGCATAGCGCTGGCCCACGCTCGAATAGATGCCCACCTGCTTGAACAGGTTGGCCATGCCGAAGGTGCGCGCCTCGTCGGCCACGATGGGCACGATGCGCGGGCCCAGGGCCGGGTCTTTCAGCAGGTTGCCCAGCATGCGCACGAAGGCCATGGTGGTGCTCATTTCCTTGCCGGCGGCCGCGGTCGCGAACTGCGCGTAGCTCGCGATGTCGGGCTTGGGCACCACGTCGCAGGCGGTCTCGCGCCGGGGCATCGCGCCGCCGAGCGCTTCGCGGTGCTGGCGCAGGTAGCGCATCTCGGCGCTGTCTTCCGGCGGGCGGTAGAAGTCCATCGCCGTGGCCTGCGCGTCGGTCAGCGGCAGGTTGAAGCGGTCGCGGAATTCGATCAGGTCCACGTCGCCCATCTTCTTGTGCGAATGCGTGGTCATCTTGCCCTGCGCGGCACTGCCCATGCCGTAGCCCTTCTTGGTGTGGGCGAGGATCACGGTGGGCTGGCCCTTGTGCCGGGCCGCCGCCGCGTAGGCCGCATGGATCTTCACCAGGTCGTGGCCGCCGCGCTTCAGGCGGTCGATCTGCTCGTCGGTCATGCCCTCGGCCAGGCGCGCGAGCTCGGGGTTCTGGCCGAAGAAGTTGTCGCGGTTGAAGCGGCCGTCCTTGGCCGCGAAGGTCTGCATCTGGCCGTCGACGGTGTTGGCGAACACGCGGGCCAGTGCGCCACTCACGTCCTGCGCGAAGAGGCCGTCCCAGTCGCTGCCCCACACCAGCTTGACGACGTTCCAGCCCGCGCCGGCAAAGAGCTTCTCGAGCTCGTCGATGATGCGGCCGTTGCCGCGCACCGGGCCGTCGAGGCGCTGCAGGTTGCAGTTGACGACCCACACGAGGTTGTCGAGCTTCTCGCGCGCGGCGAGCGTCAGCGCGCTCATCGATTCGGGCTCGTCCATCTCGCCGTCGCCGAACACGCCCCACACCTTGCGGCCTTCGCAGTCGAGCAGGTTGCGGTGCGTGAGGTATCGCATGAAGCGCGCGTGGTAGATCGAGCTGATGGGGCCGATGCCCATCGAGCCGGTGGGGAACTGCCAGAAGTCCGGCATCAGGTACGGATGCGGATAGCTGCACAGGCCGCGCGCGCCGCTGCCGTCGGTGAAGGCGGGCGCGGTGAGTTCCTGGCGGTAGTGCTTCAGGTCTTCCTCGCTCAGGCGGCCTTCGAGGTAGGCACGGGCATAGACGCCCGGCGCGCTGTGCGGCTGGAAGAACACCAGGTCGCCGCGATGGGCGTCGCTGCGCGCATGGAAGAAATGGTTGAAGCCGGTTTCGAACAGGTCGGCCGCGCTGGCATAGCTGGCGATGTGGCCGCCGAGTTCGCCATACGCCTGGTTGGCCTTGGCCACCATCGCGAGTGCGTTCCAGCGCATCAGCGAGGCGAGCTTTTCCTCGATGGCCAGGTCGCCCGGAAACGGCGGCTGGTCCTGCGCGGCGATGGTGTTGACGTACGGCGTGGCCAGTTCGGGCTGCCAGCCGATGCGCTGCTGGCGCGCCAGCCGTGCCAGCTCGGTGAGCATCTGCTTGGCGCGCTGCGGACCCTGCGACTGCGCCAGCGCCAGGAAGGCGTCGCGCCATTCGGCGGTCTCGGCGGGATCGGGGTCGTGCGACAGCGGCGTATCGAGCAGCAGCGCGCGCATCTGGTCGGCGGAAATCGGGGCGTTCATGGCGGCACTTTAGGCCGGCATGCGAAGAATTAGCTACCGGCGCGTGCAAGTCCATGCGCACCTCGCGGCATAAAATTCCGCGAAATTACGGAGACGCGGCATTTCATGCAACTGGACACCATCGACCTGCGCATTCTTGATGAACTGCAACGCGACGGCGCGCTGTCGAACGTGGAACTGGCGCGCCGCGTGCACCTGTCGCCGTCGCCCTGCCTGGCCCGCGTGAAGGCGCTCGAAACCCACGGAGTGATCGACCGCTACGTGGCGCTGGCGAACCCCAAGGCGCTGGGCCTCGGGCTCAACGTGTTCATCTCGATCAGCCTCGCGACGCAGAACCGGCAATCGCTCGCCGACCTGGAACAGCGCATCGCCGAACACGACGAGGTGATGGAGTGCTACCTGATGACAGGCGACAGCGACTACCTGATCCGCATCGCCGTGGCCGACATGGCGGCGCTGGAGAAATTCATCATGGAACAGCTCACGCCGATTCCAGGAATCGAGAAGATCCGCTCGAGCTTTGCGCTCAAGCAGGTGAGATACAAGACGGCGCTGCCGCTGCCGAAGGACTAGGTACTCCCCCAGGCTTCGCGCACTTCGTGTCGCTGCGCCTACCCCCTCGCCGGGGGCAACGCCAGTGGCCCGGCTAAGCCGGTTCCACGGTGTTCCCGGAAAGGGGGGAGGTCTTCGTTCAGAGGCCGATCAGGCCGCCGTCGTTCTTAGTGATGACGATGGTGGCCGAGCGCGGGCGGGCGTTGCCGCCTTCGGGCCAGTGGCTGGAGAACTTGGCCGGGGTCGTGATGTCGGCCACCTTGGTGTCTTCGCCCGGGTGCTGGATGTTCACGAACAGCGCGCGGCCGTCGCCCGATTCGGCGATGCCGGTGATCTCGCACTCCTTCGGCCCGACGAGGAAGCGGCGCAGGCCGTCGGTGCCCGGTGCCTTGCCGACGAAAGTCGCCTGCTGCGCGGCGGTGGCGCCGTCGAAGTTGGTGATGGTCCTGGCCGCACCGTCGCCGACCTTGCCAGGCAGCGCCCCGAGCAGCATGCAGTTGGTCACGTCGGTGTACTTGCCGTCGTCGGTCTCGATCCACAGCAGGCCGGGCGCGGCCTGGCTGAACCACATGCCGTCGGGGCTGGAGAAGTCGTTGTCGGCGCCGAGGGCGGACACGTTCACGTCGGCCGATGCGGTCGAGCGCGCGCCGAACAGGTACACGTCCCACTTGAAGCTGACGGCCGCCGGGTCACCGCCGGTGTCGGCGAAGCGGATGATGTGGCCGTTCGGGTTGCCACGCTGCGAGCTGGTGCCCTTGGGGTCGTTGTAGAAACGCGGGTTGGCGGCATCGGTGGTGCCGATCGCGCGAGCCGAGTTGTTGGTCAGGGTGAGGTACACCTCGCCGTTCTTCGGGTTCACTGCCGTCCATTCCGGGCGGTCCATTTTCGTGGCGCCGGCTGCGTCGGCCGCATGGCGCGCGTTGATCACCACGTCGGCCGCGTCGGCGAACGCGTAGCTGGCGTAGCTCGCGGTGATGTTGTTGACGCCCAGCTTCAGTTCGAGCCAGTCGCCCGTGCCGTCGGCCTTGAACTTGGCGACGTAGAGCTTGCCGTCGTCCATGTACTTGTCGCCGGCTGCAATGCCGCCGCCGATGTCGGCCGCGTCCCAGTTCCTGGTCGACACGAACTTGTAGAGGTACTCGTTCTGCGAGTCGTCGCCCATGTACCAGACGAGCGGCTTGCCGACCACGACCGGGCCCAGGCAGGCGCCTTCGTGGCCGAAGCGGCCGAGCGCGGTGCGCTTCTTCGGCGTGCTGGTGGGATTGAAGGGGTCGATCTCGACCACCCAGCCGTAGGTGTTGGCGCCGTTGCGGTAGTCGTCGGTGGCGGTGCCGCCCACGACGGTGACTTCGGTGTTCCAGCGGCCATAGCGGTTGTCGGCCGTGTCGGGCGTGACGGTGGCCCAGAGTTCACGGCCGGTGCCGGCGACGCCGTAGCGGCTGAAGGAGGCGAGTTCCTTGGCGGTGCGGTTGGCGTTGTCGTTGGCGGTGACGCGGCGGAAGTAGCCGGCCCAGTTCTCTTCGCAGGTCAGGTACGTGCCCCAAGGCGTGGTGCCGTTGGCGCAGTTGTTGACCGTGCCGCGGGTCTTGCTGCCGTCGGTCGAGTACTTGGTCTTCAGGTAGTCGGTCTTGGCGGCCGGGCCCGAGAAGGTCATTTCGGTCAGCGTGTGGACGCGGCGGTTGAAGCTCGAGTCCTGCTTGTAGCTCCAGGTGCTGCCGCTCTTGTTGACCTCGATCACGCTCACGCCGTGCAGGTAGAACTCGCGCAGCACTTCATCGGCAACGGTGCGCACGCCGCTGACGGCGGTCTGGCCCGTGGGGTGCAGGAACACGGGCGTGATGGCTTCGTGGTTCATCACGAGCAGGCCGCGCGTGGCGCTGGTGGCGTCCCACTTGTTCGACGCGTTCATGCCGAAGAAGGTCATGCCGTCGTGGTGGTCGCCGGCGCGGCGGTCGTAGGTGGTCGCGTCGTCGGTGCCGTCGTTCTTGTAGGCGGCGACACCTGCAGCGGTCGGATCGCCCAGGCGGTACAGCACGCTGGCGGTGTAGCCGGCGGGCACGGTGACCACGTCGGCGAGGCTCTTGGCCACGGCATTGAAGCCAAGCTTCATCGGGCCGGCGGGAGCCGGTGCTGGTGCCGGCGCGGGGGCTGGGGCGGGTGCCGGCGGCAGGATCGGGAAGGGTGCGGCGCCTGCGCCGCCACCACCGCCGCCGCAGGCTTGCAGCAGGGCCGTGCCGGCGGTGCCGGCGCCGAGGCCGAACAGGCGCCGGCGGCTCAGGCGCGCGGCGATCAGGTCGGTGAACGAGGGGTTCGACGTGGGGTTGGTGCCGATGTCGTCGAGATCGACCGAGGGATCGTCGGTGCGGGTGTTTGCGGTCATGCGCAATGTCTTTCTTCGTGGGGTGGAAAGGAAACCAGCCCGCGAAGTTAGGCACTTCGTATGACGCTTCTGTGAATTGCTCAGCTTCCCGTCAGGTTGAATCGATCTCCCTGGCGGCCCGCCGCGCTGGCAAAAATCAGGGCGCCGGCAACTGCCTCGGCCACAGCGCCCACAGCCGCAGCGGCTGGTTCATGCTTGCCGCAAGCCGCCCGGCGTCGGCGCCGGTGCCGGCGAAGTAGTCGGCCCGCACGGCGCCCAGGATCGCGCTGCCGGTGTCCTGCGCCACCACCAGCTTCTGCAATTGCGCAGCCGGTCCGTTGGATGCCAGCCACACCGGTGTGCCGTAGGGGATGCTCTCGCGGTCGACCGCGATGGAACGCCCCGCCGTCAGCGGCACGCCCTGCGCGCCGCGCGGGCCGAAGGCGGCATCGACCTCGCTCATGGTTTCTTCGCGGAAGAACACGTAGCGCGGGTTGCTCCACAGCAGTTGCGTCACGCGCTGGGGGTTCTGCGCGGCCCATGCCTTGGTGTCGTCGGGCCACTTGCCAACCTTGGTCACGCCCTGGCTCATGAGCCATTGCTGCACGCTGCGGTAGGGCTGCTCGTTGGTGGCCGAGAAGGCCATGCGCACGGTGTGCTGCCAGCCGTTGGCCTCGGTGATGCGCAACCGGCCGGAGCCCTGGATGTGCAGCATCAGCGCGTCGATGGGGTCGGCCATCCAGGCGATCTCGCGGCCGCGCAGCGCGGCCTGGGCTTCGGGCAGGGTCTCGATTTCCTGGCGCGTGTACCAGGGGCGGCGCGGTGCCAGGCCATCGGGGGCCTGGTAGATCGGCACGTTGAAGGTGGCGGTGGGCACGCGCGAGGCTTCGTACACCGGCTCGTAGTAGCTGGTGAGCTTGCCTTCGCTCTGGCCGTTCAGCGCCTCGACGCGGTAGGGCTGCAGGCGGTCGGTCATCCACTGGCGCTGTTCTTCGGGCGTGGCGATGGTCAGCTGGCGCACGTCGCGGCACAGCGGCGCGAAGGCGGCATTGGGGCGCGAGCAGTTGGCCAGCAGCGCGATCCAGGCTTCGTGCAGCGGGTCTTCGCCGAAGCCCGGCAGCTCGGCCCAGCCGACCGGCACCCAGCGGCTCTTGGGATGCGCGAGCGAGCCGGTGAGCGGGCCGAGGTCGCGCGGCGGGGTGATGACGGGGGGGCGCGTCGGCAGGTCGGGTGCGCGCGGGCCGGTGGAGCAGGCTGCGAGCGTTGCTACGATCAAGAGCCCGACCAGCCACTGGAGTCCATTTCTCATGGGTTTGATTCTGCTTGAAGCCCTCGCCGCGGGACTTGTGTTCATCTTGATCATCTGGTGGACCATGTTTTCCGGCCGCAAGAAGGGTGAATTGCACGACGAGGACGACACCGACCGCAAGCCGCCGCCCGAAGCGTGAATTGCTTGTGCAGTCCGTTGCCGTCGCAACTTGTCGGAGAAGTACCCCATTGCTATTACTTTCGTAGCAATCATCGCAGCATTCATGGGCAATGGCGAAACTTTTCTTATTTTCCGTGGGGCTTTGAGGCCGTACCATCCGTGGCACCCGGGAGCTAAGCTGTGGCCCGCTTGACTCAACCCTGAAAGGTATCGCCATGAAAAAGTTCGTACTCGCAACCGCCGCCACCGCCCTCGTCCTCTCCGGCTGCGCCGGAGGCATGACAGACACGCAGCGCAACACCGGCATCGGCGCCGGCATCGGCGCCCTCGGCGGCGCGGCGATCGGCTCCGCAACCGGCGGCAACCGCGGTGCCATCGGCACGGGCGCGGTGGTCGGTGCCGCGGCCGGCGCGCTCGGCGGCTACCTGTGGTCGCAGCGCATGGAAAACCAGAAGCGCCAGATGGAAGCCGCCACGCAGGGCACCGGCATCGCCGTCACGCAAACGCCCAACAACGAGCTGAAGCTGCAGATCCCGAGCGACGTGTCCTTCGACGTGGGCCGCGCCAACATCAAGTCGAACTTCGCGCCGGTGCTCGACCAGTTCGCGAACGGCCTGCGCAACAACCCGAACGCCGAAGTGCGCATCATCGGCCACACCGACAGCACCGGCTCCGACGCCATCAACAACCCGCTGTCGGTCGAGCGTGCAGCTAGCACGCGCGACTACCTGGTGGCGCGCGGCGTGAACCCGGGTGCCTTCCGCATCGAAGGCCGGGGCTCGCGCGAACCGATCGCCGACAACAACAGCGACGCGGGCCGCGCGCAGAACCGCCGCGTCGAGATCTTCGTGGGCGAGCGCGCTCCGCAAGGCTGATCCGGCAGGGTGCCGGCGCGCCTCGGTGCGCCGGCCACCTGACCACTCCACCGGGGAACCGGCCGCTTTCAAGAAGCCGGAACCCGCCATTTGTCCATTTAGAGAAGAGGGAATCTCATGAGGAAGTTTGTCGTTTCGAGTGCGGCCGCGGCCGCTTTGCTGTTCATTGCGGGCTGTGCTTCGCAGTCGACGCCGCCACCCGCGCCGCCGGCCGCCGAGGCACCGGCCCCCGCACCGGCGAACAGCTGGACCGCGCGCCTGGCCACGCTGAAGGCCGACCTCGAAACTTCGACCAAGGGCACCGGAGTGGTGATCGAGCAGACCGCCGACAACCAGCTGCACGTGGTGATCCCGAACGAGCTGTCGTTCGACACCGGCCGTGCCAACGTCAAGCGCAACCTCGCGCAGGTGCTCGACAAGGTCGCCGCCGGCCTGAAGAGCGCCACTGCCGCCAGCGTGCGCGTGGTGGGCCACACCGACAACACCGGCAGCGAGGAAGGCAACGAGCGCCTGTCGGTGAGCCGTGCCGACAGCGTGCGCAACCATCTGGTGGCGCGCGGCGTGTCGACCACCGCCATCACCACCGACGGCCGCGGCTCGCGCGAACCGCTGGCCGACAACGGCACGGCCGCCGGCCGCGCACAGAACCGCCGCGTCGAAATCTTCGTCGCAGAGAAAGCCTGACGGGCCTCTAGAGGTCCCGCAGGCGGTTGGCCAGCTCCACGGCCGACTTCACTTCCATCTTGTCGAACACGCGCGCGCGGTGGACTTCCACCGTGCGCACGCTGATCGCGAGCTGGTCGGCGATGAGCTTGTTGGGCAGACCCTCGATCACGAGCCGCATCACGTCGCGCTCGCGGTCGGTCAGCTCGGCGATGCGCTCCGACAGGCCGCGGCGCTGGCGCTGCAGCTCGAGCGCCTGCAGCGACGCATTCAGCGCATGCTCGATGCGGTCGACCAGCGCGTTGTCCGAGAACGGTTTCTCGCAGAAGTCGAACGCCCCGCGCTTCACGGCGTCGACGGCCGTCGGCACGTCGGCGTGCCCGGTCAGGAAGATCACCGGCATGGCCGGCAGCAGGCCGCGCTCCACGAGCCGGTCGAACAGCACCAGCCCGCTCGTGCCCGGCATGCGCACGTCCAGCAGCAGGCACAGCGGCTGCTGGGGCAGCGGCCCCTGGTCGAGGAACTGCTCGAAGGCCTCCGCGCTGCCGAAGTGCTCGCTGGCCAGGCGGCGCGAGCGCAGCAGCCAGGCGAGCGCTTCGCGCACGCTGGCGTCGTCGTCCACGATAAAGATCAATCCATCGATCAGCGGTTGCATGCCATGAGGTCCAGCGGAAGATTGTTTGCTTGAGGAAAAAAAGGGCGCCGTCAGGCTGCCGCCGGTAGCGTAAACCTGAAGACGGTGCCACGCGGCTTGTTCGGCTCGAACACCAGCGCGCCGCCATGCTGCTCCACCACCGTGCGGCACAGGCTCAGGCCGAGCCCCATGCCGTCGGCGCGGGTGGTGAAGAAAGGCGTGAAGAGCCGCTGGGCCACTTCCTCGCTGATGCCGCAGCCCAGGTCGGCCACCGAGAACTCGAGCCAGCGGCGGCCGTCTTCCTGCACCGTGCCGCCCACCGCCGCCGCGCGCGACACGCGCAGGCGCAGCACGCGGCTGCCGACGTTGTCGGGGCTGTCCATGGCCTGCATCGCGTTGCGCGCGAGGTTCAGCAGCACCTGCTCGACCAGCGTGCGGTCGCACATGGCCGCTGGCAGGCGGTCTTCGAACACCACCTCGATGCTCACGCCGAGCTTGCGCGCCTGCAGCCGCACCAGCGGCAGCACCGCGTCGATCAGTGCCTGCGGCGCGACCGGCTCGCGCGTGCGGTCGCGCCGGCGCACGAAGTCGTGCACGCTGCGGATCACCTGGCCGGCGCGGTCGGCCTGCTCGGCGATGCGCCTCACCGCCATCGCCACTTCGCCCTGGTCGCCGCGCGCATGCGGGCCGAGCAGGTTGAGCGACCCGCTGGCATAGCTGGCAATGGCAGCCAGCGGCTGCGTGAGCTCGTGGCTCAGCAGCGACGCCATCTCGCCCACCGTGGCCAGGCGCGCGCTGGCCTGCAGGCGCTCCTGGCTGGCGCGCGACAGCTCCTCGATGCGGCGCTGCTCGCTCACGTCGATGAAGGCGCTCATCCAGCCGGTCTGCACCTTGTGGGCGTTGATGAGGGGCGCCTCGAAGATCAGCACCGGAAAGCGCGTGCCGTCCTTGCGCATGAAGACCGACTCGAAGCCCTCGCGCGGCGGCATGCCGCCCGCCAGCCGCCGCGCCTGGCGCTGCTGGTATTCGTGCGCCAGTTCCGTGGGCCAGTAGGGCGCGTCGGGCGCCTCCGCGTTGCCGGCCATGAGTTCTTCGGGCGTGAAGCCCACCATCTCGCAGAAGGCCGGGTTCACATAGGTGATGCGGCCCTGCAGGTCGCGCGCGCGCAAGCCGGTGATGACCGAGTCTTCCATCGCCTTGCGAAAGGCCAGCGCGTCGGCCAGGTCGCGTTCGGCGCGCAGGCGGCGGCGGGTGTCGCGCGCCAGCAGCACCAGCACCGACACCAGCGCGATCGAGATGGCCGTGACCAGCGCGGTGAGCATGTTCGGGAACAAGTCTGGCGCCGCGCGCCAGCCGTCCACGCGCAGCATCAGCGAGGTGCCCGGCAGGTCGATGAGCTGCTGCGAGGTGAACACGCGCGTGCCGGTGCGCCGCGAGGTGCCCAGCGCCACCAGCCGCGTGCCGTCGGCCTCGGTGAATGCCACTTCCTGCCCGCGCGTGAGCGTGGGGCCGACCAGCTCGATCAGCGCGTCGCGCAGCGAGTAGCTGGCCACGAGGTAGCCGCCAGCGTCGATCGGCACGCAGAGCTCCATCACCTCGACGCCGCCGCCGCCCGCCACCGGCACGTAGTGGCTCGGCGAGTAGGCCGACGCGCCCAGCTTGCGCGCGGCCGCGCAGGCCAGCGTGACGTCGGACTGCTCGGGCCCGCGGCTGGCCTCGTCGAGGATGCGCATGCGGTAGGGCGTGTTGACGGCCTGCAGCGGGCGCAGCGCGGCGTCGCGCCATTCGAGCCGCAGCCACTCGCGGTGCTCGCGCAGCAGCGAGGCGGCGATGTCGCTCCACTGCCCCAGGTTGGCGCCCGGAGCCTGCGTGGCGCGCAGGCTCTGCGCGTTGCGCTGGAAGCCGCTGCGCAGGTCGGACACGGCGTCGGCGGTGTCGCGGTCGAGCGAGGCCTGCACCTGTTCGACCTCGTGCCGGCCCGCGAGCCACACCACCGTGACCAGCAGCGCCGACACCAGCACCGCCAGCAGCAGCCACAGGAACCAGCGCTGCCACAGCGAGCGCAGGCGCGCGAACGCGATGAGCGCCCATCGCCTCGGTGGGACGGTCAGCAGCGCATCGGACATTGCTACAGGACGCTGTGCGAAAGCACGGGCAGCTGCATGCGCATGCGCGCGACCTGTCCGGCGTCGATGTCGAACAGCACCACGCCTTCTTCGGTGGCCTGTTGCGCCACCACCGTGCCCCAGGGGTCGACGACCAGCGACTGGCCCCAGGTCTGGCGGCCGTTCTCGTGCGTGCCGCCTTGCGCGGGCGCGACCACCCAGGCGAGGTTCTCGATGGCGCGGGCGCGCAGCAGCACCTCCCAGTGCGCCGCGCCGGTGGTGCGCGTGAAGGCGCTGGGCACCAGCAGCAGGTCGGCGCCCTGCTTTGCCAGCGCGCGGTACAGCTCGGGAAAGCGCAGGTCGTAGCAGACGCTCATGCCCACGCGCCAGCCGTGGCCGTCGCGCGAGGGCAGGTCGAACACCACGGGCTCGGCGCCGGGCGCGATGACGCGGCGCTCGTCGTAGCGCTCGGTGCCGTTGTCGAAGAAGAAGAGATGGATCTTGTCGTAGCGCGCCACGCAGCGGCCTTCGGGCGAGAAGGCGAGCGAGCTGTTGAACACGTGCTCGGCGTCGGTGCTCTCGATGGGCAGCGTGCCGCCGACGATCCACAGGCCGAACTCGCGCGCCGCGTCGGCCAGGAAGCCCTGCACCGTGCCCGCGCCGGCGGTCTCGCGCAGGCCGAGCTTGTCGGTGTCGCGCGCGCCCATCATGCAGAAATACTCGGGCAGCACCGCGAGCTCGGCGCCGGCTTCGGCGGCCCGGGCGAGCAGGTCGTGGGCGCGCGCGAGGTTGGCCTCGCGCGCGATGGCCGACACCATCTGGATGGCTGCGACTTTCATTGCGTGGTCTCCGTTTTCTTGCCGTCGTCCGCGGTGGGCGTGCTTGGCAGCCCCGGCATGTTGGGAATGCCCTGGGGCAGCAGCTGCAGCGAGCGCGGCACCTTCGCTATTTTGGGGTCGGCCCAGGTGCCTTCGATATGGAACTCCTGCGTGGCCGCGGCCGAGAGCGGCTTGCTCAGCACCCACTGGGCCAGGAAGGTGCCGAGCCCGACGGCCGGATTGATGGCGGTGGCCACCAGCGCGGCGGTGCCGGCGTTGATCTCGGGCACCACCACCACGCGCAGGTTCTGCGTCTCGCGCACGATGTCGGCCGAGCCGTCCATCAGCACGGCGGCGTTCACGCTCTTCATCTGCAGGTTGTTGGTGCTGGCGATGCCCTTGCTGATCTTGGCGTCGCCGCGGATGAAGTCGAAGGCGAAGCCCTGGCTGAACACGTCGCGGAAATCGAGCGTGAGCCGCCTCGGCAGCGCCTGCAGGCTCAGCACGCCGAGCAGCTTGGCCAGGCCGGGGTCGGCCTTGAGGAACTGGCCCTGTTCGACGTCGACCTGCAGCTGCCCGCCCAGGCTGGGGTAGTCGAGCGAGAACGGCGAACCGCGCCAGTTGACGTCGCCTTCGAGCCGCCCGCGCCCGCGCCGCAGCACGCCGGGCATGCCGAAGCGCGTCAGCAGCTCGCCGGCGTCGACGATCTCCAGCTTGAAGCTCATGGCGGTGCGGCGCTGGCCGGCCGCGGCACCGGGAATCGCGGCCCAGCTGCCCTTGGCCGAGAAGTTGGCGTCGGGCGTGCTGAAGGCCAGCTTGTTGAGCGCCCATTCGCGGCCGGCGCCGCCGCGGTTGACGGCATCGATCTCGGCCCGGCCCAGGCGCTTGCCGAGCAGCTCGAAGTCGTCCACCACGATGTCCAGGGCGGGCAGGGTGCCGGGCTGTTCGTCGAGCAGGGTCTCGACCTGCGTGGCCTCGGACGGCGCGATCTTCAGGCGCGCGAGCCGTGCATAGAGGCGGCCGGCCTGCGTATGGCTGTATTCGGCGTAGCCGCTGAGCTCGGCGGCGTCGATGTTGGCGCGCCAGAGGGCGCCGTCGCGCGTGCCGCCGAGCACCACGTCGTGCAGCGTGCGCCCGGCAACGCCCAGCTGCTGCGCGCGCACCGCGATGCGCGTGGGCAGGTAGGCGAGCAGGGAGGTGTCGTCGGACCGCTCGGCGGCTTCCGTGGCCGTGGCCGTGCTTGCAGCGGCATCGCCCACCAGCGACTGCCACGCGCCCATGTCGAGCTTGCCGACGTTGATGTTCGCGAACACGCCCTTGTCGGGCAGGCTGGCGGTTTCGCCGGGCGCCAGGCCCACGCCGATGCTGCCGCGCGTCACGCGCGCCTCGCCGCCCACCAGCTCGCGCACGTATTGCGCCGAGCCGACCCGGCCGAGTTCGAACGAGAGCTGGTCTTGCGTGGCGACGCCCTGGCGGCTGTCGCGCGCCAGCACTTTCTTCTCGACGCGCAGCGGCATCTGCTCATCGGCGGACTTCGTGAGCGGCGGCGGCAATTGCAGCGCCAGGCCCTGCAGGCTGCTGGCAAGCGAGAACTCGGGCGTGCCGTCGCGCATTGAGAACGCGGCTGAGAAGGGCGTGCTGCCGCTTGCGTTCTTCGCGAGGCGGGCGAGCCAGTCGACCTCGCGCGCGCCGCGCAGGCCGTCGGCCGTGGCGGTGCCCTGCGCCTTCAGCGCGACCTCCCGGTTGGGGCCGGAGAAGCGCCCGCGGCCTTCGATGCGGATGTCTCCGCCCAGCAGCCTGGCCTGCACGCCGGCCAGCGAGAAGCCGGTTTCGGTGAAGTTGAGCGTGCCGCGCGTCTGGGAGAACGAGGGGGCCTCGGGCACGATCTGCAGCTCGTTGTCGGCCAGCGTCACGCTGGCCTGCACCTTGGCGTTGTCCATGGCCGCGAGCGGCAGTTCGAGATGCAGCTTGTAGTCGGCCGAACCGCTGGCGCGGGCGCGCTGCATGACCTCGCCGACCCCCCCCGTCTCGGTGCCGGCCAGCGGCGCGCCGACGCGCAGCACCTCGGCCAGCGGCCCCTTGGCCTGGGCGTCGACGCGCAGTTGCGGCGCGTGGTGCGACAGCTCCGGGATCTGCGCCTCGGCCCTGGTGACCTCGACACCCGCGGCGCCGGCCAGGCGGCCGCGCGCGTTGCGCACCAGCATGCTGTCGCGCTCGAACACCAGTTCGCCCGACAGCGCGGTGAGCGGCGGCCACACGGCCGGCGGCTTGCCGTTGCGCGGCGCGGTGGCCGGCACGTGGGGCGGCGAATAGGCGTAGTCGACGTCCGCGACCTTGGCCGCGATGCGGAAGTCGCCCTGCTTCGGGTCCAGGAAGGGCATGTCGTGCAGGTCGCCGCGCACGCGGAAATCGACGCTGCTCGCGGTGCCCTTGGTGACGGCTTCGCGCACGTAGTCGCGCGTGTGCTGGGGAATGTCGAGCGGCAGGTAGCGGAACACGCGCGTGCCGTCGGCACGGGTCAGCTTGCCCTGCAGGTCGAGCACGCCGGGGTAGCGGCCCTTGCTGCTGGAGGTGGCGGGGTCGCTGGTGCGCCAGCTGGCCTCGGCGTCGCCTTCCGCGTCGACGTTGGCGAAGCGCAGCCTGGAGACCTGGAGCTGCGCATTGCCGTTGTCGAGCTTCCATTGCAACTGCGTCGAGAGCCGGTCGATCGGAATGACGGGATCCTCGAACACGCCGGGGAATTCGAGCGTGCCCTGCGCGATGGCCAGCGTGGCGGTGCCGCCGGCGTGGGTGGCGTCGAAGTCGACCGTGGCGCCGCTCAGGCCGGGGGTGCCGGCATGGACCTTCGGCGCAGCAGCCGCGGCGTTGGCCGTGGCCGTGGTGGTGGACGGAGCCGGCGCCGCGGCGGCGGCCGGCTGCGGCGGCGTGCCGGGTTGCGAGGCCACGCGCAAGCCGCTCACGCGGCCCTTGGCCTGGTAGCGGTCGGGCGCGCCCAGGGTGCCCTGCCAGTTGAAATCGATGTGCTCGACCAGCCCGCGCGGCGCATAGGCCTCGAGCAGGCGGTGCGAGGCTTCGCCCAGCGGCAGCCGGTCGGCAATGAGCGCCAGCGCCGCGAGGTCGAGCCGGTCGGCGCGCAGCGCGCCGTGCTCGGGCGTGCGGCCCCTGGCGGGCGTGTGCTGCAGCCACAGGTTGCCGCCGGGCCAGCGCAGGCCGTCGCTGGTGCCGAACTGCAGCGCGGTGGTCGAGAACTCGAGCGTGTCCGCGGTGAGCCGGCCGGACAGCCGGCCGGTGACGCCGCGAAGCACCAGCGGCTGCAGCCCCTTGTCGAGCGACACGTCGACCTTGTCGAGCCCCAGGTCGGCCGCGCCGCCGACGATCTGGCCGTCGTCCACGTCGGCCCACACGCGCAGCGCGCCGTTGCCTTCGCGGATGCGGGCGTCGAGCGACACGTACTGCCCGAGGCGGGTCACGTCGATGTAGGGCAGGTCGGCATAGAGCTGGCCGTCCCAGGTCTGCCAGTGGCCGCTGCGCATGGACAGCAGCGGCTGGCGGAACTGGCCGCGCAGCGTGAAGCGCTCGCCCCAGCCGGCCGGCGGCGTGGCGTCGAGCCGCACGCCGTGGCGCAGGCCGGTGTTGCGCGCGACGAAGCGCACGTCGGTCAGCAGGAGCGGTTCGGCCTTGCGCTGCTCGTCGGTCCAGCGCACCGTGCCGCCTTCGATGACCAGCTCGCGCTGCGCGAAAAACCAATCGGCGCCTCGGGTCTCTCCGGTGGTGTCGGTCTCCATGTGCAAACCAGCCACATGGAGTTTTCCCTGAGTGTCGCGGCGCACGTCGAGCTGCGGACCCTCGATGTAGAGCTGCTCGAAATTGAGGCGCCACAGCGAGCGCGGCGACACGCTGGCCACCACGCGCACGAGGCGAAGGGCCTCGCGCCTGTCGGCATCCTGCAGCACCACGTCGCGCAGTTCGAAGGCCGGGAAAAGCCCTTCGGAGCGGGCGGTGATCGATCCGATGCGGACCGGCACGCCGATGGCCTTGCTAGCCTGTGCTTCCAGAGCCCCGCGAAAATCGCCGATTCGCGGCACAATCCACGCGTGTAGGACAACGACTGACAGCGCCAGCAGAAGCCATGCAGCGATCAACAGACCCAGCAGCCAGCGCGCCGTCACAGCGGTTATTTTGAGCAGACGTGAAGGGGTAGACGCCGTGTCGTTCATTGAGGATCGCGCTGTGTCGGGAATTATGACCGCCAGCATTCAGAGGGGTTCCACGGAAACCAGCATCAGTGTGAACCAGTTGCCAGCCACTTCGACGCAAACAGCGTTCTCCTCCTACTCGCGCTTCGTGCAGCGCCTGCGTCGCAGGTATGCGGCCGAGCTTGCATTGCTTCCCCCTGGCGCGCCGCGGCGCGAGTCGATGACGGTGGCTTACGAGGCATTGCGCCTGCGTGGGGACAGCGTCGGCGATGCCCTGAGGATTGTGCGGCAGCTCGTGATGGAGCGGCTTGTAACTCTTGATTGCGACGCGCAGGCGCCGCTGGCCGTGGTGATCACCGCGGTCACCGAGCTGGCCGAGCTGGCGCTCGACATCGCCTGCCGGGACGCCTGCCACGAACTCGACGCCGTGCACGGCGCGCCGCTGGGCCCCGACGGCCAGCGCGCGCAGCTTTGGATCGTCGGCATGGGCAAGCTCGGCGCGCGCGAGCTCAACGTGTCGAGCGACATCGACCTCATCTACCTCTACGACCTGGACGGCGAGACCCGCGGCGACGCCGACGGGCGCGGCCGGCTGTCCAACCAGGAGTACTTCGCGCGTGCCGTGAAGCGCATCTATGCGCTGGTGGGCGACACCACCGAGCACGGCTTCGTGTTCCGCGTCGACCTGGCGCTGCGGCCCAACGGCAACTCGGGCCCGAGTGTGGTCTCGCTCGACGCGCTGGAAGAATATTTCCAGGTGCAGGGCCGCGAGTGGGAGCGCTTCGCCTGGATGAAGAGCCGCGTGGTGGCCCCGCGCGACGTGGTGCAGGCAGGCCAGGCCCAATCGCTGCGCGGCGCGGTGCTGCCATTCGTGTTCCGCCGCTACCTCGACTACAGCGTGTTCGATTCGCTGCGCGTGCTGCACCGTCAGATCCGCGAGCAGTCGGCGCGCCGCAGCGCCGGCCGGCCCGAGCGCGCCAACGACGTGAAGCTGTCGCGCGGCGGCATCCGCGAGATCGAATTCACCGTGCAGCTGCTGCAGGTGGTGCGCGGCGGCCAGTTCCCCGAGTTGCGCACGCGCCCCACACTCGATGCGCTGCAGCGCCTGGCGCGCGCCAACCTGATGCCGCAGGAAACCGCCGATGCGCTGGCCGCGGCCTACGAGTTTCTGCGCCGCGTGGAGCACCGCATCCAGTACCTCGACGACCAGCAGACCCACGTGCTGCCGGTGGCCGACGACGACCTGCGCTGGATCGCCCAGACCATGGGCTATGCCGATTGCTGCCCCTTCCTCGCGCAACTCGACACGCACCGCGAGTTCGTCGCGCAGGAGTTCGACAAGCTGCTCGGCGGCGAGAAGCCCTGCAACGGCAAGTGCAGCGGCAAGAAGGCCGCCGCCCCCGCCGAACTGGCCGACCTGCTCGGCGACCTGCCGCAGGTCTTTGCAGAACGCATCCGCGACTGGTGCGAGCAGCCCCGCGTGCTGGCCCTGCGCGAGGAAACCCGCGTGCGGCTGCGCCAGCTGGTGCAGCGCACCGGCGTGTGGCTCAAGGAGGCCGACGGCGACGGACCGGGGCAGACGCCGCGCCACGTCGACGCCGCCATGCGCTGGGCCGACTGGATCGAGCCGCTGATGCGCCGCGAGAGCTATCTCGCATTGCTGGTCGAACGGCCCGCCGTGCAGGAACGCCTGCTGCGCCTGCTGGGCGCCGCAAGGTGGCCCGCGCGCTACCTGATGCAGCACCCCGGCGTGATCGACGAACTGGCGAGCGACGAGATGCTCTCCGGCCGCTTCGTGGCCGCCGAGTTCGAGCGCGAACTCGAGGCGCGCCACGCCTCGCTCACCCGCACCGGCGAAGCCGACGAGGAACGCCTGCTGAACCTGCTGCGCCACGCCCACCATGCCGAGGTGTTCCGCACGCTGGCACGCGACGTGGACGGCCGCATCACCGTCGAGCAGGTGGCCGACGACCTGAGCGCCCTGGCCGACACCACGCTGCGCGTGACCGCCCGCTGGTGCTGGCCGCACGTGCGCAACCGCCACCGCGAAGAGCCGCAGTTCGCGATCATCGGCTACGGCAAGCTGGGCGGCAAAGAGCTGGGCTACGGCAGCGACCTCGACATCGTGTTCGTCTACGACGATGACGACGAGCGGGCCGGCGAGGTGTACGCGGCCTACGTGCGCAAGCTCATCAACTGGCTCACGGTGAAGACGCGCGAGGGCGACCTGTTCGAGATCGACACCGCGCTGCGGCCCAACGGCAACTCCGGCCTGCTGACCACCAGCTTCGAAGCCTACGAAAAGTACCAGCTCGGCCGCGGCAGCAACACCGCCTGGACCTGGGAACACCAGGCCATGACCCGCGCGCGATTCGTGCTGGGCAGCAGCGACCACGGCGCCGAACTGGGCGCGCGCTTCGACCAGGTGCGCGAGGCCGTGCTGGTGTCGCCGCGCGACCGCGAGGCGCTGAAGGCCGAGATCATCGCCATGCGCGAAAAGCTGCGCGGCGCGCGGCCGGTGAAGGCCGACCGCTTCGACGTGAAGCACAGCCCCGGCGGCATGGTCGATGCCGAGTTCGCGGTGCAGTTCCTGGTGCTGTCGTCCTCGGGCGAGCATCCCGAGCTGATTCCCAACGTGGGCAACATCGCGCTGCTGCTGCGCGCCGAACTGGCCGGGCTGCTGCCCGAAGGCGTGGGCCGCAGCGCGGCGCGGGCTTACCGCGAGCTGCGCCGCGTGCAGCATCGCGCGCGCCTGAACGAAGAACCGACGCAAGTCACCCCGCCCGCACTGGCCGCCGAGCGCGACGCCATGCTGGCGCTCTGGAAGGCGGTATTTGGCTGACGGCACCCGCACCCCACTAAGCACCGCGCTGGCCGCCTGCGCGGTGGCCGTCGCCGTCTTCCTCGCGGGTTGCGCGAGCGGCCCGCGCTCCGGCGGCGGTGGCGCCACCGGCGGCCGCGACGGCCCCGGCACCAATATTCCGCCCGACCTGGCGCGCGTGCCCGACGCCGAGCCCCGCATCGAACCCATCCGCACCAGCGGCGGCACCGCCAAGCCCTACACGGTGCTGGGCCGCGGCTATGCGCCGATCACCGACGACCAGCCGTTCCGCGAATCGGGGCTGGCCTCCTGGTACGGGACCAAGTTCCACGCCCAGTCGACGTCGAGCGGCGAGCCCTACGACATGTACGCCATGACGGCCGCGCACAAGACGCTGCCGCTGCCGAGCTATGTGCGCGTGCGCAACCCGGCCAACGGCCGCGAGGTGATCGTGCGGGTGAACGACCGCGGCCCCTTCGTCGACGGCCGCGTCATCGACCTGAGCTACACCGCCGCGCTGAAGCTCGACCTGCTGCGCGGCGTGGCGCCGGTGGAGATCGAGCGGATCACCAACGAGGACATCCGCACCGGCGCATGGCGGCGGGATTCGGGCACGGCCTATGCGGCGGCAGCGCCGGCCGCTGCACCCGCGGCACCGGCTGCGCAGTTCGTTCCGGTGCGCGTGGCGTCATCCTCGTCCTCGTCGCGTGCGTCGAACGCGCAGCAGCCCGTGGCGGTGCCCGTCCAGTGGACGACGCCCGTCGCCGCGAGCAACAACAGCGGCTACAACGACCTGCCGCCGCCCGCATCCACGATGCCGGTCGCGCCGCAGACGCCGATCGCCACCGTGCCGCCGGCCGGGGCCGAGCCGGAATCGGCGCAGTCGCCGCCATCCATTCCGCCGTCGCGCCCCGCCATCGTGGTGACCGACCTGGCGCCGCTGCAGGCCGCGCCTTCGTCGCCGCCGCCGTTGCCCGCGGGCGCACCGGCGCCCTCCACCGCGCTGCAGGGCTTCTGGGTGCAGCTCGGCGCCTTCCGTGAGCGGGACGGCGCCGAAAGCATGCTGAACCAGGCCGCGCACGGCGTGCCTGCGCTGGCGCCGCAACTGCGCGTGTTCAGCGAGGCGGGCACGCACCGGCTGCAGGCCGGGCCGTTCCCGTCGCGCAGCGCGGCCAGTAAGGTCGTCACGCAGTTGCGCGACAGCCTGCGCATTTCGCCGATGGTGGTGGAGCGGCGCTGAGCCTTCAGGCGATCGCCTTGGCCGCGACGGGCAGGCGCATGCCGACTCCCAGGCGGTTCCAGCTGTTGATCTGCGCGATCGCCACCGAGAGTTCGGCGATTTCCTGGTCGTTGAAATTGGCCTTCAGCGCGGCGAACTCGGCATCGCGTTCGTCGTGGCGGTCGGCCAGCCGCGTGAGCGACTCGGCCCAGGCCAGCGCGGCGCGCTCGCGGTCGCTGTAGAAGCTCACCTCGCGCCATGTCGGCAGGCTGTTGATGCGCTGCCATTCCTCGCCCTGCTTGCGCAGGTCGCGCACGTGCATGTCGAGGCAGTAGGCGCAGCCGTTGACCTGCGAGACACGTGCGAAGACGAGATCGATCAGCACCTTGCCCAGCGTGCTCGACTCGAGCGTGGCATTGACCGAGAGAAAGGCCTCGAAGGACTTCGGGGCGAGCTTGGACCAGTTGAGGCGCAAAGTGGGGTTCATGGGTTTCTCCAGTTGGGTTGCAATGAAATCTGCCTGCTCACCCACTGAAGACGGACGGGCCCCACGCCCTGTGACACGCCGCGCGAGTTATTTCGAAGCAAAAAGCTGCGCGATGCGCGCCAGCTTGTCGGGGTTGCGCTGCGCGCGGATGCGCACGATGCGGCCATCCTCGATCTCGAAGGTCTGGGCCGATTCGAGTTCGCCGCCGAGAAAGCGCAGCATGCCCGGCTCGCCGTTGATGTCGACGATTTCCATGCGCACCGCCGGCCCCATGCGGCGCCAGAGCGCAAAGTAGAGCTGCGCCACGCGCTGGCTGCCATGCAGGCTCTTGCCGAAGGTCGGCACCTTGCCGCCGCCGTCGCCGATGAGCTCGGCGTCCTCGGCCATCAGCGCCTTCAGTTCATGCAGGCTGCCGCGCGCGGCGGCATCGGCAAAGGCGCGCAGCAGGCGCTCATGGGTCTCGCGCGGCACGCTGAAGCGCGGGCGCCCCTCCTGCACCTGGGCCTTGGCGCGGTGCACCAGTTGCCGGCAGGCGGCCTCGCTCTTGCCGAGGGTGCGGGCGACTTCGTCGTAGTCGGCATCGAACACCTCGCGCAGCAGGAAAGCCGCGCGGGCCTCCGGAGCGAGGCGCTCGAGCACGGCGAGGAAGGCGACGGAGATGTTGTCGGCGCGCTCGAGCAGTTGCTCGGGCGTTGCGGGGGAATCGGGCGCGCCAGTGAGCGTGGGCTCGGGCATCCAGGCGCCGATGTAGTGCTCGCGCTGGACCTTGGCGGCGCGCAGGCGGTCGATCGACAGGCGGGTGACGACGGTCACGAGCCAGGCCTCGGCGCTGTCGAACGCGTCCTTGGCGGCTTCGTGCCAGCGCAGCCAGGCGTCTTGCACGACCTCTTCCGCCTCGGCAACCGAGCCGAGCATGCGGTAGGCGATGCCCTGCAGGCGAGGGCGGTGGCGGTTGAAGGTGAGGGTGGCGTCGTCCATGGCTGCTAGACGGCTGGCACACGCGGTTTGTGACACCCGCCCCAAAAAAATCGCCCCGGGTTGCGGGGCGAGTTCTTTCTTCGTTTATGCGCCCTGGTATTCGGGCTTGGGGCCGAGCGAAGCGGCCAGTTCCTTGCGGTAGCGGTTCAGTTCCTGGACCGTCTTGAAGCTGCGGTCCATGAGCAGGCTCAGGTTGTGCAGGATGCGCTCGCCGACCTTGGTTTCCCAGACGGCGTCGAACTTGATCTGCTTGTCGAGCCAGTGCTCGAGCCAGTCAGGGTCGGGCATGCGGCTCTGGATGGTGTCGTTGGGGAACAGCGCCTTGTTGACGTGCAGGTTCGTCGGATGCAGCGCCTGCGCCGTGCGGCGGGCGCTGGCCATGAGGACGCCGACCTTGGTGAAGGCGGCACGGGCCTCGTCGCCGAACTTTTCCATGGCGCGCTTCATGTAGCGCAGGTAGGCGCCGCCGTGGCGGGCTTCGTCCTGGCTCAGCGTGGTGTAGATGTGCTTGATGACCGGCTCGGTGTGCCACTGGGCGGCACGGCGGTACCAGTGGTTGAGGCGGATCTCGCCGCAGAAGTGCAGCATGAGGGTTTCGAGCGGGGGCGCCGGGTCGAAGTCGAAGCGCACCTCGTGCAGTTCGGCCTCGGTGGGAGCGTGCTTGGGGCTGAAGCGCTTCAGGTACTCCATGAGCACCAGCGAGTGCTTCTGCTCTTCGAAGAACCAGATCGACATGAAAGCCGAAAAATCGCTATCGTGGCGGTTGTCGCGCAGGAACATCTCGGTGGCCGGCAACGCAGCCCACTCGGTGATGGCGTTCATCTTGATGGTCTGCGCCTGCTCTTCCGTCAGCAAAGAAGCGTCGAACGACTGCCAGGGAATATCCTTGTCCATGTCCCAGCGGACGGATTCGAGTTGTCTGAAAAGTTCCGGATAGAGCATCAATGTCTTTCTATGGCCGTCGATTTTAGTCGGCCCGTTTGGCGCGACCATGACAGACGCGCGATGATGCGTATACGCGCGCCCTCGCGGCGCGGATGCGCATTCCCCCTTTTTGACCAGGAGTCCGCCATGCGAACCCGTTCCCCATTGTCGGCTCTAGTCGGCCTCGTACCGGCTATCTCCCTGCTGGCGAGCCTGTTTACCGCCCTTCCGGCCAGTGCGCAGACACCGCCAGCAGCCATCGCCCCGGCGGAGGCTGCAGGATGCCCGGCCATCCTGCAGCACACCTTCCCGCGGCTGCAGGATGAAAAACCCCAGACCTTGTGCCAGTACTCCGGCAAGGTGGTCCTGGTGGTCAACACGGCCAGCTTCTGCGGATTCACGCCGCAATACAAGGGCCTGGAGGCGCTGGACATGAAATACCGCTCGCGCGGCCTCGTGGTGCTGGGCTTCCCATCGAACGACTTCTCCCAGGAATCGGGCTCGAACAAGGAAATCGCGGACTTCTGCGAGAGCACCTTCGGGGTGAAATTCCCGATGTTCGCCAAGTCGTCGGTGCGCGGCACCGAGGCCAATCCGCTGTTCAAGCAGCTCGCGCAGGCCTCGGGCACCACGCCCAAGTGGAATTTCTACAAGTATCTGATCGGGCGCGACGGCAAGGTCGTGCAGGCGTGGTCGAGCATGACCGCGCCAGACGAAAACGGTTTTGTGAGCGTCATCGAGAAGCAGCTCGGACCAAATTGAGACTGCACAGTTCACAGAAAGACGGATCGGTAATATTATTTACCGATGCGTCCAAATCAATGTGAACTGAGCGAAACAAACGTTTACCACTGCGGCGGGAACCGTGCCGCAGCCGCTTCGCTCCTAACTTGCGTGGGCAGTGATTGCCCACCAGTTTTCATGTTGCGAGGTCTTCCGGACGCCTGCCGTCCGGTCGAAATCCCGAGGCGATTCTTCTCCTCCTCCCTCCCTCCCTCCTTCGCGTCGGGGCGCCTCGCAGCATTTTTGTCTTCTGGCCGGGCGGGGGCTGTGCGATGACGCAGCCCACCCGCATCGCCGTCATCGGCGCCGGCATCTCGGGACTGGCCGCGGCGCACACGTTGCGCGACGCGGCCGCCATCACCCTCTTCGAAGCCAGTGACTACTTCGGCGGCCACGCCCATACGGCAACGATCGAGCTTGCGCGCTCGCCCGCCGATGCCACCCGCGTCGCGCACGGCGTGGACACCGGCTTCCTGGTCTACAACGACCGCACCTATCCCCACCTGATCCGGCTTTTCTCCGATCTCGGCGTCGAGACCGCCGAGTCGGACATGTCGTTCTCGGTCCAGGCGACGCGCGACGATGGCCGCCCGCTCGAATGGAGCGGCAACAACCTCGACACCGTGTTCGCACAGCGCCGCAACCTGTTCGACGCCCGCTTCCTGGGCATGCTGCGCGACCTGCTGCGCTTCAACCGCCTGACCACCCGCATCGCCGAGGCCGGCACCGAGGGCGAGCTGGCCCAGCCGCTCGGCGAATTCCTCGATGCCAACCGCTTCGGCGCGGCGTTCCGCGACTGGTATTTCCTGCCGATGATGGGCTGCATCTGGAGCTGCTCGACCACGCAGATGCTGGCGTTCCCGGTGGCCACCATGATCCGGTTCTGCCATAACCACGGCCTGATCCAGATCGCCAACCGGCCGCAGTGGCGCACAGTGCGCGGCGGTTCGCGCAACTACGTCGAGAAAATCGTCGCCGGCCTGCCCGACAAGCGCCTGAATACCCCCGTGCGGCGCATCACCCGCACCGGGAACGGCGTGCTGCTGGCGACCGACGCCGGCACCGAGCGCTTCGACCACGTCGTGCTGGCCACCCACTCCGACCAGTCGCTGGCAATGCTGGGCGACGCCAGCCCGGCCGAGTCCGCCGTGCTGGGCGCGATCCGCTACCAGCCGAACCACGCCGTGCTCCACACCGACGCGGCCGTGCTGCCGCGGCACCGCTCGGCCTGGGCCGCCTGGAACTACGAGCGGGCCGCCGTCGGCGAGCGCGAATCGGGCCGGGTCTGCCTGCACTACCTGCTGAACAAGCTGCAGCCGCTGCCCTGGGACCAGCCGGTCGTCGTTTCGTTGAATCCGGTTCGCGAGATCCAGCGTAGTCAGGTCATGGCGGAATACGACTACGACCACCCGGTGCTCGACCTTGCCGCGATCCGCGCGCAAGCCGAGGTGCCGGCCCTCCAAGGCCAGCGCAACACCTGGTTCGCGGGCGCCTGGATGGGCTACGGTTTCCACGAGGACGGCCTGAAGGCCGGCCTGGCCGCCGCCGCGGGCCTGCGCGCGCGGTTGTCCTCCGGCAGCGACGCGACCGCGAGGCGCGCGGCATGACACCGACGCAGGCCGTGCCGCTGATGGGCTTCGGGGAAGTCCGCCATGCACGCCTGCGCCCGGCGCGCAACGCCTTCGCCTATCCGACCTATTTCCTGATGCTGCCGATGCGCACGCTGCGCGCGCATGGCAGCGAGGCCGTGGCGCTCAATCGCCGGGCCGCGATTTCCTTCCACGACGTCGACCACGGCGACGGCCGAGCGCCGCAGCAAGGCGGCGCGCTGGCCTGGCTCGACGAACTGCTGGCCGCCCACCGCATCCACGACGCCACCGGCGAAGCCTGGCTGCACTGCTATCCGCGCGTGTTCGGCTACACCTTCAAGCCGGTGAGCTTCTGGTACTGCCACACGCCCGAAGGCGTGCTGCGGGCGATCGTGGTCGAGGTGAACAACACCTTCGGCGAGCGCCACTGCTACCTGCTCGACCGGCCGGTGTACGGCGCCGAGCTCAAGGCCGCGAAGGCTTTCCACGTCTCGCCGTTCTGCCAGGTCAGCGGCGGCTACCGGTTCCGCTTCTTCGTCGATGCCGAGCTGACGCGCACCGTGGTGCGCATCGACCACGACGACGCCGAAGGCCCGCTGCTGCAGACCAGCGTGAGCGGCCAGCTCGCCCCCATGGACGCGGCCAGCGTGCGGCGCGCGCTGTGGCGCTACCCGGCGATGACCTTCGGGCTGATCGCGCGCATCCACTGGCAGGCCGCCAGGCTCTGGCTCAAGCGCGTGCCGTTCGTCGCCAAGCCGGCGCCGCCCACCCATTTCGTTTCACGCGACAACCAGCAGCAGGCGAATCCATGAGCGCCGCGCCGGGCCGCCCCAAGCAAGCTCGCACCGCAGTGCGCAGCATGAAGGTACTTCAATGACTTCCTCCCTCACCACTGCCTCCCGCTTCTCGCTGCCCCAGGATGCGCCCGGCGCCGCACGCACCGTGCTCGGCCTGCTGCAGCGGCTGGCTTACGGCTCGCTCACCGTGCGCCTGCCGGACGACTCCGTGCGGCACTTCGGCGCCACTCCGGGCAGCGGCCCAACCGCCTCGCTCACGCTGCGCAACTGGAACGTGTGCAAGGCCGCGCTCAAGTCGGGCGACATCGGCTTTGCCGAGAGCTACATCGCGGGCGACTGGACCACGCCCAACCTCACCGAGCTGATCAAGGTGTTCATCGCCAACCGCCGCGCGATCGAAGACGTGGTGTACGGCAACTGGTTCGGCCGCCTGGTGTACCGGGTGCGGCACCTCATGAACCGCAACAGCAAGGCCGGCAGCTCGCGCAACATCCATGCGCACTACGACCTGGGCAACGCGTTCTACAAGCTCTGGCTCGACGAGACGATGAACTATTCGTCGGCCTGGTTCGAGGGCGACCTCTCCAAGCCGATGCCCGGTGCGCAGCGCGCCAAGGTGCGCCGCGCGCTCGAACTCGCGGCCGTGAAACCCGGCGACCGCGTGCTCGAGATCGGCTGCGGCTGGGGCGCGCTGGCCGAGATGGCCGCCGTCGACTTCGGCGCCTCGGTGACGGGCGTGACGCTCTCGACCGAGCAACTGGCCTTCGCGCAGCAGCGCACCGCCGGCCTGCGCGCGGACCTGCGCCTGCAGGACTACCGCGACATCTCGGACGCGCCCTTCGACGCCGTCTGCTCCATCGAGATGGTGGAGGCCGTGGGCCGCGAGTACTGGCCGACCTACTTCCGCAGCGTGAGCCGTCTGCTCAAGCCGGGCGGCCGCGCCTGCGTGCAGAGCATCGTGATCGACGACGAGCTGTTCGACCGCTACATCGACTCGACCGACTTCATCCAGCAGTACATCTTCCCGGGCGGCTGCCTGCCGTGCCCGCGCGAGTTCCGCCGCGAGGCCGAGGCCGCAGGGCTGGAGGTGGTGGACGAGTTCGCCTTCGGCGCCGACTACGCCGAGACGCTGCGCCGCTGGCGCGAGAGCTTCCTGGGACAGCGCGCGCAGATCCTGCAGCTGGGCTTCGACGAGCGCTTCATGCGCATCTGGGAGTTCTACCTGGCCTACTGCGAGGCCGCGTTCTCGCAGGCCAACATCGACGTGGTGCAGTACACGCTGCGCAAGCGCTAGATCGCGCGGACCTTGGTGTCGTCTTCCTTCGGACCCCTGGCCGGCTTGCGCTACGGCCTTCTCGGGCTGCCGCTCGCCTTTGTCGCGCTGCCGCTCTACGTGCTGCTGCCCAACCACTACGCCCGCGCCTTCGGCGTGCCGCTGGCGACGCTGGGCGCCGTGCTGCTGGGCGCGCGGCTGCTCGATGCGCTGATCGACCCGCTGCTCGGGCGGCTCAGCGACCGGCTGCACGCGCGCTCGGCGCACGCGGTGCTGGGCGGCGGCGCCGTCGCGGCCGGCGTGCTGCTGCTGGGCTTCGGGCTGCTGTTCTTTCCGCAGGCGCTGGTCGATCCGTCGAGCCATGGCACGCTGCTGGTGGCGGCGGCCGTGCTGCTGGCGCTGACCTACGCGGGCTACAGCATGCTGAGCATCGCGCACCAGTCGTGGGGCGCGATGCTCGGCGGCGACGCCCTGCAGCGCGGGCGCATCGTCGGCTGGCGCGAAGGCCTGGGGCTGGTCGGCGTGGTGCTCGCCTCGGTGATCCCGACGCTGGCGGGGCTGCCCGCGATGGTGGCGCTGTTCGGCGTGCTGCTGGTGATCGGCTGGGTGCTCTGGACGCGGGCGCCACGGCCCGTGCGTGGCAGCGCTGCGCATCAAGAGGTCGACCTGCGGCTGCCGCTGCGCCGCCCGGCATTCCGCCGGCTGCTGGCGGTGTTCGTGCTCAACGGCATCGCGAGCGCGGTGCCGGCCACGCTGGTGCTGTTCTTCGTGCAGGACCGGCTGCGCGCCCCGGCCTCGCTGGAGCCGGCCTTCCTGGGCCTGTACTTCGTGATGGCGGCGGCGTCGATTCCGGCGTGGCTGCGCATCGTGAAACGCTTCGGGCTGGCGCGTTCGTGGCTCGGCGGCATGTGCATGTCGGTGGCGGTGTTCGCCTGGGCCGGCGCGATGGGCGCGGGCGACGCGGTGCCGTTCCTGGTGGTGTGCGCGCTGTCGGGCTTCGCGATCGGCTCCGACCTGGTGCTGCCTAGCGCCCTGCTGGCCGGAATCATTGCCGACGCCGGCGACCAGCCGCATGCCGGCGCCTACTTCGGCTGGTGGAATTTCGCGACCAAGCTCAACCTGGCGCTGGCGGCGGGACTGGCGCTGCCGCTGCTCGGACTGGCCGGCTATGTGCCCGGAGCGCGCGAGGCAGGCGCGCTGCAGGCGCTGTCGCTGGCCTATTGCCTGCTGCCCTGCGTGCTCAAGGTGCTTGCGGGCGCCTCGCTGTGGGCACTGGTGATTCGCCCGGCGGCGGCATCGCAGCGGCCCATGCCGGTCTCGAAGGCCGCGCCTTGAAGCCGCTGAATCCTCCGCTCGCCGACTGGCAGGGCAAGACCGCGTGGATCGTCGGCGCGTCCACCGGCATCGGCCGGGCGACGGTGCTGGCGCTGCTGGAGCGCGGCGCGCGGGTCGGGGTGTCGGCGCGCAACGTCGAGGCGCTCGAAGAACTGGCGCTGCTGCACAACCATGCCGGCCAGCCGCCGCGCGTGATCGTGCTGCCGCTCGACGTGCGCGACAGCGCCGCGGTGGCCGCCGCGCATGCGCAGCTGCTGGCGGCCACCGGCGCCATCGATTTCGTGCTCTTCAACGCCGCCACCTATGGCGCGCTGCGCGCCGATGCGTTCTCGCTCGAGCAGATGCTGGCGCACCAGCAGGTCAACTACGTCGGCGCGCTCAATGTGCTGGCGGCGGTGCTGCCCGGCTTCGTGGCGGGCGGTGCGGGGCATGTGTCGATCACCGGCAGCGTGGCCGGCTTTCGCGGGCTGCCCAAGAGCCTGGCCTACGGTCCGACCAAGGCGGCGCTCACCAACCTGGCCGAGGTGCTGTATGTCGACCTGCATGCGCGCGGCATCGGCGTGAGCGTGGTGCAGCCGGGCTTCGTCGACACCCCGCTCACGGCGAAGAACGATTTCAGGATGCCGGCGCTGATCACCCCCGCCCAGGCGGCCGAGGCCATGCTCGAGGGCTGGCGCCGGGGCGATTTCGAGATCCACTTCCCGCGCCGCTTCACCTTCTGGATGAAGCTCATGCGGCTTCTGCCCTACCGGCTGTACTTTCCGGCGGTGGCGCGCTTCACCGGCTTGTGACGGTAGCGGAAGGATTCTTCGCGAGACACCGTGGAACCGGCTTCGCCGGCCCACCGGTGTCGCCCCCGGCGAGGGGGAAGGAGAAGCGACACGCAGTGCGCGAAGCCTGGGGGCGAGTCAAGGCTTGGTGTCGATGAAGCTGGGGCGCAGCATCAGCTTGTCGTACAGCTTGGCGAGGTTGGCGTGGTCGGCGCGCCACTCGATCTCGGGGAAGCGCAGGTCCAGCCAGCCGAGCGTGCAGCCGACCGCGATGTCCGACAGGCTCAGGTGGATGCCGCTGCAGAAGGGCTTGTCGCCCAGCCCCTTGGCCATGGCCGCGACGCCGTCCAGCACCTTGGTGCGCTGGCGCTCGATCCATGCCGCGCTGCGTTCGCCGTCGTTGCGGCCGGACCAGGTGGCTTCCAGGCGCCAGAGCACGCCGGCGTCCATGACGCCGTCGGCCAGAGCTTCCCAGGTCTTGACCTCGGCGCGCTCGCGGCCTTGCTGGGGAATCAGCTTGCCGACCGGAGACAGGGTGTCGAGGTATTCGACGATCACGCGCGAGTCGAACATCGCCTCGCCGCCTTCCATGATCAGGCAGGGCACCTTCCCCAGGGGATTGGAGCTGGCGATGGTGGTTTCGGCAGCCCAGACGTCTTCGATCAGGAACTGGTAATCGAGCCGTTTCTCGGCCAGCACCACACGCACCTTGCGCACATACGGGCTGGCGGCCGATCCGATCAGTTTCATGAAGGCTCTCTCCCCAAACTATGACAACATTAGTTAATAGTCATTTTAGGTGAATGGGGAAACCGGAGGTCCGAATCGGCCCCGATGTGTCGGGCCGGCCCCACGGACCGCCGGCCGCCTAAAATTGAGGCATGAGCTTTTCCACCGTTTCCGCCCTTTCCCCCCTTGATGGCCGCTACGCGGCCAAACTCGCGGCGTTGCGCCCGCTGATGAGCGAACAGGGCTATATGCACCGGCGCGTGCAAGTCGAGGTGGCGTGGTTCATTGCGCTGTCCGACTGCGGCTTCGCCGAATTCAAGCCCCTGACGGGCGGCGCCCGCAAGTACCTGCTGGGCCTGGTGTCCCACTTTTCCGAGGCCGACGCGCTGGCCATCAAGGAAATCGAGAAAACCACCAACCACGACGTGAAGGCCGTCGAATACTGGATCAAGTCCAAGTTCGAGGCCCGGCCCGAGCTGCTGGCCGCCGCCGAGTTCGTGCACTTCGCCTGCACCAGCGAAGACATCAACAACACCAGCCACGCCCTGCAGATCCAGGCCGCGCGCGACAAGGTCATGCTGCCGGCCATCGACGGACTGATCGCCAAGCTGCGCGAAATGGCGCATCAGTTCGCCGATGTGTCGATGCTCTCGCGCACGCACGGCCAGACCGCCAGCCCGACCACCGTGGGCAAGGAAATCGCCAACGTGGCGGTGCGCCTGTCGAAGGCGCGCGCGCAGATCGCATCGGTGCAGCTGCTGGGCAAGATGAACGGCGCGGTCGGCAACTACAACGCCCACCTCGCCGCCTGGCCGGAGTTCGACTGGGAAGCCTTCAGCCGCAAGGTCATCGAGACGCCCGCGCCGCTGGGCCTGGGCCTGAGCTTCCAGCCCTACAGCATCCAGATCGAGCCGCACGACTACATGGCCGAGCTGTTCGACGCGGTGACGCGTGCCAACACCATCCTGATCGACTTCTCGCGCGACATCTGGGGCTACGTGAGCCTGGGCTACTTCAAGCAGCGCCTGAAGAAGGGCGAGATCGGCTCCTCGACCATGCCGCACAAGGTCAACCCGATCGACTTCGAGAACGCCGAAGGCAACCTGGGCCTGGCCAACGCGGTGCTGCGCCACCTGAGCGAGAAGCTGCCCATCAGCCGCTGGCAGCGCGACCTGACCGACAGCACGGTGCTGCGCAACATCGGCGTGGCCTTCGGCTACGCCACGCTGGCCTATGCCAGCCTGGCCACCGGCCTTGGCAAGCTCGAACTCAACGAGGAAGCGCTGGCCGAAGACCTCGACGCCTCGTGGGAAGTGCTGGCCGAGCCGATCCAGACCGTGATGCGCCGCTTCGGCGTGCAGGGCGCCTACGAGCAGCTCAAGGAAGTGACGCGCGGCAAGACCGTGACGGCCGAGGCGCTGCACGGGCTGATCCGCTCGCTGGAAATTCCGGAAGAGGAAAAGGCCCGCCTGCTGGCGATGACGCCGGCCAGCTACGTCGGCAAGGCTGCCGAGCTAGCCAAGCGCATCTGATGGCACTCAAGTCCACCATCTTCAAGGCCACTCTCGCGGTGGCCGACATCGACCACGGCTACTACGCCGACCATGCGCTGACGCTGGCGCGCCACCCGAGCGAAACCGATGAGCGGATGATGATCCGGCTGGTCGCGCTCGCCCTCAACGCGCACCAGCTGCAGGACATCTGCAACGGCGACGGCACGCTGGCCTTCGGCGCCGGCCTGTCGAACGTCGACGAGCCCGACGTGTGGCTGCGCGACTTCACCGGCGAGGTGAAGATCTGGATCGAGGTCGGCCAGCCGGAGGACAAGCCCATCATCAAGGCCTGCGGCAAGGCGGACGAAGTGATCGTCTATTGCTTCAACCACGCGGCCGAGATCTGGTGGCGAGGCATAGAGAACAAGCTGACGCGGCCGCAGAACCTCAAGGTCTACCGCGTGCCGACCGCTGCCTCGCAGGCACTGGCCGCGCTCGCGCAGCGCAGCATGCAGCTGCAGGCGACGATCCAGGAAAACACGCTGACGCTGGGCGACGGCACGAACAGCATCGACGTCGAGCTGCTGCGCTGGAAGTAGCGCCGCGCGGCTAGACCGCCGGCATCATCTCGCCGCACTGCCAGCACTGCTCGAAGCCGCCTTCGACGTGCTCGCCGCACACGCACTGCCAGCTGCGCTGCGGACGATGCTGCAGCTCATGCAGCAGGCGCCTGGCAAGGTCGAACTGGGTCTCGTCGTCGATCCAGATCTCGGGCAGGCACTGGTCGGGCGGCAGCTGGCCCATGACCGCGCCGAGAAACTCGCGCTGCACGGTGGCGGCCACACCCTCTTCACGCAATGCATGCGCCCACACGGTCGCGATGGCGAGGTTGGGGGCTTGCGCGAGGCGGCGCATCGTCAGGGCGCCCAGTTCTGCTCGTTGTCGGGGTCGAACCCGGGTTCGGCAGCGGACGGCGGCGGTTCTGCCTCGCGCGCGCGCTCCGCATAGCGGTTGAAGCGCCAGGCCGAGTCTTCCATGGTGATGCGGCGCCAGGTGGCGCGCTTCTCTACCGGCGTCATGGCGGGCCAGAGCTGCACTTCGTCGAAACTGCGGCCGCAGCCCTTGCATTCGTCGTCGCCCTGGCTGGTGGAGCAGATCGCGATGCAGGGGGTGTCGGGCGTGCTTTCGTACCAGGCCATCCAAGCGGCCCAGGCCTTGGGCGGAAAGCCGACCTCGTCGACCTCCTCCTCGTGATGAAAGACCATGAGCGCGTAGACCTCGGCCAGCGCCCGCAGCTCGGGGCCCAGCGTGACCCCGTCGGGCGAGGGCGATTTCTCGCGCCAGTGATTGATGGCGGCCTCGATGTCGGTGATGTGTATGGCGGCCATGAAGAATGAAGAATCCAGCGAGCGGGGATCATAGACCGGCAATGCCCCGAAGCCGTGAAGGGCCATGATTGCTACAAAACAAGGAGCATCGGAGCCCCTGTTCATGCGCATTTTCAGCGTATTCTTTTTAAACCCCTGAAAACTTTCGGTTGCGCCGCCGATGTCTTCGATGCTCTAATCCCGCCCACGAAGGGGAGTAGCTCCCGACCGCCGTCCACGACGGCGCGAATCGTCAGGTCGTCAATACGAAGCAAAACACTTCCGGCCTGCCGGGCAGCGTACGCGCATTGTTTTTTGCGCGCGCGGTGTCGAGCAAGACCTTCGATTTGAACCTGTGCAGGTTTGGTCGAAGCGTTCGCGAGTCCCCGGTATCACCCGGCCTTTCTTCCTCGCTTTCGACCATCCGCCCAGGATGAATCGAAACGCATCGCCATGCGCCTTCGTCGTCGCCCTTCCGGGGGCGAGGCTGGGGCGCGACAACCAAGAGGAACCTATGGAACTGTTCATGGCCCCGGAATTCTGGGTCGCTGTCGGTCAGATCATCATGATCGACATCCTGCTCGGCGGCGACAACGCCGTCGTGATCGCACTGGCCTGCCGCAAGCTGCCGCCGCACCAACGCACCAAGGGCATTCTCTGGGGCACAGCCGGCGCCATCATCCTGCGCGTCATCCTGATCTTCTTCGCGCTCACGCTGCTGGCCATTCCGTTCCTGAAGCTGGTCGGCGCCATCCTGCTGGTGTGGATCGGCGTGAAGCTGCTGGCACCCGAGCATGACGACGCGCACGGCAACATCACCGGCAGCGACAAGCTGTGGGGCGCGGTCAAGACCGTGATCATTGCCGACCTCGTGATGAGCGTGGACAACGTGATCGCCATCGCCGGCGCCGCGCAAGGCGCGGGCGAAGGCCACCAGATGCCGCTCGTGATCTTCGGCCTGCTCGTGAGCATCCCGATCATCGTCTGGGGCAGCCAGCTGGTCATCAAGCTGATGGACAAGTTCCCGATGATCATCACCGCCGGCGGCATGCTGCTCGGCTGGATCGCCGGCACGATGGCCGTGTCCGACCCCGCGCTCGCCAACGCCGCTGCCTGGACCTGGGTGCCGAAGGTGCCGCAGACCGACACCATCAAGTACGCGGCCGGCGTTGGCGGCGCACTGCTGGTGCTGGTGATCGGCAAGTGGATTGCCGCCCGCCAGGCCCGCAACAAGCCGCAGACCCCGGTGACCACCGGCTGAGCATCGCTCGCAGCCACCGGACATCGATACCGCGAACTTCCGTCACAAGCCAGCCTCTGTCACTCTAACTATCTGAAGGAGCACGCCATGGAAAAGATCATTCTTTATATCGACGACGTCACCTACGCCTGTGAACAGTTCGCCGAACTCGCGCCCGACGCGAACAACGTCGTGGCGCGCCATTGGGTGCTGGTGGCCTGCGCGCCGCGCATGACGCATCGCATCAGCAAGTGGGTGAGCCACAGCGCGCGCGAGAACTGGCGCGCCAAGTGGTTCAGCAAGGTGCAGGCACAGATGCTGCCCCTGCTGGAGCGCAACGGCGGGCAGGTGACGCCGGTGCTGGCCAAGGGCCCGCTGGCCGAGCTGACCGCGCAGCTGAAGCGCGAGCACGGTGCCGCGCACGTGGTCGATGCGCGCCGTCCGAAGATCGGCGTCGACCTGGAGCCGGTGACGCCGGACCAGAAGCCGGCGCACCAGTCGGGCTGGGCCTTCCCGGGCGCGGTGATGGGCATGGGCGCACTGCTGGTGCTGGCGAACGAGCTGGCCGAGTAAGCGGCTCGCGTTCTCTTCTTCCACGAGCCCCGGCGCGGCAACGCACCGGGGCTCGTTTGTTTTGTCCGGGCACCCTGGGGTATCCTGCGCCGCATGCGCATCATCATCAAATGGCTGCTCAGCGCCGTCGCGCTGCTGGCGGTGGCTTATCTCTACAGCGGCGTCCAGGTCAACAGCTTCGGCTCTGCGCTGATTGCCGCGGCCGTCATCGGACTGCTCAACATGATCGTGCGGCCGGTGCTGGTGGTGCTGACGCTTCCCGTCACCATCGTCACGCTCGGGCTGTTCCTGTTCGTGATCAACGCGCTGCTGTTCTGGGCCGCCTCGGGGCTGCTCGCCGGCTTCCACGTCAACGGCTTCCTGGCCGCGCTGATCGGCTCGCTGCTTTACTCGCTGCTGGGCCTGCTGATCGAGTCCGCGCTGGGCGGGCTGCTGTCCAGGCGCTGAAGCAACAGCCCTGCGCGGGCTACTTCAGCGGCGGCTCGGCCGCCTGTTCTTTCACCAGCACGTCCACCGCCCGCGCCCGGGTGTCGATGATCGACGCCTCGTAGTGATCGACCGGCTTGCCGGACTGGCGGATCAGCTCCTGCGCTGCCTTGAAACGGTCTCGCGCGGCCGGATAGTCGAGGATCGCGACGTTGGCCTCGGCATCGGCGCGCACTGCGCGCAGCGTGTCGTTCTCCGCTCCGTAGAGGTTGGCCAGCGTGTGCCATGCCGTCGCATCGCGCGGGTTTGCGGCGACCCAATCGCGCAGCACGGGAATCATCGGTGCGGGCTGGCGCAGGGCGGTCGCGGCTTCGGCGGCGAGCATCATCTCCGGCCGCTCCTTCGACTTGGCGTCGAGCAGCGCGGCGGCCTTGGCCGGGGCGCCCGCGGCGAGTTCGATCTCGGCGCCGAGCCAGCGCGCCTGCTTGGCCGCGGCAGGGTCATCGGCCGTGCGAGCCATCAGCCTCTCGGCCAGCGCGCGTGCCGCCTTGTAGTCGCGCAGTTCCTTGGCCGACAACGCCGCCGCGTAGAGCGTGCCGGCCTGCTGGGCAGGCGAGCTTTTCGCGAATTCGCCGGAGGACGCGGAATCGACCCACAGCCGCAGCACGTCGACACCCGGCCGCGTCAGCACGCGGGCGCGCGAAGCGATCATCGCGTGGTCCATGACGAGCGGCAGCGGCGGCGTGGCGTCCATGCGGAACTGGAAGCGGCCCTGCATGTCGGAGATGCGCTCCGTGGTCAGCGGGTGGCTGCGCAGGTAGGGGTACGAGCCGTTGTCGTTCAGGCGCGAGGCGTACTGCAGCTTCTCGAACATCGCGGCCGCGCCCTGCGGCGCGAAGCCCGCCTGCGTCATCACGCCGAAGCCGACGCGGTCGGCCTCGCGCTCCATGTCGCGAGAGAAGTTCAGCTGGTTCTGCGCAAAGAGCGCCTGGCTGCCCATCATCACGGCCTGGCCGGCATCGCCGTTGCGGCTCTTGCCGGCCGCGATCATGCCGAGGATCAGGCCCGCGATCATCAGCGGCATCTGCTTGCCCTGCTTGCTCATGATGCGCGAGATGTGGCGCTGCGTGACGTGCGAGAGCTCGTGCCCCAGCACCGTCGCCAGCTCGTCGCGGCTGCCGACCGCGGCGACGAGACCCAGGTTCAGGCCCAGATAACCGCCGGGCAGCGCGAACGCGTTGATGTTGCGGTCGCGGCCCAGCAGGATGGTCCAGGCAAAGCGCTCGTCAAGCTCGGGCGTGAGTTCGCCGCGCGCGCGGGCCGCCGCCAGCAGGCGCTGCCAGATGTCCTGCACATAGGCCGCGACCACGGGGTCGTCGATGTAGTCGGTGTCGCGATAGAGCTCGCGGGCGATCTGGTCGCCGAGGTGGCGCTCGGCGCTGGCGGTCATCTCGCCGCCGTCGCCCAGGCCGGGCAGGACCTGCATCTGCATCTGCGCCAGCGCGGGGGCCGGCAGCAGGGCCTGGGACGCTATCAAGAAAGTAGCGCAGAACGTCCGCAGGGCGGGTGGCAGGCGGCGTCTTCTGAAGGGAGTGGGAGTCAAGCGCGGCATTCCTCGTCTGTGGCTCGGGCTCGTATGATGCATCTTCAAATCGAACGTTCACCATGAGCACTCTCACCCATTTTGACGCCCAGGGCCAGGCCCACATGGTCGACGTGGCCGGCAAGGCCTCCACCCACCGCGTGGCCGTGGCCACGGGCCGCATCGAGATGCAGGCGGCGACGCTGGCGCTGATCGAATCGGGAACGGCGAAGAAGGGCGACGTGCTGGGCATCGCCCGCATCGCGGGCATCCAGGCGGCGAAGAAGACGAGCGACCTGATTCCGCTGTGCCATCCGCTGGCGCTGACGCGGGTGGCGGTGGCGTTTGCCCTTGCCGACTCGGGCAACGCGCCGCAGGTGGCCTGCACGGCCACCGTCGAGACCGTGGGGCCGACCGGGGTGGAGATGGAGGCGCTGACGGCCGTGCAGGTGGCGCTACTGACGATCTACGACATGTGCAAGGCGGTGGACCGGGGGATGCGGATCACCGATGTGCACGTGCTGGAGAAGCATGGGGGGAAGTCGGGGAGTTGGGTGGCTCGCGAATGAAGCACCGTTCTCCGCTCGATTTGTATGATCTATCGGTTTCTTTCGAGGGCCCAAAATGTCGAAGTCTCTATTCTTGGTTGGCCTCGTTGCCTTGGTGTCCAACGTCGCTCTAGCCAACACGCTGAGCGACAAAGTCAAGGCGATGTCCGAAAAAGGGCGCCGCAATTTTGTCGCCACGCTGGTGCAACAAAGCGGAGCGCAGTGCGCCGATGTTCAGCGAGTGTTTTTCCAGGGCCTGCTGGACAAGGCAGCGATCTGGAACGTTCGGTGCAGCGGCAAGAATGCGGACTTCGGCCTGATCTTTTACGACGATCAGGCCAGCACCGCACGTGTGATGCCGTGCGCTCAACTCAAAGAACTCGGCGCGCCCAACTGCTTCAGGAAGTTCTGAAGACCCGGTGGGCAAATCGATCAGCGCGGATTGGCCGTCTGCTGCGGCGGTGCGCCGTCTCCTGAAACGACCATGCCGGTCGCGCTGTATCGCACTGCCACCCGCATGCGAGCGGCCGTCGGCACACCGGCTCGTATGCCGGGCGCAAATCGCGTGCTGACGAAAGCCGCGATTGCCGAAGATTCGAACAATCCTGGCGGCGCGGCTTCAAGGATCTTGACGTCTTCTACAGCACCGCTCGTGCCGATCAGTAAGTCCAATATCACTTCGCCTGTTCGCAGCCCTGCACTCGGCGGATACACCAGTGGTATATCGGCAAGCGGGCGCGGCGGACGATCAAGCTCTGACGCAGGCACATAAACCGAAGCGGGGTCTGGTAGCGCTCCAGTGCCGGCTTCCGGTCGAGCAGCAGTTGAAGGTGGCTCCGGTAAGGGAGCTGCCGGCGGCGGGGGCGCTCCGGTAGATGCGAGTCTCTGCGGTTCATGCATGAGCGCGGGAGAGGATGCCGGCACTGACGCCGCTGGCGCATCGCGCGGAAGTGTTTGCGACAATTGTTTCGCAGGCCGCCCGACAGGAATCGAACGCGCAGCCGGCGCCCCTGGCACGGGACCAGGCAACGCGACCTGTGCCTCGGTCCCAGGCAATAGACGAGCCTCGATCACCCTGACCTTCGACTGCGCGGCGACGTGTGAACGGGGCCACGCCACCGCCAGCAGCAGTGCGTGCAGCGCGGCTGATCCGACTACCGCTACAAACAAAGAGCGGCCTGGCGCCGAGCCAAGTCTCAACGCACGAGTTCGCGCCAACTGATGCGCTTGCCTTGCGGAGGCGGGCTGCCCACAGGAACAGGCAACGAGCGGGTACCGCCCGAAGCATCACGACCCAGGCCTCTGAAGGTTCCGTCCGGCAGCCCGACAACGCTCAGGCCGACCACAACCGAATTGCTGAAGAACTGTACTGACGTCACACGACCTTCGCTGGAGCTCACCGCCTGCCCTGTGATCAGATCGACATAGTTCAACCAGCTGTAGCCGCCACCGGAGCACATCGTATTGCTCGGCACGTTCGATGCGAATACCAATGTGCCGAGCACATTCAGCATGTCCACGTTCACGCGCTCGCCGCCATCAGGTAAGTCGATGTACCACCCCACGGTTTGCGTGCATGCGCCCTCGGCGCTGCTGGCGCACTCGATCGTGCGTGTTGCCGAACTGCCCGAGCCCGACTGCACCAATTTCAAACCTTTGAGTTGCGAGCGCATGTCCGAGTAGAGCGGCTCGGTACTCGACAACGGGTCTTGAAAGCCGTAGACAGTCTGTTGGCTCGTGTCGGTCAGGTCGTCAGTCGAGAGCATTCGACCCGTCGCTGCCAGCACCATGGTGACGCCGTTGACCTCCGCCAATTCGGGTCGCGTGGTGATGGGCTGTGCATTGCCGTCCTTGTCCTTCGCCGTGGCGAGCCTCATCGACTCGTAACCGGTGGGAGGGATGACGTCGTTGATGTCGAATCGCCAGATGTTGCCCAGCAGGTCGCCACCGTACACCCGCTCGGCTGTGTTGTCGTAGGTGTAGTTGTTCACGAAGGCGTTGATTTCCTTGAGCCCGCTCGGCGTCGCGGTCGAGCCAGCCGAGGTAGCGATGCGCTGGATGATCTCCCCACTACCCGCATCCAGCACATAGAGATAGCCGCGGCCGTCGCCCTTGTCCACGTTGTTGTAGCCGGAAGTGACCAGGACAACCCAGGCGCCGTTGCGCAGCTTGGTGATGATCGGACGGCCGTAGGTCAAGCCCAGATTGCAATCGCCCGTGGCGCCGTTCGGATTGCTGGCACAGGTGGCGCTCATATTGAACTCCCACATCGCCTTCGGCGCGGCGGGATTCGTCACGTCCAAAGCGTAGTAGCCGTTGCCACCATTGTTAAGGCCGCCCACCAGCATGGTTTTCCACTGCCCGCCGACGTAAACATCGCCCGAGATCGGCGAGCCGTCCACGAAGAACCGATGCCTGTCGGCGTAATTCATATCCGCCAGGTTCCACATGTTGCCCATTACCGGCTGGGGAACGAAGGCCCACGCCTCCTGGCCAGCCTTGCTGTAGTTCGTGTCGGACGAATTGACCGGCGCGTAGAAGGCATGCAGCATGCCGTCGTTGGCCCCGACGTAGACCATGGGAGTACGGGCCTTGTTGTTGGTCTTGAAGGTGTCATAGCCAGCGTCCTGGTAGAACTGGCTGGGCGCCTTCACATAGGCGGGCTGCGAGTTGACGATATCGCCCAGCACGTGCGCACGCGCACGGTAGAGCTTGGCGGAGTTGACAACGTAGCCCTCCCGCTTGCGCTGACCACGCAGATAGTTCACCAGGTTCGCGCCGGTCGTGGCGCTACGCTGATCGATGGTCCCGGCACTGCCGTCACTCATGAACGGGTACTGGCTAAGCCCGCTCGTGACGGTCGAGCCTGTAAAAAGCGCCTGCATAGCTTCGGTCAAGCCGGTGCTCGCGCCACCGCTGGGCAGGCCGCTGGTGCTATCGCAGGCCACCGTGTTCCAGGTGAAATCGACCAAGGCATTCGTAGCGGGGTTGCGCGCGTAGATCTTGCGGCTGTCGCACTCGTCTCCGACCTTCGCGTCCAGCAATGAGCGGGCGGACCACTTCACCGTGGACGACAGGTTACCGGTGGTGGTATCGACTTCCTGTGCCTGCACTTCGCCGGTCCAGTCCAGCGTGGTGAAGCTGGCGGTATACGCAATGTTGTCGCCCGCCGTCGGCGTAAGGCTGGACGTGGACGCACCCGAGCCCGCTCCGGCCTGCGCCTTGATGCCCGAAAGTGCTTCCTTCAGTCCGTCCACCACCGACTGAGGATCGCTCGCGCTGAAGTATTTTCCGCGGCCGTTCACGGCGGCATGCCAGAAGTCGTCGATGGATCTCGGGTCGTTGTACTGCAACTGTGACAGGTTCGTGCCGTTCGGCCAGATAGGCCAATTGATGGGCAACGAGCCGTCTGCATCGACGTCATAGCGGCGGATTCTGGAAAAGTCTCCAGAAGTCGCGCTCTTGTAGTTCTCCTGGTAATTAACGGTGCCGGAGACACCCAGGCCCACAACGAAGGTTGTCATGTGCTGCCAGGGTGCACGATCGTCCTCGATGCCTTCGCCGAGTCGAGGAACAGTGTTGTCCATCCCAGGCCGCAGGTCGGTGATGTAGTAGTACTGCGCCACGTCGGCGAGCGAGTCGATGCTGCCCTGCAGGCCGCTGCCGGTCACTGTGCCCTTGCTCGTGGTTTCCTGCCCCCAGGAAGCGGATATATCGACCACAGGAGGCGTTGCTGGACTTGCATAGCAGATGCTCGCATCCGCCCAATCCGTTTCCGTCGTGCTTTTGTTTCGCTCGCTGGAGGCGATGGCCGTATCGCCGCTCACGTCGTAGGTTGCGACCGTCGTGCGAGTGCGGCGCTGCACCTTGGTGCCCGGAATGGATACGCAGGTAGTGGAGACGTAGCCGTTGCCCGCACCAGGTGTCACGGGCGAGCAACTGGTCACACGGTCCGGTCCCACGACGTCCGAGGAGCAGGTGGTCGTCAGAAAGCTGGAGTCCGTCCCGGGCGTGCATGCGGCCACCGGCGTCGGATTCGTGCTGACTGTGGCGCACGTCACCACAGGCAGCACGCCGCGTGGGGAAGGCACGCAACTGTTGTCGGCGACCCCCACCGTGGTATCAGCGGCGGTGCAAGTGGTACGGGTGAAGTTGTTGCCGCTCGTCGGTGCTTCGCTGGTGCACGCAGAGCCCGGCGTCAGCTGCTGAGGCTGCGAGGTGTTGACCGTGCAACTGGTCGTCTTGAAATTGGCATCTGTGCCTGCCGCACAGGCGCTCACCAGCGTCGGCCCGGTGTTCACCGTGCTGCAGGTGGTCGTAATGAAGTTGGAATTCGTGCCGGCGGCGCATGTGCCCTGGGCGACGAAAGTTGGCCCAGTGGTGACAGTGTTGCAGCTCACCTGCGTGAAGCCATTGGCCGACCCCGGTGTTTGGGCCACGCAACTGCCAGCGGCCACCCCGACGGTCCTGGTGGTCGGGGCACAGTTAACCGTGGTGTAGCCGTTGCCCGCCGACGGACTCTGTGCCGTGCAGGACCCGGGAACCACATTCGTCACCGGTGTGTTGTTGGTTGAGCAGGTCGTGACGGTGAAGTCGGTGGGGTTCGTTCCGCCCGTGCAGCTTGCTACCGGCGATGGTGTCGTGGGCCCGTTCATCGCGCAGGTGGTGGCCGTCCAGGCATTGTTCGACGTCGCCGCTGCGGGTGTGCAACTGTTCAAGGGAACGCCGGTAGGCCCGCTTGTCACCGCAGGGGGGCAACTGATGGTCACCCAGCTGTTTCCCGCATTTCCGGTCTGGGCTACGCAAGAGCCAGGCGGCGTCGGCACTGTTTCGGTGTGGGAGTTGCAGAAGGTCGCCGTATTCCCGTTGCCCGATCCAGCATTGACCGGCGTGCAGCTGCCGACGTTCTGCTCTGGTGTGTCTTCTGTCCTGCAGGCCGTGATGACCCAATTGGTTCCTGCATTGCCGCCAGGCGTGCATGACGCGACCAGCGTCTCGGGCGTTGTCACGGTGCGGCAGCTCACAAAACTGGGGCCCGTCGAGTTGGGCGTGCACGAGGAGACCGGAACATCGGTAAGGGTCACGGCATTGCATGTCGTCTTGACGCCGCCGGTCGTGGTGCCCGGCGCGCACTGCGAAGGCAGCACCTGCGTGACAGTGGGCGACGTTTCCTGGCATTGCCGTTCGAGGAAGCTGTTGGTTGCGCTAGGAGACTGCGCCGTGCAGCTCCCGACGTTGCTCCAGCCGGAATAGCTGGTGCCGCCGCAGGTCGTTCTCACATTTCCGTTGTTATCGGACGCCCCCGAGGCCGTGCAATTGGCAACTGCTTGATTCGTAGTGATCTGCTCCGTATCGCACAAGGTCTCGATGTAGCTCGGCGAACTGCCCGCATTTGCATTGCAACTATTGACGGCCTTCCGCGCGCTCGTGGTGACCGTATTGCAGGTCGTGTTCGTGTAGCTGTTTCCCGAATTGGCGGTGCCCGGCGTACAGGATGTTCTCTGCACGAAGCCCGTGATAACCGGTGTGGCACACGTGGTCGTGAGAAAGTTGTTGCCTGGGACGGGCGCCGATGGCGTGCACGAGGCCACGCCCGTCGGGCCTGTCAGCTGGGTGTTGCAGGTGGTGACGACCTGCGTCGCGGAGTTGGTGCCGGGCGTGCACGAGAGCACCGCCGTGGTGGTCGGCGTGACGCTGCAGGTCGTAGTGACGAAGTTTGTGTCGGTCCCCGGGGAACAGGAGGTCACTGCAGTCGGTCCTGTCGTGTTCGACGAACATGTCACGGTCGCCCAGCCGTTGCTGGCGCTCGCGCTGGCGGCCGAACAGGCTGCCGCTGGGGTGGGACCACTCACTTGGGTCGCACAAGTGGTCGTGGTATAGCTGTTGCCGGAGCCAGCCGCCTGTGCCGTGCACGTCTGCACGGCGGTAGGACCCGTTGTCACAGGCGGGTCGCAGGTGCGCGTGACGTAGTTGTTGCCTGCATTCGCGGTCTGCGGTGTGCATGAAGCGACAGCCGTCGGGCCTGTCGTGAGATTCAGGCAGGTGATGTTGCCGCTGTTGGTGCACGACGCCACGGGCGTTGTTGTTTCAGTGGCTCCGTTGTAGGCCAGGGTCTGCGCGGTGCGCTGGCGTTCCTGACGCGTCGACTGCATCTGGTAGGTATGCGTCACCAGCGGCTGATTGGTAGATCGGCGGGTCAGGGTGTCCGTCTTGAATGTCTGGCTTGTGGACTGCTGTATTTGTGTCGTCGTCTTGGACGTCTGCTGCTGCGTCTGCCACAACCGCGTCTGGGTCATCGTCTGCGTCCGTGTGCGCGTCTGAATCTGCGAGACGGATTTCTGTGTGTAAGACGTCGTTTGCAGCACCTGGGTGGTGGTCGCGTAGACCTTGCGCGTGCCGCGTCCCAGCCAGGTCCGGGTAAGCAACTCCTGACGTGTCGACCGGGTCTGCTGCTGCGTGCTCGACAGGTTTTGCAGGCTCTGGCGAGTTTCGGTCTTCGTTGTCTTCTGGTCTTGGCTGGTAGATCGGCTGGTCTGCGTCGTGGACGCGTAGATCTGCTCGGTCGTCTTCGTGAGGGATTGGGTGCGCTGCGTCGGTTGCGATGTTGCGCGATAGACCACCGAAGTCGTTCGGAAAAACTCTCCACTGTCGCAAGGCTGATAGCGGTTCATCGACGACGTGGTGGTGTCCGTGCGACTGCCAGTGGTGGTGCCGTCCCAGATGGGCCTGTGGCTGTAGAGCAGGGGATTGAAAAGGTCCTTGACGCCTTGCGGTGTCAAGTTGCCATCCTGGTTGCCCACGCGAGTTTTTCCGTCGATGGCCACAGGGCCGCGCGTCTCTTGCGCGGTGTTCCAATAGCCGTCAGTGGTCATGATTGTGAAGTTCTGCTGGCAGGTATACCTCACCGGATCCGGTGTCATGTCCGTGTTGATGCCGTCCGCGCGGCCAGCGTAATGCCGCCCTACTCGCGCAAGCCCTTCGCGCGCGGGCGACGAGCCATCCGGCGTTTGACCATAGAGCTTGGTATACCAGGCCGACTTGTGAGTGTCGTTGAAGTCGTCGATTGCCAAGTACTTTGCAGGGTCGACACCGCTTTCGGCATTGGCGGTGTCGCGAAGCGGATTCATGCTCACCAGGCCCACGCGAAAACCATCGGTAATGGGATTGAACGCGAGGCTGATACTGCTCTTCACCATTGCCATACGGGTTCGGTAGAAGGTGTACCAGATCGCGAAGTTTCGCCGTTCGTCGATTCCCGCCAGGCCTGTTCCTGAACTGCTGGTGACCAGCTTTCGGCGCCACCGTCCGCCCGTAGTGTTCGCAGCGACGTTGGACTGGGTCAGATCGACGCCGGCGAACAGTGCGCTTTCCATGTTTGTGCAAGGCGCAGCGTCGTACCTAAGCGTGGCCGTGCCCTCGTACGTGTAATAGTAGGCAGGCTGGGCGCGATCCTCTGCATCGTTCGCGACCTGCAGCTGACGCGTATTCCGGTCGTAAGCCCTGAAGCTGGTCGCCAAGTTGACGTTCGTCGGACCGGCTGAGTAGAAGTCGTAGCGCGCGGCGCCAAAGTCGATGGAAGTCGGCGGGTTCACCAGGTAGTAACCGTCGGCGCCGCGCGGCACTTCATAGACCTTGCTGGGATCGTAGTAAAGCGCGTTGCACTGCGCACTTCGATAACCGATGGGCATCTCGTAGCTCGGATTTCCCCCGGGGAACTCCAATTCGTCTGGCATGTGCGTGAAAGCCATGGACCGCGAAGTGTCCATCAGCAGCATCACATTGGGCTTGGGCACGGCCTGTCCCGTGCCGGCGACCGGCACGTTGGACAACTGAGTCAGCGCCGCCTGTACGTCGTTCGTCCAAGCCCCGGCTCCCCACAAGAGCGCGCCGACCATGGTCGACAGGGCGACCGTGATTCCCCTCGAGCGATTCATTTCGCTTTCCTCACATCATTACCATTTGTGTGTAGCTGACCGCCCCTCGCAGGCCGTCCACCCGGGCCGTGATTCGGTAGTAGGGCTGCCCGACCAGCGAAGAAAACCCTCCGCCTACACCTCCGCCGCTTCCCAGGGTCGGGCCTGCGGATTGCGGAATGGCGCATTTCTGCCCCGGATCGGTGGGAGGCCCGGACGAAGCGCAGAGTCGGTGAATCACATAACGCACACGATTGCCCGTGCCATCGTCGCCATCCTTCGTCGCCTCCTTGGCCTTGGACCAATCGAAGGTCATCGGATTGAATGTGTCGTCCCAACTGGCAAAGTAGGCATCCCCCGGGCTGTCTGCATTGAGGACATTGGGCGTCGAACGCTGGGCGTAGACCCACGCGAACCCCGCTTCCGTCCCGAGGTCGCCGAGGGAAGTCGCGTTTTGCTTGAAACCGACGTTGCCCGCGATCTCAACGCCCGTGCTCGTGGTGCGGAACATCAGCAAGCCGGCGATCGTCATGACGACCAACACGACCAAGGCGATGATCAGCACGATGCCTTGCTGCTTGCTCACCGCTGGGCGTTGGCCGTGACCGTTTCTCCTCATGGCGCAGTTCCCCAGATCATGTTGCGCAGCGGCACGACGGTGTCGTACACCCTGTAGCGATAGTTACGCCAGTTATTGGCAGCCGCGTCGCCGTTGATTGCGGCGACGCCCGAATCGCTGCTGTTGTCGACGTTCTTCATCGAAAACGATATCGAGCCGCCGGCCCAGCTTGGCGCAGCCGCAGTCACCGGAATCGGCGTCCCCGCCTTCATGATGGGCCGCTCGTATTGCCTGCTTCTCATCAGCAAACCAAAACGGACGGCGAGCACGCGGGTGTAGTCCGAACCGGCGGGCAGGGAGTCGTACCACTCGGTGCCATCGATCTTCCCGTCGCCAGAGGTGTCATAGCCATACTGGGCCTTGAGAGTGACAACGTCGGTGATCACATCGACAGCGGACGTGCTGCTTTCTGCCAAGCGGTTGTAACGCGTCAGCGATCTCCGCGTGACATTGACCGCCCACACCGTTTGAGTGGGTGCCGGTCCAAGGTTGAACATGCTGCCGACAGTGATCGTCGTTCCTGTTCCGCCGGCTTTGTTCATCGTGGCGGTCTTGTTCGCTCCTTCGATCGTCGTGTAGGTCGCCCCCGCCACGTGCTCCACGGCATTGGGATCGGTCAGCGAAAGCCCGGTGATCTCGACGAGTTGGCAAGCTCCTGAAGTCCCGGCAACGATCGTCTTGTCACCCACGCGGAAACCTTCGCGCGACTTCATCGTTTTCGTTTCATCGGTCGATGACAAGACCGGCTGGCTGGCAACGAAGTAAGACGAGTTGCCATAGAGGACGCGAACTACATCGGAAGCGCCGTCCTCGCCCTTGACAATTTCAACCGGTCGAAGATTGAAGGAGATATCGCTGGGAGAAAGCGTGGTGTTGACCGCGGTCACCGCACAGCTCATCGCCGTGGCGTCGGCCATGCCGAAACCAAAGCCCGCGAGTCGCAGATCCCGATCAAGCGCGAAGGCACCCAGCGTACCGCTGATCTGTGCATCGTTGCCTGCGACAACAGAGCGCTTGCGCGCCTCCCACAGCGTCTGCAACTGAACGATGATGAGTACGCAGATCAGCCCGACGATCAGTCCGACCATGAGCTCCAAGAGCGATATGCCATGCTGCCGGCTCCCTGATCGAAGGGAATGCAGCCGTGGCCGCATGGTGTCTTTGTGCACGGTGCCCATCTCAATTGACCAGGGTGGCAAAAACATGCCTGCGCGGCACGGGATTCGACGGCACCTGCCAGCACACGGTGATGGTCATCTTGTTATGGCCATCGGCGGTTGAATCGACCTTGATTTGCTGCATTGCTGCTGACGCACCTGGCATTCCTCCGTGAGCCGCATCACGCACCGCGGCAACCCACGCGGTCACCACCGCATTCTCGGAAGCCGCGCCGCTGAAGTTGCAGGCGTCACCTTCTGGTTGGTGCTGAAACTGCAACAACGCGTCCCGCACCGCCGCGGCACGTGCTTCGCGATCGACGCCAGTTCGGCCCACGTTCACCCAGGCTTGCTGGCCGATTTGGCTCGCCCACTGCGCGGCCAGCGTTCGGTATTCGGCATCTGACTGCGTGGAGACTGCCTGGGCGCTGAGCCCCACCATGCCGAGAATGCCGAGCATGAACAGCAGGATGGCGACTGCGGCCTCGATCAGGAACATGCCGCGCTGGCCACGCGCAGTTGAACCGCCGCGCGCCGAGCTCGTACGCTCGAGCGAGCGGTTCACGTCGGGCATGTCCGGGTATCCCCAGACCCTGAAGCGGCCGGGTCGCACAAGCGCACCTGCCCACCTGTGCTGACCACCACGCGCAGGCAACGAGCCGCGCCATCCGGCGCGCAAGTGCTTCCCTGCTGCGAAAAATTTACTCTGGCCTCCGAACCGACGAGGGCTCCGGACGCATTGAAGCGAATGCTGGAAGTCGAAGAGGCGATGACGACGGAAGAGCCTTGATTTGCCTTCCCACCGCCTTCTGCGCCTGACTTGCCTTCGATGAACACATGCGGATCGCCGACGGCTGCAGGCGTCTGTCGGATCAGCCAATTGGGCCCGTTGTCCGTGAGCTCCGTGGTTTCAACACTGGCCGCCACGGGGGCAAGGGAGGTCAGCACCAGTTCCACGGAACCGTTGCGCCGGATGGCCTCGGTCCGCGCTTGCTGTAATGATGCGTAGAAGGACTCCGCTGCGGCGAGAGTCTTCATGTTTTCGGAATACTGGAAGAGCGAAGGTGCTGCCATGGCCGCCAGAACCGCGAAGATCGTCAGCGTCACCATCAGCTCGATCAGCGAAAATCCATCGTCTCGAGCGACGCTCAGCATGCGCCGCCCTTGCTAGTGACCCAGCACTTGGCCAGTGCACCCGTCCAGCCCGCACCGAGTGTTGCAGTGTCTCGCGTGCCGTCCGCGACCAGTGTGTATTTGAAGCCATCCATCATCGCCTTCCCGGTGGCCGTGATGGTGTATCCGGTGGCGCTGAGGTCCGAGCAAGCGAAGTCGAAACCATTGGTGCTCGCGGGCAGCGGCGCGATGGTGCCAGTTGCGCAAGCGCCTACGAAGGTGCGGTTGTCCTGGAAGTACTGCTCCATCCGGGGGCGCATGGAAGCCAGCAGACCCAGCGCTTCAGACACGCGGGCTCGCCGCACATAGTCGGAGTACTGCGGGATCGCAATGGCTGCCAGAATGCCGATGATCGCGACAACGATCATGACTTCGATCAAGGTGAATCCGGCACTGCGGCGGCGAGGTTTCGGTACGGTCATGACAAAACTTGGAGCCCGGGTAACGCCGTGGACACAATTGTGTAAAACTTCCTCAAATGTTACTGTTGTTTAACGGTTGCTTGTTGCCGTTTATCTGAGAACCGGTGCCGCTTGTCGCCGCCTCCGTCGATCGCTGGGTCTTATTGGTCCAGTTAGCTCGTTGAGGCCTAGGGTCCTTTGTGCAGAGCTTCTTGGGCGACGGAGAGCATGACCAAAATGCTTTCCTGAATAGGAATGCTGCTGACTGACTGCTCTGCTGGATCGGGCAATACTGAATGAATACGTCACCGGGATTTATTTCCCCCACTGTCAGTGCAACGCAATTCGAAGCTTTTTCAAGCGCGTCTGCGCTACTTCGTTTGCGCTTTAGGTGTTGGGTGCCTTCTACGTAGGGCGCGAGCCTGACCAAGTTCACGCAGGTGATTACCCGGCAGCAAAACCCGTTGGACTGCGGTTATGGATTGGCCCGGAGCCCGTCGTGTTCGAATTGCAAACTTAGAGGCCACTCATAGCTTCAGCCGCATGCCTATTGCGTACGATTTCGCACTTTGAGAGTTGGAGGAACGCAAGACCGCCGAATCGCTCGCACGTTAAATATCCGGGGAAACCTATAGGTGCTTAGGTGGGCGACCTGTAGAAAGTACCCCACCTAGGACTCAACAAATCCTTTAAATTTTTGCAATCGATCTGTCATTGCAAAAAGTGGCAGTTGAGCCTAGGCAACATCGATCGCAATGTCGGAACCGAGAAAAATAGCAACCGTCCCCACTAAAAAATAATGCGCCATCGAAAAAGCCGCCCGAAGGCGGCCTTATGTGCGTGTCAAAGCTTAGTCGCCCGAGCCGCCGGTGCCGCCCGTGCCGCCGGTGCCGCCACCCAGAGCGGTGCTGCAATCCTTCGGACGCAACTTTTCAACAACGTCGGTCTTGCAGGTCCAAGCACCGTTGGTGCCTGCAGTTGCGTCATCCGCCGCGCGAGACCACTGAATCTTCTTCCCATTGATCTGGGTCGTACCCTTGATTGCGCAGGTGAGCGTGGATTCACCGGTAACTGCCACAGCAACGGTGTAATCGCAGCGAGTCGACGTCTCTGCGGGCAGGCCAAGAGCCACAGCCGTGCTGATTGCTGCAGAAATGCCATCGGCCAATTTCGTTTCGGTGTTCACCTTCATCGGCGTGATTTCAGCCAGTCCAGCAGCAACTTGGGACTTGGCGGTGTAGTCCTGATAAGCCGGCAAAGCCACGGCAGCCAAGATACCAATGATCGCCACAACGATCATCAATTCGATAAGGGTAAAGCCGGCCTGTGCGCGGCGAGCGAGAGTGCGACGGTTCATGAACTAACTCCAAGTTGGTTGGTTGTTTTGTCCGGGAACCTGCCCGGAGCGGGATAACTTCCGCAGCATCTGTGCCACCTGCCCAACCCGCCTCTTACCGACCGAACACGTCACCTTTGTTAACCTAGGCGTAACATGATGCGACGAATTTTGTGTCCAGATGCTACCGATTTGACAAATTTGTCACGTTTGTCTCCCCATCGAGTGCATCAGAAAGTCAACACCCAGGCTGCCTTTAACCACCGGATGTCGAGCTGCGCTGCGCCCGCCGCCTGGCGCGCTCCCAGTACGTCTATCTGGCTCATGATCTCTTCGGTTTCCGCCGGCTTGGTGTGCGTGATGTAGATCGGAAAGTGCTTCCCCGGGTCGATCAGCGCCAGCTCCTCGGCCAGCATCACCGGTGACAGATGCAGGCTGCGCTCGGCCAGGGCCTGTTCGCGGTTGCTGAAGGCGGTTTCTATGACCAGCATCGCCACGTCCAGCGCGTTGACGCGTTCCCAGAAGGGCGGGTTGCGTTCGGTGTCGCCGCTGAAGATCCAGTTCGGTCCGCCCGATGCCCGTCGCACGGCAAAGCCGCAAGCGGGCACGGTATGCACGGCCGGCAGCACCTCGACGAGCTTGGGCGCGCTGCTGCTGCCCAGCTGCAGAAGCTGGCCCACGGCAAAGTCGTGAAAACTCACGAACGGCGCTTCAGGGCTGGGAATGCTCTCGAAATCGGGCCAGATGACGTTGTTGAACACGTGAGCGCGCAGCGCTTCGATGGTGGCGCGCAGCGCATGCACGCGCAGCGGTCTGGAGCGGCGGCTGCCGATGGCGTCGAGCATCAGGGGCAGGGCGGCGATGTGGTCGAGGTGGCAGTGCGTCAGAACCACGTCGTCGATGGCGGCCATTTCTTCGAGCGAGAGGTCGCCCACGCCGGTGCCCGCATCGACGAGCAGGTCGGTGTCGACCAGGAACGAGGTGGTGCGGCAGTCTTTGGCAATGGCGCCTGAGCAACCCAGCACACGAACCTGCATTGTGAAAGACCCCTTGTGTGTGTCTGTCGTCATTTGGTTTCGAACCGGGTTGCGCCGTCCCAGTTCGGATCCTGGGGTCGCAACGCCATGGAGGCTAAACGCTGGGCGTAGAGCTGGTAAAGGACTTTTTTGGCATCCGCGGCGAGCAAGGGGGCCAGCAAGTTCCGGCCCACGGCCCAGTCCTGGCGGCGGTAGGCGGCGAGCACGGCGCCCCAGCGCTCAAGCATCGGCTGGGCCTGTTTTTCGGCTTCGGGCGTGCGCTCGGCCAGGGGGGTGAACACGGCCACGGCCTGCGCCTTGCCCTTGACGCGCACGCTGTCGAGCTCCTGCCAGACGTAGCCGGGCGCCAGTTCCTGGGTGGCGCCGCTGGCGACGATCTCCACCCCGTAGTGGCCGCTCAGGCCTTCGAGGCGCGACGCGAGATTGACCGCGTCGCCGACGACGGTGTAGCTGCGCCGCGCGGCCGAGCCCATGTCGCCCACGCTCATGACGCCGCTGTTGATGCCGATGCCCACGCTGATCTCCGGGCGGCCGCCGGCGCGGTTGGCGCTGTTGATGTCGCGCACGGCATCGGCCATGCCGAGCGCGGCGCGCACGGCCAATGCGGCGTGGTCGGGCGCGTCGATTGGCGCGCCCCAGAAGGCCATGACGCAGTCGCCCATGTATTTGTCGACGGTGCCGCGGTGCGCGCTGATCACGTCGGTGAGCCGGCTGAACACGGTGTTGAGGAAGGCCTGGAGCTGCGCCGGGGTCATCTGCTCCGACAGGCGGGTGAAGTCGCGCATGTCGCAGAACATCACGGTCATCTGCTTGCTTTCGGCGCGCATGCTGTAGCGGTCCGGCTGGACCAGCATTTCGTCGACCAGCTGCGGCGGAACATAGGTGCCGAAGAGCCGAACGAGCCCGCGCCGCGCGCGCGATTCGACGAAGTAGCCCCAGCTCATGCTGAGCACGAAAGCCAGCATGGTCATGGCGAGGGCCGATGCCAGCGGCAGCACGAGGCCGTACCCCACGAAGAGCCAGGAATTGAGCCCGACCAGCGCGGCAACGGTTGCCGCGACCAGCAGCACCGCGCGCGGCGCCGACAGCAGCGACAGGCCGAAGGCCAGCAGCAGCCCCGTCACCAGCACGCTCAGCACTTCGTAGCCGGGCGCATAGTCCGGCACGCTGAACAGCCGCCGGTCGAGCAGGCCGGAAACGACGTTGGCGTGCACTTCCACACCGGGGAACGCGGCTTCGACGGGGGTGGCGCGCAGGTCCTGCAGGCCCGGCGCGGTGGCGCCGACGAGCACGATCTTTCCTTTCAGCTCGCCGGGGCCGAGGCGTCCTTCGAGCACGTCGGCGGCCGGGATGTAGCGGAACGATCCGCCGCCAGCGCCGCCCGGGCCACGAAACGGTACCTCCATGCTGGCGGTCTGGTCGACCGGCACGCGCAACTGGCCGATCCGCAGCGATTCGAGCCGCGGCACGGCGCCGCCGGAGGCAAAGGCCGGACGCACGGGCGGCAAGCCGTTCGCCAGCCGGTAGACCGCGAGCGCGAGCGACTCGTAGTAGCCGGGCTGGGCCTGGTCGCCCTGATAGCGGGCAATGAGAGGCACGCTGCGGATCACGCCGTCGCCCTGTGCGCCGACCAGTGTGTTCAGGAAGCCCGCGGTGGGTGCGGCCTTGGCGAGCGCCGGCAGGCTGGCGCCGAAGCCGTTCCAGCTGGAAGCGTAGATGCCGCCGGCGGGAAACGCATCGGCCGGCAGCAGGGGCGCGTCGGGCAATTGCCCCTTGGCGCCGGGCTTGCCGGTCCGCGTGAAGTAGTAGCCGAGCGCCACCCGCCGGCCTTCCAGCGACCTGGCGAGTGTGGCGTCGTGGTCCAGCGCGGGGGCGAGCCGTTCGATCTCGGCAGCGAGCCCCTGCATGCCGCGAAGGGGGCCGGCCGCCATTGCCCGCAACCTCTCGAGGCCGGAACTCCGGTCGGGCTCGAGGAACATGACGTCGAAGCCCAGCACCGCCGCCTGCTGGCGGTCCAGCAGCTCGGTGGTGAGGCCGGCGATCTTGTCGCGCGCCCAGGGCCACTGACCCTGGCGCGCGAGGCTGGCGTCGTCGACATCGACGATCACCACGCGCGGGTCGAGCGTGCGCGGCATGGTCGCGCGCAGGCGGATGTCGTAGATCAGCCGGTCGAGGCGCTCGAGCGCGCTGAGCGGCCAGGCGCCGGTGGCGTGCGCCAGCGCCAGCAGCACCGGCAGCAGGCTGATGACGATGCGCGGCCAATGCCGCCGCAGCACGCTCACGGCGCGCCGTCCGTACGGTTCACGCCGCCACGAAACCCGGGGGGAAAGGAATCAGACCCGCACGAACTGCATGCGCGCGGTGCCGCCAAGCTCGAGCACGTCGCGCTCCTGCAGGGCGACTGCCTCGGTGCCCAGTTGCAGGCCGTTGAGCGTGACGTTGCCTTCGACGCCCGCCGCCACGTAGCCTTGCCGCCGGCGCGTGACCACGGCCACGGCCACACCGGGCTTGCCGATGGTGGTGACGACCTTTTGCAGTGCGACGTCCTGGCCTTCGTTGGGGCCGGCCAGCACCCGCAGCACCGGGATGCCAAGCTCGACGAGCGCGCCCGATTCCGTGGGCGCCGAAGAAAGCGGCGTGGCCGGCGAATATTCGCCCACGGGATTGCGCACCGAACCGGGGCCGACGGCCAGGTTGCTGCGGGCCCGGAAATGGATGCGGCAACCTCCGACCTCGATGACGTCGTTGTCCTTGAGCGCCTGCTTCTGGATGGCGAGCGCATTGACGTAGGTGCCGTTGGTGCTGTTGAGATCTTCAATTTCGACATCGCCATCGCTCATGTGCAGCACGGCGTGCTCGCCGCTGACTGCCAGGTTGTCGATCACGATGTCGTTGTAGGCGCGACGTCCCAGCGTCGTGCGTTCCTTGGCGAGCGCCACTTGCCCGATGACAACGCCATCGACCGAAATGATCATCTTCGGCATTGCCGACTCCCCGATTGCAAAGCTTGAATGACTGCAAGCGCAGCGGTGGGGTACCGCTGGGGCCTGCTACTTGGCTGCGCGAGGCGCTTGCGCAACGCCTGCTCTTGCCAGAACAACCGAAATATTGTCCCTGCCGCCATTCTCGTTGGCAATTGCAACCAAAAGCGAAGCTTTTTTCTGAAGCCCGACATCGTGTTCTAGAAGCGTGAAAAGCTGCTCATCGGAAATCATCTCGCTCACTCCGTCGGAGCAAAGCATATAGAGATCGCCCGGCCTTGCGCTGTGCTCATGCATTTCCAGCAGGACCTGGGCCTCCACGCCGACCGCCCGGGTCACGAGATTGCGGGTTGGCGAATTGAGCGCTTCCTCGGGGGTGATGGCACCCGCGTCGAGTTGCTGCTGGCGCAGCGAATGGTCACGCGTGAGCAGTTCGAGCTTGTTGTTGCGCACCCGGTAGCAGCGCGAATCTCCGATGTGCCCGACCACCACGCGCTGCGGCCGGAAGGCCGCCAGCACGAGCGTCGTTCCCATGCCCTGCAGCTCGGGGTTGGTGGTGCCGGCTTGCAGGATGGCGCTGTTGGCCTCGTCGGTGGCGGCCTGCAGCGCACGCCGGACCACCCGGGCCGGCGCCTGCATGCCGGCCTGGGCGAACCAGCGGCCGAAGCTGGCGTGCAGCAGCGAGACAGCCATGGCGCTCGCCACCTCGCCGCCCTTGTAACCGCCCATGCCATCGGCCAGCAGGGCCAGCCCCAGCGCGGAATCCACATGTACGGCGTCTTCGTTGTGGGCGCGCAGCCTGCCGACATCGGTCAGTGCTGCGAACTCCCAAGTCAGCGGTGGACGGGTGGAGAACAGGGAGACGCCGACACTCGCCATGGTTTGTCAGCGCAGACTTCGCGAAATCAGTGAGCAGCGGCGTGCGCGCGCCGTTGCATCAAGCGGCCCGCGGCCACGACAAACACCGCACCGGCCGCAGCCGCTGCATAGTGCAACCAGGGATTGGCCGCCAGCACGTCGCGCAGCGCGACGTCGCTCACGATGGTCTCGCCGCCGACCCAGCCGATCAGCGCGGCGCCCAGCATGACGATGATCGGAAAGCGTTCCATGAGCTTGATCATGAGGGTACTGCCGAAAATCACCAACGGAATGCTGATGGCCAGGCCCAGGATCAGCAGGACCATGCTGCCCTGCGCGGCGGCCGCGACGGCAATCACGTTGTCCAGGCTCATCACCAGGTCGGCCAGGAGGATGGTGCGCACGGCCGCCATCATGCTGCCGTATTCCTTGGACTCGCCGTCGTCCTCGTCGTCCTCGCTGAGCAGCTGCATGCCGATCCACAGCAGCAGCATGCCGCCGATGATCTGCAGGTAAGGCAGCGCCAGCAGCTTGGCCGCCACCACCGTCAGCACGATGCGCAGCACAACGGCCGCTCCCGAACCGAACAGGACGGCCTTTTTCTGCTGCGCGGGCGGCAACGAGCGCGCCGCCATCGCAATCACCACCGCGTTGTCGCCCGACAAGATGATGTTGATCCAGACGATCTTGAGCAGACCTAACCAGAAGTCCGTGCTTTGAAGAATTTCCATGTCTCTGATCCCACTGTGTTTTATTGAAAAAAGCGCCCGCAATCCAGTGCGGGCGCTTTTTAATTTCTGCGTGGTCCTCGCATGACCCGGCTCTGCGGCCGGTGTCTAGGGGCCGTTTCTTACAGCTTGGCCTTGAGCAGCTTGGCCAGTTCCGAGAAGTTGCGCGTCACGGTGAAGCCGCATTCTTCCATGATGGAGAGCTTGGCATCGGCCGTGTCGGCGCCGCCGGAGATCAGCGCGCCGGCGTGGCCCATGCGCTTGCCGGGAGGGGCGGTGACACCGGCGATGAAGCCGACGACCGGCTTCTTCATGTTGTCCTTGCACCAGCGGGCTGCGTCTGCCTCGTCCGGGCCGCCGATTTCGCCGATCATGATGACCGCGTCGGTGTCCGGATCGTCGTTGAAAGCCTTCATCACGTCGATGTGCTTCAGGCCGTTGATCGGGTCGCCGCCGATGCCGACTGCCGACGATTGGCCCAGGCCGATTTCCGTCAGTTGAGCCACGGCTTCGTACGTCAGCGTGCCCGAGCGCGAGACCACGCCGATGCGGCCCTTGCGGTGGATGTGGCCGGGCATGATGCCGATCTTGATTTCGTCGGGCGTGATCAGGCCGGGGCAGTTCGGGCCCAGCAGCAGCGTCTTCTTGCCGCCGGCCGCTTCCTTGGCCTTCATCTTGTTGCGCACTTCGAGCATGTCGCGGACCGGAATGCCTTCGGTGATGCAGATCGCCAGGTCCAGGTCGGCTTCGACGGCCTCCCAGATGGCGGCCGCGGCGCCTGCCGGCGGCACGTAGATCACCGACACGGTGGCGCCGGTCTGCGTGGCGGCTTCCTTGACCGAGCCGAAGATCGGGATGTTGAAGATCGACTCGCCGGCCTTCTTCGGGTTCACGCCGGCCACGAAGGCGTTCTTGCCGTTCGCGTATTCCTGGCACTTTTCAGTGTGGAACTGACCGGTCTTGCCGGTGATGCCTTGCGTGATGACTTTGGTGTCTTTGTTGATGTAGATCGACATGACTTGTTCCTTAGGCCTTCTTGACTGCTGCCACGACCTTCTGGGCCGCTTCCGCCATGGTGTCGGCGCTGATGATCGGCAGGCCCGAATCGGCCAGCAGCTTCTTGCCTTCGACTTCGTTGGTGCCCTTCATGCGCACGACCAGCGGCACTTGCAGGTTCACGGCCTTGCAGGCTGCGATCACGCCGGTGGCGATGGTGTCGCACTTCATGATGCCGCCGAAGATGTTCACGAGGATGGCTTCCACGTTCTTGTTCTTCAGCATGATCTTGAAGGCTTCGGTGACCTTCTCGGGGGTGGCGCCGCCGCCCACGTCCAGGAAGTTGGCCGGCTCGCCGCCGAACAGCTTGATGGTGTCCATGGTGGCCATGGCCAGGCCGGCACCGTTCACCAGGCAGCCGATGTTGCCGTCCAGCGAGATGTAGGCGAGGTCGAACTTCGAGGCTTCGACTTCGGCCGCGTCTTCTTCGTCGAGGTCGCGCAGGGCCACGATTTCGGGGTGGCGGAACAGCGCGTTGCTGTCGAAGTTGAACTTGGCGTCCAGGGCGACGATGTTGCCCTTGCTGTCACGGTTGAGCGGGTTGATCTCGACCAGCGAGGCGTCCGTCTCCATGTAGCAGGTGTAGAGCTTCTTGAAGATGTCCACGGCTTGCGCGGTGGAGTCGGCCGGAATGCCGATGCCGTCGGCGATCTGCTTGGCCTGTTCGTCGGTCAGGCCCAGGGCCGGGTCCGCGAACACGGTGATGATCTTCTCGGGCGAGGAGTGGGCCACTTCCTCGATGTCCATGCCGCCTTCGCTCGAAGCGATGAAGGCCACCTTCTGGGTGGCGCGGTCGGTCACTGCCGAGACGTAGTATTCCTTCTGGATGTCGGCGCCGTCTTCGATGTAGAGGCGGCGGACCTTCTGGCCTTCGGGGCCGGTCTGGTGCGTCTTGAGCTGCATGCCGAGGATCTCGCCGGCGAGCTTCTTGACGTCTTCGATGGTCTTGGCGACCTTGACGCCACCGCCCTTGCCGCGGCCACCCGCGTGGATCTGGGCCTTGACGACCCACACCGGGCCTCCAAGTTTCTGGGCGGCTTCCACCGCCTCCTGGACCGTATAGGCCGGGATGCCGCGCGGCACCGGCACGCCGAACTTGGCAAGGATTTCCTTGCCTTGGTACTCGTGAATCTTCATGAGGGATGTCTCTCGGAAGGAGGAGGTTGAGAACGGGAGATCTGGGGTGAGAGTGTTTCTGCTCTGTTGCTCGCGGGCGACGGCAGCCTGACGGCTGGGGGCGGCGAACAACCGCGGACTGTATCATGGTGCGCCGCACCAATACTGTACGTGGGGTTGCGGTCAATACGTACTTTCTTCTAGCTACCCCGGGCAAACTCCATCATGGCCAAGGTTTTCATCGACGGCGAAGCCGGTACCACCGGCCTGCAAATCCGCGAACGGCTCCAGACGATGCCGCAGGTCGAACTCGTGAGCATCGCTCCCGAACTGCGAAAAGACGCCAATGCCAAGCGGGACCTGATGGCGGCCGTCGACCTGGTGGTGCTGTGCCTGCACGACGACGCGGCGCGCGAATCGGTTGCGCTGATCGACCAGCTGCCGGGCAGGAAGCCCAAGATCATCGACGCCTCCACGGCGCACCGCATCGCTCCCGGCTGGGTGTTCGGCTTTCCCGAACTCACCGAAGGCCACTGGCAGGCCGTGGCGAAGGCCGATCGCGTCGGCAACCCCGGCTGCTACGCCACCGGCGCCATCGCGATGGTGCGCCCCCTGGTAGACGCTGGCCTGCTGCCCGCCGATTTCCCGATTTCGCTGCCCTCCGTGAGCGGCTACTCGGGCGGCGGCCGGACCATGATCGAGGCCTACGAAAAGGGCGAGGCCCCGCTGTTCGAGATCTATGCGCTGGGCCTGAAGCACAAGCACATCCCCGAAATCATGACCTACACCGGCCTCACCCGCCGGCCGGTGTTCATCCCGTCGGTGGGCAATTTCAAGCAGGGCATGCTGGTGCAGCTGCCGTTGCACCTCGACCTGCTGCCCGGCAAGCCGAAGGCCGGCGACCTGCAGGACGCCCTGGCCGCGCACTATGCCCGGAGCAACACGCCCGAGCAGTTCGTGAAGGTGCTGCCGCCCACGGAAGACGGCAAGCTCGAAGCGCTGGCGCTCAACGACACCAACAACCTCGAGATCCGCGTGTTCCCGAATGAGGATCACCGCCACGCCGTGGTGATCGCGCGCCTGGACAACCTCGGCAAGGGCGCCAGCGGCGCCGCGGTGCAGAACCTGAAGCTGATGCTGGCGCTCTGAGCGCCAGCCGCGCACTCGTCAGTTCACCAGCCAGAGCCCCACGCCCAACAGGGCCGCGTGCGCGCCCAGCGCGATGTAAAGCGGCTTGCGCGAGGGCGTCGCCATGTCCTGCAGCGTCTCATTGATGCGGCGCGTGAGCAGAGCGCGCAGCGCGGGGTCTTCGCCCGCGGCAGGGGCGCCATGCTCGGCGCGGCTCTGCTGCCATTCGGCCAGCATCTCGCTCATCGGCAGGCGGTTCAGCACGAAAGCCACCACCGAGCACACCGCCCTGCCCTCGCCCAGCACCGGCGCGAGCTGCTTGCTCAAGGCATCGACCGACAGCCAGTCGGCCGCGCGATGCAGAGCGCCCTGCGTGCGCGGCATCGCCTCGATGCGGCCGGCGATGCCGCCGGCCAGCCGCTGCGACACGGCCTCCCCGCGCGCCGCGACCAGATGCTGCATCGCACGCGCGCGCCCCTGGTGCACGCCCAGCATCACGTAGACGACCACGAACAGCAGCAGCAACAGCGCCACCAGCAGCGGCGGCGAGGTGACGAGCGCCACCAGCGCGCCGACGCCACCCGCACGCGCGGCCACGTTGCCCGGCCCCTGCAGCTGGCTCAGATAGAAGAAGAAAACGCCGCCGCCCAGCACGACGCCGAGCAGGCCGCCCTTGATGACGGAGCCGGCAAAGGACAGGCCGGCCTTGGCGCCGGTGCGCACCAGAGACTGCTGGCCGACGGGATCAGATGACATGGAAGGCTCCTCCGTAGTTTTGCCACGGATGATGCCACCGCCCCGCCCTGCCTTGCCCTCGCGCTATTCGTTGTCGTTGTAGCCGCTGGCCCCCATCAGCGCCGAAAGCCGCCCGGCGATGTTGCCCACGATGCCGCGCACCTGCACCGCGTCAGGTGCCGACTTCTGGTCGATGCGCTCGATGTACGGCACGTTGATCGACGCGATGACATGGTCGGCCGCCCCCATCACCGGGAACGCGATGTTGGTGATGCCGCGCGTCTGCTTGCTCGGCATGGCCGAGTAGCCGCGCTCGCGCACGTCCTGCAGGATGGCGAAGAGCTCCCCCGGGTCCATCTCCAGCTCGCCTTCCACGCCGATGTGGGCGCGCAGCATGCGGGCGCGGTCGATCTCGTCGCGGAACGCCAGCAGCACGTGGCCCGAGGAGGTGTCCGTGAGCCCCATCACCACGCCCACCTTGAGCCCGAAGGACCAGCGCTCCGGGCTCTCGACCTGCGCGATGACCACCACGCGCCCGCCCTGGTACATGGCGAGGTGGCACGACTGGCGCGAGCGGTTGGCCAGTTCGCGCAGCAGCGGCAGCGCCACGCTCACCAGGCTCTTGAGCGGCTGCTGGCGATGCGCCAGCTCGAACATGCGCAGCGTGAGCGTGTAGCGGTCGTTCTCGTCGACCTGCACGAAGCCGCGCCGCTGCAGGGTCACCGCCATGCGGAAGATCTCGCTGACCTTGCGCCCGACCTTCTGCGCCAGCTCGTTGAGCGTGTAGCCGGAGACGCTGTCGGCCAGCGCCTCCAGGATGTCCAGCCCCTTCTCCAGGGCCGGCGCGGCGTAGCGCAGCGCGCCCTCGCCTTCCGGCGCGGCCTCTTCGTGGCCTTCCCGGCCCTGTTGCTCTTGCGGCGCTGGTGCTGCTTGCTTCATCGTTCCCCGTTCAGTTCGACCATCCACCGTCGATCATATGGATGGCGCCGGTCGTGAAGCCCGACTCGTCGGAAGCCAGGTACACCACCAGCGCTGCGATTTCCTCGGGCTTGCCGACGCGCCCCAGCGGCTGGCGCGCCACGAAGGCGGCGCGCACCGCGGCCTCGTCGGTGCCGGCCTGCTGGGCCTGCGCCGAGATCCGGTCGCGCAGCGAGGGCGACTCCACCGTGCCCGGGCAGATCGCGTTGCAGCGCACGCCCTGCTGGATGAAATCGGCCGCCACCGCCTTGGTCAGCCCGATGACGGCGGCCTTCGAGGCGCCGTACACGAACCGGTTGGGCACGCCCTTCACGCTCGACGCGGCCGAGGCCATGTTGATGATCGAGCCGCCGCGCTCCAGCATCGCCGGCAGGAAGGCGCGGATGGTGCGGTACATGGACTTCGCGTTGAGGTCCATGCTGAAGTCCCAGTCGGCTTCCTCGCAGGCCAGGATGTTGCCGCTGTGCACGAAGCCGGCGCAGTTGAAGAGCACGTCCAGCCGCCCCGTGGTCTGCGCGAAGGCTTGCACCGCGGCGTTGTCGCGCACGTTGAGCGTGGCGGTCTTCAGCCCCGCCAGCCCTTCTTCGCGGGCCAGCGCGGCGAGTTCGGCCAGCGCGGCGTCGTCCACGTCGGTGGCCCACACCGTGCCGCCCTCGCGCGCCAGCGCCAGCGCGCTGGCCCGGCCTATGCCCTTGCCGGCGGCGGTGACGAGGATGTTCTTTCCCTGAACGCGAGAAGTCATTGGCGGTGTCCTTTGAGTGATGGTTGCGGCACAAGTGAAATACAAATTTCACTGATGAAATCAAATATAAGCGACCTGCAAGCCCCCAAGCCTCCTCAAAAACCCGATCCGACTCGCCGATTCATTGGTAAATACCCTCGAATAGGCGCAAACCCCAGCGTCAGGCGATGGTCCCGCTGCTAACCTCATTAATGAAATGTAGTTTTACCTAAGAAAACGAGACATATCCATGGCCCACGCCTCCGATGCCCCGGCTACTTCGCTGCTTCCGCGCCTGCAGGCCTGCTACACGGGCATCCTCCACGACGTGATGCGCGCCGCGGGCCTGCGCGACTTCACGCTGCCGCCCACGCTGCGCCCGCTGATCGCAGGGCAGAAGCTCTGCGGCCCGGCCTTCACGGTGAACGGCCGCGTCGACCCCACGGCCGATCCCCACGAGACGCTGATGGCGTGGACCGGGTTTCTCTCGCGCGCCAAGCCGGGCCACATCGCCGTGATCCAGCCGAACGACTCGACCGTCTCGCACATGGGCGAGCTCTCGGCCGAGACGCTGGGCCGCAAGGGCGTGCTGGGCGTGATCGCGGACGGCGGCGTGCGCGACGCCGAATTCATCCTGCAGCAGGGCTTCCAGGTGTGGCACCGCTACTTCACGCCGCGCGACATCGTCGGCTACTGGCTGCCCGACGCGATGGACGTGCCGGTGCGCATCGGTGACGTCACGGTGAACCCCGGCGACCTGCTGCTGGCCGACACCGACGGCGTGATCTGCCTGCCGCTCGCGCAGGCCGAGGCCGTCATCACCGAGGCCGAGCACATGATGGGCCGCGAGAACCTCGTGCGCACCGCCATCCTCGCGGGCACCGATCCGCAAGAGGCCTACCTCAAGTACCGCAAGTTCTGAGCGACGGATGCCGACCCCGCAATCCATCGACGCCCGGCTGGTGCTGCTCTCGCCCGGCGACAACTGCCTGATCGCCTGCACCCATCTCGCCGCCGGCACCGCCGTGCAGCTCGAGGGCGGCACCGCCGTGCTGGCCAGGGACATCGGCCTGGGCCACAAGCTCGCGCGCCATGCCATCGCCGCCGGAGAGAAGGTGCTGAAGTACGGCGCCGTCATCGGCAACCTGCACGCGCCGGTCGCGGCGGGCGAGCACATCCACACGCACAACCTCGACAGCGACTACACGCCCACCTACACGCTGGACGAGGGCAAGACCTTCGTCGGCCACGCCTGAGGCGCCCTCCCCGCATGAACGCTCCCGAATTCCAGATCCGCGGCTTCCCGCGCGCCGACGGCCGCAAGGGCATCCGCAACGTCGTGGTCGTGGCCTACCTGGTGGAATGCGCGCATCACGTGGCGCGCGAGATCACGCTCGACTTCCGCCAGCAGGACGGCGAGTCCGAAGTGCATCTCGTCGGCTTCCCCGGCTGCTATCCGAACGAGTACGCCGAACGCATGATGCAGGCGATCGCCACGCACCCCAACGTGGGCGCGGCGCTGCTGATATCGCTGGGCTGCGAGAGCATGAACAAGCGCAAGCTGGAAGAGGCGGTCGCGGCCTCGGGCCGTCCGGTGCACACGCTCACGATCCAGCAGGAAGGCGGCACGCGCAGCACCATCCGCGAAGGCACGCAATGGGTGCAGTGGGCGCTGGCCGAACTGGCGCAGCAGCAGCGCGTGCCCATGGACCTGAGCGAGCTCGTGGTGGGCACCATCTGCGGCGGCTCCGACGGCACCAGCGGCATCACCGCCAACCCGGCCGTGGGCCGCGCCTTCGACCTGCTGATCGCGCGGGACGCGCGCTGCATCTTCGAGGAAACCGGCGAGCTGATCGGCTGCGAGTTCCACATGCAGCGGCGCGCCGCCACGCCGGAACTCGGCCAGGCCATCGTCGAATGCGTGAACAAGGCCGCGCGCTACTACAGCACCATGGGCCACGGCAGCTTCGCGCCGGGCAACGCCGACGGCGGGCTCTCGACCATCGAGGAGAAATCGCTGGGTGCGTACGCCAAGAGCGGCGCCTCGCCGATCAACGGCATCGTCAAGCCCGGCGACGTACCGCCGCAGGGCGGCCTCTACCTGCTGGACGTCGTGCCCGACGGCGAGCCGCGCTTCGGCTTTCCGAACATCAGCGACAACGCCGAGATCGTCGAGCTCATCGCCTGCGGCGCGCACGTCATTCTTTTCACCACGGGGCGCGGCTCGGTGGTGGGCTCGGCGGTGTCGCCGGTCATCAAGGTCTGCGCGAACCCCGACACCTACCGCCGGCTGCACGAGGACATGGACGTCGATGCCGGCCGCATCCTCGAGGGGCGCGGCACGCTGCAGGAAGTGGGCGAGGAGATCTTCGACGCGGTGCGCCGCGTGGCCGATGGCGCCGCCACCAAGTCCGAAGCGCTGGGGCACCGCGAATTCATCCTGACCTACAAGGCCTTCGAGCCGCTCGGGCCTTCGTGCCTGCCGCTCGCGCGCGCCGCGTAGCCGCGCCTTTTCCTTCCTGTCTTTTTCTTCAATGGACTTACGGAGCCCGACGCATTGAAATACCAGTTCGACTTCATGCCCGTGCTCGAGCAGTGGCCGCTGCTGCTCGAAGGCGCGTGGACGACCGTGCAGCTGTCCTTCCTGGCCACCGTGCTGGGCTTCGCGCTGGGCACCGTCTGCGCGCTGGGCCGCAACAGCCGGCACGGCTGGCTGCGCGGGCTGACGGGCGGCTACGTGGAGGCGATCCGCAACACGCCGCTGCTGATCCAGAGCTATTTCTTGATCTTCGGCCTGTCGAGCGCGGGCGTGACGATGCCGATCATGGTGGGCGCGGTGCTGGCGCTGGTGGTGAACATCGGCGCGTACAGCTGCGAGATCATCCGCGCGGGCATCGAGTCGATCCACAAGGGCCAGCTCGAGGCGGCCGAGTGCCTGGGGCTTTCGAAGCCGCAGGTTTTCTGGCACGTGATCCTGCGCCCGGCGGTGGAGCGCGTGTACCCGGCGCTCGCCAGCCAGTTCGTGCTGCTGATGCTGGCCTCCAGCATCATGTCGTCGATCGGTGCGGAAGAGCTCTTCGGCGTGGCCAACCGCATCCAGTCGGACACCTTCCGCAACTTCGAGATCTTCATCGTGCTGTGGGTGGTGTACCTGACGCTGTCGTACGCCATGCGCCTGGGCTTCTGGCTGCTCGGCATGGTCGTGTTCCCGCGCCGGCGCAAGCTCGGCACGCCGCTGTGAAGAAGAGGCCCGCGCCATGACATTCATGCCGGCCGAGCACTTCGGCTTTCTCCTGATGGGCGCGTGGGGCACGCTGCAGCTCTCGGCGCTCGCATTCATCGGCGGCGGGCTCATCGGGCTCGCGGTGGCGCTGGCGCGCGTGTCGCCGGTGAAGGCGGTGCGCGTGGCGGCCGCGGGCTACATCCAGATCATTCAGGGCACGCCGCTGCTGGTGCTGATGGGCGTGTGCTTCTTCGGACCCAACATCGCGGGCATCGGCTCCGTGCCCGCGCTGGCGGCGGCGGCGCTGGCCATCACCGTGTACGCCAGCGCCTTCCTCGGCGAAATCTGGCGCGGCTGCATCCAGGCCGTGCCGCGCAGCCAGTGGGAAGCGGCCGAATGCCTGGCGCTCACGCGCATCGAGCGCATGCGCCGCGTGATCCTGCCGCAGGCGCTGCGCATCGCGACGCCGCCCACGGTGGGCTTCCTGGTGCAGATCATCAAGAACACGTCGATCGCGTCGCTGGTGGTCGGCTATGCCGAGCTTTCCTACAACGCCAAGGTGCTGAACAACTCGACCTTCCAGCCCTTCCTGTACTTCGGGTGCGCGGTGGTTCTGTATTTCATTCTTTGCTACCCGCTCTCGCGATGGAGTCGCGCCCTTGAAAGGAAGCTCAATGCAGCCCGTGGTTGAACTCAACGACGTCCACAAGCACTTCGGCAAGCTGCATGTGCTCAAGGGCGTGTCGTTCTCGGTCCAGCGCGGGCAGGTGGTGGCGATCATCGGCCAGAGCGGCTCGGGCAAGAGCACGGCGCTGCGCTGCATCGACCGGCTGGAGACCATCGACAGCGGCACCATCCGGTGCTGCGGCCACGCGGTGCACGACCCCGCCCTGAACCTGCGCGCGCTGCGCAAGGACGTGGGCATCGTGTTCCAGAGCTACAACCTGTTCCCGCACCTCACGGTGAAGCAGAACATCACGCTCGCGCCGCAGTCGGTGAAGAAGATGAGCGGCTCGGAAGCCGGCGCCATCGCCATGGAAGTGCTCGAGCGCGTGGGCCTGGCCGAGAAGGCCGATGCCTACCCCGAGCAGCTCTCCGGCGGTCAGCAGCAGCGCGTGGCCATCGCGCGCTCGCTCGCGATGAAGCCGCAGCTCATGCTGTTCGACGAAGTCACTTCCGCGCTCGACCCCCAGCTCACCGGCGAAGTGCTCAAGGTGATGGAGAAGCTCGCCTCCGAAGGCATGACCATGATCCTCGTCACGCACGAGATGGCCTTCGCGCGCGGCGTGGCCGACAAGGTCATCTACATGCACCAGGGGCTGGTGTGGGAGGAGGGCGACGCCAGCATCCTCGGCAATCCGCAGACGCCGGAGCTGCGCCAGTTCATCGGCACCGGGCTTTGAGCCGCGCGCCACCGACACCCGCTTTCATCAACAACTCCAGGAGACCATCGATGACCCGCTCTTTCCTCGCCCGGCGCCGCGGCGCACTGCTTTCCGCGCTCGCACTGGCCCTGCCGCTCGCCTTCGCCGGCGGCGCGGCGCATGCCGACCAGCTCGACACCATCATGGCCGCCAAGAAGATCCGCGTGGCCATCGACCTGGCCGTGCCGCCCTACGGCCTGAAGGACGAAAAGCTCAACGCCACCGGCTCCGACGTGGAAACCGCGCGGCTGCTGGCCAAGAGCCTGGGCCTCGAACTGGAGATCGTGCCGACCACCGGCGCCAACCGCATTCCCTTCCTGCAGACCGACAAGGCGGACATCGTGATCTCCAGCATGTCGGTCACGCCCGAGCGCGAGAAGGTGGTCGACTTCTCGGTGCCCTACGCCGCCATCCTGGCCGTGGTGGGCGCGCCCAAGAGCATGAACATCACCGGCCCGGCGGACCTCGCGGGCAAGAAAGTGATCGCCACGCGCGGCACCACCAACGACCAGGAAGTGACGAAGATCCTGCCGGCCGGCGCGCAGATCGTTCGCTTCGACGACGACGCCACCTCCATCACCGCCGTGGTGAGCGGGCAGGCCGACATCTTCGCCACCGCGCCGCCGCTGCTGAAGACCATCAACGACAAGAACCCGGCCAAGCAGATGGAGCCGAAGTTCACCATGAAGGTCAACATGATGGCCATCGGCATGCGCAAGAACGAACCGCGCCTGAAGGCCAGGCTCGACGAGTTCGTGAAGGCGCAGCTCAAGAGCGGCGAGCTCAACACCATCTACAAGAAGTTCCACGGCGCCGACCTGCCGGCCGACGTGACGCGCAACGCAGGCTGATCGCGATGGCGAAGATCGACCGGGTCGAGATCGCGCAGATCGACATCGCGCCGAAGGTCAGGCGCACCGACGCCATCCAGTCCTTCGTGACGCAGGAAACCGTGATGGTCACGGTGCGCTGCGACGACGGCTCGTCGGGCACCGGCTACACGTACACCATCGGCACGGGCGGCTCGTCCATCGTGGCGCTGCTGAACGACCACCTGGCGCCGCGGCTGATCGGGCGCGACCCGCAGCAGTACGAGGCCATCTGGCGCGACCTGTTTTTCCACACGCACGCCACCGCCGTGGGCGCGATCACCAGCCTGTCGCTGGCGGCCATCGACACCGCGCTGTGGGACCGCAACGCGCGGGCGGCAGGCTTGCCGCTGTGGAAGCTGGCCGGCGGCGCGCAGCAGCGCGTGCCGGTCTACACCACCGAAGGCGGCTGGCTTCACATCGAGCCCGCGCAGCTGGTGGAGCAGACACTGGCCGCCAGGGCCGACGGCTTCCTGGGCGCGAAGATCAAGGTCGGCAAGCCGCATGTGGCGCAGGACATCGCGCGCCTGTCGGCCGTGCGCGAAGCGGTCGGCGCGGATTTCGAGCTGATGGTGGATGCCAACCAGAGCTTCACCGTGGCCGAGGCCATCCGCCGTGCGCGCCAGTACGCGCCGCTCGACCTCGCGTGGTTCGAGGAGCCGATGCCGGCCGAGCATGTGCGCGCGCATGCGCAGCTGCTGGCCAGCACCTCGGTGCCGATCGCGGTGGGCGAGTCGATGTACCACCCGTCGCAGTTCGCCGAATACATCCAGCAGGGCGCCTGCTCGATCGTTCAGGCCGACGTGGCGCGGGTGGGCGGCATCACGCCGTGGCTGAAGATCGCGCACCTCGCGGAGGCGCACAACATCGCGATGTGCCCGCACTTCCTGATGGAGCTGCATGTGAGCCTGTGCGCCGCCGTGCCGAATGCGCGCTGGGTCGAATACATCCCGCAGCTCGACGACCTGACGACAAGCCGCCTGCGCATCGAGGACGGGCATGCGGTGGCGCCGGAAACGCCCGGGCTGGGCATCGAGTGGGACGCCGACCAGCTGAAGGCGCGGCGCAAGTTCACGCCGCTGGTGCTGCGCGGCTGAGCCGGCCGGTCAGTCGGCTTCGATGAGGCTGCGCAGCGACTGCAGGTCGCGCGCGATCCAGCCGGCGTCGCGCTCGAAGGCCGCATCGTCCATGTGCGGCTGTCGCAGCAGCGTGAACTGCAGCTCGCAGGCGTCGGGCCCGACGCCGATCACGCGAAAGGGCAGGTAGACCTCGGGCACGCCTTCGGGCGCGACCCAGTGGTCGAGCACGCCGAAGTCGTTGCGCGGCGCGAAGCGCATGCGGGCGTCGCCGCTCTCGGGCGTGCGCACGATCCAGTGGTCGCCGTGCGGCACCAGCGCGCTCTTCGCAAGGCCGCTGGCCCAGTCGGGCAGGCGCTTCGGATCGGCAGCCAGCACGTAGGCGCGGCGCCATTCGCAGGCCACGCGCTGCGTGATGACGCGGGACTGGACGGCAGCACTGCCTTCATTCGTCGTCGATTTCATCGAAGTCGCTCCTGAGTACCTTGGACACGACGGCGCCCGAGAAACCGCGCGCCATCAGGAATCGCATCTGCTTGGCCCGTTCCTTCGCGTCGGCGGGCGCGGCGTCGAAGCGGCGGCGCCAGAGGGCGGTGGCGCGCTCCACCTCGGTTTCCTGCAGGCCGGCCACCGCTTCGGCGATGGCCTCGGGCGCAATGCCCTTGGCCTGCAGTTCCTGCTTCACCCGCAGCGCGCCGGAGCGGGCCGCGCGCTGGTTGAGCACCGAGGCCACCACGCGCGGCTCGCTGATGAAGTCCTTGGCGGCCAGCTCGTCGAGCGCCTTGGCCAGCGTGCCGGGCTCTTCTTCATGCTTGGCGAGCTTGCGCTCCAGCTCCAGGCGCGAATGCTCGCGCTGGCTCAGCAGGCGCAGTGCGCGGCCTTTGAGGGACGGGGCGTCGAATGCCATGCGGGAACCGCTCGCGCGGCCCGGCAGGGGACCGCGCTCGGGGGCTTGTTACTCGCCCTTGTCCGCCTTCTCGGCCTTGGCGGCCTTCTGCGGCTTCTCGGGCGTGGAGCCGGCGTCGGCGGCCAGCAGCGGAATGCCCAGCGACTCGCGCACCTTGTTCTCGATCTCGCGCGACAGCTCGGGGTTCTCGCGCAGGAACTCGCGCGCGTTGTCGCGGCCCTGGCCGATCTTCTCGCCGTTGTAGGCGTACCAGGCGCCCGACTTGTCGACGATCTTGGCGGTCACGCCCATGTCGATGATCTCGCCTTCGCGGCTGATGCCTTCGCCGAACAGGATGTCGAACTCCGCCGTCTTGAACGGAGGCGAGACCTTGTTCTTCACCACCTTCACCTTGGTTTCGTTGCCGATGGCCTCGTCGCCCTTCTTGATGGTGCCGATGCGGCGGATGTCCAGGCGCACCGAGGCGTAGAACTTCAGCGCGTTGCCGCCGGTGGTGGTTTCGGGCGAACCGAACATCACGCCGATCTTCATGCGGATCTGGTTGATGAAGATGACCATGCAGTTGGTCTTCTTGATGGTGGCGGTGAGCTTGCGCAGCGCCTGGCTCATCAGGCGGGCCTGCAGGCCGGGCAGCGAGTCGCCCATTTCGCCTTCGATTTCGGCCTTGGGCGTGAGCGCGGCGACCGAGTCGACCACGATCAGGTCGACGGCGCCGGAGCGCACCAGCGAATCGACGATTTCGAGGGCCTGCTCGCCGGTGTCGGGCTGGCTGATCAGCAGGTCGGACAGGTTGACGCCGAGCTTCTGGGCGTATTGCACGTCGAGGGCGTGTTCTGCGTCGACGAAGGCGCAGGTGCCGGCCTGCTTCTGCATGGCGGCGATGACCTGCAGCGTGAGCGTGGTCTTGCCCGAGGATTCAGGGCCGTAGATTTCGATGACGCGGCCGCGCGGAAGGCCGCCGACGCCCAGCGCGATGTCCAGGCCCAGCGAACCGGTGGAGACCACCTGGATGTCTTCCAGCGCCTCGCCTTCGCCGAGCCGCATGATCGTGCCCTTGCCGAACTGCTTTTCGATCTGGGCCAGCGCGGCTTGCAGCGCCTTGGCTTTTTCACTGTTGGCGACCGAGATGCTTGCGCCCTTGACGACTGCGTCCATGTGGAAACTCCTTGAATATCAACGGTTTGTGTCTGGTTTCACCCATCTGCTTTTAACCACAGGCTGGATGCTTGAACAGTAGTGTAGGGGCTGATGCCGCTGCGTAAACCTGTTTTTTGGTCAGTTTGCTTTACCATTTGGCGCATGAGCGAAACCGCTTTTCCGACCGATCCCGACGCCTGGCGGCAGACCCACCTGGGCCGCCTGCTGGGCCACGCCATGCGCCGTTTCGACGAGCGCGTGCTGGAGTTGATGGCGCACGACGTCGACGTGCCGCTGGCGTTGTCGAACCTCGCGGCGCGCGCGCAGGTGAGCGCGGCGCACATCCACATCACCCGGCACCTGGCGCGCGAGGGCTCGCGCCTCACCGAGCTGGCCGAGCGCGCCGGCATGACCAAGCAGGCGATGGGCGCCCTGGTGGACCAGTGCGAGGCCTGGGGCCTGGTCACGCGCGGCCCCGATCCGCTCGACGCGCGGGCCCGGCGGGTGCTGTTCACGGCCGACGGGCTGGCCTGGCTCGACGCCTTCCACGGCGCGGTGACGCAGGCCGAGCGCGAGTTCCGCAGCAGCGTGGGCGACGACATCGCCACCGTGGTAACCATCGGACTGGAAGCCTATACAGCGGGCTAGACTTCGAGGCAGAGACAAACGTCGACGGCGCCGCCGGGCGCCCGACACCCAAACAGGCCGGAGGTGGCGCATATGCGGATTCTGATTGCCGAAGACGACCAGGTGCTGGCCGATGCCCTGCTGCGCAGCCTGCGCACCTCGGGCGCGGCGGTCGACCACGTGGCCAACGGCTCGCAGGCCGACACCGCGCTCATGACCCATGACGAATTCGACCTGCTGATCCTCGACCTCGGGCTGCCCAGCCTGCACGGCATCGAGATCCTCAAGCGCTTGCGCGCGCGCGGCTCGCAGCTGCCGGTGCTGGTGCTGACAGCGGCCGACAGCGTGGAAGAGCGCGTCAAGGGCCTGGACAACGGCGCCGACGACTACATGGCCAAGCCCTTCAGCCTGCAGGAGCTCGAGGCCCGCGTGCGCGCCCTCACGCGCCGCGGCATGGGCACCACCAGCAACGCGATCCGCCACGGCCCGCTGGTGTACGACCAGGCCGGCCGCGTGGCCACCATCGACGGCAAGATGATCGAGCTGTCGGCGCGCGAACTCGGCCTGCTCGAAGTGCTGCTGCAGCGCGCCGGCCGGCTGGTGAGCAAGGACCAGCTGGTCGACCGCCTCTGCGAATGGGGCGAGGAGGTGAGCCTCAACGCGATCGAGGTGTACATCCACCGGCTGCGCAAGAAGATCGAGAAGGGCCCGGTGCGCATCGCCACGGTGCGCGGGCTGGGCTACTGCCTCGAGAAGATCCAGAACTGATGCCCCTTTTCATGCGCGAAGCCTGGGAGCGAGCCCGGTGAAGCTTTTCCAGCGCGCGCAGCGCTCGCTGTTCGGCGAGATCCTCGACTGGATGCTCACGCCGCTGCTGCTGCTGGTGCCGGTGAGCATCGGCGTCACCTGGCTGGTGGCGCAGGGCATTGCCAACGCGCCCTTCGACCGCGCGCTCGAGCACAACGTGAAGGCGCTGGCCGAGTTGGTGACGGTGAAGGAAGGGCACACGCAGTTCGTGCTCTCGCAGTCGGCGCGCGAGATCCTGCGGGCCGACGATGCCGGCCACGTCTACTACCAGTTGCTCGACGGCCACGGCACGCTGCTGAGCGGCGAGCGCGACATTCCCCAGCCCGGCCTCGACGAGCCGCTGCCGCCCAACCAGGTGTTCCTGCATAACAGCGACGTGCACGGCCAGCCGGTGCGCGTGGCATCGATGTGGCTGGCCAGCGGCAGCGACGACGTGCCGCCCTCGCTGCTGCAGCTGGCCGAGACGCGCGAGAAGCAGTCGGTGCTGGCGGCCGAGATCATCAAGGGCGTGCTGCTGCCGCAGTTCGCGATCCTGCCGCTGGCGGTGCTGCTGATCTGGCTGGCGCTGGTGCGCGGCATCAAGCCGCTGTCGGTGGTGGAGGCGCGCATCCGCGAACGGCGCCCCGGCGACCTGAGCCCGCTGGACGAATCGTCGGTGCCGCTCGAAGTGGTGCCGCTGGTGTCTTCGGTGAACGAGCTGCTGGACAAGCTCAACGATTCCATCGGCACGCAGAAGCGCTTCCTGGCCGACGCGGCGCACCAGCTCAAGACGCCGCTGGCGGGCCTGCGCATGCAGGCCGACCTGGCGCAGCGCGAAGGCGCCAACGCCGACGAGCTGAAGCAGTCGCTCAAGCAGATCGGCCGCGCCAGCAAGCGCGCCACGCACACGGTGAACCAGCTGCTGTCGCTGGCGCGCGCCGAAGGCAACAGCGCCAACGTGCACCACCAGCCCTGCGACCTGGCGCGGCTCACCATCGAGGTGGTGCGCGAGGCGGTGCCGCGGGCCATCGAGAAGCGCATCGACCTGGGCTACGACGGCGCCGAGGCGGGCGCGCCCGGCGTGATGTTCGACGGCAACCAGACGCTGCTGAAGGAGCTGGTGCGCAACCTCGTCGACAACGCGCTGAACTACACGCCATCGACGCCGGAGCGCCCGGGCCTGATCACCGTGCGCGTGCTGGCAGACCCCTTCGGCCACGTGCTGCTGCTGCAGGTGGAGGACAACGGCCCCGGCATCGCCGAGGCCGACCGCGAGCTGGTGTTCGAGCCTTTCTACCGCGTGCTCGGCAACGAGGCCGACGGCTCGGGGCTGGGGCTGCCGATCGTGCGCGAGATCGCGAACCAGCACCGCGCGCAGGTAAGGCTGGAGGATGCGCATCCCGGCAAGCATCCGCCGGGGGCGCTCTTCACGGTGCGCTTCGAGGCCGAGGCGCCCGTTTGAGCCTGATGGTCAGGGGGAGGGCGCGGGCGCGGCAGCTGCGGGGGCCGGGGTCGGAGCCGGCGCGGCAGGCTTCGCGTCGTTGCGGATCTGCAGCCACTCGGGCCGGATCTGCCGCGCGAGACGCTGCGGCTCGCGCTCGTTGAGCCCAGCCGGCGCCAGGCCGAAGCCGGCGAGATCGCCGCGCGCCCAGAGGAAGTAGCCGGCGTTGGCCAGCAGCAATACGACGAGCAGAAGACGCAGCTTCATGCGGATCGGCCGGTCAGAACGCCATGCCGCGAGGGCGCACGCTCACTTCGTCGCTCGATATGAGCTGCAGCCCGGCGTCGGTGCGCACCTGCAGTTCGCCGCCCCAGGCCACGCCTTCGCACAGGCCGGTGGTGCCGTCGCTGAGCGCCACTTCACGGCCGCGCAGCACGTCGCGCGCGGCAAAGCGTTCGGCAAAAGGCGCGAAGCCGCGCGCCTCGAAATCCAGCACGGCCTGCACGAGCGGCGGGGCCAGCTCGCCCAGCACCTCGGGCGCGCTGGCATCGGGGCGCCACTGGCGCAGCCAGGCCGGCGGGGTGCGCATGCCGTCGGCATCGCGCGCGCCGATGTTCACGCCGATGCCGATCACGAGGTAGCGCGACGCATCGGGCCGGCCGCTGGACGGCAGCGCGGTCTCGATGAGGATGCCGACCAGCTTGCTGTCGTTGACCCACACGTCGTTGGGCCACTTGAGGCCGACCTTGTGTGCGCCGGAGGGGTCGAGGCTCTCGGCCACGCTGACACCCACGGCCAGCGACAGGCCGGACCAGTCGGCGGGCGCCAGCGGCAGGCCCAGCGAGAACAGCAGGGAGGCCGAGGCTTCCTGCCGCGGTGCGCTCTGCCAGGGCCGGCCCAGCCGGCCGCGCCCTGCCGTCTGGTGCTCGGCAACGAGCAGCACGGGCTCGACACGCCCGGCGCGCGCACGGCGCATCAGTTCGGTGTTGGTGGAATCGATCTCGGCCACGGCCTCGACGGTGAAGCCGGGCAGCAGCGGGGCGACCGCCGCGGCGATCCGGTCTTCGAACCAGTCGGCGGTGGTGCTGCCCATGTTCAGTCCTTCCCGGACTTGTCCTTCCTGGCGGTTTTTTTCTTTTCAGCCTTCTTTTCGGCCTTCTTGGCTTCTTTCTTTTCGGCCTCTTTTTTCTCGGCCTTCTTCTTTTCGGCTTTCTTTTTGTCTTTCTTCTTCTTTTTCTTTTCTTCGTCCTCATCCTTGGGCGTCAGCAGCGTGCCGCGGCACTGCTCGGAGCCGCACCAGCAAGGGAATTCGGACAGAAGCTTCGGCGTGTACGGCTCGTCGATGATCAGGCCGTAGTCGTAGTTGAGCTCTTCGCCTGCGGCGATGTTGCGCAGCGCCTTGATATAAACGCGCCCATCGACCTCGTCCGCCTCGCAGTTCGGTTCGCACGAGTGGTTGATCCAGCGCGCGTCGTTGCCCTTGACGTTGCCGTCGATCACACGCCCGTCGTCGATGTGGAAGTAGAAGGTGTGGTTGGGCTGGGCCGGGTCGTGCGGATGGCGGCGCAGCGCTTCCTTCCAGCTGATGATCTCGCCCTTGTATTCGATCAGCGTTTCGCCTTCGGCCAGGTCCTGCACCGCGAACACGCCGTTGCCGTGGACATCGGAGCGCCGCATCTGGATTCGGCGACCGGCGGAAAGTGGGGTTTTGGAAGGCATCGCCGAAGTCTGTTAGTTTGAATATGCACACATGCGCGTGTGCGCGTGCGCACGCGGGAAGCCGCAGATTGTATGTGGCCCCCACGCTCCCGCACTGCGTGTCGTCGCTGCCCCCCGAGGGGGCCGCAGGCCGCCTTGAGGCGGCTCGGCGGCGGCCTGAGAACTTTTTAGGAATTGTTGATGAAGACCTTGGTAATCGCAGAAAAGCCGTCGGTGGCGCAGGACATCGTCCGCGCCCTCACGCCGGTGGCCGGCAAATTCGACAAACATGACGAGCATTTCGAGAACGACAGCTATGTCGTGACCAGCGCTGTCGGTCACCTGGTCGAAATCCAGGCGCCCGAGGAATTCGACGTCAAGAGGGGCAAGTGGAGTTTTGCCAACCTGCCCGTGATTCCGCCGCACTTCGACCTGAAGCCGGTCGACAAGACCAAGACGCGCCTGAACGCGGTGGTCAAGCAGGCCAAGCGCAAGGACGTGACGCAGCTCATCAACGCATGCGACGCGGGCCGCGAGGGCGAGCTGATCTTCCGCCTGATCGAGCAGTACGCCGGCGGCAAGTCGGGGTTGAACAAGCCGGTCAAGCGGCTGTGGCTGCAGTCGATGACGCCGCAGGCCATCCGCGACGGCTTCGACGCGCTGCGCACCGAAAAGCAGATGCAGGGCCTGGCCGACGCCGCGCGCTCGCGCTCGGAGGCCGACTGGCTGGTGGGCATCAACGGCACGCGCGCCATGACCGCATTCAATTCGCGCGACGGCGGCTTCTTCCTCACGACCGTGGGCCGCGTGCAGACGCCGACCCTCTCCGTCGTGGTGGAGCGCGAGGAGCAGATCCGCAAGTTCGTCTCGCGCGACTACTGGGAAGTCCACGGCAGCTTCGCGGCCGAGGCCGGCGAGTACCCCGGCAAGTGGTTCAACCCCGACTGGAAGAAGGCCAACGCGCCGCTCCTGGCCAACGGCGAACCCGACCCCGAACAGCGCGCCGACCGCGTATGGAACGAGCAGGAAGCCCGCGCCATCGCCGACGCCTCGCGCGGCAAGCCCGCCACCGTCACCGAAGAAAGCAAGCCCACCACGCAGGCTTCGCCGATGCTGTTCGACCTGACATCGCTGCAGCGCGAGGCCAACGGCCGCTTCGGCTTCAGCGCCAAGACCACGCTGGCGCTGGCGCAGAGCCTGTACGAGCGCCACAAGGCGCTGACCTACCCGCGTACCGATTCGCGCGCGCTGCCGGAAGACTATCTTCCCGTCGTCAAGCAGACCATGGGCATGCTCGCCAACAGCGGCATGAAGCACCTGGCGCCGTTCGCCAAGCAGGCGGTCGACGGCAACTACGTGAAGCCCAACAAGCGCATCTTCGACAACGCCAAGGTGTCGGATCACTTCGCCATCATCCCGACGCTGCAGGCCCCCAGCGGCCTGAGCGAGGCCGAGCAGAAGCTGTACGACTTCGTGGTGCGCCGCTTCCTGTCGGTGTTCTTCCCGAGCGCCGAATACCAGGTCACCACGCGCATCAGCACGGTGGAGCAGGGCGGCAGGAAGTACCCCTTCCGCACCGACGGCAAGGTGCTGGTGAAGCCGGGCTGGCTCGCCATCTACGGCAAGGAAGCCCAGGACGACGAGAAGGAAGACGACAAGGACGGCAAGCGCCTCGTGCCGGTGAAGCCGGGCGAGATCGTGAAGACCGAGTCCGCCGACATCAAGGGCCTGAAGACGCGCCCGCCGGCGCGCTACTCCGAAGCCACGCTGCTCGGCGCGATGGAAGGCGCGGGCAAGACCATCGACGACGACGAGCTGCGCGAAGCCATGCAGGAGAAGGGCCTGGGCACGCCAGCCACGCGCGCGGCCACCATCGAAGGCCTGATCACCGAGAAATACATGCTGCGCGAAGGCCGCGAGCTGATTCCCACGGCCAAGGCCTTCCAGCTCATGACGCTGCTGCGCGGCCTGGGCGTAGAAGAACTCTCCAAGGCCGAGCTCACCGGCGAGTGGGAATACAAGCTCGCGCAGATGGAGAAGGGCGCGCTCAGCCGCGACGCCTTCATGCGCGAGATCGCCGAGATGACGGAGCACATCGTCAAGAAGGCGAAGGAATACGACCGCGACACTGTGCCGGGCGACTACGCCACACTGCAGACGCCGTGCCCCAACTGCGGCGGCATCGTGCGCGAGAACTACCGCCGCTACGCCTGCACCGGCAAGAGCGGCACCGGCGAGGACGCCTGCGGCTTCTCGTTCGGCAAGTCGCCGGCCGGGCGCACCTTCGAGGTGGCCGAGGCCGAGGCGCTGCTGCGCGACAAGCACATCGGCCCGCTGGAGGGCTTCCGCTCCAAGGCCGGCTGGCCCTTCACCTCCGAGATCGTCATCAAGTTCGACGACGAGGCCAAGAACTGGAAGCTGGAGTTCGACTTCGGCGACGACAAGAACGCCGACACCGGCGAGATCGTCGACTTCAGCGACCAGGACACCGTGGGCCCGTGCCCGGTGTGCGGCGCGCCGGTGTTCGAGCACGGCAGCAACTACGTCTGCGAGAAGTCGGTGCCGACCAATGCACAGCCCACGCCAACCTGCACCTTCAAGACCGGCAAGATCATCCTGCAGCAGCCGGTGGAGCGCGCGCAGATGGAAAAGCTGCTGGCCACCGGCAAGACGGACCTGCTCGACAAGTTCGTGAGCATGCGCACGCGCCGCGCCTTCAAGGCCTTCCTGACCTGGAACGCCGAAGAGGGCAAGGTGACCTTCGAATTTGCACCGCGCGAGGGCGGCAGCAAGTTCCCGCCGCGCAAGACCTTCGGCAAGGCCGCGCCCGCGGGCAAGACGGCGGCAGCCAAGAAGGTGGCGGCGAAGAAGACGCCCGCTGCCAAGAAGGCACCGGCCGCGAAGAAGGCCGCCGCGCCACGCAAGCCCGGCGCGGGCCTGAAGCCCAGCGACTCGCTGGCCGCGGTGATCGGCGCCGAACCGGTGGCGCGCACCGAGGTCATCAAGAAGCTGTGGGACTACATCAAGGCCAACGGCCTGCAGGACGCGACCAACAAGCGCGCGATCAATGCCGACGCCAAGCTCAAGCCGGTGTTCGGCAAGGACCAGGTGACGATGTTCGAACTCGCGGGCATCGTGGGCAAGCACCTCTCGGCAACCTGAGCCATGCGGCGCAGACACTTCGCAGCGAGCGTGGCCCTGGCGGCCGTCGCGGCGCTGGGCGCAGCCGGCATGGCGCATGCCGCCGCGTGGCCCGACAGGCCGGTCAAGCTGGTGGTGCCGTTCCCGCCGGGGCAGGCCACCGACATCTTCGCCCGCGCGGTGGCCGAGCAGCTCGGCAGGCGGCTGGGCCAGCCGGTGATCGTCGACAACAAGGCCGGCGCCGGCAGCAACATCGGCACCGAGTTCGTGGTGCGCTCGCAGCCAGACGGCTACACGCTGGTGGTGGCGGGCAGCGCGATGGCGGTGAACCAGACGCTCTACGCCAAGCCGGGCTTCGATCCGCGCAAGGACCTGGCCGGCATCTCGCTCATCGCGAAGGTGCCGCTGGTGTTCCTGGCCACGCCGGAGAGCGGCATCCGCACGCTGGCCGAGCTCACCGCGCGCGCCAAGGCGGAACCCGGCCGGCTGAGCTACGCGAGCGCCGGCATCGGCGGCACGCAGCATCTGTCGGGCGAGATGTACAAGTCGGCCGCGCATGTGTTCATCACGCACATTCCGTACCGCGGCAGCGGCCCGGCACAGTCGGACTTCCTGGGCAACCAGGTGCCGCTGATGATCGACTCGGTGACGGCCGCGCTGCCGCACATCAAGTCGGGCAAGGCGGTGGCGCTGGCGGTCACGTCGGCCACGCGCTCGTCGCAGCTGCCCGAGGTGCCCACGGTGGCCGAAAGCGGCGTGGCCGGCACGAAGAACTTCGAGGCGGTGGGCTGGCTCGGCCTGATGGCGCCGCGCGGCACGCCGCCCGAGATCGTCGAGCGCCTCAACCACGAGGTGACGGACATCCTCAAGAGCGAGCAGATGGCGCGCTTCATCCGCGAGCGCGGCTCCGAGCCCGCGCCCACCACGCCGGCGGAATTCGACCGCTTCGTGGCGAGCGAGATCCGCCTGTGGGGCGCCGCGGTGAAGGCTTCGGGCGCCAAGCCCGAATGAGCCGTTCGACCTAGCAGGCGTCAGGCGGGCGCCTGCGCCTCTTTGGCGCGGTCGACCTCCGCCAGCAGCCAGCTGCGGAAATGATCGAGCGTGGCCAGCTGGCCGCGCCCTTCCGGATAGCAGAACCAGTAGCCCTCGTTGCCCCGGTAGCCGCCGCCCGGCAGCGGCTCGTCCACCAGCCCCGAGGAAATTTCGTCCTGCACCAGGCAGCGCGGCACCAGCGCCACGCCCATGCCGACCATCACCGCGCGGATCATGGTCTGGAACTGGTCGAACTGCGGACCGGCCAGCGGGTCGAGGCCGCGCACGCCGTGCGTCTCGCTCCAGTGCAGCCACGACTGCGGCACCGTGACGTGGCGCAGCAGCGTGCAGCGCGCCACGTCCTGCGGCGTGCGGATGGCGACTTCGGCCTGCGCGGCGCGCGGCGCGATCAGCGCCACGTCACGGCCCGCGAGGTAGTGCGATTGCGCGCCGGGCCAGTGGCCGTCGCCGAAAAGAATGGCGCAATCGAGCTCGGGCCGCTCGAAGTCGTAGCCGTGCACGAAGGGCACGAAATGCAGCGTGATCTGCGGATGGGCGCGCTGGAAGTCGGGCAGCCGCGGAATCAGCCACTTGGCGCCGAAGGTGGGCAGGGTGGACAGGTGCAGCGCGCCGCCGCCGTCGCCGCTGGTGATGAGCTCCAGCGTGGCCGCCTCCAGCTGCGCGAGCAGGGAGCGCACCGTCTTCTCGTAGCGCTCGCCGGCCGGCGTGAGCGCCAGTCGCTTGCGGTTGCGCTCAAACAGAGGCGCGCCGATCCAGCGCTCGAGCTCCTGCACCTGCTTGCTGACCGCGCCCTGCGTGAGGTGCAGCGCTTCGGCCGCGCGCGAGACGCCACCGAAGCGCACCACGGTGGAAAAGGCACGCAGCAGGTTCAGCGGAGGATTGAGACGGCGCAGCGACATGGCAGGATGCCCATTAAAACATTCCAAATCAGAATGTTAGCTGGTCTATCCTTTGCTTCTGAAGTGAGGCGAAATCGCTCCTTCTCACTCAATGCACATTGGAATCCACCCCATGCAACGTCGTCATTTCATCTCCACGCTGGCCGCTGCTTCCATCCTTCCAGGAATATCCTTTGCCCAAGGCAAGCCGATTCGCCTGGTCGTTCCATTCCCGCCCGGCGGCGCCACCGACATCACGGCGCGCGTGCTCGGCGAGCCCGTGGCCAAGATCCTTCAGCAGCCGGTGGTCATCGACAACCGCGCCGGTGCCGGCGGCTCCATCGGCATGGCCGAGCTGGCCCGCGCCACGCCGGACGGCCTGACCTTCGGCATCGCCACCCTGTCCACGCACGGCGTGAACCCGGCCGTGTACCAGAAGCTGCCGTACGACCCGATCAAGGGCTTTGCCGCCGTGACCGAGATCGTCAAGGCGCCGGGCGTGATCGTCATCAACCCGGCGAAGCTGCCGGTGGCCAACTTCGCCGAACTGGTGAAGTACCTCAAGGCCAACCCGGGCAAGGTGTCTTACGCCTCGCCGGGCAACGGCACCATCGGCCACATGTGGGGCGAGTTGTTCAAGAGCAGCACCGGAACCTCGATGGTGCACATCCCCTACCGCGGTGCGGGCCCGGCCATCAACGACGTGCTCGCGGGCGAAGTGCCGGTGTACTTCGACCAGGTGGCTTCCTCGCTGCCGCACGTGAAGGCGGGCAAGCTGAAGGCGCTGGCCGTGTCGTGGAACGGCCGCCTCGACGTGCTGCCCGACGTGCCCACCTACGGCGAGCTGGGCTATCCGGCCAACAACGACCCGTCGTGGTTCGGCATGATCGCGCCCGCCGGCACGCCGGCCGAGCTGGTGCTGCGCATGCAGCAGGCCGTGGCCACCGCGCTGAAGGACGCCTCGGTGCGCGAGCGCCTGGCGCTGCAGGGCCTGTACGCATCGGGCACCACGCCGGCGCAGTTCACCAAGCAGATCGCCAGCGAGATCGACAAGATGAAGAAGGTGGCCGAATTCGCACGCGTGCGATTGGACTGAGCCCGGCCTGCCTATGCATCCAGTCCTGAAACTGATTCAAACCCGCGCCCAGGTGACGAGCGTTGCCGGGCACACGCCGCTGGTGCTGGACTCCCCGCACAGCGGCACCGTCTACCCCGAGGACTTCGGCACGGTGCGCGACCTCGCGACGCTGCGCCGCGCCGAGGACACGCACGTGGAAAAGCTCTACGCCTTCGCCCCGGCGATGGGCGTGGCCTGGGTGGAGGCGCACTTTCCGCGCAGCTACCTGGACGCCAACCGCGACACCACCGAGATCGACACCACGATGCTGCAGGGCGAGTGGACCGACCCGGTCTCCACCGACCCGCGCGTGCTGTCGAAGGTGCGCCTGGGCAAGGGGCTGATCTGGAAGCTCACCGACGAAGGCCTGCCCATCTACGACCGGCAATTGCCGGTGGAAGAGGTGCGCCAGCGCATCGACACCTGCTGGCGGCCGTATCACGCGGCGGTGGCGCAGGCCATCGACGAGGCGCATGCGCGCCACGGCTACAGCATCCACATCAACTGCCACTCGATGCCGGCCATCGCGGCCAGCCATGCCACCGACTTCCCGGGCCTGGCGCATGCCGACTTCGTGATCGGCGACCGCGACGGCAGCACCGCCGACCCGGCGCTGTCGCGCAAGATCTGCGAGCACCTGCGCGGCTTAGGCTACAGCGTGGACTACAACCACCCCTACAAGGGCGTGGAGCTGGTGCGCCGCAACGGCGACCCGGCCGGCCAGCGGCACAGCATCCAGGTGGAGATCAACCGCAAGCTCTACATGGACGAGACCACGCTGGCGCTGGACGAGGCCGGCGCCGAGCGGCTGCAGGGGCACCTGCGCTCGCTGGTCGAGATGCTGCTGGCGACGGACCCGCGCTGAGCGGCCCGCCGCGGGGCAACAACAACCCTGCCGGCCCCGGTGTGTTGTTACACGAGGGGCCGGGCCGGCGGCCTATAGTGGAAACGGTCATGACCCACCACACCTCTTGGAGTTTCCAGTGAAGCCATTCATTGCAGCCGTTCTTGCCGTCGCGATGGGCGCGCTCGTCGCGGGTTGCGCGGGCACCGGCTCGGCCGGCAGCGCCAATGCATCGAGCGCCGCCACACCCACGGGCGGCAGCGGCGTCACCGTGTTCGGCACAATCGACGCCGGCGTCTCCGGCACGAAGAACAGCTCGCGCTGATTCAGCGCGCCACGCGCCTTCTCCGGGCCATCCATCGGCCGCCACGTCCGAGGCGGCCTCGAGCACGCCCACCCACTCGGCCACGAAACGGTCGTACATCTCGCGGTGCGCCTCGACCTGCGCGTCGATCACCGCATCGACGATCTCCCGCAGTGGCCGCGGTCTCGCGGATGGTGATGGGAGCGCGGCCTCAGCGCCGCAGCAGTGCCTGCTTCAGCAGCCGCGCGGCGCGGTTGCGGATGCGCCCGGGCATGCCGCGCATGCTGCTCGTGCGCGGCGCCACGCGCGCGGTGGCGCAGGCCCAGAGGAAGTCGTGCAGGATGGGCGTGTCGTCGACCGTCTCGGTGCTGCCGTACTTGTGGAATTCGGGGTGCCACTGGGTCGCGGCGATGTAGCTGCGGCCGCGGTCGGCCCGGCGGCGGATGGCCTCGGGCACGCGGTCAGGCAGGCTCCAGGCCTCGATGTCAAAGCCGGGCGCGATGTCCTTCACGCCCTGGTGGTGGATGCTGTTCACCCTTGCGGTCTTCAGGTCGGGGTAGAGCTTCGACAGGCGGGTGCCCTGCACCAGCTCGATCTGGTGGAAATTCTGGTCGTAGGTGACCGGGTCGCGGTGCTTGAGCGTCTCGGGGTGCCCGTGCTGCGCCTCGATGTCCTGGTAGAGCGTGCCGCCGAAGGCCACGTTGATGAGCTGCAGCCCGCGGCACACGCCGAAGATGGGCTTGCCGGCCTGCTCGAAGGCTTCGACCAGCGCCAGGTCGTAGAGGTCGCGGATGCGGTCGCCGATCCATGCGTCCTTCAGCGGCACCTCGCCGTAGCTGCCGGGCCAGACGTCGGCGCCGCCGTGCATCACCACGCCGTCGAGCCATTCGGCGTAGTGCGACAGCTTGGTGTCGCCGCGCGCGGTCTCGCCCGTGGGGCAGGGCACCATCACCACCATGGCGCCGGCGGACATGAGCCAGTGCGCGATCGATTGCTCGACGTACTGCAGCGTCTTGTTGGTGAAGAGCGATCGGGCGGGGTCGGCATGCGAGAAGCAGGCGGACAGGCCGATCTTGAGCCGGGCGGAAACAGGTTGTGTCATCGCGGGACTGTCGACGGAGCGAACCGGACGGGTGATGCGAAAAGGAAAATCCATTGTGGCTCGTTGGCCTCTCGCACGGGGTCGGACGACACGCCAAGTATGCTTTCAACGCGACGCCCACGAACAAGGAAGACAAACCGATGAAGACAATCAAGGGTCCGGCCATTTTTCTCGCCCAGTTTGCGGGCGACACGGCACCGTTCAACACGCTCGACGGCATTGCGGGCTGGGCCGCCGGGCTCGGCTACAAGGGCGTGCAGATTCCCAGCTGGGACGCCCGCCTGTTCGACCTGAAGAAGGCGGCCGAAAGCAGGACCTACTGCGACGAAGTGAAAGGCACGCTGGCGAAGCACGGCCTGGAGATCACCGAGCTCTCGACCCACCTGCAAGGCCAGCTGGTGGCGGTGCACCCGGCCTACGACGCGGGCTTCGACGGCTTCGCGGCGCCCGAGGTGCGCGGCGATCCGGCCAGGCGCCAGCAATGGGCGGTGCAGCAGCTGCACTTGGCGGCCAAGGCATCGGCCAACCTGGGCCTCACGGCGCATGCGACCTTCTCGGGCGCGCTGGCCTGGCCGTATCTCTATTCGTGGCCGCCGCGCCCGCCGGGACTCATCGAGGAAGCCTTCGACGAGCTCGCGCGCCGCTGGCGGCCGATCCTCGATGCCTTCGACGCGGCGGGCGTGGACGTGGGCTACGAGATCCACCCCGGCGAAGACCTGCACGACGGCGTGAGCTACGAGATGTTCCTGGAGCGCGTGAACAACCATCCGCGCGCCTGCCTGCTGTACGACCCGAGCCACTTCATGCTGCAGCAGCTCGACTACCTGGCCTACATCGACCACTACCACGAGCGCATCAAGATCTTTCACGTGAAGGACGCCGAGTTCAACCCGACCGGCAAGCAGGGCGTGTACGGCGGCTTCCAGAGCTGGATCAACCGCGCCGGGCGCTTCCGCTCGCTGGGCGACGGGCAGGTGAACTTCAAGGCCATCTTCTCGAAGATGGCGCAGTACGACTTCCCGGGCTGGGCGGTGCTGGAATGGGAGTGCTGCATCAAGCACCCCGAAGACGGCGCACGCGAGGGCGCAAAGTTCATTGCCGACCACATCATCCGCGTGGCCGACCGGGCCTTCGACGACTTCGCCGCGGGCGGCGTGGACGTGGCGGCCAACCGGCGGATGCTCGGGCTGGGCTGAAATCTTCAGCGGTGCAGCGGGCAACCGTTGCGCTCGCTGCGGTAGTCCGACGAAGCCGCATACGCCGCCTTGCGCGCGCGCATCACGTTGCCCAGCGGCCGGTGCGCGGCCAGCGCATGCCAGGGGTTGAAGGCCATGCCGTCGTCGATCTCGCGCGCCAGCGCCTCGCTCCAGCCTTCCTGCGGATCGGCGGTGATGCGCGCGACGGCAATGAACGGGCTGAGCGCCTGCGGCCATTCGACCGATGCGTCTTCGACCGGCATGCGTTCCAGGTCCACGCACAGCTGCACGCGCAGCTCCCACACGGCGGGGTTCGCGCGGATGAAGTCGGCCACCGCCTCGCGCGTGCCGTCGGGCTTGCCGGCGAGGTCGAGCGGCGCGTTCTCCAGCGCCAGCAGCGCCGGGGAAACAGGCGCCAGCTGCAGCTTGGCGATGTAGGCGCCATAGCGGATCGGCACCTGCGTGAAGAAGGTGGCGCCGAGCGGGTGTGTCTCCGCATGGCCGCCGAGTGCGATCAGCGTGCCGCTCTGGCCGCCGAAAGTCTCGACCGCCTTCTCGACGCCCTGCAGCACGCCAGACAGCACGCGCTTGGCGTTCGGCGCCTTGTCGGTGGTGCCCGCAAGCAGCTTCAGGGTGCGCAGGAAGCCCTTGGCGTCGGGCGCGGAGAACACCGGTCCGTCGACGAACAGGAAGTCCTGCGTGGAGCCGCCTTCGGCACCGTCGACGCGCGGACCTTCCACGCCGAGCACCTTCAGGGCCATGCCGCGCGGCAGCGAGACTCGGTCGTCGAGCACTTCGGCGGGCGGCGTCGACAGCCGCATGACGACCGGGTAGCGGCGCGCCGACGCGAAGAGGCCCTGCGCCAGCGTCTCGGGAAGGCCGTCGAGCACGCTCAGTTCGCCGCGCAGCAGGCCGTGGCTCTTGGCGTGCACCGCGCGCATGGCATGGCCGGTGTGGTCGGCCATGGTTTTCTCCATGTCGACGAGCGTGGCCACCAGGTCGGTCTGCGTCTGCGCCTCGTCGTCGCGGAAGGTTTCCACGGCGGGGTCGTAGCGCACGGGGGTTGCTGAAGAGAGTGCGGTCGTGTTCATGCCTCGATTGAGCGCAGTGGCCCGCGCAACGGTTGTAGGAGCGCGACGCCATCGCGTGCGCTCGAATGCCTGCGTGGGCGGGCTTACAGCAGTTGCACCAAGCGCTGGATGGCGCCGTCGATCTGCGCTTCGCCGATCAGCCCGTAGCCGAACGACAGCCCGTTGGGCACGTCGGGCGCGTGCGGATCGAGCGCGAAGCGCGAGAGCGGCGGCAGCACGATGCCGGCCGCCGCGGCGCGCTCGACCACCACGTCGGCCCGCGTCGGGCCGTGCAGCCAGGCCGACAGGTGCAGCCCGGCGTTGGATGGAATCGCCTCGAGCCGCCCGCCGCCGTGCCGCGCCAGTGCGTCGAGCAGGGCGGCGCGCCGAGCGCCGTACAGCTTGCGCATCTTGCGGATGTGCCGGGCCAGGTGCCCCTCGGCAATGAAGGCCGCGAGTGCTTCCTGCCCCAGCACCGGGCCGTGCCAGTCGGCCAGTTCGCGCGCCCGCACCAGCGCCGCGCGGGCCCATGGCGGCGCGACCACGAAGCCCAGGCGCAGCGCGGGAAACAGGCTCTTGGAAAAAGTGCCGACGTAGAACACCGACTCGGCGCGGTCCAGCGTCTGCAGTGCATCGAGCGGCCGGCCGGCGAAGCGGAATTCGCTGTCGTAGTCGTCTTCCACCACGACCGCATTGCGTGCCCGCGCGAAGGCCAGCAGTGCGGCACGCCGCTGCGGCGACATCGCCACGCCGGTGGGAAACTGGTGCGACGGCGTCACGCAGACCACGCGCGCTTCGGGCGGAATGCGCTCGACGCACAGGCCCTCGGTGTCGGTCGGCACGGTGACCACTTTCGCGCCCGCGGCCAGCATCGCTTCGCGCAGCGAGGGATAGAACAACTGCTCGACCGCGACCACGGTGCGCCCCGGTACGACCAGGATGCGCGCGAGCAGCCCGAAGGCCTGCTGCGCGCCGGCCGTCACCACGATGTCGCCGGCTGTGCAGCCCACCGCGCGGGTGAACGACACATGCCGCGCGATCGCCTCGCGCAGTGCCTGCTGGCCCTGCGGGTCGGCGTAGTCGGCGGTCTGCCGCGCGACGCGGCGCAGCGCTCGGTCGGACAGGCGGCGCCAGATGTCGAAGGGAAAGGCGCTCACGTCGGGCAGGCCGACGCGGAAGTCGTCGCGCGCGGCTTGCGGCTGCAGCGTCGGCGCGAGATCGGCGCCGGGCACGTGCAGCGGCACCAGCCGGGGGTCGCGCCCGGCCGCCATGCCCCGCGCCGGGCGGGCGGGACGGCCGCGCCGCGAGGCCGGCAGGGTGTCGGCCACGTAGGTGCCGGCGCCGGGACGCGCCAGCAGGTAGCCCTCGCTCAGCAGCAGGTCGTAGGCCGCGAGCACGGTGTTGCGCGACACGCCGAGCCGCTCGGCCAGCGCGCGCGTGGCGGGCAGGCGCGCGCCGGGCTGCAGCCGGCCGTCGAGGATGGCGCCGCGCAACTGCCGGTGCACTTCGCGCAGCAGTTCGCGCGAGCCGGCGCCCGGCAGGCGGATGGCGAGTTCGAAAAGTGGTTCCATGAACTTCGCCGATTGTGGTTCTTTCAAGGAGCCAATCGCAATCCTATTCTGAAGGCCTCGGAACACCTTTGAACGGAGCATTCCATGCCAACCAACCCCACTGCCGCGCCCTTGCCCGAACGGTTGCCCATGAGCCTCGGCTGGCTCGCGCTGGGCGCCTTCGCCATCGGCACCGAAAGCTTCATGGTCGCGGGACTGCTGCCGGTGCTGGCGGCCGACCTGCAGGTCAGCGCCGCGCGGGCCGGACAGTTGGTGCTGCTGTTCGCGCTGAGCTACGCCGTCGGCTCCCCGCTGATGGCGGCGTTGTTCGCGCGCTTCGGGCGGAGGCCGCTGCTGATCGCCAGCCTCGCCGCGTTCTCGGGCCTCGCACTGGCGGCGGGACTGGCGCACGGCTTCGCGCAACTGGCGCTCGCGCGCATCGCGCTGGGGCTGGCGGCCGGCGTGTTCCTGCCGACCGCGAGCGCGGTGGCGGCGGCGATGGTGTCGCCCGCACTGCGCGGCCGGGCGCTGGCCATCGTGAGCGGCGGCGGCACCGTGGCGGTGGCGCTCGGCGTGCCGCTGGGCGCGTGGATCGCGAGCTGGGGCGGCTGGCGCACGGCCTACCTGCTGATCGCGGCGGTGGCGGCACTGGCCGCCTGGGGCCTGGCCCTGGGATTGCCGCGCGCCCTGGCCCAAGCCCCCGCTACCGCGAAGCAGGCACCGGCCTTCGAGGCAGCGCGCGCACCCGGCGTGCTGCCGGCGCTGCTCGTCACCCTGCTGTGGGCCACCGGGGGCTTCAGCTTCTACACCTACATCGCGCTGTTCCTGTCGGACACGCTGGGCCTAGGGGCCGAAGGCGCGAGCGCGGTGTTCTGCGCCATCGGCGTGGCCGCGGCCCTTGGCACCGCGGCCGGCGGCTGGGCCACCGACCGCTTCGGCGCCGACCGCGTGGCGCAGGGTTTTGCACTGTTGCTGGTGCTGATTCTGGGCGGGCTGTCGTTCGCGGCGCAGATGCTGCCGCGCGGGCTGGCGTTGCCGCTGATCGTGGGGCTGTCGGCGCTGTGGGGCTTTGCCGGCTGGGGCTTCGGGCCGGCGCAGGCGGTGCGGCTGATCCGGCTGGCGCCGGAGCGCGCGCCGATGACGCTGTCGCTCAATGCATCGGCGACGTACCTCGGCATCGCGGCAGGCTCGGCGCTGGGCGGCGCGGCCATCGAGCTGTTCGGCGTGAGCGCGGTGGGATGGGCGGGCGCCGCGATGCAACTCGCAGGGCTGGCGCTGCTGCTTCGGGCGGCTCGCAGGGCACGGAGGGCCTGTTCCGCCCCGGCATCGCTATGTTTTTAGTAGCTGAAAACCTCTGATCGCTGGCCCCTCGGGGCCTTTTTCATGGAAGCGTTGTAATTAAGACAAGCGGTCGTCATGCCCTGCGGGCTATAATGTCGGGTTCGTTTCGATACCACGACGAAGAATTTCGTCAATACCGCCGGCTGACCTGCACTGTCCTTGGATTCTTCAGGCCCCTCATTCCCAAGCCGGCTCATACAGTGTGTTGGAGCGCCAGACCGGGCGCCCATGATTGCCACCACTGCCTTCGTTCCTGTTGAAGCGAATAGCGCGTCCGCCGCGCCATTCCGGCCGGCCCACGCCCGTTTTCAATTATTTTTCAGGCTCTTCGCGCTTCGTATCCGCGCGCCGAGCCAAGGCTTCATGGACATCATTCAACACAGTATCGCGGTGGGCAAGTACCTTGTTTCGCCGCTCATCCGACACCAGGACGACGGCAATTTCGCCGCTTCCGTCTCCATCCGCTCCGGCAGCGGCAGCGGCATGCACGACCGCGTGATGCGTTTCACGCCGCGCTTCGCCAGCCACGCCGCGGCGGTCCGCTATGCCGTCGACGAGGGCCTTGGCTGGGTGCGCGAACGCGCCCCCCTCGCACTCCCGTGCGCGGCCTGAAACAATTACGCCCGATTCCATCTCCAACACACATCGAACGATTCAGAGGTAATCACACATGCCCAAGGAAGAACTGATCGAAATGAACGGCGCGGTGACCGAAGTCCTGCCCGACTCGCGCTACCGCGTCACGCTCGACAACGGCCATCAGCTGATCGCCTACAGCGGCGGCAAGATGCGCAAGCACCACATCCGCATCCTGGCGGGTGACAAGGTGTCGCTCGAACTCTCGCCCTACGACCTGACCAAGGGCCGTATCACCTTCCGTCACCTGGAACGTCGCGGCCCGCCGCCGACCAACTCCGGCAACAACAACGCACCCCGCCGCTGATCCGCGACTGACGCAAGGCCTTGCGGCGCCCCGCCAAGGGAGCCGGCAAGGCTTTTGTTTTTTGCGCTCCCCGGCTGCTGAACGATGACCACAACCAATCCCAAAGCCGGCGGCACCCCAGCCGACAACGGCTTTGCCACGCTGGCGCTCACGCCCCAGATGCTGGCCAACCTCACCCAGCTCGGCTACACGCAGATGACGCCGATCCAGGCGGCCGCGCTGCCGCCCGCGCTGCTCGGCAAGGACCTGATCGCGCAAGCCAAGACCGGCAGCGGCAAGACCGCCGCCTTCGCACTGGCGCTGCTTGCCAACCTCAACCCCCGGCGCTTCGCCATACAGGCGATGGTGCTGTGCCCGACGCGCGAGCTGGCCGACCAGGTCACGACCGAAATCCGCCGCCTGGCGCGCGCCGAGGAAAACATCAAGGTCGTCACGCTCTGCGGCGGCGTCGCGCTGCGCGGGCAGGTCGCCAGCCTGGAGCATGGCGCCCACATCGTGGTGGGCACGCCGGGGCGCATCATGGACCACCTCGAGCGCGAAAACCTCGACCTGTCCGCGCTCAACACGCTGGTGCTCGACGAAGCCGACCGCATGCTGGACATGGGCTTTTTCGACGACATCGTGACGGTGGCGCGCCAGTGCCCTTCGGCCCGCCAGACGCTGCTGTTCTCGGCCACGTACCCCGAAGGCATCGCCAAGCTCGCGCAGCAGTTCATGAAGAACCCCGAGCAGATCACGGTGCAGGCGCAGCATGAAGGCAGCAAGATCCGCCAGCGCTGGTACCAGGTCAAGGACAGCGAGCGGCTGCACGCCGTGAGCCTGCTGCTCGACCATTTCCGCCCCGTGAGCACGCTGGCCTTCTGCAACACCAAGCAGCAGTGCCGCGACCTCGTCGATGTGCTGCAGGCCCAGGGCTTCAGCGCGCTGGCGCTGTTCGGCGAGCTGGAGCAGCGCGAGCGCGACCAGGTGCTGGTGCAGTTCGCCAACCGCAGCTGCTCGGTGCTGGTGGCCACCGACGTGGCCGCGCGCGGGCTCGACATCTCGCACCTCGAGGCGGTGATCAACGTCGACGTGACGCCCGATTCCGAAATCCACATCCACCGCGTCGGCCGCACCGGCCGGGTCGGCCAGCAGGGCGGCTCGGAAGGCCTGGCGCTGAACCTCGCCAGCATGAACGAGATGGGCTTCGTCGGGAAGATCGAGCAGTTGCAGGGCCGCGAATCGGAATGGCACGAGCTGTCCGAACTCACGCCCGCCAAGGGCACGCCGCTGAAGCCGCCGATGGCCACGCTGCAGATCGTGGGCGGGCGCAAGGAAAAGATCCGCGCCGGCGACGTGCTGGGCGCGCTCACCGGCGACTGCGGCTACACGAAGGAGCAGGTCGGCAAGATCAACGTCAACGAGTTCTCGACCTACGTGGCGGTGGACCGCGCCATCGCGGCCGAGGCGGCGCGCAAGCTGTCCGCCGGCCGCGTCAAGGGCAAGTCGGTCAAGGTGCGGCTGCTGGAGCAGTAACGCCCGCCTGCGGCGTGGCCAGCGCCGATGCAGGCGCCACCGGTGCGTCGAGCACCGGGGCCGGTGCCGCGTCGGGCGCCTCCTGCCGCGCCAGCTTCGCGGCCAGCCTGAACGCCACCACCACCGCGAGCAGCCCGAAGATCGACGAGCCCACGGCCTGCCCGATCAGCACGCCGGCCGCCCCGTGGTGCGAGCCCCACCAGGCGAACGGAATCGTGCCCAGCGTGGCGCGCCCCCAGTTGAACGCGGTCGACAGCAGCGGATGTCCGAGGTTGTTGAACGACGCGTTCGCCACGAACAGCCCGCCCGCGAAGAAGAAGCTCGCGGCCAGCCAGCTGCAGAACAGCGAGATCAACTCCGCCGCCTGCCCTTCGGCCGAGAACGCGCGAATGAGCACGCCTTGCCCCAGCGCCAGCAGCAGCCACGCCGCGGCCACCGACGCCACCATGAACAGCAGGCTGTCGCGCAGCCCTTCCTGCACCCTTCGGTACTGCCCCGCGCCCAGGTTCTGCGCCAGGATCGGCCCGACCGCGCCGCTGAGCGCATAGACCAGCCCGAAGGCCACCGGCGTGAGCCGGTCGATGGTGGCCGCGCCCGCCACCGCTGAGGGACCGAACTGCGCCACCGCATGCGTGACGAAGGCCGCGCCCACTGGCGTGGCCAGGTTCGTCAGCACCGCCGGCCCGGCCACCGAGCCCAGCGCGCGCGCATCGGCGCCGAGCCGCGAAGCCTGGAAGGGACCGAGCATGCGGTGCTTCACCATCACGCCGTGCAGGCCGATGGCCGCCAGCACCGTGCGCGAGACCACCGCGCTGATGGCCGCGCCGTCGAGCCCCAGGCCCAGGCCGAAGATCAATATCGGGTCGAGCACCGCCGTCACGAAGGCGCCCGCCAGCGTGACCGTCATCGAGCGGCGCGCATCGCCCACCGAGCGCAGCAGCGCCGACGTCGCCATGCCGATGCCCAGCAGCGGCAGCGTGTGCACCGTCACCGAGAGGTAGCGATGCGCGAGCCGCGCCGTCTCGCCCTGCGCGCCCAGCGCCTGCAGCGCCGGGTGCAGAAAGAAGGCGGTGCCCGAGCCCGCGAGCACCGACAGCGCCACCATCAGCACGAGGCTCGAAATGCCGATGCGTCGCGCGTCTTCCAAGCGCCCCGCGCCCACCGTGCGCGACACCACCGCCGCGATGCCGATGGTCAGCCCGATGCAAAGCGACGCATGGAAGAAGCCCACCACGCCCGCAAAACCGACCGCCGCCGCAGTCTCCTTTTCGCCGAGCAGCGAGATGTAGAACAGGTTGATCAGGTCGACCGCGAACACCGCGATCAGCCCGATGGCGCCCGTGCCCGCCATGACGCAGACATGGCGCATCAGCGAGCCCGAAACGAAGCGCGGACGCCCGGCGCCGGCGGTTGTTTCGGTTATTGGCATATGAAATCCTCGATGTGGCCTAATTGCGGGTTCGAACATTACTTTTACCCGAGCTTTTCATGCCCAAGACATTCCGTACCGAAGCCGAACGCGTTGCCACCCCGAAGCCGACGCCGCTGCCCGGCTACACCGTGCCTCGCTCCGGTGGCGGCCAGAAGGTCAGCCTCGAGCGCGGCACCGCAACGCGCAGCAAGAAGAACCCTGGCAAGCGCGCCAAGAAGGGCGGCTGATCCAGCCTTCGCCGGCTCCACGGAGCCACGACGACGAACGCGCCCCCGGGCGCGTTTTGTCGTTGGGACGACGGCCTTCCTGAGCGATTCGCGATGTCCGACGACAACCAGATCTACATCCCGCCCTCGTTCTTCGCGGTCTACAGCGACGCGCGCCAGCGCCTGAGCGAGCCGATCGGCGTGGTGCGAGCGCGCTACGAGATCTGCGAAGACCTGGCGAACCATCTCGTGGGCCACGCGCAGATCCAGCACTACACCGAAGTACCGGTCGAGAGCGAGATCCTGCGGCGCATCCACGCCGGGCTGGCGACGCCCGAGGCGGGCGTGTCGGCGGCGGAAGCCGCCTGGATCGTCCAGCGGCTGGCCGAGCTGCTGGGCTGGCAGGGCCCGGAACCGGCGCCAGACGCCGACTGAGCGCGCCGCTCCCGAGCGATCAGCGCGCTGAAAACCGCTCAGCCAGGAAGTCAACGAAAGCGCGCGTCTTCGCCGCGAGGTGACGCGAGGGGTAGACCGCGTACACCGGCGTCTTGTCGGCCTCCCAGTCTTCGAGCACCGCCTGCAGGCGGCCCGAGGCCAGCTCGTTCTCGACGTAGATGCGCGGGATCAGGCTCAGGCCGAAGCCCGCGAGCAGCGCGTCGCGCACTGCGATGCTGGAGCTGACCTTGTAGCGCCCGTCGACGGGCACCGCCACGCTGCGGCCGGCGCGGTTGAAGGTCCATTTGTTCGCATGCCCGGAGAGCGTGAACTGCACGCACTCGTGGGCCTTCAGGTCTTCGGGCTGCGCGGGGCGGCCGAACGCGGCGAAGTAGCCGGGGGCGCCGCACAGCACGTGGTCCATGGTCATGAGGCGGCGCGCGACGAGGCTGGAGTCCTCGAGCCGGTCGCTGCCGCGGATGGCCAGGTCATAGCCCTCGCCGATGATGTCCGAGCGGCCGTCCTGCAGGTTCAGCTCGAGCCGCAGCTTGGGGTAGCGGGCCATGAACTCGGGAATGGCGGGCGACAGCGAGGTGAGCGCAAAAGTGAGCGGCGCGCTCACGCGCAGCACGCCGCCGGGGCTGCTGCCCATGGGCGCGAGGGCGGCGTCGGCCTCGGAAAGCTCGTCGAGGATGCGCGACAGGCGCTCGTGGTACGCGGCGCCGGCTTCGGTCAGGCTCATCTGCCGCGTGGTGCGGTTGATGAGCCGCACCTTCAGGTGCGCCTCCAGCTGCGCGATGTTCTTGCTGACGGCCGCGGCCGAGAGCCCCAGTTGCCGCGCGGCACCGGCGAAGCTGCCCGTGGCGGCGGTGGTGCGGAACACCTTGAGGGCCGTGAGATGGTCCATGCTGGAAACGCTGCGAATTGACGACTGGCGGTAAAGAATCAATTCATTATTCGAACATTCACAACCGGCGGTCAATTCCATAGATTCGACCCATGACAAGCCGCACCACCGACGTCCTCCTCACCGCGTCAGCGCCCGCGATCTGGGGCAGCACCTACATCGTCACGACCGAGCTGCTGCCGCCCGGCTACCCGCTGACGGTGGCACTGCTGCGCGCGCTGCCGGCCGGGCTGCTGTTGCTGCTGATCGTGCGCAAGCTGCCGGAGCGCGCATGGTGGGGCCGCATCTTCGTGCTCGGCGCGCTGAATTTCTCGATGCTGTGGGCGATGCTGTTCCTGGCGGCGTACCGGCTGCCGGGCGGCGTGGCGGCCACCATCACGTCGGTGCAGCCGCTGCTGGTGGTGTTCCTGGCCGGCGCCTTTTTGGGCGCGCCGGTGCGCGCGCTGTCGGTGGCGGCGGCGGTGGTGGGCATCGGCGGGGTTGCGCTGCTGGTGCTCACGCCGAACGCGGCACTCGACGCCGTCGGCATCGCCGCAGCGATTGCAGCCGCGGTGTCGATGGCTTTCGGCACGGTGCTGAGCCGGCGCTGGCAGCCGCCGGTGTCGGCCCTCACCTTCACGGCATGGCAGCTCACGGCGGGCGGCCTGCTGCTGTTGCCGGTGGCGCTGCTGTTGGAGCCGCCGCTGCCCGCGCTCACGCTGCACAACTGGATCGGCTTCGGCTGGCTCGGCCTGGTGGGCGCCGCACTGACCTACATCGTGTGGTTCCGCGGCGTGGCCCGGCTGGAGCCCTCGGCGATCGCGCCGCTGGCCTTCCTGAGCCCGGTGACGGCCGTGATATTGGGCTGGGCGCTGCTGGGGCAGAGCCTCTCTGCATGGCAGGTGCTGGGCATCGGCATCGTGATCGCGAGCATCTGGCTCAGCCAGCGTGCGCAGCGCGGCGGGCAGCGTTGGCAGAATCACGCAGCCACGCCCCCTGGAGGAATCCGCTCATGCCCCTCGTCACCATCCGCCTCGCTCGCCGCGAGCAACCCGCCACCCGCGATCAGAAGGCCGCGCTGATCGACGGCGCCACCAGGCTGCTGCAGGAGGTGCTGGGCAAGCGGCCCGAAGACGTGACGGTGCTGATCGACGAGATCGACCCCGACAACTGGGGCCAGGGCGGCGAGAGCGCGACGGTGCTGCGGCAGCGGCGGCGCGCGGCGGGCGGCTGACCGGCCGGGCCTACCTGTCGATGATCTTGCGCGCGAACACTTCGAGGTAGTCCATCAGCCGGTCGGCGCCGGCAATGGCGGCGGCCTCGTCGCCGGTGGCGATGCCCTGCGCCAGTTCGAGGTGCGCGTTCGCGCCCTCGACGATCTCGCCCTCGTGCTGGTAGGCGTACCAGAAGCGCCGGCACTGCACGATCAGCGGCACCACGGCCTTCACCGCCGAATCGTTGTGGCTCGCCTGGTGGTTGACGAGGTCGAGCGCGCGGTCGGCCTTCATGTAGTCGTTGAGGTCGCCGCGGCCCGCGGCCTCGACCATCATCTCGGCGCAATGCACGATGGCCGTGCGCTGCTGCGCGGTGGCGCGGCGCGCGGAGCACGCGGCAATCAGCCGTTCGAGCACGCGCCGCGTGAGGATCACGTCGAGGTGGTCGGCCAGGTCGATGGTCGACACCAGCAGGCCCCGGCGCGGCTGCTGCACGATGAGGCCGATCGACACCATGCGCATCAGCGCCTCGCGCACCGGCGTGCGGCCGAGCCCGGTGCGTTCGGCCAGGTCGGCCTCGGCGATCTGGCTGCCCGGCTCCAGCTGCACGGTGGACAGCAGCGTTTCGATGGCGTCGTAGGCGAGGTCGGCGGCGCGGCGCTTGGGCGGGGGGCGGGAATCGGTCTTCGGGGCGGCCATGGTGTTCTTGTGCGGATGCTGCGGCGTCATTGTCGGGCGTCCACCGGGTCCACTGTGTCCACCAGGCCCGCCAGCGTCGCGATGCGGACCGGCGACAGCGGCGGCCTGGGCGCGGGCGGCGTCCAGCCGAAGAGGAACTGCGCCGCATCGCCGCAGACACGGCCCTGGCAGGCGCCCATGCCGCAGCGGCGGTGCAGCTTGGCGTCGGTCCAGCCGGTGCAGCCGGCCAGTGCGGAGAACGGAACGTCCTCGCAGCGGCAGACGAGGGTGTCGGCCTGCGGCATGCGCCTGATGGCGTCGGCCAGCGCGAAAGTCCGGTGCAGCTGCGCCGCGAAGGCGTTCCAGCGGGTGCGCTCGCTTTCGAGGGCTTTCGCCGCGCGCTCGTTGCCCACGGCGGCGTGGCCGGCAATGGCGCCTTGCACCAGCGCGCGCTCGCTGCCGCCGAAGCCGGTGCATTCGCCGGCGGCGTAGATGCGGTGGACGCTGGTGGCCTGCCTTGCGTCGACCGACAGGGCCTGCGTGCCGCCGCCGACTGGCGCGAGTGCGCAGCCGAGCAGCTGCCCGAGTTGCGTGTTGGGCGTGAGGCCGAAGCCGCAGGCCACGCGGTCGCAGGCGATGTCGGCTTCCTTGCCGCCTTGCAGCAGCCGGACCGATTCGACCTGCGCCGCGCCATGCACGGAGACGATGCGCGACGAGGTTCGATAGCCGGCGTCGGCCAGCGTCACGGCCTGCGCGGCCTTGCCCGGCCAGCGCGCCAGGCTGGCGCCGAAGCGCGCGACCGCTGCGAACGACGCCTGCTCGGCAATGCGCAGCACCTTCGCGCCTGCCGCGCGTGCGGTTGCTGCGGCGGCAAGAAGCAGCGGCCCGCTGCCCGCGATGACGATGCGTTCACGCTCGACAGGCATGCCCGCCTTGACGAGCGCCTGCAGGCCGCCCGCGCCTGTCACGCCGGGCAGCGTCCAGCCGGGGAAGGGCAGCAGCAGCTCGCGCGCGCCGGTGCAGAGAATGAGCTTGCGCCACGCCATGCGCGTCGCGCCGCCGGCGTCTTCGAGCAGCAGTTCGCAGGGCGCGGCGATGGCGACGATGCGCGTGCCGCTGCGCACGCGGATGTTCGCGTGCGCGGCGAGCGCGTCGCGCCACTTGCGCGCCGCCGGCGGCAGGGCGGCGCCGGGGCCGTCGCGCCAGATCTGCCCGCCGGGCGCGGGGTTGTCGTCGATCACGACGATGGATGCGCCGCTCGGCGCGGCCGCCACGGCCGCCGCCATGCCGGCCGGCCCGGCACCGACGACCAGCAGGTCGCAGCTGTCCGTCGCGATGCCGGTCATTCCGTCGTCTCCACGCGCATGCCCTCGGCGCACACGGTCTGGCAGGCGAGCCTGCGGCGGCCGTCGACCAGCACGCGGCATTCCTGGCACACGCCCATGCCGCAGAACGGCGCGCGCGGTTGCCCCGTGACCGAGGTGCGCGCAGCGCCCATGCCGCCGCCATCGGCCACGCGCAATGCCGCGGCCACCGAACTGCCCGTCTTCACGCGCACCAGATGCCCGTCGATGTGCAGCAGGGTGTGGGCGCTCATGCCATGCCTCGCAGGCCGCGCGGCGCGTAGGGCGCCGGGTCGAAATCGGGCCTGGCGCCGGTCATCAGCGCGGCGAGCAGTTGCGCGCTGCCCGGCGCGGTCGTCACGCCGAGGCCTTCGTGGCCGACCGCGAGCCAGAGCTTCTCGCGCCACGGATGCCTGCCCAGCAGCGGCAGGCCGTCGGGCGACGCGGCGCGCATGCCGGTCCATGAACGCACGGCGTTGAGGTTGGCGAGCCCCGGCAGGTAGTCGAGCGTGCGCTGCAGCATGCGCGCCAGCATCGGCGCTTCGACCGCCGGGTCGGTGGTGTCGAACTGGCGCGACGAGCCCACCAGCAGTTGCCCGGTGGGGCGCGGCTGCACGTTGAAGGCGACCGAATCGCCGTCGCTGTGGTGCGCGCTGGTCACGTAGCCGAGTTCGACGAGCTGGTGATGCACGGTGCCCGGGTAGCGGTCGGTGATCAGCAGGTGGCCCTTCTTCGGGCGGATCGGAAGTTCGGGGCACAGCGCCGTGGCCTCGATGCCGTTGGCCAGCACGATCTGCGGCGCGCGGCGACTGCTGCCATCGGCCAGCCGCAGCGTGCCGTCGTCCTGGATGGCGGCGACCTTCGCATGCTCGACACGCACCGAATCCGCGGCTTGCGCGAGCAGCCAGCGCGCCGCGTTGGGCGCATAGAGGATGCCGTCGCCAGGCACTTCGAGCGCACCGGCCAGGCCCTTGCGCAAGGCGGGTTCCGCGCTTGCCAATTCGCCGGCAGTCAGCAGGCGGCTGTCGATGCCGTGCGCATGCAGACGCTGGCGCTTGCGTTCGGCCTCGGCCATTTCTTCGTCGTTGGCCGCGATCCAGAGCGTGCCGCAGGGGCTGTAGGCGCAGTCTTCGCTCATGCGAGGCGCCAGCGCGCGCCATTGCGCGACCGAACGGCGGCTCAGTTCCAGCTCGGCCGCGTTGTCGTCCATCACCACGAGGTGGCCCATGCCCGCGCCGGTGGCGCCGCCGATGCGCGCATCGAGCACCAGCACCTGCAGCCCCGCCTGCGCGAGCGCATGCGCGCACGCCGCGCCGACGATGCCGGCGCCGATGACGATGACGTCCGCGTCCATGCCGCCCGGCGTCAGAGCCGGATGCCCCAGCCGAAGGGATCGTCGTCGTCGATCAGCAGCGTGGCCTCCGCGCTGATGTGCGCACGGCCGCGCAGCGTGGGAATGACCTTGTCGCCGTCCATCGCGTAGCTGGCCTCGAAGCGGCTGCCGATCACGCTGGCCTGCGTCCACACCGCGCCCGGCGCGAGCTTGCCGTCGGCCGCGAGGCAGGCGATCTTGGCGCTGGTGCCGGTGCCGCAGGGCGAGCGGTCGTAGGCGTTGCCGGGGCACAGCACGAAGTTGCGGCTGTCGGCGCCTTCGCTGTCGTCGGCGAAGAGTTCGATGTGGTCGATCTCCGCGCCGTCCGCGCCGGTGATGCCCTGCGCCGCCAGTGCGCGGCGCAAAGCGGCGGTGTAGTCGGTCAGCGCCGCGAGGTTGTCGCTGGCCACGCGCTGGCCGTGTTCGCTCACCAGGAAGAACCAGTTGCCGCCCCAGGCCACGTCGCCGCGCACGACGCCGTGGCCCGGCAGCTCGACCGCCACCTGCCGCAGGTGCCGGTAGGCCGGCACGTTGCGCACGCTCACCGAGCCGTCTTCATGCAGCGTGGTCGTGACCGTGCCCACGGGCGTCTCGATGCGGTGCTCGCCCACGCCGATGCGCCCCATGTGCGCCAGGCTCGCGACCAGCCCGATGGTGCCGTGGCCGCACATGCCGAGGTAGCCGGCGTTGTTGAAGAAGATCACGCCGGCGGCGGCGTCGGGCGACACGGGCTCGCACAGCAGCGCGCCCACCACCACGTCGCTGCCGCGCGGCTCCAGCACGGCGGCGGCGCGCCATTTGTCGTGCCGCTCGGCCAGCAGCGCGCGGCGCTCGGCCATGCTGCCGCCGCCCAGATCGGGGAACCCGCCGATCACAAGGCGCGTGGGCTCCCCACCCGTGTGCGAGTCGATGACCTGGATGCGTTGCATGCGGCCGGGCCCCATCAGTAGCTGGCCAGGGGAACGGGCGCGGCGTTCTTGAAGGTGAACACCGTGATCGGCGCCTGCTTCATGTTGCCCTTGTCGTCGTAGGCGTAGGTGGCGGCCACGCCCTTGTAAGTGGTTTTGTAGAGCTCGGCGCCGACCTTGTCGGGGTCGATGGAGTTGGCCTTCTTCATCGACTCGCCGATGAACATCACTTGGTCGTAGTACGAGGCGGCGTAGGCGTCGGCGTCGATGTTGAAGCGCTTCTTGAATTTCTCCTTGAACGCCGGGCCGCTCTGCGCCTTCTCGAGGATGGAGCCGCCCTGCGCGCAGAACACCACGTCGTTGACCGCGTCGCCGCCGAGCTTGCCGGTGGCGGGGCTGCAGACGGTGTCGCCGCCCAGCAGCTTGCCGGCCACGGCCAGCTGCTTCATCTGCCGGGCCATGGGCGCGGCCTGCGGCGCATAGCCGCCGAAGAAGATGGCCTCGGGCGCCTTGGCCTTCATGTTGGTGAGGATGGCGGTGAAGTCGACGGCCTTGTCGGTGGTGAACTCCTGGCCGACCACGCTCAGGCCCTGCGCCTTGGCTTCCTTGGTGAACTCTTCCGCCAGGCCCTGGCCGAAGGCGGTGCGGTCGTCGATCACGCCGACCTTCTTGACCTTGAGCACCTTGGCCGCATAGACCGCCATCGCGCCGCCGATCTGGTTGTCGCTGGCGATGATGCGGTAGAGGTTCTTGTAGCCGCCCTGCGTGACCTTGGGGTTGGTGCCCACGGTGGAGAGCAGCACGCCGCCGTCGCTGTAGATGCGCGAGGCCGGAATGGCCACGCCGGAGCAATACGGGCCCATGACGAACTTCACGCCGTCGTCCACGAACTTCTGCGCCACGCTCACGCCGGTCTTGGCGTCGCACTGGTCGTCTTCGGAGACCAGCTCGAACTTGAGCGTCTTGCCGCCGACCACGAGCTTCTTCGCGTTGAGCTCCTCCACGGCCAGGCGCACGCCGTTTTCATTGTCCTTGCCCGCGAAGGCGTTGGGGCCGGAAAGCGGGCCGCTGTGGCCGATCTTGACCACCTGCTCCTGCGCATGCGCCTGGCCTGCAAGGGCGAGGGCCGCGAGTCCGAGAAACGAAACCATGCTTGCTTTTGTCTTCATGCTTCTTCCTGCTGGGTTGGGGACGATGAAAAACGCGAGGCCGTGCGGTTATTACATGACCGACTGGTATTGAACAGGCCGGGTCGCGAGCGCCTTCTTCACGATGCCTTCGATGAACTCGCGCTCGGCGCCGATGAGCGGCAGGCGCGGACGGCGCATGTGCTCGGTGCCCACGCCCACCAGCACGTCGATGAGCTTGAGGTTCTGCACCAGCTTGGTCGACACGTCGAGGTGCAGCATCGGCGTCATCCACTGGTAGAGCTTGAGCGCTTCGGCGAACTTGCCTGCCTTCATCAGGTCGTACAGCGCCACGGTCTCGCGCGGGAAGGCGCAGCCGACGCCGGCCAGCAGCCCGTCGCAGCCGAGTGCCAGGCCTTCGTAGGCGAGGTCGTCCACGCCCAGGAACAGTTGGTAGCGGTCGCCCACGGTGTTGCGCAGGTCGGTGATGCGGCGGATGTCGTCGGTGCTTTCCTTGATGGCCGCGATCCATTCGCAGTCGGCCAGCTCGACCATGTGCTGCGGCTTAAGGTCGACGCGGTAGGCCACCGGGTTGTTGTAGACCATGATGGGTTTCTGCGCAGCGTTGGCGATCGTGCGCACGTTGAGCATGGCCTCTCGCGCGTCGGCCACGTAGATCACCGAGGGCATCACCATGAAGCCGGCCACGCCGAGCTTGTTGGCGCCGTCCACGTAGCGCAGCGCCTCCCGGGTGCTGGTTTCCGACACGTTGGCAAGCACCGGGATGCGGCCGTCGGCGGCCTCCAGCGCGATCTTGGCAACCTGCAGCTTTTCTTCCAGCGTGAGCGTGCTGGCTTCGCCGAGCGAGCCGCAGGTGACGAGGCCGTGGATGCCGTTGCGGATCTGGAAGTCGATGTGCCGGGCGGTGCCTTCGGCGTCGATGCTCTCGTCGGCGTGGAACTTGGTGGTGACGGCGGGGAAGATGCCTTGCCAGCGGGGATTGCTCACTTGGTCGCTCCTTGTGGATGTGCGGTGTGGAAGCGTCGCACTTTAAATATATTAACAATATACCGTCAAGATATTCGTGGGGCAAGCGCTCTTCCGGGCACGGAGCTTGTGTGATATGGCGGCCCGGGGGCGGGCCGCCGCCGTGCGCTACTTGCGGCCGTCGGCCGGGCGCAGCACGCCGCGCCTGAGCGTGACCGGCTTGCCGATGGGCGGCGCGCTCTTGGTCTCCACCGTACGCAGCGAGCCGTTGTCCATGCGCACGCCGACCTCGTAGACGGTGACGGTGCGCACGTGCTTCTCGATGGCATTGCCCGCGAAGCCGCCGCCGACCGCGCCGAGCACGGTGGTCGCGGCACGGCCGTTGCCGTGGCCGAACTGGTTGCCCACAAGGCCACCCACCACGCCGCCCGCGACCGCGCCGACACCGGTGGTGCGCTGTGCACGCTGCACCGGCCGGACCGATTCGACCCGGCCGCAGACTGCGCAAGGCGGCGGTGCGGGCTGGGCGGCGGCCACCACCGGCGCATTCGAGCCGGGGGCGGGTGCGGGCTGGACGGCTTGCGCCGGCAGCGGGGCCGGGACAGGCGTGGACATGGGCGCCGCGGCCATGGCCTGCGGTGCCGGGCCCGCGCCGGTAGGTGGCACGGCGGGGGCGGGCGGCATGAGCTCGGGCTTGAAGTCGTCCGGCGCCTTGGGCGCCATCGCGGCGGCCACGGGCGGCGAGGCTGCGGCGGCCGCCGTCGTGTCCTGCGACTGCTTGTGCAACAGCACGCCGCCCAGCGCCACCACGGCCACGGCCAGGACGCCGATCACTGCCCACAGTGCCTTCGGCGACCTGGCGGCGCCCGGCGCGCCGGAGGGTTGATCAAGGGGGGATGTCGAGTCCATGGGGAATCCTTTTTTCTTTCCCTCGCAGCATGCGGGGAACCCACCCCGGAGCATGGGCGCCGACGCCGCGTTGTCAATCCAGCGGCGTCCTACACGCAGCGTTTGCCACGCCGCTGCGGAAGAAGGGCGTCAGCCGGAGCGAGCCATCTCGGCGATGGGGTCGAGCGCGAGCAAGGTCAGGTGCCCATAGCCGACGTGCAGCCAGCCCTGAGCCTGCATGTGCTGCAGTGCCAGGTTGCAGCGCTGGCGTGAAACAGCGGCGATGGCGGCCAGTTCGTCCTGCGCGATGGGCAGGTGGACGAGGCCGAGCGGGTTGTTCAGCACATGCGCCAGTCCGCACAGCGCATTCGCCACTCGCGCGGGGCCGCGCATCAGCCGCACGTCGCCCACATGGTCCATGAAGTAGTGCAGGCGCTCGTTGATCTGCGAGTACACGAAGTCCTTGAACACCGGCTGCTCCTGCAGCAGACGGGCGAAATCGTCGAGCGGCAGCAGTACGACGCGGCTGTCGCGCAGCGCCACGTAGTCGGCATGGCGCGGCTTGCCGCGCAGCAGCGCGCCTTCGCCGAACCAGCAGCCCGGCAGGATGCCGCCGAGCGTGGAACTGCGTCCGTCCGCGGCGAGCACGGAGGTCTTGAGCAGCCCCTGCGCGAGCCCGAACCAGGCTGTCGGTATCTCGCCCCGCCGGGCCAGCAGCTGGCCCTGCGAGACCCGGTGTTCGCGGGCGCGTTTCAAGATCCAGCCCTGTGCCGGGGCCGGGAGCACCGCGTACCAGGGCGAAAGGCGCAACAGCTCGTCCAGCCGGTAGCCGGCAGGTTCGCCCACGTTCAGGCGCCGAGGCGGCAGGCGGGTGGCCGGGGCCGCGTGCGGCACCGTGCCAGGCGGAATCGGCAGATCGTCCGGCTTCGTTTTCAACGGGTAAACCCTTCCTCCAAATGTCCCCGTTTCAACAGTAACGCTTCGACGCAGACCGAACAATCCGGCCCAACCCGCCCGCACCCTGGATTCATCCGGCCACGACATGCACACCTCGACCCCCTCCGAAGCTCAAGCCCCACTGCTGTGGTCGCCTTCGGCCGAACAGATTCGCGCCAGCCGCCTGCACGACTACCAGCAATGGCTGGCCGACCGCCACGGCGTGCCCGCGGGCGGCTACGAAGCGCTCTGGCAGTGGTCGGTGGAGGAACTGGACGCCTTCTGGCAATCGGTGCGGGAGTACTTCGGCGTGGTCGGCCACGGCGATCCGCAACCGGCACTGGGCCGCCGCGAGATGCCCGGTGCGCAGTGGTTCCCGGGCATGCGGCTGAACTATGCAGAGAACCTGTTTCGCCGGGCGCCCATGGACCCGGCAAGTCCAGCGATCATCGCGCGCAGGGAAGGCGCGCCGCTGCGCACCGTGTCGTGGGCCGGGCTCGAACGCGACGTCGCCGCGCTGGCCGGGCAGATGCGCGCCTGGGGCATCGGCCCCGGCGACCGGGTGGCCGGCTACCTGCCCAACTGGCCAGAGACCGTCGTCGCTTTCCTGGCTTGCGCCAGCATCGGCGCCATATGGTCCAGCTGCGCGCCGGACATGGGCCCTGGCGTGGTCCTGGACCGGTTGCGCCAGATCGAGCCCTGCCTGCTGCTGGCCACCGACAGCTACCGCTACAACGGCAAGCGCCACGATCGCATCGCCCAGGTCAGGGAGTTGCTGGCCGAGCTGCCCAGCGTGAAGCGCGTAGTCCACGTGCCGGGCGCCGCGGACGAAGCGCCTGTGCCCGACTGGCGCGACCGCGTCGACTGGGCCGAGGCGCTGCGCAACGACGCGCCGCCGCACTACGAGCGCCTGCCTTTCGACCACCCGCTGTGGATCGTCTATTCCTCCGGCACCACCGGCCTGCCCAAGGCGATGGTGCACGGCCACGGCGGCATCGTGCTCACGCACCTGAAGACCATGGCGCTGCAGCACGACCTGCGCGAGGGCGACCGGCTGCTGTTCCTGGGCAGCACCGGATGGATCGTGTGGAACCTGCAGGTGGGCGCGCTGTTGACCGGCGCGAGCATCGTGATGTTCGACGGCAACCCCAGCTGGCCGGATGCCGAGGCCTTGTGGCGCTTCATCGACGAGCAGGGCGTCACGCTGTTCGGCTGCGGCGCGGCTTACTTGGTCAATTGCATGAAGGAAGGCTTGCGCCCGCGCGACATCGCGAAGCTGGACCGCCTGCGGGCCATCAACGCGACCGGCTCGCCGCTGCCCGTCGACGCCTACCTGTGGGTCTACGAGGCCGTCAAGCCCGACCTCTGGCTGGCCTCCATCAGCGGCGGCACCGACATCGCCTCGGGCTTCGTGGCTTGCGCTCCCAGCTTGCCGGTGCATGCCGGCGAGATCCAGTGCCCCGAGCTGGGCGTGGCGGCCTACGCCTTCGACGACGCCGGCCGGCCGGTGGTCGATGAAGTGGGCGAACTGGTCATCACCAAGCCGATGCCCTCGATGCCGCTCTACTTCTGGAACGATCCCGATGACCAGCGCTACCGCGAGAGCTACTTCACGACCTTTCCCCGCGTCTGGCGGCACGGCGACTGGATTCGCTTCACGCCGCGGCGCAGCGCGGTGATCTACGGCCGCTCCGACAGCACCATCAACCGATTCGGCATCCGCATGGGCACGGCCGAGATCTACCGGGTGGTGGAGCAACTGCCCGAGGTGCGCGACAGCCTGGTGGTCGACCTGGAGTACCTGGGCCGGCCGTCGTTCATGCCCCTGTTCGTCGTGCTGCAGCCGGGCGCGACGCTCGACGCTTCGCTCAAGGAGCGCATCTGCGCCGACATCCGGGCCAAGGCCTCGGCGCGCCATGTGCCCGACGACGTCGTCCAGGTCGACGAGATTCCGCGCACGCTCAGCGGCAAGAAGATGGAAGTGCCGGTGCGCAGGCTGTTGCTGGGCGCCCCGGCCGACAAGGTGGCCAGCCCCGACAGCATGCAAAACCCTCGCAGCCTCGCCTTCTTCATCGACTACGCCCGACAGCGCACGGCCGCCTGACGCCGGCGCCCCCCAGTTTTTCCCCGCACGCATACACACACACTCAAGGAGACAGAACCATGCAACGACGTCACTTCCTGAACACCATGGCCGGCGCCGCCACCGCGGGGGCGCTGATGCCCTTCTCGGCCATCGCGCAGGCACTGGACCAGGTGAAGGTCATCTACGGCTTTCCCGCCGGCAGCGCCGGCGACAGCGTGGCGCGCCGCGTGTCCGAAAAGCTGGGCGGCACGGCCTACAGCAAGAACCCAGGCTATGTGGAGAACAAGCCCGGCGCGGGCGGGCGCATCGCGCTGGAGACGCTCAAGGCCGCGCCGGCCGATGGCTCCGTGCTGGCACTGGCCCCCGTGTCGGCGTTGGCGGTCTACCCGTACATCTACCCGAAGCTCGCGTACAAGCCGGAAGACGTGACGGCCGTGTCCATCGGCGCGATCATGTTCCATGGCCTGGCCGTGGGGCCCGCCGTGCCCGCCGAGGTCAAGACGCTCAAGGACTTCCTGGCCTGGGCCAAGGCCCACCCCGAGAAGGCCAGCTACGGCTCGCCCGGCGCCGGCTCCATGCCGCACCTGCTGGGCGCGCTGCTGGGCATGCGCGCGGGCGTGGAGATCAAGCACGTTCCCTACCGCGGCACCGTGCCCAGCATCACCGACCTCGTGGGCGGGCAGATCGCCGCCGCCATGAACCCCAGCGGCGACTATCTGCAGTACATGAAGACCGGCCGCATCCGCGTGCTGGCGACCTCCGGCAAGAAGCGCTCGCCCTTCCTGCCCGACGTGCCGACATTCACCGAACTGGGCTACCCCGACGTGACGTCCGAGGAATGGTTCGGCTTCTACGCGCCCGCCAGGACGCCCGCCGCCACCATCGCCGCCGCCAATGCCGCCATCACCCAGGCGCTGAAAGACAAGGCCGTGGTTGACGCGCTGGCCCTGGTCGGCCTGGTCGCAAACGCCAGCACGCCGCAGGACATGGCGGCCGACCAGAAGGCCGAGTACGAGCGCTGGGGGCCGCTGGTGAAGCAGATCGGCTTCACCTCCGAGTCCTGAGCGGCTTCTACGCAGCGATGCCGTCGAGGCCTGCGAGGAATCGCTTCGCCTCGCCCCGCATGCCCTGCGAAATGGTCTGCCAGGTCCGCGCGGGAAAGCCAGGCGGCAGCAGCGCCTCGACTTCGTCCAGCGCGGCGTCCACCGACGCCACCAGGCCGAGCATGGCGTTCCATACGTCGATGCCGCCGTTCTTCATGGCCAGGCCATGCCAGTGGCGCGCCTGGATGGTCTGGAACACGTAGTGCGTGTTCCGCGAGCGCACGGCCATCGCCAGCCCCGCCTTGCGCGGCTGGAACTGATTGGCGCCATCGCCTAAGTACGGCCACATCGAGATGACGTCGTACAGCGGCGTCATCTCGTAGGCGTCGCCGCGCTGGAGATGGATCGAGAAGTTCTTGGCGTGCCCGTCCGTGGCCGCGAGCAGAAAGAAAGCCAGCTGCGCGAGCAGGAAGCGCATGCCGTCGTCCGCGCTCCGGCTGCCTTGCAGAAGCTGCAGGCACTTCGGCATGCCGGGGCCGCCGTGCTGCTCGTACTTCTTGTCTGACGGCAGGCCCAGGGCCTGGCAGAAGTCTTCCTGCGGCAGCCGCGCGATCCAGGTGCCGCCGTCCATCCATTCGCGGTCGAAGCGCTCCACCATCAGCACCGTCTGCCCGCCGAAGGTGGCCATGGAGGTCGGCGCCACCGGCAGGCCCAGGGCCTCGACGATCTGCGCGCACAGCCATTCGTTCTGCACCGAGTCGGAGGCGTCCACGCGCCTGGAGCCGCCGATCAGCCCGAGCGGCAGCTTCACGATGTGCGTGGTGGGCGTGGCGCCGTGCGGCCGGCACCACGCGCCATTCCATCGGGTCAGTGCCGTCTTTTCCTGCGCGCCGGCCAGCGAGATGCGAAACAGGTCTTCGTCGCGCATGCCTTGCGGGGCGTCTTCGGACGGCACGGCCTGCAGCAGTTCGGCGATCTGCGCGTCGTCCAGCGGCTCGCAGTTGATGGCGTTCCAGCCTTCCGGCACAGCCCCTTCGGGCAGCAGCTGCACGGCACCGACGCAGTCGCGGCCGATGGCTTCGAGCAGGCCGAAGGTGGTGGCATCCTTGAGCCGGAAGCGGTTGCGCAGCCGCGCGCGAATGCGGTCGTTGTCGGGCAGCAGGTTGTCGAAGTAGTTGCGGACCACATCGCCGCGAACCTCGAGCGTGCTGTTGAGCGGAATCGACAGCGACAGCGAGCGCCGCCGGGGCGATTCCAGCCAGGCCGGGTCGTAGCGGAAAGCGTGGGCGCCACGGTCGGCGAACCAGGTGCCTACGCGCTCTCCGTTCATCCAGGCATCCAGGGCCTGCGTCACCAGGATTCCCTCTTCGGCCGCACGACGAAGCTGCGGCGCGACGTGGGCTTGACCTCCTTGCCGGGATTCAGCGCCTGGAGCGCCCGAAGCGATTCGCCCGGTGCGCCCGGTGATTCGGCTTCCAGGCGCACCAGCACAGACTGATCGCTCATCTGCATGGCGGTCCATGGGCCGGGCGGGAGCTTCACCGCGTCGTACTGCGCGGCCTCTTCAGCGGCCACGAGCACGCGGCTTTGCGCAGCCTCGTCGCGCAGGCAAAAGGAGGCCCCCAGCGCCGACAGCAGTTTCATCAGCTGCTCGAAGCTGACCGCGCCGGGGTTTGCCTCGATTTCCGCGACGCGGGCCTGGCTGACGCCGATGAGCGCGCCGGCCTGCGCTTGCGTCAGCCCGCGCTGCTTCCGCAGGGCCTTGAGGTGCGGCCGGAGCTGGTCGACGAAGCGCAGGGGATAGTCCATGGCGGACTCAGAATATCGGCCCTGGCTTGTTTTGTCAAAATATCGGCTTTGGCGTATTTTTACGAACTATCAGGCTGAGCCTGTATTCCTCCGGCCATTCAATCGATCTTTGCGCCCGACGCCTTCACCACCGCGCCCATCGCATCCCAGTCCGAGCGCAGCAGCTTCTGGAATTCTTCCGCGCTCTGGCTGCGCGGCTCCACGCCCAGGCGCTTGAAGCGCTCCTGGATCGCCGGGTCGGCCAGCACCTTGTTGGCCGCGGCGTTGATGCGCTCGACCTCCGCCTTGGGCGTGGCGGCCGGCGCGAGCAGGCCGATCCACGAGTCGAAGGCATAGCCGGGCAGACCGCTTTCGGCCACGGTCGGCAGCTTGGGCAGGAAGGGGCTGCGCGACTGGCCGGTGGACGCCAGCAGCTTGATGCGCGCGTCGTCCTGGAACCCGATCACGCCGATGCTCGACGAGATCACCGCCTGCACCCGGCCCGCCAGCACTTCGTTGACGGCCTCGCCGGTCGACTTGGTCGGGATGTGCGTCATCTGCAGCCCCGCCTTCGCCAGGAAAGAAGCCATCGCGAGGTGCGTGGCGCTGCCGTTGCCGGCCGAGGCGTAGTTGTACTTGCCCGGATGCGCCTTGACCTCCTTGATGAAGTCGGCCGTGTTCGACACGCCCATGCCGCCCGCCACCGCCAGCACGTAGCCCGCGTTGCCGACGTTGGCCACGCCGACGAAGTCCTTCAGCGGGTCGTAGCTGAGCTTGTTGTAGAGGAAGCCCGCGATGTTGTGGCTCGCGGCCGCGAGGATGAGCGTGTTGCCGTCGGCCGGTGCGCGCGCCACCAGGGCCGCGCCCACGGTGCCGCCCGCGCCCGCGCGGTTCTCGACGATGGCGCTGGCGCCCAGCGCCGCGCCCAGCTCGTTGTTGAAGGCGCGCGCCACCGTGTCCTGCACCGCGCCGGTGCCGAAGGGCACGACGATGTGGATCACGCGCTGCTGCGCATGCACCGGTGCGAAGGCACAGAGCGCGGCAGCCGCGGCAAGCGCGCCCAAGGCACGCCGGGAGAACAGGGTCGAAGGCATCGTGGGGGCCGCTTTCTTTTTCATCGTCATCAACACAGGGGAGGAATCTCAGGCGCCCGACGGCAGCCAGCGCTGCACCAGCTTCACGAAGTAGCTGGCACCGATCGGGATGATCTCGTCGTTGAAGTCGAACGAGGTGTTGTGGATGATGCAAGGGCCGGGCCCGTGGCCGTCGAGCCGGTGGTCGCCGTCGCCGTTGCCCAGGAAGGCGTAGCAGCCGGGCCGCGCGAGCAGCATGTGCGCGAAGTCTTCGGCGCCCATCACGGCGGGGAAGTTGTCGGTGACCATGTCGTCGCCCACCACCTCGCGCATCACGCCGGCGGCAAAGCGCGCCTCGGCCGCGTGGTTCACCGTCGGCGGCGACGAGCGGTTGAAATACACCTCGGCCGTGCAGCCGTGCGCCGCCGTCACGCCCGCGGCCACTTCGCGCAGGCGCGCCTCGATCTTGTCGATGGCTTCGATGGAGAAAGTGCGGATGGTGCCGCCCACCGTGGCCACGTCGGGAATCACGTTGGGCGCGTCGGAGCCCTGCAGCTGCGTGACCGCGAGCAACGCGCGCTCGGTGCTGGGAATGGTGCGCGCCACGATGGTCTGCAGCTGCTGCGCAAGGTTGACCACCGCCGCCACGGGGTCGATGCCCGTGTGCGGCATCGAGGCGTGCGTGCCGCGCCCGCGCACGGTGATCTTGTACGTGTTGCTGGAGGCCATGAGGGCGCCTTCGTTGAGCGCGAAGCGGCCCACGTCGCCGACCGGAAAGTTGTGCAGCCCGAAGACCGCGTCGCACGGGAAGCGCTCGAACAGGCCCTCGTCGATCATCTTCTTGGCGCCGGCCTTGCCCATCTCCTCGGCGGGCTGGAAGATGAAATGCACCGTGCCGTCGAAGTCGTCCGGCCCCTGCTGCGACAGGTGCCACGCGGCGGCCAGCAGCATGGTGGTGTGGCCGTCGTGGCCGCAGGCGTGCATGCGCCCGGGGTTGGTCGACTTGTGGGCGAACTCGTTGGCCTCGTGCAGCGGCAGCGCGTCCATGTCGGCGCGCAGGCCGATGGTGCGGCTGCCGGTGCCCTTGCGCAGCACGCCGACGAGGCCGGTGCCGGCAATGCCGCGGTGCACCTCGATGCCCCATTCGGCGAGCAGCTTCGCGACCTTCTCGGAGGTGCGGTGTTCCTCGAAACCGAGTTCGGGGTGGGCGTGGATGTCGCGCCGGATCTCGACGAAGCGCGAGATGTCGGCAAAGGAATCGGCAATGTTCATGGCGGGGCGTGGGCTGCGAGTCGGTCGTTCGACCGGAAGCGAACGATTCTGGCGCAGCCGCGCGCCACGCGCATGCAGGCTTACGAGAGTCGGCCTTGCTGCCTCAGCGCCGCGCCGATGCGGCGGATCTCGGCCTCGCCCTGGTCGAGCGCCGCCCGGCTGGTGTGCACCGAGTAGTGGCCCATCACCAGCTCGTGCGGATGCTTCACCGCCGAGCCCAGCACGAAGGCCGTGTCGCCATGCGCGATGAAATCGATGGCGTCGTTCGACTCCTCGAACACCGCGAGCTCGCCGGCGCCGATCGGCCCGCCGCGCGCGTCGCCCGTGCCGAGCCCGCCCTCGTTGACCGCGACCCAGCCCACCGTGTGGCCGGCAGGCGGCGTGTAGCGCCAGCGCTCGCCGTCTTTCAGCTCCACGGCCAGGTAGTTCATCGACGCGGGCGCGGCAATGGCGCTGCGCGCCGCGCCGTGGCGCCCGAGCAGCACGCGCGCCGGACCTTCGCGCGGCACCTGCGCGGGTGCGAGGTACATGCTTTGCGCAGGCGCGTTTTCTTCCGAAGGCGGCAGGGCCACCCACAGCTGGAAGCCGCGCACGCGCTTCACGCCCGGCGCGGGCGCGCCGGTGTGCCACACGCCGTTGCCGGCGCGCATCCACTCCACACCGCCGCCGCGCAGCGTGCCTTGTTCGCCGGTCGTGTCTTCGTACAGCGTGTCGCCTTCGATCAGGTAGGTCAGCGTGGCAATGCCCGAGTGCGGATGCAGGCCGAAGCCCTTGTGGCCGCCTTCGGTGTTGAAGCCGAAGAGGTCGAGGAAAACGAAGGGCTTCAGGAATTCGCCCAGGTCCCCGGGGCTCACCAGCCGGGTGATCGAGCCGTGCGAACTGCCGCGCGTGCGGTAGACCACGGCGCGGGCCCGCGTATCGATGGCGGCGGTCATGCGGCCTCCCTTGCGGTCTTCAGCGCCTTGGCCCACCAGGCGATGTCGTCGAGCATGCCGTTTGCGGACTGCGCGAGATGCGGGAAGTCGCCGAAGCTCTTGCCCTGCTGCCATATGCCCATGAACTCGACCATGCCGATGTGCACCGCATGGCGCACCGGGGCCATCTGCATCTCGACCGCCACCAGCCGCAGCTGCTCGACCGCGCGCGCCGCGCCCACGCCGCCGTAGCCCACGAAGCCGATCGGCTTGCGGATGAACTCCTTGTAGGCCCAGTCGATCGCGTTCTTCAGCACCGCGCTGGGGCCGTGGTTGTATTCGGGCGTGACCACTATCAGGCCGTCGAAGGTGGCCAGCCTGGCTTGCCAGCGCTGCGCGGCCTCGTTCTTCACCGGCCCCCAGGCGGGCGCCGACGCCTCGTTGAAGAAGGGCAGCGGATGGTCGCGCAGGTCGACCAGCTCGAAGGCGAGGTCGGTGCGCTGCTGCGCGATCTCATGGATCCATTGCGCGGGCTTTTCGCCGAAGCGGCCCTCGCGGGTCGAGGCGATGACGATGCCGATACGGGGTTGCAGTTGTGAGGTCATGGGGTGCTCCTGGACGGGTGGATGAAGGCCGCGAGGCCATGGACAGAAGCTTAGGTACGCACCCATTAATCGACTAGACGGTAGAGTCGGATTGCACTCGTCCATCAAACGAAGGAATCAACCCGCCATGCTCGACCTCAACGACGTTGCCATGTTTGTGCAGGTGGTGCGCCACGGCAGCTTTGCCGAAGCGGCCCGCAGGCTGGGCCTGCCGCCCAACACCGTGAGCCGGCGCATCCAGCAGCTCGAGTCGCAGCTGGGCACGCGGCTGATGCAGCGCTCGACGCGCAAGCTGACGCTGACGAGCGCCGGGCAGGCTTTTCATGACCAATGCGCGGGGCTGGTCGACGGGCTGGCCGCCGCCGGGCAGGCGCTGGCGGCCGGAGGCCAGGAGCCCAGCGGCCTCGTGCGCGTGGCGGCGCCGGCGGATTTCTTCGATTTCTTCCCGATGGAATGGGTCGCCGACTTCCTGGCCGGGCATCCGCTGGTACGGCTCGACTTCGTGCTCAGCGACGCGGCCGCCGACCTGATCGCCGAGCAGATCGACGTGGCGTTTCGCGGCGGCGTGCTGCGCGATTCGGGCTACATCGGGCGCCGGCTGATGACGCGAAGCGGCGGCCTGCTGGCGAGCCCCGGCTACATCGCGCGGCGCGGCCAGCCCACCACCCTGCAGGAGCTGGCGGACCACGACTGCGTGACGCCGCCGCACCCCACCGGCCACACCATCTGGCGCCTCACGGGCCCTGGCGGCGCGGAAGAAGAAGTGCAGGTCACAGGACGGTTCACCGGCAACACCGCGCAGGCGCTGCGCAGGGCCGCACTGGCCGGACTGGGCATCGCCCAGCTGCCGCCGGCAATGGCGACGCGCGACGAGAAGGAAGGACGGCTGGTGCGGGTGCTGCCGCAGTACGAGTACACCGGCCGGGGGCTCAGCGTGGTCTACCCGAGCCGCAAGCACCTGCCGCTGGCGGTGTCGGCGTTCATCGAGCTGGTGATGGCCAAGCTCGACCAGATGGACGTGCTGCACGAGCCCGCGTCGCAGGGGAAAGCCTAGGCGACGGGTTCCTTTCGTTTTCCACTGAAAATGCCTCCCCATGAAAATCGAAAAAGACACCGTCGTCACCATCAAGTACAAGGTCTCCGACGCCCAGGGCAAGCTCATCGAGGCAAGCCCAGAGCCGATGGCCTATCTGCATGGCGGCTACGAGAACACGTTGCCGAAGATCGAGGAAGCGCTCGACGGCAAGGAAAAGGGCTACCAGACCGTGCTGAACCTCTCGCCCGAAGACGCCTTCGGCCAACGCGACGAGACGCTGGTGCGCAGCATTCCCAAGACCGACTTTCCACCGGGCGTGAAGGTGGGCGGCCAGCTGCAGGGGCGCCTGGACGACGGCCGCGAGCACGTCTTCACCGTGATGAAGATCAAGGGCCCGGTCGTGCTGCTCGACGGCAACCATCCGTGGGCGGGCAAGGCGCTGAAGTTCAGCCTGCAGGTGACGGACGTGCGCGCGGCGCTGCCGGTGGAAATCGAGCACCGGCATGTGCATGGCGCCCACGGGCACCATCACTGATCTGCTTCTTCTAGCCGCTGCTGCGCGGCACCGGCGTGACGGGGCTCAGTGCCAGCAGCCGCTGCAGGCCGGCCTCGTAGGCCGCAGCGTCCATTTCGCTGCTGTGCCTCGCCACCAGGTAGCTGAGCCCGAAGCGCTCGGTGGCCTGGGTGTAGAGCCGGTAGAAGCGCCCGCCTTCTTCGATGCGCGTCAGCTTCTGCCACGGTACGACGGCGGCCTTGCTGCTTTGGGGCGCCATGAGGCTCAGGCCTTGCGCGCTGATCGTCACCTCGTGGATGCCGACGGCCCTGGTCGCGGAGCGCGTGACCGATCGATGCAGTGCGCGGGCCACGCGGTCCCGCCTGGCGGGCTGGGTCCTCGCCCTGCGGCGCGAGCCCAGGGCGGCTATTCGCTCGACGAGACGTGCGCGAAAGAGCCACAGCACCAGCCCCGACAGCACGACTGCCACGGCCGAGCTGATCCAGAACTCGGCACGCACGGGCCGGGGTTCGAGCGCGTACAGAAGCCCGATGGCGAGCACGGGCGCGGCCACCATCAGGGCCGACAGCGCCCGTGGCACCAGCCGCTGGACAGCCGCATGAAGGCGTTCCGACTGCCGGTCATGTTCCGCGAGGCGGCGTTCCAGGGCCGCTTCTCCGAGCAGCTCCGCGTCTTCCGGCGCCAGCCTGAATCGCAGTTGCAGTGGCTCATCCATCCGGTTTCCTATTTCTTCTTCCAGAACCTGGCGGCCTTGTCGATCTTGCCCAGCGCCTTGGCGCAGGCCCTTGCGCCCGCCGCATGGCGCGCGCTGAACCAGCCCACGGCGAACCACGCGCGGGAATCGCGTTCGGTCGCTTCGCGGTAGAGCGCGAGCGCGACGGCTTCGTCGTTGAACTCGCCCAGCGCATCCTGCGCGGGACGCAAGGCCTTGAGGTAGCGCTCGGCGCCGCCCTTGTCCGCCGCATCGAACAGCGGCGCGACGAATTCGGCGAGGTAGCGCAAGCGCTTGAGTCGCTTGCGCACGCGGTGCTGGCTTTCGGTGTCCAGCGATTCGAAGCGTTCACCTTCGCGCATCACCTGCTTGTGCAAGCGTTGCAGCCGCTTGCGCAGCACGCGCCGGGCGGCGTCGGCATCCAAGGGCGCCGGGCTGGCCGGTGGCATCTCTCCTCCTTCTTCGCTTTCCGACGCAGCCTTCGCGGGGCCGGCCGCGGTAAAGCCGATCAGCGACACCAGCACGTTCTGGAACGCCGAAGCGCGCACGGCGTCTCCGGCCGAAGGCGCGCTTTTGGCCGCCGCATCGCCCGCCAGCGGATCGAACTCCGGCGCGCCTGCCTCGCGCAGCCGGGGCTGCGCCAGCTTCACCACCTGCTCGCGGTCACGCAACTCGCCAAGCGCGCGGAAGGCTTCGACCAGGGGCGGCTCCCATGCAGCGGCATCGAACAGGCCCGAGGCGGTGTCGAGTTCGGCCAGCTCACGCAGCGCGGTGCGCAGCCGCCGGATGCCGATGCGCAACTGGTGCAGCTGCTCCTCGTCTTCGCTGCCCGCGGCGATCTCGCTCGCGTTCGGCAGCATCTGCGCCAGGCATGAGGCGACCACCGCCTGCTGGATGGCACGGCCGTCCGGGTGCTGGCTGCCGAAGCGCGGGGCCTCGGCCTTCACGGCTTCCACCGTTTCCTGCGCCGCCAAAAGGCGCGCGCCGCGCTCGGCCTTCGACACGGTGCTGAACCACAGGCCGTGCTGCTGCGACCAGCGCCGCGCGAGCGACACCAGGCCATGCACGTCGCCGTGCTTGAGTTCCAGCTCCAGTTCGCACACCGGCGATGCGCGTTGCTCCGGCGTGCCGGCGTGGGCGACGACCTTGCCGACGTCGAGCGCCATCTCGACCACCGCGCCGCCGGCCCCGGTGACGCGCACGTCGCGCGTGAGCCGCACGATGTCGGTCGATTGCCGCTCGACCAGCGGCACGCCGCCGTCGCTGCCGTCCGCCAGCAGCAGCTTCGCGAGCCTGTCGCCCACCGGTGTGCCCTGGTGGCGCTGCGGGTCGATGGCCGGCGCGGCACCGGCCGTGCCCAGGTCGACGTTGTGCTCCAGCCGGTGCAGGGCGTTGTCGCCGGTGGCCTTCACGGTCTGCACCCAGCGCCGGCCTTCCTTGCGCAGCCGAAGCACCATGCCGTCGGCGGCCAGCCGCTGGTCGGCGGTGTCGAAATAGCGCGCTTGGAGGCGGGTGCGCACGACGGTGCCGCGTTTCAGGGCGGCTTCGACGGCCTTCAGGCGGCCGGCGGGAATGCAGAACTTGAACTCGATTTCCATAGGGCGCCATGATGCCCGCGCCGTCACGCAGGGCCGCCAAATCCCCTGTCTGGAAAATCATGTGGACGCCGTCCATTTTCTTTGGTATCTTTTGTGGACGGCGTACACAAGACGCCGTTGAACATCCACATCACCCCTTCACCGACACAGGACGACACCATGGCCACCAAGCAGATCTTCGTGAACCTCCCCGTCAAGGACCTCGACAAGAGCAAGGCATTCTTCGCCGCGCTGGGCTACACCTTCAATGCGCAGTTCACCGACGCCAATGCCGCATGCATGGTCATCCAGGAAGGCAGCATCCACGCCATGCTGCTGGTGGAAGATTTCTTCAAGACCTTCACTAGCAAGAGCATCACCGACACCAGCAAGAGCACCGAGGTGCTGCTGTGCCTCTCGTGCGAAAGCCGCGCCGAGGTCGACGAGCTGGTGGCCAAGGCCAAGGCCGCGGGCGGCACCATCCCGGGCGAACCGAAGGACTACGGCTTCATGTACGGCCACGGCTTCCAGGACATCGACGGCCACCTCTGGGAGCTGATGTACATGGACCCGAACGCCGTCGTCACGCACCAGAACCAGTGACGTGACGCCAAACCGTTGAAGAAGCAGAACGATGCCGATCGTTCCATACGCGCTCTTCACTGTTGCACGGAAGGCCCCTACCGGACGGGGGCGGCGCCCCGATATTCCTTTCACCGGCACGGCATCATCGGCCGAGCCCCCCATGAAAAGGAATAGCCCCATGCCCGAACAAGACAACAGCCCCGTCGTGCGGGTCGCGCCCCTCGGTTTCCCGTGGCAGACGATCGACCCGTTCCTGTTCTGCGTCTACCACGACGATGCCTATCCGCAGGGCAACGGGCGCATGGGGCCGGCCGCATCGCTGGCCGGGCGCGACATCGGCCAGGACTTCAGCCGCAAGGACGGCTGGAGCATGTACCACGGCGACAAGGTGCCGGGCTTTCCCTCGCACCCGCACCGCGGCTTCGAGACCGTGACCATCGTGCGCAAGGGCCTGGTCGATCATTCCGACTCGCTGGGCGCCACCGCGCGCTTCGGCGGCGGCGACGTGCAGTGGCTCACGGCCGGCAAGGGCATCGTGCACTCCGAGATGTTCCCGCTGCTCGACGCCGGCGCGCCCAACCCGCTGGAGCTGTTCCAGATCTGGCTGAACCTGCCGGCGCGCAGCAAGATGGCCGAGCCGCATTTCACGATGTTCTGGTCCGACGCCATTCCGCGTTTCGCGTCCGACGACGCGAAGGGCGGCCGCACCGAGGTCGCCGTGATCGCCGGCCGGCTGGGCGACGCCGCGAACGGACAGGACCCGATCCAGCCGCTGGCGCCGCCGCCCGACTCGTGGGCCTCGCAGGCCGACGCCGACGTGGCGATCTGGACGCTCAAGATGACGCCCGGCGCGCAATGGACGCTGCCGGCCGCCAGCGGCGAGGGCACGCGGCGCATGCTGTATTTCTTCAAGGGCGCGGCGGCTTTCGTCGCGGGCCGGCGCGTGGAGGGCCCGGCGGCCATCGAACTGCGCGGCGATGCCGCGGTGGAGATTGCCAACGGCGACAGCGAGAGCGAGTTCCTGGTGCTGCAGGGCCGCCCGATCGCCGAGCCGGTGGTGCAGTACGGCCCCTTCGTGATGAACACGCAGGCCGAAATCAGCCAGACCATGGCCGACTACCGCCGCACCCAGTTCGGCGGCTGGCCCTGGGACGACTCGGCGCCGGTGCACGGCCAAGAGGCCGCGCGCTTCGCAAGGCACCCGGGCGGGCGAGAGGAAGTGCCCGAAGCCTGAGCGAGCCCCGGCTCAGATCGTCTTCAGGACTTCGGCGCCCGGCGCCGTCATGCTGGGCACGAACTCGATCACGTCGGTGCGCGCGACGCCGTTCTGCACGAACGGATCGCGCGCCAGCAAGGCTTCCAGCGCCGCGCGGTCGCCCGAACGCGCCAGGATCACGCCGCCCTTGCGCGGCACCTGCCGGCCCGAGGCCACGAACAGGCCGCTTTCGTAGTGCTTCTTCAGCCAGGCGACGTGCGCATCCATCAGCGCGTCGAGCTCTTCGAGCGGGCGGATGTAGGTAAGGGTGACGATGAACATGGATGAGGGCAGAGAGTGAACGAGGAAGCCACCATCCTATGAGTTCGGTGGTTCGGCCGCCTCCTCACTCGATTGCCACGCCGCCTTCCTTCACCAGCTTCGCGAACTTGGCCGTCTCCTCGCGGATGCGCCGCGCCATTTCTTCCTGCGTGCCGCCCAGCGGCTCGGCACCGATGGCCTGCATGCGTTGCGCGAAGTCGGGCGAATGGATGATCTTCACCATCTCGGCGTTCAGGCGCGCGACGATCTCCTTCGGCGTGGCCGCCGGCGCCAGCACGCCGAACCAGGTGCCGATGTCGAAGCCCTTGAGGCCCGCCTCTTCCATCGTCGGCACGTCGGGCAGCACCGTCGAGCGGCGCGCCGTGGTCACGGCCAGCGCGCGCAGCTTGCCGCTCTTGATGTGCTGCAGCACCGGCGTGATGGTGTCGAAGGACATCGCCACCTGGCCGCCGAGCAGGTCGGTGGTGAGCGGGCCGCTGCCCTTGTAGGGCACGTGCAGCAGCGTGGTGCCGGTGCTGGCCTGGAACTGCGTGCCGATCAGGTGCTGCGCCGTGCCGTTCCCGTTGGAGCCGTAGGCCAGCTTCTCGGGCGCGGCCTTGGCCAGCGCGACCAGTTCGGCGACGTTCTTCGCGGGCGTGCTGGAGGCGTTGACGACCAGCACGTTCGGCACCATGGCCACCAGGGTGACAGGCGCCAGGTCTTTCTGGAAGTCGTAGGGCAGCTTCTTGTAGACGCTGGTGGCGATGGTGTGGTGCACCGCGCCCATCAGCAGCGTGTAGCCGTCGGGTTTGGCCTTGGCCACGTAGTCGGCGCCGAGCGTGGCGCCGGCACCTGGCCTGCTTTCCACCACCACGGGCTGGCCGAGCGACTGCGAGAGCTTGTCGGCCAGCGCGCGCGCCAGCACGTCGGTGGTGCCGCCGGCGGGGAAGGGCACGATGAGGCTGATGGGCTTGGCCGGCCAGCCGGCCGGTGACTGCGCAAAGGCCAGCGCAGCGGCGCCAAGGCCCAGTGCGAGTGTCGCGGCCCGAAGCAGGGCGCGCCTGCCGCTGCTGCGGCGGCGCGCGTTGGAAGAAGCGTTCATGGTTTGTCTCCGGCTCGTTGTCGTGGTGCGCGCATCGAGGCGCGCGGATACCGTCGTGTCTGTCGCTGGCGGCCGTTCAGGCCATTGCGTGTGTCACGCCGCGAGCCGCATCGGCTCGCCCGCGATGTGCGCGCACACCGCCTGCGTGACCTGCTCGGTGGTCGCGCTGCCGCCCAGGTCGCGTGTGTGCAGCGCCGGGTTGGCCGTGACGTGCTCCACCGCCTGCATCACGCGCCGTGCCGCCTCGGCCTCGCCCAGGTGCTCGAGCAGCATCACCACCGACCAGAAGGTGCCGACCGGGTTGGCCAGCCCCTTGCCCATGATGTCGAAGGCCGATCCGTGGATGGGCTCGAACATCGACGGATAGCGCCGCTCGGGGTCGATGTTGCCGGTGGGCGCGATGCCCAGGCTGCCCGCCAGCGCGGCGGCCAGGTCGCTGAGGATGTCGGCGTGCAGGTTGGTGGCGACGATGGTGTCGAGCGTGGCCGGGCGGTTGACCATGCGCGCGGTGCAGGCGTCGACCAGTTCCTTGTCCCACGTCACGTCGGGGAACTCCTTGGAGATCTGCAGCGCGATCTCGTCCCACATCACCATCGCATGGCGCTGCGCGTTGCTCTTGGTCACCACGGTGAGCAGCTTGCGCGGCCGCGAACCGGCCAGCTTGAAGGCGAAACGCATGATGCGCTCCACGCCCGCGCGGGTCATCATGCTCACGTCGGTCGCGGCCTCGATGGGGTGGCCCTGGTGCACGCGGCCGCCGACGCCGGCGTACTCGCCCTCGGAGTTCTCGCGCACGATCACCCAGTCGAGCTGGCCGGGCGCGCAGCGCTTGAGCGGGCCGTCGATGCCCGGCAGGATGCGCGTGGGCCGCACGTTGGCGTACTGGTCGAAGCCCTGGCAGATCTTCAGGCGCAGGCCCCAGAGCGTGACGTGGTCGGGAATGTGCGGATCGCCTGCGGAGCCGAAAAGAATGGCGTCCTTGCCGCGCAGCGCATCGAGCCCGTCGGCCGGCATCATCTCGCCGTGCGCGCGGTACCAGTCGCCGCCCCAGCCGAAGTCCTCGAAGCTGAATTGCAGCGCGCCGCCGGAGGCCTCGGCCAGCGCCTCCATCACCCGGCGCCCCGCCGGAATCACTTCCTTGCCGATGCCGTCGCCGGGAATGGTGGCAATGCTGTAGCGGGTCATCGATGTCCTTTTGCGTGTGTGCTCTTTGGGAAGGCGCACTGTAGGATCCGGCGCGCTGAACAATTCATGCCCGAAGTGAATCCATCCTTAACTTCCATTCAACAGTGAGGCTGCCATGACGTCGCCTGTACAGCCCGCCGACCTCGGCTTCTTCTCCGCGCTCGCGGCCTGCGGCAGCCTCAGCGCCGCGGCGCGCGAGCTGGGCATCAGCACGCCGGCCGTGAGCAAGCGGCTCTCGCAGATGGAAACGCGCCTGGGGGTGACGCTGGTGAACCGCACCACGCGGCGCATGAGCCTCACGCCCGAAGGCGAGCTCTACGTGGCGCATGCGCGCCGCATCCTCGGCGAGATCGACGACATGGCGCAGCTGCTGGGCGGCGCCAAGGGCGAGGCGCAGGGCCTGCTGCGCGTGAACGCCACGCTGGGCTTCGGGCGCAGCCACGTGGCGCCGCTGATCTCGAAGTTCGTGCGCAAGCATCCGCAGGTCGAGGTGCAGCTGCAGCTGTCGGTCAACCCGCCGCCGCTGACCGACGACGCCTTCGACGTCTGCATCCGCTTCGGCGCGCCGCCCGAGGCCCGCGTGATCGCCCGGCGCATCGCGTCGAACCGGCGGCTGCTGTGCGCATCGCCGGCCTACCTGGCGCGCGCCGGGCAGCCCAGGGTGCCCAACGACCTTGCGCACCACCGCTGCATCGGCATCCGCCAGGGCGACGAGGCCTACGGCATGTGGCGCCTGAGCACCGGCCGGGGCACGGCGCAGCGCACCGAGGCGGTGAAGACGCGCGGCGCGCTGAGCACCAACGACGGCGAGATCGCGGTCAACTGGGCGCTCGACGGCCACGGCATCCTGATGCGCGCCGAGTGGGACATCGCGCGCTACCTGCGCAGCGGCCGGCTGGTGCAGGTGCTCGCGAACTACCGAACGCCCGACGCCGACATCTACGCCGTGTACCCGCAGCGCCACCAGCTGTCGGCGCGCGTGCGGACCTTCGTCGACTTCATCGCGGCCGCGCTCGGCAAGGACGCGGCCGAGCCTTCGCTCAACCGCCGCTGAGCACCGAGGCCACCAGCCACACGTTGGCGGCGCTGATCACGCCGAACAGGCCCCACGCCAGCGACTTGAGCACCGGCCCGTTGGCAAAGCCGCCCATCATGGCGCGGCTGCTGGTGAAGCGAATCAAGGGCCACATCGCGAACGGAAGCTGGAAGCTCAGCACCACCTGGCTGAGCACCAGCATCTTGCCCACGCCGCCGTCGCCGAACCACCAGACGCCGAGGAAGGCCGGGCCGAGCGCGAGCGCGCGCGTGATCAGCCGGCGCTGCCAGCACGGGATCTTCATGTCGAGAAAGCCCTCCATGATGATCTGGCCCGCGATAGTGCCGGTGAAGGTCGAGCTCTGCCCCGAGGCCAGCAGCGCGATGCCGAACAGCGTGGCCGCGAAGGCGCTGCCGACGACGGGCTCGAGCAGGCGGTAGGCGTCGTCGATCTCCGCCACTTCGCGGTGGCCGGTGGCATGGAAGGCGCTGGCCGCAAGCACCATGATGGCCGCGTTGACCAGCAGCGCGAGCGACAGCGACACCACCGCGTCGAGCGTGCAGAAGCGCACCGCCTCGCGCCGCGCCGGTTCGGTATCGGCCACGAGGCGGGTCTGCACGATGGACGAATGCAGGTACAGGTTGTGCGGCATCACCGTGGCGCCGACGATGCCGATGGCCAGGTACAGCGCGCCCGGCTGGTGCAGCCGCTCCAGGCTCGGCGCGAAGCCCATCGCCACGCCGAACCAGTTGGGCGGCGCCATCATCAGCTCGACCGCGAAGCAGCCCGCGATGGTGCCGACCAGCCCGAGCACGATGGCCTCCACCCGGCGAAAGCCCGCGCCCTGCAGGCCCAGCACCAGCAGCGTGTCGAAGGCCGTGATGGCGATGCCCACCGGAATCGACACGCCGAACAGCAGGTGCAGCGCGAGCGCGCTGCCCAGCACCTCGGCGAGGTCGCAGGCCACGATGGCCAGCTCGGCGCCCAGCCACAGCAAGCGGTTGACGCGCGGCGAGTAGTGCTCGCGGCAGGCGCGCGCCAGGTCTTTCTGCGCCACCAGCCCCAAGCGCACGCACAGCGTCTGCAGCAGCATTGCCGCCAGGCTCGCCAGCAGCACCACGAACAGCAGGCCGTAGCCGAAGCGCGAGCCGGCCTCGATGTCGGTGGCCCAGTTGCCCGGGTCCATGTAGCCGACCGACACCAGCAGGCCCGGGCCCGCGTAGCGCATCAGCTTCCTGAAGAAAGGCAGGTCCTGGGGAACGGCCACGCTGCCCTTCACTTCGGAAGGACAGAAAGGCGCGGTGGCCGTGCGGGGCAGCGGAAAGAACATCCGGGCGATGATAGGGACAAGGCCGCGGCGTTGTCGCGGACCTGACCGGCGCGGCGATGCCGGATCTCTTAGATTCGGCGTTCGCACCCCGGTGCGTCATCCCTCACATCAATCCTCGGAGACCTTTCCAATGATCCACGTCGTCGCAGTCATCACCGCCAAGCCGGGCCAGCGCGCCGCGCTGCTCGAAGCCTTCGCCGCCAACCGCGCGGCCGTGCTGGCCGAAGAGGGCTGCATCGAATACGGCGCGACGATCGACGCGCAGGGCTTCCCAACGTCGAAGGCCAGCTTCGGCGACGACACCTTCGTCGTGATCGAGAAATGGGAAACGCTGGCCCACCTGCAGGCCCACGCGGTCGCGCCGCACATGAAGGCGCACAGCGAGAAGACCAAGGAGCTGACGGCGGGCAAGCTGATTCACGTGCTCGAGCCGGTTTGAGTTTTCCGCTCGTGGCCTTCGCTTGCGGCGCGACTACCTGGGAAGACGCCGAACTCCGAGCCCCAGACTTGGCACGCGCACTGGCTCGCATCGAGCTGGCGCTTGGAAACTGGGGTCCAGTCACTGCATCGGCCGAAGCGCTCGAAGCCGCCATTCAGTCGGGGTGGCACAGCGTTGTCGCATCGGCCAGGGAAAGCAAGGTGTCGCTCGAATCCTCATTCCTCGCCTCGCTTCATGCGCAGATCGCCCAAGCCATAGGCGCCCCCGGCGCAGGCAATTTCCGCGAAGGGGAGCATCCCTCGGATTGGGCAACGTTCAAGCGTGCCCTGGACGACACGGCGCTGGAATACGGCCTGGCTGGCAACACGGAAGCCTGGGTCCTCGCCCAGCTGTACTGGGGGAAACATCTGGACTCGCTGATGTTCTCCGTGGCGTGGCTGACGAGCGGCGGAATTCGCCTGCAGGCGGGAATGCAGATGCTGGTGCCGGACGCCAGGCGCGACCAGGAACTGCAAGAACAATTGGACTGGGCGGGCCCTCGTTCATACGACGCAGAAGGCTTGCGCGGGCTCCTTGCAATCTATGCGTCCGAGCAGATACCCGACTTGTCCTCGCCATGAAAAAACGCGCCCTCGGGCGCGTTTTTTCATTGAAGCGTCGAAGCCTTACTTCGACACGACCTTCACCATCTCCAGGCACTTGTTCGAGTAGCCCCACTCGTTGTCGTACCAGCTCACGAGCTTGACGAAGGTGCCGTCCAGCGCAATGCCGGCTTCGGCGTCGAAGATCGAGGTGCGCGGGTCGCCGCGGAAGTCGGTGGCGACGACCTTGTCTTCGGTGTAGCCCAGCACGCCCTTGAGCGCGCCTTCGCTCTGTGCCTTCATCTCGGCGCAGATTTCCTTGTACGTGGCTTCCTTCACCAGTTCGACCGTCAGGTCGACCACCGACACGTCGGAGGTCGGCACGCGGAAGCTCATGCCGGTGAGCTTCTTGTTGAGCTCGGGGATCACCACGCCCACGGCCTTGGCGGCGCCGGTGCTCGAGGGAATGATGTTTTCCAGGATGCCACGGCCGCCGCGCCAGTCCTTGTTGCTCGGGCCGTCCACGGTCTTCTGCGTGGCGGTGGCGGCGTGCACGGTGGTCATCAGGCCGCGCTTGATGCCCCACTTGTCGTTCAGCACCTTGGCCAGCGGCGCCAGGCAGTTGGTTGTGCAGCTGGCGTTGCTGACGATGGCTTCGCCGGCGTACTTCTTGTCGTTCACGCCGTAGACGAACATGGGGGTGTCGTCCTTCGACGGTGCCGACAGGATGACCTTCTTGGCGCCCGCGTCGATGTGCTTCTGCGCGGTTTCCTTGGTGAGGAACAGGCCGGTCGATTCGAGCACGACGTCGGCGCCGACTTCGTTCCACTTCAGTTGCGCGGGGTCGCGCTCCTGGGTCAGGCGGATCCTCTTGCCGTTCACGATCAGCGTGTTGCCGTCAACCGTGACCTCACCCTTGAAGCGGCCATGCACCGAGTCGTACTGGAGCATGTAGGCGAGGTAGTCGGGCTCGAGCAAGTCGTTGATGGCAACGATTTCGATGTCGTTCTTGAAGTTCTGCACTGCTGCGCGCAGCACGTTGCGACCGATGCGGCCGAAGCCGTTGATACCGAGTTTGATAGCCATCTGACTTGCTCCTAAGGTTGAAAAACTTGTTGTCTGTCGTGAACCGTGCGAAGGGACTCAGTCGCGCAGCGCTGCTTCCACCGTGGCGGCCACGTTCTCCGCCGTGAATCCGAAGTGCTTGAACAGCACCGGCGCGGGCGCCGATTCGCCGTACGTGTCGATGCCCACGACGGCGGCGCAGCCGTACTTCCACCAGCCGCCGGTGCAGCCCATTTCGACGGCGATGCGCGGCAGCTTCTTGGGCAGCACGGCCTTCTTGTAGGCCAGGTCCTGGCGGTCGAAGGTGGTGGTCGAGGGCATCGACACCACGCGCACGGCGATCTTCTTCTCGGCCAGCAGCTTCTGCGCGGCCAGTGCGAGCTGCACTTCGGAACCCGTGGCGATGATGACGGCGGCCGTCTTCTTGCTCTTCAGGCCGACGGCTTCCGGCTCGGACAGCACGTAGGCACCGCGGCTGATGTCGCCGAGTTCGCTCTTGGGCGCGTAGGCGATGTTCTGGCGGCTCAGCAGCAGCGCCGTGGGGCGCGACTGGTTCTGCAGCGCCACGGCCCAGGCCACGGCGGTTTCGGCCGTGTCGCCCGGGCGCCAGACGTCCAGGTTCGGAATCAGGCGCAGCGAGGCGGCGTGCTCGATCGACTGGTGCGTGGGGCCGTCTTCGCCCAGGCCGATGGAGTCGTGGGTGAACACGTGGATCACGCGGCGCTTCATCAGCGCGGCCATGCGGATGGCGTTGCGGCTGTAGTCGCTGAAGGTGAGGAAGGTGCCGCCGTAGGGGATGTAGCCGCCATGCAGCGCCACGCCGTTCATGATGGCCGCCATGCCGAACTCGCGCACGCCGTAGTTGATGTGGCGGCCGATGGTGCCGTGGGGCGTTTCGGCCGGGGCCTCGGACTTGGTTTCGTCTTCGGCGCCCTGCTTGGCTTCGACGGCCGGCACGTTCATGACCACCGCGCCGGTCTTCGCATCGAAGCGCAGCGCGGCGGTGCTCTTGGTGTTGGTGAGGTTGGAGCCGGTCAAGTCGGCGCTGCCGCCGAGCATTTCAGGCAGCGCGGCGGTGAAGGCTTCCAGCGCGAGCTGGCTGGCCTTGCGGCTGGCCACTGTCTCGGCCTTGGTGTGGGCGGCGACCACGGTGTCGAACGCGACCTGGTGGAAGTCCTTGGGCAGCTCGCCCTTCATGCGGCGGGTGAAGTCGGCGGCCAGTTCGGGGTAGGCGGCGGCGTAGGCGGCGAACCTGGCGTTCCACTCGGCTTCGATGTTGGCGCCCGCTTCCTTGTGGTCCCAGTCGGCGTACACCTCGGCCGGAATCTCGAAGGGCGGGTAGTGCCAGTCGATGGCGTCGCGCGTGAGCTTGATTTCTTCGGCGCCCAGTGCTTCGCCGTGGGCCTTGGCGGTGCCGGCGCGGTTCGGGCTGCCCTTGCCGATGACGGTCTTGCAGTTGATGAGCGTGGGCTTGTCGGTCGATTGCTTGGCCTTGGCGATGGCCTTCGACACTTCGGCGGCGTCGTTGCCGTCGATCGGGCCGATCACGTGCCAGCCATAGGCGTGGAAGCGCTCGGCCACGTTGTCGATGTACCAGGGCTTGACCTGGCCGTCGATGCTGATGCCGTTGTCGTCGTACAGCGCGATCAGCTTGTTCAGGTGCCACGCGCCGGCGAGTGCGCAGGCTTCATGGCTGATGCCTTCCATCATGCAACCGTCGCCCAGGAAGGCGTAGGTGTGGTGGTCGACGATCGCGTGGTCCTTGCGGTTGAACTCGGCCGACAGGAGCTTCTCGGCCAGCGCGAAGCCCACGGCGTTGGTGATGCCCTGGCCCAGCGGGCCGGTGGTGGTTTCCACGCCGGGGGTCACGTCGACTTCAGGGTGGCCTGCGGTCTTGCTATGCAGCTGGCGGAAGTTCTTGAGCTCGCCGATGGGCAGGTCGTAGCCGGTGAGGTGCAGCACCGAGTACAGCAGCATCGAGGCGTGGCCGTTCGAGAGCACGAAGCGGTCGCGGTCGAACCAGTGCGGGTTCGCGGGGTTGTAGCGCAGGTGTTCGCCCCAGAGTGCGACGGCCATGTCGGCCATGCCCATCGGTGCACCCGGATGTCCGGAATTCGCTTGTTGAACGGCATCCATAGCCAGCGCGCGGATCGCGTTGGCCATCAGGGCTTGGTTTGCCATGGGCATGGGACTTTCGGGGGAAAAGGGTGGGTGAGATAGGGGGGAACCCGCGATTTTACCGGGCGAGCCCGAACGGCTGCCGATACGGCCCGAACACCCCGCGGATGTTCTTGTGCGGCGGCCGGACTGCTAGAGTTGCCACCCATGCATGGGCTGCACCTCACCGCCGACCTCCACGACTGCCAATGCGGCCTTCAATGGCTCACCGACCGGGAGGCGCTGGGAGCGGTTTGCCTCAAGGCGGTATCGGCCGCCGGGCTGCAGGCAGTGGGCAGGCTGGTCCACGGTTTTCCGGCCACGCCGCAGGGGCCGGGCGGCGTCACCGCCACGGTGCTGCTGGCCGAATCGCACCTGTGCATCCACACCTGGCCCGAGCAGCGCGGCGTGACGCTGGACGTGTACGTCTGCAATTTCAGCGCCGACCACTCGGCCAAGGCGCATGCGCTGATGGAATGCCTGGTGGCGCTGTTCCAGCCCCGCCACAGCGAGCGCAACGAACTCCAGCGCGGACGGGTCCCGGCGTGAGCGCGGCGCGGGCCATGATCCTCGCCGCAGGGCGCGGCGAGCGCATGCGGCCGCTGACCGACACCTGCCCCAAGCCCCTGCTCGAAGTGCGCGGCAAGCCGCTGATGCAGTGGCCGATGGAGGCGCTGGCCGCCGGCGGCTTCACTGAACTGGTGATCAACACCGACTGGCTGGGCGCGCAGATCTCGCAGCGCTTCGGCGCAAAGCCCTTGCTGGACGGGCATGCCGCGCTATCGATTTCATACTGCGACGAAGGCCGCGACTTCGGCGGCGCGCTCGAGACCGCCGGCGGCATCGTGCGCGCGCTGCCGCTGCTGGGCGATGTGTTCTGGGTCGCGGCCGGCGATGTGTTCGCGCCCGGCTTCGCCTTCACGCAGGCTTCGGTCGAGCGCTTCCTGGCCGGCGGCAAGCTCGCGCACCTGTGGCTGGTGCCGAACCCGGCGCACAACCCCAAGGGCGACTTCGGCCTGTCGCCGGACGGGCTTGCGCTCAACACGGCGCCCGAGCAATTCACCTTCTCGACCATCGGCCTCTACCGCGCCGCGCTGTTCGCGCCGCCGTACTGCGACATCCCCCCCGGCAACCCGGCCGGCCGCAAAGCCCCATTGGCGCCGATCCTGCGTGCCGCGATGGACAATGAACTGGTGAGCGCCGAGCTCTACACCGGCCCCTGGACCGATGTGGGAACCCCCGAACGGCTTGCCCAACTGAACACGCCAAGATGACCTTTGCAGACACCACCACGATCTACGCCGAGCGCCGCGCGCGCCTCGCTTCGCAACTGGGCAAGGACGGCATCGCCATCATTCCGACCGCGCCCGAGCGCCCGCGCAACCGCGACACCGATTTCCTCTACCGCCACGACAGCTACTTCTATTACCTGACCGGCTTCACCGAGCCCAACGCCTGGCTGGTGCTGGCGGGCGACGGCCGCGCCACGCTGTTCTGCGCGCCAAAAGACCTGGAGCGCGAGATCTGGGACGGCTACCGCCTCGGTCCCGACGCGGCGCCGGCGGCGCTCGGCGTCGACGAAGCCTTCTCGGTGACCGACCTCGACACGAAACTGCCGAAGCTGCTCGAGAACCGCTCTACCGTGTGGTTCCCGTTCGCGATCCACAAGGGCCTGGAGACCCGCATCGACGGCTGGCTGCAGTCGGTGCGCGCCCGCGTGCGCTACGGCGCGCTGTGCCCCGAGGAGCAGCGCGACCTGTGCGGCCCGCTCGACGAGATGCGCCTCGTGAAGGACGCGCACGAACAGGACATCATGCGCCGCGCCGCGCAGATCAGCGCCCGCGCGCACATCCGCGCCATGCAGCTGTCGGCCCGCATGCTGCGCGAGGGCAAGGACGCTCGCGAGTACCACCTCGATGCCGAGCTGCTGCATGAATTCCGCCTTGGCGGCTCGCAGTACCCGGCCTACTACTCCATCGTCGCGGCCGGTGCCAACGCCTGCGTGCTGCACTACCGCGCCGATGCGGCGCCCGTGCGCAAGGGCGAGCTGGTGCTGATCGACGCGGGCTGCGAGCTGGACGGCTACGCCAGCGACATCACGCGCACCTTCCCGGCCGACGGCAGGTTCACCGGCCCGCAGCGCGCGCTGTACGACCTCGTGCTGGCCAGCCAGGACGCCGCGGCCGCAGCCACCAAGGCCGGCAACCGCTTCAACGACCCGCACGACGCGGCCGTGAAGGTGCTGTCGCAAGGCATGCTCGACCTGGGCCTGCTCGACGCCGACAAGGTCGGCAACGTGCAGGACGTGATCGACTCGCGCGCCTATTTCCAGTTCTACATGCACCGCACCGGCCACTGGCTGGGCATGGACGTGCACGACTGCGGCAGCTACGTCGAGCCCACGCAGGTCGGCGAAGTGAGCGAGCGGAAAGATCCGCTGTCGAACGAGGTAATCAAGAACCGCCCGAGCCGCATCCTGCATCCGGGCATGGTGCTGACGCTGGAGCCCGGCATCTACGTGCGGCCGGCCGACGGCGTGCCGGAGCAGTTCCACAACATCGGCATCCGCATCGAGGACGACGCGATCGTCACCGCCGCCGGCTGCGAGCTCATCTCGCGCGGCGTGCCGGTGAAGGCGGACGAGATCGAGGCGCTGATGCGAGCCTGACGGCCCGCTGCGCTCGCTGCTGGTCGTCAGCTGGCGGCCAGGGCCGCCAGCACCAGATGGAGCAGCGCGGCGCCGAGCGCCAGCACCGCGGCAGCGGAAGCGATCCAGTGGAAACGGCCAGGCACCGCGCTCAGCAGGCCCACCGTCGTCAGCGCGGCCGCGGTGAGCGCGCCCAGCCAGAGCACCCAGCCGATGGCGCTGCCGGCAGCCTGCAGGCTCGCGCCCAGCGACAGGCACAGGAGGGCAGTGCCCCCCAGCTGCAGCCAGCGCCGCCACGGGCCCGGCGTGCTGCCGCGGCCGAAAACGTCTTCGCTGTGGCGGTCCATCGCGAGGCTCAATGCGCAGAAGCCCGCGAGCGAAGCGGCGAACACCAGCGCCAGGAGCAGGGCGTGCATCAGGAGCCGCCTCCCGAGGTGGCGAACCCTTGCTGCGGCGGTGTCTTCGGGGCCGGCTTCTGCGTGATGGCCTTGCGGCGCTTTCGCTCGACGAGCCAGACCGCGCTCGCGAGCCCCAGGCCCAGCGCGATGGCGACGAGATCGAAACCCGCCACCGCGCTCGGTCCGGAGCGCAGGCTCACCGTCAGCGGCGCGGGGCCGGTGAACGCATTGAGCACCGGCAGCAGCACGAACAGCAGCGCGCCGAGCGCCAGTTGCGCCTGCCACATGCGCAGCGTCGGCCGCAGCAGGCCCAGCACCGCGGACGCGCCCCAGACGATGAAGAACCAGCGGATCTCCGCCTCGCCGCGCTCGGCCATCTCGACCGGCAGCAGGCGGTTGGCCCAGAAGAACGCCGCCATCGCGAGCGGCAGCCCGGCGATGGCGCCGAGGTTGAGCCCGTCGACCAGCCGCAGGCCGAAGCCGACACGCCCGCCCTGCTTGAGCGTCTTCGCGTACTTCTGCCGCTCCTTCACCGCCCACAGCAGCAGCCCCGTGGCCACCATCAGGCAGCCCGCGATGCCCGAGAGGAAGAACAGCGCGCGCAGCAGCGGATTCGCGAAGCGCCCGATGTGCAGGCCGTAGAGCACGCCGCGCGTCTCGGCGGCGGGCTTGGGCACGTCGCCGAACGTGCCGATCAGCGCGCCGGTCGCGCCGTTGAACTGCATCGTCGGCTGGTCGTAGGAAAGCTGCGGCCCCTCGGCGCGCGTGAGCGAGACCACCGCATTGGCATCGTTCGGCTGGTGCACGGTGACACGGCCCACCGCGGCGCCGTTCCAGTGCGCGGAGGCCTGCGCGATCATCGGCGCGATGGGCGCCAGCGGCACCTTGTTGCCCGAGGCCTTGAACTGGTCGCGGCCACCGCCGGGGAAGACTTCGGAGAAGAAAGCCTGCTCGCCGCCGCGGTCCTTGTAGGCCACCTGTGGCGCCCACGGCATGTACAGGAACATCAGCGTGACGAGGCCCGTGTACGTGATCATCAGGTGATAGGGCAGCGCGAGCACCGCCGTCACATTGTGCGCATCGAGCCACGAACGCTGGCCCTTCTTCGGCCGGAAGGTGAAGAAGTCCTTGAAGATGCGCTTGTGCGTGACGATGCCGCTGAAGATGGCCACCAGCATGAACATCGCGCAGAAGCCCACGATCCAGCGCGCCCACAGCGCGGGCATGTAGTGCAGGTCGAAGTGCAGGCGGTAGAAGAACTCGCCGCCGCGTGTGACGCGCGGCGCGGTAACCGGCTCGCCGGTGGCCGGGTCGAGCGATGCGCGGTCGAAGCGGCGGCGCGGCGGTTTCTTGTCTTCGGGCGTGGCGGCGCCGGCGGCGGCCGGCGGCGCGAGCCAGAGCACATCGGTCGACCTCTGGCGCTCGTTCGGCAGGTTGATGAACCAGCGCGGGCTGTCCGCGCCGCGTTGCTGCAGATAGGCCACGGCACTTTCGACCGCGCGCACCTGCGGCACGGCGGGCTGCGCGGCGGCGTGCAGCTCGGGCTTCATCCACAGCGTGATCTCGTCCTTGAAATACGACGCCGTGCCGGCCGCGAAGACCATGAACAGCACCCAGCCGACCAGCAGGCCCGACCAGGTATGCAGCCACGCCATCGACTGGCGGAATCCCTCCTTCATGCTGCTTGTCCTCCTGTGAGCCGCAGGAGGACAAGCAGCAGTACGCCGAGCGACCCCGCGACGACGACCAGGCCGGACCAGGCACGCAGCGCCGAGCGCGCCGCAAAGACCCACATCACGGCGAGCGCGAAGACGAGGAAGGAAGCCAGCGTGCCGGTCATCGTGGCTTCGCTGCGGGCCATGCCGAAGGCGAAGGGCAGGCACAGGGCGAGGACGGCGGCGAACAGGGCGGCTACGCCGTAGCCGCCCAGGATGGCGGCAACGGCGCGCACGGCCACGCCGAGGCGGTAACGAAGGCTGGAGCTCACGACGCGGGCCGGACGGCGGGCGAGGACGTTCGGGGATTCATTGGAAAAAAGAGATGTCAGATAATGAGAATCATACTCATCTTCGGCATGGATCTCTTCTTGCCCTGGTGACGCAGCAGCAATGGAACGCCACGGCAAAAGCCCCGGAGCGATGCGGCTGCACCGCCCGGGGCCTTGCCCGGCGTCAATCGAGATTGAGCGTCGGCTTCTGCGTACCGCGTCGTTACTTCGCCTGCAGCAGCGCGCCGGCTTCGAGCAGCACCAGCTCGTTGTCGTCGGCCTTGTTCGGCTCGCGGCTGCTGGAGAAGGGCAGGTTGTTGTCGTTGCCGACCACGATGTGCGTGGCATCGACCACGTCGACGTTCTCGATCGTGAAGAACGGGAACTTCAGCACGCCGTCGTTCAGCGGCTTGCGTGCGAGCTTGTTCGGGTCGGCAATGTTCAGCAGGTCGATGTAGCCGATCTTGCGCACCGGGCCGCCCACGTTGGCGTCGTTCAGCTCGACCTTGTAGACGCGCTTGAACTTGGCGATGTCGTGGAAGCAGTCGGTGCGCTTCTGGCCTTCGGGGCAGGCCTTGTCGCTGGTGCCTTCGCCGTTGTCGCGCTCGATGATGAGGCCCATGGCACTCGTGCCATCTCCTGCCTTGCCGTCGATCATGTTGAAGTCGCCGATGGCGTTGCCGTTGGCTTCGAGCACGTATTGCCAGTGGCGGCCGGTCCACTTCTCGGTGGCCACGTCGAACTCGAGCACGCGCAGCGCTTCCTTGCCGTCGACCTTCTCGTAGTCCTTGGCTTCGGCGTTCCACACCGGGCCTTCGAGCAGCGCGTAGAGCTTGCTGCCGTCCTTCGACGCGGCCATGCCCTCGAAGCCCTTGGAGCGCTTGACCTGGAACTCGACCGCGCCACCCGGCGCGCCCGGCGTGGTCACGGCCGGATGGTCGGGCGAGCGCACGGCCTTGCCGTCGACCAGCGTGTCGTACACCGCGAGCACCTTGCCCTTCAGGTCGGCCTTGATGAGGAAGGGGCCGAACTCCTCGCCGATCCACAGCGCGCCGCCGGCAAACTGGAAGCTCTCGGGGTCGAAGTCGGAGCCCGTCAGGTAGCGCTGCCTGGTGCCTTCGTGCACGATGCGGAAAGGCACCTTCTTGTCGGGGTCGTGCAGGAAGATGGTGTCCAGGCGATTGAACTTGCCGCTCTTGAAGTCCACCTTGTAGTGGTTCAGGTAGAGCATGAAGTCGGGCGAGTTGGCCTTGGCGCCGGCGCCGTTGTCGGTAAGGATCCAGAAGGTGCCGTCGTCCATCTTCTTGATGCCCGAGTGGCCTTGCAGCGGCTGGCCCTTGAAGGGCAGCGACACGCCGGTGGGGCGTCCGGCCGACAGGCCTTCGACGCTGCCCACGGCCTCGACACGCCTGGCCGTCGTGAACTTGCCGCTGACCTGCAGGTCGGCCGGTGCGTCCTTGGGCGTGGCAACGAAGCTCTGCGCGGGCAGCACGGCGTGGCCGGCGAGCGTGGCGGGGAAGGCGGTCTGCGCAGCCGCGGCGCCGCATGAGAGTGCGGCCGCCAGGGCAACGAAGGACAGGGAGGCAAGACGTGTCATGAGCAGGAGAGTGTTCAAGTCGAAAACGCGTGACCATGCCGAGGGGGCATGACGCCGCCATGACATCCCTTCAAGGTGCGATGTCGACCGTCACCTCGCGCGACTCGGCACGCCCCTGGTCGTCGACCGCGCGCAGCACGTAGCGCCGGCCCGAGGCCGCGAGGTCGGGCATCCACGTGATGCCTTCGCCGGGCGCGGCGCGGCCGATGAGCGCGTCGTCGGCAAACCAGTAGATCGCCTGCGTGCCCGCCGCGGCTTCGGCGCGCAGCACCAGCGGTTCGGGCTTGTTCGCGCGCAGCGTGTGGCGCACGCCGCGCAGGGGCGAGGTGATGAGCGGCGCGCTTTCCGGTGCGTCGCCATCCTTCTCGCAGCCATCGGCCGGTGCGCTCGCGCGCGGCAGGCCGGCCTGGCGGAACAGGCGGCGCATGTCGCTGCCCCATTGCTCCACCACCTGCTGACGGGCATTGGGCTGCGGGCCGCAGACCACCTTGCCGGTGGTCTCGTCGACCCATACCGCGCGGTGCAGGTTGCTGACCTGGATGGGCGACTTGCCGGCGATGAACCACGTCATGGTGCGCACGGGGCACAGCGCGTCGGGCAGGCCACCCGTCGCCGCGCAGACTTCGACCTGGCGCAAGTCGGGCGGCTGGCGCGACGCGACCTCGCCGGGGTCGAGCCGCTGGGCGCGCAGCGCATCGACCATGCGCAGGAACAGCGGCGCGGCCGCATCGACGCCCACCAGCGCGGGGTTGCTGGTGCCGTCGAAGTTGCCCACCCACACCACCAGCACATGCCGGCCGAACACGCCGGCCGTCCACGCATCGCGAAAGCCCCAGGACGTGCCCGTCTTCCATGCGATGGCGGGGCGCGCGGGCAGCGTGGTGTCGGGGCGCGGCGTGTGGCGCAGCATGTCGAGCGTGATGAAGGAAGCCTCCTCGCTCAGCAGGCGCAGCGGCTGCACGGGCCGCTCGTCGGGCGCGGGCTGCGTGTAGCGAATGGGCTGCGAGATGCCGCCGTTGGCCAGCGTCGCGTACATGCCCGCCAGTTCCTCGGGCGTGACCTCGCCACCGCCCAGCACCAGCGCAAGGCCGTAGTGCGATTCGCTCTGCAGCTTCTGCACGCCCGCGAGCCGCATGAAGTCGTACAGCCCCGGCTTCGAGAGCCTGGCCGCCACGGCGACCGCGGGCACGTTGCGGCTGCGGATCAGCGCCTCCTGCGCCGGCAGCGGCCCGGCGAAGCGGTGGTCGAAGTTCTCAGGCGTGTAGGGGCCGAAGGAGGTCGGCGCGTCCTTCAGCATCGTCTTCGGATGCAGCAGCCCCTGGTCGAGCGCCAGCGCGTAGATGAAGGGCTTGAGCGTGGAGCCCGGCGAGCGCTTGGCCAGCACGCCGTTGACCTGCCCCGCGATGGCGTCGTTGCGGAAGTCGGCCGAGCCGATCATCGCGCGCACCTGCATGGTCGAGGCGTCGAGCAGCAACGCGCTCGCGTTCGTCATGCCCACGTCGGCATGCGTGCGCAGGTACTGGCCCATCACGCGTTCGAGGGTGGCCTGCATGCGCAGGTCGATGGTGGTGCGCACTTCCTGCACGCCACGCTCCTGCGCGAGCAGCATGTCGGTGGCGTGCGGCGCAAGAAAAGGCAGGCTGCCGCGCGACTGCGCCGACAGCGCGAGCTGCGCATCGGGCGCATGCTGCTTCGCGGCCGGGTCGCGCTCGGCCCACAGCGCCCACAGCCGTTCGCGCGCCGACTGCAGCTCGGCATTGCGCCCGCGCTCGGCGATGCGCTTGACGGGGTTCTGCGGAATCACGGCAAGCGTCAGCGCCTCGGGCAGGCTCAGCTTGGCGGCGTCCTTGCGGAAGTAGATGAGGCTCGCGGCCTGCACGCCTTCGATGTTGCCGCCGTAAGGCGCGGTGTTGAGGTACGCCTCCAGGATGTCGTGCTTGCTGAAGCGCGCCTCCAGCCACAGCGCCGCGAAGATCTGCGCGACCTTGCCTGTGGGCGTGCGGCTGTCGATGCCGTAGACGCGGCGCGCGAGCTGCATCGTGAGCGTCGAGCCGCCCTGCCTGCGTTCGCCGCTGGCAATGCGCCAGGCACTGCGCGCCAGCGCGGCGGGGTTGACGCCGGGGTGCGCATGGAAGCGCCGGTCTTCGTACAGCAGCACCGCGTCGACCAGCGTGGGCGAGATGCGATCGAGCGGCACCCAGAGCCGGTACTGCTCGTCCCCCGCGAGCGTGAGGCGCAGCAGCTCGCCGCCCTGCGCATACACGGCGCGCGAACTGCCGACGGTCTCGCTCAACGCCGCGTGCGGCCACAGGCGCAGCAGCGCGAGCACGAGGACAAGCGCCAGCGCCCACAGCGCGGGCTTGCGCAGCCTTCTTCCTGCAGACGCGATGCCGATGCGCATGGCGGACCTGCCTTGCCTCAGTTGCCGACCACCTGGAAGCGCGCACCGGCCGAGCGCGAGAACACGCGCCGGTCGTACATCGCCTCGCCGTACGCCGCCGGCACCACGTAGTCACCCACGTTGGTGGCGCGCGCCTTGTAGGTCACTTCGAGCAGGTCCTTGTTGACGTTGCCGTAGAACACGACACGGTCTTCGCGGATGTCGGCGTACTGCACCTTCCACGAGCCGCCGCCGCCCAGGCGCTTCTTCCACATGGGCGCGTCGGCGTTGGCATCGTCGTCGTCGCCCACGGCCTGCAGCACAGGCTCGAGGCCGCCGGGCAGCACGTCGACCAGCGCCACGTCGTTGAGCTGCGCGCGCTCCAGGCTGCGCACGCGCACCCGTACCGTGACCTCTTCACCGAGCCTGGCCTTGGTGATCGGGTTGCCTTTGGCGTCGAGCACTTCGTGGAAGATTTCGAGGCCCTTGTTCACCGCCGTGGCGGGCACGTTGCGCTCGAAGCCCTGTTCGGCCCAGCTGTAGTAGAGGTTGAAGTCGCTGTCGTTCGACAGTTTCAGCTTGGCCGTGCCGGCCGGCACCGCTGCGCGCGTGATCGGGTTCACCGCGCCCAGCGCGAGCGCGGCGGCCTGGCCCTGCGCGTTGACGGCGCTCGCCGTGAGCTTGCCTTCGGCGTTCTGCCCCACGGCCTCGAAGTACGAATCGACCGCCAGCAGCATCGAGGCCGACGACAGGCTGTTGTACCAGCCGTCGCGCACCATCGCGGCCATGCCTTCCCACACAGCGGGCTTCAGCGTCTTCAGGCGCGACGGGAAGTGGCGGCCCACCAGGTGCAGCGTCATGCTGTCGTGCACCAGCGGGTCGTAGTAGGCACCCCATACGTTACGGCGCTGTTTCTTCTCCGTGCGCGCGAGCAGGTCGGCCCACACAGGGTTCAGCAGCTCGTTGGCCACCTGCTCCTGCTTCACGAGCTGGTAGCTCGCGGCAAGGTAGACAGCGCCGAGGTCGTCGCTCCAGCCCTGCGTCTGCTTGCCGCGCCATGCTTCGCGCAGGTTGGCCAGCGCGGCCGGCGCGATGATGCCCTGGCGCGTCAGCAGGTACGCCGCCTGCGTGCGCTGGCGCCAACCGTCCAGCGATACGTCGCTGCTGCCGAGCCAGCCCTGAAGGTAGGCGTCGGCCTTCTGCAGCAAGTCTTGCGGCACGGGCAGCTTGTGGTCCCTGGCCTCGACCAGCAGGTGCACCGCGTACAGCGTGGCGAAGGCATCGGTGCCGGCACCGGGCCACAGCGAGAAGCCGCCGTCGGCCGTCTGCCGTGCGCGCAGCTGCACGAGGTAACGCTCGAAGGTCTTGCGCGCCTCGGGCATCGGCCCCTGCTCGGCCGTGCGGCCACGCGCCATCTCCTTCACCAGCTCGGGGCGGCCCGCGAGCAGCACGGCCGGGAAGGTCTGGCTCGTGATCTGCTCGGTGCAGCCGTGCGGGTACGCCTCCAGGTACTGCATGAGCCCGGTCGCGAAGGCCCACGGCGCGGCGGACACGGCCACGTCGCTCTGGCGGAAGTTCGGGTACAGGTCGGCCTGGCTCGACAGCTCGCCCGCGCGCTGGAAGCTGCCGGCCTGCACCAGCGTGACGAAGGGCGATGCGGGCCGCACGCTCACTTCGGTCGACAGGCGCGCGCTGTAGTTCTTGTGCGTCGATGTGAACACCAGCGCCGAAGAACCCAGCACCGCCTGTTCGCCCGGCTTGGCGCGCACGTTGAACTTGGTGCTGGCTTCGCCGCGCTCGTTGACCTTGAGCGTCTGCGTGGCGTCGCCCACCACTTCGAGCCCGCCGGAGGCGGTGAGCGTGAGCGCGATGGGCGCTTCCTTGCCCGAGCCCGCGATGTTGTTGGCCAGGCCCACGCCCACTTCGACCGTATCGCCGGGCGCCATCGCGAGCGGCGCGTTCGGCAGGATCACCATGTCGCCGCGCACCACGGTGCGGGTGCTCTTGGCGGCGGTGGTCTCGTCGTTCACGGCCACGGCCATCACGCGCAGGCTGCCGTTGAAGCTTTCGGGCACGGTGTAGCTGAACTCGCGGCTGCCGTTCACGTCGACCAGGCCCGACCAGTAGGCGACCGGTTTGTCGCGCTTGCGCTTGAACGGGTTCAGGTGCTTGCCGAGTTCGCCCTCGCCGTCGCCGCCGGGTGCGGCGCCCTGCATGAGCTTCTTGAACTCCGGCAGGATCAGGTCGAGCGTCTGCAGCGTGCCGACTTCGAGCGCGCGCTTCTGGAAGAAGTGCTTCAGCGGGTCGGGCGTCTTGTAGCGCGCCACCTGCAGGATGCCTTCGTCCACCGCGAACACCACGGCGCGCGTGGGCTTGTCGCTGGTGAGCTTCATCTTCACGGTCTGCCCCGGCTTCACCAGTTCGCTGCTGGTGAGCTGCAGGTTGGCGGTGCGCTTGGTCAGCGCGGTGGCGAAGGGCACGACGCCGTACGACAGCGGGCTCATGTAGACCTCGTCCGAGGCCGGGTCGCGCACGAAGTGCACGTTGATGTAGCCGGTGCCCTCGAAATCCTTGGGCAGCACGATCTTCTGCACCGACGCGGTCTTGTCGGTCTTGAACCATGCGTGGGCGTAGACCTTGTCGCGCTCGATGGTGATGAGGCCCGCTCCCACGTACGGCGCGCGGATGCTTACCGCGATTTCCTGGCCCGGCTCGTAGTCTTTGCGGTCGAGCGTGAGCTGGAGCTCGGCGTTGCGGTCCAGAGAGCGCGACACGTTGGCATTGCCCGCCACGCTGTACTCCACCCGGTTGAGCTCCAGCCCCTGGGCATTGCGCACCACGTAGGCAAAGTTGCCGGGCGCGCCGGTGTCCAGCGCCACGTTGTTGCCGGCCGCGGCGATGACGAAGGGCTTCTCGTCGAGCACCACTTCCTTGCGGCGCGACTCGTAGCGGTACAGGCCGTTGTCCTGCTTGATGAGCACCGACAGCACCTTGCGCTCCACGCGCTCGATCTTCAGGTCGGCCACGGCCGTCTTCTTCGCCTGCGGGTCGATGGCGATCACGGTGGCGTTGCGCGCGGCGCCCTTGCTCACGTAGCCGACGTCGCCGTCGACCTTCACGCCGACGAGGTAGGGCATGTCGCTCACCAGCGTCTGCGCCTCGGCCGACACGCTGCGCCCGCCCTCGGGCTCGAAGGCCTTGGCGAGCACGTGCACCTGGTAGGTGGCGGCGTCGAAGCGCGACAGCCGCAGGTCGAATTCGGCCTTGCCGTCGGCGCTGGTCTGCACGCTGCCCAGGTCGTCGACCTGCCTGTCGGCCGCACGCTGCGGATCGAAGAACGCGTAGTCGGTGAAGGCGCGGAACACCGGGAAGCCGGGGCTCAGCGTGAGCGTGCCTTCCACTTTGCGATCAGGCGCGGGCGTGCCGAAGAGGTTCTGCACGTCGATGAGCGCCTTCAGGTCCTTGGGCCTGACCCAGCCTTCGGCGACTTCGCTGCTGAGCTTGGCCGTGACCTTGGTGCGGTCCGGCAGGAACTCCTGCACCTTCACCGTGGTGCTGCCGATCAGCAGGCCTTCGACCTCGGGCGTTCCTAGCGACGACTCGCGCGGCAGGTAGAGGTTGACGGTGTAGTTGCCGGTGGGCGATGTGTCTTGCGTGGTGTGGGCGATTTCCGCCGCGCCGCCCGGGCCCAGCTTGAGCTTTTCGCGGCGCACGCTGAGGCCGCGCGCATCGATGATCTCGGCTTCGAGCGGCAGGTCGCGCAGCGAGGTGCCCCAGTTGCCGGCCTTGACCATCATCGCGATGTGCATCGTGTCGCCGGGGCGGTAGATGCCGCGGTCGCTGAAGACGTAGGCCGTCATCTGGTTCGGCACGCCGGCCGCGCGCAGGCCGCCGACGTCGAAGCGGGAGATGTCGAGCGTGCGGTCGTTGCGGTTGAAGGGCAGGAAGCTCAGGTCGCCGTCCTTGCGCACGACCAGCACCACCGGCGCCTTCTCGCGCTGGTAGCCGGCGAGGTTGGGCAGCTTGGCGGCGCCCGTCGCATCCGTGGCCTGCGACGCGACGATCATGCCGTTGCGGCCCCACACCTCGACCAGAGCGCCGGCCACCGGCTGGCCGTTGGCGATGCTCTGCACGAACACGTCGCGCGTGCCGTCGAGCGACTTCTTGGCGACGATGCCCAGGTCTGTGACGAGCACGAGGCGCTGGTCGAGCTGCTGCTCGGGACTGCCGCCTTCGCCATTGCTTTCCTCGTCCGACGACTGTCCCTCCTGTTGCTGTTCGTCTTCGGGCTGGGACTGCTGCTCGTCGCCCTCGGGCTTCTTCTTCGCCTTGGGGTCGTAGCCCTGCACCTTGAGCAGGAACACGCCTCGCCGGTCGGCCACGTCGTTGCGCAGGTACTCGGCGAAGTCGACGGTTTCGTAGTGCGCCTTGCCGGCGGGAATGCTGAGCGGGATCTCCTTCTGGAAGCGGTCGACGAGGTTGTCCGACTGCAGGCCGCCGTAGAACTGCGGATGCGCGAAGTCGCCGCTGGTCTGCGTCACCAGGTGCTGCAACTGCTGTGGCAGCAGACGGCCGATTCCGAGGCGGATGCCCGGCAGGTCGCGCACCAGGATCGGCAGCTTGCGCTCGCCCGAGAGTGCGAGCAGCGAGCCCTGGCTCATGATGGTGAGCTCGGGCGCGAAGGTCTTGAGCAGGCGCACGTCTTGCCGCGCGGCGCCGAGCTGGTAGCCGCCGGGCGTCTTCAGGCCCTTGGCCACGCGCACCAGCAGATAGCGGCCGCCCTCGGCCTGCGGCATGCGGAAGCTGACCATCTCGGTCACTTCGCGCTCGCTGGCGATGGGCTGCAGGTTGATCTTCCTGGCGCGGCGCAGCACGGCGTCGGTGACCTTCGACGGATCGGCGGACCAGTCGAACTTTTCTTCGGATTCGCCCTTGGCGTCTTCGGTCGCGGGCAGCAGCCAGGCTTGCACCACGCGCGCCATTTCGCGCTCGTGCACGGGCATGGAGGCGGTGACGTGCATCACGTGCTCGGGCTCTCCGTTCTCGCCGGTGACGATGGTGGGCTCGATGCTGGCGATGCCCAGGCTGAAGAGGCCGGGGATGTCGACCGCGCGGGACATGTCGGCACGCAGCGCCGGCCCGCCCTTCTGCGCGACCGTACCGGAGGTCAGGCTGAGGATCGCCGGGCGCGTCTTCTCGGGAATGGGCAGCGGCTCCGATTGCAGGGTGGCGTTGAGGCGCAGCTTGTCGTAGCTGACCGTGAACTTCTCGCTCGCGCACTTGCCCACGCTGAAGAAAGAGGAGCTGCAGGGCTGGTCGTAGGTCAGCACCAGGCGCTTCTCGAACTCGGCCGTGTTCACGGGGTGCGAGAAGTGCACCTGAAAGAGCGCGCGGCGCACGTTGGCCTGCACCGGGTCTTGATAGAACTCGGCGGCGTTGATCTGCGCAGTGAATTCGGGCGAGGTGAACTCATACTTGCGCAAGGCCATCTCGATGTGCGGCGCGAGTGCGCTGTCGGTGATCTGCACCTTGTACGGCTGGCCGATGGGCCAATCTTGCGCGGGCAGGAATTCGAGCCGGTTCTGCTTGGTCCACGTCCAGCGGCCGGCGATGGCGGGCTCGATGGTGACGCCGGTGGCCTCCTGGCCGATGCGCGCAATGGGCGCCACCGAGGCCGAGAAATCAATGGCGAAGGGGTTCGGGCCCCTGTCGAGCTCGATCTGCGTGCGCTGCGGCGGCTCGGTCTTCGCGGTGGCGACAACGGGTTCGACGCGATCGGGCGTGAGGCCATGCCACCATCTGATCACATGGGGGCTGGCCATCCAGCCTGCCAGCACGAGCAGCAGAAGCAACACCACCCAGGCCAGCCGCTGCTGCAGCCACTGCAGGCCGAAGAGCAGGAATGCGCCCGCGATGCGCAGCCAGCCCGGAGGTCGCCAGGAGCCGACGAGCCCACGGGCCACCGGACGCAGAAGGCCGAGCGCACGGCCCAGCCCGGTGAAGAGCGCGTCGCTGAACGACGCGAGTTTTCGATTGGCGACTTGGAACATGGACGCTCCCACTGTGTTTTTGTTGGCGTCCGCGAGTGTGCGGACCATCTGTGAAGCAATGGCGCTGTGTGTGAAGTCTTCGTGAAAACCGCACAGGGGCCGCGCCGCGGCCGTGTCAGTGACTCATGGTGCGGTGTCAGGAGCGCTGTTGTTCAGGGCGCGCAGTTCGACGAAACGAAAAGCGGGTGTTCATTTCAGATCGAAAGCTGCGGCTTGTTCACCATCAGGTAGAACACGATGACCATGGCAACGAAGGCCGGGTAGCCCAGCAGCTCCCAATAGCGCTGGTAGCGCGCATACAACTGAGGCAGCGGTGTCGATTCGCGATGCGCCTGCGCCGCGATGGCCGCCATGCGGATCTGCAGCCACACCACCGGCAGCCAGCAGATGCCCGCGAACACGAACAGCCCCATCGAGAGCGCGAGCCACGGCGTGGACAACGGCCAGCCCGCCATGTGCGCGAGCGCGAAACCCGTGGCCGGCTGGATGATGACGGTGGGCGTGGTGAACCACCAGTCGGCACGCACCACCAGCCGGCTCACCACCGCCTGCGCGGGCACGCTGCCGCTGCGGTTGGTGAAGAACATGTAGAACGCCGACCCCAGCCCGGTGCCCACCATCAGCACGCTGGAGACGATGTGCAGCCACTTGAGGACGAGGTAGGTGTTCATGGCGTCGCGCGTCGGTAAAGATGCCAGAGCAGGGCGGCGATGGGCAGGTTCTTGAGCAACGGGCCGAGCGGGTGCAGCCACAGGCTCGGCTGTAGCACGGTCGCCACTAGCGTCATGGCAAGCATCAGGGCGAGTGCGGCGCTGTAGCTGGCACGGCCTGGCCAGCGCCACAACGCGATGCCGACGACGAGGTCCGCGGCGGCGCCGCCGCCGATCAGCAGTTGCACCAGCCACGGCGGCGAAGTGATGCCCGCGGCGGCCAGCACCTCGCGGCTCTGGCCGTTCAGCTCGACGATGCTGGCGACGGCCGTGAAGAGCCACACGGCGACGAGGCTCAGGCGCAGCAGGCGATCGTCAGCTTCGGCGCGCGTCATGCGGCTTCGTCGACCATTTCCGTCACCATGCCCCAGCGCGCGAACTCGGGCTCGAATTCCTCCAGCGTGAGCAAACCCGCGCAGGCGTGCGCACCGGCGGGCAGTGCGTCGCCGCGCGCCAGGCGCCGGGCCAGCAGGATGGCCGCCATGCAGGGGATCTCCGGGCCGTGGTTGTCGTCGGCGGCAATGTGCCAGGCGCGGCGCGCGGTGCGGCCCGATGCGTCGGTGCCTTCCACGCGCACCACCATGCCGCCCAGCGCAGTGCCGAGCGCATCGAAAACGCGGCCCGCCGAATGCAGCAGGGGCGCCAGCTTTTGCGGCGCGGGCAGCACGCCCACGCGGCGCAGGAAGGCCAGGAACGCAAAGGCCTGCTGCGCCAGCCCGACTTCAAGCGCGGCGCGGAACATGACCGACTGCACACCGGCATGGCGCGCGGGAAAGAGTTCGAGATCGGGGATGTCGCACAGCGCACCGCGGCGCGGCTTCATGCGCGCGAACGCGACTTTCGTCGGGTGCGCCCAGCCGGGCTGCTCGGTCCAGCGCCCGCCATGCCAGACGCGGATCGGCTCGCCGCAGTAGGCGAGCACGCCGGCCAACGTGGCTTCGCCGCGCGGCGCGCCTTGCGCGGGCGCGATGCAGATGTCGATGCCGTGGATGCCTTGCCAGCCCGCCGCCAGATGGTCGACCACGGCGGACGACAGCGCAGGCACCGTGCTGGCGCCGCTGATGCCCGTGCGGCCGGCATTGCGGAACGCGGTGTCGAGCGCGCCGGGAAAGTCGCACACGAAGCGGCGGCCGTCGGCCAGGTCGATGTAGTGTGCGCCCGCCGCCGCAACGGCCTGCGGCACGCCGTAGCCCTGGTTCTGGAACGGCCCGGCGGTGTGGATCGCCAGCGCCACGCCGAGCCGGCGCAGCGTGTCCGCGAGGTCCGGCGCCTGCACGTCGATGCGAACCCCGCGCGCGCCACCGCCCAGCGATTCGGCGAACGCCGTGGCGCGCCGCGCATCGCGCCCGGCCACCAGCAGCTCGATGCCGGCGTCGGCGGCCAGCGCCCGGCAGATGCGCGCGCCGAAATTGCCGTACCCGCCGAGCACCAGGGTCCTCATCATGCGGACGCCGCGCTGGTGCCCGCGACATGGCCGCGCGTGAATGCCTCTTCGAAGATGGAGTAGCCCGACCAGTCCGCATGCGCGAACGACAACCGCCCCGCGACGACGCTGCCGCGATGCGCCTCGTCCGGTGCGCTGCGCTGCGACCCGATCTGCGCCAGCAGGCCCGGCCCGGGGATCGACATGGCATGCCCGTAGCGCGTGATCTCGATGCGCGTGGCAAGCGCGGGCAGGTCTGGATGCGGCAGCGACAGCTCCGCGAGCAGGTCGTCGCGCCAGCCGGTCCATGGGCGGTCGAGCAGCAGGCGGCGGCCGTCGGCGGTGTCGTAGCTGCTCGGACCCAGCGGGCGATACCAGCTGAGCACGGTGCCGCGCGGCGTCGGGTCGAGCGCCTGGTGGCGCGCATCGACATAACCGAGGCCGCGCGTGCCGTAGATCACGTTGTCCCAGCTCGGCGCGGCGCCGGGCCGGTCGGCCAGCGGGCCGCGCAGGTGCACGTTGGCCACCAGCCACGGCGCGTAGCGCACATGCGCGGCGGCGTTGGCCAGCACGGGCGGCGGGTTCTCGACCACGCGCGCGGCGATGAACACCGGCAGCGCGACGATGCAGCGCTCGGCCTGCCAGCGCACGAGCGACTTCGTCTTCGCGTCCCATGCATCGACCTCGACGCCGCCGCGCAGCTCGGCGATGCGCGTGACGACCTGGCCGGTGTGCACCCGCTCGCCGAGCGGCCTGGCCAGCTGCCGCGTGAGCCAGCCGTTGCCTTCGGGCCAGGTAAGGATGCCGTCGCGCTCGGGGCTCGAATCGTTGACGCTGCCGCTCGGGTCGCCGGGCGCGTGGAAGCCGTGGCGGCTCGCGAAATAGTGGATGCCGGCCCAGGCGGAGACATGCGCGATGCCGGCGCCGTAGTCGTCGCGGCAGCAGTAATCGAGGTACCAGCGCAGTTGCGCGTCGCTGAAGCCCTCGCTGTCGAGCCAATTGGAGAAGGGGATGGCGTCGAGCGCCAGCAGCTCGGGCGTGATGGCGACCTTGAGCGTGGGAATGGCGAAATGCGCCGCGTGCTGCAAGGTGTCGATGCGCTGCGCGAACTTGCGGTACTGCGCCATCGTGCTTTCGCCAACGCCGTGCACGGGCAGCAGGCCGTCCTGCCATTCGCCGTGCAGGAACAGCCGCTCCTGCGGGGCGTGGCAGAGGTTGAGCTCGTCGTATTCCCAGCGGCCCGCCACGCGGCGGCGCAGACCGAGTTCCTCGAGCAGGTCCTGTACCTCGCGCGCATCGTCTCCCGGCACCGGCAGGTAGTGCGCGCCGAGCGGGCATGCGATGCCGTTGACCAAGCCGCCGCGCGCGTTGCCGCCGGCGGTGTCCTCGAGCTCGAGCAGCGCGAAGTCTTCGACGCCGGCGAGCCGCAGCGCGCGCGCCGCCGCGAGCCCGGCCACGCCGCCGCCGGCAATCAATACGCGCGTGCGCTTCACGACGGCGGGCGCCGCGCCCTTGAGCGCGCCGTCGCGCATCGCGTGGCCGCGCGTGACGTCGATGCCGGTGAAGCCGCCTTCGATGGGCGGTGGCGGCGCCTCGCAGCCGGCCAGCGCGAGGACGCCCGCCGCACCCGCCGCCCCCAGGAAGCCACGGCGCTTCATTCGCATCGCTCCCTTCCAGGAACACCGCGGAACCGGCTCTGCCGGGCCGCAGGTGTTGCCCCCGGCGAGGGGGAAGGCGAAGCGACACGAAGTGCGCGAAGCCTGGGGGAGTTCATCATTCAGTGCGCCATGACCTTGCCCCACTCCTGCTCATAGGTGGTGACGAGGATCTGGTTCGACAGCCGGTTCACTTCGGTCGGCACGCGCGCCATGTCGAGCGGAAAGTCGAACATCAGCGGCAGCGTGGAAGGCGACAGGAAGCGCAGGCCGGCAGGCAGGGCATCGGGCATGCGATAAGGCCTGCGGCTCGCGATGATGTAGCCCCACTCGCCGAAGCTGGGCACGTGCGCGTGGTACGGCGTGGCGCGCAGGCCGACCGACTCGATGGTGGTCGCCACGGTCCAGTAGCTCTTGCGCGCCACCAGCGGCGAGGTGGTCTGGATCACCGCATAGCCGCTGGCCGACAGGCGCTTTTCGAGCAGCGCGTAGAAGCTGTTGGTGTAGAGCTTGCCGATGGCGAAGTTGGTGGGGTCTGGAAAGTCGACCACGATCACGTCGTAAATGTCGCCCGGCTGCTGCAGCCACTGGAAGGCGTCGGTGTTGACGATCTTCACCTTGGGCGACGAGAGCGAATGGCCGTTGAGCGCGGCCAGCGTCTCGTGCTCGGTGAAGAGCCTGGTCATGTTGGGGTCCAGCTCCACCAGCGTGACCGACTCGACCGAGGGGTACTTGAGGATCTCGCGCACCGCCATGCCGTCGCCGCCGCCGAGCACCGCGACCTTCTTCGGCGCGCCCTGCGCGGCCATCACCGGGTGCACCAGCGCCTCGTGGTAGCGGTACTCGTCGCGCTCGGCGAACTGCAGGTTGCCGTTCAGGAACAGGCGGTGCCCGAGCAGCCCGCGCGTGACCACGATGCGCTGGTACGGCGAGGTCGCGCTGAACACGATGCGGTCCTGGTAGAACTTGTCTTCCGCCAGCGTGGTGATGTGGTCGGCCCACACGAAGGCCGCCAGCAACGCGGCCAGCGACAGCAAGCAGGCGAGCGCATGCGCGCCGATGCGGCGCAGCTCATGGCGGAACAGCCACAGCGCCCACACCGCCACCGCCGCGTTCATGAAGCCGAACAGCAGGCCGGTGCGGATCATGCCGAGCTGCGGCACCAGGATGAGCGGGAACGCCACCGACACCGCGAGCGCGCCGAGGTAGTCGAAGGTCAGCACCTGCGACACCAGGTTCTTGAGCACGATGTTGCGCTTCAGGATGCGCATCACCAGCGGAATTTCGAGGCCCACCAGCGTGCCGACCACCATCACCAGGCCATAGAGCAGCAGCCGGAAGGCGCCCGGCACGTAGGCGTTGGCCAGGAACAGGATCGCCGGCAGCGCGCCGCCGATCAGCGCGACCATCAGCTCGATGCGAAGGAAGTGCGCCGGCAGCTGGCGGTCGAAGTAGCGCGAGAGCCAGGAGCCCACGCCCATCGCGAACAGGTAGGTGCCGATGATGGTGCTGAATTGCAGCACCGAGTCGCCGAGCAGGTAGGAGCTCAGCGCGGCCGCGCTCAGTTCGTAGACCAGCCCGCAGGCGGCGACCACGAACACGCTGGCGAGCAGCGCGACTTCGACGGGTTGCGGCCCCCGCGCATCCGGGGTGCGCGCGGGCGAGGCCGCGTCGCTCAATGGATTGCAGCAGCCACGATGATGCTGATGCCCAGGCTCATTGCCGCCACGACGAGGCCCAGCGCCACGTTCTGCTTCTCGACGATCTCGCCCCACAGGTCATAGGGCGTGATCTTGTCGATGATCAGGAAGCAGAGCCAGAAGATCACGACGCCGATCAGCGCGTACACGAGCGATCCGAGGACCACGCCCGGTTTCAGCCATTCAAATCCCATGGGGACCTCCAGTCGTAGTAATGAGATACATCGGGTGCGTCATGCGCATCTTCCTCGTCATTTGTGCCCGCCGCCACTCGAGTAGCCGCCGTAGGAGCCGCCCGAGCTGCGGTAGCCGCTCGAAGAGCCGCCACTGCTGCTGCAGGTGCTCAGGATGATCAGCAGGATGATGATCACGACGATGATGATGATGATCGTGCCGCAACCCATCTTCGACGCCGCCGCGCTCACGGGCAGCGCGTCGGCGCGCTTGAACATGTCCTTCTTGGCGTCGAGCTTGAAGGCGGTGGCCACCACGCCGCTGTCGAGCTTGATGCCCGACGACCAGGTGAGCTCGTTGGCCGAGCGCTCCATCGAGAGCAGCGCGGGGCCGCTGGCGAAGTCGCGGTTGAAGGTCTTCTGCCCGCGCTCGACCTGCCAGTAGAACTCGCCCGCCACATAGGTGGTCTCGGCGTTGTAGGCGTACTGCTGCTGGTAGCGCTTGTTGAGGTAGGTGGCGGTGCTGCCGTTCTCGGCCATCACCGGGGCGCCGGTGGTCGGCTTGACCATGCTCCAGCCGTCTTCCGCGTCGACCAGGAAGCTGAAGCCGCGCTTCTTGTTGTAGAGCAGGTACTCGTCCCAGCCGAACTGTTCGTCGTCGCCGGGCTCGGTGCCCATGCGGTGCTGGAACCCCACCACCTGCCACTGCGCGCCCTGCAGCTGGCCCATGCTGCCGAGCGCGATGAGCGGGCGCACGGGCTCGTCCTGCGTGGCGTGCCTGAGCTCCCCGCCGATGCCCTGCGACAGGTCGATGATGCTGTTGCACGAACGGCAGGTGATGCTCTTGCTGTCCGCCAGGTTGACGGTGACGGGCGAACCGCAGTTGGGACAGTTGAAGCTGCGGCCTTTCTCGTCCTTGGCCGATTCCTCGCGCAGGCCGGTGAGCTGCAGGTCGTCGAGCTGAACCGAGCGGCCGAGGTAGGCGCTGGGCGTGGCGGTGCCGTAGTCGATGCTGAGCACCAGCCCCTTGTCGTTGCGCAGCTCGACCATCGCGAAGGAGCGGCCGAGTTCGGGCAGGTGCGGCAGCTCGCCCTGCGCGGAAGTCAGCGCCACCTGCTCGTTCGAGGTGACGGTGTAGCTCTGGCCGGCGAAGGCGGTGGTCGCGCCCACGCGCAGCTCGTTCCAGGGCGGCGCGGCGCGCTGCAGGTCGAAGGGCAGCGCGAAGACGTAGGCGCCGTTGTCCTCGCTGAGCACGCCGGTGCGGTCGCCGTCGAGCGCGGCGATCCATTCGGTCCAGCGCCCGCCCGGGTAGGTGTATTGCAGCCGGCCGATCAGCGTGAACGGCTTGTCCTGGATGCGACCGGCGGCAAACAGCTGCAGCGGGCTGAAGTCGTCGAACAGCTCGGCCATCTTGCCGGTGCGCGCGAGCGTGTCGCCCTGGCGCACGACCGTGCTCTGGCAGTACGGGCAGACCGCATGCGTCGATTGCGCCGAGCGGAATTCGACCGGCGCGCCGCAGCCGGGGCAGGGCGCGCGGTAGTAGCGTTGGTTGCCGGTTTCCTCAGCCATGAAGCGATGCTGAAGACACGGCGAACGAGGCGGGAGATGCCGCGGAACCGGCTATGCCGGGCCGCAGGTATCGCCCCCTGCAAGGGGGAAGGAGTAGCGACACGAAGTGCGCGAAGCCTGGGGGTTAGACCAGCTTCTTGAGCAACTCGGCCTTCTTGGCGTCGAACTCTTCCTGCGTGAGGATGCCCTTGGTCTTGAGTTCGCCGAGCTTCTCGAGCGTGGTCATCACGTCGGTGGGGCTCACCACGGCCACGGCAGGCTGCTGCTGGGTCGCCGCGGCCTGGGCGGCCGCGTTGGGGCTCAGGCCCTGCGCGAGGTTCTGCGCCAGCACCTGGCCGAGCGCCACGCCGGCGCCCAGGCCCATCGCGTCGCCGGCAATGCCGCCGCCGTTGGCCGCGCCCTCGGCGAACTTGGGGATGGCCTGCGCCGTCTGGTACTGCATGAACTTGCCCATGTCGTTGCCGACCATGCCCATGCCGATCTTCTGGTCGAGGATCTTCTGCAGCTCTTCGGGCAGCGAGACGTTCTGGACCGTGATGTTCTCGAGCTTGATGCCGATCTTCTCGAATTCGGGCACCAGCTGCGCGGCCAGCGCCTGCGCGAACTGGATCTGGTTGGCCGCCAGGTCGAGGAAGGGCACGCCGCTGGAAGCGATGGCGTTGCTGATGTTCTGCAGCACCAGGCCGCGCAGCTGGCCGTCGAGGTCGGCCACGCTGTAGATGTCGCGCGTGCCGGAGATCTCGGTGTGGAACAGCTTGGCGTCGCCGATGCGGAAGCTGTAGTTGCCGAAGGCCCGCAGGCGCACGGCGCCGAAGTCCTTGTCGCGGATGGTGATCGGCTGGGGCGTGCCCCACTTCTGGTCGACCTGCTGGCGGGTGCTAAAGAAGTAGACGTCGCTCTTGAAGGGGGATTCGAAGAGCTTGTCCCAGTTCTTCAGGTACGTGAGCACGGGCAGCGTCTGCGTCGTGAGCTTGTACATGCCGGGGCCGAACACGTCGGCCACCTTGCCTTCGTTGACGAAAACCGCCACCTGGGATTCGCGAACGGTGAGCGATGCCCCGTTCTGGATTTCCATCTCCGCCATCGGGAAGCGCCAGGCCAGCGTGCCGTCGCCGGTCTCGGTCCACTGGATGATGTCGATGAACTGTTTCTTGATGAAATCCATCAGGGCCATGGTCGCTCCTCTTCAGGTGTTTTCAGGTTTTTGTCCGAACTGTGCATATTGCCACACCGATTTGACCGCGCAGCCGTGTCTTTGGTCATGGGCCGCACAGGCCATCCGGCGTAGGGCGCCAATGACGCGAGGTCTACAATCGGCGCCCCCAGAAGAAGCGCCACCAGGAGCTACAGGCACATGTCCGATTCGACCCCTTCGACCTCATCGACTCCCACGCCCGAAGACAAACGCGCCGAGTTGCGCCGTGCCGCCCTCGAGTACCACGAGTTTCCCGTCCCCGGCAAGATCGCGATCGCGGCGACCAAGCAGATGGTCAACCAGCGCGACCTGTCGCTGGCCTACTCGCCCGGCGTGGCCGCCCCCTGCGAGGAAATCGTCAAGGACCCGGCCAACGCCTTCAAGTACACCTCCCGCGGCAACCTCGTGGCCGTCATCAGCAACGGCACCGCCGTGCTGGGCCTGGGCGACATCGGCCCGCTGGCGTCCAAGCCGGTGATGGAAGGCAAGGGCGTTCTCTTCAAGAAATTCGCGGGCGTCGACGTGTTCGACATCGAAATCGACGAGAAGGACCCGGCCAAGCTGGTGGACATCATCGCGTCGCTGGAGCCGACCTTCGGCGCCATCAACCTGGAAGACATCAAGGCACCGGACTGCTTCTACGTGGAGCGCGAGCTGCGCAAGCGCATGAAGATCCCGGTCTTCCACGACGACCAGCACGGCACGGCCATCACGGTGGCGGCGGCCATGGTCAACGGCCTGAAGGTGGCGGGCAAGAACATCGCCGACGTGAAGCTGGTGACCTCGGGCGCGGGCGCCGCGGCGCTGGCCTGCCTGAACCTGCTGCTCAAGGTCGGCCTGAAGCGCGAGAACGTGTTCGTGACCGACCTGGCCGGCGTGGTCTATGAAGGCCGTACCGAGCTGATGGACGACGACAAGCGCCAATACATGCAGAAGACCGACGCGCGCAAGCTGTCGGAGGTCATTGCCGGCGCCGACGTGTTCCTGGGCCTGTCGGCCGGCGGCGTGCTGAAGCCCGAAATGGTGGCCAAGATGGCCGCCAAGCCGGTGATCTTCGCGCTGGCGAACCCGAACCCCGAGATCTCGCCCGAAGACGCCCATGCGGTGCGCGACGACGTGATCATGGCCACCGGCCGCACCGACTACCCGAACCAGGTCAACAACGTCCTGTGCTTCCCGTACATCTTCCGCGGCGCGCTCGACTCGGGCGCGACCACGATCACCGACGAGATGGAAATCGCCGCGGTGCACGCCATTGCGGACCTGGCGCAGGCCGAGCAGAGCGAGCGCGTTGCTGCCGCCTACGTCGGTGAAAAGCTGTCGTTCGGCCCCGAATACCTGATTCCGAAGCCCTTCGACCCGCGCCTGATGATGAAGATCGCGCCGGCCGTGGCCAAGGCGGCGGAGGAAAGCGGCGTGGCCACGCGTCCCATCAAGGACATGGACGCCTACCGCGACAAGCTGCAGAGCTTCGTCTATGCCTCGGGCACCACGATGAAGCCGATCTTCGAGACCGCACGCCGTGCCGCCAAGAAGCGCGTGGCCTACTGCGAAGGCGAGGAAGAGCGCGTGCTGCGCGCCGCGCAGATCGTGGTCGACGAAGGCATCGCCCGCCCGACGCTGATCGGCCGCCCGGCCATCATCGCCCAGCGCATCGAGAAATTCGGCCTGCGGCTGAAGGAAGAGCTGGACTACGACATCGTCAACGTCGAGCAGGACCACCGCTACCGCGACTTCTGGCAGACCTACCACCGCATGACCGAGCGCAAGGGCCAGACGGTGCAGACCGCCAAGATCGAGATGCGCCGTCGCCTCACGCTGATCGGCGCGATGCTGCTGCACAAGGACGAGGTCGACGGCATGATCTGCGGCACCTGGGGCACCACGCTGATCCACCTGCACTACATCGACCAGGTGATCGGCAAGCGCCCCGGCGGCTGCCAGAGCACCCCGCAGGACGTGCCGGTGTACGCCTGCATGAACGGCCTGCTGCTGCCCGACCGCCAGGTGTTCCTGGTCGACACGCACGTCAACTACGACCCCTCGCCCGAGGAACTGGCCGAGATCACGACGATGGCGGCCGAGGAAATGATGCGCTTCGGCCTGAAGCCGAAGGCGGCGCTGCTGTCGCATTCCAATTTCGGCACCAGCAACGAGCCCAGCGCCATCAAGATGCGCAAGACGCTCGAACTGCTGCGCGTGCAGGCCCCCTGGCTCGAGGTGGACGGCGAAATGCACGGCGACGTGGCGCTGGACAGCAAGCAGCGCGCGGTCGTCATGCCGCACAGCGCGCTGGCGGGCGACGCCAACCTGTTGGTTTTCCCAAACATCGACGCAGCGAATATTTCGTACAACCTGCTCAAGACGGCGGCGGGCGGCAACATCGCGATCGGGCCGGTTCTGCTCGGCGCGGCCAAACCTGTGCACATTCTCACGGCCAGCGCGACCGTTCGCCGCATCGTGAACATGACAGCCTTGACAGTGGCTGACGCAAACGCCGAAAGATAGGCTGTTTGGCGAGAGTGGCCGCCAACTTAAAACGCCATTCGATGCCCCCGCGACTGCTCAAACTTTGGGCAGTCGCTTGCTATTTTCGCCAGCGTGGTGCACACTCGCGGGCTTGAATTTGCGGGTTAACCCCGAGGTTGATCGCCAATTCGAACCCCCCGCTCTTTTCTTGTGGTGCCCCATGGCGGCTTACGCCTCGATCACGTCCTCTGTCACAAAGTTTGCGCTCACCAGCCTGTTGCTGGCGGCGTTGACGACGGGGGCCGAGGCCCGAGGTTGGTTCGGCGCAGGAAAAACGCCCGCCGAGGAAACGATTGCACTGTCCGAATTGCCGGTGCAAGGACAGCAGACCTATCAGGCAATCCTCAGCGGCGGCCCGTTTCGTTATGAGAAGGACGGCGTTGTATTTGGCAACCGCGAACGCCTCCTGCCAGCGGCACGCCGCGGCCACTACCGCGAGTACACGGTGCAGACGCCCGGCGCGCGCAACCGTGGTGCACGGCGGATCGTCTGTGGCGGCGAGCAGCGCACGGCGCCCGAAGCCTGCTGGTACACGGCGGACCACTATGCGAGTTTCAGACGGATTGCACCATGAGCGATGAAAACGACCTGAGCGGCGCACCAAAGCGCCCCGAAGAAATGATGATGACTATGGAAAGACCAGCGGAGATGACCTTATCCCTTCGTGCCGTACGCCCGAACATCGTGCAATCGATCCGCGCGTTCCGCGTGAACGACCTGCAGGACGCTGCCAACGCAGCCGGCCAGCACTTCTTGTATGCGAACCTGGGCAACGCCCAGACCAAGCAGGACGTGCTCGACCTGATCGCACAGCAGTTCACGTTCCCGGCCCACTTCGGGAAGAACTTCGACGCGCTGTACGACTGCATGACCGACCCGTTGCATAAATCGGGCCCGCAGCCAGGTTTCGTCATCGTGCTGGAGCAGATCCCGGCCAACGCCAAGTTCGACAAGGAAGCGCGCGAGCAGCTGCTCGACATCTTCCGCGACGCCTCGGACTACTGGGGCGACCGCAAGGTCCCGTTCCGCTGCTTCTATTCTTTTCTGTAGCCCGTTCTGCATCCACCAGCCAAGCAGAACGGGCGAACGAGGCTCAGCCGAACGCTGAAACCCTCGATGGCATCGACGTGAACAACACCTCCGCAACCGCAGCGGCCGCCGCCAGCACCGAGCCGGCCGGCGAAAAAATGCCGACCGACAAACTGGTCGACGTTTCGCCGCTTGCCCTGCGCATGAGCAGCCCCTTCAACGCGGGTTACTGGCTCGCCGCCGCTTAAATACGAGCGACGGACAGCGCCTCAGCCCAATTGAAAAAGCCCGCTCAGCGGGCTTTTTTCATGGGGCGACGGCCTGGGCCAGGGCGACGTATTCGTCGACGGGCACTTCCTCGGCCCGCCGCTGGACATCGAACTCGCCCTCGAAGCCGTGTTCCTGCAGCCACTTGCCCAGCGTATGGCGCAGCAGCTTGCGGCGCTGGCTGAAGGCCACTTGCACGATCTCGCCCAGCCGCGCGGCATCGACCGCCGGCGGCGTGGCCAGCGGCACCATCCGCACCACGGCGCTGTCCACGCGCGGCGGCGGATCGAAGCTCTCGGGCGGCACGAACAGCACGTCTTCCATCTTGTAGCGCCACTGCAGCATCACGCTCAGGCGGCTGTAGTCCGATGTGGCGGGCTTCGCCACCATGCGGTCGATCACTTCCTTCTGCAGCATGAAATGCTGGTCGGCCACCAGGTGGGCATAGCCCAGAAGGTGGAAAAGGATGGGCGTGGAGATGTTGTAGGGCAGGTTGCCCACCACGCGCAGCGGCTTGCCGGGAAACCGTTCGGCCAGCGCCGCGAAGTCGACCTTCAGCACATCGGACTCGATCACCTCGAGCTGGGCGTGCTCGCGCAGCCGCTTGGCGAGGTCGCGGTCGAGCTCGATCACCGTCAGGCGGCCCAGCCGCTCGACCAGCGGCTGCGTCAGCGCGGCAAGCCCCGGTCCGATCTCGACCATGGCATCGCCGGGCTGCGGCGCGATCTCGCGCACGATCGCATCGATGATTCCCCCGTCGGACAGGAAATGCTGTCCGAACCGCTTCCTGGCGATATGTGCCATCAGATCAGGACTGCGGCGGATCGCGGTATTCGACGTAGGCGCGGGCGCGCACTTCCTGCACCCAGGTGGAGAATGCTTCCTCGACACGCTTTTCGCGCAGCGCGGCGCGCGCGGCTTCGCGCTGCTCGGACTGGCTGAGCTTGGCGTCGCGGCGGCCTTCCACCTGGATCAGGTGCACGCCGAAGCGCGACACCACCGGATCGCTGATCTCGCCCGGCGCGAGGCGGTCCATGGCTTCCTCGAACTCGGGCACGAACTGCCCGGGGCGCGACCAGCCGAGCTCGCCGCCGTCCTTGGCGCTGGCGTCCTGCGAGTTGTCGCGGGCCAGCCCGGCGAAGTCGGCCGTGCCGGCCTGCACCCGGCGCTTGAATTCGGCCAGCTGCGCGACCGCCTGCGCCGTGGTGCGCTTGGGATCGTTGAGCAGCAGGATGTGGCGCACCTGCGTCTGGGTCACGGTCGCGTCGCCCGAGCCGATCTGGGCCTTGGCGAGCACCTTGAGCACATGGAAGCCGGCGCTCGAACGCACCGGCCCGGCAATGCCGTTCACCGCCGTCGATTGCGTGGCGTCGACGAACAGCGGCGGATAGCGGTCGGCGCTGCGCATGCCGATGGCGCCGCCGTTGGCGCGGTCGGGTGCATCGGAGTTCTCGCGCACCAGTTTGGCGAAGTCTTCGCCGGCGCGGGCGCGCTGGGCGATGTCCTGCGCCTTCTTCTGGGCCGCGGCCACCTGGGCGTCGGTGGCGTTCTCGGGCACGGCGACGAGCACCTGCGCGAGGTTCAGGTTCTGCAGCGCCGCGTTCTTGACGGCCTGGTTGCGCTGGTCGATCAGGTATTCGTCGGCCTCGGCATCGCTGATCTTGACCTTCGACTCGACCTCGCGGTCGCGCAGCCGCGTGAGCAGCAGCTGGTCGCGCAGGTCGCGGCGGAACTCCGCCTGCGTGAGGCCTTCGGCGATCACGCGGCGGCGCAGCTCGGTCAGGCTGATTTCGTTCTGGCGCGCGACCGTCTGCTCGGCCTGGTCGATCGCCACGTCGTCGACCTTGATGCCGTTTTCCTTGGCCAGCTGCAGCTGGGCGCGCTCGGAAATCAGGCGCTCGAGCACGAGCCGCGTGAGTTCGTTGCGCGGCACGCGCTCGGCGTCCGGATTTTCCTTGATGAGGCGGTCCACCCGCGTCAGCACCTCGGTGTTGGTGATCGGCTCCGAGTTGACCAGCGCGACGATGAATTCGGCGGAGCGCTGCACCGGCGCGGTGTTGGCGGGCGCCGCGGGGCGGGCCGCCGGCGGGCCCAGGCGCGGGCCGGCGCGCATGATGTCCGTGATGCCGGAGTGGAAGCCTTGCGCGCCCGCCGCTGCGGCCATTGCTGCAAGGCAGCCCAGTGTGATGATGGAACGGAAGTGTTTCATGGCGTGCTCAGTCAGTCGTCTCAGTCGTAGTTGGTGAAGCGGCTGGGCGCTTCGCCAGGTTGGCGCAAGGGTTCATAGCGCTGGATGTTCTGCCGCAGCGCCTGCATCGGGCTGGAGCCGATGCTGGAGAAGCCGATGAATTCGAGCTGGAACATGATGCGGGTGTTCGCCGTCACCAGGCCGGTCGTGGTGCGCTGGAGCACCACGCGGCCGATCCAGCAGCAGCCGTCGTACTCGAAGCCGAGCACGCCGTCGGTGATCTTCTTGCCGTCCAGGTCGTAGTTGAGGCGGCCGACCGCATACCAGCGTCCGCCGCCCTGGCCCTTGCCGGGGCCCAGGTTCTTGCCCTTGTCGCCCCACAGGTCGTTGATCGGCCACTGCCAGCCCACGTCGAACGACTTGCTGCCGTCGGTTGCGGTGGGCGTGGTCGGCGCCTGGTAGCGGAAGGCGGCACTGAGGTTGTGATACGGCTCGGGGTTGTAGCGGGCGCTGATGGCGGAGCGCTCGGACTTGCGCGTGTCGGGGTTGTACTGGACGAGGGTGTCCACGCTCCACTTCGGCGTCCAGTTGATCTGGCCGCCGACCAGCAGGTCGCTCGCGCGGTCGGTCACCGGCGTGCCGCCGGGCAGCACGACGTTCTGGTTGCTGAAGCGCAGGCGCTGCGCGATGCCGAAGCGCGCCGCCTCGACGCCGGTGGACGGATCGATCAGGCGCGAGGTCACGCCGAGCGTGAGCGCATTCGTGTCCGAGACCCGGTCACCGCCGGAGAACGCGTTCTCGGTGTAGATGGTCGCGAAGCTGAAGTCGTTGGCTGCCGAATCGTAGTTCGGCAGCATGTTCTGGTTGCGGTACGGCGTGTAGACGTAGTAGGCGCGCGGCTCCAGCGTCTGGCGGAAGGCGCGGCCGAAGTAGCTGGCGTCGCGCTCGAAGATCAGGCCGCTGTCGAGGCTGAAGGTCGGCACCGTCCGGGTGCTGGAGGTCGGGTAGAAATACAGCGAGTTCGGGTTGTAGGGGATGCCGCCCACGTACTGCGTGCCGTTGACGGTGAGCTTGGGAATGTCCGTCTGCGGCAGGTAGTAGTTGTAGGTGGCCGCGTTCAGCATCAGCTTCGGAATGACGAAGGAGCTCGGCGTGATGAACGGCCGGCTGATCGAGGCGACGGCCATGGCACGGTCGCCATCGGGCTGCGACTGCTGGTTGGCGTCGTAGCCCGGCTGGCCGTTCAGGATCGTGTTGACCCGGAAGTGCGTGTAGTCGAGGTTGAGCGATACGTCGAAGCCGTGCCAGTCGTACTTGTTGTAGTTGGCGGTGATCTGCGGCATCCGGTCGTAGGCCGGCGTGATCGGCGACAGGTTGTACTGCAGGTTCTGGTACTGCAGCGCGCGGATGCCGCCGCTCCAGTCGCCCTTGGCCCAGTTGAGCGAGGCGTCGTTGGGCAACTGGCGCTGCGCAAGCGACGGCGTGCGCGTGAAGTCGCGCCAGTAGTCGTTGTCGCTCACGCGGTTGATGCTGATGTTGGCCGACAGCGAATCCAGGCCGAGCGCCTTGGCGTCGAAGTCCTGGTGGTGGGTGGCCCAGAGGCCCCAGCGCCGGGTGCTGCCCGGACCGTTGCCGAGCGCCAGGTTCTGCGGCTGGATCTGCCCGCTGATGAGCTGCTGCAGCTGGCTGCTGCGCAGTTCGTTGTAGCGCTGGCCCACCAGCCGGTCGCTGCCCATGAAGTCGAGGCGGACGGTGCCCTTGTAGTCCTTCTCGAGATAGCGGAATTCGTTGCTGAAATCGACGCCGCGCTTGCTCATGATCGTCGACGTGATCGTCGCGTCGCGGTTGGGCGCGATGTTCCAGTAGTACGGCTGCGAGATCTCGATGCCGTTGGTGTTGTCGATGCCGAAGGTCGGCGGCAGCAGGCCGCTCTTGCGCTCGCTGGTCAGCGGAAAGCTCACGCTGGGAATGGGCGGCGTGGTGATGCCCATGAAGCTCAGGCGCGCGTTCTTGGCGACGCCCTCGTTCTCCTCGGTGTCGGTGGTCAGCGTGGTCGCGGTCAGCAGCCAGGCCGGCATCCAGCCGGGGAAGTCTTCGCGGCGGCAGGTGGTGTAGGTGGCCTGGCGGGCCACCGACACGTTGGCGTCGACGAAGTCGATGCGCTGCGCCTCGCCGTGCGCCTCGTTCGCGAGGAACTGGTAGCGCACGTTGTTGAAGAAGCCCTCGAAGGTCTCGAGCTTGAGCTGCAGCTCGGGCCCTTCGTACACGTTGCCGCCCTGGTTGACCCGCACGTTGCCGGTGGCCTTGGCCAGGTCGTTGGGCTGGTAGTACTCGAGGCGGTCGGCGGTGATGCCGAGCGCGCCGCGGCGCAGCGTGGCGTTGCCCTCGACCACGGTTTCCAGGTCGGGGCGGCCGGAAATGCGGTCGCCGGTGACCAGGCTGGGCAGCTGGCCGCGCTCGTTGGGGGGAATGGTTTCCGTCAGCAGCGGCGTGCGCTTGAGCGTGAGCGGCCCGTCGAGGCTGGGGGCCTGCTGGGCGGAAGCGCCCTGCGCCTGGAACAGCGCCAGGGACAGCACGGCCAGCGGCAGCGGCGGGCTGGCGCGCCGCGGGCGAGGCAGCGTGGTGCGTCGGCGCATCACGCCTCCCGCCCGGCCGTTCCGAGGAAAGCCCGCGACTCTCCGGCGGAGGGCTGCGAGCGCACAAGGTGCCAAGCGTGAGGGCGTTGGGTCGTAGGCATCGGTTCGGAACGAAGGATCGTCGGGGGAGACGGCGCGGCAGGCCGGCGGGTTGCAGGTGCCGGCGGCAACCCGCTTCGGCCGGTAGCCGGCCAAGCGTGGTTGCCGCGCCAGGCGGATTTGTAGAATCGATTATCCATGACAGCACCCCCGACCCCGGCCCCATTGGCCCCAAGTCCCGCCGAGCCCATTCTCTGGACGGATCCGAAACGGGCCGAAGTGTTCCAGGGCTGGCTGCACGGCATCGCCTCCGCCCAGCGCCTGTTGCCGGACACGGTCCGGCTGGCCTCGGTGGACGCGAGTTTCCGGCGCTACTTCCGCATCGACACCGCCGATCCGGCCGCGCCCACGCGCATCGTGATGGACGCACCGCCGGACAAGGAAAACAGCGACCCCTTCGTGCAGGTGGCGAAGCTGATGGCCGAGGCCGGCGTGCTCGCCCCCACGGTGCTCGAATGGGACCGGCCCCACGGCTTCCTGCTGCTCGACGACCTGGGCCGCCAGACCATGCTGGACGTGCTCGACCCCGCTCGCCCCGACGCAAGCCGCCCGCTCTACGACGAGGCGATCGACGCGCTCATCCGCTGGCAGCTGGCCTCGAAACCCGGCGTGCTGCCGCCCTATGACCGGGCGCTGCTGGAGCGCGAACTCGCCCTGTTCCCCGAGTGGTACATCGGCCGCCACCGCGGCATCGCCGTCGAGGGCAAGCTCAAGGAGCGCCTGGAGCGCAGCTTCAAGCTGATCGTCGACAGCAACCTCGCGTCGCCCAGCGTCTATGTGCATCGCGACTTCATGCCGCGCAACCTCATGGTGAATGTGGCCCCCACGCTCGGCACTGGCGTGTCCTCGCTGCCCCCCGAGGGGGCGCTCGCCGCCTTGGGGCGGCCCGGCGGCGGCTCGGGACCCAGGCTCGGCGTGCTGGACTTCCAGGATGCGGTGTATGGCCCCATCACCTACGACATCGCCAGCCTGATGCGCGACGCCTTCCTCAGCTGGGACGAGGAGTTCGTGCTCGACATCACCATCCGCTACTGGGTCGCCGCGCGCAAGGCCGGCCTGCCGGTCGACGAAGACTTCGGCGCCTTCTACCGGGCCGTCGAATGGATGGGGCTGCAGCGCCATTTGAAGGTGGCCGGCATCTTCGCGCGCATCACGCTGCGCGACGGCAAGCCCCGCTACCTGGCGGACACGCCGCGCTTCATCGCCTACATCCGCGCCACCGCCGGCCGCTACATGGAACTGACGCCGCTGGTGCGGGTGATCGACGAAATCGAGGGCACTTCGGCCATCACCGGCTTCGCCTACGGCCGTGTCTGAAGGAAAACTGAAAAAGCACCATCCTGTGACGCCCGCGCAACGGCCGCTCACAGCTATCGATTCCATAGCATGCCGCGTTTTTACTGTTCCGTGCCGCTGAGCGCCGGCACCAGCCTGGCGCTGCCGCCGGGCGCCGCGCGCCATGTGCAGGTGTTGCGGATGCAGCCCGGCGACGCGCTCACGCTGTTCGACGGAGCGGGCGGCGAATACGCGGCCACCGTCGAGCGCATGGGCCGCAGCGACGTCGCGGTGACGGTTGGCGCCCACCAGCCGGTGGAGCGGGAAGCATCGCGCGCCGTGCACCTCGCGGTCGGCATGCCGGCCAACGAGCGCATGGACTGGCTGGTCGAGAAGGCCACCGAACTGGGCGTGTCGAGCATCCAGCCGCTGGCCACCGCCCACGGCGTGCTGCGCCTGTCGGGCGAGCGCGCCGAGAAGAAGCGCGCGCACTGGGAGGCGATCGCCGTCGCCGCCTGCGAGCAGTGCGGCCGCAACCGGGTGCCCGTGATCCACCCGGTGCAGGCGTTCTCAGCCTGGATCGGCGCGCAACGGCAGCCGGACGCCGATACCGCCGGGCGCCTCGTGCTGAGCCTTGCCGACGGCACTCGCGGGATCGCCTCGGTTCCGGCCGGCGGCGGCCGGGGCGTCCTGGTGCTCAGCGGCCCCGAAGGCGGCCTGAGCGGCGCCGAGGAACAGGAAGCCATGGCCCGGGGCTTCGTGCCCATCACCCTCGGTTCGCGCGTGCTGCGCGCCGAGACGGCGGCGCTCGCCGCATTGGTGTCGCTCGCCGGACTTCCAGCCGATTGAGGCGGTGTTTTCCGCGAGGCGAACGCCGAGCGCTTTGGGAACAATCGTTACTTCTTTAAGACAAAAGAAGGATTTTTGCTTCCATGCCCCGCCTGTCCCGCGCGCTGCGTCCCGTTTTTCTAGCGCTTGCCGCCCTCTGTACGGCGCACGGCGCCCAGGCCCAGAATCCGCCCGCCGTGCAGGCGCAGGTGGTGGTCGGCCCCGAGGTCGACAAAGCCTATGCCCAGCTGATGGCCTCGCCCCGCATCCAGAAGCTGATGGATGCGGTGAAGGCCGACCACGAGCGCTCGATCGATGACCTGAAGGCGCTCACCGAAATCGAGGCCCCGCCCTTCAAGGAGCACAAGCGCGCCGAAGCCTTCCTCGCCCGCATGAAGGCGCTGGGCCTGCCGCACGCGAAGATCGATGCCGAGGGCAACGTGATCGGCCTGCGCAAGGGCACGGGCAACGGGCCGGTGCTGCTGGTCTCGGCCCACCTCGACACCGTGTTCCCCGCCGGCACCGACGTGAAGGTGAAGGAGCATGAAGGCCGGCTCCATGCCCCGGGCATCGCGGACGACACGCGCGGCCTGGCCGTGCTGCTGTCGTGGCTCAAGGTGCTGAACGACAACAGGATCCAGACCGTGGGCGACCTGATGTTCGTCGCCAACGTCGGCGAGGAAGAACTGGGCAACCTGCGCGGCATGAAGGCGATCTTCCGCGACCACCTCGACATCGACGGCATGGTGGGGCTGGAGCCCTCTGCGCCGGGCAGCGTGCTGATACTGGGCACCGCGAGCCACCGCTGGGAGGTCACGTTCCAGGGCCCGGGCGGCCACAGCTTCGGCGCGTTCGGCCAGGTGCCGAGCGCCATCCACGGCATGGGCCGCGCCATCGCAAAGATCGCCGACGTGCGCACGCCGAGCTTTCCCAAGACCACGTTCACGGTCGGCACGGTGGGCGGCGGCACCTCGGTGAACACCATCGCGCCCGACGCGCGCATGGCCATCGACATCCGCTCCGACGACATGGCCTCGCTGCTGGAGACCGAGAAGAAGATCCTCGCGGCCGTCGACGAAGCCGTGGCGGAGGAAAACAAGCGCTGGAACGTGAGCACGCTGAGCGCGAGCGTCAAGCTCATCGGTGATCGCCCCGGCGGCCGCACGCCGCCCGACTCGGTCATCGTCGAGGCCGCGGTGCGCTCGAACGCGGCCTTCGGCCACAGGACGCTGCTGCGCGGCGGCAGCACCGACGCCAATGTGCCGATCTCGCTGGGCATCCCGGCCATCATCATCGGCGGGGGCGGCAAGGCGTCGGGATTCCATTCGCTGAGCGAGTCCATTGACATGACGGATGCATGGAAAGGGGCGCAGAATTCGCTCGCCACCGTGCTGGGGCTGGTGGGCGTGCAGGGGGTCAGCCCCGCGCTGCTGCCCAAACGGGCGGTGCGTACCAAGTAATTTGTCACGCTGCCAGTTCGAAAGTGCAAGTGCAGCTTCCAGCTCGGGGTCCGCGGCATTTAACAATGCTCACCGGTTCTGTCACACACCAAGGAAACGGCCATGGGATTGCTCGATTCGGTACTCGGTCAAGTGCTGGGGGGCGCTGCGCAGCAGCAGCCGCAACAAGGCGGCGGCCTCGGAGGGCTGGGCGATCTCGGCGGACTTGCCGGTGCACTGGGCGGCCTGCTCGCCAACAACGGAGCGCAGGGCGGCATTGGCGGGCTGGTCTCGAAATTCGAGCAGGCCGGCCTCGGCAACGTCATCGGCTCCTGGATCGGCAAGGGAGAGAACCAGCCTGTGACGGGCGACCAGCTGCAGAACGCGCTGGGCAGCGACACCATCGCGAACATCGCTTCCAGGCTGGGCATCAATGCGCAAACGCTGCTGCCGATGCTCGCGACCATGCTGCCGGCCCTGATCGACCAGCTCACGCCGCACGGCAAGGTGCCGGAGCAGGGGCTCGGCAACCACGAAGACCTGCTGGGCTCGCTCAGCGGCCTGCTGCAAGGCAAGCAGTCCTGAAAGAGAGACTGCCGTCTCCGGACTCGGCGCCCGCAAGGGCGCTTTTTTTCGACCTTTTTCTGCTCCAGCGCCCTTGGCCGACAATGCCGCTCGCATCAATTCGAGGTAAGACGGCATGGCGGGCGGTGGCAAATCGAAGGTAGAGGGTTGGCAAGCGCGGCCCGATGGCACCGTCCGGTGGTCCAAGAGCATGCGCGAGGCGCTTGCGCAGTTCAACGACCGGCCATGCGGCCATTGCGGCGGCCTGCTGTCCGATGAGCGCAGCCTGGCCGACAGCCTCGACTTCTTCCGCCGCCACCGTTCCAGCTTCTATCCGCCGCGCGCGGCCCGGCTGCGCATGCTGGAGATGCACGGCGCAGGCGCGGCCGAGCTGTTTTTCGAGCCGTCTCCGCACAAGGAAGAAGTGGCCGACCTGCTGGCCATCCAGGACGAGGCCGTGGTCCGCTTCTTCGTGGCGCAGGTCAAGCAGATCGACTGCAAGAACGCGCTCGTCAAGCAAGCGGCGCGCTGGCCGCTGTTCGTGCTGCGCGAGCTGCTGTCGGCGAACCCCGCGCGCCACCAGGCCGGTGCCGCGCTGATCCTGGAACTGCTGGCCGCCAACCCCGACTGGCAAGCCCCGCTCGAAGCCGCCTGCGACGAAAGCCAGCGCGACACGCTCGCGCGCCTGCAGGAAGACGGCTCCGGCGGCGTGGCCGAAGCGCCGCCGGCTGCCTGGCCCGCGTTGCTCAAGCGCCCGCCCTGGAAGAACCGGCAGGCGCTGCCCGTCATTCCCGTCCTGGCGCTGCAGCCCCTGCCGCCGGCCGCGTCGCTGCACTGGCAGAACCTGCAGCCGCCGCAGTACCTGCAGGCCACGGGCGACGTGTCCGGCTGGCTGGCGCGCGAGGTCCGCGTCTCGCGCGAGCGCGCCGACGAATGGGCAGGCGAGTTCACCCGCCACCAGCCCGACGCGCCGGCGCATGTGCGCGAAGGCGGAAACGCGCACAAGGCTCTGTGGATGCTGGGCCTGCGCCCCGAGCTGATCGACGACGTCCTGGCGAACGGCAGGGCGGTCGGGCCGGAAGACTTCGGCCCGCTGCCCGACGCGCGCTGGGGCGCCGCCGAATACCTCTGGCTGCTGCCGCAGCCGCTCGCCGTCGCGGTGTTCACACACGGGCCGGCGCCCACCCACTACATGGACGACGTCTCGCGCGTGCGCCCCATCCTGCATGCGTTCGGCGCCGCCGCGCTGCCCGGGCTGCAGCGCGTGCTCAAGCAGGGCTCGCGCGCGATGTTCGAGCTGGCCGCCGTCGTCGAGTGGGACCCGCTCGCGGGCTGGATCGCCAGGGGCTTCCACACCAACCGCTGGGTCCGCCAAGAGGCGGGCGAGTGGCTGGCCCGCTACCCGGATGCGGCCGCGCGCGGCCTCGTGCCCGTCGCGCTGGGCGAGCCCGGCGCCGCGCATGAAGCCGCGCAGGCCGCGCTGCGCTGGCTGCACGGCGCCGGCCATGCCGACGCGGTGCGCGACCAGGCCGCCGCCTATGGCCCCGAGGCCGCCGACGCCGTGGAGCAGCTGCTGGCCATCGCCCCCGAAGACCTGCTGCCCGACAGCCTGCCCGTGCTGCCGAAGACCCTGCCGCTGGCCGCGCTGCCCCGGCTGATCCTCCGGCAGGGCGGCCAGGCGCTGCCGCAGGCCGCCGTCCCCGACGTGCTGATGGCGATGATGCTCGGCAAGCCCGACATGCCCTATCCGGGGCTGGCCGGCCTGCTGGAGGCGCTCACGCCCGACTCGCTCGCACGCTTCGGCCGTGCGCTGCTGGCCTGGTGGATCGGCAACGGCCGGCCCGCCAAGGAGCGCTGGATGTTCGCGCTGCAGGGCCGCCTGGGCGACGGCGAGACCGCGCGCCAGCTCTACGGCCTGCTGCGCCAGTGGCGTGCCGCGCTCGACCGCGTGCGCGCCTACGACGCGATGGCGATGCTCGGCGAGATCGGCAGCGACGCCGCCCTAATGCACCTGGCCGAACTCTCGCGCCAGACCCGCCACGACGACCTGCGCACCCGCGCCGACCGCATGCTGGGCGAGGTCGCCGAGCAGCGCGGCCTGAGCCTCGACCAGCTGGCCGACCGCACCGTGCCCGACTTGGGCCTGGACAGCCGCGCGCGGCTCACGCTCGACTTCGGCCCGCGCAGCTTCGAGATACGCATGGACCACGACTTCGAGCCGGTGGTGCACAACCGCGCCGGCAAGATGCTCAAGACCCTGCCCAAGCCCGGCGCGAACGACGACGCGGGCAAGGCCCAGGCCGCGGCCAATCAGCTGAAAGACCTGCGCAAGCTCGCCAAGGCGGTGGCCGCCGCGCAGCTGCGGCGCCTCGAAGCCGCCATGTGCGCGCGGCGCCGCTGGGCGCCCGCCGAATTCCTGCCCTTCTTCGCCAACCACCCGGTGCTGCGCGTCTTCAGCCGGTCGCTGGTGTGGGGCATGTTCGATGCGTCGAACCGGCTGGCCGGCACCTTCCGCGTCGGCGCCGAGGGCGAGTTCACAGATCTGCACGGCGCCCCGGTCATGCTGGCCGACAACGCACGCATCGGCATCCCGCATCCGCTGGAGATCGCGGGGCTCGACCCGGCGCTGGCCGCCGCCTGGGCCGGTGTGCTGGCCGGCCACGGCATCGCGCAGCCCTTCGAGCAACTGGCGCGCCAGACCTTCGCGCGCGACGAATCGCTGCGCGCGCGCCGCGACATCCCGCACTGGGCCGGCCGCCAGGTGTCGAACGGTGCGCTGCTGGGCCTGGAACAGCGCGGCTGGATGCGCGAGGTGGGCGAAGGCGGCATGGTCGGCAGCTTCGGCAAGCCCGTGCCCGGCGGGCGCCGCATCCGCCTGCGGCTGGCCGTCGGCTGGTTCGTGCAGGACAGCCCCGACAGCGCCGAACTGCAGACCGTGCAGTCCGTGGCGCTCGACGGCGCCGACGGCAGCATGCTGGGCGACTTGTCGCCGGTCGATTTCAGCGAGGTCGAGCGCGACCTGCAACGTGCCGTCAGGCCCGCGGCGGAAATCGCTGGTTGAGCCAGCGCTGCAGGGCCGCGAAGACCGGCTCGGCTTCGATCTCGTTGAAGATCTCGTGGTACAGCGTGTCGAAGCAATGCGCCTCGACCTTGCCGCCCGCCGCGGCCGCGGCGAAGGCCCGGCTGGCCGACGGCCTCACGAGGCGGTCGTCGCCCGCGTAGAGCAGCAACGTGGGCACGGGCCAGTTGGCGGCGCGCTGCTGCACCGTCGCGCCCTCGTACGCCAGGAAGCGCGCGAGCCGGCTGCCGATGCGGTCGTGCGTGAGCGGATCGTCGCGGTAGGCCTGCACCACGGCCGTGTCGTGCGAGAGATAGTTGTCGTCCAGGCCGTTGCCCACGCGCAGGTTCGGCGCAATGCGCGGCAGCACCGCGAGCAGCGCCTTCTGGAAGCCGCTCAGGCCGGGGTCGAGCCCCGGCGATGACAGCACCAGCCCGTCGACCGGCCGCACCCCGCGCGCCACCAGGCTCGCCGCGACCAGCCCGCCCAGGCTGTGCCCCAGCAGCACCAGCGGCAGCCCGGGGTTCAGTCGGCGCGCATCGTCGACCACCAGCGCGAGGTCGTCGACCAGCCGCAGTTCGCTCGGCAGGCCGCCGCGCGCACCGGTCGATTCACCGTGCCCGTGGTGGTCGTGCGCCCACACCGCGAAGCCCCATTCGTGCAGGCATTCCGCCAGCGCATGGTAGCGGCCCGCATGCTCGCCGAGCCCGTGGACCACGACGATCACGGCGCGCGCCGGCCCGGGCGCCGGCAGGCGGCGCAGGGCGAGCGTCTCGCCGTCCGGCGTGGACAGCGACACGCGCTGCGGCAGAGGCAGCGCGGGGTCGTTCAAGCCGCCACCGGCTCCGATGCGGCGGCGCGGTGCGCAGCCGGCAGCGCCGCGATCACCTCGGCCACGGCGGCCGTGAGCTTCTTCGCGTACGGCACGTGCAGGAACTCGTTCGGGCCGTGCGCGTTGCTCTTGGGGCCGAGCACGCCGCAGACCATCATCTGCGCCTTCGGGAAGCCGGCGCTGAGCATGTTCATCAGCGGAATGGTGCCGCCCTGGCCGATGTAGCCGCACGACGCGCCGAAGTGCGCGCGCGAGGCCTTGTTGAGCGCATCCTCGAACCACGGCGTGATGGTCGGTGCGTTCCAGCCGGTGGCGCCGCCGCCGCTCTCGAAGGTCACGCGGGCCTGGTAGGGCGCGTTGTCCTCGAGCAGCGCCTTGAGCGTCTGCACCGTCTCGGCCGCATCCACCAGCGGCGGCAGGCGCAGCGAGAGCTTGAAGGCGGTGTAGGGGCGCAGCACGTTGCCCGCGTCCTTCAGCGCCGGAAAGCCTTCGGCGCCGGTGACCGACAGCGTGGGCTTCCAGGTGCGGTTGAGCAGGGCCTCGACCGGGTCGGTGGTGGTGGGCAGCGCGAACATGGTCGAGCCGCCGCAGTCGTAGTGCGCCCACGGGAAGCGCTTGTAGACCTCGTCGCCGAGGATGGCGGCGGTGGCCTTGGCCTGCGCCAGCCGGTCGGGCGGCACTTCGCAGTGGAAGCTCGCGGGCAGCAGGCGGCCGGTGGCGCTGTCCTCGAGGCGGTCGAGCACCTGCCGCATGATGCGGAAGCTCGAGGGCACGAGGCCCGAGGCATCGCCCGAGTGGATGCCTTCGGTCAGCACCTCGACCTTGAGCGTGCCGCTGGCCATGCCGCGCAGCGAGGTGGTGAGCCAGAGCTGGTCGTAGTTGCCGGCGCCCGAATCGAGGCAGATCACCAGTTCGACGTTGCCCAGGCGCGGACGCAGCGCGTCGACGTAGGGCAGCAGGTCGTAGGAGCCGCTTTCCTCGCAGGTCTCGATCAGGCCGACGATGCGCGGATGCGCCGCGCCCTGGGCCTTGAGCGCCTGCAGCGCGGCGATGCTGGCGTACACCGCATAGCCGTCGTCGGCGCCGCCGCGGCCGTAGAGCAGGCCGTTCTCGTACTTGGGCGTCCAGGGGCCGAGGTCGTTGCGCCAGCCGGTGAACTCGGGCTGCTTGTCGAGGTGGCCGTACATGAGCACGGTCTCGTCCATGTCGGTGCCCGTGGCCGGGACTTCGAAGAACAGCACCGGGGTGCGGCCCTCGAGCCGCACGATCTCCAGCTTCAGGCCCTCGACCTTCTGCGCCTCGACCCAGGCGGCCGCGTTGCGCAGCACGGTCTCGAGGTAGCCGTTGGCCGACCAGTCCTTGTCGAAGCCGGGCGACTTGGCGGGGATGGCGATGTAGTCGGTGAGTTGGCGGACGATGTCGCCGTCCCATCGGGCGGTGACGTCGGACAGGGCACGTTCGGCGTCGAGCGTGCCGGCGGGCATTTCGCGGTGCAGGGGGGCGTTCATCGGTGGGTTCTCCGCGGGTGGACGAAAAGATGCATTTTGCGCCTTGAGGCGAGCGCGCGTAGAGTGCGGGCGATCTCAAAACCGGAGGCCATGTGAGCAAGTCAGCATCGACTCGGATCAGGGTGGGTATCGGCGGCTGGACCTACGAACCCTGGCGCGACAACTTCTACCCCAAGGGCCTCGCGCACGCGAAGGAGTTGAACTACGCGAGCCGCAGGGTCAGCGCCATCGAGATCAACGGCACCTACTACAGCACCTTCAAGCCCGAGACCTTCCGCAAGTGGCACGACGACACGCCGGCCGACTTCATGTTCTCGCTCAAGGCCTCGCGGTTCGCGACCAACCGCAAGCTGCTGTCCGGCGCGGGCGACTCGATCAAGCGCTTCATCGACAGCGGCGTGGCCGAGCTGGGCGACAAGCTCGGGCCGATCGTCTGGCAGTTCATGCCGACCAAGCAGTTCGACGCGGAAGACTTCGAGGCCTTCCTCTCGCTGCTGCCGAAGAAGGAAGGCAGCCGCGTGCTGCGCCACGTGATGGACGTGCGCCACGAGAGCTTCATGGTGCCCGCGTACAAGGCGCTCGCGAAGAAGCACAAGGTGTCGACGGTGTTCACCGACGCCGAGAAGTTTCCATCGTTCGAGGAGCCCGAGGGCGACTTCGCCTATGCGCGGCTCATGATGGCCGACGCCAAGCTCAAGGCCGGCTATGCGCCGAAGGCGCTGGACACCTGGGCCGAGCGCGCGCAGGGCTGGGCCGTGTCACCGAAGAAGCGCGACGTGTTCGTCTACTTCATCAACGGCGCGAAGGAAAAGGCACCGGCCGCGGCCGGTGCCCTGCTGGAGCGCCTGGGATGGGAGCCGCCGGCGGCCTGAATGAAGCCGGGCGGCGCGGGATGAACCAGAGACTGCGTCAGCCCTTGGCGCCGAAGCTGATCTCGCCCGACAGCTGGCCGCCTTCTTCGATCACGATCTTGCCGTAGCGGATCTTGCCGGTGACCTTGCCGGTGGAGTGGATGACGAGCTTCTCGCGCACGGTGAGGTTGCCGTCGAACACGCCGCGGATTTCGGCGATGTCTATTTCGGCCGAGCCCTTGAACTCGCCCTGTTCGGCGATCTGCATCAGGCGCGAATCCATGGTGGCTTCCACCAGGCCTTCGACCACGAGCGTGTCGCAATCGGTGATCTCGACGCCCTTGAGCTTGATGTTGGGGCCGACGGTGAGCTTGCTTCCGCCTTCCTTGGCGACGGGGGCCGCTGCATTGAGGCCGCCTTGCTGCGCGGTCAGCGACGAGGGATTCACAGGGGAACCGGAGAGGTTGGTGGCTGCGCCGACGAGCGGAGCGGGGCGGGAAGTCAGCGAATCGTTGTCTCGGTCACGCTTGCCGAAGAAGGGGGACTGTGTAGCCAATGGGGAGCTCCTCAAGAAAGGGGACTATCGTAAGAACGCACTCACGGCATGCGGCACTTCATTGCGCAAGAAGCGTAACTGAATAAGTCGTCCGCGACACGACAATGCCCTCATGACCCGCCCGACTCTCGAAGCCCTCTCCACGCCGGCCGCCACCGACTTGCGGTTCGACAAGCCCTCGCACGGCTGGCGGCGCACGCTGTTCACGGTGATCTTCGAGGCCGACACACGCGCGGGGCTGTGGTTCGACCTTGCGCTGATCGCTGTCATCGTCACCAGCGTGCTGGTGGTCATCCTGGACAGCGTGCAGTCGATCCGCGAGCACTGGCGCCCGCTGTTCAACGCGCTCGAATGGGTGTTCACCATCCTGTTCACGCTGGAGTACATCGCGCGGCTGTGCTGCGTGAACAAGCCGCTGCGCTATGCGCTGAGCTTCTACGGCGTGATCGACCTGCTGGCGCTGCTGCCGACCTTCCTGGTGGCCCTGGCGCCCGAGCTGGCCTACCTGATCGACGTGCGCATCCTGCGCCTCCTGCGCGTGTTCCGCATCTTCAAGCTGTCGCGCTACTCGGTGGAGTACCGCGCGCTGGTGATGGCCGTGGCGTCGAGCCGGCGCAAGATCACGGTGTTCGTGGGCTTCGTGATGCTGGTGGTGCTGGTGATGGGCACGCTGATGTACGTGGTCGAAGGGCCCCAGCACGGGTTCACGAGCATCCCGGTGGCCATCTACTGGGCCATCTCGACGATGGCCACCGTGGGCTTCGGCGACCTCGTGCCCAAGACCGACCTGGGCCGCGCGATCGCCTCGGTGATGATGCTGCTGGGCTGGGGCGTGCTGGCGGTGCCGACAGGCATCGTGACGGCCGAGATGGCGCGGCGCGGGCCGAACGACGAAGCCGTGCCCGTGCCCGTGGCGCAGCGCGGTGTTCTTGCGATGACGGCGCCGGAATCCGTGCCCGCGGTGCCGGCGAAGCGGGTTACTCCGTCGGCCAGGCGACGCGCCCTTGCGCAGCATCGCCGAGGCGGGCGATGAACGCATCGGCGTCGGGCTCGGGGAGCGCGAAGGCGAAGCGCACGTCGTCGCCGTGCTGCACGCTCTCTAGCACCGCGCCGGCCGAGGCGAGTTCGCGCCGCACCAGCCCTTCGAGCGCATAGGGCACGATGCATCGCAGGCTGCGCTGGCGCAGCAGCGGCACGAGCGTGGCGCCGAGCAGGGCCTGCGCCACCGCGTCGGTGTAGGCCCGCACGAGACCGCCGGCACCGAGCTTCACACCGCCGAAGTAGCGCACCACGGTTGCCAGCGCGCCTTCGACCTGCTGGTGGCGCAGCACCTCCAGCATCGGCCGTCCCGCGGTGCCGCCGGGCTCGCCGTCGTCGTTCGCGGCCGACTGGCCGCCGGCCATCAAGGCCCAGCACACGTGCGCGGCAGCGGGATGTTCGGCGCGCAATGACGCGACCACGGCCAGCGCGGCCGCGCGGTCGGCCACCGGCTGCACGCAGCCGATGAAGCGGCTTTTCTTGATGAGCAGTTCGCTGTGAACCGGCTGCGCCAGCGTGAAGCTCATGCGTTGCGGTCCACGTCCGTCACGGGCATCAGGGGCTCAGCCGCCGCCGCGCTCGAACTTGAAGACCGCGGTGCCGGCGCGCGCGTTGGGCAGCCAGCGCACGTCGCGGCCGTCCTGCAGGCCGAAGGCGTCGAGCACGCGCAGGTTGTTCTTGCCGGCCAGCACCTCGAAGTCCTTGAAGGTGCCGACGCGGATGTTGGGCGTGTCGTACCACTGGTAGGGGAGGCGGCGCGTCACCGGCATGCGGCCGCGCGCCACGCTCAGGCGGTTGGGCCAGTGCGCGAAGTTGGGAAAGGCGACGATGCCGATGCGCCCCACGCGCGCGGTCTCGCGCAGCATCACCTCGGCATTGCGCAGGTGCTGCAGCGTGTCGATCTGCAGCACCACGTCGAAGGAGGCGTCGTCGAACATCGACAGGCCTTCGTCGAGGTTGAGCTGGATCACGTCGACGCCGCGGCGCACGCACTGCAGCACGTTGCCGTCGGCAATTTCCACGCCGTAGCCGGTGCAGCCGCGCTCGCGCTGCAACAGGTCGAGCAGGGCGCCGTCGCCGCAGCCGAGGTCGAGCACGCGCGAGCCCTGGGGCACCAATTGCGCGATCAGTCGTTGATGTTCGAGGTCGCTCATTGCTGGAACTCCTTGGCGACGCGCTCGAAGTACGAGCGCACCACGCCCATGTAGCGCACGTCGTCGAGCAGGAAGGCGTCGTGGCCGTGCGGCGCGTCGATTTCGGCGTAGCTCACGTTGCGGCGGTTGTCGAGCAGCGCCTTCACGAGTTCGCGGCTGCGCGCGGGCGAGAAGCGCCAGTCGGTCTTGAAGCTCACGAGCAGGAACTTGGCCGTGGCGTTGGCGAACGCGGTGCTGAGCTTGCCGCCGTGGCTGCGCGCGGGGTCGAAGTAGTCGAGCGCGCGGGTGATGAGCAGGTAGGTGTTGGCGTCGAAGTACTCGCTGAACTTGTCGCCCTGGTAGCGCAGGTAGCCTTCGATCTGGAACTCGACGTCCTGCGTGGAGTAGCGGTAGTCGAGCCCCGCGGCCTCGCCTTCGACGGCGCTGCGCAGGATGCGGCCGAACTTCGCGTTCATCACGTCGTCGCTGAGGTAGGTGATGTGGCCGATCATCCGAGCGATGCGCAGGCCGCGCTTGGGCACCACGCCGTGCTCGTAGAAGTGGCCGCCGTGGAAGTCGGGGTCGGTGACGATGGCGCGGCGCGCAACCTCGTTGAAGGCGATGTTCTCCGCCGTGAGGTTGGGCGCGCTGGCCACCACCACGGCGTGGCGCACGCGACCGGGGTACTGCAAGGTCCACGACAGCGCCTGCATGCCGCCGAGGCTGCCGCCCATGACGGCGGCGAGCGTCTCGATGCCGAGCGCGTCGAGCAGGGCGGCCTGCGCGTCGACCCAGTCCTCGACCGTGACCACCGGGAAGTCGGCGCCGTAGACGCGGCCGGTGGCGGGGTTGACGTGCATCGGGCCGGTCGAGCCGAAGCAGGAGCCGAGGTTGTTGACGCCGATCACGAAGAAGCGGTCGGTGTCCACCGGCTTGCCCGGGCCCACCATGTTGTCCCACCAGCCTTCGGAACGGGCCTGGCCCTGGTAGACGCCCGCCACGTGGTGCGAGGCATTGAGCGCATGGCACACCAGCACCGCGTTGCTGCGATCGGCGTTCAGGGTGCCGTAGGTTTCGTAGGCGAGCGTGTAGTCGCTGATCGATGCACCGCTGCGCAGGGCCAGCGGGCCCGCGAACTGCATCGACTGCGAAGTGACGACCAAGGGAGGTGACGACGACATGAATGAAAAACCCGGCCTCGCCAAAAACGAGCCGGGTCTGCCGCGCCTGTCTTTAGCTGGATTTATAAAGCGCCCGCAAGCTGAAGCAAATCGGCGCAGCGCGAGTATATCCCCCAGGCTGCGCGCACTGCGTGTCGCTTCGCCAACCCCCTTCGGGGGCAACACCTGCGGCCCGGCGAAGCCGGTTCCGCGGTGTTTCTGGAAGGGGCTCTGCTTTCTTACCAGCCGATGATCATGATCACGCCCAGCACCAGGAAGATCGCGGCCGAGATGCCGTGCACGAGCTTGATCGGCACGCGGCGAACGATCTTGTCGCCCAGCCACACCACCGGCGCGTTGGCCAGCATCATGCCCAGCGTGGTACCGGCGACCACCCAGAAGTAGTCCTGCGTGAAGCGGGCGGCCAGCATGACGGTGGCGATCTGGGTCTTGTCGCCCATCTCGGCGAGGAAGAACGCGATCACGGTGGTGCCGAAGACGCCGAACTTGGACACGCCCGGGGCATCGTCTTCGTCGAGCTTGTCGGGAATCAGCATCCACACCGCCATCGCGATGAACGAGCCACCAAGAATCCAGCGCAGCACCTCGGGTCCGAGCCAGCGCGTGATGTAGTTCCCCACGGCACCCGCCAGGGCGTGATTGATGATGGTGGCGGCGAAGATGCCGAGGACGATCGGCCAGGGTTTCCTGAAACGGGCTGCGAGCAGCAGGGCCAATAGTTGGGTCTTGTCGCCCATTTCGGCGAGCGCGACGACGCCGGTTGCAACGAGAAAAGCTTCCATTTTTGAACGTGGGGTTTCTTGGCCGAAGGACGCAATTGACCGTGCAACACCTTCGGCCATATTCCCGAAGTTGCACGGTCAAAGGTCTCGCCAGGTGTTTTCTCACTGCACGCGCCATGTCCTGTGGGGCAGGACAAGTCTGTTGACGCGGGCCCCTCTCGCAGATCGGAAGGCGGCTACTCCCCAATGACGGGCGAGATTCTACCTGTAGCGCCAAGGGCCTAACCCGATCTTGTAAGCGGGCGCTAGCTTTTGATTGTTTTCACAGGCGCTACCTCAAGAAGCAAATTCCTGCTTGCTTTTCGGATATTTCACCCATAATGCACGAGCCTCCCACTTCATTTTGGTGGGGAGGCAGTTCGGTGATCGGTCAGTTTCGCGCGACTCGACGCTCTCGTTTGAGTGATGCTTTCGGGACTCCATCGCTTTTCTTGATGTGTTTATAGGAGTCCCTTGATGGGCAACAAACTGTACGTCGGCAACCTGCCTTACTCGGTGCGCGACGGTGATCTCGAACAGGCCTTCGGCCAGTTCGGCGCAGTGACCAGCGCCAAGGTCATGATGGAGCGCGACACCGGCCGCTCGAAGGGCTTCGGCTTCGTCGAGATGGGCAGTGACGCGGAAGCACAGGCCGCCATCAACGGCATGAACGGCCAGCCCCTGGGCGGCCGCAGCGTCGTCGTCAACGAAGCACGTCCCATGGAAGCACGCCCCCCCCGTAGCGGTGGCGGCGGCTACGGCGGCGGCGGTGGTGGTTATGGCGGCGGTGGTGGCGGTGGCTACGGCGGCGGCGGTGGTGGCGGCTACGGTGGTGGCGGCGGTGGCCGCTCCGGCGGTGGCGGCGGCTACGGCGGCGGTGGCCGCAGTGGCGGCGGCGGCGGCGGTGGTGGCGACGGCGGTTTCCGCAGCCCCTACGGCGCCGGCCCCCGTGGCGGTGGCGGCGGTGGTCGCAGCGGTGGTGGCGGTGGCTACGGCGGCGGCAACAGCGGCTACTGAGTCCTGCACCTCGACGCACAGAAAAGACAAAAGGCTCCTTCCGGAGCCTTTTTCTTTGGCCGCTCGCTTTTCCTCGCGCCGGTTCAGGCCTCGCCGCTTCGCTTCTTGCGGCCGCGCCCCTGTACCGCGCGGTCGAGCACGGCATTCGGCAGCATGCGCATGATCTTGGCGACCACGCCCATCTGCCACGGAATGACGCGGTAGCTCGTGCCCGACTCGATGGCACGCAGCGCCTGGGCGGCAAAGTCTTCGGCCTTCATGAGGAAGGGCATGCCGTAGCGGTTGCCCTGCGTCAGCGGCGTGTCGATATAGCCGGGGCAGAGGGTGACCACCTTCACGCCGCTGTTGTGCAGCTCTCCGCGCAGGCTCTCGCAGTACGCGACCACGCCGGCCTTGCTTGCGCAGTAGGCCCCGTGGCCGGGCAGGCCGCGGATGGATGCAACGCTGCCGATGCCGACCAGCCGGCCGCTGCCGCGCTGCACCATCGCCCGCACGAACGGATGGAAGGTCGCCGCCAGCCCGACGTTGTTGGTGGCGAAGGTCTGCGAAAGCACGTCGAGGTCGGCGCGCTCCGCGGTGTCGATGCCGATGCTGATGCCCGCGTTGGCGATCACCACGTCGGGCAACCCCTGCTGCGCGATGCAGTCATTGCCGGCGGCCACGATGCTGTCGGTCTGCGCCACGTCGGCCTTGTAGACCCGGTAGCCGTCCGCGCCCAGACCGCGCGACTTTGCCCAGGCCTCGATCTCCGCCGTGCGCCGGGCCACCAGCGCCAGCCTGTAGCCCGCGTCGTGGAAGCTCGCGGCCAGGGCCTGGCCGATACCGCTCGACGCGCCGGTGATGAAGACGAGCGGGGCCGAGGTGGTCATGCGTGATCTTCTTTCGCGGTCTTCTTGTTGTCAGCGCTTCTTGGCAGGCGCGGGAGCGGCAGCGGCCGCCGACGGAATCAGCACGCCGCGCACCCGGCCCTTGAGGTTGGCGACGCCGCTCAAGTTGTCGTAGTCGAGCGTGTCGCCCGTGAACTGGTCCTTGTCGCGGATCAGCGTGACCGGCTGGTTCGACGTGACACGCTCGGTGTCGACGAAGGCGTGCAGGAACTCGCCGCGGAACTCCAGGCGCGGCGTGGGCTTGCCGTCGGGACCCACCGACGGGTCGCGGATGACGATGGCGTTGCCGAACAGCTGCAGCTCGCTGCCGTCCGAATTCGACAGCCCGCGGTTGGCGGTGGAGCGCGTCACCAGCCCCTCGGGCGAGATGGAGCGCATGCGCACCTTGTCGACCTCGATGGTGTCGGTGTCGGGGTAGTGCCGGCCTTCGGCGCCGTACAGCTCGCTGCGCAGGTCGCCGTTCGGCAGGAAGTTCTTGATGACGAAGTCGCGCATGAAGTAGTCGGGTTCATGCGTGGGCGCGGCCTTGGCGGTGGGCTCGAGCAGCTTGGGCGCATTGCGCACCAGCCAGTAGGTGCCGAGCGCGACGGCCGCCGTCAGGATGATCGGCAGGTAGATGGTGGCGCGGTCGAGGACACCGCGCACCAGGCCCCATGCGCTTTTCACGTTGTTCATGTGTTCGGGCCCCGGGCAGCGTCGAGCATGGCGCGGTACTGGCCGCAGGCCGTGAGAAGCAGGTCGCAGAACTCGCGCGCCGCGCCTTCGCCGCCGCGCGCCTTGGTGACGTAGCGGGCAATGCCGCGCACCTCGGCATGCGCATTGGCCGGCGCCGCCGCGAAACCCACGCGCGTGAGCACCGGCAGGTCGGGCCAGTCGTCGCCGATGGCCGCGGCCTGTGCCCAAGTGAAGCCCAGCTGGCCGAGCATGGCCTGCGCGGCGGGCAGCTTGTCTTCGGTGCCGTAGCGCACATGCTCGATGCCCAGGGCCTCGAGCCGCACGCGCAGCGGCTTGGAATCGCGCCCGGTGATCACCGCGGGCACGATGCCCGCCTTGCGCAGCAGCTTAAGGCCGTAGCCGTCGAGGATGCTGAAGCGCTTGAGCGTTTCGCCGTGCTCGGTGAAGTACACGCCGCCGTCGGTCAGCACGCCGTCGACGTCGAAGAAAACGATGCGCACGTCCTGCGCGGCGAGCAGGGTCTCGGCCTGGAACTCGAGCGCCATCAGATGACCTTCGCGCGCATCAGGTCGTTGGTGTTGATCGCACCCACGACCACGCCCGCGCCGTCGATCACGAACAGCCGGGTGATGCCGCATTGCTCCATGAGCTCGGCGGCTTCCACGGCCAGCGCGTCGACGCGGATGGTGCGCGGGTTGTGGTGCATCACCTCGACCGCCTTGGGGCTGCGCAGGTCGGCGCCGGCTTCGATCAGGCGGCGCAAGTCGCCGTCGGTGAAGATGCCCGAGGCCCGGCCGTCGGGCTCGACCACCGCGGCGGCGCCGAAGCCCTTGATGCTCATCGCGCGCATCAGCTCGCTGATGGTGGCCGACGGCGGCACGCGCGGCACCTCGTCGCCGGAGCGCATGACGTCGCTCACGTGGGTGAGCAGCTTGCGCCCGAGCGCGCCGCCCGGATGCGAGCGCGCGAAGTCTTCGGAGCCGAAGCCGCGCGCGTCGAGCAGCGCCACGGCCAGCGCGTCGCCCATCGCCATCTGGGCGGTGGTGCTCGCGGTGGGGGCGAGGTTGAGCGGGCAGGCTTCCTTGGAGACGCCGGCGTCGATCACGATGTCGGCATGGCGCGCAAGCGTGGACTCGGGGCGGCCGGTCATGGCGATCAGGGGCACGCCCTGGCGCTTGACGACCGGCAGGATGACGGTGAGCTCGTCGACTTCGCCGCTGTTGGAGATGGCCAGCACCAGGTCGACCGACTTGATCATGCCGAGGTCGCCGTGGCTGGCCTCGGCCGGGTGCACGAACATCGCGGGCGTGCCGGTGGAGGCGAGGGTGGCGGCGATCTTGCGGCCGACATGGCCGCTCTTGCCCATGCCCATGACGACCACGCGGCCGCGCACTTCGAGGATCTTGCGCACGGCGTCGACGAAGCTCGGCCCGACGCGGGCCTTCAGGCCGGAGACGGCTTCGGCTTCGATGTCGAAAGTGATGCGTGCCCGGGAGAGGATCGCTTCGGGGTCGACCACGGGGGCCGGGACGGGACGGGAGCTCATCTGCAGATTTTACGGGGCGGCCAATCCGGGGATATACGTGCACGCCCCGGCGAAGCCCGGGGCACGGACATTGCTCTAGCATCGGCGCCTATGTCTTCGTTCGATCTCACGCTGTTGTACCTGCTTGCCGCGGTGATCGGCGTGGTGGCCTGCCGCTCCCTGAAGCTGCCCCCGATGCTGGGCTACCTGTCGGCCGGCGTGCTGATCGGCCCGCATGCGTTCGCGCTGGCGCAGAACTCCGAGGGCATCCGGCACCTGGGCGAATTCGGCGTCGTGTTCCTGATGTTCGTGATCGGGCTGGAATTCAGCCTGCCCAAGCTTCGCGCCATGCGAAAGCATGTGTTCGGGCTCGGCCTGCTGCAGGTGCTGCTGACGATGGCCATCGCCACGGCCGGCGCGCTCCTGATCGCGCGGCTGCTGCCGCCGTCATGGCAGCTCGGCTGGCAGACCGCGCTGGCGCTGTCGGGCGCACTCACCATGAGCAGCACCGCCATCGTCGTCAAGCTGATGGCCGAGCGGCTGGAGCTCGAGAGCGAGCACGGCAAGCGCGTGATGGGCGTGCTGCTGTTCCAGGACCTGGCGGTGGTGCCGCTGCTGGTGCTGATCCCCGCGCTGGGCGCGCCGCCCGAGGCCCTGGCCAAGGCGCTCGGCCTCGCGCTGCTGAAGGCCACCTTCCTGATCGGCGTGCTGCTCTACGGCGGCCCGCGCGTCATGCGCTGGTGGCTCACGCTGGTGGCGCGGCGGCGCAGCGAGGAGCTGTTCATCCTGAACGTGCTGCTGGTGACGCTGGGGCTCGCCTGGCTCACCGAGCTGGCCGGCCTGAGCCTGGCGCTGGGCGCGTTCATCGCGGGCATGCTGGTGTCGGAAACCGAATACAAGCACCAGGTCGAGACCGACATCCGCCCCTTCCACGACGTGCTGCTGGGGCTGTTCTTCATTACCGTGGGCATGTCGCTCGACTGGCACATCGTGGTCGAGCGCTGGATGCTGGTGGGTGTGCTGCTGCTGGTGCCGCTGGGGTTCAAGCTCGGGCTGGTGACGGTGCTGGCAAGGGTGCTCGGGGCCACCTCGGGCGTGTCGCTGCGCACCGGCCTTTACCTCGCGCAGGCCGGCGAATTCGGCTTCGTGCTGCTGACGCTGGCGCAGGAGCGCAGCCTGCTGCCGTCGTGGCTGGCCAATCCGGTGCTGGCCTCGATGGTGCTGTCGATGCTGGCGACGCCTTTCATCATCATGTACAGCAACGCCATCGTGCGGAAGCTGGTGGCCAGCGACTGGCTGCAGCAGTCGCTGCAGATGACGAGCATCGCGCGCAAGACCATCAATACGGCGCAGCACGTGATCATCTGCGGCTACGGGCGCTGCGGCCAGAACCTGGCGCGCATCCTGGAGCGCGAGGGCATCCCGTACATGGCGCTCGACCTCGACCCCGACCGCGTGCGCCAGGCCGCCGCCGCCGGCGACTCCGTGGTGTTCGGCGACGCGGCGCGGCTGCAGGCGCTGATGGCCGCCGGCCTGGCACGCGCCAGCGCGGTGGTGGTCACCTACCTCGACGTGCCGGGCGCCATGAAGGTGCTGGCCAACACGCGCGCCCACGCCGCCCACGTGCCGGTGATCGTGCGCACGCAGGACGACCACGACCTCGAGAAGCTGCAGGCCGCCGGCGCCACCGAGGTGGTGCCCGAAGCCATCGAGGGTTCGCTGATGCTCGCGAGCCATGCGCTGGCGCTGGTCGGCGTGCCGATGCGACGCGTGATCCGCGTGGTGCAGGACCAGCGCGACGCGCGCTACAACCTGCTGCGCGGCTACTTCCACGGCGCCGACGACGACAAGGCCGACGAGGTCGACCACGAACGGCTCAACAGCTTCACCCTGAACGCCGGCGCCCGCGCCGTCGGCCAGACGCTGGAGCAGCTGGCGCTGCCGACGCTGGGCGTGCGCGTCGCGAGCGTTCGCCGCCATGACGGCCAGCCGCGCACGCCGGCCGGCGACACGGTGCTGACCGACGGCGACACGCTGGTGCTGTCCGGCAAGCCGACCGCGCTGGCCGTGGCGATCGAGCGGCTGCAGAAGGGCTGAGGCGGCCGGGGCCGCCCAGCTCAGTTGATCAGCGTCGGGTTGCGTTTTTCTTCGTCGACGCGCTGCTGGCGGCGCACCGCCTCGCATTGCGAATGGGCCTTGTACTCGGCCTTGAGGCACTGCGCGGCCATGCACTGCGCCCGCGCGATGAAGTTGCGGTCGCCGCACTGGGCCAGGGGCTCGGGGGCGGGAGGGGCGGGTGCCGGTGGCGGCGGGGCTGCCGCGACGGCGGGTGCCGGGGTCTCGGCGGCGCCGGGCGCGGGCGCTGCAACGGTCGCCTGCTTGCGTGGCCGGGCGGCGGGCCTGGTGCTTGCCGCGGGCGGTGCGGCTTCGGCGACGGGAGGTGCCTCGGCCGCCGGAGGCTGCTGCGCGGCAGGCGCCTGCGCCGTGGGTGGTGCCGGCTCGGCTGGAGGCGTCGCTGGCTCGACGGACGGTGCCGATGCCGCCGGTCCGGGATCGGTGACCGCCGCGGGCGCCTTGCCGGTTCCGTAGCCGTACCAGCCCGCGACCATCATCAGTACCGCCACCGCCAGCAGCCCGAGCCACAGCAGGATGACCCGCTTGCGGGGCGGCCGCTCGACCGGCCGCCGGACCTTGACCCGGGTGCGCTTGCGCTCCGCCTTTTCCGGCCGCGCCGTCTCGAAGCCCGACGATGGCGCGGACGGCGGCGGTGGAGGGTCGTCGTAGACCATGACCACCGTCTCCTGGTCGTCCGACGGTGGCGGGGTGGGCGATCTTCCGAAGAACGAACGCCCGGGCTCGGCCTCGCGCGGGTCGAAGAACGGCGCGGGTATGGTCGGTGCGCGCAGCTGGGCGGGAGCGGTGGTCGCCCACTCGCGCTCCGGGCTCGGCGGCGGGGGAAGCCTGGCGGCCTTGCCGGACAGCGTGGCACCGCAGCTCCGGCAGAAATTCGCGCCGTCACGGTTTTCCGTGCTGCAGACCGGACAGATCAAGGCCATGGCGTACTACTGACTACTCTCGGGAACCGGAACGAAAAAGGGCTGTTGGCGGGCATGCCCGCATCTGGAAGGGAAGTCTGGCGAAGAGGCCGCCGGCGCCTCAGGTCACGGCAACGCGCTTGGAGCGATGTGCCATGCGCTTGGCGATCACCGCGCCCAGCGCCATCGCGATTTCCAGCGCCAGGTTGGGCTGGCGGTTCGACATCTCGGCGAAGCGGATCGCGTTGAGCCGCCATACGCGGCCCGCGCCGGTGACCACCACGTTGGCGGAATGCGGCAGGCGCGAGAAGAACGAGCCTTCGCCCACCACGGACCCCGGCGTGAGCACGGCGAGCCGCATCTGCTCCTTGCTGCTGACGCGGTGCACGCTGATGGCGCCGCTTTCGATGAAGAACACCGAGCGGTCCGGCGTTCCCTGCTCGATCAGCACGTCGCCGACGGCGGTCTCGATGGGCTGCAGGTAGCCGGCCAGCGTTTCCCATTGCTGGACGCTGAACGTCAACGCAAAAGCGTCGGTGCTCATGTTCTCCGCGATGGCGCGGCTCAGATTCTGGATGGACATGCTTTTCTCAACCCCCGCATCGGTCCCGAAGTATCCGCGATGGCCGCCAGATTGGGCTACAAGTGATTACGTTTTTGCGGCGCCTGTCGCTATTTGCCAATGCAGAAGCGCGAAAAGATGACCCCCAGCAGGTCATCGGCACCGAACTCCCCCGTGATCTCGTTCAGCGCGTTCTGCGCCAGCCGCAGTTCCTCGGCCAGCAGATCGAGCAGCTGGGCCTGCGCAGCAAGGTGGCTGGCTGCCAGTGCCAGGTGCGTCTCGACCTGCGCCAGCGCCTGCACGTGGCGCGCGCGCGCCAGGTACACGCCCTCGGGCACGGCCTGCCAGCCGGCCATGGCCAGCAGCTGTTCGCGCAGGGCCTCGATGCCCAGGCCGGTCTTGGCGGACAGCGCGATGCCCTCTGCGGGCCGTGCCGAAGGCGCCGCGTCCTGCTTGTTCCAGACATCCAGCACCGGCACGCTCGCAGGCAGCTTGCGCCGCAGGCCCGCGAGGATCTCGGCGTCGGCGGCCGCGTAGTCCGGCAACGCGGCCCGGGTCAGGTCGTGCAGGAACAGCACGGCGTCCGCGCTTTCGATCTGGCCCCAGGCGCGCGCGACGCCGATCTGCTCGACCTCGTCGCTGCTCTCGCGCAGGCCGGCCGTATCTGCCACGTGCAGCGGCACGCCGTGGATCTGGATGGTCTGCGAGACCACGTCGCGCGTGGTGCCCGCAACCGCGCTCACGATGGCCAGCTCGGCGCCGGCCAGTGCGTTGAGCAATGAGCTCTTGCCCGCATTGGGCTGCCCCGCGATCACGACCTTGATGCCTTCGCGCAGCAAGGCGCCTTGGCGCGCGCGCTGCTGCACGGCGGCCAGTTGCGACTGCAGCTTCGCCAGCTGCCCGGCCGCATCCGCCTTCTGCAGGAAGTCGATCTCTTCCTCCGGAAAGTCGAGCGTGGCCTCGACCAGCATGCGCAGGTGGATCAGCGCATCGCGCAGCGTGTGGATCTCGCGCGAGAACTCACCCGACAGCGAACGCCCCGCACTGCGCGCGGCCGCTTCGGTGCTGGCGTCGATCAGGTCGGCAATGGCCTCGGCCTGCGCGAGGTCGATCTTGCCGTTGAGGAAGGCTCGCTGGCTGAACTCGCCCGGCTCGGCCACACGCAGGCCGGGCAGGCGCGGGCGGCCGGTGACCGGGTCGGGCTCGGCGGCCGCTTCCAGGCAGCGCGCCAGCAGCAGCTGCAGCACGACCGCGCCGCCGTGCGCCTGCAGCTCGAGCACGTCTTCCCCGGTGAAGGAATTCGGCGAGGGAAAGTGAATGGCCAGGCCGTGGTCGACCGGCTCGCCGTCGGCATCGCGAAACGGCAGGTAGGTGGCCTCGCGCGGCTTGAGCGCACGCCCGCAGATGGCATCGATCAGCGGCGCCAGCCTGGCGCCCGACACCCGCACGATGCCGACCGCCCCGCGCCCCGAGGCGGTGGCGATGGCGACGATGGGATCGGTGGTACGGGCGAGCATGGTTCGGATTCTTTCAGCAAAAAGGGCCGCTTACGCGGCCCTTCGTGGGATGGCTTGGTTGCCGTGCGGCTGCCGTTACTTGGTGCCGAGCACGCCCAGGCGCTTGTTGATGAACCACTGCTGCGCGATCGACAGCACGTTGTTCGTGATCCAGTACAGCACCAGGCCGGCCGGGAAGAAGATGAACATCACGCTGAACGCGAGCGGCATGATCCACATCAGCTTGGCCTGCATCGGATCGGGCGGCGTCGGGTTGAGCCAGGTCTGGAACAGCGAGGTGGCCGTCATGACGATCGGCAGGATGTACCAGGGGTCGGGTGCCGACAGGTCGGTGATCCAGCCGATCCAGGGCGCATGGCGCATTTCGACCGACGACAGCAGCACCCAGTAGAGCGCGATGAACACCGGGATCTGGATCACGATGGGGAAGCAGCCGCCCATCGGATTGACCTTCTCGGTCTTGTAGATCCGCATCATTTCCTGCTGCATCTCTTGCGGCTTGTCCTTCAGCCGCTCGCGCATTTCCATGATCTTGGGGTTGATGGCCTTCATCTTGGCCATGCTGGCGTACGCCTTGGCGTTGAGCCAGTAGAAGGCCGCCTTCAGCAGCACCACCAGCGCCACGATCGACCAGCCCCAGTTGCCCAGGATGCCGTGCAGCTGGGTGAGCAGCCAGTACAGGGGCTTCGAGATGATCGCGAAGATGCCGTAGTCCTTCACCAGGTCCAGGCCGGGAGCGATGCTTTCGAGCTTCTTTTCTTCTTCAGGGCCGGCGAACAACACGCTGTTCACGACCTGCGTGGCGCCTGGAGCGATCTTCGGCAGCGTGGCCACCATCGACACGGTGAACAGGTTGTCGCCCAGGTCCCTCACGCGGAATTCGCGGCGCAGTTGTTCGCTGGCCGGGTCGCCCTTGAGCAGCCAGGCCGACGCGAAGTAGTGCTGCACCATCGCGATCCAGCCGTCGTTGGCCGGCGGCGGCGGTTCGATCTTGCCCTTGGCGATGTCCTTGAAGTCGAGCTTGTGGAACTTCTTCTCGTTGGTGTACGCGGCCGGACCGGTGAAGGTGTTGGTGCCGAACATGGTGCCGGCGGCCACGGTGCCGTGGCGCAGCAGCTGCATGTAGAGCAGGGCGTCGCGCGGCTGGTCGCTCACGTTGACCACTTCGTGGCGCACGCCGATGGCGTAGTCGCCGCGGTGGAACACGTAGGTCTTGACGTACTTCAGGCCGCCGACGGGGGCGCTTTCGAAGCTCACCTCGAGCGTGTTCTGGCCGTCGGCCATCTCGCGCGGGCCGGCCTTCGGCGTCATCTGCGTCAGGTGGTTGGGGAAGGCGTCGCCGGCCACCGGGTTCACCAGGCCGGTCTGCGCGACGTAGCGCGTGGCGGGCGAGCCGTCTTCGAACAGCACGACGTGCTTGGTGCGGTCGGCCTCGTCGTACTTCAGCAGCTCGAGGTAGTTGACCGTGGCGCCTTCGCTGTCGATCGTGGCCTTGAACAGGTCGGTGGTGACGTTGACCTTCTCGCGCGGCGCGGCCGGCGTGGCCGACGTCGGCACGGCACCTGCGCTGCCAGGGGCGGCGGACGCGGAGGGCACGCCGTTGGCGACGGCGGGCGTCGTGCCGGCGGCCGGGGCGGTGGCGGCCGGCTTGCTGGACGGCAGGAAGGTCGGCTTGTTGCCGTTGAAGACCTGCCATTGGTCCCACAGCAGCACCAGCGAGAACCCAAAAATCACCCACAGTATCGTGCGGCGGATATCGTTCATGACGAAGACTTCTTGTCGGAGGAGAGAAGAGACGAAAACAGCGATCCTGACTTGTCAGTGCGACGCTGTGATTTCGGTGGAACCGGATCGTGCCCGCCCTGGCACCAGGGCTGGCATCGCGCGATGCGGTGCAGAGTCAGGTAGCTGCCCTTGAGCGCGCCGTGCACCTCGAGCGCCTCGATCGAATACACCGAGCAGGTCGGCGTGAAGCGGCACGACTGGCCGAGCCAGGGGCTCAGCAGCAGTCGGTAGGCCTTCACGAAGCCGATCAGCAGGCGTTTCATGATGAGGATGGGGCTGGCGAGGAAGGCGAAGGCGCGCGCGCGGCGCGCGCCAGCAGCTGCTGGAGCTCGGCGCGAACGGCGGCCTTGAGCTTGTCCGAAGTGGCGCTCACGAATTCCTTGCGGTCGAAGCCCGCGCGCAGGCGCACCACGTGCGCGGCACGTGGCAAGGCGACGCCCTGAGCGGTGCTCACGGCGTAGATCTGGCGCTTGATGGCGTTGCGCGTGACCGCGCGGCGCGCCCAGCGCTTGGGCACCATGGCGCCAAGCCAGACGTCGTCGGACGCGAACAACGGCTGTGCGCCCGATGCGGAATCGAGCGCACAGCGATGCAATGCGAAATGAGCAGTGCGCGCCACGGTGGCACCTGCGAGGACGGCCTGGAATTGCGCGCGGGTCTTGAGCCGCTGCATGGAAGCCTGGCCGCGCACGTCGTTACCGGTCTGGCCGGACGCACCGGCCGCGGGAGCTGGCGCTGACGTGTCGGCTGCTGGCAACGGCAGGTGTGCTGCCGTCAGACGGCCAGGCGCTTGCGGCCCTTGGCGCGGCGTGCGTTGATGACGGCACGGCCGCCGCGGGTCTTCATGCGGACCAGGAAGCCGTGGGTACGGGCGCGGCGGACTTTGGAAGCTTGATAAGTGCGTTTCATGATGATTTCCTAATTCCCTGTTCGCGCGGACTCTCTGCCTGAAAAAGCACGAGAAGCCAGCGGGGCGCCGGGGGAGCGTATTGGGATGACCCAGGGATACCCCTGAACTCCTACTCCTGGCGCCGGTGAAGAACGCAAAGAGGTTTTCAGGGAAACCCGCAATTATCGCAAACATTGGCCGCCCGAACAATCTTCGACTGGATTTGCGGGCCTTTCGGCATCCGGGTCAGCGTGTGGATAAGGTTTTGACAAGTTAGAATGCCAGGCGCCTTCCAGCAGAGAATATCCACAATACCTATACCAAGAAATGCCCGAGGGTTCCATCACTTTTTCCCCCGCCCATGTCGACTGACGGCATCGGCGAAAGCCTCTGGCAGGCCTGCGTCGACCAGCTCGCGCAGGAGCTGTCCGAGCAGCAGTTCAACACCTGGATCAAGCCCCTGACGGCACAGGTCGCCGACGACCTGTCGCGCATGACCGTGTTCGTCGCCAACCGGTTCAAGCTCGATTGGATCCGGGCCCAGTACGCCGGCAAGATCGCGGCCATGGCCGAGAAGATGTACGGCCAGCCGGTCGCCATCGAGTTAGCGCTTGCTCCCCGAGAAACGCCCGTGCGCTCTGCGCCCGTGGCGGTCATGACCGAAACCGACGTGCCGCGCGACGTGGCCGGCCCGGGCGAGGAGCCCGCCGCCGCCGGCTTCAAGAACCGCCTCAATTCGGGCCTCACCTTCGACACCCTCGTCGAAGGCACGGCCAACCGCATGGCGCGCGCCGCGGCCATGCACGTGGCGGGCATGCCCGGCCATCTCTACAACCCGCTCTTCATCTACGGCGGCGTCGGCCTGGGCAAGACCCACCTGATGCACGCTGTGGGTAACCGGCTGCTGGCAGACCGGCCGGATTCCAAAGTTCTCTACATCCACGCCGAGCAATTCGTCTCGGATGTGGTCAAAGCCTATCAGCGCAAGACTTTCGATGAGTTCAAGGAGCGCTACCACTCGCTCGACCTGCTGCTGATCGACGATGTGCAGTTCTTCGCCAACAAGGACCGCACGCAGGAAGAATTCTTCAACGCGTTCGAGGCCCTGCTCGCCAAGAAGTCGCACATCGTGATGACCAGCGACACCTATCCGAAGGGGCTGGCCGACATCCACGAGCGCCTGGTTTCGCGCTTCGATTCGGGCCTCACTGTGGCCATCGAGCCGCCCGAGCTCGAAATGCGCGTGGCCATCCTGATCAACAAGGCGCGCGCCGAATCGGCCGAAATGCCGGAAGAAGTGGCCTTCTTCGTCGCCAAGAACGTGCGCTCCAACGTGCGCGAGCTCGAAGGCGCGCTGCGCAAGATCCTGGCCTATTCGCGCTTCAACCAGAAGGAGATCTCGATCGCCCTGGCGCGCGAGGCGCTGCGTGACTTGCTGTCGATCCAGAATCGGCAGATCTCCGTCGAGAATATCCAGAAGACGGTGGCCGACTACTACAAGATCAAGGTCGCCGACATGTACAGCAAGAAGCGCCCGGCCAGCATCGCGCGGCCACGGCAGATCGCGATGTACCTGGCCAAGGAGCTCACGCAGAAGAGCCTGCCGGAAATCGGCGAGCTGTTCGGCGGGCGCGATCACACGACGGTGCTGCACGCGGTGCGCAAGATTTCGGGCGAGCGCCAGCAGCTCACCGAACTCAACCAGCAGCTCCACGTGCTCGAGCAGACGCTCAAGGGCTGAAGCCGGATGTCACCCAGGATGCCCATCGCGACAGCGGAGAATGGCGTCTTACAAGCTGATTCAAAGAGATAGAGAAGAGGAAGAAGACATGATCGTTTTGAAGGCAAACCAAGACAAAGTCCTCGCCGCGCTGCAGTCGGTGGCGGGCATCGTCGAACGGCGTCACACCTTGCCGATCCTGGCGAACGTGCTGATCCGCAAGACCGGCGGCCAGCTGCAGCTGACCACCAGCGACCTCGAAATCCAGATCCGCACCACCGCCGAGCTCGGCGGCGACGAAGGCAACTTCACCACCACCATCGGCGCGCGCAAGCTGATCGACATCCTGCGCACCATGCCGGCCGACCAGACCGTGAGCCTCGAATCGAGCGCGAGCAAGCTGGTGCTCAAGGGCGGCAAGAGCCGTTTCACGCTGCAATCCTTGCCGGCTGAAGACTTCCCGCTGGTGCAGGAAGCCGCCAATTTCGGCCCCGTGTTCAGCGTGCCGCAGAAGACGCTGAAGGACCTGCTCTCGCAGGTCTCGTTCGCGATGGCCGTGCACGACATCCGCTACTACCTGAACGGCATCCTGTTCGTCGCCGAAGGCAAGCAGCTGAGCCTGGTGGCCACCGACGGCCACCGCCTGGCGTTCTCGTCGGCCACGCTCGACGTCGAAGTGCCGCGCCAGGAAGTCATTCTTCCGCGCAAGACCGTGCTGGAAATGCAGCGCCTGCTGTCCGACGCCGAAGGCGCCATCGAGATGCAGTTCGCGAACAACCAGGCCAAGTTCAGCTTCGGCGGCATGGAGTTCGTCACCAAGCTGGTCGAGGGCAAGTTCCCCGACTACAACCGCGTGATTCCCAAGAACCACAAGAACACCGTCACCCTGGGCCGCGCGCCGCTCCTCGCCAGCCTGCAGCGCACCGCCATCCTGACCAGCGAGAAGTTCAAGGGCGTGCGCCTGAACATCGAGCCCGGCACGCTGCGCATCGCGTCGAACAATGCCGAGCAGGAAGAAGCCCAGGACGAACTCGACATCGACTACGGTGGCGACACCATCGAGATCGGCTTCAACGTGACCTACCTGATCGACGCGCTGTCGAACATGGACCAGGACATGGTCAAGCTGGACCTGGCCGACTCCAACAGTTCGGCCTTGCTGACCATCCCCGAGAACGCATCCTTCAAGTACGTCGTGATGCCGATGCGTATCTAGCAGACAGACACCGAAGCGCCTTGCGCACACAGCCCGCGGCCCCCCGCGGGTTTGCGCTTTCAAGAGGCGGCGAATTGAGCTTTTGAGAGCCCGAAAAATCACGTGAATGCCGTGAGAGACAGAGGAATATCCGAATGAGTGCTGAAGAAAACAAGCCCGAAGTGCCGCACACCGAGCCCGTCTACACCCCTGAAGTCCAGGTCGTGCCGCCGGAGGACATCCCAGCCGACACCAGCTACGGCGAAGGCTCGATCACGATCCTCGAAGGGCTCGAGGCCGTGCGCAAGCGCCCCGGCATGTACATCGGCGACACCTCCGACGGCACCGGCCTGCACCACCTGGTGTTCGAAGTGGTGGACAACTCCATCGACGAGGCGCTGGCGGGCCACTGCGACGACATCGTCGTGACCATCCACTCCGACAACTCGATCTCCGTCACCGACAACGGCCGCGGCATTCCGACCGGCGTGAAGATGGACGACAAGCACGAGCCCAAGCGCTCGGCCGCAGAAATCGCGCTGACCGAGTTGCACGCCGGCGGCAAGTTCAACCAGAACAGCTACAAGGTGTCGGGCGGCCTGCACGGCGTGGGCGTGAGCTGCGTGAACGCGCTCAGCGTGATGCTGCGGCTGGTGGTGCGCCGCGAAGGCAAGATCCACGAGCTCGAGTTCAGCCGCGGCTTCGTGCAGAACCGCCTGCTGGAGACGGTGAACGGCGTCGAAGTCTCGCCCATGAAGATCATCGGCGACACCGACAAGCGCGGCACCGAGGTGCACTTCCTGCCAGACACGCAGATCTTCAAGGAGAACAACGATTTCCACTATGAAATCCTCTCCAAGCGCCTGCGCGAGCTGAGCTTCCTGAACAACGGCGTGCGCATCCGCCTGAAGGACGAGCGCACCGGCAAGGAAGACGACTTCTCCGGCGCCGGCGGCGTGCGCGGCTTCGTCGAGTTCATCAACAAGGGCAAGACCGTCCTGCACCCGAACTCGTTCTACGCCGAAGGCGAGCGCCCGGCCGACACCTACGGCGGCATTCCCGGCACGCACATCGGCGTCGAAGTGGCGATGCAGTGGAACAGCGGCTACAACGAGCAGGTTCTCTGCTTCACCAACAACATCCCGCAGCGTGACGGCGGCACCCACCTCACGGGCCTGCGCGCCGCGATGACCCGCGTCATCAACAAGTACATCGAAGAGAACGAGTTCGCCAAGAAGGCGAAGGTCGAAGTCACCGGCGACGACATGCGCGAAGGCCTGTGCTGCGTGCTGAGCGTGAAGGTGCCCGAGCCCAAGTTCTCGAGCCAGACCAAGGACAAGCTGGTGTCCAGCGAAGTGCGCGCGCCGGTGGAAGACATCGTCGGCAAGCTGCTGACCGACTACCTGCAGGAACGCCCGAACGACGCCAAGATCATCTGCGGCAAGATCGTCGAGGCCGCGCGTGCCCGCGAGGCCGCCCGCAAGGCCCGCGAAATGACGCGCCGCAAGGGCGTGCTCGACGGCATGGGCCTGCCCGGCAAGCTGGCCGACTGCCAGGAAAAGGATCCGGCGCTGTGCGAGGTCTACCTGGTGGAGGGCGACTCCGCCGGCGGCTCCGCCAAGCAGGGCCGCGACCGGAAGTTCCAGGCCATCCTGCCGCTGCGCGGCAAGATCCTGAACGTCGAGAAGGCACGCTACGAGAAGCTGCTCACCAGCAACGAAATCCTCACCATGATCACCGCGCTGGGCACCGGCATCGGCCGCGCCGGCGCGACCACGGCGGGCGGCGGCGCGGACGACTTCAACGTCGCCAAGCTGCGCTACCACCGCATCATCATCATGACCGACGCGGACGTCGACGGCGCCCACATCCGCACGCTGCTGCTCACCTTCTTCTACCGCCAGATGCCCGAACTGGTGGAGCGCGGCCACATCTACATCGCGCAGCCGCCGCTGTACAAGGTCAAGGTCGGCAAGGAAGAGCAGTACCTGAAGGACGGCCCCGCGCTCGACGCCTTCCTGCTCAAGGTGGCGCTGAAAGACGCGCGCATCGAGACCGGCGGTGCCAGCTCGACCACGCTCAGCGGCGACACCCTGGGCGAACTGGCGCGCAAGCACCAGGTCGCCGAGGCCGTCATCGCACGCCTGCGCAACTTCATGGACGCCGAGGCGCTGCGCGCCATCGCCGACGGCGTGGCGCTCGACCTCGACACCACGCCCGCCGCCGAGGCTTCGGCCGTGGCGCTGCAGGCCAAGCTGCGCGAACTCAACACGACCGGCGTACCGGCCGAGGTGAGCAACGAGTTCGACGCCCGCACCGACAAGCCGCTGCTGCGCATCAGCCGCCGCCATCACGGCAACATCAAGAGCAGCGTGATCACGCAGGACTTCGTGCACGGCGCCGACTACGCCGCGCTGGCCGAAGCCGCCAACACCTTCCGCGGCCTCCTGAGCCCCGAAGGCGCGCTGGTGAAGCGCGGCGAGGGCGAGCGCGCCAAGGAAGAAAAGGTCGACGACTTCCGCCAGGCCATGAAGTGGCTGATCAGCGAAGCCGAACGCGCCACCTCGCGCCAGCGCTACAAGGGCCTGGGCGAGATGAACCCCGAGCAGCTGTGGGAAACCACCATGGACCCCGCCGTGCGCCGCCTGCTGCGCGTGCAGATCGACGACGCGATCGAAGCCGACCGCGTGTTCACGATGCTGATGGGCGACGAAGTGGAGCCGCGCCGGGAGTTCATCGAGCAGAACGCGCTGCGGGCGGCGAATATCGACGTGTAAGCGGGCTGAGAACGCCGGTCGCCGCCAATAGTTGAAGCATGGAGTGGTCGAGGGAAGAGGTCGAAGCGATCGTCGCCGACCATCTCCAGATGCTGACGCTGGAGTTGGCCGGCCAGCGCTTCAACAAGTCCGAGCATCGCCGCGCTTTGCAGTCCAGGCTCAATGAGCGCAGCGAAGCTTCCATCGAGTTCAAGCACTGCAACATCACTGCGGTGTTGCAGGATGTCGGCATGCCGCCTTTGTCAGGGTACAAGCGCCGCGCCAACTACCAGGCGCTCTTGTTCGACGTGGTCGTGAGTCAACTCGATCGGCAATCGGTGTTGGACGAAGCAGCATTGGCGGCCGTCGAACGGCCCGCGATCGAGCCCCCGACGATCGACTTCGCCAAGGTGAAATCCGAAGCGCCGCGGCGCGAGCACGGCGTAGCCGAGCCGCTGCATCCGAGCGCCTTTGTCGGCGTCAAGCGCGACTACCTGGAGCGCGAGCCGCGCAATCGATCCCTGGGTGCCGCCGGCGAAGAGTTCGTCATGCATTTCGAGCACTGGCGTCTTTCGCGATTCGGACAAAAGCAACTTGCGGAACGTATCGATCGCGTCTCCAGCTCCAAGGGCGACGGCCTGGGGTACGACGTGCTGTCTTTCGACACCGACGGCCGCGAACGGTATATCGAGGTCAAGACAACGAGCTTCGGCAGCGATACGCCGTTTTTCGTGTCCCAGCGCGAGCTGGCGCTCTCCAGGCACGAGAGCACCCAGTTCCACCTCTATCGGCTCTTCGAGTTCCGCAAGGCGCCGAAGATGTTCGATTTGGTCGGCAATCTGGCACAACACTGCCAGCTCGATCCGGTGAGCTATCGCGCCGCATTCAACTGAACCTCACCGCTGCTGAGGACACCCCAGCCTGAACTGCCGGTCCCGCGTGCGCTTGCGCTCGTCCCGCAGCCAATCCTGCGAATACGCGCCTTGCGGCTGCCGCCCGATCGCGTCGATCCAGTTGATGTGTTCGGCAAGGCCGCTGCATTCGGCCATTTCGTTCGCCACGTTCTGCGCGACCTGCCTTTCGTACTGGTGCTGTTGCGCGGCGACGACCGCGTTGTCGCGGATCGAGGCTTCGCGCGCTTGCGGGCTCATGCCGTCGGCGATGTTCACGTCGCGCCGCAGCTGGACCGTCGTGGCGCGCGAGCCTTCGGGGCACGGGCCATCGGAGTACGCGGCCTTGCCTGACGGGGTCAGGCACTTGGTCACCTCGAAGGTGTCGGGGCCGGTGGCGCCAGGGGAGGCCACGGGCGGGGAGGGCGCGGGGCGGGCCTGCTGCGGGGGCGGCGCGATGCGGGGCTGTGCCGCCATCGGCCCCGCGGATTGCTTCGGCGCCCTTTGCTGCGCCAGCAACCACTCCGCACCCATATAGAACAGGTACACGGCCAGCCCGGCCAACGCCAGCCACAGCGCCCAATGGCGATCCGGCTTCGGCCGCAGGCCATGCTCCCACGCGGTCATCGCCTCGCGGCGTTCGCGCATCGGGTCGTAGTCGTCGTCAGGCTTCATGGGACCGCAGTATCTTCGGCCGCGATGCACCGCCATAGACCTGCCGTGCACCCCGGCGGACTCCAGCGGCAAGGCCTCCCGGAAACAGTCGCATCAGGGTTTGCGTGAGGTCTGTCAGCAAATGTGGCTTGCACGGCCGTCACACGGGCGTCACCAGCTATGAAAACAATAGCATTCACATTGAATCCGAGGATCGTTCCTCGTAAACGCTATATCTAGCCCGACTCTTGCTAAGCAAAATCCTCGTCGGATTTCACGTCACGCAAGATCGAGGACCACACAGCAATGAACCCTTCGCGTCTCCGCCGGCCGCTGGCCGCGCTGGTTTTGGGCGGCACAGCAGCATTCCTCGGGGCCTTCACTTCGGCCCATGCGTTCTCGAACCCACCCATCCAGGTGGCGCAGGGCATCGAATTCATGAGCGGCGGCACCACACGGGACGAAGCCGCGTTCATGGAAATGGTGTCGCCCCGCTGGGCCGCGACCATCGCGCTGGGTGTGAGCGACGGCAAGGGTGCGCAGCAACCCGGCTTTCCCGCCAAGGCACACGTCGAAGTGCGTCAGAAGTACACCGGCCAGGCCGTGATGACCGTGGACTCCCAGGCGCCGTACATGCTCGCGCGCCTGAATCCCGGCGCCTATGACGTGAACGTGACGCTCGGCGGGCTGACGCTGACGCAGTCGCTGGTGGTGATTGCCGGCGTGCCGGCGCGCGCTTCGTTCGTGTGGCCGTCGAACTTCGACATGGCCTCGGTCGCGCCGCCGCTGCCGCAGGCGCTGGCGCAGACCGCCTCGGCCACCCGTTGAAAAACCGGCGCACGGCTGTGGCCGTCGCGTCCTCGGTCAGCCTTTCCTAAGTCGCGCGCCGCACAGTGGCGCTGTGGTTTTTCGCCACTACGAACAGGAAAGGACCCAGACCATGACCTCCCGCTTTTCATTGCGCATGCGGCCCGTGGCGGCCGCGATGCTTTGCGGCGCCGTTCTGCTCGGCGCGTTCTCGTCGGCGCAGGCCGCGATGAACCCGCCGATCTACATGACGCACGGCGTCGAGTACATGAGCGGCGGCATCGGCAGTGACGAAGCGCAGCTGATGGAAACTGTGCTGCCGCGCTGGCCCGCCAGCTTCGAGTTCGCGATCAAGGACCACAAGGGCGCCGATTTCGCCGCCAATGTGCACGTTACCGTGCGCGACAGCAGCGGCGTGGCGCTGCTCGACAACGTGGTGTCGGGCGGCCCGTTCATGGTGGCCCGGCTCGACCCGGGCAACTACGAGGTCGAGGCCCGCCTCGGCAACCAGGTGCTGAAGCAGCAGCTGCGCGTGCCGCAGGGTGCCTCCGCCAAGGCCACCTTCGTCTGGCCGGCGGGCACCGACATGGCTTTGGCCGGCACGCGCACGGTGCAGTAACGCGTGAAAACGGGCGCCGGCAGCACATGCCGCCGGCGCGCGTCAGCAAGCTCCATGTGAGCCACAACGCCCGCTATCCGGGCGCCTCTAGCTATAGAAAAAATAGCGGTGGTGGAGCCCTTGGGCGTCTTGAATGCGCGGCATGCGCCTTGCAGATGGTGTATCCCGGGCGATGCCCGACCCCATTGCCCCGATGCCGATCCGTCCCCTGAGCGCGCTGACCGCGTTGCTCCATGTCTACATTGCGCTGCGCCTGCTGCCCGCGCTCGCCGTGCTCACGCCCGCATGGCCGCTGGCGCTGCTTGCGCTGGTGGTCTCGGCGGTGACGATTCCGCTGCCTTTCCTGTCGCGCCGAATCGAGCGCAACGCGTCGATGGGCGAGGCGATCAAGTGGATCGGGCTGATCAGCATGGGCTGGTTCTCCTCCATGTTCGTGCTGACGCTGGTGCGCGACGCGGGCCTGCTGCTCACGTGGCTGGCCGGCGCATTGGGCGGCGTGCAGGTGCAATGGAACACGCTGCGCCCATGGACCGCGCTGGCGGTGCTGGCCGTGGCCACGGCCACGTCGGCGATCGGTTTTCTCAATGCACGGCGCACGGCCAGCGTGAAGCGTGTCGACGTGCCGATCCGCGGGCTGCCGCAGGCGCTCGAGGGCTTCACGATCGCGCAGCTCAGCGACATCCACGTCGGGCCGACGATCAGGAGCGGGTACATCCAGCGCATCGTCGAGGCGGTCAACCGGCTGGGCGCCGACACCATCGCCATCACCGGCGACCTGGTGGACGGCAGCGTGCCGGAACTGCGCGAGCACATCGCGCCGCTGGCCGGGCTGCGTGCGCGGCACGGCACCTTCGTGGTCACCGGCAACCACGAGTACTACGCGGGCGCGCATGCCTGGATCGACGAGTTGCGCCGCCTGGGCCTGAAGGTGCTGCTCAACGAGCATGTGGTGCTGCAGACGCGCAATGTGCGCGGCGCCCAGACCGACGAAGAGCTGTTCGAGAGCGCGCTGGTGCTGGCGGGCGTGACCGACTTCACCGCCGGGCATTTCGACGCGGCCCATGCCAGCGACCCGCACCTGGCGCTGCACGATGCGCCCCCGTTGGTGCACACCCGCGTGCTGCTGGCGCACCAGCCGCGCAGCGCGCCGCTGGCGGCCGCGGCCGGCTACCAGCTGCAGCTGTCGGGCCACACGCACGGCGGCCAGTTCTTTCCGTGGAATCTCTTCGTGCCGATGCAGCAGCCTTTCACGGCGGGCCTGCATCGCCTGCACGACATGTGGGTCTACGTGAGCCGGGGCACCGGCTACTGGGGCCCGCCGAAGCGCTTTGGCGCGCCCTCCGAGATCACGCTGCTGACGCTGGTGCCCGCGGCCGCCTGAGCGGCTTCGATCGATCAGTCGGGGCTGGATTCGAGCTCTGCCAGGCGTCGCGCGTTCGACGTGGCGGCCGCGCGAATCGGCTCCAGGCCTTCGCGAGCGATGTGCACCGCCATGTCGGACAGCTCGCTCGCCGCGCTCACCGTGCCGGCGGCCGACTGCACCAGCGCATCGCCGTGCACCGCCGCCTGTGCCGGCGTGACGCTGCCGGCCAGCGAGAAGAACGCCGTGGTGCTCTGCACCCACTGCTGCAGCACGCGGCTGGCCAGCGAGAGGTGGCTGCTGTGCCACTGCTTCGCCATCGCGATGCCCGACTCGCTCGCGGCGGCGAGCTTTTCGTGGCCCATGAGCTGGAATTCCGCCAGGTCGGCCGGGCTGGGCGCGAGCCCCGCCTTGGCGATGCGTTCAGTGCGCATGCGGATCACGGAGCCGGAGGACAGCAGCATTTCGTTGGTCTTGAGTGCCAGATCGAACCACTGCATGAGCGGATGGACCAGGCCGGGAGTGGTGGTGAGAGACGACGACATGGTGGGGTTGTGCGCGCGAACGCTTGGAGGAAGTCGAACCACTATAGGCCTCGCGAGCCGAAATTGCTGCAGTGCAACATGACGAAGTTCGTTTTGTTGACCAAGTCCTACTTCCGGACGTGGAAATTACGCGCTGGACGGATGAAGATGCGCCGGGAAATTGATCATCCGGCTGTCATATCCCACTCTCCGCGCAAGAAAACCACATCATGAGATTGCACGCATCCACGCCGCTTCGGGCCGCCGTGTTCGCAGCTTCATTCGGGCTGCTGGGCTCGGCGGCCCATGCATTCGACGACAACACGCGCGGCATCTACTTCGACCTCGGCCATGCCGCGCATGGCCAGAAAGGCGATGCCGACGCGGCCACGGTGGGCATGGTGCTGCCGTGGGCACCGGGCCAGGCGGTGCAGCAGGGGCCGCTCACGCGCTACTGGGATGTTTTCCTGAGCCAGTGGAGCGCGCCGGGGCTGAACAACGACGGCCGCCGCAGCTACACGCAGATCGGCGCCATCTACATGCTGCGCTACCGCTTCGGCGACGGCGGATCGCCCTGGTTCGCCGAAGGCGGCGTCGGCGCGACGCTGATGGACCGCATCTACCGCACGCCCGACCGCAGCTTCAGCACCGCTTTCCAGTTCACCGAAGTGCTGGGCATCGGCCGCAGCTTCGGCGAGAAAGGCGCGCACGAGGTGTCGCTGCGCGTGCAGCACTTCTCCAACGCCGGCATCAAGAAGCCCAACCCTGGCGAGACCTTCCTGCGCCTGCGCTACGCCTACCGCTTCTGAAGCCGCCGCCGCGCGCGCACTTCCGTCGCGAGATAGCCGAGCGTCGCCACCGTCAGCGGCAGCAGGTAATAGAGGCCCCGATAGGCCAGCAAGGCGCCGAGCAACGTGGCTTCCGGCACCTGGTGGGCCAGCAGCGCCACGAACACCGCCTCGAGCACGCCGAGCCCCGCCGGCACATGCGTGACCACGCCGGCCACCGCCGCCACCAGCAGCACCGCCAGCACATGCGGATAGCCGACCGCGCCCTGCAGCAGGAACCAGATCACGCCGCCGATCAGCGACCAGTTGGCGCACGACATCGCCAGCTGCAGCAGCGCCATGGCGAGCCCCGGCGTCCTGAACGCATGGCCGCGTATGCGCCACACGCGGCCCTTGGCAAAGGCGCACACGAGCACATAGGCCGCGGCCAGCACCAGAAGCGCCGCGCCCAGGATGCGCAGGCCGTCGTTGCCGATCTTCCAGCCGGGCGGCAATGACAGCGGCCAGAAGCAGAAGGCGACGCCCGCCACGAGCAGGTAGCCGATCCAGTTGGTCAGCATGCTGAAGCCCAGCACGCGCGTGATGGTCTCGTTGCCCAGCCCCAGCCTCGAATAGAGCCGGTAGCGGAACGCCACGCCGCCCACCAGCGAACCCAGGTTGAGATTGAAGGCGTAGCTGATGAAGGTCACGCCCATCACCGTGCCGGTGCCCAGCCGGTGCCGCGTGAGGTGCCGCCCCAGCAGGTCGTACGTGCTGTACAGCACGAAGCTGCAGGCCGCCACCGCGCCGGCCGCGAGCAGCGTGGTGGCGGGCAGCGCGCGGATCGCGTCGAGCACGTCGTCCCAGTCGATGGTGCGCGCCTGCCGCACCAGCAGCCATGCGATCAGCGCGAAGAAGCCCCACGCCGCGGCACGGCGTACCCAGGGCCACCAGGACTGCCGGGACAGGGCCATCGTGCTCATGCGTACATCCGGCCGCGGCTCAGGCGGCTTCCGTCTGCGTTGCGCCGCCGGTCGGCTGGCTGGTGCCGGTGTCGCGGCGGCTGGCCAGCTCGATGGCTTCGGCCGGCGTCAGGCGCGGCACGTGGCGCGGCAGCCGGCCCAGCAGCGCCGGATACCAGCGCAGGATGTGGAAGACGAAGAAGCTGCGCACCAGCCGCCAGCCGCTCCATTCGCTCGCGAGGTCGGCCGCGTCGATCTTCTTGCAGCTGTGCTGCATGAGATGGTCCATCCGCTCCCACAGCACGCCGTTGAAGGCCCGGTCGCGCACGATCACGTTCGACTCGAGGTTGAGCGACAGGCTCAGCGGATCGAGGTTGCTCGAACCCACGGTGCTCCACTTGTCGTCCATGAGCGCGACCTTGCCGTGCAGCGGGCGGTCGCAGTACTCGTAGATGCGCACGCCCGCGTGCAGCAGGTGGTGGTAGAGCATGCTCGCCGCCGTCTTGACGATCGGCATGTCGGGCTCGCCCTGCAGTATCAGCCGCACGTCCACGCCGCGCCGCGCCGCGCGCCGCAGCTCCTTGATGAGCCGGTAGCCCGGAAAGAAGTATGCGTTGGCGATCACGATGCGCTCGCGCGCCGCGCGGATGGCGGCGCGGTACTGCCGCTCGATGTCGTTGGTGTGGCGGCGGTTGTCGCGCGTGACGAACATCGCGTCGGCCTGGCCAGCCGCCGCGTGCTCGACAGCCGGCGCCTGCCGCAGCCGGCGGCGGAACCAGCCCGCGCCCTTGCCGCCGAGCGCGATGGCGCGCAGCACGAACTGGTGGATCTCGGCCACGATCGGCCCGTGCAGCTCGACCGCGTAGTCCTGCTTGGCCTTGGGGCCGAAGTCGAGCAGGTGGTCCGCCGAATAGTTGATGCCGCCGACGAAGGCGCGCTCCCCGTCGATCACCACGATCTTGCGGTGCATGCGGCGGAACACGTTGAGCCGCTTGCCCAGAAACCGCTGGCCGGGGTCGAACACGCGCACCTTCACGCCGGCCGACGTGAGGCCCTCGATGAACTCGCGCGACAGGTCGGGCGAACCGAAGCCGTCGATCATCAGGTCGACCTTCACGCCGCGCAGCGCGGCCTCGCGCATGGCGGCGTGCAGCTGCAGGCCGACCTTGTCCTCGAACAGGATGAAGGTCTCGACGATGGCTTCGCGCTTCGCCTGCCGGATGGCCTCGAACACGCGCGGAAAGAACTCCTCGCCGTTCTCGAGCAGCTCCACGCGGTTGCCGCCGGTCCAATGGTTGTTGTTGTTCATGGCAGTAGTGCTCAAAGATCGATGTCCGCCACCAGCGGGGCGTGGTCCGACAGGTGCGACCAGGGCCGGCGCGGCAGCACCACCGGCGCATGCACGCCCGCGTTGCGCACGTAGATGCGGTCGAGTGGCAGCATCGGAAAACGCGCCGGAAAGGTACGCGCCGCGCGGCCGTGGGCATGCACGAACACCTCGCGCAGCGACGCGCCTTTTTCGAGCACGGCGTGCGCGCGGCCGCGCCAGTCGTTGAAGTCGCCGGCCACGATCAGCGGCGCGTCGGCGGGCACTTCGTCGCGCACGATGTGGCAAAGCAGCTCGAGCTGCTGCTGGCGGTGCGCCTCGGCCAGGCCGAGGTGCGCGCAGATCACGTGCACGTCGACCACCCGCGCCGGCAGGCGCAGCACGCAATGCAGCAGGCCGCGCTTCTCGGGCCCGCTCACCGACACGTCGTGGTTGCGGAAATGCACGATGGGAAATTTGGAGAGCACCGCGTTGCCGTGGTGCCCCTTGGGATAAACCGCGTTGCGCCCGTAGGCGAACTGCGGCCACATGCTGTCGGCCAGGAATTCGTAGTGCGGCGCCTCGGGCCAGTTGCTCACCTTGCGCGAGTGGCGCGAATGCGTGCCCAGCACTTCCTGCAGGAACACCACGTCCGCGCCCACGGTGCGGACCGCGTCGCGCAGCTCGGGCAGGATGAACTTGCGGTTGAGCGCCGTGAAGCCCTTGTGGGTGTTCACGGTCATGACCTTCAGCGAGACGGGCGCGGAGCCGGCGGAAGAGGAAGACATCGTTGACCGGGTTGTACGTTGCCCGGCGCGCGCCGACTGTAGGAACGCGCCACCTTCTTCCGAACCCTTCGCGCGCGGGCGGCGGGCTCCTACAGCCACGCCTGCCACACCCCCACAACGCACCAATCTGGTGGCTCCTACGGTGGGTTCCAGGGCTTGAGGCAACGGCCCTTCGTTTTCATCCACCGATACACAGAGACAGACAAGCCACAAGGAGCAAACACCATGAAGCAAGCCATCTTCCACGCCACCGTTCTCGCTGCCCTGCTGGGCGCCGCGGGCATCGCCCAGGCCCAGGCCACATCCATCCCCGCGCAGCCGGACCCATCGGTCGGCGGCCAGGCCAGCACGATGACGCCCGCGGGCGTCGCCAATCCGCCCCAGCGGCCGGACAACACGATGCCTGCGTCGCGCGAATCGGTGAAGGCCGAAGCCCGCGTGCAGAACCGCAACAACGCCAACAGCATGGTGCCCAAGGGCGAGGCGACCACCACGGTCAACCACCAGCCCAACGCCATGCCGCAGCCGACCGGCGAGATGTCGCGCGCCGAGGTCAGCCAGACCGGCCGCAAGGTCAAGCCGCAGTTCGGCCAGAAGGGCGAGCGCCCGGACGTCGTGACCAACCCGACGGACAAGACCGGCACGCCGAAGTAATTTCCTCCTGGCCGCAGCCTCGCGGCTTCAAGAATGAAAAAAAGCCCGCAGCGCTTTCACGCTGCGGGCTTTTTTTTTCGACGGCGATCAGCTCTTGGCGGGCGCCTGGCCGTGATGGCCGTCCGGGCCGCCACGGTGCCAGCGATGGCCGCCCATGTGCGCGGTCTCGGTGTCGAAGGTCTTCTGCTGCTCAGGCGAGAGCGTGGCGTAGAAGGTCTTCGTGGCGTCGGCGCGCTTGGCGAACATGGCGCTGCGTTCGGCCTGGCGGGCCTGCATGCGCTCCAGGCGCTGCGGCGTGGTCAGCTTGGCGAACTCGGCGCGGTCCATGTGCGGACGCGGGCCGGCGGGCGGCTGCGTCGCGGTGGTGTACGCGCTCCATGCGCCTTCCTGGGCCGAACTCAGCTTGAGCTTTTCCTTCAGGGCAGCGAGGCGCTTGGCACGGTGCTCCTTCATGCGCTCCATGCGCTGTGCGGGGTCCATGCGCTTGTGCTGCGCCTTGGGCGCTGCGGCGGTGTCGGCCTGGGCCACCGCGGCGCTGGGTGCGGTGGGGGCGGCCGGCGCTTGAGCGAAGGCGCCCGAAGAGGCGAGGGCTGCCGAACCCAGCAGGCTGGCCCAGACGATGCGTTGGCGAAGAGAAATCATGAGAAGTGCTTCCTTTCAAGAAGCCCGCCGCCGATGGGCAGCAGGTGAGATGAAGTGTGGAAGACCTCTGTATCGCGACCGTTAGTCCGGCGTGAGCTTGCGTAAAGAATGGTGAACCGGCCCCAGTGGCGCCCAGGGGCACGCGGCCTACTTGGGCCTCGGACGCTTCAGGCCCCGGTCCGGCGACTCCAGCTTGCCCGCGCGCAGTTCGCCCACCGCCCGTGCGACGGCACGCGCCACGTTGCGCACTTCTTCCTGCATGTCGGCGTCGGCGTCGAGCGTGTCGTGGCTGGTGGCGTAGGGCTCGTAGTAGCCGATGTAGCGGTCCAGCCGCGCCTGCGCGCCGGCGTCGATCAGGCCCATCCAGTCGAGCCAGTCGCAGAGGTTGCGGCGCAGGCTTTCGATGCCGGCCACGTCGCCGTGCACCACCACGCCATACGCCCGGCCGTCCAGGTGCTTGGGAAAGCCCCAGCCCTCGAGTTCCAGCGCCTTGGCTTCCTCCGGCTTCTTGCCGTGGGTGCTGGTGGGGTCGGGGTTGCCGCCGTCGGCGCACACCAGGCGGTCGATCATGAGCTTCAGCGGGCTGCTGGCCTGGTACCAGTGCGTGGGCGTGAGCAGCACCACGCCATGCGCGGCCACCCAGCGTTCGTAGATCTCGTTCATCCAGTCGCCGGTCTGGCGCAGCGAGTGGTTGGGGTAGCAGCTGCAGGGCCAGTGGCACAGCGGCATGGCGGTCGACGCGCAGGCCTTGCACGGGTGGATCTGCCGCCCGTATTCGGAAGTGACCAGGCTCAGGTCGAGCATGTCGGTCTCGATGCCGCTGCCTTCGAGCACCTCCTGTGCGAGCTGCGCGAGGCGCCATGTCTTCGACACCTCGCCGGGGCAGGTGCCGTCGTTGCGCGGCGAGCCGTTGATGAGCAGCACGCGCGATCGCGTCTGCGGCGAGCCCCATGCGGCCTGCGCAGCGTCGATGCGGGCCTTGGCTTCGAGCCAGTCGACGGACAGGTCGTAGTCGGGGTCTGCGTAGCCGGGCCCGGCCTTGCGCGTGACCGGCGCCTTGCGGCCTTCCTCGTAGGCTTCCCAGGCGATCAGCTCGATGCGCTGGAGCGAGGCGGCCTCGGCCTGGAAGGTCGGGTCCTGGAACGGCTGCATGAAGCGGTCGTGGAACTGGGCGCGCTGCAGCTTGTCGGGCGCCTGTCCCTTCCTGATCGTGGGTGTCTTGGTGGGCATGGGCGCAATCTAGGCGGCGAGCGCGGCAAGCCGCATCCGCGCCTGATGCCGTTTTTCGGTAGGTGGGCGACTACAGCCCGGCGCCCGTCAGCCGAGCTTGCCGTTCTGGAAGTCGTGCACCGCCTGCTTGACCTGCTCCTGCGTGTTCATCACGAAGGGGCCGTACTGCGCGATGGGCTCGTGCAGCGGCTTCCCTGCGATCAGCAGTGCGCGCGCGGGGCTGTGGTTGGTCGCGCCCGCGCGCAGCACCACGCCGTCGCTGCCCGCGTCGTTCGCCAGGATGGCCATGCGGCGCGTCGGTATCTCGCTGCCGGCGATCCACAGCGATTCGCGGAATACGTAGACCAGCGCGTTGTGGTCGTCAGGAAGCGGCTGCGCGAACTCGGCGCCGGGCGGCAGGGTGATGTCCAGGTACAGCGGCTCTGTGTGCTCGCGGCGCACCGCGCCCTCGATGCCGTGGCTGGCACCCGCGATCACCCGCACGTGCGCGCCGCCGGTGGTGGTGAATTCGGGGATCTCTTCGCTCTGGATGTCGCGATACCAGGGCTCGCGCATCTTGTCCTTGGCGGGCAGGTTGAGCCACAGCTGGAAGCCTTCCATCAGGCCTTCTTCCTGCTCGGGCAGTTCGCTGTGCACGAGGCCGCGGCCGGCGGTCATCCATTGCACGCCGCCGTTCTCGAGCAGGCCTTCATGGCCGGCGCTGTCGCGGTGGCGCATGCGGCCCGCGATCATGTACGTCACGGTCTCGAAGCCGCGGTGCGGATGGTTGGGAAAGCCGCCGATGTAGTCGCCCGGGTTGTCGCTGCCGAAGGCGTCGAGCATGAGGTAGGGGTCGAGCCGCTTCTGCAGCGGCTGCTGCAGCACGCGGGTGAGCTTCACGCCGTCGCCATCGCTGGTGGAAACACCGGCCACGATGTGGTCGATGCCGCGCGGCGTGGCGACGGGATCGGTGGGGTGGTTGGCGTGGTGGTTGGCGTTGGTCATGCGCTCATGTTGGCACTAACGCGCGCCCGGCGCCACCCGGGGCGCTGTCAGCCCCCCGGAGCCCGATCCCATTGCCGCGGCCGCCAGTAGCGGTACTGCCAGCGGGTTTCGAACCCCGCGCGCCTGTACAGGGCCAGTGCCGGCGGGTTCGCCGCATCGACCTGCAGGAACACCCGCTCGAAACCGCGCGACATGGCCGCCTGCGCCAGGCCGGCCAGCACGCGCCCTGCCAGTCCCCGGCCGCGCTGCGCCTGGTCGGTGCGCATGCCGTGCACGCTGCACCAGCCGTGGCCGAACGCCATCGCGCCGGCGGCCAGGGTGCGGCCGCCTTCACGCACGCTGGCATACAGCGTGCCCTTGGCGCGCGAGAGGGTGCGCACGCGATGCGCGCCGTCCACCGGATCGAAGCCCTCGCCGAGGAACAGCGCCGCCCAGGCGTCGTCGGGCGCCGTGTCGACATCGGCCGGCGCGCCGCGGCCCTCGGCCACCTGCAGCATCCGCGGCGTCGAGCCGAGCTGCACCAGCGTCGGGTTGTCGCTGGCGTAGTGGCGCCGCTCCAGCTCGGCGCGCAGGCCGTCGAAGCAATCCGCGTCGGCCAGGCGCAGCAGCGGCACGGCTTGGCGGCTTTCGTAGCGGTCTTCGATGCGGTCGAGGGTGGCCGCATCGACCGCGCCCCGGTGCAGCGGCACGGCGGACCTGGCGCGATTGACCGTGCCCTCGGCAAAGGGCAGCAGCCAGCCGTCGAGCTCTTCGGTCAGGTCGGGCGCCACCGCCGATACGGTGGCGCGTTCGATGGCTTCGATGTCGGTGTCTGGAATCGGGTTCATGAGGTTCATTGCGTGACGGCCTCGGGCGCCGTGAACTTCGCCGCGGCCACGCTCTTGAGCAGCGCCTCGCGCTGGTTCCGGCTGATGCCGCGGATGCTTTCGGCAACCCACTTGGTGCGGTCGGCGTCGATGTGGCCGTCGCGCCGCCACTGCTCGAGCACGGCCTGCGGCTTGTGCAGCATGGCCGCGAGCCACACGGCCTGCGCCGGCTCCAGCGTGCGCGCGCTGCGCTTGAAGTAGCGCCGCGCCGCGGCTTCGGCGCCGCAGATGCTGCCGCCCCACGGGGCGTTGTCGAGGTAGAGCTGCAGGATGCGGGCCTTGCCCAGCGTCTGCTCCATCTCGACCGCGTAGAGCATCTCGCGCAGCTTGCGTTCGGCGGTGCGGTCGCTTCCCGTCACCAGCAGCTTGGCCAGTTGCTGCGTGAGGGTGCTGCCGCCGCGCTTGGTCTGGCCCGGCTTCTGGTTGTTGTCGATCGACGCGAGGATCTCGGTCAGGTCGTAGCCGGCATGGGTGAAGAAGCGCTGGTCTTCGGCGGCTACCACCGCGCGCGCCAGCCAGCTGTCGTTGGTCAGCCTGGCCGACGGGCCGCAGCTCGTGCGCGCATTGAGCATGGCCTCGGTGCCGAGTCCCTCGACGGTGAACTGGCTGATGGTCGGCTGCACCGCGAACGTGGCCTCGGGCAGCAGCAGTTGCCCGTGCAGCGCCAGCGTGCCGCCGATGCGCGCGCTGCGCAATTCGGGCAGCGTGGGCACCAGCACCGCATACCAGCGGGCGATGGGCGCGTCTTCGACTTTGGCGCTGAGCTGCAGATTCCTTGGCGAGAGCTTGCCTTCCCAGCGGCCGTGCAGCCGGGTCGTGTCGGTGCTCTCGGGCGTGGCTTCGAAGGTGCCGCTGAGGGTGTTGCCGTCGCGCTTGACGGTGGCCACCAGCCGCTCGACCCTGATCGGCTGGGTGCCGAGCGCCGGCACCTCGGCGCTGCAGGGCGTGCATTGCATCTCGAGCAACTCCCCGGCCGGCTTCCAGGCAAAGCGCACGGCGCCGGCGCGGGTGTCGAACGAACGCCCGTCCAGGTAGGGCGCGAACCACGGCGAGGTGGCCACGCGCAATGCGGTGGGCACGCCGATCTCGAAATTCAGCGGACCGGCTTTCACCGTGGTGCTCCATTCGCCGGCAGCCGGCGCAAGCGCCAGCTTGACTATCAAAAAGATAGCAACACACGCCGTGATGACAAGGGCCATCAGGCTGAAAAGCACAATTCGCAGGGTCTTCTTCACAGGCTCGTTTCTCAGATCGGTCTGGCCACGGTGACAGCTTGCCACGGTCCATGCGATTGGCCGCTGGCCGCTGCCCAGTACCAGCTTGAAGTGTCTGTGAAAGCCGTGCCCCGGGCGTCGACGATGCGCTCGCAAACACGGATTTTTTGCGCGCCGTGCCGTTGCGCAACAAAACAGCGCCACAGGCGCTCCTGCGCATCGCGTTCCAGCCGGGCCTGCTCGATGCGGTAGCCCAGCGCGCGGTAACAGTCGGCCGCCGGATGCAGCATGCGCGTGGGCTGCTTCACCTCGCGCATCACCAGCGTCTGCGTGCCGTCGGTCATGCGGCCGATGGCGCCCGGAAAGCTGTCCGCGAAGCGCTGCTCCACGTCGCTCAGCGCCAGCGGGCGCAGCGGCACGCCGTCCCACTGGCTGGGCCATTCGTGCGACACGGCCAGGGCCGCAGGCTCGGCCGGCGCACGCAATGCCGCGCCGGCCGACCACAGCATGCACAGCAGCATCGCCAGCGCGAAGGCCGACTTGTGGCCGATGCGGTTGATGAAATGGTTGGCGAGCCAGCGCTCAAAGAACGGTGTCGACACGGCGGCCTCCTTGGGTGGTGATCAGGCCCGGGATGGGTAGTCCGGCAGGTTCGGCCACGTGGCGCTCCGGCACCATCAGGCGGGCGATGGCGGCGCACACGACGGCGAGCACCGCCAGGCCCAGCGCGTTGTGCGCCCAGCCCGCCAGCGGATGGCCGGCGCCTTCGAAGGCGATCAGCACGCTGTTGCGCACGATGTTCCCCGCCAGCACCAGCAGCCCGACCATCGGCAGGCGGCGCAGGAAGGCCTGGTCGCCGCGGCGCGCCCACAGTGCGACGGCACAGGCCGTGAAGTAGCCGAGCCAGACCATCTGAACGCCCGAGCAGGGCGCATCGACGATCACGAGGCGGCCGTCGATCATCAGGCTCGTGCCTTCGCGCATCACCTCGAAGCCGGGCGCGAGCAGCCAGCGGCTCGCCTCGGCCGTGACCACCCGCAGCGGATAGCCCGCATAGAACTGGAGCGACGACAGCAGCGGCAGCGCCAGCACCGCGAGCCCCGCCACCGGCAACCTGCCCACGTTGCGCGGCAGGAACGCCAGCAGGCCGCAGGCCAGCGCCAGCACCGCCACGAGCCCCGCCGCCAGCGGCGGCAGCGCGGGCAGCACACCGAGCCCGGTGCGCAGCAGGGTCGCGAGCACCGTGCCCGCGCCGGCCAGCACGAGCCAGCCCAGCCGCGGCGAGGCGCGCAGTTCGCGCCGGCGGTTCCAGGTCAGCGCGGCCAGCGCGACCAGCGCCAGCAGGCCCAGCGGATCGTCGGAGCCGTCGCGCATGCGCTGGACCATCCAGGCCCAGGTCGGCATCAGCGCCAGGAACTGAAGGCCGAGCCAGCCGGCGGCCGGTGCACGGTCGATGAGGATGCCCCAGTCGACGATGCGCGGGTGGCGATGGGCAAGTGCTGCCAGAGACATTTTTTTCTTTCTCGGTGGTTCAAGCGTCCAGCGCGTTCAGGCGGTGAAGCGGCGCGCGTCGTTGCGGCGGGCCCGGCGGCGCAGCATGGCGAGCATCGACAGCACGACCGCGATGGCGCCCAGCGTCTCGGGTTCGGGCGTGCTCGGCACCTCGGCGCCGAGCGCCAGTTCGCTCACGCCTTGCGGAAGGGGCAAGGGCTGGTTCACGTCCACGCTGTTCTGTGGCGCCAGATTGCGCACCACCTTGTCGACGGCAATGAAGCTCGTGTACTGGGTGAGCAGGCTGTACTTCAAGCCCAGTTCGGTGATGCGGTCCTTGAAGGCCGTGCCGCCTTCCAGCGTTTCCTGGTCGCTCAGGCTCTGGATGCGGTGGCGCGCCCACAGCGTGCGCAGCGCCGCCGTGTCCTGGCGGGTGCGCTCGTCGATGCGCACTTCCTGCCGATAGGGACTGCTGGCGCCCTGGCCTTCGATGACCACGCGGCCCTTTGCCTGCCCGCTCGAATCCGCACGCCACTTGCCAAACACGATCACCGGGCGCTCGCTGAGCACGTCGGGCAGGGCCTGCGGCTCCACGTCGTACACGTCGAGTCCGCCGAAGGTCGCCTTCACGTTCGTGAGCACCGGCGACTCGACCATGCGGCGAAAACGCGCCGCCTGCTCGGGCGCCTGGATCGGGTCGGTGATGATGAACGGCTCGCCCATGCCGGCGCGCGCAATGCCTTCCATCAGGCTGCGGTTCACCGACGAACCGATGCCGAAGGCGAACACGTTGGCCTTCGACAGGTTCTTGCGCACCAGATCGAAGGCTTCGCGCTCGACCGTCACGTAGCCGTCGGTCACGACCACCACGGTGCGCGACACCTTGTCTTCCTTCGGCTCGGCATACACGCGCTTGAGCGCCGGAATCAGCTCGGTGCTACCGCTGCCGCCGTAGTTCTGGATGGTGGCCAGCGCCTGCTCGATGTTGGCGCGCGTGGCCGGCACCGACTTGGGCGAGAGCATCTTGTTGCTGCCCGAGAACAGCAGCACGTTGAAGGTGTCGCTCGGGCGCAGGCCGCCGATCAGGCGCTCGAGCACCGTCTTCGCGGTGTCGAGCGGAAAGCCGTGCATGGAGCCCGAGATGTCGACCACGAAGATGTAGTCGCGCGGCGAAATGGCGCTGGCGGCCACTGCCTTGGGCGGCTCCACCATCGCGAGGAAGAAGTTCTCGGCGTTCTCTCCCTGGCCCTTGTAGAGCATCAGGCCCGATTCGATCTTTTCGCCGGCCAGGCGGTAGTCGAGCACGAAGTCGCGGTTGTCCGCGGGGCGGCCGTCGGCGGTGAGCACCACGTCGGCGTGCCTGTCTTCGTCGCTCTTCTTCACGTCGACGGTGTGCGTGGTCGAGCGGATTTCCTTCAGGCCCATCGGCGTGTCGATGCTGGCCTTGAGCTTGAAGCTGGTGCCGCTCGCCGCGCCTTGCGCGAGGGTGGGCTGCGCCACCCACTTGGCCTGCGCGCTGGCCGACTGCGGGCTGTTGTAGCGCGGGCCCACCACGGTCGGGAACACGAATTCGTAGTTGCCCGACTGCGGCACCAGCAGTTCGGTGTAGCGCAGTTCCACCTTCACGTCGTCGCCCGGCATGATGTTGGCGACGTTCATCTGGAACACGTTGGGCAGGTGCTGCTCCAGCAGCGCGGCGGTCTTGCCTTCTTTCTTGGCGGTGTCGTATTCGATCTGCGCCTGCTGCTTCTCGCGGATCTGCGCGGTGACGAGCCGGTCGGCCAGCCGCACGTTGAGGCCGCTCACTGCGGCCTTGGTCGAACCGGGGAAAACATACTTGGCCTCGATGGCGCGCGTGCCTTCGTTGCGATAGGTCTGCGTGACCGTCACGTCGGCGATCACGCCCGAGATCTTCACGGCCACCTCGGTGCCCTTCAGGGGCAGGCGGTCGACCGAGGGGTCGTCGCTCTTGACGAAGAAATACGGGCTCTCTGTCTTCAGGCGCGGGCCGGCGGGCGCTTCCTGCGCATACACCGGGCGCGCGCTCAATGCGACGAAGCCCACGGTCGCCAGGCTCACGGTGGCGAGCCAGAGCCAGCGGCCGGGGCGTGGAGTGGTGGGGGCGTTCATGGCGGTGTCCTTGTCCGTGCGAACTTGCACGGGACTGAATGTCGACACCGCGCGAGAAGCCAGTTGGAAGGCTCCTTGAAGTCGAAAAAGCCGTTTTCCCGCTGTGTGAAGTCTGTGTGAAGGCAAGCGCGCAAGGTGCTTCACACGGCCTTCGGGTCGCGCGGAGAGCATCGCCGCTTCACCGATACCGACGAGGAGAGAAAAACATGCTTCAGTTGTTGAAGGCCCTGCAGAGTTCGATGCTGGTCAAGGTGGCCGGCCTGTTCTTCCTGCTGTTGCTGCTGTGCATTCCGCTCGCGGAAATCGATTCGATCAACCGCGAGCGCGGCGAGAGCCAGCGCGAAGCGGGCCGCGAGCTTGCCGCCACCTACGCCGGCCGCCAGACGGTGGTCGGCCCCTTGCTGCTGGTGCCGTATGTCGAGCGCTGGATGGAGCCGCTGCGCAACGCGCAGGGCAAGGTGATCGGCCAGGAGCCGCGCAGCAAGGAAATGGCCCACGTGGTGTTCCCCGACAAGCTGCACATCGAAGGCACGATGGCGCCGCAGGAGCGCTACCGCGGCATCTTCAAAATCCCGTTCTATACGCTGAACGCCACGCTCGGCGGCGGCTTCGCGGCCTTCGACCCGAAGGCCGTCTCGCACAGCGAAGCCGATTCGAAGATCGAGTTCAAGGCCCCGTTCATCGCCTTCAACGTGAGCGACCTGCGCGGCCTCGACGGCTCGCCCACGGTGGTGATGGCCGGCGAGGCGCTTCGCTTCAGGCAGCGCGTGCCCGGCCTGGCCGACGACGCCTGGTTTGCCGATGGCATCCACGCACCCGTCACCGGTGCCGCGCTCGCCGCATGGCAGGCCGGCACGCCGGTCGCCTTCGAAATGAAGATCGGCCTCGTCGGGCAGGACACCCTGGCCATTGCGCCCATTGCCGAGGAAACCACCGCGCATCTCACCTCGCCCTGGGCCCACCCGAGCTTCGGAGGCCGCTTTCTCGCGGCCGAGCGCAGCGTGACGCCGCAAGGCTTCGACGCGCACTGGCGTGTGTCGTCCCTCGTCACCTCGGCGCGCGAGCAGGTGCGTTCCGGTCTTTCGGGCCGTGGCGGCCCCGCCGACGGCAACACGGCGGACGTGGCCGGCGCGAACGCCACGGTCGCCGGCATGAACATGCCGCGCCGCAATATCGGTCCGCTGCAGACCTTCGACGTCTCGCTCGCGCAGCCGATCAACGTCTATTCGATGAGCACGCGCGCGGGCAAGTACGGCGCGCTCTTCATCGGCATGGTGCTGATGGCGGCTTTCATGTTCGAGCTGTTCCGCAAGCTGCGGCTGCACCCGGTCCAGTACGGCCTGGTGGGCCTGTCGATCGCGCTGTTCTTCCTGCTGCTGCTCGCGCTGTCGGAGAAGTTCGCGTTCTGGATGGCCTACGCCGGTGCCGCCGCAGCCAGCGTCGTGCTGCTGGCGGTGTATTTCAGCGCTGTGCTGGCGGGCTGGCGGCGCGGGTTGTCGTTCGGCGCTTTCGTGGCGCTGCTGTACGGTGCGCTCTACGGTCTGCTCGCATCGGAAAGCAATGCACTGCTGCTCGGCGCATTGCTGATCTTCGGCATGCTGGCCGCGCTGATGCTGGTCACGCGCAAGGTCGACTGGTATGCGCTTTCGCGCCGTGCCGACGACACGCCATGAGAGCGCTGCGGGTCATCGCCGGCGCGCTGGGCTGGGTTTTCCTGGCCGTGCTGTGGTTCTGGGCTTGGCACCTGAAAGACCCGCATCTGCGTTTCATGCGTGCGTGGGAGCTGTGTTTGCTGCTGGGCGCGCTCGCCGTGGGCATCGCCATCGCTTGGCGGTTCGTGCGGGGCAGGCTGCGTCCCGTGGCGCTGGGCCTGGCCTTCGCGGCCTTGCTCACTGCCCTGGGCAACGAAGCCGCATCGCGCCGGCACCGGGCCGAGGTAGACGCCGCATCGGGCCCCGTGGCGCAGGCGCTCGGTGCGCGCTTCATCGTCGGCTATGACGATGCGGCTCAGTTGCGCGACCGCGTCCGCAAGGGCCTGATCGGCGGCATTTTCGTGACCGGCCGTAATGTGAAGGGCCGCACCGCCGCCGACCTGCGCGATGAAATCGCCGGCCTGCAGGCGCTGCGCCGCGAAGCCGGGCTGCCGCCGCTGGTGGTCGCGACCGACCAGGAGGGTGGCGCCGTCTCTCGGCTCTCCCCGCTGGTCGAACCGCAACCCGCGCTGGCCACGCTGCTCGACGCCGATGTGTCCGATGAAGAACTCAAGCAGCGCGCCCATGCTTACGGCACACGGCAGGGCAGGGCGCTCGCTGCTTTAGGCATCACACTCAATTTCAGCCCGGTGGTCGACCTGCGCCCGGGCCGCGCGCCGGGCCGATGGGACCTTCACACCCGCATCGACGAACGTGCCATTTCGGCCGACCCTGCCATCACCGCGCAGGTGGCGCTCGCTTACGAGCAAGGCCTTGAATCTTCTGGCATTCGCGGCACGCTCAAGCACTTTCCCGGGCTGGCCGGTGTGACCGAGGACACGCACCATTTCGCCGCAGTGCTGACCACGCCGGCGGCCCGGCTTGCAACACATGACTGGAAACCATTTCAAGAAGTATCGAAACAATCTGACGCAGCCATCATGCTGGGCCATGTGATCCTTCCGGAACTCGACGCGGAACATCCGGTCTCTTTCTCGCGCAGAATCGTGCGGCAGGTGATTCGGGGCGAGTGGGGCTACCAGGGCCTGCTCGTCACAGACGACCTCACGATGGGCGCGGCCTACAACCGCGGTCTGTGCGACGCCACCGTCCGCGCCCTCGGCGCCGGGGTGGATCTGCTGCTGATCGCCTACGACCACGACAAGTACTTCGACGCCATGCACTGCGCGCTGCAGGCCGCGCAGCGCGGCGCACCCGATCTCCTGTTGCCGGAACGCGCGGACGCGCGGCGGCTCCAACCTTCTCGCTAGCCAGCCAGTAATTCCTTTCTATGTCCAAACGCTCAAGCTCCACCCCTCCCGACGACGACGGTTCCGCGCCGGCCGATCCGAACCGCCGCTGGAAACGCATCGCCAAGTGGGGCGCGGTGGTGGTGGGTGCCGGTGCGCTGGTCGTGCTGGTCGCCGCCATCGTGGCCGTGGTGGCCATCTATCCGAAACTGCCCGATGTCTCCGAACTGTCCGACTACCGCCCCAAGCTGCCGCTGCGCGTGTACTCGACTGAAGGCCAGCTGATCGGCGAGTTCGGTGAAGAGCGCCGCAACCTCACGCCGTTCGCCGACATTCCCAAGGTCATGAAAGACGCGGTGCTCGCCGTGGAAGACGCGCGCTTCTACGACCACGGCGGCGTCGACTACAAGGGCTTCGTGCGCGCGGCGGTCGCCAGCCTGAAGGGCGGGCGCAAGCAGGGCGCCTCCACCATCACGATGCAGGTCGCGCGCAACGTGTACCTGAGCTCCGAGCGGACCATGAGCCGCAAGACCTACGAGATATTGCTGGCGCTGCGGCTCGAGCAGCAGCTCACCAAGGACCAGATCCTCGAGATCTACCTGAACCAGATTTACCTGGGCAACCGCGCCTACGGTTTCGCCGCCGCCGCCGAGACCTACTTCGGCAAGCCGCTGCAGGACGTGACCATCGCCGAGGCCGCCATGCTGGCCGGCCTGCCGAAGGCGCCCGGCGCCAACAACCCCGTGGCCAACCCGCGCCGCGCGCGGGCGCGCCAGCTGTATGTGATCGACCGCATGCAGGAAACCGGCTTCATCACCGCCGAGCAGGCGGCCGCCGCGAAGAAGGAAGAACTGCACCTGCGCGACGCCGCCGACCCGAACCGGCTGCATGCCGAGTACGTGGCCGAGACCGTGCGGCAGATGATGTACGCGCAGTACGGCGACAGCATCTACACCAGCGGCCTGAAGGTCTACACCTCGCTGGTCGCGGCCGACCAGGCCGCAGCCTACAAGTCGCTGCGCAAGGGCGTCATGGACTACGAGCGCCGCCAGGCCTATCGCGGTCCCGAGAAGTTCGTCGACCTGCCGACCGATCAGAAGGAAATCGACGAGGCCGTGGACGACGCGCTGGCCGAACACCCCGACAACGGCGACGTGATCGCGGCCGTGGTGCTCGATGCCGGTCCGAAGGAAATCAGCGCCGTGCGCGCCAACGGCGAAACCATCCAGATCACCGGCGAGGGCCTGAAGCCCGCGCAGTCGGGCCTTGCGGCCAAGGCGCCGCCGAACATCAAGATCCGCCGCGGCGCGGTGATCCGCGTCGCGAAGACGCCGAAGAACACCTGGGAGATCACGCAGCTGCCCGAGGTCGAGGCGGCCTTCATCGGCATGGACCCGCGCTCGGGCGCCATCAAGGCGCTGGTCGGCGGCTTCGATTTCGGCAAGAACAAGTTCAACCACGTGACCCAGGCCTGGCGCCAGCCGGGTTCGAGCTTCAAGCCCTTCATCTATTCGGCCGCGCTCGAGAAAGGCTTCACGCCCGCCACCGTGGTGAACGACGCGCCGCTGTACTTCGACGCCAGCGCCAACGGCGGCCAGCCCTGGGAGCCGAAGAACTTCGAAGGCACCTACGACGGCCCGATGCCGCTGCGCACCGCGCTCATGAAGTCGAAGAACCTGGTGACGCTGCGCGTGCTGCAGTCCATCGGCGCACCCTATGCGCAAGACTGGGTCACCAAGTTCGGCTTCGACAAGGACAAGCAGCCCGCCAACCTGCCCATGGGCCTGGGCGCCGGCTCGGTCACGCCGATGCAGATGGCGGTGGGCTATTCGGTGTTCGCCAACGGCGGCTACCGCGTCAACCCGTACCTCGTGACCAAGGTGACCGACATGAAGGGCAAGGTCCTGATGGAGACCGAGCCGCCGGTGCTCGACGAATCGCGCCGTGCCATTCCGCAGCGCAACGCCTTCATCATGAGTTCGCTGCTGCAGAGCGTGGTGCGCAACGGCACCGGTTTCAAGGCCTACCAGACGCTCAAGCGCGACGACCTCTACGGCAAGACCGGTACCACCAACGACTCCTTCGACACCTGGTTCGCGGGCTTCCAGCCGACCATGGTCGGCGTGGCCTGGGTCGGCTACGACACGCCGCGGCAACTGGGCGTGCGCGGCGAAACCGGCGGCAGCCTGAGCCTGCCGATCTGGACCGGCTATATGCAGACCGCGCTGCAGGGCGTGCCAGTGACGCAGCCGGCCGAACCGCCGGGCGTGGTGCGCATCGACGGCGAGCTGTATTTCGACGACTTCACGCCGGGCCACAACGTGGCCAGCCTGGGCCTGGACAGCACCGAGGCGCCGCCGCCGGTGGAGGAACTCACGAGCGCGCCCATCGGCGCACCGCCGCCGCCCGAAGAACGCAACAAGATCCTCGATTTCTTCCGCTAGCGCGTTGCCGCAGGAAACAAAGGCGGGATGGCGGTGCCTACACTCGGTGCTGCTTCCCGCCTTTTTCCTTTATTCCCCCGCATCCATGGAAATTCTTACTCTGGTGGCACTCATTGCCGCCGGCTTCTACATCCTCAAGTCCAGAGACCAGCGACAGCGCATCGCACTGCTGGGCAGCCACCTCGGCCGCTACCAGATCGAAAAGCTGATGGAGAGCCTCACGTCGGGCTACCTGCGCTGCCTCGGCGAGGACGACGCCGAACGCCGCCAGCAGATCTGGAGCCTGCTCGACTCCACCGAGGAAAAGCTCGCGGGCCAGTTCGACAGCTTCGCCGCCGAGTTCTCGCGCCTGCCCGAACCGCTCACGCGCATGAGCAAGCTGCCGGTGGGAATCCCGATGGCCACCACCATCTTCCCGGCCGCGAGCTTCGACTTCCGCCAGGCCCTGCTGATCCACGCGCGCGGCATTGCCGGCGTGATGCGCAACGAGTCGAACCGCACGCCCAAGTCCAAGGCCTTCACCATGTCGGCCGAGCTGTTCCTGATGCAGCACACCTGCCACTGGTACTGCAAGTCGAAGACCGTGGCTTCGGCGCGCATGCTGGCGCGGCACCAGACCTCGTATGAGCAACTGCTCGATGCGGTGAGTCCGGAGACGCGCAGCGCCTACCGCGCACTGACCGGCATTTGAGTCCTTCGGTGCGGCCCACGGGACTCGACCACCACCGCATTCGTGCAACACAAGCCAGCTTTGGCTGCGATGGTGAAGTTCGGTATGCACCGGCCAAGTCGCTCTGGTTCTCCGGCATGGCTGCCGCCGCACTTGGCGGCAGCATTTTTTTCTTTCGTTGGGACGCACTGGCACTTTTTGTCGCGAGCACCGCTTTCGTCCTGCTGTTCGGCCATTCGCTCGGCAGCCATCGCCAGCTGATTCATCACAGCTTTCAATGTCCTCGCTGGTTGCGATGCACTTTGATCTACTGCGGGGTCCTCGTCGGACTGGCCGGTCCACTGGGCATTCTTCGCCAGCATGAATTGCGCGACTACGCGCAGCGCCTGCCGGCCTGTCACGACTACCTGCGGCACGGCCGCGGTTTCTGGACCGACGCATGGTGGCAACTGCATTGCGATCTCAGGTTCTCGAACCCGCCGGACATGCAGCTCGAACCTCTTGTCGCGGAGGATCCATTCCTGCATTGGCTCGAACGGACCTGGATGCTGCAGCAGTTGCCGATCGCCGTGCTTTTCTACATTTGGGGTGGCTGGGCTTTCGTTTTCTGGGGCGTATGCGCACGCGTGACGGCTGGTGTCCTGGGCCACTGGCTGATCGGCTGGTTTGCGCACAACCAGGGCGAAATGAACTACGAAGTGCGCGGCGCGGCGGCGCAGGGCCGCAACATCCCATGGATCTCCTTGCTGACCATGGGCGAGAACTGGCACAACAACCACCATGCGTTTCCAGGATCAGCCCGGCTCGGCCTCGCTCCCGGCGAGTGGGATCCGGGTTGGTGGATGCTCAGGCTGCTCGAACGATGCGGACTGGTGTGGGATCTGCGCCTGCCCGAATCACTGCCGCCGCGCCCCGAGCTCAAGGTACTTAAATCCGCTCAGTGACTCCGCCCGGGATGTGACAAGAGCGGCAGCGTGAGCGTCGCCACCGCACCGCCGCGCGACGCGTTGCCCAGCTCGATGCGCCCGCGGTGCAAGGTCGCGATTTCCTTCACGAACGCCAGCCCGAGCCCGGTGCTTTTCTTCTTGCTGTTCGGCCTGGCCAGCGAATAGAACTTCTGGAAGACTTTTTCCTGCGCGTAGTCCGGAATGCCCGGTCCGTGGTCGCGCACGCTCACGCGCGCGAGCCTGGAGGTGGTCTCCAGCGTGAGCAGCACCTCGCTGTCGCGCGGTGAAAAATCGATTGCGTTGTCCAGCAGGTTGCTGATCGCGCGGCGCAGCAAGAACGGGTCGCCTTCCGTGCTGGCTTCGTTGCGGATGTTCACCAGCAGCCTGATGTTCCGCTTGGCCGCCGCGGGCTGGGCGCTGATGGCGATGTCGTCGATCAGCGAAGCCAGCGCGACCGGCTCGGTGCGGTCGAGCACGCGCCGTGTCTCGAGGGCGGTGAGCTCCATCATGCGGTCGACGATTTCCTGGATGCGCTGCGTCTCGCGCTCGATGTTCACCAGGAAGCGTTCGCGCTCGGCATGCGGCATCGACGGTTCCTGCAGCAGCTCGGCCGCACCGCGAATGGCCGAGAGCGGGCTCTTCACTTCATGCGTGAATGTCTGCACGTAGTCGGCAACGTAGCTGCGTCCCGTCAATGCGTCGCGCATTTCGCTGAAGCCGCTGCGCACGCCGTCGATGGCGCGGCGCACCATGCGCGACAGGCTCAGGGTGCGCTGCGCGCGCACCCAGGTCCAGTAGTCGCGGATCAGCCCGAAGGGCCGCACCAGCCATACCGACACGATCAGCGCCAGCAGCAGCAGCGCGAGCCCCGAGCCCACGCCCACCCACAGCGTGCGCGCCCGCGCGTCTTCCACGAACTGGCCGAAGCTCTGCACCGGCTTGCCCACGCTGACCATGCCGACGATCTCGTTGTTCCAGCGGATCGGCGCGCCGACGTACATGACCGAGGTGCGCGGATCGCCGTCGACGTCGCGCGAAGTGCGCGCGCCGTACAGGCCGGCCAGCGTGCGGCTCACGTCCATCCATTGCGAATAGTCGGCGCCGAGATGCCTGCCGAGCGAATCGAACATCACGCGGCCGTTGCGGTCGGTCACGTACACGCGCAGCTCGACCTGGCTCTTGTGCAGGTTGTAGATCTGCGCCGAGAACTCGCGCGCATAGGCGGTGCGGAACAACGGCTCGAGGCGCGCGGTGTTGATGGCGCCGGCGATCACGTCCTGCTCGACGAGGCTCGCCAGCAGCTGCGAGGTCTCGACCAGCGATTCCTCGGCCGACTCGCGGTAGCGCGGGTCGATGTCCGAGACCACGCGGTACAGCAGGAAGGCGATGCCCGCCGTGTAGATCAGCAGGATGCCGATGAATATCCGCGTGCGCCTGGTCACGACGCCTTGGCTGGCAATTCTTCGTTCAGTGCGTAGCCGGTGCCGCGCAAGGTGCGGATCGGCTCGACGTCCGGCGCAATCGCCTTGAGCTTGGCGCGCAGGGTCTTGATGTGCGCGTCGACCGTGCGGTCGAAGCTGTCGCTCGAGTCGTCCCAGACCAGTTCGAGCAGTTCGTCTCGCGTGAAGACGCGCCCCGGGCGCTGCACCAGCAATTTCAGCAGGCCGTATTCGTAGCGCGAGAGTTCGAGCAGGCGCCCGTAGTACCGGATCTGCATCCGCTCGACGTCCAGCGAAAACGGCATGGAAGGGGGTTGAGCGGCCGCATGAGGCGCGTGGGCGCCGATTTGATGGGGTACCCCATGGTTCGGCACCGGGGCCGTTCCCGGGCTTCCTGGCGCGTTTCTGGCGCTGCGCCGCAGGATGGTCCGTACGCGAGCGACCAGTTCGCGCGGGGAGAACGGCTTGGCGATGTAGTCGTCGGCACCCAGTTCGAGGCCCACCACGCGGTCTATTTCGTCGCTGCGGGCGGTCAGGAAGACCATCGGCACCTCCGGTCCGCCCATCGACTGATTCAGCGCCTGGAGGCGTTTGAAGAGTTCGAAGCCGTTGAGATCGGGCAATCCGATGTCCAGGATGGCCAGCGCGGGTGGTTCCTGGGCGAACTGCGCGATCGCTTCCTCGGCCGTGGCGCACCAGATGGGCGTGAAACCGTCGCTTTTCAGGACGTACTGCAGCGTGTCGGCGATGCCCGATTCGTCTTCGGCGATCAGGATCCGGGGTTTGAAGCTCATCCCGCGGATGTTACCGACGGGGGAGCGCGCCGGGAGGACCGGTTTTCGACCGAGGCGTCGGGGCCGGCGCGGCCTTTCGCGGCCTTTTTTTTCGGGCGAGGCCTGTCCCTTTCCCATCTTCTTATTCTTCTTATTCAAATTAGTAGTAGTAGATAAGGGTTGCCCACCTCTGTGGACATGCCGCTTTTCTCGTTATGCGACAACGACTTGTCATGCCCGTGTCACTGTGCGCAGCCGCGCTTCCGGGCTGTACCCGGCAAATGAACAACTTTGGGTAACCCGGCAGCGCTGTGGATAACCGATGGCTTGTGCCAGAACTGTCCCCAGAGTTGTCCTTTGACACCCCTTCGGAAATCTGCGAAAGACGTTTTTCGGGCAGGGTAATCCATTGCGCAAAAATAAGGCAGTCTGTAGATTCCTTTTAAAAATCAACAACTTGCAACGTCCCTACACAGAAGCTCCAACGTTATCCACAGAGTTGCTCAAGTTTTGTGGGGAGAACGTGCCTGAGGAGGCCGCGCCGTTGCCGGCAAGAAAAACACAGCCTTTCTTCACATTGCAAATTACGAAATATCAAAAATGACACCTTCTGAAACAAAGGCCATCGTGACCCTCAGCCTGCTGGCGGCCTTCGTCGACGGCGAAAAGCACGAACGCGAACGCGCAGAGATCAAGCGGATCGCGGAGGGCCTCTCCCAGGCCGACGGCGTGAACCTGCCGACGCTCTACCAGGACGTGCTGATGAAGCGGGTGTCGCTGGCATCGGTGGCGGGTGAGCTGAAGAGCACCGAGTCGCGGCAGCTCGCCTACGAGATGGCGGTGTGCGTGTGCGATGCCGACGGCGCGCAGTCGGACTCCGAGCGCATGTTCCTGGCGGACGTGCGCACCTCGCTGGGGCTGGGTGCCTCGGCCGCCGGTTTCTCGCAGCAGGCGGAAGAAATCGCGGCAGTGCCGGTGGCGGCAACGGCGGTGGCCACCGCCGCGAATTCACCCGACGGCGCCGAACTCGACAAGTCCATCCTGAACGCCGCCATCCTCAACGGCGCGCTCGAGCTGCTGCCCGAGACGCTGTCGACGATGGCGATCATTCCGCTGCAGATGAAGCTGGTCTACCGCATCGGCCAGGCGCACGGCTACCAGCTGGACAGCGGCCACGTCAAGGATTTCCTGGCCACGGTCGGCGTGGGCCTGACTTCGCAGTACCTGGAACAGGCCGGGCGCAAGCTGCTCGGCGGCTTGCTCGGCAAGGTGGGCGGCGGGCTGTTGCGCGGGCTGGGCAACCAGGCCGTGAGTTCGGGGATGAGCTTCGCCTCGACCTATGCGCTGGGGCATGTGGCCAAGCGCTACTACGCCGGCGGCCGCACGCTGTCGGCCCAGATGCTGAAGGACGCGTTCTCCGGCGTGGTGAAGGAAGGGCAGAGCCTGCAGACGCAGTACCTGCCGGCCATCCAGGAGAAGGCCCGCACGCTGGATGCGGGCAAGGTGCTGTCGCTGGTGCGGGGCGCTTGACTGGGGCGCTCCCCCAGGCTTCGCGCACTTCGTGTCGCTTCTCCTACCCCCTCGCCGGGGGCAACACCAGCGGCCCGGCAAAGCCGGTTCCGCGGTGTTTCTGGAAGAGAGCGTTTGCTAGGGCTTGCCCAGGTCGTCGAGGATCGGGCAATCCGGCCTGGCGTCCCCGTGGCAGCAGTGGACCAGGTGGGCCAGCGTGTTTCGCATCGACTGCATGTCGGCAATGCGCTGTTCGAGTTCGCCGAGGTGCTTTTCGGCGATGCGCTTCACGCTCGCGCTGGCGCGCCGGCGGTTGTGCCACAGCCCCACCAGTTCCGAGATTTCCTCCATCGAGAAGCCGAGGTCGCGCGAGCGCTTGATGAAGCGCAGCGTGTGGATGTCGGCGTCGTCGTACTGGCGGTAGCCGTTCTCGGTGCGTGCCACCGCCGGCAGCAGGCCCAGGCCTTCGTAGTGCCGGACCATGCGGGCCGACACGCCGGAGCGCTGCGCCGCTTCGCCGATGGCGACGTGGCCTGTCATTGCTGGACGGCGTAGCCCGCGTTCTCGATCGCGGCCACGATGTCCTTGCGCGGCTGGTCGCTCAGCACGTCGACGTGGCCGGTGGGGAGATCCACCGTCACCTGCGCTTCGGGGTCGACCGTCTGCACGGCGTTCTGCACCGCGTTCACGCAGTGGCCGCAGCTCATGCCCGTGACCTGGAATTTCTGGCTCATCGTCTTTGCTCCTGTTGAAATGATCGGAAAGAGGATGCAAGTCTGAACCCTCTCACGATGTCAATGTCCAGCGAAGGGGTTCTGAAGATATCCGCTTGACCTTGCCACGGTGTGAGGCTTTAGCCTTGGCACATGGAAAATTCACTGCAGCAACCCCGGACCACGCTGGACCTCTCGGTCGGCGGCATGACCTGCGCTTCATGCGTGATGCGTGTCGAGCGCGCGCTCAAGAACGTGCCCGGCGTGCAGGACGTGAGCGTGAACCTCGCGACCGAATCGGCGCGCATCGTGGCGGCGCCGGGCGACGACATCGACCTGCGCGTGCGCCGTGCGGTGCGTGCCGCGGGCTACGAACCGCGCGCGGCGGCAAGCGCGGCCGACGAAGCCGCGGCGCTGTCGCCCTGGCACGGCTTCGGCCCGGTTGCAGTCGGCCTGCTGCTGTCGATTCCGCTGATGGCGCCGATGGTCGGCAGCCCGTTCGGGCAAGACTGGATGCTGCCGCCCTGGGTGCAGCTGCTGCTCGCCGCGCCGGTGCAGTTCTGGCTCGGCGCGCGCTTCTACCGCGCGGGCTGGCATGCCGCGAAGGCGCGCACCGGCAACATGGATCTTCTGGTGGCGCTGGGCACCAGCGCGGCCTTCGGGTTGTCGCTGTGGCTGTGGTGGCGCGCGGCCGCCGGCGAGCATGCCGGCCACGGAGAAATGCCGCATCTGTATTTCGAGGCCTCGGCCGTGGTGATCACGCTGGTGCTGCTCGGCAAGTGGCTCGAGGCGCGCGCCAAGCGCCAGGCCACGTCGGCCATCCGTGCGCTGCAGCAGTTGCGCCCCGAGGTCGCCCATCTGGTCGGCGCGCGTGGCAAGGAAAGCGATGTGCCGCTGGCCGAAGTGATGGTCGGCGACCACCTGGTGGTGCGTCCCGGCGAACGCGTGCCGGCCGATGCGCGCGTGGTCGAGGGGCAGTCCGAAGTCGACGAGTCGATGCTCACCGGCGAGCCGCTGCCCGTGCCGAAGGGCCCCGGCGATGCACTGACGGGCGGCGCCGTGAACGGCGACGGCCGCATGGTGATCGAGGTGAGCGCGGTGGGTGCCGAGAGCGTGCTCGCGCGCATCATCCGGCTGGTCGAAGACGCGCAGGCGGCGAAGGCGCCGATCCAGCGGCTGGTGGACAAGGTCGCGGCCGTGTTCGTGCCGGTGGTGCTGGTGATCGCGCTCGTCACGCTGGCTGGCTGGCTGCTTGCGGGCGCGGGCATCGAGACGGCACTCATCCATGCGGTGGCGGTGCTGGTCATCGCTTGCCCGTGTGCCCTCGGCCTCGCGACGCCGGTGGCGGTGATGGCCGGCACCGGGGTGGCGGCAAAGCACGGCATCCTCATCAAGGATGCGCGCGCGCTTGAAATCGCCCACCGCGTCGACACGGTCGCCTTCGACAAGACAGGCACGCTGACGCTGGGCCGTCCCGTGTTGACCGAATTGCTGCCGGTGGCCGGTGCCATCGAGGCAGAAGACGAGTTGCTGGCGGTCGCTGCCAGCCTGCAAGGCGGCAGCGAGCATCCGCTCGCGAAGGCGGTGCTGGCCGCTGCCGCGCAGCGCAATCTGCAGGCTCCGGCGTTGAGCGCGATGCAGGCCATGCCGGGCCGCGGCGTGCGCGGCGATGTGGACGGTGCCACCTGGGCCATCGCCAGCCTGCGCTGGTGCCGCGAACTCGACGCCATGCCCGAAGCGGCGGATGTCGATCGCCTGCAGGCCAAGGGCGCAACGGTCTCCGCGCTGCTGCGTTTCGACGAGGCCGGCGCGGCGCATGTGCAGGCGCTGCTGGCCTTTGCCGACGAACCCAAGCCGCAGGCCGCCGAAGCCATTCGCACCCTGCGTGCGCGCGGCCTGCGCGTGGTGATGATCTCGGGCGACAACCTGCGCGCCGCGCAAGCGATGGCGGCGCGGCTGGGTATTGCCGCGGGAGATGTCCGCGCCGACGTGCTGCCGGCCGACAAGGCCGCGCAGGTCGCCGCCCTGAGAAAGAACGGACACGTGGTGGCCATGGTCGGCGACGGCGCCAACGACGCGCCCGCGCTGGCGGCGGCCGATGTCGGCATCGCGATGGCGCCTTCGGGTGGCGGCACCGACGTGGCCATGGAAGCCGCCGGCATCACGCTGATGCGCGGCGACCTTGCGCTGGTGGCGCAGGCCTTCGAACTCTCGGGCCGCACGGTCTCGAAGATCCGGCAGAACCTGTTCTGGGCCTTTGCCTACAACGTGGCCGGCATCCCGCTCGCGGCCTTCGGCCTGCTGAGCCCGGTGGTGGCCGGCGCGGCGATGGCGCTGTCGAGCGTGAGCGTGATGGCCAATGCGCTGCTGCTGCGGCGCTGGAAGCCTTGACGCAGCCTTTTCAATCGATGAGCAGCGCCATGACGTGGTCGTCGATGGCCTGCGCGTCGCCGGCGCGCTTGTAGAACTTGCGCAGCGTGCCTTCGCGCTCGAAGCCGAGCTTTTCGTAGAAGCGCAGCGCCGGCGCGTTGTCGCTTTCGACGATGAGCTCGATGCGCTTGACGCCGGCCGACCTGAGCCGGTCGATGGCGTCGGTCACCATCGCCAGCGCAATGCCCTGGCCGTGCAACGCGGGATCGACCGCGAGCGTGCCGAGGCTGGCGACGTGCCGCACACGACCGGGGTAGCGCGCGGCGCGATAGAAGCCCGCGATGCGTCCGTCGCGCTCGTAGACGAAGAAATCGCGGCCATCGAGCAGTTGCCGGTAGATATCGCGGAAGTCTTCCAGCGGCATCGGGTCGTAGCCCAGGTAGGGCACGACCTTCTCGTGCATGTAGAGGGCGAAGACGGTGTCGATGTCTTCAGGAGTGGCGAGCCTGCGCATGGTGTTTTCTTGCCTGCTTCGGAGCGATGGAAGCGCCGAGCATAGCCAGTGAGCGCGGTGCGCCCTTCAGCTGGCGAGCAGTACCGCCGAAACCGCCAACAACGCGGCCTGCGCGCACCAGGCCCAGCGCAGGCGCAGTTTCGAATCGAGCACTGCGCCGATGGACCAGAAGCCGCCGACCGCCAGCGCGAGCAGCGCCAGTCCGGTCTGGAAGGCCAGGTCGTCGGCGCGCCACAGGAATGCCAGCGTCACGCCGACCCAGCATGCGAAGTGGAGCGCGGCCGAAGCGACCTGCGCACGCGTCAGTCGGGGGTCGTGGATGCGCATGGCTTCTTCCAGGGAAAACGGTGCCTCCGGAAAGCGTGCCGCCACGTCGGCCGGCCGCCAGCCCGGCGGCTTGAACCACACGGCGATCTTGTCCCGCCAGCGCCGCGTGTGCCAGGCGTCGCGCAGCAGCGGCGCATAGGGTCCGACGATGGCGCGCAGCGGATCGAAGCTCGCGAGCGCCTTGCGCGTGCCGTACACGCAGCGTTCGGTTTCTTCGGCGAAGGTGCCGAACATGCGGTCCCATATCACCAGCATGCCGCCGTAGTTGCGGTCGACGTAGCCGTCGTTCACCGCGTGGTGCACGCGGTGGTTGGACGGCGACGAGAACACCCGGTCGAACCAGCCGAGCTTGCCGATGTGCTCGGTGTGGATCCAGAACTGATAGACCAGCACGATCAGCCCCGCAAGGCCGAACTGCTCGGGCGGCACGCCGACCACCGCCATCGGCAGGTAGAAGGCCCAGCCCAGGAAGGCCACGGTGCTTTCCTGCCGCAGCGCGGTGGAGAAGTTGAACTGCTGGCTCTGGTGGTGCACCGAGTGCGCGGCCCAGAACACGGCCGACTCATGGCCTGCGCGGTGCAGCCAGTAGTCGAAGAAGTCGAACAGCACCACCGCCAGGATCCAGCCGATGGCGCTGTCCCAGAAGTCCGGCCGGGTCCAGATCGCGACGAACGGATAGACCATCGCGTACAGGCCGATCTGGAAAAGCTGGGTGCAGACCGCGAGCGCCTGGCTCAGCAGGCCCTGGCTCAGGCTGCCGAGCGTGTCGCTGAAACGGTAGGTGTTGCGCCGCTTGAGCCAGCCCCAGGCGAACTCGCACGCCATGAGCAGCGCGAACACGGGCACGACGAAGACGACCAGCCGATGCACCGCGTTCGATTTTTCAGGAAGTGCTCAGCGAATCTTCAGCGTTCCGACGCGCGGCCGGCCACGATGACCGCGTTCGTGCCGCCGAAAGCGAAGGAATTGGACAGCGCATAGCGGATTCCCTTGGCCTCGCGCGCCTCGCCCTGGACGAAATCCAGGTCGAAGGCGGCGTCCGGTGTCTGCAGGTTGGCGATGGGCGGCAGCGCCTCCCGGGCCAGCGCGCGCAGCGCCGCGATGAGTTCGATGGCGCCGCCGCCGCCGAGCACGTGGCCGTGGATGGCCTTGGTGGCGCTCACCGGCGTGGCCTTGCCGAACACTTCGCGGATCGATGCCGCCTCGGCGGCGTCGCCGGCCGAAGTGGCGGTGCCGTGGGCGTTGATGTGGCCCACGTCGCAGGCTTCGATGCCGGCGTCGCGCAGCGCGGCGCGCATGGCGCGCACCTGGCCGGCGGTGTCGGGGTTGGTGATGTGCGTGCCGTCGCAGTTGGTGGCGTAGCCGGCGAGCACGAAGGGCGCGGCACCGGCGCCGCGGGCGGCGGCGTGCGCTTCGGATTCGAGCACCAGCGCGGCCGCGCCTTCGCCGATGGCAAAGCCCGCGCGGTCGCCGGAGAACGGGCGGCAGGCGGAGGAGGGCGCGTCGGCCGGCGGCGGCGCCATCACGCGCATCGCGTGCCAGCTGGCCATCACGCCGGGCGTGAGCATGGCGTCATGGCCGCCGACGATGGCGACGTCGATCCAGCCGCCGCGGATGGCGCGCATGGCTTCGCCGATGGCCACGGCCGACGAGGCGCAGGCACAGGCGTAGGCGATGGCCGAGCCGCGTGCGCCGAAGTGCAGCGCAAGCTCCGCCACGGCGGCGTTGGGCATCACGGTGAGCACGGTCGTCGGGCGCATGCGGCGCTGTTCGCCGTAGAGCGCGCTGGTGGTGCTGTCGAATGTGCCGGCGCCGGCCAGGCCGCTGCCCCAGAAGATGCCGAGGCGGTCGCGGTCGATGGTCTCCAGGTCGAGCCTGGCTTCGGCGGCGGCGTCCTGCGCGGCGGCCAGGGCCATGGCCGTGCCGCGGTCCAGCGGCAGGCGCGAGGTGCTGCGCACGCCGTTCGATTCGAAATCGCAGGCGGCGACGGCGAGCTCCATCGTGTCCATGCCCTTGATCTCGAGCTTCTGCGCGCGCACCGCCGAGCGGCCGGCGAACAGGGCGTCGTCGAAGTCCTCCACGGTGCGGCCGATGGGCGTGATGAAACCGAGGCCGCTCACGCGCACCGGCGCGGATGCGGCGCGCGCTGCCGAAGCGGCGAGCACGGCGTGGGCGGCTCCGCTGCTCATGCCGGAACTTCGGCCGGTTGCGCGGGCCTGGCGGCGGCGGCGCCGCTGCTTTCCGCGTCGATCACTTCGCACAGGCGCTGCAGCGTGATGCCGGCTTCGCGCGGGTCGAGGCGGTCTTCGGGAATGCGCAGGTGGAAGGCGTCTTCGACCGCGAAGACGAACTCCATCAGCGCGAGCGAATCGAGGCCGAGGTCGGACAGCGCGGTGGCGGGCGAGATGGCCGAGCGCTCGACCTTGAAGTCGGTCTCGAGGATCGTCGCGATGCTGTTGAAGGTGGGCGAAGAGGCGTAAGACATGGGGATGCTTTCCTTTCAGGCGTGGGCAGGCAGATCAGGCGTACAGGGGATGCTCGGGCATCGTGCCATGGGCCACGGCGTCGGCAAACGACACTGTTTCACGTACCACCTGTTGACGGTCGTTGTCGATTGTGATCATGTGGTAGCTGTTCGCGACCACCACCGTGCGGAATGCGCGGCACCGCAGGCCGCGCGCGAGGATGTCGAGGTTGGCCACGCTGGCCACTTCGTCCTGCTGGGCATGCAGTGCGAGCACGTTGTCGCATTGCACGCTGTTGAGGTTGCGGCGCACGTGGCGGATGAGCCGGTCGTGCTCGCGCAGGTGGCCCACGCCGATGACCGAGCTGCCCGCGCGCGACACCTTGCGGTGGCGCAACTCGCGCTCGATCCAGGCGCGCACGCGTTCGTTCTTCACGCCGTAGGGCGGGCGCTCGCGGTATTGCCACAGCCGGCCCAGCGGCGTGTAGAAGGCCAGCGGCAGCAGGAACTGCGTGCGTGGAATGGCCCAGCCGTCGAAGCGCAGCGTGGTCGACATGAGCACCAGCGCGTCGACGTCCGCGCCGCAGCGGATGGCCGCGCCCAGCGCGAGCGATGAGCCGGCGGAAATGCCGATGAGCATCACGCGGTCGTGCTGCGCGCGCAGCGCCTTGACCTCGGCCTGTATGGCATCGATCCAGCGTTCGAACGGCGCGGCATGCTGCAGCGGCGCGGCGGCATCGAACGAGTAACCCTCTATCGACAGCGGATGCACCGGGTAGCCGCGGCTGCGCAGTGCCGATTGCACGGTCAGCAACTCGTCAGGCGTGCTGCACAGGCCATGCAGCAGGACCACGGCGGTGCGTTGCACCTCGGGAGGCACCACGCTCAGCTGATCGGAGGGTTCGCGCGCACTCATCGTGTTGCGCCGGCCATGAAAATGGCCCGTGGTTCATATTGCTGTCGTATGCTCATGTTGCGTTTATCGCTGGAGCGACTGACCGGCTGCTGACCCGTCATTCGCAAGGGCAGATTACCCCCAACCATTCAAACACCATGCGAATTCTGCTTGTCGAAGATGACGCCGTTCTGCGCGATGTCATGGTCCGCAGCCTTGCGGACGCGGGCCACCGGGTCGACGTTTCGACCAACGTCGAAGATGCCGACCATCTCTGGCGCGTGCAGCCCTTCGATGCGGTGCTGCTCGACCTCAACCTGCCGGCCACTGCCAGTCCCACCAGCGGGCTGGCCAGCGGCCTCACCGCGCTGCGCCAGGCACGCGCGCGCGGCGACCGCACGCCGGTGCTGGTGCTGACCGCGCGCGGCCGGACCGAAGAGCGCATTGCCGGCCTCGACGCCGGCGCCGACGACTACCTCGGCAAGCCCTTCGACCTGGCCGAAGTCGAAGCCCGCCTGCGCGCGCTGGTGCGCCGCGCCAAGGGCACCGAAGACATCGTGCTGCTGGGCCAGCTCAAGCTCGACCGCAAGGCACGCCGCTTCTCCACCAACAGCGGTCCGCTCGACCTGCCTGCGCGCGAGTTCGAAGTCCTGTGGGAGCTCATGAGCCCGCCCGGCCGCACCGTGAGCAAGCGTGCGCTGTCCGACAAGCTCTCGAGCTTCGACGAATCGCTCGGCGACAACGCGCTCGAGGCCTTCATCTCGCGCCTGCGCAAGAAGCTTCAGGGCACCGGCGCGAGCATCCGCACGCTGCGCGGCATCGGCTACCTGCTCGAAGCCGAGGCGTGATCCGAGCGTGACCGGCGAGACCGCAGAACAGCAGCAGGCCACGCAGCGCGCGCCTTCGCTCACGCGGCGCGTGCTGCGCAACGTGCTGGTGCCGCTGGCGCTCACGTGGATGGTGGGTGCCGTCATCGCGCTGGTCATCGCCAACTATTTTTCGGAGCAGGCCTTCGATCGCGGCATGCTCGACGACGCGTATGCGCTGTCGGCCAACGTGCAGGCCGGCGAACGCGGCATCGAGCTGCTGCTGACGCCGCGCGAAGTGGCCACGGTGCTGTTCGACCAGGTCGACAAGGTGTACTTTGCGGTGCAGCGGCTCGACGGCACGCTGATCTCGGGCCAGTCCGGCCTGAGCGCGCCGCTGCCCATGGACGGCTCGCGCTACCGCTTCTCCGACATCGACTACGAAGGCAGCGCGTTGCGCGCGGTGGTGCTCGAGCATGACGCCGAGCCCGACCTCAGCATGCCCTACCGCGTGATCATTGCGCAGACCACGCTGAGCCGGACCGCGCTGGTGCGCCAGCTGCTCGGCTATGCGCTGGCACCGCAGATCCTGCTGCTGGTGCTGCTCGCGATCTGGCTCTGGTACGGCATCCGCAGCGACCTGCGGCCCTTGGGCGACCTGCAGCGCGCGCTCGACCGTCGCGACGTGCACGACCTGTCGCCGGTGCAGGTGGCGCAGACCTCGCGCGAGCTCCAGCGCCTGGGCAATGCGGTCAACTCGCTGTTCGAACGCCTGGGCCAGAGCGTGCAGGCGCAGCGCGAGTTCGTGGGCAACGTGGCGCACGAGCTGCGCACGCCGCTGGCGGGCATTCGCGCGCTGGCCGAATACGGCCTTGCGCAGCACGACACCAACGTGTGGCGCGAGCAGCTCGAGCGCGTGTCCGAACGGCAGGCGCGGGCGAGCCACCTGATCGACCAGCTGCTCGCGCTGGCGCTGGCCGAAGAAGCGCGCACCGAACTCAAGCGCGTGCCGGTGCGGCTCGACGTGCTGGCCGAGCAGACGGTGCTGCGCCACCTCGCGCGCGCCGATGCGCGCGGCGTCGACCTCGGCGCGCGCGGCCTCGACGACGGCGTGGTGGTGTATGCCAACGAGGCGCTGGTGGAGGGCATCCTCGACAACCTGATCGACAACGCGCTGCGCTATGGCGGGAGCACCATCACGGTCGAGCTGGCGGGCCGCACGCTGAGCGTGATCGACGACGGACCGGGCATTCCGATCGAAGCGCAGCGCGACCTGATGCAGCGGTGGGCGCAGGGCCCGGCCGGCGAGAAGCTGGGACAGGGCTCGGGGCTGGGGCTGTCGATCGTGTCGCGCTATGCGGAGCTGCTGGGCGCCGAGCTGCGGCTCGAAGTCGCCGAGCCGACCGGCCTGCGCGTGAGCGTGGCGTTCGGCGAAGTGGCCTGAACCGATCCGCTCCGCCGCGCGTTCGCTCAGTGCGAGAGCGGGGTGCCCTGGTGGAACGCCATGCGCCAGCGGCCATGCCGCCGTCGCCACAGCGAGCTGCGCAGTGAATCCGCGGCGGGCCTTTCGGGAATGGCTTCGCGGTGCACGCGGTAGGTGACCAGCGCCACGTCGGGCGCCATGCGCAGCACGCGAAAGTCCGTCATCGTGCGTCGCGAAAAAGTCTCGTCGCGCAGCGCTTCGATGATGGCGGGCCGCGTCCATGTTTCGCCCGACACGCCGAGTTCATGGAAGCCGTCGTCGAGCAGTTCCTCCAGCTGCGCGACGTTCGCGCGCACCTCGCGCAGGTGCAATGCGCCTTCGAGTTTCAGCAGCAGCGCATCGAGCGCTTCGGCGGGTGCGGCTTCGTAGAGCTCCAGCGGCAGGCCGTCGGGATCGGCGAAGAAGGTGAAGCGACGACCGGTGTACTCGTCGGTGCGCAGCGGTTCCACGGCAATGCCCTGCACCGTGAGTTCATCGGCGGCGGCCTGCACGTCGTGCACTTCGAAAGACAGATGCCGCAGGCCCTGCGCCTCTGGCCGGGTGAGGCGCGCGGGCGCGCCGGGAAAGGAGAAGAGTTCGATCTGCGAGCCATCGGGCAGGGCCAGGTCGAGCTTGTATGAATCGCGTGCGGCGCGATGGTTTTCGGCGACCACGCGCAGGCCCAGCACCTCGGTGTAGAAGTGCCTGGACACCGCGTAGTCGGCGCAGATGATGGCGGCGTGATGGATGCGTTCGAGCTGCATGGCAATGCTCACTTCAACGGCTTGCGCAGGAACACGCGGGTGCGTTGTTCGAGCGCGAGGCGCTTGTACTCGACGTACCCGATGCGCTCGTAGAGCGCGCGGTTCTCGGTCATCTTCTCGTTGGTGAAGAGGTAGATCGAATCATGGCCCTGCCGCAGCGCTTCGCGTTCCGCCAGCTCCAGCAGCGCGCGGCCGACGCCCGTGCCCTGGTGCCGCGGGCGCACCGCGATCACGTCGATCAGGAAGCCTTCTTCGGTGACGTCGAGCACCAGCGCGGCGACGGTCTGTGCGTCTTGTGTCGCGACCCAGACCTGCGCATTTTCGATGGCAACTCCGTAGTCCCTGGTCATGGGCAACGGCGTGAGGCCCAGGCGCGGAATGTAGTGGCGAAAGGCTTCCACAGCGCATTCGGTGATGGAAGCGGCATCTGCCGCATCGGCGCGCCGAAGGGTCCAGCTTGCGTCATTCACGGCTCGAACTCCACCTCGCCCTCGATCTCCACGGGGATGTTGAACGGCAGTTCCGCCATGCCCACGGCGCTGCGCGCATGCATGCCGATTGCCGGGCCGAAGAGCTCGAGGATCAGGTCGGAGAAGCCGTTGATCACGGCCGGCTGCCTGTCGAAGCCAGGTGCCGAGGCCACCATGCCGAACACCCGCGTCCATGCAGTGATGCGGTCGAGATCGCCGATGGCACGCTGCAGGCTGCCGAGCATCGCAAGCGCGGTGAGCCGCGCGGCCGCATAGCCCTGTTCGACCGTGAGCTCGCGGCCCAGCTTGCCGAGCGGCGTGGCGATGGTGCCGTCGGCATTGAGCGGCCCGTGGCCCGAGATGAAGGCGCGCCGACCCAGCACGCGCACGAAGGCAAAGGGCAGCACCACACCCGGTGGCGGCGTGATGGTGGGCGGCAGCACGAGGCCGAGCGCGGCGAGTCTGTGTTCGATGTGGGCCATGGATGTGCGCACGGCGGGGAGAAAGAGAAGGCGAAAGGCCCGCGGCGCGAGCGCCAAGCGTACGGGCTGGCGGCCGCACACGCAAATCGGCCCGTGCACGCCAACGGAGTGCACGGGCCGTGGAAGAACCTACCAGCGGGACTCAGGCCAGCGCCGGGTAGTCCGTGTAGCCCTTGGCGCCGCCGCCGTACATGGTGGCCTTGTCCAGTTCGTTCAGCGGTGCGTTCTCGCGCAGGCGGCGCACCAGGTCGGGGTTCGAGATGAAGGGCTTGCCGAAGGCCACGAGGTCGTCGCCTTCCTTCACCGCTTCTTCGGCCAGCGGGCGGTCGTAGCCGTTGTTGACCATCCACGCGCCCTTGCCGCCGGCTTCGCGGTAGGCGGCCTTGAGGGCTTCGTAGTCGAAGGGGCGGTCTTCGATTTCGCGCGGGCCGCCGGTGGCGCCTTCGATGATGTGGATGTAGGCCAGGTTGAGCTGAGCGAGTTGCTTCACCACATAGGTGAACAGCGGCTGCGGGTCGCTGTCGTGCGCGTCGTTGGCGGGCGTGACGGGCGACAGGCGGATGCCGGTCTTGCCGCCGCCGACCGCGTCGACCACGGCGCGGGTGGTCTCCAGCAGCAGGCGGGCGCGGTTCTCGATGCTGCCGCCGTAGTCGTCGGTGCGCTTGTTGCTGCCGTCCTTCAGGAACTGGTCGAGCAGGTAGCCGTTGGCGCCGTGGATTTCGACGCCGTCGAAACCGGCCGTCTCGACCGCGCTGCGTGCGGCCACCGCATAGGCGTGCACGATGCCCGGCAGTTCGCCGGCGTCGAGCGCGCGCGGCTCGGAGGTCTCGACGAAGGTCGGCACGCCGTCCTTGATGAGCACGGTCTTGGTCTTGGCGGTGATGGCCGAGGGCGCCACGGGCTTGCCGCCACCGGGTTGCAGTTCGGTGTGCGAGACGCGGCCCACGTGCCAAAGCTGCACGACGATCTTGCCGCCCTTGGCGTGCACGGCGTCGGTCACGCGCTTCCAGGCGTCGAGCTGCTCGGTGCCGTAGAGGCCGGGCACGTCGGAGTAGCCCTGGCCCTGGTGGCTGATGGCGGTGGCCTCGGTGATGAGCAGGCCGGCGGTGGCGCGCTGGGCGTAGTAGGTGGCGGCGATGTCGGGCGGAATGGCGTTGGGCGAGCGATTGCGCGTCAGCGGCGCCATCACGATACGGTTGGCGAGCTTGAGGTCGCCGGCCTGGACGGGGTCGAAGAGGGTGGACATCGTGTGGTTGGAGGCAAAGTTGAAACAGGCGCAAGGCTAAGCGCCCGGCCTCAACCCTGCTGCCGTACGGTTGTCCGGATTGATGCTATGCAAGCAGCGCGAGCAACGCCGGGCTCGCGCGCAGGGGCATGGCGAGCAGGATCTGCCCCATGCCCTTGCCCAGCGGGTCGTTGCGCAGCGAGGCCATGCCGCCGCCGCCCAGCGCCTGCTCGCAGACGAAGTTGAAGGCGCCGATGCCCGGCACGTCGTAGCGCGTGACGCGGCCCTTGACGAGGTGGGAAAGCCACTCGGCAACGCGCGCCTCGCTCAGCTGTTCGCGCAGCAGTTCGAGCAGTGCGGGGTGGCGCGCGATGACGCCGATGTTCGAGGTGTCGCCCTTGTCGCCGCTGCGGGCCCAGGCCAGGCGGATCAGGGGGACTTCGACGGTGTCTTCCGCTCGCGTCGTTGCCGTTTGTTCGGCTCTGGCAGGCTGTCGGACGGGTGCGGCGGGCGACGGGGGTGTTTCGGTGCGGGGCAGGTCGATGCGTTCACCGTCGATGGTCACGCCTGCCTCGACCATCGATTTGTCGAGCAGGAACGCGTACTGCCGTATCGACGGCGACACCGACGCGCGGCCGCCGCCCGCGCCCGTGGTGCCCGGTGCCCACGAGGTGCCGGCGGGTGCCACTTCGCGCGCGAACAGCTCCAGCGCGTCCTTGCGCGGATGCGTCACCGCGAGCCGCAGCACCGCCTCGCGTGTCTGCAGGGCCTGGGCATGCGGGCCGTAGCACGACTCCGCGCCCAGCACCTCGAGATGCGTCGCGCTGTAGGGGCCGAAGCCGCTCTGCGCGAACAGCGCGCCCGTGCGCGCGAGGATCGCCTCGCCGGTGCGCCGGGCCTTGGCCACCGCGTCGAAGCCCACGATGGTGAGTTGCGCCGACGTCCTGAAGCCGTCGACGTAGGTGGCGCTGACCTTGTAGCTCGCGGTCGGCGCATGGCCGCGCGCGCCGTGCACGCGCACCCGGTGCTCGCCGGCCTGCGCGATGCGCACCTGCGTGAAATCGGCCACCACGTCGGGCAGCAGGTAGGCGGCGGGGTCGCCGATTTCGTAGAGCATCTGCTCGCCCACCACGGCGGGCGTGAGCTTGCCGCCGGTGCCCGCGGGCTTGGTCACGACGAAGCTGCCGTCGGCGCTGCATTCCACGATGGGATAGCCGATGTTCGGCCAGTCGGGCACGGTGTCCCAGTCGGTGTGCAGGCCGCCGGTGGCCTGGCAGCCGCATTCGATGATGTGGCCGGCGAGGCTGCCGGCGGCGAGCAGGTCGAAGTCGCCCGGCCGCCATTTGAATTCATGCATGAGCACGCCCAGCGTGACGGCCGAATCGACGCAGCGGCCGGTGATGACCACCTGCGCGCCGGCATCGAGCGCGGCCTGTATCGGCCGTGCGCCCAGGTAGGCGTTGGCGGTGAGCACGCGTTCCGGCAGGGCGGCGCCGCTCTGCAGTTCGCGCACCGGCGTTTGCGACTGGCGAAGCTGCGGCAGCAGGAGCGACACGTCATCGCCGCTCACCACCGCGATCTTCAGCGCGATGCCTTGTTCGGCGGCGAGTGCCGCCAATGCGTCGGCGCAGCCTTGGGGGTTCACGCCGCCTGCGTTGCTCACCACGCGGAGGCCCTGTTTCACGACGTCCTTCAGCACCGCTTTCATCGCCACCGAGACGAAGTCGGTCGCGTAGCCCAGCTCGGGTTTCTTGAGCCGCGCGCCCGCGAGGATCGACATCGTGAGTTCGGCCAGGTAGTCGAACACGAGGTAGTCGATCTGCCCGCTGCGCACGAGCTGCGGCGCGCCGACGCTGCTGTCGCCCCAGAAGCCCGAGGCGCCGCCGATGCGGACGATGCGTTGTTTGTCGTTCATCGGCCGCTCCACCGTGGCTTGCGTTTCTCGCGGAAGGCGAGTTGCCCTTCGGCCGCGTCCTCGGTCAGGGCGAACAGGCCGATCTGGCTTTCGGTGAAGGCCATCGATTCCTCGAAGGCCATGGTCTCGATCTTCTTCATGGTGTAGAGGCCGCGCCGGATGGCGGCGGGCGATTTGTCGAGCATGCGGCCGAGCAGCCAGTCGACGCTCTCGTCGACGTCGTCGCTCACGCGGTTGACGAGCCCGAGGTCGAGCGCCTGCGCGGCGGTGATGGGCTCGCCGGTGATGCACATCTCGGCCAGCACGCGGCGCGGCAGCAGGCCGCCGAGCACGCTGAGCACCTGCGCCGGGAAGAGGCCGACCTTCACCTCTGGCAGGCCGAACACGGCATGGCTGCCGGCCACGGCCATGTCGCACATCGCCATGAGCCCCATGCCGCCGGCCATGCAGGCGCCGTTGACGCGCGCGATCAGCGGCACGGTGGATTGGCGGGCCTGGCGGAACAGGTTGGCGAAGCCCTGGTAGGGCGCGGCGTAGTCGAACTTGAAAGAAGAGCCGCTCTGCAGGTCGGCGCCCGCGCAGAAGGCGCGCGTGCCGGCACCGGTGATGACCACGGCGCGCACCGCGCTGTCGTCGTTGGCGCGGCGAAGCGCATCGCCCAGGCCGGCGAGCACGGCGCCGCTGATGGCGTTGCGGCGCTCTTCGCGCTCGATGGTGAGCCACATGACGGGCCCCCGCATCTCTTCGCGCAGTTCGACGGGGGGAGGGGTTTCGGGCATGGCGCGGTTCCTTCTTCGGGGCTTCTGTCTTCTTCTGAAGCGATGCCCCGAGAGTGGCCCGAAAAAAAAGCCGCGGCATGCGGCTTGTGGCTGAAAGCAGGCCGGGTTTTCCCTGGGGGTCGCCCGGCCGTGTTGCTTCTTCTGCGTTCTTCGGCTTACTTCAGAAGGCCTTCAGCCTTCATTGCTTCCTGCACCGCGGGGCGGGCGCCGACGCGCGCGTGCCAGGCCTGCAGGTTGGGGTAGCCGGAGATGTCCACGCCGGTGGGCTTGGACCAGTTGGTGACGGTGAACAGGTAGCCGTCGGCCACGCTGAAGGTGTCGCCCATCAGGTATTGCTTGCCGGCCAGCTCGCTTTCGAGCCACTTGAAGCGCGAGGCCAGCTTTTCCTTGGCGATGTTCTTGGCTTCTTCCGGCATGGCCGGGTTGAACAGCGGGCTGAAGCCCTTGTGGATCTCGGTGCCGATGAAGGTCAGCCATTCCTGCAGGCGGTAGCGCTGCATGGTGCCGGCGGCCGGCGCGAGGTTCTTGGTGGGGGCCAGGTCGGCGATGTACTGCAGGATGGCCGGGCCTTCGCGCAGGCGCGTGCCGTCGTCGAGTTCGAGCATCGGCACGTAGCCCAGCGGGTTGATGCCGTAGTAGTCGGTGCCGTCTTGCAGCTTGTGGCTCTTGGTGCTTGCCAGCACGGGCTCGAAGGCGAGACCGGCTTCGTGCATGGCGATGTGGGGAGACAGCGAGCAGGCGCCCGGCGAGTAATACAGCTTCATTCGAAATAACTCCAATGGATTGGCGAGGTGTGATTGTTCTGGGAGACCACGGCGGATGCTAGCGGGTTTGGCGGCGTCGCGTTTTTGTCCTACGGCGGCTTGCGCGAGGCGACTATCGGGCGCCGCCACGGCGGTTTCTAAGCTCCTGCGCACGGCGGGCAAGGCACCGCTGAAGGAGTCTTGAATGTTGAAGTACGCGATCATTTTTGCCGTCATCTCCCTGGTGGCCGGCCTGTTGGGCTTCGGTGGCGTGGCTGCTGGCGCTGCCGGCATTGCCAAGCTGCTGTTCGGCCTGTTCCTGGTGCTGGCGGTGCTGTTCGTGGTGCTGGCCGCCCTGGGGGTGGGTGCCGTGAAGAAAGCGCTGGACTGACCCATGCTGCGCAACAAACCCCGGTGGCCGCAGGCACGGTCGCTGGGCTGGCTTCTGCAGAGTCCGGCGCATCGCGTGCTGCGTGTGCTGCTCGTGACGCAGGCTCATTGGCAATTGCCCGAACACCGTTCGCGTCGACGACGCACCTGAAGAGAAACCCATGCACATCTCCCACATCGACGCGCAGCTCGACTACGAGGTCGTCGCGCCGGCGCACATGCTGCTCAACATCGAGGCGGCGCGGGCGGGCGCGCAGGCGTTGGTCAGCGAGGAACTGACCATCGAGCCGCCGACCGAGATGCAGGTGTTCTGCGACGAAGGCAGCGGCAATCGCTTCATCCGCTTCGATGCGAAGCCCGGCCCGCTGAAGATCAGCTACAAGGCCACGGTGCAGCGCGCACATGTGGTGGTGCCGCCCGATCTTCGCGAAGTGCCTGTGAACGAGGTGCCGGACGAAGTCCTGCACTACATGATGCCCACGCGCTACTGCGAATCGGACCTGATGTCGCGCTGCGCGCAGCAGCTCTTCGGCGACCTGCCGCCGGGCATCGGCCGGGTGCAGGCGATCGTCGACTGGATCCACGAAAGCATCGCCTACGAGCCGGGCAGCAGCGACTCGACTACCACCGCGCGCGAGGTGTTCGTGGAACGCGCCGGCGTGTGCCGCGACTTCGCGCACCTGGGCATCACCTTCTGCCGTGCGCTCAACATTCCGGCGCGGCTGGTGGTGGGCTATGTGTGGTTCGACGAGCCGCCCCAGGATTTCCACGCCGTGTTCGAGGCTTGGCTGGGCGGGCAGTGGGTACTGTTCGACCCCACCCGCATGGCACCGGTCGACCGGCTGGTGCGCGTGGGCACGGGACGCGACGCGAAGGACGTGGCGTTCTGCACGATCTTCGGCAACGTGCGCATGACCGACAAGAAGCTCGTGATCCGCGAACTGCAGGACGAAAGCCTCGAGCCGCCGAAGCCGCCGCCGCCCTCGGGTGAACTGGTGGGCATAGAGAAGCCCGTGCCGGTGGTCCAGGTGGAAGAAGTCACCGGCTGACGGGGCTTGTTTGCTATAAAATATATAGCAAACTATCCAGCTGTTGTGGGTATTCGGGGCCGATTTGGCATGGCCCTCTAGCTTGTCCACACAGCGGGCGCGAGACGGCACCGGCGATTAAAATCGGTGCCCCTTTTGCGCCGCGCACGCGTCAGTTGTGCGCCCCCATTCCAAATGCTGTACCCCGAAGAATTCGACGTGATCGTCGTCGGCGGTGGCCACGCCGGCACCGAAGCCGCGCTCGCCGCCGCGCGCATGGGCGCCAAGACGCTGCTGCTCTCCCACAACATCGAGACGCTTGGGCAGATGAGCTGCAACCCCTCGATCGGCGGCATCGGCAAGGGCCACCTGGTGAAAGAGGTCGATGCGCTCGGCGGCGCGATGGCGATTGCCACCGACGAAGCCGGCATCCAGTTCCGCATTCTCAATTCGAGCAAGGGCCCGGCCGTGCGTGCGACGCGTGCGCAGGCCGACCGCGTGCTCTACAAGGCGGCCATTCGCCATCGCCTGGAGAACCAGCCAAACCTGAGCCTGTTCCAGCAGGCGGTCGACGACCTGATGGTGGAGGGCGATCGCGTGGTGGGCGCCGTCACTCAGGTGGGCATTGCTTTCCGTGCGCGCACGGTGGTGCTCACGGCGGGGACTTTCCTCGACGGCCGCATTCACGTCGGCCTCGACAACTATCAGGCCGGTCGCGCGGGCGATCCGCCGGCGGTGAGCCTGTCGGCGCGGCTCAAGGAACTGAAGCTGCCGCAGGGCCGCCTCAAGACAGGCACGCCGCCGCGGCTCGACGGCCGCAGCATCGATTTCTCGAAGTGCACCGAGCAGCCGGGCGACGGCATGCCTGGTGGGGCAGGGCCGATGCCGGTGTTCAGCTTCATGGGCCGTACGGACATGCATCCGCGGCAGATGCCTTGCTGGATCACCCACACCAACGCGCGCACGCACGACATCATCCGCTCTGGCTTCGACCGCAGCCCGATGTTCACCGGCAAGATCGACGGCGTCGGTCCGCGCTATTGCCCGAGCGTGGAAGACAAGATCAATCGCTTCGCCGACAAGGAAAGCCACCAGATCTTCCTGGAACCCGAAGGCCTGACGACCAACGAGTACTACCCGAACGGAATCTCGACCAGTCTGCCGTTCGACATCCAGTACCAGTTGGTGCGCTCGATGCCCGGCCTGGAAAACGCGCACATCCTGCGGCCGGGCTACGCCATCGAGTACGACTACTTCGATCCGCGCGAGCTCAAGAGCAGCTTCGAGACCCGTTCGGTCAAGGGCCTGTTCTTCGCCGGGCAGATTAACGGCACGACCGGCTACGAAGAGGCGGCGGCCCAAGGCCTGTTTGCAGGCATCAACGCTGCGCTGCAATGCCGGGGCGAAGATGCCTGGCTGCCGCGCCGTGATGAAGCCTATCTGGGCGTGCTGGTCGATGACCTGATCACGAAGGGCGTGACGGAGCCTTACCGCATGTTCACCAGCCGTGCCGAGTTCCGGCTGCAGCTTCGCGAAGACAACGCCGACATGCGCCTGACCGAAACCGGCCGCAAGCTGGGCTTGGTGGACGATGCGCGCTGGGATGCGTTCAGCCGCAAGCGCGATGCTGTTTCACGTGAAACAGAGCGGCTCAAGTCGATCTGGGTGAATCCGCGAAACCTGCCTGCCTCCGAGTCGGAGCGCGTGCTGGGCAAGGCCATCGACCATGAATACAACCTGGCTGATCTGCTGCGCCGCCCTGATGTGAACTACGAAACGCTCATGTCGCTGGACGGTAGCAAGTACGCCGCCCCTGTGGCGCTGAGCGAAACCGAGATCGAGCAGATCGAAATTTCGGCCAAGTACTCGGGCTACATCGAGCGCCAGCACGACGAAGTGGAGCGCGCCGCGCATTTCGAGAACCTGAAGTTACCCTCCGACTTCGACTACGGGCAGGTCAAGGCCCTGAGCTTCGAGGTGCGGCAGAAGCTCGACAAGCACCGCCCGGAGACGCTGGGACTGGCCTCTCGCATCTCCGGCGTGACGCCCGCTGCGATCTCGCTCTTGATGATCCATCTGCGCAAGGGCGGCCATAAAGCCTTTGCCCGCGATACAGCCACCACGGAAGCTGCCGCCGAATGACGGCGCCGATCGATACGCTGCGCATGGGCGCGGCTGCCATGGGCGTGACCTTGTCCGAGCGGCAGGGCGAGCAGCTGCTGGCCTACGGCAGCTTGATGCTCAAGTGGAACAAGGTCTACAACCTGACCGCGCTGCGCGATCCGGCGAGCGTACTCACGCACCATCTGCTCGACAGCCTGGCTGCCATCTCACCGCTGCAGCGCGAGTGGGCAGGGAAGGGCAAGTTGCTGGACGTGGGTTCGGGCGGTGGGTTGCCCGGTGTCGTGATCGCGATCATGCGCCCTGACATCGATGTCAGCTGTCTCGATGCCGTGGCCAAGAAGGCCGCGTTCGTCCAGCAGGTGGCGGCGGAGTTCGAGCTGCCGAATCTGCGCGGGCTGCACGCACGGGTCGAGTCGTTCGCTGGAAGCTATGACGTCATCAGCTCGCGCGCGTTCGCTTCGCTGCCTGATTTCTTCAATGGCTCGGTGCATCTGATGGCGCCCGGCGCCGTATGGCTTGCGATGAAGGGCAAGGTGCCGAGCGACGAGCTCGCGGCATTGCCGAAGGGCGTTGCAGTGTTTCACGTGGAACAACTGACGGTCCCCGGCCTGGATGCCGAGCGCTGCATCGTCTGGGCACGCAAAGAATCCGCCTGAGCGGGCGCCTCGGTTCACGAAAAGAAACGCCGACACCGGCAAAAGCCGGTGCTCGAACGGCCTTCACGGCATCGTGCTCGCTTAGACTCGATGCCTCCCCTCTGGTCTCTCTCCGGCTCGCTTTTTCGAGGCAAAACCCATGTTCGGCATTGCTGACTACGGCGCATTCGTCGTCGCCATCATCCTTTTCCTCCTGATTCCCGGCCCGGGCAACCTGGCGCTGATCACTTCGACCAGCAAGGGCGGAATCCGGGGCGGCCTGGGAGCAACGGCGGGGGTGATTCTGGGCGACCAGTGCCTGATGTGGGCCGCCGTCGCCGGTGTATCGGCGGTGCTGGCCGCGTATCCTGCCGCGTTCAAGGCGGTGCAGTGGCTGGGCGCCGGCTATCTTGGCTGGCTGGGCATCAAGATGCTGCTGGCCAAGCCGGGCTCGGCACCCATCCTCAACATCAAGCCCAGCCATTTCCTGCGCCAGGCCTTCACCATCACCCTGCTGAATCCCAAGGCGATCGTGTTCTACATGGCCTTCTTTCCGCTGTTCGTGGATCCGACCCGTCACCAGGGCCTGGTCACCTTCGGCGCAATGGCCATCACCATCGCCGTGCTCACGTTCCTGTACGGCCTGACTTCCACGCTGCTTACGCACTTCCTGGCCGAGCGCATCCGCGCCAATCCACGCATCTCCACCACGCTCGAGAAGCTGGCCGGCACCTTCCTGATCGCCTTCGGCATCAAGCTCGCGATTTCCCGCTGATCGACCCCTCGTACAGACATGGCCAAGATTTTCTGCATTGCCAACCAAAAGGGCGGCGTCGGCAAGACCACCACCACCGTCAATCTCGCCGCCGGCCTGGCCAAGGTCGGCCAGCGGGTGCTGATGATCGACCTCGACCCGCAGGGCAATGCCACCATGGGTTCGGGCATCGACAAGCGCCAGCTGGAGCTGACGGTGTACGACGTGCTGCTCGAATCCGCCTCGGTGGCCGAAGCACGGGTCAAGTCCGACAAGCTGGTGGAGGGCGGTTGCAGCTACGACGTGCTGGGCGCCAACCGCGAGCTGGCGGGTGCCGAAGTCGAGATGGTCGCGCTCGACCGCCGCGAAAAGCGCCTGCGTACTGCCTTGGCCGCGGTCGGTGCGGAGTACGACTTCGTGCTGATCGACTGCCCGCCGAGCCTGAGCCTGCTGACGCTGAACGGCCTGTGCGCGGCCCACGGCGTGATCGTGCCGATGCAGTGCGAGTACTTCGCGCTCGAAGGGCTGACCGACCTGGTCAACACCATCAAGCAGGTGCACGCCAACCTCAACAAGAACCTGCAGATCATCGGCCTGCTGCGCGTGATGTTCGATCCGCGCATCACGCTGCAGCAGCAGGTGAGCGAGCAGCTCAAGTCCCACTTCGGCGACAAGGTGTTCGACACGGTCATTCCCCGCAACGTACGGTTGGCCGAGGCGCCGAGCTACGGTCTGCCCGGCGTTGTGTTCGACCCCGCCGCGCGCGGCAGCCAGGCGTTCATTGCTTTCGCCCAGGAGCTGGTCGAGAAGATGCCGCCCGCCAGCGCGTTCGCCTCGGGCGCGGTGGCGCCGCCGATCGCGCCGGTGGAGCGCATCGCACCGGACCTGCCGATCCCGGCCGACGTGCTGGCACCGGCCACCGCGCCGGAGTCCGGTTCGACCAGCGAAAACAACGCCTGAGGCAAGGGCACGGTACATGACTGCTGCACCCCGCATCCTGCTGCTGCCCGGATGGCAGAACAGCGGCCCCGGCCATTGGCAGACGCGATGGGAGTCCGTCTACGGCGACCATCGTGTCGAGCAGCACGAATGGATGCGTCCGCTGCGCGGCGACTGGTCGATCCGGCTCGAGGAAGAGGTGCTGGCATCGCCCGGCCCCGTGGTCCTTGCCGCGCACAGCCTCGGCTGCATCCTCGTCGCCGCCTGGGCCTCGCACTCGCGCAACACCCACAAGGTGCGCGGCGCGCTGCTGGTGGCGCCCGGCGACCTGGAGCGCGACGACCTGCGCCAGCAGATTCCGGGCTGGGCGCCGATCGTGCGGCAGCCGCTGCCGTTTCCGGCGGTGCTGATCGCCGCCAATGACGACCCGTACTGCGAAGCCGCGCGCTCGCGCCAACTGGCGAGCGACTGGGGCGCGCGCTTCGTCGACGCCGGCGCGCGCGGCCACCTGAACGCCGAATCCGGCCTGGGCGACTGGCCCGAAGGCCGGGACCTTCTGAACGAAATCTCGAAAGAAAAAAACTGATGGCGACCAAGAAACCCAAGGGCCTCGGCCGCGGCCTCGAAGCGCTGCTCGGCCCGACGGCCGCGCCTTCCGCCGACAACGGCGTCGGCAGCAACGGGCAGGAAGAGGGGCGTGCGCCGCAGAATCCGAACACGCTGATGCTCGACCAGATGGTCGCAGGCGTCTACCAGCCGCGCACGCGCATGGACGAGGGCGCGCTGTACGAGCTGGCCGAGAGCATCAAGGTGCAGGGCATCATGCAGCCGATCCTGGTGCGCCGGCTCGACCCCGAATCGGCCGCGGCCAAGAATGCCGAGTACGAAATCATCGCGGGCGAGCGCCGCTTCCGCGCCGCCAGGCTGGCGGGCCTCGACAGCGTGCCGGTGCTGGTGCGCGACGTGCCCAACGAGGCCGCGGCGGCGATGTCCCTCATCGAGAACATCCAGCGCGAAGACCTCAATCCGCTGGAAGAAGCCCAAGGTTTGCAACGTCTTGTTACAGAATTCGGGCTCACACACGAGCAGGCCGCGCAGGCCGTGGGCCGTTCGCGCAGCGCCGCCAGCAATCTGCTGCGCCTGCTGAACCTGGCCGAGCCCGCGCAGCAGATGCTGATGGCCGGCGACATCGACATGGGCCATGCCCGGGCGCTGCTGTCGCTCGACCGCGGCACGCAGATCACCGCCGCCAACCAGATCGCCGCCAAGAAGATGTCGGTGCGCGAGGCCGAGGCGCTGGTGAAGAAGCTCGCGGCAGAGTTCACGCTCACGCCTTCGCGCCGCAGCAACGACGGCGAGAAATCGCGCGACCTGCAGCGCGTGGAAGAAGAACTGGCCGACCTGCTGACCGCCGAAGTCGAGGTGCGCATCAAGAAGCGCAGCAAGCGCGGCGGCCGGATCGAGGAGAGCGGCGAGCTCGCCATCCACTTCGGGTCCATCGAGGCACTCAACGGACTGATCGAGCGCATCCGCCGAACAGCCTAGATTGCGAATCTGGCGTCGGGCATTCGTTTGATTGCATTCGGTTGATTGATTCCTGCAATCCTTTGCGCGTATCCTCGACCGCTGGTTTTTCAACCCCAAATCTCTGACAACCGAGGGAGTTCCTCATGAAGTTCACCAGGTTCCCGCTCGCGGCCGTGGCCGTCGGCGCACTTCTTCTGACCGGCTGCGCAGCCACCGACATGCAGATGGGCAGCCAGTCGGCCAAGACCATGGCCACCGGCAGCGCCGCCGGCGGCGCGACCTCCGGCGAAAGCAGCCAGCTCGAGCGTTGCGAATCGCCGCTGGGCACCGTCTCGCTGATCGAGAACCAGAGCGCTGGCTGGTACACCATCCTTACCGGCGAGTACCGCCTGCCGCCCACCGCCAACCTGCTGCGCCTGCTGGTGCAACAGTCGAACTGCTTCATCGTGGTCGAGCGCGGCGCGGCCGGCATGAACGCCATGACGCGCGAACGCGCGCTGCAGCAGTCGGGCGAAATGCGCGGCGGCAGCAACTTCGGCCGCGGCCAGATGGTGGCCTCCGACTACGGCCTGTCGCCCGAGATCGTGTTCAGCAACAGCGACGCCGGCGGCATCGGCGGCGCGCTTGGCGGCCTGGTGGGTGGCGGCCGTGGCCGCGCGCTCGCGCAGCTCGGCGGCAGCATGCAGACCAAGGAAGCCAGCGCGCTGCTGACGCTCATCGACAACCGCTCCGGCGTGCAGGTCGCGGCTGCGGAAGGCAGCGCCTCCAAGACCGATTTCGGCGCCTTCGGCGCGCTCGCCGGCCGCAGCGCGGGCGGCAACCTCGGCGGCTACACCAACACGGCGCAGGGCAAGGTGATTGCCGCGGCCTTCATGGACGCCTTCAACCAGATGGTCCGCTCGCTGCGCAACTACAAGGCGCAGACGGTGCGCGGCCAGGGCCTCGGCGGCGGTGGCCGCCTGGGCGTGGATGGTGGCGCCGCGCCGTCGCAGACCTATGTGCCGGCCGAGAAGCCGGCGCCCACGCGCCGCCGCAGCAACAGCAGCAACTGATCGCTCGCTCGCTCGCCGCGCGCGATTCGAAAAAAAGCCCGGGGCTCTCGCGAGCCGCCGGGCTTTTTCGTGGAACGCCGCGGACCGGCGCGCGGGCTGTGTCAGAGGCTGAAGATCTTCCCGGGATTCATGATGTTCTTCGGGTCGAGCGCGCGCTTGATGGTGCGCATCATGTCGATGGCGCCCGCGCCCGCTTCGGTGACCAGGAAGTCCATCTTGTGCAGCCCCACGCCGTGCTCGCCGGTGCAGGTGCCTTCCAGCGCCAGCGCGCGGCTCACCAGCGCGTGGTTCAGCTCCTCGGCCTTCACGCGCTCTTCGGGGATGTTCGGGTCGAGCAGGTAGCCGAAGTGGAAGTTGCCGTCGCCGACGTGGCCGACCAGGAAGTAGGGGATGCCGCTGGCGTCGGCCTCGGCCACCGAGTCGAGCAGGCAGTCGGCCAGCCGCGAGATCGGCACGCAGGTGTCGGTCGAGATCACGCGGCAGCCCGGGCGCGACTGCACCGCCGCGAAATAGCTGTTGTGACGCGCGGTCCACAGGCGCGTGCGTTCTTCCGGCGTGCTCGCCCATTCGAAGGCATTGCCGCCGTGGCCGCTGGCCAGCTCCTGCACCGTCTCGGCCTGCTCCTTCACGCCGGCGGGCGAGCCGTGGAACTCCATCAGCAGCATCGGCTCTTCGCGCAGGTTCAGCTTGGCGTAGGCATTCACCATGCGCACGGTGTTGACGTCGATCAGCTCCACGCGCGCGATCGGCACGCCCAGCTGGATGGTCTCGATGGTCGTGCGCACCGCGGCCTCGATGCTCGGGAACGAGCAGATCGCGGCGGACACCGCCTCGGGCAGCGGATAGATGCGCAGCGTGATCTCGGTGACGACGCCCAGCGTGCCTTCGCTGCCCACCATGAGGCGCGTGAGGTCGTAGCCGGCGGAAGACTTCTTCGCGCGCGTGCCGGTGCGGATGACTTCGCCGGCGGCCGTGACCACTTCGAGCGCCAGCACGTTCTCGCGCATGGTGCCGTAGCGCACCGCGTTCGTGCCGCTGGCGCGCGTGGCCGTCATGCCGCCGATGGAGGCGTCGGCGCCGGGGTCGATGGGGAAGAACAGGCCCGTGCTCTTGATCTCTTCGTTGAGCTGCTTGCGCGTGACGCCCGGCTGCACCGTCACCGTGAGGTCGTCGGCGTTGACCGACAGCACGCGGTTCATGCGCGACACGTCGATGCTGATGCCGCCTTGGACCGCCAGCAGGTGGCCTTCGAGCGAGGAGCCCACGCCGAAGGGGATGACCGGCACGCTGTGCTCGCTGGCCAGCTTCACCGCGTCGGCCACGTCCTGCGTGCTTTCGGCGAACACCACGGCCGAGGGCGGCGGCGCGTCGAACGAAGACTCGTCGCGACCGTGCTGCGTGCGCACCGCCAGCGCCGTGGAACAGTTGGCGCCGAAGCGGGCCTTCAGCCCGTCGATCAGGCTGGCGGGAACGTCGCGCAGATGAAGCTCCGGCATCAGGTGCGAGGTTTGGGTCGGGGCGTTCATCGGGGCGTCTCCTGCGAGGGGTGAGGGGGATCGGTCATTTTACGGAGCGAGCACCATAATGCGCTTCGGAAAAAACATGAACCCACAACCCTCAGCGCACGCGCACCGTGCGCAGCCTCATTCACTACCTCTGCAGGCACGACGGGCAAGATCGACGCATCGAGCGTCGCGTAACAACAGCAGGAGCGCCCATGGGCAACCGACTTTCCCAGATCGCCACCCGCACCGGTGACGACGGCACCACCGGCCTCGGCGACAACACGCGCGTGCCCAAGGATCACCTGCGCGTGCACGCGATGGGCGACGTTGACGAACTCAACTCGCACATCGGCGTGCTGCTGTGCGAGCCCATGCCGGAGCCCGTGCGCGAGCTGCTGGTCGATGTGCAGCACCAGCTCTTCAACCTCGGCGGCGAGCTCTCGATGCCGGGTTTCACGCTGCTGAAGGCCGATGCGCTGCTGCAGCTGGACAACGCCCTGGCGGAGCACAACGCCGCGCTGCCGCGGCTGGCCGAATTCATCCTGCCGGCCGGCACCCGCGCGGCCTCGCTCGCGCATGTGTGCCGCACGGTGGCGCGAAGAGCCGAACGCGCGGTGGTGGCGCTGGGCGCCACGGCCGAGCTCAACGATGCGCTGCGCCAGTACCTCAACCGGCTCAGCGACCTGCTCTTCGTGCTCGCGCGCGTGCTCAACCGCATGAACGGCGGCGACGACGTCTACTGGAAGAGCGAGCGCATGGCGCGTGCTGCTGCAGCGCAAGCATCGGAAGACGCAGACAACAAGGAGGCCCCATGAAATTCCCGAACACCGTCAGCGTATCGTTCGCCGTGGCGATGGCCGCCGCGCTCTGGCTGCCTGTCGCCGCGCAGGCCCAGAGCGCCGACAACCCGCCCAAGGCACAACGCGCCCACACGCTCAAGCAGCCGTCGCGCGGCGGCAAGGTGGTGGGCAGCGTGCAGCGCGGCACCAACGCGGCGGGCCGGGGCATCGACCGTGCAGACGCAGCCACCCGGCGCGGCGTCAACAACGTGTCTGAAAAAGCCAGCCGTCCGGTGCGCAAGGTGGGCGAGGCTTTTGGTCGGAAACTCTCGCCGGGTTCCACTGGCCGTGCCGCGCCACCGCCTGTGGGGCCTCAGGGCAGCGCGCCCTGATGCGTTGACTGCTGATCCAGTTCGGGGCGCGATCACGCCGACGGGGTACCTTGCTCCGCGAATGTCCCCCGGCCTGCGGCCTCCTCCTTTATTTCGCTGCGCAAGGCACCCCGCCGTCGTGATCGATGGACGCAGCGCTCGTGCGGCCAACCCCAACGCCGCGCCCAAGTGCGAGTGGCACCGGGTGCTTCCCGCAGCGAAATAAAGGAGGAGGGGCGTAGCCCCGGGGGACATTCGCGGAGGGGAGCACCCGGTGCCATTCGCACGCACCACCGGACCAAAACCCGAAGGCACAAAACCAATGGCAAGAAACATCGAGATCAAGGCCCGCATCGAAAGCATCGAACGCGTGGCAGCCATCGCCGAAACACTGGCCGACAAGGGCCCCACAGAGATCGCACAGGACGACACCTTCTTCCGCTGCAACGACAGCGCCAACCGCCTCAAGCTGCGCACCTTCGCGCCCGACCGCGCCGAGCTGATCTTCTACCGCCGCGCCAACAACGCGGGCCCCAAGGAATCGTTCTACCTGATCACGCCCTGCACCACGCCCGGCGTGCTGCGCGAGTCGCTCACGCTCGCATGGGGCCAGGCGGGGCGCGTGCGCAAGCAGCGCCGGCTGTTCATCGTGGGCCGCACACGCGTGCATCTGGACCGCGTGGAAGGCCTGGGCGAATTCCTCGAGCTCGAAGTGGTGCTGGAAGAGGGCGAGTCCGCCGAAGCCGGCATCGCGCAGGCGCATGCGCTCATGGCGCGACTGGGCGTGGGCACCGACCAGCTGGTGCAGGGCGCCTACGTCGATCTTCTGAACGACGCCGCCTGATCAGCGCCAGCCCGCGGCCTTCAGCTGGTCCGCCAGCAGCTGCGCGACCTTTTCATAGCCTCGTGCATTGGCATGGATGCGGTCGGAGCGCAGCGATGCGTCCGACAGCACGCTCGAATACACATTGGCAAGCAGCAGCGCCTGCCCCGACTTCGCCACCTCTTCATAGAACGGCGCATCGCTGAGCGAGCCGACGAATGCGCGCACCGCGTCGGGCGCCGGCGTGGCCAGCACCGCGACATGCGGCGTGTGCGCGCGCGCCTGTTCGATCAGCGCCGCCAGGTTGTCGCGCGTGGCTGTGGACGACACACCGCGCAGCATGTCGTTGCCGCCGATGCCGATCAGGATCGCGTCGTAGCTCGAGCCATTCAGCAGCCCTGGCAGCCGCTGCAGCGCGCCCGCCGAGGTGTCTCCGTTGACGCCCTCGTTGTCGATCTGCCAGCCCGTGATCTCGCCCAGCTTCACGGGCCATGACGCGTCGGTCGGCGCGCCGTAGCCGAAGGTCAGGCTGTCGCCCAGCGCCAGCACGCGGGCGCCTGGCTTCAATGCGTTGGAGGATGCCTTGCGCTTGCCGCAGGCAGCCAGTGCTGCCACGGCGGGCACGCCGGCCAGCAGGTGGAGGAGGTGTCTTCGCTTCATGCTGCGCGCAGCTTAATCGCGGCCGCGAGCTGCCCGGGCGCTTGCCCCTTTTCTCGGAAAGCGCATAAGCCTCCCCGTTTTTGTTCGTTCTCCGGCGAAGGGGGCAGGCGAAGAATCGCGGCCCTGCATCTTCATTCTTCATCACCGACCGGGGCCCGACACCATGCCGCTGCTTTCCCGCCACCGCTTCCTGCGCCATGTGGCCGTTCTTTCCGCTGCCCTGCTGGCCGCGCCGCTCGCGGCCCTGGCCGCGCCCGCCACGGGCGATCCCGTATGGTTCGGCGTGAGCGGTCCGCTCACCGGGCAGAACGCGCAGTACGGCGCGCAGTGGAAGGCCGGCTTCGACCTTGCGCTGGAGCACATCAATGCGCAGGGCGGCATCCATGGACGTCCGCTGGCCTACAACTTCGAGGACAGCCAGAGCGACCCGCGCCAGTCGGTGGCCATCGCGCAGAAGCTGGTGAACGACAAGCGCGTGCTCATCGAGCTCGGCGACTTCTCCAGCCCGGCCTCGATGGCGGCATCACCCATCTACCAGCGCGCGGGCCTGGTGCAGCTGGGCTTCACCAACTCGCACCCCGACTTCACCAAGGGCGGCGACTACATCTGGAGTCCTTCCATCAGCCAGGCCGATGCACAGCCGCTGCTGGCCGAACTCGCGGTGAAGACGCTGGGCTTCAAGCGCATCGCGGTGCTCTACCTCAACACCGACTGGGGCCGCACCAGCAAGGACGTGCTCGTGAAGGCCGCCCAGGAGCGCGGCGCGCAGGTCGCCATCGCCGAGGGCTACCAGCCCGACGAGAAGGACTTCCGCTCGACGCTGGTGCGCGTGCGCGACGCCAACCCCGACGGGCTGGTGCTCATCTCCTACTACCCCGACGGCGCGCTCATCGCGGGCCAGGTACGCAGCGTGGGGCTCAGGCAGCCCATCGCCGCGGTGGGCTCGGTGTATTCGCCGAAGTTCATCGAGCTGGGCGGCGCGGCGGTGAACGGCATCTTCACCAACACCGCTTTCTATCCGGACGAGCCGCGCACCGAGGTGCAGGACTTCGTGAAGAGCTTCCGCGCCAGGTACGGCAAGGAGCCCGACGCGTTCAATGCCTACGCCTACGACGCCGTGGTGTACGCCGCCGCCGCGCTGCGCCAGGCCGGCGCGAATGCCGATCGCAAGGCGGTGCGCGACGCGTTCTACAAGATCAAGGACGTGCCGAGCGTGATCTTCGGCAAGGCCAGCTTCGATGCGCAGACGCGGCGGATCATCGGCGTGAAGAGCGTGAATCTTGTCGTGAAGGACGGCAAGTGGGCGCAGCTGGACGAGAAGGCAGCAGTTGCCGCGGCCAGGTAGCCGATGAGCTTCACCTCCTTCTTCGACTACACGGTCAACGGCCTGATCATCGGCAACATCTACGCGTTGCTGGCGGTCGGGCTCGCGTTGATCTTCGGTGTCTCGCACCTCATCAACTTCGCGCACGGCTCGGTGTACACGGTGGGCGCGTACATCGGCTGGGCGTCGATCACCTACCTGCACACGCCGCTGCCCGTGACCATCGTGCTGGTGGTGCTGGGCTCCGGCGCGCTCGGCATGCTGATCGAGCGCGTGGGCCTGCGGCCGCTGCAGGGTGCGGCTCGCATTGCGCCGCTGCTGGCCACCATCGGCATCAGCTTCGTGCTCGACATCCTCGTGCAGCTGGTGTTCAGCCCCGACCCGCGCTCGCTGCCCACGCAGCTGCCCGACTGGCGGCTGCAGATCGGCACCGGCACCATCGGCGCGCTCGACATCCTCATTGCGGGCATCGGCCTCGCGAGCGCGGCCGTGCTGTTCGTCTTCCTGCGTTTCACGAAACTCGGCTGGGCCGTGCGCGCCACCGCGCAAGACCGCGACGCGGCGCAACAAATGGGCGTGGACGTCGACCGCGTGAACCAGACCGTGTTCGCCATCGCCGCGGCGCTGGGTGGGCTCTCGGGCCTGCTGGTGGGCATGTACTACAACAACATAAGCCCGGCGATGAGCTTCCAGGCCACGCTCAAGGGCGTGGTCGCCACCGTGGTCGGCGGCGTGGGCAATGTGCCAGGCGCCATCGTCGGCAGCCTGCTGCTGGGGTTGATCGAAAGCTATGGCGTGGCCATCCTCGGCACGCCGTACCGCAACCTCTTCGCCTTCGCGCTGCTGCTGGTCATCCTGGTGTGGAAGCCGAACGGCCTGTTCGGGCGCAAGCGCGCGCTGCCGCCCGAGCCGCTGACCGGCACCTTCATCGCGCCGAGCAAGCCGTGGCACATACCGCGCCGCGCGCTCGCCGCGGTGTTCGCGGCGGCCGTGGCATTGCCGCTCTTCGATCCTTCGCCGTACCTGCTGCAGACGCTCACCAACGCATGGCTCTACGGTGCGCTGGCGCTCAGCCTCACCTTGGTGGCCGGCACCATCGGGCAGATCTCGCTCGGCCATGCGGGGCTGCTGGCCATCGGCGCGTATGCGTCGTCGCTGCTGGTGCTCGACCTGCACCTGCCGGTAGGCACGGGCATCGTGCTCGCGGGCATCCTCACTTCGCTGATCGGCACCGCGCTCATCTTCCCGGCCTTCAGGCTGCGCGGCCACTACGTGTCGATCGCCACGCTGGGCATCGGCGAGATCGTGGCGCTCACCATCCTCAACTGGGAGAGCCTCACGCACGGGCCCATCGGCGTGTCGGGCATTCCGCCGCTGTCGCTGTTCGGGCGCGACGCTTCGTCGAACCAGGCCATCTACTGGGCTTCCTTCGGTGCGATGGTGCTTCTTGCGCTGCTGCAGTGGCGCCTGTTGCGTTCGCACCTGGGCCGCACCTTCCGCGCCGTGCGCGAAGACGAAGTGGCGGCGCGCGCCTACGGCGTGAGCCCCGACCGCTACAAGGCGCTGGCCTTCGGCTTCGGCGGCTTCGCGGCCGGCGTGAGCGGCGCCTTCACCGCGCACATGTATTCGTACATCAACCACGAGACCTTCGGCTCGCAGATCTCGATCCTCGCGCTGACGATGGTGATCCTCGGCGGCCTCGGGAACATCAGCGGCGCGCTGCTGGGCGCGGTCGCGCTCGTGAGCCTGCCGGAGCTGTTCCGCGTGACGGCCGAGTACCGCATGCTGATCTACGGCGTCGCGCTGCTCCTGCTGATTCGTTTTCGCCCGCAAGGCCTGCTGGGCACTGTCTGAAAGAACACCACACCATGAGCCACCTGAACGACTACCTCGCCGAGAAACGCGCCGCCGTGCTCGCACGCAATGCCGCTGTCGAGGCCGGCACGGCGCAACCCGTGCAGCTCAAGGCCAGCGTGAAGGCCGAAGGCCGCAGCGGCGTGCGCCGCCTGCGCATCCGCGACCACCAGGTCATCAGCGACAGCCCGCCCGACTTCGCGGGCTACAACCTCGGCCCCAGTTCGCCCGAGCTGCAGCTGGGCGTGCTGGGCACCTGCGTCACGCACATCTTCCTGATCCAGGCGGCCGAACGCCAGGTGCCGCTCGAAAGCCTCGAGGTGGAGGTGACCGGCATCATCGATCCGCGCGGTGGCAAGCCGGGCCATGAAAAGACGCCCATCTGGCCGCACGAGATCGGCTACACGGTGCACATCGATTCGCCCGCGAGCCGCGAAGAGATCGACGCGCTGTTCGAAGCGGTCGAACGCAACTGCCCCATCCTGAACCTGCTGCGCAACCCGCAGGCCATCCGCGCCGAGGTGAAGCTCGTCAACTCCAAGGCGAAGGCCGCCGATGCCGTCGCTGCTTGAGATACGCGGCCTGGTGCGCCACTTCGGCGGCCTCACCGCCGTCGATGCCGTCGACCTGCATGTGGGCGAGGGCGAACTGCTGAGCGTGATCGGCCCGAACGGCGCAGGCAAGACCACGCTGTTCAACCTGGTCACCGGCCTCGACAGGCCCGATGAAGGCCGGGTGCTGTTCGACGGTGAAGACATCACCGGCCTGCCCGCGCAGCAGCTCGCGCAGCGCGGCCTGGCGCGCACCTTCCAGCATGGGCGTGTGTTCGCGAACCTCTCTGTGCTCGACAACGTGCTGGTCGGTGCGCACACACGGCTACGCGCCGTGAAACCGCGCGCGGGCGGCGTGCCGGGCCTGGGCGCATTGGCCGAGCTTGCGCTGGCGCTGGTGCAGCCCGCCGCCGTGCGCCGCGAGGAAGACGCGCTGCGCGAAGAAGCGCGCGAGATCATCGCGCTGTTCGGCGAACGGCTGGCGCCGCGCATCGACCATCCGGCGTACAGCCTCTCTTATGCCAACCGCCGCCGTGTGGAGATTGCGCGCGCGCTCGCGCTTCGGCCGCGCCTGCTGCTGCTCGACGAGCCCACCGCCGGCATGAACGAGAGCGAGACCGCCGAGATGCTGGAGATCATTCGCAGCCTCAAGGCGCGGGGCCAGGCCATCCTGCTGATCGAGCACAAGCTCGACCTCGTGATGCAGCTCTCCGACCGTGTCGCCGTGCTCGACGACGGCCGCAAGATCGCCGAAGGGTTGCCCGATGAAGTACGCAACGACCCGGCGGTGATCGAGGCGTATCTCGGCCATCGCCATGTGGGTGCTGCAGAGGCGGTGCCCGCATGATCGCCACCGTCGCACGCACGGGCCTTTCGCCTTCGCCTCTCTGGGGAGATGGCCGGGGTGACGAGGGGCTGTCGGAGCGCACCGCCGCGCCGGCTCCAGGCGAATCGAACAAGCCGCTGCTCCAGCTGAAGAAGATCAACAGCTTCTACGGCCCGGTGCAGGCCCATTTCGACCTCGACATCGAAGTGCGCAAGGGCCAGATCGTCAGCCTGCTCGGCGGCAACGCCAGCGGCAAGTCGACCACGATGAAGATCGTGCTCGGGCTGCTCAAGCCGCGCTCGGGCGAAGTCAATTTCAACGGCGCTTCCACGCTCGGGCTGAGCACGCCGCAGATCATCCGCAAGGGCATCGGCTCGGTGCCCGAAGCGCGCAGGCTGTTCCCCGCGATGACCGTGCGCGAGAACCTGCTGATGGGCGCCTATGCGCGCAACGACCGCAAGGCCGTGGCCGAAGACCTCGAACGCATGCTCGAGCTGTTCCCGCGCGTGGCCGAGCGCATCGAGTTCCAGGCCGGCACATTGTCGGGCGGCGAACAGCAGATGGTGGCGATGGCGCGCGCGCTCATGGGCCGGCCCAGCCTCATCTGCATGGACGAGCCGACCATGGGCCTGTCGCCGCTGTACGTCGACAAGGTGCTGGAGCTCATCGCGCGTATCAACGCACAGGGCGTGTCGGTGTTCATGGTCGAACAGAACGCGAGCCTCGCGCTGCAGATCGCTCACCACGGCTACGTGCTGCAGACCGGGCGCATCGTGCTCTCGGGCCCGGCGAAAGAGCTGCTGGCCGACGCGCGCATACGCGATGCCTACCTTGGCGGCGACGGCGCGGCGCGCACCGCCTCCTGATCCAGCGAAAGCTCACAAAGAGAACCCACACATGCCATTGAAACTCGACCACATCGTCATTGCGGTGCACGACCTCGAACGCACCATCGCCGACTACGGCGCGCTCGGCTTCCACGTGCTGCGCGGCGGCGACCATCCGGGCCGCGCCACGCACAACGCGCTGGTGGTTTTCGGCGACGGCAGCTACTTCGAGCTGATTGCATGGCGCGAAGCTTCGCCCGGCGAACGCTGGTGGCAGCTGCTGCAGAAGCACGGCGAGGGCATCGTCGACTTCGCGCTGCTGCCGCGCGACACCGCGGCCACGGTCGCTGGTGCGAAGGAGCGCGGCCTGCTGCTCGAAGGCCCGCTCGATGGTGGCCGTGTGCGGCCCGACGGCGAGCGCCTGCGCTGGCAGACGGCGCGTGCGCCCTCGGCCGACCTGCCTTTCCTGTGCGGCGACCTCACGCCGCGCGCGTTGCGCGTGCCCGAGGGCGAGGTGCGCGTGCATGCGAACGGCGCGCTCGGCGTGGCCAGCCTGGCCATTGCCGTGCGCGACCTCGATGCGACGCTGGCGCGCTACCGCGCCTTGCTGGGCACTGACGCTGAAGATGCTGGCACGCACATCGGCAACCCCGTGGCGCTGCCGGGCAGCAACGTGCGCGTGGCGGTCATCGTGCTGGGCGGCAGCGTGCTGGTGCTGTCGTCCCCACGCGAGAACGCGGCACACGCGGGTGAAGGCAGCGACACGCTCACGCAGCGCATCGCCGCGCGTGGAGAAGGGCCCTATGCGCTGGTGCTGCACACAGACCGGCCGCAATCGACCGGCGCCTTCGATCTTGCCCGCACCCATGGCGCGTTGATCGAGCTCGACCTGCCGCCGCCGGACCGCGTGAAGGACAAGGCCCCGCGCGGATACCAGCGCTTACCTGATTTCACCTGACTGCGACCTGAAGCGGTCGTTGCGGACACATGCGGGGCACACAATGGACTCGTCTCATCAACGCATGGAGGATTCCAGATGAACATCAAGTCAAAGAGCATGGCCGTTGCCGCAGCGGCACTGGCAATGTGCATGGCCGCCGGCAGCGCCGTCGCGCAGGATCGACGCTTCGACGGCCGTCCCGGCCCTGGCGACGGACGCTTCGAGCAGCGTGGTCCCAACTTCGATCACCGTGGCGGCCCGCCGGGCTACCGCGGCAACCAGGACTTCCGTGACGGCCGCCAGTTCGATCGCCGCGGCTTCCCGCAACCGCACGCCGAATGGCGCCGTGGTGGCCGCGTGCCGCCGGAGTACCGTGGCCGCAACTACGTGGTGCAGGACTGGCGAGCCTACCGGCTGCAGCAGCCGCCCCGTGGGTACCAGTGGGTGGGCGTGGGCGGAGACTTCGTGCTCGCGGCCATTGCCACCGGCGTGATCGCGAACATCATCGCAGGCCAGTAAACAGACGCTGTTTCGGCCATTGGACGAAACAGCACTGCAGAAACCACGCCGCAGGCCGCAAGGCTTGCGGCGTTTTTTTCAGACCAGTGCGGTGGGTGCCGATTGGGCGCAGACGTTGCGGCCCGTGATGGTCAGGCGCAGCCCGCCGCCGTGCCATTCGAGCCAGTTGAGGCTCACGTACGCATCGATGTCGGCGTCGTCGATGCGGTCGGCCTGGCGGCTCTGCAGCAATTCGACCGTGGCGGGCAGGGCCCGTCTGAGCCGTTCGCGCCGCTCCGCGGCATCGGCGGCCTTGAGGGCGGCCCTTGTTTGCTGTTGCTGCTGCTGCGGGGTCGATGCCATTGCTGATCCGTTTCCAGGAAGCCAGGGAATTAACCCGAATGTACGCCGCCTGTGTGAAGCTGCATTCTTCTTTTTTAACCTTTCTGTCGTCCCCGGTACACACCCCCCAAACGCCACTGGACAGGCTCTAGATTTCGTAGTGCGAGGCTTTGGCCTCGTCTCCCAGGGCCTTTTCGACCACCGCCCGCGTCAGCGTGGGCGCGAACGATTCGATGAAGGCATACACGTACTTGCGCAGGTAGGTGCCCCGCCGTACAGCGAGCTTGGTGAGGTTGATGCCGAAGAGCCGCCCCGCGTCGAGCGCGCGCAACTGGGTGTCGCGCTCGGCCTCGTAGGCCACGCCGGCCACGATGCCCACGCCCAGGCCCAGTTGCACGTAGGTCTTGATGACGTCGGCATCCATCGCGGCCAGCACGATGTTGGGCTCCAGCCCCCGCTGCTCGAAGGCCTCGTCGATGCGCGAGCGGCCGGTGAAGCCGGTGTCGTAGGTGATGAGCGGATAGCGCGTGAGCGCATCGAGCGTGAGCGGCGCGTCGAGCAGCGGATGCCCCGGCGGCACGATCACCGAGTGCGTCCAGCGGTAGCAGGGCAGGGCGACCAGTTGCGGATAGTCGCCCAGCGCCTCGGTGGCGATGCCCACGTCGGCCTCGCCGTCGAGCAGCATCTGCGCGATCTGCTTGGGCGAGCCCTGGTGCAGGTGCAGCTTCACGTTCGGGAACTGCGCGCGGAATTCCTGCACCGCCACCGGCATCGCATAGCGCGCCTGCGAGTGCGTGGCCGCCACCGACAGCAGCCCGCTTTGCTGCGCGATGAATTCCTGGCCCGCGTGCTTGAGGTTGCTGCTCTCCATCAGCATGCGCTCGATGATCGGCAGCACATGCCCGCCGGGCTCGGTGAGACCGGTGAGCCGCTTGCCGGCGCGCACGAACAGCTCGATGCCGAGCTCTTCCTCTAGCTCGCGGATCTGCCGGCTCACGCCGGGCTGCGAAGTGTGAAGGGTATGGGCGACTTCGGTCAGGTTGAAGCCGCAACGAACGGCCTCGCGTACCGAGCGCAGTTGTTGGAAGTTCATCTGGCGCGCAAGAGTGTCGGGGGCCCCGGTTGGAGCCGACCGGAGATTCTCGGCAGAACTGCTTATTCGGGGAACGATGCGTTTGTTGGTTTCACATGAGCAAAACATCTTTAAGCCTCCCAGAGCTGCTTCGAAAGGCCCGGCTTGAGTTTTCGCACGACTGTGCTAAAGTTTGCCGCATGGACGCCAAGACCCAGAAAAGCGAACTCACCCGCGCCGCCATCGTCGGCGCTGCGATGAACCTTGCGCTGGCCGAAGGCCTGGAAGCGATCACGCTGCAGGCCGTGGCCAGCCGGCTGGGCCTGTCGAAGAGCGGTGTGTTCTCGCGCGTGGGTTCGCGCGAGGCGCTGCAGAAGGCCGTCATCGAGGAATACGGCCGCGGCTTCCTGGCCGACGTGTTCGTGCCCGCCATGCAGAAGCCCAAGGGCCTGCCCCGGCTCGAAGAGATCGTCGCGCGCTGGATCGCCCGCACCCGCGACGTCGAAATGCACACTGGCTGCCTCTACATGGCCGGCGCCTTCGAGTTCGACGACCGCGAAGGCGAGCTGCGCGACGTGCTGTTCGACGAGATCACGCGCTGGCGCGCCGCGCTGCGCCGCACCGTGCTGCAGGCTGTCGAGACCGGCGAACTCAAGGCCGACACCGACCCCGCGCAGCTCGTGAGCGAGCTCAACGGCGTGATGATGACCCAGCTGCACGACGCGCGCTTCCTGCGCGACCCGCAGGCCGCCGACCGCGCCACGCACTCCTGGCGGCGCATTCTTTCCAGCTATCGCGCCTGAGCCGCTCGAGACGCAGGCGGATTCCCCACGTCTTCATTTGCCAATATTTCGCACAGCCGTGCGATAAAAAGGAGAAGCATCATGCTGATCATTGCCCTCGTCCTCGCCGCCTATGTGCTCGTCACCGGTGCCCGCTGCGTGCGCGACACCCTGCGCAGCCTGCCCCGCAGCAACCGTGACTGGGTCTGGTACTGACCCCCGCAGCCGAAGGAGCTCCCGCCATGACAGGCACTTCCACAACCTCCGCCGCCGGCCATGCTGCGCAGTCGAACTACTACCGGCCAGGACGCGTGATGCGCACGCTGCGCTTCGGCCTGACCACGTCGCAACGGCTGTGGCCCGCGCTGGGCGTGCGCGCCGCTTACCGCCTCTTCGGCACGCCGCTGCCGCCCAAGTGGCTGTACCGGGCGCAGGGGCCGGGTGCAGAGTGGCGGCGCGAGGGCTGGGCTTTCGAGGACGCGAGCGTCGGCATCTATCACTTGGCCGCACAGGACTCGGGGGCCGAGTCGGCGCCCGTGGTGCTGCTGGTGCACGGCTGGGGCGGCCATGCGGGGCAGATGCTGCCGCTCGCGCAGGCCGTGGCCGATGCCGGCCTGCGGCCCGTGCTGCTCGAGCTGCCGGCGCACGGCCGCAGCGCCGGCACGATGAGCAACTCGCCGCAGTTCGCGCGGGCCATTGCGTATGTCGCGGCGCGGCTCGCGGCCGACGGCCATGCGCTGCGCGCGGCCGTCGCGCATTCGCTGGGTGCCAACGGCCTTGCGCTCGCGGCGTCGCGGGGCTTGCCGGCAGAGCGGCTCGTGCTGCTCGCGCCGCCCGCATCGCCACGCGAATACACGCGCTATTTCGCGCACACCTTCGGGCTCAGCGAAACCACGCGCCTGGCGATGCAGCGGCTGTTCGAGGCGCGCGAAGGCGTCCTGATGCCCCAGCTGGAGCCCGCCGCCGTGGGGCCGCGCATCTCGCAGCGCACGTTGATCGTGCACGACAGGGACGACCGCGTGAACCGCTTTGCCGACGCCGAGGCCTACCGCGATGCGATCGGCCACGCGCAGTTGATGGAAACGCAGGGCTGGGGCCATCGCCGCATCCTCAAGGAGGCCGAGGTGCTGGCGCGGGTCGCTCGCTTCGTGACGGCGCCCGATTGAAGGCGGCGTGCTACCAGGCCGGGTGAACCGGCGTGAACACCGGCCTGAACAGGTGCCGCCGCACGATCTCCCCGTAGCCCCGGTAGTAGAAGTTGCCGTTCGCCTCCAGCACCGCCGCGCGGTGCTTGCGGAAGTACACCGGGATCTCGTACCAGGGCATGGTCGGCGCGCGGTGGTGCACGTGGTGCAGGTTGTTGAAGAGGTACAGCAGCCCGAACACGAGGTTCGACTCCACGATGGCCACGCGCTCGTGCGGCGTGTCGGCCCAGCGGTGTTCGGTGAAGTTGCGCAGCGAGCCCAGCATCATGCCGGGATACACGAAGTACAGCAGGTACTCGCCCAGGCCCATGCCGCAGACCGCGGTCACGTAGTACAGCACCGGCGCCACGCTCAGTGCATGCCAGCCCCATGTCGGCAGCCTCGAGAAATTGCCCGACAGCACCTGGCCCGCTTCGAAGCCGACCAGCTTCCAGAGCCGGAGAAACGGCCCCAGCACCACGCGGAAGGCGATCGTCTGGTTCGCCATGTAGATGCACCGCCACGCCGGCCCGTAGGCCGCCCATGCGGGTGCCGAGTGATAGGCGCTTTCGTTGTCGCGCTCGGGGTGCGTGAGGTGGTAGTTGACGTGGTGCGAGCTGTGCCCGCGGTTGTAGAACGGGTAGGGCAGCCACAGGTTCAGCGGCGGCCACACCACCGCATGGCGCAGCCACGTGGGCAGGTGGCGCATCGCGTGGATGCTCTCGTGCTGCAGCGAGGAATGCAGCTGCGCGAGAAAGCCCCCGGCCACGAACAGGGCCCAGCCCGGCAGCGCCGCGTGCCACCACAGCAGCGCGGCCCAGGCAACGTACAGTGCGGCGGCCAGCAGCAGGGTGGGCACTTCGTAGTGCCACCACCAGTGGCGGCGCACGGGTGTGGTCCTGGCGGGGTTCGGTACGGCGGTCGAAGTCATGATGGGAAGGACTGCGATGCTAGGTAGCAAGCGGCGTCTTGCATGCGCGCTTTTCGCATAAGCATGGTCGCGAAACTTCGTTCCGCGCGGCCGGGGGCGAGGCCTAAGCTAGAGCGCTTTCTCCGCGCTCCCGCGTGCGTTGGCGTCACTCGTGAAGCGGGCTGGTAATCAGCCGAACTGAAATCTATTGTTCGGGGTGCGCTCACGCCGACGGGGTACCTTGCTCCGCGAATGTCCCCCGGCCTGCGGCCTCCTCCTTTATTTCGCTGCGCAAGGCACCCCGCCGACGTGAGCGTTCAGAGCACTGGTTGATCGAGCGGAACGGCGGCTGCGCTCGTTGTGCACAGGACACCGGGTGCTCCCCGCAGCGAAATAAAGGAGGAGGGGCGAAGCCCCGGGGGACATTCGCGGAGGGGAATACCCGGTGGCCTGTGCACGCGCCCCGAAAAACCAGAGCCTCAATGAGCAGCATCACAAAGACCATCGCCCCGACAGAACTGCAAGCCCTGCTCCTGGCAGAGCCAGCCGCAGAACTCGCACTGCTCGACGTGCGCGAAACCCGCTTCTTCGTCGAGCGACACCCCAACCTCGCGCGCAACGTGCCCTTCAGCGGCTTCGAGCTGCAGATCGAGGCGCTGGTGCCGCGCCGCACCACCCCCGTCGTGCTCTACGACGACCACGGCGCAACCGACGGCGTGGGCCGGGCCGCATCAGCCGTGCTCGCCCGGCTGGGCTACACCGACGTGCGAAACCTCGAAGGCGGCCTGCAGCGCTGGCTGTCCGAGGGCCTGCCCGCCATCGACGGCTACGGCACGCTGGTCAAGGCCTTCGGCGACCGCGCCCGGCTGCACTACGGCACGCCGGGCCTGCCCGTCGAGGCGCTGCGGGAACGCCAGCGCCAAGGCCGGCCGACCACGCTCGTCGACGCGCGGCCGCAGGCCGAGTTCAGGTTTCTCTCGCTGCCCGGCGCGCGCAACCATGCGGGCACCGAACTGGCCCTGCGGCGCTTCGAGCCGGGCGGGGCCGACCACCTCTGGGCCATCAACTGCTTCAGCCGCACGCGCGGCATCGTCGGCGCGACCACGTTGCGGCTGCTGGGCCGTGCGCCCGACGCGGTGTTCGTCGAAGACGGCGTCATGGCCTGGGGCCTGCAAGGCGCACCGACCGTGCAGAACGCCGCCCCCGACGACGAACTGCCGCCCGAATCTCCCGAAGTGCTGCGCCGGATCGCCGACGACCTGATCGAGCGTTTCGGGCTGCCCCTGGCCGATGCCGCGCGGCTCGCCCGCTGGCGCGAAGACGATGCACGCACCCTCTACGTATTCGACGTGCGTCCCGCCGCCGATCCGGCCTTCTCGGGCACCGGCGTGCGGCAGGTGCCGGGCGGGCAGCTGCTGATGCACTTCGAGAACCTCGTCGCCACGCGCGGCGCGCGCATCGTGCTGCTCGACGACCAGGCCCACCGGTTGCGCGCCGCCGTCACGAGCTTCTGGCTCACCCAGCTCAACCAGGCCGAGGTCTACGTCTTCGATGGCGAGCTGCCACCCGATCAGGCGCCGCCCGCGCCCGCCACGTCGCTCAAGGATGCCCCGGCTCCGCTCACCCCCGAGGCATTGGCCCGTCTGCGCAGCAACGGCGCTGTCACCGTGGTCGACGTGGGCCCGAGCCTCGATTACGAACGCGGCCATCTGCCCGGCGCGCTCTACATGCTGCCGGCCTCGCTCGCGCCGCTTGCCGCGCATGCCGTTGCCGGCCGCACGCTGGTCTTCACCTCGCCCGACGGCACGGCCGCGGCCCGCGTGGCACGCGACGCGCACCAGCGCTGGCAGCAGGATTCAGGGGCTGTGTTCAGCTGGCTCCAGGGCGGAACGCAAGGCTGGGAGGCTTCAGGACGGCCGCTTTCTACCGATTTGGTGCCGTCCCGGCTGCTCACCCCCTTCGACGACGACTGGGGCTCGGTGATGCGCGTCTTCGGCCCGCGACGCGATGCGGCCTGGGCCGACTACCTGGCGTGGGAACGCGCGCTGGCCGAACGGGTCCTGCAGGACCCGTCCGTGCGCTTTCGCTTCTTTGCGCTCAGCGCGCGGGCGCCGGCGCAGGGTCGGGCAGCTCGATCTTGATGTCGAGCACTTCGAGGTTGTCCTGGGTCTCCAGGTGCACCTTGATGTCTTCCGCGTTGATCGACACGTACTTGGAAATCACCGCCACCAGTTCGCGCTGGAGTTCGGGCAGGTAGTCGGGCCGCTTCTTGCCGCTGAGGCTGGACCGCTCGTGGGCGAGGATGATCTGCAGCCGCTCCTTCGCGACGCTGGCAGTCTTCTTCTTTTCGCCCAGCAGGAACGAGAGAAAGGACATGGCCTACTTGCCTCCGAAAATCCGCTTGAAGAAGCCGGGCTTCTCGGCGTCGACAAAGCGCATCGGCTTCTCTTCGCCCAGGAAGCGCGCCACCACGTCGCTGTAGGCCTGCGCCACGTCGGTTTCCTTGTCGTGGATCGCCGGCACGCCCTGGTTGGAGGCGTGCAGCACGCTCTCCGACTCGGGGATCACGCCGATCAGCTTGATGCGCAGGATGTCCTGGATGTCTTCCAGCGACAGCATCTGCCCGCCCGCCACGCGGTTCGGGTTGTAGCGGGTGATGAGCAGGTGCTCCTTGATGGGGTCGCCGCCGTCCTTGGCGCGCTTGGTCTTGCTGCTGAGCATGCCCAGGATGCGGTCCGAGTCGCGCACCGAGGACACCTCGGGGTTGGTCACCACCAGCGCCTCGTCGGCGAAGTGCATCGCCATCATGGCGCCGGTCTCGATGCCGGCGGGCGAGTCGCAGACGATGTATTCGAAATCCATCGCGGCGAGGTCGGCCAGCACCTTCTCGACGCCTTCCTGCGTGAGCGCTTCCTTGTCGCGCGTCTGCGAGGCGGCCAGCACGAACAGGTTGTCGCACTGCTTGTCCTTGATGAGGGCCTGGCTCAGGTTGGCTTCGCCCTGGATGACGTTGATCAGGTCGTACACCACGCGGCGTTCGCAGCCCATGATCAGGTCCAGGTTGCGCAGGCCCACGTCGAAGTCGATCACCGCCGTCTTCTTGCCCGCGAGCGCGAGTCCGGATGCGAAGCTGGCGCTGGTGGTCGTCTTGCCGACGCCGCCCTTGCCCGAAGTCACCACCACAATTTTGGCCATGGCCATTCCTTCTTGTTTCGATTCAGTTGTTGGTTGTCAGGGTCGCCGCGTTCCGTGAGCCAGCAGGGGCTCAGGGAATGGGGTCGATCGCTATTTTTTTGCCGTCCAGGCGCACCTGGGCCGATTTTCCCAGCACCGAGTCGGGCAGCGCCACTTCGTTGGTCCGGTAGATGCCGGCGATGGCCACCAGCTGGGCTTCCATGCAGGTCGAGAAGATCCGGGCCTCGGTGTTGCCGCGCGCGCCGGCAATGGCCTTGCCGCGCAGCGGCGCGTACACGTGCACGTTGCCGTCGGCAATGACCTCGGCACCGAAGCTCACCACCGCCGTCACCACCACGTCGCCGCCGCGGGCGTAGACCTGCTGGCCCGAGCGCAGCGGCTTGTCGATCAGCAGCGTGCCGTTGGCCGGCACCGGCACTTCGCGCACGATCTGCGGGGCTTCGGACGCGGGCGGTTCGGCCGGCGGGGCGGGAGCGCGCGGCGCCGGCGCGGCAGGCATGGCCGCCACCGACAGGCCGGCGGCGCGCGCCGCGGCGTGCTGGGCGGCATTGCCGCCGCGCACCGCGATGGGCTGGGTCTGGTGGCGCGCCAGCAGGCTGCGCAGGGCGGCGAAGTCGATGTCGCCGGCGGCCTCGCCGCTCTCGCCCTGTGCTTCCTGCAGCAGCGAGAGGTCGATCACCACCGGCTCCTGCTCGAAGAAATCGGGCGAATCCGCCAGCTGGGCGTCGAGCGCCTCGGCCAGCACGTCCAGGTCGGACGTCTTGAGGATCACTGCGATCAGCGGCAGCGTGGCGCTCTTGAATTCGAAAACCGCCTTGGTGCGCGCGGCGGAGACATCGGCCATTGGAAAACGTCGGTGCGAAAAGCGTTGGAGTCTAACGGGCGCCAGCCAAACCCGGGTGACCGGGCGTTACACCAGGCCCCCCGGTCCACGCTTCGTGCGCTCAGTTCTTCGTGCGGCCCAGCAGCGCGTACAGGATGATCGCGCCGAAGGTGGCGGTCCCGATGCCGCCCAGGGCGAAGTCGCCGAACTTCAGCGTGAAGTCGCCGGTGCCGATGATCAGCGTGATGGCCGCCACGATCAGGTTCTTGTTCTGCGAGAAGTCGACCTTGTTGTCGACCCAGATCTTGGCGCCGGCAATGGCGATCAGGCCGAACACCACGATGCTCACGCCGCCCATCACCGGCAGCGGAATCGCCTGGATAAGCGCGCCGAACTTCGGGCTGAAGCCCAGCACCAGCGCAATGAGCGCCGCCACCACGAACACCGCGGTGGAGTAGATGCGCGTGGCGGCCATCACGCCGATGTTCTCGGCGTAGGTGGTCACGCCCGTGCCGCCGGCGCTGCCGCTCACCACGGTGGCGATGCCGTCGCCGATGAAGGCGCGGCCCATGTACGCGTCCAGGTTGCGCCCGGTCATGGCCGTCACCGCCTTCAGGTGGCCGAGGTTCTCCGCCACCAGGATGATCGCCACCGGGGCGATCAGCAGCATCGCGTTGGCCGTGAACACCGGCGCGGTGAAGGTCGGCAGGCCGACCCAGGCCGCGTTGGCGATGCCGCTCAGGTCGACCGGCTTGCCCAGCCCCATGCCGTTGGTCAGCACCGCGTAGACCAGCGTGGCCAGGATCAGCCCGACCAGGATCAGCAGGCGCTGCAGCATGCCGCGCGTGAACACCGCCACCAGCCCGACGCACAGGAAGGTCACGGCCTGCATCCACGAATCGAAGTTGCTGGCCGCCATGTTCTTGATCGGCACGCCCGCCAGGTTGAGCCCGATCACCGCCACCACCGCGCCCGTGACCACCGGCGGCATGAAGCGCTCGATCCAGCCCGTGCCCACGGCCTGCACGATGGCCCCGATCAGGATGTACACCACCCCGCAGGCCACGATGCCCCCCAGCGCCACCGCGATGTTGGCGTTGGGCCCCTTGCCCGCGTAGCCGCTGGCCGCGATCACCACGCCGATGAAGGCGAAGCTCGACCCCAGGTAGCTGGGCACCTTGCCGCCGGTCACGAAATAGAAGATGAGCGTGCCGATGCCGCTCATCAGGATCGCGATGTTGGGGCTGAAGCCCATCAGGATCGGCGCCAGCACCGTGGCGCCGAACATGGCGATGACGTGCTGCACGCCCATGGCGCCGGTCTGCAGCCAGGGCAGCCGCTCGTCGGGCGCGATGACCGCGCCGTTGGCCAGTGCGGACGCGGGCCGTTCAGTCCAGTTGAACATTCTTCTATCTCCTCTTGTTGGGTGTGGTGCTCGGTGGCCGGGACGTCCCGGCTTTCCCGGGGCGTGATTGTGGGTGATGAACCCCGCCCTGAACACCGGCACGCACCCTGCGCCGGAGAAAGAAGACCGCCGCCCTCAGCGCGGCTGCAGCACCGCCATCGTGATGCGCGAGACGCAGGTCAGCTCGCCCGCCTCGTTGGTCAGGTCGATCTGCCAGACCTGCGTGGTGCGGCCCCGGTGCACCGGCCGCGCCGTGCCGATGACCCAGCCGCTGGTGACCGAGCGGATGTGGTTGGCGTTGATGTCCAGCCCCACCGCGCGGTCGCCTTCGGGGGCGGAGTAGTGGGCGCCGCAGGAACCCAGCGTCTCGGCCAGCACCACCGACACGCCGCCATGAAGGATGCCGTAGGGCTGGCGGGTGCGCTCGTCGACCGGGCAGCGGGCGCGGATGAAGTCGTCGCCCACCTCCAGGAACTCCATGCCCAGCGTCGAGACCGCGGTGCCGACGTGGTTGCGGGTCAGCTCCTCGACGGAGATTTCTTTTTTCCAGATACGCATTCGGTTCTTCTTTCCTGTAGTAGGTGGCTAAAACTATAGCGACGGCGGCTGACAACGGCAGTCGCCTTTGCGTGTTAACTTGGATCGATGAAGCACCCTGTCCGCCGCTGGCTCCTCGGCATTGCCGCCGTCCTGGTGATCGGCGTCGGCGCCCTGGTGCTGGTGGTGCGCTCGAAGCTGCCCACCGACGACGAGGTGGCCGCGAAGATCGCCGAAGGCTTCGAGCAGCGCTTCGGCGTGCCGCTGAAGATAGGCAGCGCCCACTGGTCGCTGCTGCCGATGCCCATGCTGGTGCTGTCCGACGTGGCCACCGGGCAGCCCCGGCCCATCACCCTGCGGCAGGTCACGCTGCGGCTCAAGCTGGCGCCGCTGCTGCACCGCGTCATTGCGCTGGACGATGTCGAGATCGAAAGCCTGATGCTGCCCAGCGCGTCGGTGCGGGCCTTTCGCGGCAAGGGGCCCAAGCCCGCCGAGGGCGCGGCGCCCGTGGCGCTGCCGGCACCGTGGACCCTGGCACCGGTGCCTGTGGAACGGGTGCGCTGGCGCGACCTGACCTGGATCGACCGGCGCGACATCGCGCTGGCCTACGACGGCGACATCGTCTTCGACCCCCAGTGGCGCCCGCGCCAGGCCCGGGTGGAGCGCGCCGGCCTGGCGTCGCCCTTGCCGCCTGCGCGCCTGCGGCTGGACCGCGAAGCGGGGCAGGACCGCTGGCGCACCCGCATCGACGTGGGCGGCGGCACCTTGAACGGCGTCGCGCGCTTCGAGACCCTGGCCAACGGCAAGCTGCGCGTGTCGGCCGAGCTCGACCCGCGCCAGGTCGACATCGAAAGCCTGGTGCAGGCCTTCGACCGCCGCACTTCGGTGGCCGGCAAGGTCTCCGGCCATTCCACGCTGGTGGCCGAGGCGGGCAGCGCCGAGGAGGTGAGCGCGCTGGTCCGCAACCTGCACACCCGCACCACCTTTTCGGTGCAGCCCGCCACGCTCACCAAGTTGGACGTGGCCAAGGCGGTGAGCACCGCCGGCATCAGCCGCGGTGGCCGCACGCAGCTGGACGAGCTCACGGGCACGCTCGACACCCAGGGCACCGACAACGGCGTGGTGCTGCAGTACTCCAACCTCAAGGCCCGCTCGGGCGTGCTCACGGCAAGCGGCAGCCTGAAGCTGTTCAATCGCAAGCTCGACGGCGAGATCGCGGTGGACCTGGTCGACGGCGTGGTCGGCGTGCCGCTCAAGATAGGCGGCACCGTGAGCGACCCCGAGCTGTCGCTGACAGGTGCCGCGCTCACCGGCGCGGCCATCGGCAGCGCGGTGCTGCCGGGCGTGGGCACGGCCATCGGCGCGCGCATAGGACAGCAGGTGGAGAAGATGTTCGGCGGCGGCAGCAAGCCGAAGCCGAAGCCGTCCAGGCCCGCGCCGGGGCGCTGAGGGCTTCAGCGCCCGAACTCGCCGTGGCGGCCCGCGCCGCCGGCAAAACGCGCGGCGCCGGTTTCGCCCTCGGCAAAGACCATCGGCACGCCTTGCGCGCCTTCGCGGCGCAGCGCTTCGGCCAGCGGCATGTCCCACTGCCCGTAGGCGGAGCGGCGGTCGGCCAGCATGCATTGCTGCGGGAAGGCGGCAAGCTGGTGGGCCAGTTCCTGCGCGGCGGCCAGCGCGCCGCCGGGCGGCGTCACCCGGTTGACCAGGCCCATCGCCAGCGCCTCGGCCGCGCCCACCGGACGGCCCGAGAGAATCATGTCGAGCGCGCGCCCCATGCCCACGATGCGCGGCAGCCGTACCGTGCCGCCGTCGATCAGCGGCACGCCCCAGCGGCGGCAGAACACGCCGAACACCGCGTCGTCGTCGGCCACGCGCAGGTCTGCCAGCAGTGCGAGTTCGAGGCCGCCCGCCACCGCATAGCCGTTCACCGCCGCGATGAGCGGCTTCGACAGCGCCATGCGCGTCGGCCCCATCGGCCCGCTGCCGCCGCCTTCGGGGTCGAGCTCGTTGCGGCGGGCCGGGTCGCCCACGGCCGAGAGGTCGGCGCCCGCGCAGAAGTTGCCGCCCGCGCCGGCCAGCACCGCAACGCGAAGCGCGTCGTCGGCCTCGAAACGCTCGAAGGCCTGGCGCAGTCCGGCGGCCACGACGCCGTCGACCGCATTGCGCTTTTCCGGACGGTTCAGCGTGATGGTGCAGACCGTGCGGTCCACGTCGTACGTCACGTACTGCATGGCCATGGGCGGATCCTTTAGGGCTAAATTACATTAGCGATCGCTCGGCTGCATCCTAGGAAATATTTCTCTTTTTCGCAATCATGGACAAAGTATGTAATGTGCCGGTGGCCATCCCCAGCGCGCCGGAGCTGATCCTCGACCTGCTGGTGGCCGACGGAGGCACGCTGAGTTCGCAGGCGCTGTGCCGCGCGGGCGAGCTCATGGGCATCGGCGAGTCGACGCTGCGCGTGGGCCTGACGCGGCTCGCGGCCGAGGGCAAGATCGCGCGCGGCGAGCGAGGCAGCTACGCGCTCAACCGCGATGGCCCGGCGCTGTCGCGCGCGGTCGACGACTGGCGTCACAAGCAGGCGCAGACCGTCGCATGGCACGGCGACTGGCTCGCCGTGCACGACGCCGGCGTGCCGCGCGCCGACAAGACGGCCTGGCGCCACCACGCCCTGGCGCTCTCGCTGCGCGGCTTTGCGGCGCTGCGGCCGGGGCTGCACATCCGGCCCGACAACCTCGCGGGCGGGCTGGAGGGCGAGCGCGTGCAGCTTGCGGCCCTGGGGCTGTCGCCCAGCGCGCTGGTGTTCCGGCTGGCCGACCTGGACGATGCCGCGCAGGCCGCCGCGCGCAAGCTGTGGAACGTGCGCGCTCTTGCGGCCGATTGCCGCCGCCTGCAGGCGGGCCTGGAGCGCAGCGAGAAACGGTTGCGCACCCAGCGGCTCGAAGTGGCGATGCGCGAGTCGCTGCTGCTGGGGCGCGCCGTGATCGCGCACCTCATCCGCGACCCGCTGCTGCCGGCCGAACTCATGTCGCCCGCGCCGCGCGCCGAGCTGCTCGCCGCCACCCGCCGCTACCAGGACAAGGCGCTGGTCTTGTGGCGCAAGTGGTTGGCGCTGCCGTAGCTTTTCAGTGCGCAGTGCCCAGTTCGTCGAACTGCACCACGCCTTACTTCATGACCCGCGGAGCACCTGCTCTGCCTTCACCGGGCAATCAGAAGTCGAGCCGAACCACCCGCGCATCGCCCGCGGGTCCGCGAGCGTGCAGCCTTTCCACCTCGGCCGCGCGCCGCGTCAGCACCGCGCGCTGGTTGATGTAGCCCTTGTCGGTGATCTCGCCGGCATCGAGGCTCGGCGGCTCGGCCAGCACCAGCGCGCAGGCCGGGCACTGCGAGGAGCCCGCGCCTTCGTCGCGCAGCGAACGCAGCACGCCGGCGATGCGCTCGCCCATGGCTTCCGGCGGCAACGCTGCGCCTTGCGGGCTCGTGAACACCAGCATGCCGATCTCGTCGCGGTCGTGGCCGGTGAGCACCACGTCCTGCGCATGCGGCGCGAGCATCGACACCAGCTTCACGCGCAGCGTGCCCACCGACACCCAGGTGCCGCTGGAGAGTTTGAAGTCTTCCGCCACGCGGCCGTTGAAGATCACGCCCTGCGCGGGCTGCGCCGGGTCTGCGAGGAAGCCGGCATCGCCGATGCGGTAGTAGCCCTCCGCGTCGAAGGCCTCGGCGGTTTCGCGCGGTGCGTCGCGATAGCCGGGGAACACTGAGACGCCCTTGACGCGCATCTCCAGCTTCTCGCCGTTGGGCACGAACTTCAGCTCCAGCCCCGGCAGCGGCGCGCCGATGCAGCCGGCGCCGTCGAGCTTCCAGTGCGCGGAGGTGATGGCGGGCGAAGTCTCCGTCGCGCCCCAGGAAGTGGTGAGCCACAGCGGCCGCGTGGGCCGCACGCGCCTCGCCACGGCTTCGAGCCGCTGCCATGTGGAGGGCGCGAGCGCCGCCGCCGCGTAGAACGCGAGCCGCAGCCGCGAGAACACCTCGGCGGCCAGCGCGTCGTCGGCTTCGAGAAAAGGCAGCAGCATGTCGAAGCCGCGCGGCACGTTGAACAGCAGCGTGGGCTTCACCTCGCGCAGGTTGCGCACCGTCCTCTCGATCAGGCCCGGCGCGGGCCGGCCCTCGTCGATGTAGAGCGCGCCGCCGTGGCAGAGCACCATGTGCAGGTTGTGGTTGCCGCCGAAGGTGTGGCTCCAGGGCAGCCAGTCGACCAGCACCGGCGCTTCTTGCGCGAGGAAGCGCCATGTCTGCGCCATCATCTGCTGGTTGGCGCACAGCATGCGATGCGTGTTGATGACCACCTTGGGCCTGCCGGTGGAGCCGGAGGTCAGCAGGTACTTGGCGTGCGTGTCGGGCAGCACAGTGGCAAAGGCCTGCATGACGGCGGGCGTTTCTCGTACCGCGAGCAACTGTTCGAACGCGATGGCACCCGGATGCGCATCGGCATTGCGGCTGAACACCGTGGCCGCCTCCACGCCGCAGCCCGCGAGCGAGCCGCCATAGACCCTGGCGTCCGATGCATAGATGAGTGCCGGCTTCAGCGCCTGCAGCATGCCGTGCAGCCGCGACGGGTCTTTGGCCATGCGCGAGTAGGCGCTGGAAAGCGAGCACGCGGTACGGCCCACGTGCATGGCCGCGAGCATCAGCACCGCATGGTCGATGGCGTTGTCCGAGAGGATCACGACCGGCTGGTTCGCCGGCAGCTTCATGTCGAGCAGCGCCTGCGCGACCGCGCCGACTGCCTGTCGCAATGCACGGTAGTCGAGCTTGCGCCAGCCTTCGCCGGACTCCTCGCGCTCGGCGAGGGCCAGCGCGTCGGGTGTCTCGCGCGCCCAGCGTTCGATCCATTCGCCGATGCAGCGCGCATACGGCCTCAGCGCCACCGGCGAGCGCAACGCGAACGAGCCGTCGTCGAAGTCGATGCGTACCGTGCGGGGCGGGGCGATCAGGTTTTCGTCGTTCAGGAAGTCGGTCATTTTTTGTCTTTTTCCGAGTTTGTTCTGGGGGCGTGCACAGGCCACCGGGTACTCCCCTCCGCGAATGTCCCCCGCCCTTCGGGCTCCTCCTTTATTTCGCTGCGGGGAGCACCCGGTGGCCTGTGCACAACGAGCGCTGCCGTTGTTCCGCTCGATCAACAAGTGCTCTGAACGCTCACGACGGCGGGGTGCCTTGCGCAGCGAAATAAAGGAGGAGGCCGCAGGCCGGGGGACATTCGCGGAGCAAGGTACCCCGTCGGCGTGAGCACGCCCCGAACAAGCCACTCACAGCACGACAAGAGCCAAGCGCGCCCTCGACCTATTCAAGCTTGCCGCTATCAGCCTTCGCGCGAATCAGGTCTAACAGCAGGTTGTCGCGCACCGCTTCGAGGTCCGCCGAGCGGCGTTGCCCCAGCGCCTCGTCCACACCTTCCTTCACCTTCTGCTTCAGCTGCGCCGTCATCGACGGCGCGCCCAGGTCCTTCCACCAGTCCTCGATCGGTCCGCCCAGATGCGCCAGCACATGCTCGATGCCGCCCGCGCCACCCGACAGATGCAGATTCATGAAAGGACCCATCACCGCCCAGCGCAGGCCGGGTCCGTGCGCAATGGCCGTGTCGATGTCGGCCACGCTCGCCACACCCTCATCGACCAGATGAAAAGCTTCGCGCCACAGCGCAGCCTGCAGCCGGTTCGCGATGTGGCCCTTGACCTCGCGCTTCACATGGATCGGCCGCTTGCCGATGGCCGCATAGAACGCCATCGTGCGCTCGATGACCTCGGCCGACGTCTGCGCGCCGCCGATCACCTCCACCAGCGGAATCAGGTGCGGCGGGTTGAACGGATGCCCCAGCACCACGCGCTGCGGATGCGCGCAACCCGACTGCACGCCGCTGATCGCCAGGCCCGACGAACTCGATGCGAGGATGGTCTCCGGCGGCGCCGCGGCGTCCATGCGTCGGAACAGGTCGATCTTGAAATCCATGCGCTCGGGACCGTTCTCCTGCACGAAGTCGGCCACCGACACGGCGTCTTCCAGGCTGTCGTGAAAGCGCAGCCGGTCGACCGACGCGCCCGGCGCCAGGCCGAAGCGCTCCAGCGTGGGCCAGTGCTGCGCCACCGCCGCGCGCAGCCGCTCCTCGGCGCCGGGCGACGGATCGGTCGCGTTCACGTCGAGCCCGTGCGCCAGAAAGTACGCGGCCCAGCTCGCACCGATCACGCCGGTGCCGACCACCGCCACGCGCTTCACGTCCAGGGATGTGCTCATGTCGATTTCCACCGCGTGCAGCGGCTCTCCGCCTTGGTCGTCCATGCGGCCTCGCCGCGGATCGGCTCGACCACCTTGTAATAGTCCCACGGCTCCTTCGACTCGGCCGGGGTCTTCACCTGCATCAGGTGCATGTCGTGCACCATCAGCCCGTCGTCTCGCAGCCAGCCACCCTTGACGAACATGTCGTTGAACTTCGTCTTGCGCAGCTGCGCCATCACCTTGTCGGCATCGTCGCTGCCCGCGGCCTTCACCGCCTGCAGGTACTGCAGCGCGGCCGAGTAGTCGCCGGCATGGAAGGAGGAGGGCATGCGCTTGTGCTTGTCGAAGAAGCGGCGCGACCACTCGCGCGACTCGGGGCTCTGGTTCCAGTACCAGCTGTCGGTGAGGTACATGCCCTGCGAAGCCTTCAAGCCCAGCGCATGCACGTCGTTGATGGTGATGATCATGCCCGCCAGCTTCATGTTCTTGCCGAGGCCGAACTCCGCCGCCGACTTGATGGCGTTCACCGTGTCGCCGCCCGCGTTGGCCAGGGCCAGCACCTGCGCCTTCGAGTTCTGCGCCTGCAGCATGAAGGACGAGAAATCGCTCGCGCCCAGCGGATGCTTGACCGAGCCCGCCACCGTGCCGCCGCTGGCCAGCACGGTCTTGGTGGCGTCGTTCTGCAGCGCCGCGCCGAAGGCGTAGTCGGCCGCCACGAAGTACCAGCTCTTGCCGCCGGCCTTGACCACCGCGCTCGCAGTGCCGCGCGCCATGGCCACCGTGTCGTAGGCGTAGTGCACCGTGTAGGGCGAGCAGTACTCGTTGGTGAGGCTCGACGCGCCCGAGCCCACCACGAAGTACGGCTTCTTCTTGTCCGCGGCCACGCCGGCCATGGCAATGGCCGCGCCCGAGTTGACGCCGCCGATCAGCATGTCGACCTTCTGCACGTCGAACCATTCGCGCGCCTTGGCGGCGGCGATGTCGGGCTTGTTCTGGTGGTCGGCCGTGACCAGCTCGATCTTCTTGCCGCCGACGGCGCCGCCCATGTCCGCGATGGCCATGCGGATGGCCTCGGCGCCGGCCGGGCCGTCGTAGTCGCGGTAGATGCCCGACATGTCGCTGATGAAGCCGATGCGGATCACGTCGTCTGACACCTGTGCCGAGGCGCCTGCGGCGAATGCCGTGCCGAGCGCCAGGGCCAGTGCGGTGCGGGAAGTGTTCATGTGCTCTTGTCTCCGTTCGTTGTTCTTTTGTTTGCCGTTCAGCCCAGGGCGAACTCGGGCCGTGGCGTGCCCGTGCGCGGCAGGCCCATCATCTGGCGCGCCTCCGCAGGCGTTGCCACTTCCATGTCGAGCTCGCGGATCACCCGCACGATGCGTTCTGTGAGCTGCACGTTGGTGGCCAGCTCGCCCTGGCGGAAGTAGAGGTTGTCTTCCAGCCCCACGCGCGCATGGCCGCCCAGCAGCAGCGCCGCCACGTTGGCCTCGAGCTGCGAGGGGCCGATGCCGCTCACGCAGAAGATGCTGCCCTTGGGCAGGGTGTCGACCATCATCTGCAGGAAGCGCGGCGAATACGGCATCGCGTTCTGGAAGTTGCGGTGCACGTTCATCACCAGGTTGATGAAGTAGGGCTCGTCGTCGTGGCCTTCCTGGATCAGCGTGGTCGTGTCCTGCAGGATGTGCGTGGGGCTGAACACCTCCCACTCGGGCTTGATGCCGCGCGCCTTCATGCCGGCGGCCAGCTCACGGCCGCGGGTGATGGGCGTGTCCATCAGGATCTGCTTGCCCTCGAAGCTCAGGTTGAGCGTGGTCGCGTCGAGCGTGCACATCTCGGCGCCGGCATCCATGCCCTTGATGCGTTCTTCCCAGGCAATCTCCCAGCGGTCGCCCGCCAGCGGCTTCACCATGTCGCCGTGCACGCCGCCGCCGGTGGAGTTGTTGATGACGATGTCGCTGCCGCCCGCGCGGATGCGGCTGTTGATGTCGCGGTACACGTCGGCGTTGCAGGTGGCGCCGTCGTCGGGGCGGCGTGCATGGATGGCGACCACGCTGGCGCCGGCGTTCCAGCAGCGCAGTACGTCGGCCGCGATCTCGGCGGGCTGCGTGGGGAGGTTGGGGTTCTGCGACTTGTGCGCCATGCCGCCGGTGGGGGCGATGGTCACGATCACTTTGCGCTTCGACATGGTCGGTGGCTCCTGGTGTCTTTCATGGGGGCGCGCCATTATTTTTTGGGGCGCGTTTGCACTCAGTCATCGCGACGACATTCGGGCTCAGGGTTTACCTGCGCCAGCGGCTAAAGTCGCCACTGCCTTCCACACACTCATGCAGCAAGGAGCAGCGCCCATGAAATTCCTGCCTCTCGTTCTCGCGGCCGCCGCCGCACTGGCGACACCGGGCATGGCAATGGCGCAACCGGGGCCCAGCGCCACCTGCGCGGCCAAGCGAGACGCCATCTCGCGCGACATCGATGCGGCCAAGGCCGACGGCCAGACCCAGCGCGTTCGCGGCCTGGAACGCGCGCTGGCCGAAGTGCGCCGCAACTGCAGCGACGCCAGGCTGGCCGCCGATCACCAGCAACGCGTGCGAAGCCAGGAACGCAAGGTGGCGCAGCGCGAGCGCGAACTGCGGGAAGCCCGGCGCAAGGGCGACGCCGACAAGGTTGCGCGGCGCGAAGACAAGCTGCGTGAAGCGCAGGCCGAGCTGCAGCGCATCAAGGACTTGCCCTGATCCCCTGGCGCAGTGAGCCTCCAGAGCCGTCCATGTCCACGAACAAGCAACCGCTTCAGCACGCGTCGCTGACCATCCCGCAACTGCTGCAGGGCTCGGCGTGGTTTCCGCTGCTCGACGTGGCCGCCGGAGAGCGCGTGCTCGACGAGATGCGCGAGGTCGAGGTGGCGCCCGGTGCCGCGCTCTGCCGGCGCGGCGACACGCCGGCGCACTGGTACGGCACGCTCGAAGGGCTGCTCAAGTGGTCGATCACCTCGAGCGACGGGCGCTCGGTGACGCTGGGCGGGCTGTCGGTGGGCAGCTGGTTCGGCGAAGGCACGCTGCTGCGCGCGCTGCCGCGTTCGGCCGACATCATCGCGCTGCGGCCCAGCCGCGTGGCGCAGCTGCCGCTGGAGACCTTCGAGTGGCTGCACCGCACGCAGCGCGGCTTCGACCACTTCCTGCTGCAGCAGATCAACGAGCGGCTGCACTGGTTCATGGGCAGCTATGCGGCGCACCGCCTGCTCGACGCCGACAGCCAGGTGGCGCGCGCGCTGGCCGGGCTGTTCCACCCGTGGCTGCATCCGGGCAGCGAGCCGCACCTGCAGACCTCGCAGGAGGAGATCGCGAACCTGTCGGGCGTGTCGCGCCAGCGCTGCAACGCGGCGCTGAACCGGCTGAAGGAAGCGGGCTTTCTTCGCATCGAGTACGGCGGGATCACCGTGATCGACCTCGAAGGGCTGCGCCGCTTCATCAGCGAGTGAACGGCGGGAACCCCGCTAGACCCCCAGCAGTTCCTCCAGCGCATGCGGCTCGGCCAGCAGATCCGCCGAAGCCCCGTGCCGCACGATCTGCCCCTTCTCCATCACCACCGCCAGGTCGGTATGCGCCAGCACCTTGCGGTAGTCGCGGTCGACGATCAGCGTGGCGATGCCGGTGGCGCGGATCTCGCCGATCACGCGCCAGATCTCGGCCACGATGAGCGGCGCCAGGCCTTCGGTGGCTTCGTCGAGGATCAGCAGGCGCGGGTTGGTCATGAGCGCGCGGCCGATCGACAGCATCTGCTGCTCGCCGCCCGACAGCTGCTGGCCGCCGTGCGACAGCCGCTCCGACAGGCGCGGGAAGGTCGCCATGACGCGGTCGAAGGTCCATTCGCGGCGGCCGTCGATGCCGGCGCGCTCGCTCATCACGAGGTTCTCGCGCACCGACAGGTTGGGGAAGATGCCGCGCCCCTCTGGCACGTAGCCGATGCCCAGCCGCGCCATCTTCTCGGGCGGCAGGCCGGTGACGGTGCGGCCGTCGACCTGCACTTCGCCCGAAGCGGGGCGCACGTAGCCCATCATCGTGCGGATCAGCGTGGTCTTGCCCATGCCGTTGCGCCCGAGCAGGCCGACCGAGGTGGCCGCCGGAATGCCGGCATGCACGCCGCGCAGGATGTGGCTGTTGCCGTAGTAGGTGTTGAGGTCTCGCACGATCAGCATCAGTGTTGTTCCTCGCCGAGATAGGCGGTGCGCACCTCGGGGTTCTCGCGGATCTCCGCGGGGTTGCCCGTGGCGATGACCGTGCCGTTCACCATAACGGTGATGCGGTCGGCGATGCGGAACACCGCGTCCATGTCGTGCTCCACCAGCAGGATGGCATGCGTGGCCTTCAGCCGCGCGAGCAGCGTGAGCATGCGGTCGGTTTCCTCGGCACCCATGCCGGCGAGCGGTTCGTCGAGCAGCAGCACGCGCGGCTTGGTGGCCAGGCACATGGCCACTTCGAGCTGCCGTTGCGCGCCGTGGCTCATGGTGCCGGCGATGCGGTGCGCCTCGTGGGCCAGGCCTGCCGCTTCCAGTGCCGCGTCGGCCGACGCGGTGCTGGCGGCGCAGCTTTGCGACGATTGCCAGAACGCCCATGGTTTCGGCGTGGCGGCCTGCGCGGCGAGCCGGCAGTTCTCGTGCACGCTGAACTCCGGGAAGATGGTCGTGCGCTGGTAGCTGCGGCCCACGCCGTCGCGCGCGCGCTTCGCCTGGGCGCGGCCGGTGATGTCCACGCCGTCGAGCGCGATGCGGCCTTCGGAGGCTTCGATCTCGCCGGAGAGCATGTTGATCAGCGTCGACTTGCCCGCGCCGTTGGTGCCGATCACGGCGTGCACTTCGCCGACGTGCAGGTCGAGCGTGACGGCGTTGACGGCGGTGAGGCCGCCGAAGCGGCGCGTGAGTTTTTCGACGGAGAGCAGTGCGTTCATGGTCTTGCTCCTTCCACTTCCGGGGGAAGGTTGGGATGGGGGCATGCGGCCTTTGATGCTGCGCGGCGTTGGAGGCCGCATGCCCCCACCCCGGCCCTCCCCCGGGAGGGGAGGGAGAAACGCGGGGTCATGCGGCCCCCTTCGGCGACAGGCGCTGCACGAGGCCGATCAGGCCCTTGGGCAGCAGCGCCACGAACACGATGATCGTCAGCCCCAGCGTCAGCTGCCAGTGGTCGGCCAGCGGACCCATCACGGCATGCGTCGAGAAAATTTCTTTGAGCAGCGTGAACGCAATGGCGCCGATCACCGCGCCGCGCAGATGGCCGAGGCCGCCGAGAATCACCATCAGCAGCACCTCGCCCGAGTTGTGCCATGCCATCAGCTCGGGGTTGACCACGCCGTCGCGCGAGGCCAGCAGGAAGCCCGCGAGCCCTGCCAGCGCACCCGCCAGCACGAAGGCCGCGAGCTTGTAGCCGTACACCGAGAACCCCGCCGCGCGCATGCGCTGCTCGTTCACGCGGATGCCCGCCAGCGCCGCACCGAAGCGCGAGCGGCGAATCAGGGCCAGCAGCCCGTAGGTGAACACCAGCGACGCCAGCACCACGTAGAACAGCACGGTACGGTTCTCCATGTCGAGCGCGCCGATGGCGGGCCGCACGTACATGTAGATGCCGTCGCTGCCGCCGCCGACCTTGGTGTCGTGGAACACGAAGAAGGCCATCTGCGCGAAGGCCAGCGTCACCATGATGAAGTACACCCCGCGCGTGCGCAGGCTCAGCGCGCCGACGAACAGCGCATACAGCGCCGCCGCGCCCATGGCCAGCGGCAGCAGCAGCGCGAAGTTGCCGCCTTCGCTGCCCGACGCCAGCACGGTGACGTAGGCGCCGATGCCGTAGAACGCCGCATGGCCCAGGCTCACCAGGCCGGTCATGCCGACCAGCAGTTCCAGGCTGAGCGCGAAGATCGACAGGATCATGATCTTCACGACGAAGTCCGACGCGTAGTTGCCCATGAAAGGACCGGCGATGCCGATGGCGATCGCGCAGGCCACGGGCAGGAGGAAGGCGCCGCGCTTCATGGCCGCCTCCCCATCAGCCCCTCGGGCTTCCAGATCAGCACGATCGCCATCAGCAGGTAGATGCCGATGCCGCTCAGGTCCGCGAAGAACACCTTGCCGAAGGTGTCGACGAAGCCCACCAGCAGCGAGGCCACCAGCGCGCCGGTGATGGAGCCGATGCCGCCGATCACCACCAGCACGAAGCAGATGATGAGCACGCTCGCGCCCATGTTCGGATACACCGAGGACATGGGCGCGGCGATCATGCCGGCCAGCGCCGCCAGCGCCACGCCGGCCGCGAACACGATGCGGTACAGGCGCTTCACGTCGATGCCTAGGCCGCGCACCATGTCGCGGTTGCTCGCGCCGGCGCGGATCATCATGCCCAGCCGCGTGCGGTTGACCACGAAATACAGCCCCACGGCCAGCACGATGCAGGCGGCCGATGCGAACAGGCGATACCACGGATAGCTCATGACGCTGCCCAGCGCGAAGCTGCCGTCGAGCCAAGCGGGCACCTTCACGCCATGCACGTCGTTGCCCACGAAGATGGAGCGCAGCTCCTCGAACACCAGGATGAGCCCGTAGGTCATCAGCACCTGCTGCAGGTGGTCGCGCTGGTAGAGGTAGCTGAAGAAGGCCCACTCCAGCAGATAGCCGAACACGGCCGCCAGCACCACGCCGGCCACCAGCATCAGCAGGAACTGGTCACCGAACACCGGCGCGAGCGAGAACGCCATGTACGCGCCGATCATGTAGAAGCTGCCGTGGGCGAGGTTGATGACGCCCATGATCCCGAAGATCAGCGTCAGCCCCGAGGCCACGAGGAAGAGGAGGAGTCCGTACTGAACCGAGTTCAGACACTGGACCAGGAAGGTGCCGAAATCCACGTTGGAGTTTCTCTCAGGGCGGAATCGTTGAGGAAGGATGTAGTGCGCGAGACACCGCGGAACCGGCTTTGCCGGGCCGCAGGTGTCGCCCCCTGCAAGGGGGTAGGCGCAGCGACACGAAGTGCGCGAAGCCTGGGGGTGTGCCTTTTACATCCGGCAGCCGCGTGCCGGGTCGGCCAGGCCCTTGATGGCCGTGCTCACCAGCTTGTTCTCCTTGCCGTCCACCTTGCGCAGGTAGATGTCCTGCACCGGGTTGTGCGACTTGCTCACGGTGAACGCGCCGCGCGGGCTGTCGATCTTCGCTTTCTCCACCGCGGCGGCGAACTCGGCCTTCTTCGAGATGTCGCCCTTGGTGGCGTTCAGGCCCACGCCCAGCATCTGCGCGGCGTCGTAGCCTTGCACCGCATACACGTCGGGCTGCAGCTTGAACGACTTGGCGTAGGCGGTGCGGAAAGCGTTGTCGCGCGGGGTGTTCAGGCCGTCGGCGTAGTGCAGCGTGGTCAGCATGCCTTGCGCCGAGTCGCCCTGCGCGTCGAGCGTGCCGTCGGTCAGGAAGCCGGGGCCGTACAGCGGAATGGTCTTGTTCAGGCCAGCGGCCTGGTAGTCCTTGACGAACTTCACCGCGCCGCCGCCCGCGAAGAAGGCGTACACCGCGTCGGGCTTGGCCGCCGCGATCTCGGTCAGCAGCGCCTGGAACTCGACGTTGGGGAAGGGCAGCGTGAGCTGCTTGTCGACCTTGCCGCCGTTCTTCTCGAAGCCTTCCTTGAAGCCGTTGACCGACTCGTCGCCGGCCGCGTACTTCCAGGTGATGGTCATCGCCTTCTTCTTGCCCTGCTGCTTGGCCGCCACTTCGCCCATGGCGTAGGCCGGCTGCCAGTTGCTGAACGAGCTGCGGAAGATGTTGGGCGCGCACATCGGGCCGGTCACCGCGTCGGCGCCGGCGTTGGGCACGATCAGCACGGTGCCGCTTTCCTTCGCGGCCTTCGCCATGGCCATGGCCACGCCGGAGTGCACGGTGCCGACGATCACGTCGACGTTGTCGCGCTTGATGAGCTTGTTGACGTTGTCGGTGGCCTTGGCGGGGTCGGACTCGTCGTCGACCTTGAAGTACTCGATCTCGCGGCCCGCGAGCTTGCCGCCTTGCTCGTCCACGTACAGCTTGAAGCCGTTCTCGATGGCCACGCCCAGCGCGGTGTAGGTGCCGCTGTACGGCAGCATCAGGCCGACCTTGAGCTTGCCCGTGCCTTGGGCGCCGGCGGTGCCGCAGAGGGCGGCGGCGAAAGCGAGTGCCGTCAGCGCGAGGCGTGCGGTGCGAATGGTGGTCATGGTGTTTGTCTCCTGTTTTTGGTGATGAAAGAAGCGGTGGCGACGATGACACGATCCGGCTGATCGCGATGCGGGGAATGCCCGCATTCAGGGATTTCGAGCAGCTCGCAACTACCACCGGCGCGCGCCGCGATGCCGCGGATCTGCGCCAGCGTGCCGTATTCGTCGTCGATGCCCTGCACGGCGAGCACGGGGCAGCGGATGGCGCCGAGCTCGGCCTCGATGTTCCAGTCGCGGAATGGCGGATGCAGCCAGATGCGGTTCCAGCCCCAGAAGGCCGAGTCGGCGCTGTCGTGGTAGCGGCCGAGCTTCTTCGGCAGGTCGGTGCCCAGGTAGGCGGTGCGCGCGATCTCGATGTTCGCGATGGTCTTGTCTTCCACGAAGATGTGCGGCGCGAGCACCACCAGGCCCTCGACCTTGTCGGGAAAACGCGAGGCGTACAGCAGCGATATCGAACCGCCGTCGCTGTGGCCGAAGAGCCAGGGCTTTTCGCCATCGAGCTTCAGCGCGGCGAAGAGCGCGGGCAGCACTTCGTGCGCCTGGCGGTGCATGAAGTCGACGTCCCAGGTCTCGTCGTCGGCGCGCGGGGTCGAGCGGCCATAGCCGGGGCGCGAGAACACCAGGCCTCGCGCGTTGGCGGCTTCGCAGACTTGCGCGGGGAAGTCCTTCCACATGGCGACGGAGCCGAGGCCTTCGTGGAGGAAGACGATGAGCGGGGCGTCGGTTTTTTCGGGGGCGATCCAGGCGCACTCGATCTGCACGGTGCGGTCGCGCCAGGTGATGGTGGCGAAGGGGGGGGTGCTCATGGCTGTTGCTCCTTCCCCCTTTGGGGGAAGGCAGGGAGGGGGGCAAGCGGCACTTGCAAAGGCTGTGCGCTTGCGAAGGCCGATGCCCCCACCCCGACCCTCCCCCAGCGGGGGAGGGAGCAAGAAAAAGAGGCGCGGCTCACGCCTGCTTTTCCTTCTCACGCAACCTGAACCGCTGGATCTTCCCCGTCGCCGTCTTCGGCAACTCGCTCACGAACTCCAGGAAGCGCGGGTACTTGTAAGGCGCAAGGCGTTCCTTCACGAAGGCCTTGAGCTCTTCCTCGCTGGCCGCGGCGCCGTCCTTCAGCACCACGAAGGCCTTGGTCTTCGTCAGCCCTTCGGCGTCTTCCTTGCCGATGACGGCGGCCTCGAGCACCGAGGGGTGCTGCATCAGCGTGGCCTCGACCTCGAACGGCGACACATAGATGCCGCTGACCTTGAGCATGTCGTCGCTGCGCCCGGCGTAGGTGAAGTAGCCGTCGGCATCGCGCGTGTACTTGTCGCCGCTCTTGGTCCAGCCGCCCTGGAAGGTCTCGCGCGACTTCTCGCGGTTGGTCCAGTACATCAGCGCGGAGCTGGGGCCGCGGATGTAGAGGTCGCCCACCTCGCCGTCGGGCACGGGGCGGCCGTCCTCGCCGCGCAGCTCGACTTCGTAGCCGTCCACCGGCTTGCCGGTGGTGCCGTAGCGGATGTCGCCGGGCCTGTTGGAGATGAAGATGTGCAGCATCTCGGTCGAGCCGATGCCGTCGATGATCTCGCAGCCGAACTGCGCCTTGAAGCGCTGCGCGATCTCTCCTGGCAATGCTTCGCCGGCCGAGGAGCACATGCGCAGCGCCACTGCTTCGCGCGCGGGCAGCTTCGGCGAGGCGAGCATGCCCGCGAAGCCGGTGGGGGCGCCGAAGAACACGGTGGGCTTGTGTTCCACCCAGCGGCGGAAGGTGGCGTCGGGTGTGGGCCGCTCGGCCATCAGCACCACGGTCGCGCCCACCGAGAGCGGGAAGGTCAGCGCATTGCCCAGGCCGTAGGCGAAGTACATCTTGGCGGCCGAGAAGCACACGTCGTCTTCAGTGAGCCCGAGCACCGGCTTGCCGTACAGCTCCGCCGTCCACCACAGGTTGGCGTGCGTGTGTACCGTGCCCTTGGGCTTGCCGGTGGAGCCGGAGGAATACAGCCAGAAGCCCGGGTCGTCGGAGGCCGTGGTCACGGGCGATGCCAGGGGCTCGGCGGCGGCGAGCGCGGCATCGAACTCCTGCGCGTTGTCCGGCAGCGGGCCGGTCGGCTGCGACACCAGCATCGCCTGCACTTCATGCCCGCCGCGTGCCATGGCTTCCTGCAGCGTCGGCAGCAGCGCGCCCGACACCAGCACCGCCTGCGCGCGGCTGTGGTCGAGCATGTAGGCGTAGTCGTCTGGCGTGAGCAGCGTGTTCACCGCGACCGGCACGATGCCGGCATACAGGCAGCCGAGGAAGCTCACCGGCCAGTCGTTGCCGTCGAGCATCAGCAGCAGCACGCGCTCTTCGCGCCGGATGCCGGCGGCCTTGAGCGCGGCGGCCAGCCGGCGCGCGCGTTCCTCGAGCTGGCCGTAGCTCAGCGCGCCGCGGTCGTCGATGTAGGCGGTGCGCGCCGCGCGGCCGCGGTTGAGCGCGAACAGGTGCTCGGCGAAGTTGAATCGTGTGGGCAGGGTCATGTCTTGTCTCCTTCGGCCGTGTGTTCTTGTTCTAGAGGCCGAGCGCGGCGATGACGCCGGGGCTCGCCTGCACCGCGCTGCGGCGGTGATAGAAATCGAGCGCGCGCAGCCCGCCGAGTTCGGCGCCGCCGCCCGCGCGGCCGGGGCCGCCGTGCAGCGACATCGGCATCACGTTGCCGTGGCCGGTGTGGGCCTGCGCCACTTCGGGGGTGATGACGTGCACGCGGCCGTGGCTCGGCGCCACCTCAAGCGCAGCCTGCGCCAGGGCCGCGTCGTCGCTGCCATACAGGGATGTGACCAGCGAGCCCTGGCCGCGGTGCGCGAGCGCGATGCCGTGCGCGAGATCGCGATAGGGCAGCAGCGTGGCGACGGGGCCGAACACTTCCACGTCGTGCACGCGCTGCGCCGCGTCGGCATCGCGCGCGCCGAGCAGCACGGGGCCGATGCATGCGGCCACGGCCGGATCCGCATCGACCAGCGGCTTGTCGCGGCCGTCGTGCAGCACCGTGGTCTGCGCGGCCAGCGCGTCGAGGCCTTCGCGCACCGCGTTCAGCTGCGCGCGGCTCACCAGCGAGCCCATGCGCACGCTCTCGTTGCGCGGATTGCCGACGGTGATGCCCGCGAGCTTGGCGCCGATGGCTTCGGCCGCCGCGTCGTACAACCCGGCCGGCACCAGGATGCGGCGGATGGCGGTGCATTTCTGGCCCGACTTGACCGTCATCTCGCGCACCACTTCGCGCACCAGCAGGTTGAAGGCCTCGCTGCCGGGCGCGGCGCCGGGCACCAGCAGGGCGCTGTTGAGGCTGTCGGCCTCGATGTTCACGCGCACCGAGCGCTCGGCCACGGCGGGGTGCGAGCGGATCACCGCCGCCGTCTCGGCCGAGCCGGTGAAAGAGGCCACGTCGAAAGGCTGCAGGGCATCCATCAGGCCGGCCGAACTGCCGCAGACGATGGACAGCGCACCGGCGGGCAGCACGCCCGCATCGACCACGTCGCGCACCATGCGCTGCGTGAGCCAGGCAGTGGCGGTGGCCGGCTTCACGATCACCGGCACGCCCGACAGCAGCGCGGGCGCGGCCTTTTCCCACAGGCCCCACGACGGGAAGTTGAAGGCGTTGATGAACAGCGCCACGCCATGCGTCGGCACCTGCAGGTGCTGCGACTGGAACACCGGCTCCTTGCCGAGCTTGACCGCCTCGCCGTCGCGCAGCGCACGCACGTCGCCGAGCGCATTGCCCCACTTCGCGTACTGGCCGAGCGTGAAGATCGCACCGTCGATGTCGACGGCCGAGTCGTTCTTCACCGTGCCGGAGTTGGCAGTGGCGATCTCGTAGTAGGCGTCTCGGTTGGCCTGCAGCACCTTCACGACGGCGGCGAGCAGCTCCGCGCGCTGGCGGTAGGTGAGGGCGCGCAGCGCGTTGCCGCCCTGTTCGCGTGCAAAGGCAAAGGCGGCGGGCAGGTCGAGGCCGGTGGCGTCGACGCGCGCGAGCTCGGTGCCGAGCACCGGGTCGAACAGCGGCGTGCCTGCGCCCGAGCCGCCTTGCCAGCGGCCGGCGACGTAATTGGAAAGAAGCTCGGTCATTCGATGGGTCTCAACGTGGGCAGATTCGGGGAACACCGCGGAACCGGCTTTGCCGGGCCGCTGGTGTTGCCCCCGGCGAGGGGGTTGGCGGCCACACGAAGTGGACAAGCCTGGGGGAGTACTTCATGCGGTGAACTTGATCTGCCCTTCGGGCAAGAGATACAGGACGAGTGCGCGGCCCTGGGCCACGGTCGGGCGATGCGCGGTGCCGGGGCCGTAGACGCACCAGCCGGCGGGCCGCCCGTCGAAGGTGGCGGGATGGTCGTCGAGCGGCATGATCAGGTCGATCTCGCCGTTGGGATGCGTGTGGTGCGGGCCGGCGATGTCCTGCATGTCGACCACGTCGACCGAGAAGCGGTGCAGCGCGTCTTCGGCCTTGAAGACGCGCCCGTACTTGATGCCGCCGCCTTCGCGCTCGCAGAGCCAGCCTTCGGCCACGCCGCCTATGCAGGCCTGGCGCAGCGCCTCGAAGCTGGGGCTTCCCGCGCCATGGTTGGCGTTGAGCCACTGGTCGAGCGCGCTGTCGAGCGGCTTGCCGGCAATTTCGGCGGTCAGGCCGGCAATCAGCTGGTGAAATGCTTCCTTGCCGGTGGCGGGTGTGTTGCGGTCGGACATCGTGGGGCCTCGAACTTATGAACTACCTTGCAGGAATGCTGCGTGTGCAGTATCTTGCTTGTGACCGAACAATAAGCATCGAGACAATGAGTGTCAAGCAATATAGTGCATCTATGGTGTTTACCCTGAGCGCGCACAATCCCGGCGAAGAACGAGGAATTGCATGAACGAGCATGTAGACGCGGTGCTGGCCACCGCGCCCGAAAGCGCAGCCGGCGGCAACGGCGCGGCGCCGGCCGGGGAGGCCAAGAATCCGTTGCTGGCGGCATTGGGCGACCGCGTGCGCAACCTGCGCGCGCAACGCGGCCTCACGCGCAAGGCGGTGGCGCTGTCGGCCGACGTGTCGGAGCGGCACCTGGCCAACCTCGAGTACGGCATCGGCAACGCGTCGATCCTGGTGCTGCAGCAGGTGGCGGGCGCGCTGCATTGCTCGCTGGCCGAACTGGTGGGCGACGTCACGACCAGCTCGCCGGAGTGGCTGCTGATCCGCGAGCTGCTGGAGAACCGCAGCGAAGCCGACCTGCGCCGCGTGCGCGTGGCGCTCGGCGAACTGCTGGGCACCGCCTCCGTCGACCCGGCGCGGCACCGCCGCATCGCGCTGGTGGGCCTGCGCGGTGCGGGCAAGTCGACGCTGGGCCAGATGCTGGCCGAAGACCTGGAGATTCCCTTCATCGAACTGAGCCGCGAGATCGAGAAGCTCGCCGGCTGCAGCGTGCGCGAGATCCACGACCTGTACGGCACCAACGCATACCGCCGCTACGAGCGCCGCGCGCTCGAGGAGGCGGTGCAGATCTACAGCGAGGTGGTGATCGCCACGCCCGGCGGCATCGTCTCGGACCCGGCCACTTTCAACGAACTGCTCGCGCACTGCACCACGGTATGGCTGCAGGCCGCGCCCGAGGAGCACATGGGCCGCGTGGCCGCGCAGGGCGACACCCGCCCGATGGCGGCCAGCAAGGAAGCGATGGAAGACCTGCGCCGCATCCTGAACGGCCGGGCCGCCTTCTATTCGAAGGCCGATCTGTCGGTGGATACCAGCGGCAGGACTTTGTCGCAGAGTTTCCAGGCGCTGCGGGCGGTGGCTCGGCAGTCGATGGGTCTGGGCGCCTGAATCTCCAGGCTCTTGTTCGGGGCGCGCTCACGCCGACGGGGTACCTTGCTCCGCGAATGTCCCCCGGCCTGCGGCCTCTTCCTTTATTTCGCTGCGCAAGGCACCCCGCCGTCGTGAGCGTCCAGAGCACTTGTTGACCAGCCAGCACAAGAGCAGCGCTCGTCGTGCACAGGGCGCCGGGTGCTCCCCGCAGCGAAATAAAGGAGGAGGGCGAAGCCCGGGGGACATTCGCGGAGGGGAGTACCCGGTGGCCTGGGCACGCACCCCGAACCCAACCAGCCCGAAATCTGAAAAAAAATGCAGCAGGCATTGACTTGCTTCTTTGCATGCAGCATGATGCATGTCATCGGAGCAGTAAAGTGCATTATCTTTCCTGTTCACGGTTTCCGAACACTGCCCCACAGGAGACTTCCGCATGACAGACACCACCACGCTCCAGGCGCCCCCGCGCGTCGACTACCGCACCGAGCCCGGCCAATACCGCCACTGGTCCCTCAGCTTCGACGGCGCCATCGCGCGCCTCGTGCTCGACATCGCGGAAGATGCAGGCATCCGCCCCGGCTACAAGCTCAAGCTCAACAGCTACGACCTGGGCGTGGACATCGAACTGAACGACGCGCTCAACCGCGTGCGCTTCGAGCATCCTGAAGTGCGCAGCGTCATCGTCACCAGCGGCAAGGACCGCATCTTCTGCTCGGGCGCCAACATCTTCATGCTGGGTGTCTCCAGCCACGCCTGGAAGGTCAACTTCTGCAAGTTCACCAACGAGACGCGCAACGGCATCGAAGACTCGTCGAAGCACTCGGGCCTGAAGTTCCTCGCGGCCGTGAACGGCGCCTGCGCCGGCGGCGGCTACGAACTGGCGCTGGCCTGCGACGAGATCCTGCTGGTGGACGACCGCTCCTCCGCCGTCTCGCTGCCCGAAGTGCCGCTGCTCGGCGTGCTGCCCGGCACCGGTGGCCTGACCCGCGTGACGGACAAGCGCCATGTGCGCCATGACCTCGCCGACATCTTCTGCACCAGCGTCGAAGGCGTGCGCGGCCAGCGCGCGGTCGACTGGCGCCTGGTCGATGCCGTGGCCAAGCCCGCGCAGTTCGCGGCCGCCGTGCAGGACCGTGCTTCGCAGCTCGCCGCGGGCAGCGACCGCCCCGCCGGCGGCAAGGGTGTGGCCCTGACCCGCCTCGAACGCACCGACAGCGCCGACGGCATTGCCTATTCGCACGTCAACGTGCAGATCGACCGCAGCAAGCGCACCGCCACCATCACGGTGAAGGCGCCGACCGGCACGCAGCCGGCCGACGTGGCAGCCATCGAAGCGGCGGGCGCCGCCTGGTGGCCGCTGGCGATGTGCCGCGAACTCGACGACGCCATCCTCAACCTGCGCACGAACGAACTCGACGTCGGCACCTGGTTGCTCAAGACCGAGGGCGACGCCGCCGCGGTGCTCGCGTCGGACGCGGTGATGTTCGCCAACAAGGACCACTGGCTGGTGCGCGAAACCATCGGCGCGCTGCGCCGCACGCTGGCGCGCCTGGACGTGTCGTCGCGCAGCCTGTTCGCGCTGGTCGAAGCCGGCTCCTGCTTCGCCGGCACGCTGGCCGAACTGGCCTTTGCCGCCGACCGCACCTACATGCTCGCGCTGCCCGACGACGCCGAGCGCGCACCCAAGCTCACGCTGGGCGAATTCAACTTCGGCTTCTTCCCGATGGTGAACGACCAGAGCCGCCTGCAGCGCCGCTTCTATGAAGAGGCCGCGCCGCTCGAAGCCGCCCGCGCCGCAGCCGGCAAGCCGCTCGACGCCGACGAGGCGCTGAAGCTCGGCCTGGTCACTGCCGCGCCCGACGACATCGACTGGGACGACGAGATCCGCATCGCCATCGAGGAGCGCGCCGCCATGTCGCCCGACGCGCTCACCGGCCTCGAGGCCAACCTGCGCTTCGCGAGCAAGGAAAACATGGCCACCCGCATCTTCGGCCGGCTCACCGCCTGGCAGAACTGGATCTTCAACCGCCCCAACGCCGTCGGCGAAAAGGGCGCGCTGAAGGTCTACGGCACCGGCCAGAAGGCCGGCTTCGACATGAATCGGGTATGACCCCCAGGCTTCGCGCACTTCGTGTCGCTTCGCCAACCCCCTTCCAGGGGGCAACGCCAGCGGCCCGGCAAAGCCGGTTCCGCAGCGTTTCTTGAACAGACATCTCTCCAGCAACCACTCGATAAAGGTTTCGCCATGAGCACGATCAACTACAGCGAGAAGATCCCCAACAACGTCAACCTCGGCGAAGACCGCACGCTGCAGCGCGCGCTCGAAGGCTGGCAGCCCAACTTCATCAACTGGTGGGACGACGTGGGCCCCGAGGGCTCCACCAACCACGAGGTGTACCTGCGCACGGCCGTGAGCGTCGATCCGCAGGGCTGGGCCCAGTTCGGCCACGTGAAGATGCGCGACTACCGCTGGGGCATCTTCCTGAACCCGGGCGACGCCAACCGCGAGATCCACTTCGGCGACCACAAGGGCGAGAAGGCCTGGCAGGACGTGCCCGGCGAGCACCGCGCCAACCTGCGCCGCATCATCGTGACGCAGGGCGACACCGAGCCGGCATCGGTCGAGCAGCAGCGCCACCTGGGCCTGACCGCGCCCAGCATGTACGACCTGCGCAACCTGTTCCAGATCAACGTGGAAGAGGGCCGCCACCTGTGGGCCATGGTCTACCTGCTGCAGAAGCACTTCGGCCGCGACGGCCGCGAAGAGGCCGACGCGCTGCTGCAGCGCACCTCGGGCGACGACAACAACCCGCGCATCCTGGGCGCCTTCAACGAGAAGACGCCCGACTGGCTCGCGTTCTTCATGTTCACCTACTTCACCGACCGCGACGGCAAGTTCCAGCTGGCCGCGCTGGCCGAGAGCGCGTTCGACCCGCTCGCGCGCACCACGAAGTTCATGCTGACCGAAGAGGCGCACCACATGTTCGTGGGCGAGAGCGGCGTGTCGCGCGTCATCGCGCGCACCGCGCAGGTCATGAACGAGCTGAAGACCGACGACGCGCAGAAGGTGCGCGCGGCCGGCGCCATCGACCTGGGCACCATCCAGCGCTACCTGAACTTCCACTACAGCGTGACCATCGACCTGTTCGGCGCCGACCAGTCGAGCAACGCCGCCATCTTCTACAGCTCGGGCCTCAAGGGCCGCTATGAAGAAGGCAAGCGCGACGACGACCACGTGCTCAAGGGCCAGACCTACAAGGTGCTGGAAGTGAAGGACGGCCAGCTCGTCGAGAAGGACGTGCCGATGCTCAACGCGCTGAACGAAGTGCTGCGCGACGACTTCATCAAGGACTCGGTGGCCGGCGTGAACCGCTGGAACAAGGTGCTCGAGAAAGCCGGCATCCCGACCCGCCTGAGCGTGCCGCACAAGGCCTTTAACCGCCAGATCGGCGCGCTCGCGGGCATCAAGATGTCGCCGGACGGCCGCGTGGTGAACGAGGTGGAATGGGCCGCCAAGCGCGACGAATGGCTGCCGAGTTCCGAAGACTTCGCTTTCGTGGCATCGTTGATGGGCCGCGTGGTGGAGCCGGGCAAGTTCGCAGGCTGGATCTCCCCGCCGGTGATGGGCATCAACCGGCAGCCGGTGGATTTCGAGTACGTGCGTTTCGGTTGATCGAGGTATTTCGGTATTGCTCCTTCCCCCTCTGGGGGAAGGCTGGGATGGGGGCCAGCGGCGCGACCACGACAAGCGCCGCAAGCCTGCACCCGACCCTCCCCCGAAAGGGGAGGGCTTTCAGGAGAGAACAACATGGACATGGCCGTTGAAGCCGGAGTCATCAAGCAGCACCTGATCGACCCCGAGATCTGCATCCGCTGCAACACCTGCGAGGCCATCTGCCCCGTGAACGCGATCACGCACGACGACAACAACTACGTCGTGCGTGCGGACACCTGCAACGGCTGCATGGCCTGCATCTCGCCGTGCCCGACGGGCTCGATCGACAACTGGCGCACCATGCCGGTGGTGCGCGCCTATTCGATCGAGGAGCAGTTCACCTGGGAGTCGCTGCCCGACGAACTTTCCCCTGAAGAGCTCGAAGCCGCAGGCGTGTCCGCCGATGCGGCCGGCGACCCCGCCGCCGCGTTGCCCGCACAGACGCAGGCCCAGGCGGCCGTCGAGTCGGTGGAGCCGGTCTTCAATTCGGCGCAGTACGGCGCCAGCGTGCCGCCCTGGTCTGCCGCGCATGCGTACACCAACCTGTTTCCGCCGAAGACCCCGACGACCGCCACCGTGGTCGGCAACTTCAACTGCACCGAAGCGGGCTTCGACAGCGAGACCCACCACATCGTGCTGGACTTCGGCGTGGTGCCGTTCCCGGTGCTCGAAGGCCAGTCGATCGGCATCGTGCCGCCGGGCATCGACGCCATCGGCAAGCGCCACCATGCGCGCCAGTATTCGGTGGCCAGCCCGCGCAACGGCGAGCGGCCCGGCTACAACAACGTGTCGCTCACCGTGAAGCGCGTGACCGAAGACCACGAAGGCGAACCTGTGCGCGGCGTGTGCTCCAACTACGTGTGCGACCTGAAGGTGGGCGACACGGTGCAGGTGGTCGGGCCCTTCGGCTCGTCCTTCCTGATGCCGAACCACCCCAAGTCGCACATCGTGATGATCTGCACCGGCACCGGCAGCGCGCCCATGCGCGCCATGACCGAGTGGCGCCGCCGGCTGCGCAAGAGCGGAAAGTTCGAGGGCGGCAAGCTGATGCTGTTCTTCGGCGCGCGCACGCAGCAGGAGCTGCCGTACTTCGGCCCGCTGCAGTCGCTGCCCAAGGACTTCATCGACATCAACCTCGCGTTCTCGCGTACGCCGGGCCAACCCAAGCGCTACGTGCAGGACCTGATGCGCGAACGCGCCGCCGACCTGGCCGCGTTGCTGAAGGACGGTGCCAGCCACTTCTACGTGTGCGGCCTGAAGAGCATGGAAGAGGGCGTGGTGCTCGCATTGCGCGACGTGGCGAAGGAAGCGGGGCTCGACTGGGACACCGTCGGCGCCGCCTTGAAGCGCGAAGGCCGCCTGCACCTCGAAACCTACTAAGCTGCGGCGAATGCAGTTCGCCGACTTCCATGCGGGCCAGGTCATCGAGGCCGGGCCCTATGTGCTCACCGAAGCCGAACTCGTGCAGTTCGCGCGGGCCTACGATCCGCAGTGGTTTCACACAGACGCCGAAGCCGCCGCAGAAAGCCCTTTCGGCGGGCTGATCGCGAGCGGCTGGCACACCTGCTCCATCGCAATGCGGCTGGTGGTCGACGCGGTGCTGGCGGGCTCGGAGTCTTTCGCATCGCCAGGTCTCGAGCATGTGCGCTGGCCCAACCCCGTGCGGCCCGGTGACGCGCTTCGGCTGGTGGCCGACGTGATCGAGGCGCGCCGCTCCGAGAAGCGGCCCGCGCTCGGCATCCTGCGCTGGCGCTGGCGGCTGTTCAACCAGCGCGAGATGCTGGTGCTCGATGTGGAAGTCACCAGCCTGTTCAGGCTGAAGCCGATCGACTGAGGCTTTCTACAGACGAACAAAAAGGCCCGCCGCGCAATCAAGCGCCGCGGGCCTTCCACTTCGGGTGGCTCTGGCTTACCTTACTTCTTGAGGTCGACCGCGCCCGAACCCTGGGCCTTGCCGTTCGCCTTCACGCCCGCCGCGGGCGCCTTCACTGCACTGCCGGCCGAGCCCACGGCGCCGGTCGCGCCATTGAGCGTGCCGCCCACGGTGTTGGTCACACCGCCCACCGCGTTCGTGGCACCGCCGACAGCGCCCGTTGCACCGCCCAGCACGCCACCCACGGCATTGCCCGCACCGCCTGCCGTGCTCCCGGCATTGGCCTTGGCTCCTGCATTGGCGCCGGCGGCTGTGCCAGCGTTGCCGCCTGTGCCTGAACCGGATGCGTTCACGTCGGCATTGACGCCCACGCCAACCCCGACGCCTTGCGCCTGGGCCGTTCCGCCGATGGCCAGCAGGCCTGCGAGCACGGCGCCGATGAGGATGCGGTTGTGTTGTTGTTGCTTCATGGGTGACTGTTCCTTTCGTAGCATGGTCACGAATCAAGGAGCGACCGAGGTTCGATCGATCCGGGTGCAACCTTGGCCGGGCCGTCATCTGTCGCCATGTGCGCCACAGTCGCCCACGCGTGTGGGACATCGCTGTCGGCGGGATCGGGGGCTCGAACGTTTGTGCGGCGCCCCAAGACCCCAGGGCTCGTCATGTTAAACACACGCAACTAATAATGTTGCATGAAAAGAGACAGCAAGCTTTCAGGCGTTCTCCACGTGCTGCTGCACATGGCCGAGATGGAGGGGCCGGTCACCTCCGAGTTGCTCGCGGTCGCGATGCACACCAACCCGGTCGTCATCCGCCGCCTCATGGCCGGCCTGCGGCAGGCGGGTTTCGTGAGTTCGGCCAAGGGGCACGGCGGCGGATGGGTGCTGTCTTGCTCGCTCTCGGCGGTCACGCTGGGCGACGTGCACAACGCCGTCGGCGCGCCTGCGCTGCTGGCCATGGGCAACCGCACAGAGAGCCCGGGCTGCATTGTCGAGCAGGCGGTGAATGCCGCGCTCGACGGCGTGTGCGATGAGGCCGAGGCGCTGCTGCTCAGGCGTTTCAACAGCATCACGCTGGCCGATCTTTCCAGGGACTTTCATCGCCGCATGACGGGCGGCGGCTTCACTTCAAAGGACATTGAACATGCGCTATGACGTTCTGGTGGTGGGCGGCAGCTTTGCCGGCCTTTCCGCCGCGATGCAACTGGCCCGCGCACGCAGGAAGGTATGCGTGGTCGACGCGGGCGCGCCGCGCAACCGCTTTGCCGCTGCGTCGCACGGCTTCTTCGGGCAGGACGGCACGCCGCCGCTGAAGATGGTCGCCGATGCGCGCGCGAAATTGCTCGCGTATCCGTCGGTCGATTTTGTTCAGGGCAGCGTGGCGGCCGCCGAGGCCGACGACTCCGGCGGCTTCACCGTGTCTGTGGCCGACGGCGCGCAGCTGTCGACCCGCAAGCTGCTGCTTTCGTTCGGCGTGCAGGACGGCCTGCCCGACATTCCCGGCATCGGCCAGCGCTGGGGCAAGAGCGTGCTGCACTGTCCTTACTGCCACGGCTACGAGTTCGGCGACCGCCAGCTGGGCCTGCTGTTCCACGCCGGCGGCCCGCCGGACCATGCATTGCTGATCGCCGAATGGGGTCCGACCACGCTCTTCCTGAACGGCAGCAAGGGCCCCGATGCGGAGGTTCGCGCCAGGCTGCAGTCGCGCGGCGTGACTGTCGAGCCGGGGCGTATTGCCGGGCTGGAAGGCGAGGCGACGGACCTGGCCGGCGTGCGCCTCGAAGACGGCAGGCTCGTGCCGGTCGAGGCGCTGTTCGTGGCGCCGCACACGCGGCCTGCCAGCCCGCTGGCCGAACAGCTCGGCTGCGCCTTCGACGACGGCCCGATGGGCCAGGTGCTGCGCGTCGATGCCATGAAGATGTCGACGGTGCCCGGCGTCTACGCGGCGGGCGATCTTGCGATGGCGTTTTCCAACGCCACGCTGGCGTCGGCGGACGGGTTGATGGCCGGCGTGTCGATGCACCGGTCGCTGGTGTTCGGGGGCTGAAAGAACTTTTTTCCCGGATTCGGAAAAACCCGTCAAAAATCACCCTATAATCTGAGGCTCGACGCGGGAGTAGCTCAGTTGGTAGAGCGCAACCTTGCCAAGGTTGAGGTCGAGAGTTCGAGACTCTTCTCCCGCTCCAACATTGCCGAAAAAGGCCACCCATCCGGGTGGCCTTTTTTCGTTGCGGCAAGCCTTTCCTATCGGCTTGCCTTTTCGTTCAACGATCCGAGTGCTTCAGCAGGAAGCTGTTCGAGATCGCCTTGAACGACAGCCCGCCGTCCAGCCGCTTGAACACCACACCTTCGCGCGAGGTGTCCGGGTTCAGCGACGGCCCCTCCGCATAGGCCAGCACCTCGGCGGTCGATCCGCCGAAGCGCTCGAGCGTGGTCACTTCGAGCAGCGGCACGGTGCTAACCGTCGCCCCCAGCACGCGAAGCACGTCGATGACGGCGTTGCGTTCTTCCATCCCGCAGTAGGTGCCCCGGTCGATGTCGAACACATCGAACACGTGGAACGCTTGCCCGCGCAGCTTCTCCGGATTGCCCTGGATGCCCTCGCCGACGATCTCGCCTTGCAGCGCGAGGTTGCGGCCCAGCGTGGCCAGCGCTTCGAGCAGGCGGTCTTGCCGCGCCACGCGCCACAGGCTGTTGCCTGGGGTTTCGCGAAGCTGCCAGTTGCGTCCGCACACACCGAGCGCGCCTGCGTTGTGGAACACGGTCATGCTCGAGCCGTCGAGCTTGACCGTGACCTCGAACGACTGCCCGTCATGGGCCGCGAGCACCTCGGGCAGGTTCTGGATGCGCTCCTGGTCGGTCTTGGCGATGAACGCCGGAAATGCGCCTTCCACCTCGCCCGACAGGCACGCCGGAATCATCGGCTCCCACTTGCCGACGCCGAACAGCTCGGCCCAGTCGCGTTGGCGAAGCGCCGGATCGGCCAGCGCGAGCGCGTCGATCTCGGCGAATCGCGACAGCGGCAGGATCAGCCCTTGCGAGATCTGCCCGCGCAGCTTCATCGTGCGAAGCCGTACGCCGCGCTTGTCGTTCCAGGTGATGGCCGACTTCTCGAGGAAGGCGAAGCGCGGATCGTCGAGCGGCAGGAACGCGTCGATCTCGAAGAAGACGCCCCGGTCGCCGGCGGCGAACTCCCCCTTCTTGGTGACGACGGTCCAGCCTTCGACGATGGCGCATTCGATCGCGTCGGCCCCGGGGATGGGGCGGACGGCGTCGACAGTGCGGACGGTGACAAGCTTGCGCATGGTTTTTTCTCCCTGTGGTTGATTGATGATGAACTGACGGTGACGCAAAAAAGAAAAAGGCCCGGAACCATTCGGTGTCCGGGCCTCTTGTGAAAGAGTGTCGAAGAGATGTGCGCTATGCGCTGCCCCCGCCCGGTGGTGTGTGTTCGCCTGCCTGCTGCAGGTTCGTCGCATGGTCGATGCCGTAGACGAATGTGCCGCCCGATGCGGGGCAGACGATGCGGCGGATGTTGGCGATGACCGATGCGGCGTTCACGATGAAGCTTCCGGTGGAGGTGTTCGTTTCGAAGGAGGCGGACTGTAAAGAGTATTTACCGGGCCGTCAACCTCTGGCCGGCAGCACCATCCCCCGGCTCTCCCCGAACCCGATGCGCGCATGTCCCGGCTTCTCGCACCAGCCGCGCAGCAGCACAGCGTCGCCGTCTTCGAGAAAGCCGCGCTGCTCGCCGTTGGCCAGCGTCACCGGGCTCTGCGCCGCGCGCGTCAGCTCGATGATCGCGCCGGCCTCGCCGGGGCCCGGCCCGGAGATCGTGCCGCTGCCGAACAGGTCGCCGGGGTTCAGGCTGCAGCCGCCCATGGTGTGGTGCGTCACCATCTGCGCCACGCTCCAGTACTGGTGCCTGAAGCTGGTGGACGAGAGGCGCGATGGCCCTGTCTTCTCCTTGCGCGCTTTCTCGCTCTCGAGCCAGACCTCCAGGCGAATGTCGAGCGCGCCGCTCTCGCGGTTCGCCGCGTTCTCCAGATAGGCAAGCGGCTGGGGCTCGTCGGCCGGCCGTGTCCACGCTTGCCGGTAGGGCGCAAGCGCTTCCATCGTCACGATCCATGGCGAGATCGTGGTTGCAAAATTCTTCGCGAGGAACGGCCCGAGCGGCGCCATCTCCCAGAACTGGATGTCGCGCGCCGACCAGTCGTTGAGCAGGCAGATGCCGAAGATGTACTCCTCCGCGCGCTCCAGTGCAATGGGCTCGCCCTGCGCATTGCCGGTGCCGATCCACACGCCTAGCTCCAGCTCGTAGTCGAGCCGCGCGCAGGCCTGGTACGTGGGCGCCTTCGCGCCGGGCGCCATCGCCTGGCCCATCGGCCGGTGGAAGCGCTGGCCGCTCACGCCGATGGTCGACACCCGCCCGTGGTACGCCGTGGGGATCCAGCGGAAGTTGGGTGTCACGTCGCCGTCGGGGTTCATCAGGCGGCTGATGTTCAGCGCGTGATCGATGGAGGTGTAGAAGTCGGTGTAGTCGCCGATGCGCGCGGGCACGGTGTAGTCGGCATCGGCTTGCGGCACGAGGCACTCGCGCACCGCCTGCACCGTGGCGACCGGCGCATCGTTCTTCAGCAGGCCGAAGAGCGCATGGCGCAGCGCCTTCCACGCGGCGGCGCCGAGCGCGAAGAAGTCATTCAGCGCAGGCTGCGCGGCCGCGCGTGCCGCATGCAGCGCGAGGCCATCGAGCTGTCCGCGCGTGGCCAGCGCAGCGAGGTCCAGCACCTGGTCGCCGATGGCGACGCCGCCGCGAAAAGCCTCGCTGCTTCCCGCGCGGCGGAACACCGCATGCGGCAGGTTCTGGATCGGAAAGTCGCTGCCCGCCGCGTTGGCCGATTCGACCCAGCTGCGCGCATGAACGTCGTGCGTGTGGTTGAGTGCAATGCTCATGAACGGACCCTCACACCGAAGCCATCAGCGCGTCGTCGAAGATCGCGACCGCGCGGGTCCAGCCCGCGGATGCACCGCGGATCTTGTGCGGGAAGCAGCTGATGAAGAAGCCGGTGGGCGGCAGCGCCTCCAGGTTGTGCAGCTTCTCGATGTGGCAGTAGCCGATGTCGCGGCCGGCCTTGTGGCCTTCCCAGATCAGCGAGGCGTCTTGCGTCTCGCCGTATTTCTTGGCGGTGTGCACGAAGGGCGCGTCCCAGCTCCATGCGTCGGTGCCGGTGAGGCGCACACCGCGCTCCAGCAGGTACATGGTCGCTTCATAGCCCATGCCCGCGCCGGCCGACACGTAGTCGGGGTTGCCGTAGCGCGAACCGGCGCGCGTGTTGACCACCACGATCTCCAGCGGGCTCAGCGTGTGGCCGATGCGCTTCAGCTCGGCCTCGACGTCCGCGGCGGTCACCACGTAGCCGTCGGCGAAATGCCGGAAGTCGAGCTTCACGCCGGGCTGGAAGCACCACTCGAGCGGCACGTCGTGGATGGCGATGGCGGGCTTCTTCTCGCCCAGCGCCTTGTCCATGGTCGAGTGGAAGTGATAGGGCGCATCGAGGTGCGTGCCGTTGTGCGTGGACAGCTGCACCAGTTCCACCGCCCAGCCCTCGCCGTCGGGCAGGTCTTCCTTCTTCAGGCCCGGAAAGAAGGGCTCGATCTGCTCGTAGGTCTGCTCGTGCGTGAAGTACTGGATCTTGGGCGCGAAGGCCGGCGGGTCGGACAGCACGTCGTTCTCCAGGAAGATCGACAGGTCGACGAATTTGCGTGGCATGGGAACTCCTTGTGGGGTGTTGATGTTGGTGTTGGAAGACGAAGGAATCAGGGGTGCTGCCAGCGCAGCAGGCGTTGTTCGGCAAAGGCCAGCAGCGCATTGCTCGCGAAGCCGATGAGCCCCAGCAGCACGATGCCCGCGAACAGGTCGCTCGCGCGGAAGGCGCGCGCCGCCAGCAGGATGGCCTGGCCCAGGCCGCTTTGCGAGGCGATCATTTCGCCCACCACCGCGACGATGAGCGCAATGGTCAGCGCCAGGCGCATGCCGGCCAGGATGTCGGGCATGGCATTGGGCAGGCCCATCTTCCAGATGTACGCCGCGCGCGACATCTGCAGGCAGCGCGCCACTTCCGACAGGCGCGGCTCCACCGCAGCGAAGCCGTGCACCGTTGCCAGCAGCACCGGCCACATCGCGCCGAAGGCGACCACGAAGAGCACCATGCCGGGGTTCAGGCCGAAGATGGAAATCGCCAGCGGCAGCAGCGCGGAAGCGGGGAGGGGGCGTATGAACTCCAGCGTCGGCTGCACCCAGGCGCGCACCGAGGGCGACACGCCGATGGCCGCGCCCAGCAGCACGCCGAACAGCGAGGCCAGCAGCCAGCCTTCGATCATCCGGCCCACCGTGGCCTGCGTGAAGCCGAGCAGTTCGCCGTTGCCGCCGGTGCCCGAGAGATTCAGCCCTTCGAGCAGGCTTGCGAACGTGGCCTGCGGCGTGGGCAGGAACACGCGGCTGACCCAGCCCGCGTTGCTGGCCACCCACCACAGCCCGACCAGCGCGAGCAGCACGCCGAGCGAGCCGAGGCGATTCAGATGCGCGCGGCCATTCATGGCTGCACTCCCATCCGCCGCGCCACCATGCGCTGCAACAGCAGCATGCCGGCATTGATTGCGAAGCCCACCACGCCGATCCAGCCCAGCCAGGCGAGCATCAGCGCGGGGTCGAAGCTCTGCTGCGCGATCATCATCGCGTAGCCCATGCCGTTGGGGTTGGCCGCGATCTCCACCGTCACGGCCACCACCAGCGCCACTGCCACGCCCAGCCGCAGCGCGACGAACAGGCGCGGCACGATGGCGGGCAGCACGATCTTGAAGGCCCGTTCGCGCGCCGACAGCCCCAGCACGCGGCTCACCTCGAGCAGCCGGGGCTCGACCTGCTGCACCGCCGCCTGCACCAGCACCAGCAGCGGCCAGAAAGTGGCAAAGGCGACGATGGCCAGCTCCATGCGCACGCCGAAGCCGAAGCCCAGCATCGCGAGCGGAATCAGCGCGACCGATGGCACCGGGCGCAGCACCTCGATGGACATCGACCCGAGCTGCGCCGCTCGGCGCGAGAGCCCGAGCACCAGGCCCAGCGCAATGCCGAGTACCGCGCCCAGCAGCAGGCCCAGCGCGGCGGTGCCCAGCGTGAAGCCGGTGGCCTGCCAGAGCGAGCCGTCCATCGCCGCGCCGGCGAAAGCCTTGGCCGCGGCACTCGGCGGCGCGAGCGAATCGCTGCCCAGGGCAGCCGCGCGGCGCGCATACCACTCGAAGAGGCCGATCAGCAGCGCAGGAAACACCCACGGCCGCAGCCAGCGAAAGAAGCCGCGCTCAGTCATGGCCCTGCTCGATGAAGGCGAAGAGTTCGCGCCGCAGGCGCAGGTACTCCGGATGCTCCTTGGTCGTGAGCTGGTCGCGCGGACGCGGGATCTTCACGTCGATCATCCGCGCGAGGCTGGGCCGGTCCGGACCGGGGTTGGCCTGCAGCGCGATCACGCGGTCGCCGAGGTAGATGGCCTCTTCCAGGTCGTGCGTGACGAACAGCACCGTGAGCCCGTCGTCGCGCACCAGCCGTGCCAGCTCGTCCTGCAGGCTCTGCCGCGTCAGCGCGTCCAGCGCGCCGAAGGGTTCGTCCATCATCATCAGCTCGGGCTTCTGCGCGAGGCAACGGGCAATCTGCGCGCGCTGCTGCATGCCGCCCGACAGCTGCACCGGAAACTTGTGCGCGTGCCTGGCCAGGCCGACCTTGCCGAGCACATCGGCAATGCGCGGCGCGCGCTCGGCCGTCGGCACGCCGGCGGCTTCCAGCGCCAGGCTCACGTTGCCTTCCACCGTGCGCCAGGGCAGCAGCGCGCGGCCGTAGTCCTGGAACACGAAGGCCACCTCGCGCGAAGGCTCGGTCATCTTCACGCCGTTGCGCCGCACCTCGCCCGCGCTGGCAGTGACGAGGCCGCTGGCCGCGCGCAGCAGCGTGGTCTTGCCGCAGCCGCTGGGGCCGACGATGCAGACGAATTCGCCGCGCGCCACGTCGAACGAGGTGGGCGACAGGATCTCTCGGCCGCCGAGGCGGATGGTCACGCCGTCGAAGTGCAGGAAGGGAGTGGCTTGCATCGCGGGGCGGGCTGGCGAATCGAATGCGCTCGCCGACAGCGCGGCGCGCGCGGTGACAGGGGCGGGCGCCGAGATCACTTGGCCACCAGCTTCGCCACGTCGATGTTCGTCTTGAGCATGTCCTGCTCCTTCATGAGCCCGGTCCAGTAGGCGAGCTGCTTCTCGGTCACCACGGGGCCGGGCGGCGAGACCTGCACCTTGGCCAGCACCTCGGGCGGCAGCTTGATGTACTTGCCGATGGCCGCGCGCACCTTCGCGTCGTTCTTCGGCTGCTGCATGAACGCGGCCGCTTCCACCAGCGCCTCGCGGAACGCGCGCGCCGCCGCCGGGTTCTTCGCCACCCATTCGCGCTTGGCCGCATGCACGATGGTCTGGTTGTTCTCGGGCAGGAAGGTGGAGTAGTACGAGGCCACGTAGCCCGCGCCGCTCTCGGTGATGCGGCTCATGAACGGGTCGGCGGACACCACCGCGTCGACCGATCCGCCTCGCAGCAGGTCGGCATGCTGCGGAAACGCAGCCTCCACGAAGTTGACCTTGCGGTAGTCCACGCCGCTGTCCTTCAGCCATGCGCGGAAGGTCACGTGCAGGAAGGCGCCCAGGCCCGGCACGCCGATCTTCTTGCCCACGCAGTCCTGCGCGCTCTTGATGCCCGAGCCGGCGCGCGCCACCAGGCCGAAGCCGGTGATGGTCTTCGAGGTGAGCCCGCCGCCGGCCACCAGCACCAGGTCGAGGCCGCCGTCCACCGCCTGCAGGAACACCGAGGGCGTGGGCCCGCCGATCTGCAGCGAGTCGGACTGCAGCGCGGCCGGAATGGTCGAGTTCAGCGGAATGAACTTGAGCTCGACATCGAGGCTGCGCTTCTTGAAGTAGCCCTCTTCGGCCGCCACGAACACCGATGCGAAGTCGGTCACGGCCGTGTAGCCGAACACGATCTTCGTGGCGGACTGCGCGAGCGCGGGCAGCGCGGCTACGGCCGATGCGGCAGCGAGCGCCGACAACAACAGGGTGCGCCGTTTCACCGGGGTCTTCGTCATCATGTCTTCTGTCTCCGTGGGATGGTTTTCGTGGATGGATTCCTGGCCGCCTTCGGGCGAGGCAGCGCGGCGCGCAGGCCGCCGACGATGAAGTTCACGAGCATCGGCGCCACGGCCGGGTCGGCGCGCTTGTTCTCGCCGCGCGAGAGCCGTTCGATGCGGCTGTCGTTCAGGTGGTGCAGCAGCGAGCCCAGCGCGAACTGGTAGCCCCAGGCGACCTGGCTGCGCGTGGCGTGCGGCAGCGCGATGTGCAGCGCGTCGATGTAGGCCTCGGCCAGCGGGTCGAAGTAGCCGCGCAGCACGCGGTCGGCTTCCTCGGTCGCGTGGTATAGCTCGCGCGCCACCAGCAGCGCGTAGTACTCGCCCTCGGCGCTCGCGCGCAGCGCCAGCACCGGCGCGGTGAAGGCTTCGATGATGCGCGGCAGCGTGCGCACGTCTTCGGGGTCGAGGGTCAGGGCGGCCAGGCCGGCGAGCCGCTCCTCGATGGTGTGGCCCCAGTGTTCGAAGATGGCGTGAAACAGCTCGTGCTTCTGGCCGTAGTAGTAGCCCACCAGCGCCAGCGGCACGCCGGCTTCCTCGGCGATCTGGCGGATGGTGACCACGTGGTAGCCGTGCCGCGCAAAAAGCTTCTCGGCCGCCAGCAGGATGGCGTGCTTGCGGTCGGGGCGGGCAGTCTCGGCGGCGGCAGGTGCCGCGGCGCGCGAGGCGCCGCGCCTGTGGGTCGGTGTGCGGGTGCTCATCGGGGCGTATTGAACGCTTGTACAAAAAACTTGAACACACGTACAAACCCTGAGGTCAACCCCGATTGAGCACGGTCGTTCGCAGCGCTACGCTTGCAGGATGCCCGCCCCCAACATTCCCCAGATCCGCCTCTATCAGAACTGGCTGCGCGAGAAGCGCGGCCTCTCCTTCGACAGCTACGACGCGCTGTGGCGCTGGTCCGTGACCGAGCTCGACGCCTTCTGGCGCAGCATCTGGGACTACGCCGCCATCCAGTCCCCCACGCCGCTCGCGCCCGGCGCCACCGTGCTGGCCGAGCGCCGCATGCCCGGCGCGCAGTGGTTCCCCGGCGCCCAGGTCAACTACGCGCGCGAGGTGCTGCGCCACGTCGATGCGGCCCACGCGGCCGGCATGCCCGCGATCGTGAGCGACAACGAACGCGGCGACGTGCGCGAGATGTCCTGGCCCGAGATGCGCCGCCAGGTCGCGTCGGTCGCGCTCACGCTAAGGGCGCTGGGCGTGCGCCGCGGCGACCGCGTCGCGGCCTACCTGCCCAACGTGCCCGAGACCATGGTCGCCTTCCTGGCGTGCTCCAGCATCGGGGCGATCTGGAGCGTGTGCGCGCCCGACATGGGCACCGCCGCCGTGGCCGACCGCTTCCGCCAGATCGAGCCCAAGGTGCTGATCGCGGTGGACGGCGTGCACTACGGCGGCAAGCCGCTCGACCGCAGCGCGGTGCTGCGGGAGCTGCGCGGCCAGCTGCCCAGCGTGAAGAAGCTGGTGCTGGTGAAGTCGCCCTTCGCCGCCAACGCTGTGCCGCACGACATCGACTGGTCGCGCGCCATCGGCCGCTACGACGACGAGGTCAACGCCTTCGAACCCGAATGGCTGCCCTTCGACCATCCGATCTGGATCGTCTATTCCAGCGGCACCACCGGACTGCCCAAGCCCATCGTGCACGGGCAGGGCGGCATCATCCTCACCATGCACGCCTGCGGCCTGCACAACGACGTGGGCGCAAGCTACGGCGCCAACAACCTCGGCGAGCGCTACCACTGGTACAGCTCCACCGGCTGGGTCATGTGGAACTCGCAGCTCTCGGGCATGGCCTTCGGCGCCACCATCTGCATCTACGACGGCAACCCGGCGGGCAGCAAGGAGAAGCCCGACTGGAGCGTGCTGTGGCGCTTCGTGGCGCGGCACAAGGTCACCTTCTTCGGCGCCGGCGCGGCCTACTTCACCAACTGCATGAAGGCCGGCCTCGTGGCCAAGGACTGCGGCGACCTGTCGGCCGTGCGCGCGCTCGGCAGCACCGGCTCGCCGCTGCCCGAGGAAGTCCAGCGCTGGGGCTCGCGGCAGATCCTCGACGCGGGCTCCCCCGACGTGTGGTGGTGCAACATCTCCGGCGGCACCGACTTCTGCGGCGCCTTCGTCGGCGGCAACCGCGACCTGCCCGAAGTGCCGGGCCAGATGCAATGCCGCGAACTCGGCCATGCCGTGGAAGCCTGGAACGACGACGGCCAGCCCGTCATCGGCGAGGTGGGCGAGCTGGTGTGCACCCAGCCCATTCCGTCGATGCCGCTGTACTTCTGGGGCGACGAGGGCAACGCGCGCTACCTGTCGAGCTACTTCGACACCTACCCCGGCGTATGGCGCCACGGCGACTGGATCAGGATCGGCGCCGACGGCGGCTGCATCATCTACGGCCGCAGCGACGCCACCATCAACCGCCAGGGCCTGCGCATGGGCACCAGCGAAATCTACAGCGCGGTCGAGGGCCTGCCCGAGGTGCTCGACTCGATGGTGGTCGACCTGGAGTACCTGGGCCGCGACAGCTACATGCCGCTGTTCGTGGTGCTGCGCCCTGGCGTGGCGCTCGACGATGCCATGCGCGCGCGGCTGAACAACGCCATCAAGACGTCGCTGTCGCCGCGCTTCGTGCCCAACGACATCTTCCAGGTGGGCGAGATTCCGCGCACGCTCTCCGGCAAGAAGCAGGAGCTGCCGATCAAGAAGCTGCTGCTGGGGCAGCCGCTGGAGAAGGTGGTCAACCGCGAGGCGATGGCAAACCCCGGAAGCCTCGAGTGGTATGTGGCCTTCGCCGCGGAGCGCGCCTCCGCATAATGGGCGCATGAAAAGACGTACCGGCCTCCTCATGTTTTCCGCCGTGGCAGGCGCTTCTTTGCTGGGTGCCTGCGCGGCGCCCTCGTCGTCCGGCGCTGCTGCTGGAGCCTCGCAGTTGCGCGTGACCGGCACCGTCGCCTATCGCGAGCGCATCGCGCTCGACCCCGCGGCCGAGATCGTGGTGCAGCTGCTCGACGTGTCGCGCATGGACGCGCCCTCTACCGTGCTGGCCGAGCAGCGCTTCAAGGCCGACGGCAGGCAGCCGCCGTTCGCCTACGAGCTGAAGGTGGACGCGGCCCGCATCGATCCGCGCATGCGCTATGCCGTGTCGGCGCGCATCTCGCGCGGCGACCAGCTGCTGTTCATCAACGACACGCAGTATTCGGTGCTCACGCAGGGCAACGGCACCAGCGCCAACCTGGTGCTGGTGCGCGTCACCCAGGCGCCGCGCTAGAGCGGGCCGCTACGAAGTCATCAGCTCGTAGAGCACCATGCGCGTCTGCCGGCCGCGCAGCTCCACGAGTTCCTCGATGCGGCGCGTGTGCAGCCGGCCCTGCAGGCCCGCGAACGTCACCTCCGACATCAGCACCTGCGTGCCCAGCTGCTTGTTGATGCCCTCGATGCGGCTCGCCACGTTGATCACGTCGCCGAACGCGGTGTACGACAGCCGGTCGTTCGAGCCCAGCACTCCCGCGATCACCATGCCCGTGTGAATGCCCACGCGCGTGCGGAACTCGGGCAGGCCCTGTTCAACCCACCGGCGGTTGAGTTCGTCCATTTCCACGTGCAGCTCGAGGGCCGCCATGCAGGCCCTGTACTCGGCGTCGGGCAGGTCGGCGGGCGCGCCCCACAGCACCATGATGCCGTCGCCGATGAACTTGTCGACCATGCCGCCGTGCCGCGCGAACACCGCCGTCGCGAGGTTGAAGTACTCGGTCAGCATGCCCACCAGCACGTCGGTGTCGAGCGACTCCGAGATCGAGGTGAAACCCTCCACGTCGCTGAACATCACCGTCACCCGGCGCGGCGAGCCGTTGGGCGCGAGTGCGTGGCCGTCGGCGACCAGCTGGTTGATGACATCCACCGGCACGAACTTGCTGAAGGCCTTGAGGCTGCGCGCGGAATCGTCCAGCGCCTGGTCCAGGTGCTGGATCTCGAGCACGCGGCTGGGCTCGCGCGGCAGGTTGTCCAGCTCCAGCAGGCCGATGCGCCGCGCGATGTGCGAAAGGTTCTCCACCGGCGATGTCACCAGCTTCGACAGCTTGAGCGACATGAACAGCGCCACCGCCAGGAAGGCCAGCGCGAGCAGCAGGCTCAGCAGCACGGCATGCCGCAGGTCGCCCAGCAGGACGTCTTCGGGCACCCAGCTCACCAGCTGCCAGCCCGTGCTGGGAATGGACGAGGTCTGCACCAGATAGTTGCGCCCTTCGTGCGTGAACGAAAACTCGGTGTCGTGGCGGCTGCCCGCGGTGCCGTCGGCCAGCATGTGGGCATGCAGCGCGCCGAGAACGCCCGACGGGAGCTCCAGCTTGTGGAGCACGCCCGGATGGTCGCTGCGCGCCAGCACGCGGAAGTCGGCGCTCAGGAGGGCGCTGTCGCCGTGGCCGATGCTGCTGCTGAATTGCTGCACGAACCCCGACAGGCGCCCCAGCGACACGTCGCCCGCCACCACCAGCGCCTGCGTGCCGCCCTCGGCGTAGCGCCGCTTGCCTGGCAGTGCGTAGGTCACGCCCAGTTCCTGCGCGGCGGCAAACACATAGGGCTGCGTCCATACCGGCCCCTGCGCCTTGCGGGCCTGCACATACCAGCTGCGCTGCGTCGGGTCGTAGCTGCTGTGCAGGGTCTCGACGCGCTGCGTGGCGTAGCGGTCCTGCACGTCGGCTTCGGCCGAAGGCGGCGGCTTGTAGTGCCAGGTCTCGGTGGTGAACTGCGGGCCGCGCTCTATGTGGCGCATGGCGGGCGTGGGGTAGCGCAGGGCCATCAGCATCTGGCCGGCTTCGTTGGCCACGTAGATGCTGTCGAGCTCGGGCGATTGCGCCAGCAGCGTCCACAGCAGCTCCGACGTTCTCTCGGACTGCTCGCCCGCGGGCCGCAGGCTGGGGGCGCTGCCCGCCGCGTCGATCACCGACTCGGCCTTCTGCAGGAAGGCCAGCACCTTGTCCTCGGTGCGGTCGTGGTTGGCCTTGTGCGCGGAAGTGCCGATGCGCGAGACCAGCCGCTGCGACCCCCAATAGCCCAGCGACACCAGCAGCAGCGACTGCGTGAGCGCCACCGCGCTGACGATGGTGCCCACGTCCACCCTGAAGCGCCGCGAGCGCTTCGATGGCGGTGCCGCGGCGGCGGATTCGAAAGGCGGTTTTCCCGCCACACCCGGATTCCCGGACGAGTTCTTGTTCATACAGCTCCCTGACGACCACTCGAACACACCCGCGCCACGAAGGCGCGGATCGGCATCCGGCGAGTCCGCGGCCCCGATCGTTGGTGTCGGAGATCCTGGCGGGTGCCTGATGCGGTGGCGATTTTCGCCGGTCTTGGCTGTGAATGCGGCCGCGCCCTACAAGTAGAACGACCGTGCGGGAAAGCCCTCGTTCAGCGCGCGTCGTGGAAGATGATGCCCAGCGTGTGCCTGCGGCCCGAGCGCAGGCGGCTCACGCCGTGGCGCATGGTCACGCGGTAGCTGCCGCGCGTGCCCGCCACGGGCCGCTGGTTGACCGCGAAGATCACCGCCTCGCCCAGCGCGAGCGAGACGACTTCGGCGCGCGACTGCATGCGCGGGCGCTGTTCGGTCAGCACGAACTCGCCGCCGGTGAAGTCTTCGCCCGGCCGGCTCAGCAGCACCGTGAGCTGCAGCGGAAACTGCAGGTCGCCGTAGAGATCCTGGTGCAGGCAGTTGTAGTCGCCTTCCTGGTAGTGCAGCAGCAGCGGAGTAGGGCGCGACTGGCCGGCTGCGTGGCAGCGCGCGAGATAGGCGGCGTGGTCCGGCGGGTAGTCGGCGGGCTGGCCCATCGCGGCGGCCCAGGCGTTGGCCAGCGGCGCGAGGCGTTCGTACAGCGCGCCGCGCCAAGCGGCCAGCTTGGGCGGCAGCGGGTTCGCGAAGTACTGGTACTCGCCCTGGCCGAAGCCGTGGCGCTGCATGACGACGCGGCTGCGGAAGCGGGCGGGCCGGTCGTACATCGCCGTGAGCGCGGCGCACTCCTGCGACGTGAACAGCACGCCGGTGGTGGCGCAGCCGCGGGTGGCGAGTTCGGTTTCGATGCGGGGCCAGTCGAGCGCTGCGACGAGAGAGGCGGGGCTTGTCATGCGCGGAGTTTCCGGCTTCGTCAATGCCTGCGCTCGCCGTTTCCGGACACGGGTCCGCGGCATGCGCCGTGCCGCCGTTTTTGAGCGATCATCCGGCCATGGCAAGAGAAAAGACGACGACCGCGCGTGCGAGCGCCACGGGGCAACTGGTGCAGGGCCGCTCGGTTGCGACGCTGGGGCGCGGCATGGCGCTGGTGAAGGTCGGCAAGGCGGCGCGGCCGGCAGTGCGCCCCGAGGACAACACCACGGTGCTGCTGAAGAAGGCGGCCCGTGCGCTCAACAAGCCCGGCATCGACAGGGCGGTGGTCTTTCGCGGACCCAACGCAGCCAGGATATTCGCCTACTACGCCTACCCGCAGGACCCGACCAAGGTCATCCGCGAGTCCGCCGACGGCACCCAGGTGATCGGCCGGCTGGTCGACGGCAGGTTCCGCGCGAGCAAGGCGTGAGCCGCCGCCCACCCAGTCTCGAGAAGCTGCTCGAGCAGACGCAGGGGCCGCGCCCGGTGGCGTTCGTTCTTGCCGGGCACAACGGCTCCGGCAAGTCCACGCTGTGGTACTCGCGCCTGGCTGCGTCGCTGCGCATGCCGCTCATCAACGCCGATCGCATGATGATGTCGATCCTGCCGGACGCCGACCCCCGTACCGGGCACATCCCGCCCTGGGCCCAGCAGCTGCGCGACGACGACCTGAAGTGGCAGATCCTGTCGCAGGAAGGCGTGCGCGCCTTCAAGAGCCTGGTGATGGACCAGCGCATGCCCTTCGCGTTCGAGACGGTCTTCTCGCACTGGAAGCCGCTGCCCGGCGGCGGCCACGAATCCAAGGCGGACGACATCCGCGCGATGCAGCAGGCGGGCTACTTCGTCGTGCTGCTCTTCGTCGGCCTGGTGTCGGTCGACATGTCCGTCTTTCGCGTGAGCACCCGCAAGCAGCAGGGCGGCCACGACGTGGACCGCAGGAAGCTCATCGAGCGCTTTCCCCCGCACCCAGGCGGCGGTCGGGCATGCGGCGCAGATCGCGAACATGACGCTCATGTTCGACAACAGCCGCTCCGAGAAAGACGCCTTCGCGCTGGTGCGGGCGCAGGCGAAGAAGTCGGTTCTGTTCGACGCGCGCGATCCGCAGTTCAAGATCGATCCTCAACTCCGTGCCGTGTGCGATCCGTGGCTGGAGAAGGTCGCGGGGCCGTTCAGGCCGCGGCGCATTTCGCCGCCGAAGAAGATTGCACCGGAACAAGCGCCTGGCGGGAACACCCCATGAGCACTGCCGTGACGCCGCAAGCGCTCGTCGACCTGCCCGGCGCGCTGCGGCTCACCCTTGCCGCGCCTGCCCGAGCAGCCAGTCACTGAAGAACTTCAGCAGCGGCCGCTGGTCGGCGCGCTCCGGCGTGACAAGGTAGTAGTTGCGCTCGCCCGACAGGGGTCGCGCGCATGCGACGACAAGCTCGCCGCGCGTCAGTTCGTCGGCCACCAGCATCGGCGGCATCAGCGCCACGCCGAGGCCATGGGACGCTGCGGCCGCGAGGATGGAGAACAGCTCGTAGCGCGGTCCGCCGCGCGCGTTGGGTGCGTCGATCTGCTGCGCGTCGAACCACTGGCGCCAGCCGTCGGGGCGGGTGCTCTGCTGCAGCAGCGGCATCTTCGCGATGGCCGCCGGCGTCACGGCCTTGCCGCGCGGCAGCAGGGCGGGGCTGCACACCGGCACCACGTCTTCGTGCATCAGCAGCAGCGCATGCGTGCCGGCCCAGTTCTCGACCTGCGCGGGCGTGCCGGCGTAGAGCGCGGCGTCGAACTCGGCATCCGCGAACAGGAAGGGACGGGTGCGCGTTTCGATGTGCACCACCACGTCGGGCTGCAGCGCCGCGAAACCTTTCAGGCGCGGCATGAGCCAGCGGGTGGCGAAGGTGGGCACGGCCGCCAGCGAGAGCGAGCCGCCTTCGCCCTGGTGGGCCATCGCGTCGAGAGTGTCGCGCTCCATGGCCTCGAGGCGCTTGGCGGTCTGCCGCGCATAGGCCGCGCCGCTGGCGGTGAGCGCCACGCCGTGCCGTGTGCGGCGGAACAGCGCCACGCCCAGGAAGGCTTCGAGCGTGCCGATCTGGCGCGACACCGCGCTCTGGGTGAGGGCCAGCTCCTGCGCGGCGCGCGTGTAGCTCTCGTGGCGCGCGGCGGCGTCGAAGCACACCAGGGTCTGCAGGGGCGGTATCTTGCGGCGCATGCATGTATGCCTGGAAAGTATGAATGGAACGCAGCGTCCACCAATGAAGACGCTGCCCGAACATCTTGCAAGACATTCTACAAACGCATATCTGGGTGAGGAATCCTCGTTTGCGTCATGGCTTGCGCGTGGCTAGGATCGACCGATCCCCCTCTTTTTGTTTTCTTCCCCCTTCTCCGGAGACAGCCACATGGCCGCCAAAGCGCAATTCCACTGGGACGACCCCCTTCTTCTCGACCAGCAACTGACCGACGAAGAACGCATGATCCGCGACGCGGCCAACGCCTACTGCCAGGAGCGCCTGGCGCCCCGCGTCACTGAAGGCTTCCGCACCGGCGAGACCGACCCGGCCATCTTCCGCGAGATGGGCGCGCTCGGCCTGCTCGGCCCGACCATCCCCGAGCAATACGGCGGCCCCGGCCTCAACTACGTGGCCTACGGCCTGATC